>Ga0265797_10000017_pt1 | contig 431046 bp, 401 predicted proteins | sample P2T30metagenome_FD_192433 | JGI IMG/M metagenome (GOLD analysis project Ga0265797, IMG submission 192433) | Plant litter microbial communities from East Loma Ridge, Irvine, California - P2 T30 | ecosystem: Environmental > Terrestrial > Plant litter > Unclassified | place: USA: California...
CTCGGTGTGGGTGAAGACGATGCGGTCGCCCTGGATCAGGTAGTCCGCGAAGCCCGCGCGCTCGCCGTCGAGCCACAGCGTGTAGCGCGAGCCGTCGGGGTCGTGGGTCACGTCGACGCTCATCTCCCCACCCTAAGCGCGGATGCGCGCCCCTCCGAGGGGGAGGGGCGCGCATCGCGATGGTCGGGGATCAGTCGTGGCAGTAGCTCGGCGTGTCACCGAAGTAGAACTTGAACTTCTGGTCGCCGGGGCACGGCGGGTGGTGCTTCACCCACTCGGTGACGGCGGCGATCGCGATCACGCCGAGGAAGCAGAGGAAGGGGCCGATCTTGGCGATCGCGCAGAACCTGACCGTGGCACCGGCGCCCCCGCTGGCGGCGATGATCGGCCACGCGTCCTTGCTGACGTCGACCCACGGTCCGTGCCTGTCCCAGCCGGCCCACTTCGCGCTCGCGCCGAGCGCGTGCGGGTCCTTCACTCCCGGGTCGGTCGGGGTGAGCGTGGTGCTCGTGCCGTCGCCGGTGGTGACGGCGGCGGCGGTGATGGCCGCACCCCCTCGGGCCTCGGCCGCCGTGATGTGCGCGGTCGCGGCCGCGCTGGCGGCGTGGCTCTCCACGGCCTGGGCCGGCAGGGAGCAGCCGATCGTCAGGGCGAGCGCCGCGGTGATGGCGATGGCCAGGGCGACGACGTGCTGGTGCGCGCGTCCGAACCGTCCGTGATCGTTCCTGGTGCGGGATGGGTCTGCGGTGACGTGGGTCATTGGTGCCTCCTCGATGGATGGTCGTGTTGGCGGTGCAGGCGGCCAGGGAGGCCGCTGTCATGAGGATCGTTCTCGGCAGGATCGATGCCGCCGATTCTCCACAGTCGATCGTCTGACTCGCGCGGGCTCGCGAGGGGGCGCCCGGGTCGTCCGTCCCGGCGACACCGTCGCGTAGTCCGGGGAGCGCACGGGGACGCGGGGTACCCTGGGCGGGTCCGGCATCCCGGGCGCACCCCCCTCTACCCCGGAGGCATCACGTGACCGCCGACATCCGCCGCCGCAGCATCCTCGCCGCCGCGCTCGCGGTCCCCGTGACCGCCGTCCTCGCCGCCTGCACGCGCCAGGAGCCGGCCCCGCAGGCCACCCTCGGCGGCGGCGCCGACGGGAAGCCCGCCGCGTCCGGATCCTCGCCCGCCGTCTCCGCCGTCGAGCCCGCCACGCTCTCCGTCTCGGGCGGCCAGACCGTCACGCTCACGGGCGCGGGCCTCGCCGGCGCCACCGCGGTGATGTTCGCGGGCACCGCGGGCACCGACATGAAGGTGGCCGGCGACGGATCCGTCACGGTCGTCGCGCCCCGCTCCGCCGACTACGAGGACCGCGCCGCCGACATCCAGGTCTTGGCGGGCGACGCCGCGCTCACGACGGCGACCGCCGCGTACGCCGCACAGACCCCGGTCGACAAGCAGCTGCAGTACGCGCTCGCCCACTGGGACTCCTACAACCTCGCCGAGTACGGCAACTTCAACCCGTCCGGCGGCGACTGCGTCAACTTCGTCAGCCAGTCCCTCATCCAGCGCGGCTGGGAGATGACGACCGAGTGGCACAACCGCGGCGGCGGGTCCGACTGGACCTACGCGTGGATCCACGTGCCCACCTTCGACAAGTGGCTCGCCGCGAACGCGTCCACGCTCGGAGTGAAGCGCCTGGAGCTCGCCGACCGCGACCAGCTCAAGGTCGGCGACATCGTCATCTTCGACTGGAACCGCAACTCCTCGCCCGACCACACCCAGATCGTCTCGGCCATCGAGCCCAAGGAGGGCGGCAACGTCATCAAGATGGTCGGCCACAACCTCGACAACGACTACCGCGACCTCGACGCCACCATCACCACCGAGCACACCGGCGCCGAGGTGCACTTCTGGAGCGTGGCCTAGCCCGCGTCGTCGAGGCCGCGGCCGATGCCCAGCAGGCGGTCGACCGAGAGCACCAGCAGCACCCCGAGCGCGTAGGCGCCGAGGTCCACGGGGTCGTACCCGGTGCCGAGCAGCAGCCGGCAGAGGGGCACGTGCAGCGCCCAGAGCGCGGGCCACCCGGTGATCTGCAGCAGCTCGATCCCGGTGCACCACACCAGCACGGCGGCCCCGTGCACGACCGTGTCGACGCGGGGGAGCGCCGCGATCAGCGCGAGGTGGAACGCGGCGGCGTAGAAGATGTCCGGCCAGAGCCCGCGGCCGTCGCTGTGGGTGACGACCATGCCGGCGACCACGACGGCGAGCAGGCCCGCGAGCGCCACGATCCGCCGGCGCGCGTGGCCGTCGGGGAGCCGCACGTCGCGGTCGACCACGGGAGTCGCGCCGGCCGGACCGTCGGCGGGGTGCATCGACGGCTCGTCCCAGACGAACGCGTCCACATCCCCGGAATGGCGCATTCCCCCAGCCTAGGCATCGCCGATGCGAGGCCGCCCTGTGCGGCGGCTGCGCATCCGTCCGGCCACGCCTCGCGTCGGGCCGCTAGGCGCCGAGCGCCGCGTCGACGATGCGCTTGGCCTCCGCCTGCACGGCGTGCAGGTGGTCGAGGCCGACGAACGACTCGGCGTAGATCTTGTAGACGTCCTCGGTGCCGCTCGGGCGCGCCGCGAACCACGCCCTGTCGGTGACGACCTTGACGCCGCCGACCGCCGCGCCGTTGCCGGGCGCGGTGCTGAGCTTCGCGGTGATCGGGTCGCCCGCGACCTCGGTGGCCGTGATGGCGTCGCCGTCGAGCTTGCCGAGGGTCGCCTTCTGCGCCTTGGTGGCCGCGGCGTCGACGCGCTCGTAGACCGGGTCGCCGAAGCGCTCCGTGAGCTCGCGGTAGAGCGCGCTCGGGGTCTTGCCCGTGACGGCCACGATCTCGGCGGCGAGGAGCGCCAGCAGGATCCCGTCCTTGTCCGTGGTCCAGACCGTGCCGTCCATGCGCAGGAAGCTGGCGCCGGCGGACTCCTCGCCGCCGAAGCCGACGGATCCGTCGATGAGCCCGGGCACGAACCACTTGAAGCCCACCGGCACCTCCCAGAGGCGGCGGCCGAGCGACTCGGCGACGCGGTCGATCACGCTGGAGGAGACGAGCGTCTTGCCGATCGCGGCGTCCGCGCGCCACTCGGGCCGGTGCGCGTAGAGGTAGTCGATCGCGACCGCCAGGTAGTGGTTCGGGTTCATGAGCCCCGCGTCGGGCGTGACGATGCCGTGCCGGTCGGCGTCGGCGTCGTTGCCCGTGAGGATGTCGAAGTCGTCCTTGCGCGCGAGCACGCTCGCCATGGCCGACGCGGACGACGGGTCCATCCGGATCTTGCCGTCCCAGTCGAGCGTCATGAACGCCCACGCGGGATCGACCTCCGTGTTCACGACCTCGAGGTCGAGGCCGTGGCGCTCCGCGATCGCGGCCCAGTACTCGACCGAGGCGCCGCCCAGCGGATCCGCGCCGATGCGGACGCCCGCCTTCCGGATGGCCTCCATGTCGATGATGGAGCCGAGGTCGTCCACGTAGTGGCCGAGGAAGTCGTAGCCCTCGACGCGGCCGCGCGCCTCCTCGAGGGGCACGCGCTTCACGTCGACGAGGCCGCCCGCGATGATCGCGTTGGCGCGCGCGGCGATCCAGCCGGTGGCGTCGGAGTCGGCCGGGCCGCCGTGCGGCGGGTTGTACTTGAAGCCGCCGTCGGCCGGAGGGTTGTGGCTGGGGGTCACGACGATGCCGTCGGCCACGTCGTCGTCGCCGTGCTCGTCGTCGCGGTTCCAGCGGAGGATCGCGTGCGACAGCGCGGGGGTCGGGCACCAGGAGTCGCGGGAGTCGGCGAGCACGCGCACGCCGTTGGCGACGAGCACCTCGAGCGCGGTGTCCTCGGCGGGCTTCGAGAGCCCGTGGGTGTCGCGGCCGATGAAGAGCGGGCCGGTGATGCCCTGCTCGGCCCGGTACTCCACGATCGCCTGCGTGATCGCGAGGATGTGGTCCTCGTTGAACGCGGTCTTCAGGGAGCTGCCGCGGTGGCCGCTCGTGCCGAACGCCACCTTCTGCTCCGGGTCCTCCACGTCGGGGTGGAGGTCGTGGTACGCCCGGATCAGCTCGTCGATGTCGATGAGGTCGGACGGGAGGGCGGCGGTGCCTGCGCGGTCATGCATGGCTCCATCCTGGCACCGGGCCGATCCGATTCCCATCTAGGGTGCAGGCATGCCCGAGAGCCCCCGACCCGACGAGACGTACAGCTACCTCGGCCCGGCCGGCACCTTCACGGAGGCCGCGCTCATGCAGGTCGAGGCCGCCCGCGGGCGCACCTGGCGGTCCGTCAACAACGCGTCGGAGGCGCTCGCCGACGTCGTCTCGGGCACGTCGGTGGCCGCCATGATCGCCATCGAGAACTCGGTCGAGGGCGGCGTGACGGCCACGCAGGACGCGCTCGCGAACATCCCGGGCCTCCGCATCCTCAGCGAGCACCTCGTGCCCGTGTCCTTCGACCTCGTGGTGCGGCCGGGGACGGCGCTCGCCGACGTGCGCACGGTGGCCGCGCATCCGGTCGCCTACGGCCAGTGCCGCCGCTTCCTCGAGCGCGAGCTGCCGGCGCACGGGCACGTGCCGGCGACGTCGAACGTGGCGGCGGCCCTGTCGCTGCTGGACGGCGGCACCGCGGACGCGGCCATCGCGCCGCCGCGGATCACCGAGGGCCGGCCGCTCGAGGCGGTCGCATCCGGCGTGGGCGACAACCCGAACGCCGTCACGCGCTTCGTGCTCGTCGGCCGGGCCACCACGCTGCCGCCGCGCACCGGCGCCGACAAGACGAGCCTGGTGGTGGAGCTGCCCGACGACCGGGCCGGATCCCTGCTCGACCTCCTCGAGCAGTTCGCGACCCGCGGGGTGAACCTCGCGCTCATCCAGTCGCGGCCCATCGGCGACGAGCTCGGGCGCTACCGCTTCGTCATCGACGCGGAGGGGCACGTGCTCGACGAGCGCGTGGCCGACGCGCTGCTCGGGATCCGCCGCTTCAGTCCGCGCGTCACCTTCCTCGGCTCGTACCCGCGGGCCGACGGCACGCCGAGCACCTACCGCGCGCGGTACGAGGACGACGTGTTCCTCGAGGCGCGCGACTGGCTGCGGGGCATCCTCTCGGCGGAGCCGGGCGCGGGCTCCTGAGGCGTCGCGGCGGCCCGGACGCGCCCGGGCCGCTTCGTTAGAGTGACGGGGTGATCGATCCGCAGACACTCCGCGACCATCCCGACCTCGTCATCGCCTCGCAGGAGCTGCGCGGCGCATCCGTGGAGGTGGTCGACCAGGCGGTCGCGGCCGACTCCGAGCGCCGCCGGGCGGTCACCGAGTTCGAGGGCCTGCGCGCCGAGCAGAACGCGCACGGCAAGCTCGTCGCGAAGGCCGACAAGGCCGACAAGCCGCGCCTCATCGCCGAGGTGCAGGAGCTGAAGGCGCGCGTCACGGCGGCCCAGGAGCGCGCGCAGGCGGCCGAGGCCGCGCTCGACGAGGCCATGCGGCGGATCCCGAACATCGTCATCGAGGGCGTGCCCGCGGGCGGCGAGGACGACTGGGCGCTCGTGCGCGAGGTCGGCGAGAAGGCGTCGTTCGACTTCGCGCCCCGCGACCACCTGGAGATCGGCGAGATCCTCGACGCCATCGACATGGGCCGCGGCGCCAAGGTCTCCGGCGCCCGGTTCCACTTCCTGAAGGGCATCGGCGCCCGGCTCGAGATCGCGCTGATGAACTTCGGCCTCGCCCGTGCGCTCGAGGCGGGCCTCGTGCCGCTCATCACCCCCACGCTCGTGAAGCCCGAGGTCATGGCCGGCACCGGCTTCCTCGGCGCCCACGCCGACGAGGTCTACCACCTCGACGACGACGACCTCTACCTCACGGGCACGAGCGAGGTGGCGCTCGCCGGGTACCACGCCGACGAGATCCTCGACCTGGCCGACGGCCCGATCCGGTACGCCGGCTGGTCGACCTGCTACCGCAAGGAGGCGGGCTCCTACGGCAAGGACACCCGCGGCATCATCCGCGTGCACCAGTTCCAGAAGCTCGAGATGTTCTCCTACGTCGACCCGGCGGACGCCGAGGCGGAGCACGAGCGCCTCCTCGCCATGCAGGAGCGCATGATGCAGGACCTGGGCCTCGCCTACCGCGTCATCGACACGGCGGCCGGCGACCTCGGATCCAGCGCCGCACGCAAGTACGACGTCGAGGCGTGGGTCCCCACGCAGGACGCCTACCGCGAGCTCACCTCCACCTCGAACTGCACCACCTTCCAGGCCCGCCGCCTCGGCACGCGCTTCCGCGGCGAGGACGGCCGCACCTCGCCCGTCGCCACGCTCAACGGCACGCTCGCCACCACCCGGTGGATCGTCGCGATCCTCGAGACGCACCAGCAGGCCGACGGATCCGTGCGGGTCCCCGAGGCGCTCCGCCCGTACCTCGGCGGCCTCGAGGTGCTCGAGCCCGCCACGGCGAAGGCGGCCCGATGACCCCCCGCGTGGCCGACGCCGACCGCCTCCTCATCGCCCTCGACATCGACGGCACCCTCCTCGGCGAGGACGGCTCGCTCGACGAGTCCGTCGTCCGCGAGGTGCGGCGCGTGGAGGAGGTCGGCCACGTGGTCATGCCCTCCACCGGTCGCTCGGTGGCCGACACCCTGCCGATCGTCGACCGCCTCGGCATCCGCCCCGAGTACATGGTGTGCTCGAACGGCGCGATCACCCTCGAGCGCGACGCGGACGCCCCCACCGGGTACTCCCGCCGCTTCGTCGAGACCTTCGACCCGGCGGACGTGCTGCAGCGGATCCGCCCGCACCTCGCGAGCGGCCGCTACGCCGTCGAGGACGAGGAGGGCGTGTACCTCTACTCCGGTGGCGACTTCCCGGCCGGCGTGCTCGAGGCCAACGGCCGCCACGTGGAGTTCGAGGAGCTGCTGCACGTGCCCGCGACGCGCGTCGTCGTCATCTCGCCCGGCCACGACGTGGAGGACTTCCAGGACGTCGTCGAGCGCATGGGCCTGCACCGCGTGAGCTACTCCATCGGCTGGACCGCGTGGCTCGACATCGCGCCCGACGGCGTGAACAAGGCCACCGCCATGGAGCGCGTGCGCGAGCTGCACGGGATCGCCCGCACCCACGTCCTGGCGATGGGCGACGGCCGCAACGACATCGAGATGCTGGAGTGGGCGGGCGAGCACGGCCGCGGGGTGGCGATGGGCCAGGCGCCCGCCGAGGTCATCGCGGTCGCGACCGAGGTCACCGGTCCCATCGCCGAGAACGGCGCCGCGACGGTCCTCGCCCGGCTCTGACGCCGGTCGTCGCATGATTCCCCACCTGGGGAGAGTTCAGCCCGCTCGGATCCTCGGCGTGCGAGAGTGGCGCATCCCGCGCGGTCACCCGGCCGCACCACCGCGGGCCGACCGGCCACCGGTAGGATCCTTCACGATCGCCCCGCCCGCCCCGCGGGAGGGCGCGCATCGGGAGGGCTGTCCGAGCGGCCGATGGAGCCAGTCTTGAAAACTGGTGGGCAGAGATGTCTCGTGGGTTCGAATCCCACGCCCTCCGCCCGGAGAGGACCCGCATGAGCGACGCGCCCCTGCGCCCCCGTCGATCCGCGACGGCCCCCGGCATCGCGCGCCACGGCCGCCTGCGCAAGCCCACCGCGGCGGGAGCCCTGCTGAAGGGCGTGGCCATGGGCATCGCGGTGCTGCTGGTCAGCGGCCTCTCCGTCGGCACCATCGCGCTCTGGGAGCTCGACAAGTCGGTCCAGGCCAACACCGTCGACATCAGCGACGGCACGGAGCAGACCACGGTCGGCGTCGGCGCCCTCGACGGCGGCTTCAACGTGCTGCTCGCCGGATCCGACACCCGCCAGGGCCAGGGGGACGGCTACGGCAAGACCGACGGCGCGCTCAACGACGTGAACATGGTGCTGCACGTGTCGGCCGACCACACGCAGGCCACCGTCGTCAGCCTCCCGCGCGACATGGTGGTGCCCGTCCCCGCGTGCGAGCGCTCCGACGGATCCGGCACCGCCCCCGCCATGTCCGCGGCGCCGCTGAACACGGCCCTCTCCGACGGCGGCCTCCCGTGCGTCGCGAAGACCGTCGCGCAGTTCACGGGCCTCGACATCCCCTACGCCGCGCTCATCGAGTTCAACGGCGTCATCGAGATGTCGAACGCCGTCGGCGGCGTCCCCGTCTGTCTGGCGAGCCCGCTCAAGGACAAGCGCACCGACCTCGACCTCCCCGCGGGCGTCACCCCGCTGCAGGGCAAGCAGGCGCTGCAGTTCCTCCGCACGCGGCACGCGGTCGGCGACGGCAGCGACCTGGCGCGCATCAGCAACCAGCAGGTGTTCCTCTCCGCGCTCGTGCGCACGATGAAGGAGTCGAGCACGCTCTCGGATCCCACGCGCGTCTACGGCCTCGCGAAGGCGGCGGTCGACAACATGCAGCGCTCCACGTCGCTCGACTACCAGACCATGGCGTCCATGGCCCTGGCGCTCAAGGACATCCCGCTCGACCAGGTGCGCTTCCTCCAGTACCCGGGCACGACGAACGGCACCGGCGTCTACTCGGGCAAGGTCCAGCCGCTGAAGTCGGACGGCGACCAGCTCATGCAGCTGCTCAAGGCCGACGCGCCGTTCGAGGTCAAGGCCGGCAACACCGGCCTCGGAGCGGTGGACGAGACGCCGGCGCAGCCCGCGGCCACGCCCGCCCCCAGCGCGTCCTCGGGCACCGGCGGCGGATCCGCTCCGGCCGCGTCGTCGCCGACCGTGCTGCCCGAGGCCGTCACGGGAACGGACGCGGGCACGGTCACCTGCTCGAAGGCCTTCAAGGGCTGAGCCGTCCCGCCGCAGCGGCGGGGGAGCGTCGCGCGCCCGAGGGAGGGCGACGGATCCCGCCGCACACCCTATGCAGCGGGGATCCGTCTATCTCGTTCAGCTTTCGACCCGAATCCTCCGCCGGACGAGAATCTCGTGATCTCGCCCACGGGGGGCTCGCGACGTCGTCGCGTGCGTGGGGGTGAGCGGCGCCGGTTCGGGGGATCCGGGACCGCGGCCACGTGGGCGAGCGGGACATCTCTGGGCTGACACATCGACACGCGCGGGGTGAGCCGGTCGGGTCCGGCACACGCGTCGAGACAGACACTACGTGTCCGTCGAATGGGGGACAACCGCGCCGCACCCCCCGTTCGGGCCCGCGTCCCGGTGCCCGGGGATGTGACCAGGCCGCCGCGTCCGGTACAGTGGACGGGTACGTCTGGAGACGTCGCATAGTTCGGCCTAGTGCACCACCCTGCTAAGGTGGAGTACCCGTATGGGTACCGTGGGTTCAAATCCCACCGTCTCCGCCATCTGCTCGTTCCCCTTCCGTCCCGGCTTCGTGCGCCCGGATGACGCGGACATCGGCGGCCGCCGGGACCGATACGCTCCTGGGATGGACCGCCAGACGCTCGACCAGCTGACGACGGGCCGTTCTCGGCGCGACGTGCAGGCCATCCGCGACGCGCTCTCCTCGGTGTCGCCCGGGGACGTCGTCCGCGTCGTCATCCGCTCGCCTCGGTACGGCCTCCACGCCGTCGACGGCACGGTGCGCACCGGCGCGAACGGTCAGATGTCCGTCGCGGACACCGCGCTCGGTGCAGCAGGCGAGATCCAGGGACTCTCCGTGACGGCCGAGGCCGAGAGCGCGACCGAGCCGGAGCTGCCCTCGTCGGTGTCCGGCCTCGCCCACGGGACCGCCGTCCGCGTGACGTTCGACGAGCCCGCCTACGGTCCGTTCCACGTCACCGGTCCGCTCTCGGCTGGCGATGACGCCTTCCTGCTCGTGGGCAGCTGGATCGTCGTGGACGGCGACCGGTTCGCCCCGCGGGTCGTCGGTGTCGAGGTGGCAGGCGACATCGAGGTGCACCCGGCGAACATCCCGCCGCGGCGGCCGTCGGTCGAGGACTCGGCGGTGCCGGTGCCCGGGCTCAGCGCCTAGCGTCGCCGGGAACGGGCCGTGCCTCACCGCCGCGGCCGACCCGGCCTAGCATCACCCCCATGAGCGACACGTTTCCCGATGCGACGCGGCAGCCGGACCCCGATCACGGCTCCGGCACCACCCTCGGCCTCATCGCGCGCGAGGCGAACGTGTCCATCGGCACGGTCAGCAAGGTCCTCAACGGGCGGAAGGGGATCTCGCCGGCGACCCGCGCCCGCGTCGAGGAGCTCATGGAGCGGCACGGCTACAGCCGGCGCGGGGCGGAGCGGCCGCACGGCGCGCTGATCGAGATCGTGCTCGAGGTCGTCGACACGGGCTTCTCCGTCGACCTGCTGCGCGGCGTCTCCGCCGTCGCGCGCGAGCACGCGCTGAGCGTCATCGTCACGGAGCACGGGCGCGACAACGCCCTCGACGGCGACTGGATGGCGGGCGTCATGCAGCGCCGGCCGATGGGCCTCGTCCTCGTCTTCTCCGACCTCGCGCCCGCGCAGAAGCGGCAGCTGCGGAGCCGCGGCATCCCGTTCGTGGTGGTGGATCCCGCGGGGTCGCCGGCCGCGGACGTGCCGGCCGTCGGATCCACCAACTGGGAGGGCGGTCACGCCGCGGGGGAGCACCTGCTGGGGCTCGGGCACCGGCGGATCGGCGCGATCAGCGGCCCGCCGCACCGCCTCTACTCGCGGGCGCGCATGTCCGGCTTCCGCAGCGCGCTCGAGGCGGCCGGATCCGGGGTCTCGCTCGTCGAGGTCGAGGGCGACTTCGGGCGCACCGCCGGGTACCGCGCCGGCGGCGAGCTGCTCGACGACGCCCACCGCCCCACCGCGATCTTCGCCGGCAACGACGAGCAGGCGCTCGGGCTGTACGAGGCGGCGCGCGAGCGCGGGATCCGGATCCCCGACGACCTCTCCGTGCTCGGCTACGACGACCTGCCGTTCGCCCGCATCGTCTCGCCCGCGCTGAGCACCGTGCGGCAGCCGGTGCGCGAGATGGCGGAGGCGGCGGCGCGCATGGTGCTGCGGATCCGCGAGGGCCGGAGCGACGAGCCCACCCGGCTCGACCTCGCGACCGCGCTCGTGGTGCGCGCGAGCACGGCGGCGCCCGCGGGCGGGAGCGTCGACATGGACGCGCCCGCGAGCGACGCGGTGTCGCCCCGCGCGTGAAACGTTTCGGATCCCCCGCGCGCTGCTTGCCGGCCCCGACCGCCGGTGCGTAGCGTTCGAGGGGCGCCGGCAGTCGCCCGGTCGCGCCCGACGAAGGAGTCGCAGATGCAGATCCCCCGCACGTCCGCCCGCCCGCATCCGGGTCGCCCGACCGGGACGGCCCGCTCGTGAGCGCCGCCCGGCAGGCGCTCGTCGTCCGCGGCGGATGGGACGGCCACATGCCCGTGGAGACCACGGGCCTGTTCATCCCGTTCCTCGAGGAGAACGGCTTCGAGGTGCGCGTCGAGGAGGGCTCGGCCGTCTACGCCGACGCCGACGTCATGACCGCCACCGACCTCATCGTCCAGGCCAACACCATGACCACGATCGAGCCCGAGGAGATGGCCGGCCTCCGCGCCGCCGTCATCTCGGGCACCGGCATGGCCGGGTGGCACGGCGGCATCGCCGACTCGTACCGCAACACGGCCGACTACCTCCACATGATCGGCGGCCAGTTCGCCCACCACGCGGGCAAGGACCCGGCCGAGCGCACGGGCGAGCAGTCCGACAACTACATCCCGTACACGGTCGAGATGACCGAGCTCGGGCGCACCCACGAGATCACGCAGGGGATCGCCGACTTCGACCTCGTCACGGAGCAGTACTGGGTGCTGAGCGACGAGTACAACGACGTGCTCGCGACGACGACGCAGACCGTGCGGCCGTGGGATCCCTGGCACCGGCCCGTGACCGCGCCCGCGATCTGGACCCGCCAGTGGGGCGAGGGCCGCATCTTCGTCTCGGCACCCGGCCACCGCATCGAGGTCGTCGAGGACCCGAACGTCCGCACCATCATCGAGAGGGGCCTCCTGTGGGCGGCACGCTGAACCACGACGACGACGCGATGACCCTCGGGATCATCGGCGTCGGGAAGATCAGCGAGCAGTACTTCGCGGCCTTCGAGTCCCTGCCCGGCGTGCGCCTCGTCGCCGTCGCGGACCTCGACCTCGACCGCGCGCGCACCGTCGCCGAGGCGCAGGGCGTGGACGCGCTGAGCGTCGACGACCTCATCGCGGACCCGCGGATCCAGGCCGTGCTCAACCTCACGATCCCCGCCGCGCACGCCGAGGTCGACCTCCGCGTGCTCGAGGCCGGCAAGCACGTCTACGGCGAGAAGCCGCTCGCGCTGAGCCCCGCCGAGGCCGAGCCGATCCTGCGCCTCGCCGAGGAGAAGGGCCTGCGCGTCGGATCCGCGCCCGACACCGTGCTCGGCACCGGGATCCAGACGGCGCGCGCCGTGCTCGACGCGGGCACCATCGGGAAGCCCGTCGCCGCGAACGCCTTCTGGGGCGCGCCCGGCCACGAGCTGTGGCACCCGGCTCCCGCCTTCTACTACCAGCCGGGCGCGGGCCCGCTGTTCGACATGGGCCCGTACTACCTCACGGCCCTCGTGACGCTGCTCGGGCCCGTCGTCCGCGTGCAGGGCGCGTCCCTCATGTCGGACCGGGTGCGCTCCGCCGCGTCCGACCCCGAGGCGCGGGAGATCCCCGTCACCGTGGACACGCACGTGAGCGCCGTGCTCACGCACGCGTCGGGCGCCGTGTCCACGGTGACCATGAGCTTCGACATCTGGGCCACCCGGATCCCGAACATCGAGGTGTACGGCACCGCCGGCACGCTCTCGGTGCCGGACCCGAACCACTTCTCCGGGAAGGTGCAGGTCGCCACGTCCGCGGACCGCGAGTGGACGGACGTCGAGCCGGCCGCCGGCTTCGTCGACGCGGGGCGCGGATGCGGCCTCGCCGAGATGGCCGACGCCATCCGGCGCGGGGTCCCGCACCGCGCGTCGGGGGAGCTCGCCTTCCACGTGCTCGAGGTCATGGACGCGATCCTCGACCCCGCCGCGACGGGCGAGATCCGCAGCACCGTGGAGCGTCCGGAGGCCGTCCCGCTGGGCCAGCCGGGGCGCTCGCAGGCCTGATCCGAGGTCGTGCGCGAACAGGTAGTGGGCAGCCTTCCACAACCCTCGGATCGGACCGTTCCTGGGAGTCCCGGGCTACTAGCCTGACGCCGTGACCCGCCACTTCTCGCAGTTCCTCTTCGCGCCGTACGGCGACGGACAGGGCCTGCGCGCCGTGGAGGAGCACGCCGTCGACGAGGCGCTGCACTCCTCCGTCGCACCCGGCGGCTCCGGCGAGGAGCCGCCGGCGTTCGACGCCACGGCCCCGGAGGCGTGGCCTCCGCTGGCGGCCGTCGAGTGGCCGCTCACGCACCGCCCGTTCGACGACGACGACGAGCCCGAGATCGCGGATGGGCACTTCGCCGCGGCGGACGAGGATCCGGATGCCGAGGCCGTCGAGGAGGCCGCCGCCTACGCCGCGCGCGCGGCCCTCCTCGCCGAGGTCTACGGCTGGCCGCACCGCGCCGTCTGACCGGAGCGGCACCTCCCCGCGAGGGGCGGCGCCGCGTGCGCCCACCGGGGCGGGGCGTCAGGCGCCCGCCAGCACCGCCCACGCGTGCGCGGGCACGCGCCCGTCGCCGTGCACCTCGCCGGCCTCGACGGCCGCGGTCCCGCCCGGGACGGCGATCGGCTCGTCGCCGAGGTTGAGCACGAGGCGCAGCGCATCGGGTGATCCGGGCGCCACGCCGCCCGCGGCGCCGGAGCCCGACGGGCGCAGCGTGACGGTGAGCGCGGTGTTCGTCAGGTCCGAGGTCCGGATGCCCACGTCGACCAGCCAGGCGTGCCGACGACGGAGGCCGATCAGCTGCTGGTGCAGGCTGCGAATTCGGGCCGCGTCCGGGTCGTCCGCGTCGGAGGGCAGGTCATCCGGCGACGGCGGGTACTCGGGCCGCACGGCGTCGTCGCCGCCCGCGCGGTCCTCCTTCACGCCGGTCATGCCGCGCTCGTCTCCCGCGTAGATCGACGGGATCCCGGGGAGGAGCAGCAGGAGGGCGATCGCGTGGCCGAGGTGGCGCGGATCCACGGCGGAGGCGATGCGGGTCACGTCGTGGTTGCCGACGAAGGTCTGCGGAGTGAAGGACGGCAGCAGCTCGGCGTGCCGGGTGAGCGTCCAGTCGAGCTCGAAGAGGTTGCGCTCCGCGAGGGAGTTCCGGATCGACTTCCAGAGCTCGTAGGCCGTGATGGAGTCGATGGTCGACGCGGCGGCGTACCCGGCGTAGTCGCCGTGGATCATCTCGCCGACGAACCAGGCGTCCGGGTGGCGCTCGCGGACGCGCGGGAGGACGGCCGCCCAGAAGGACGCGGGCACGGCGTAGGCGGCGTCGAGCCGCCAGCCGGCGATGCCGCGGTCGAGCCAGTGGATCATCACCTCGGCCACGTGCGCGCGCACGGCCTCGGAGTCGTGGTCGAGCGTCACGAGGGCGCCGTGGCCCTCGAAGCCGACGGGCTCGCCGGCCGCGTCCCAGCGGAACCAGGACGCGGCCTCGGATCCGGGCCCGTCGGCCAGCGCCTGCACGAAGCGCGGGTGGCTGCGGCCGACGTGGTTGAAGACGCCGTCGAGGAGCACGCGCACGCCGCGCTCCGAGGCCTCGGCGAGCAGCGCGTCGAGGTCGGCGTCGTCACCCAGGCGCGGGTCCACCCGCAGGTGGTCGCGGGTGTCGTAGCCGTGCGTCTCCGAGTCGAAGACCGGGCCGAGCAGCAGGCCGTTCGCGCCGAGGTCGACGAGGTAGGGGAGCCAGGCGCGGAGGCGCTCGAGGCGGTGCGCGGGTGCGTCGTCGGTGCCGTCGGCGAGGTCGTCGCGGGTCTGCGGCGCGCCGGTGAAGCCGAGCGGGTAGACGTGCCACCACACGACGTGGTCGGTCCAGGATGCCAAGGGTCGCTCCTCGCGGGTCGGGTCGATCCAGCCTAATCAGCGGGCACCGCGGCGACCGCGGGAGGGCCGGGGTCGGACATCGCCTCGCCTCGGACCGCGTCCGGCCGCCCGATTCGCGGGGCGGCCCGCGAGCATGTAGTCTGTCTCCCGGCCTGATCGCCGCTCGCGGGGATCATCGCCGTACGACTGCGCCCGTAGCTCAACGGATAGAGCATCTGACTACGGATCAGAAGGTTGGGGGTTCGAATCCCTCCGGGCGCACAGCACCTCCGGGTGTGCATCTCTGGTTGAGACAGAATGGAACGGCCCGCCTCGTGCGGGCCGTTCTCTTTTCCCCCCTGATCCCTCGCCGGCGGGTGTCCGGGCGGCCGGATGCGTGGGCGCCGCCCGCCCTCAGCGGGTGGGCCCGAGCGGCTCCACAACTCGGTTCTCGTACGCCCAGATCGTGGCGTGCAGGCGGTCGCGCACGCCGAGCTTGTCGAGCGTACGGCTCACGTGGGTCTTCACGGTCGTGGGCGCCAGGAACAGCCGGCCCGCGATCTCCGCGTTCGACAGTCCGCGCGCGACGAGCACCAGGATCTCCCGCTCGCGCGCCGTCAGCCGCGCGAGCTCCGCGTCGGTGCCGACGCCGGGGGCGGCGTGGCTGTGGTCGACGAGCGCGCTCACGGGGTCGGCTCCGGGGTGGGGGTGGGCTCGGGTGCGGGGCTCGACTCCGGCGTGGACGATCCGCCGGGGGTCGCGGTCGGCGACGGCGTCGAGGTGGTCGACCCGCCCTTCGTCGCGGGCAGGGGGAGCGCCTTCGCGAACGGAGGCCGGCCGGAGCCCATCTCCTCGACGCTGAGGTTCCCCATCCGCCCGGCGTCGCGGAGCGAGAGGGGGAAGGCGTTCCAGGCGCCGGTGCTCGGCTCGAGCGGTTCGCCCGAGGTGTCGTCCACCTCCGCGAGCGCGGGGGGCACGACGCTCAGCGGCTCGCCGTCCTGGTCGAAGAGCTGCACGCGATCGAGGAGGTTCCCCTCGGCGTCGTACGCGAACACGTTGCTGATGCGCTTGCCGTCGAGGGTGAGCTCCTGCGGCACGGAGGAGCTGCTCGACGATGACGAGTAGTCCACGTACGTGCTCTCCCCGGAGCGGTCGATCGCGACCGGGATGAGGACGACGAGCGCGAGGGCGGTGACCACGCTCACGGTCGTGCGGAGGCTCCGCAGCGGTCGCGTCGGCGCCCATCGGCCACGACCCCACTGGACGCTGACCACGAGGAACGCGATCAGGAGCAACCAGCGCACGGATCCGTACGGGAGCACCAGGAACCTGCTGTAGACGCCGAGGAAGCCGGCGAGCACGACGAGCGTCAACTGGTACCCGGCCCATGCCCGCAGCAGCCACCACACCGGGCGGAAGGCGATCAGCAGGTCGAGGGCCGCGGAGAGCTCGCGGTTGGCGCGGATCCGCGCGTGCAGCTCCCCGGCCCGCGCGCGGACGCCGTCGCGGAGCTGGTGCAGCGGCGAGACCGGCGTCGCGTCGACCGCGCGCTCCGGCAGCCCCGCCGAGCTGCGCAGCTCGTCGGCGTAGCGCACGGGGTCGCCGAGCTCGAGGGCGCCGTCGTGGTCCGCGGCCTCCTCCTGCAGGTCGGCCTCGAGGCCGCCGGTGAGGTCGTCGACGTCCTCGGGATCGAGGTCGGCGAGCCGGGCGCGCACGGCGGCGGCGAAGGCCTGGATGCGGGTGTCGAGGGTGGGATCTGCGGTGTTCACGGCTTCTCTCCGATCGTGCGGACGTTCACGGATGCGGGCACGGGGCCCTCGCCGGTGCCGCCGGCCTTCCGGGTGCGGTGCGACGGCGCGGGGGCCGGCTCGCCGAGGAGCCCGCTCATGGCCGTGGCGAAGGCCGCCCAGGTGGCGCGCTGCCCGGCGAGCAGCTCCCGGCCCTCGGGGTTGATCGCGTAGTACTTGCGGTGCGGTCCGCCCTCGGACGGCACCACGTAGCTCGAGAGCGCGCCGGCCGCGTAGAGGCGGCGGAGCGTGCCGTAGACCGAGGCGTCGCCCACGTCGCCGAGGCCCGCGTCGCGCAGGCGGCGGACGATGTCGTAGCCGTACCCGTCGTCGTGCTGCACCACGGCGAGCACCGCGGTGTCGAGCGCGCCCTTCAGCAGCTGCGTGGTGTCCATCAGGTGTCCTGTCCCATGCGTCGCACGGTATCACGCGATGCGCGGTACCTCGGAGTGCCGCGCATGGCGGCGCGTCCCGGCGACGACGACGGGCGGCGGCCATCGGCCCTCGTGCGCGCCGTGGGCCCGGTGCTACCGTCGGGCATGCCCATCGTCCTGGAGGCCCTCGGCCGCGTGCTCGCCCTGGTGGGCGACGTCGTGCTCGGCGGCGCGGGCCTCTCGCCGGCGATCCTCCTCGCGGCCCTCCTCGGCGTCGCGTCCGTGGCCGCCACGGTCGCGCTCGTGCGCATCGCCGCCGCCCTCGGGCTCCTCGGATCCGTCGCGCCCGCGGCCTTCCCGGACGAGGACGTCGACCTCCCGGTGCTCGTCTCCTCGAGCGACCCGGACGCGGACGGGCACGAGCGCTCCCGGGCACCGGGCCGCCGGACGCAGGTCGTCGTGCCTGCGCCGCTCCCGGCCGCCTGACCGCGACCATCAGGGGTCCACCGCCGCCATCGCGCGGCGAGGACCCGGCGCGCGCCCGCATGCGACGACCAGACGGACCCCCTCCGCTCTCGTCGCAAGGAACCCCGTGGACCCCACATCGATCGCCCCCGTCCGAGCCGTGCTCGACGGACTGTCCCAGCTCGTCGTCGGCCTCGCCGACCTGATCCACCCGCTCGCCGGCGCCTCCGCGACCGGCGTCGCCGTCATCCTCCTGACCCTCGGCGTGCGGGCCGTGCTCGTGCCGGTCGGCGTGGCGCAGGTGCGCGCCGAGATCCAGCGCCGCCGCATCGCCCCCGCGCTCGCCGAGCTCCGGCGCCGCCACGCCGGGAGGCCCGAGCAGCTGGCCCGGGCGACGCAGGAGCTGTACGCCCGCGAGGGCGCCTCGCCGCTCGCCGGCTGCCTGCCGACGCTCGCGCAGGCTCCCGTGCTCGCGGCCGTCTACGCCCTGTTCGCGCATGCGCGGATCGGCGGCGAGGCGAACGTCCTGCTCGCCGCGCCCTTCGCTGGGATCCCGCTCGGCACGAGCGCGCTCGCGTCCGCGGGGCTGGGGCTCGGTCCGATCGTCGTCGCCCTGGTGGTGCTCGGCCTGCTCGCCGCGGTCGTGGAGGTCCGCCGCCGCGCCGACCTGCGGTTCCAGGGGCAGCCCGCGCTCGCGGATCCGGCGCTGCCCGGCATCGCGGCGACGCTGCGGGTGCTGCCGTTCGTCACGGTCGTCTTCGCGGCTGTCGCCCCGCTCGCCGCCGCCCTGTACCTGCTGTCGAGCGCCGCGTGGACGCTCGTCGAGCGCGCGGCGCTGCGGCGGCTCCTCGGCCGCGCGCCATCCCGGGGGACGGCCGCCGCGTGATCCAGCCGGCCGGCCCGCGGCACCCGGTCTGCGAGGATCGGAGGACACCGAGCAGGGAGCCGCCATGACCTCCACCTCCGCGGGCGCCGTCGCCCTGTCGCCCACGCGCGTGACCTACCCGGCGGGATCCGTCGCCTCCGCGGGCGAGGTGCTCCGCGTCGACGACCTCGCCGACGGCACGCGCGCCGTCGTGCTCGACGTGACCGCCTGCCACCCGGTCGACGCGGCCTGGCCCGACCAGCCCGCCGACCGCGCGGTCCTCCGCGTGCGCGGTGCCGGGATCGAGGTGCTCGACTGCGTCGTCGGCGCGGCGTCGACGGATCCCGCGGAGGCCGCGGCGCTGCACGTCGGCGGGGACGTCCCGGTCAAGAAGGGCGCCGAGGGCTGGTCGTTCGTCGCCGTCCACGTGGTGCCGGGCGACGCCGACGTCCGCGTGGGCGACGCCGTCGACGTCGCCGTGGATCCCGAGCACCGCCGGGCGTTGAGCGCCGGCCACACGGGCTGCCACCTCGCCTCCCTCGCGCTCGACCGCGCGCTGGCCGACGCGTGGACCAAGGACGTGCCGACGGATGCGCTGGGCGCGCCCGGCTTCGACGCGCTCGCCATCGACACCTCGCGCATCGGCCCGTGGTCGTCGGTCGACGCCTACCGCCTCGGGAAGTCGCTGCGGAAGAAGGGGTTCCCCACGGCCGCGCTGGTCGAGCACCTCGACGAGGTCCGCGCCCAGGTCGACGCCACGCTCGCCGCCTGGGTCGCGTCCGGCGCCGCGGCGCGGATCGAGCGCGAGGGCGACCTGCTCACCTCGCGCCGCTCCTGGGTGTGCGAGCTGCCGGACGGCACCGCGCGGATCCCGTGCGGCGGCACGCACCTCGACGGCCTCGACGCGCTCGCGTCCGTGACGGTCGAGCTGGAGGCGGAGGAGGCCGACGGAGCGGTCGTCGTGCGCATGCGCACGACCTGCGTCGCGGCCTGACGCGCCCGGGTCGGGGTGCTGCGGTATCCCCGCACCTCCCGTGTCGGGTACCGTTGTCAGGCGCCGTCCGGCCGACCGGCATCCTCGGTCCGGCGACGGCGCGGTGACGGAAAGCGGTATCGAACGTGGCAGCATCCCCCGCGACGAAGTGCTCGGTCTGCGGCAAGGCGAACCCCGTCGGCATGGCCACGGGCAACATCCTCGACCACGGTCGCAACCACGAGCGCTGCCCGGGATCCGGCAAGCCGCCGGCCGTCTCGACCAAGCCCGTGTCGGCGGCCGCGAAGGCGGGCACCGCCCCGTCGCGCAAGCCCGCGAGCGAGGCCGCCAAGCGCGAGCCCAGCCGCAAGACCACCCCGGCCAAGGCCGCCGGCCCCACGCGCGGCGTCACCGTGCGCCGCGTCGAGGTCGACACCGAGCGCCTGCGCCTGCGCGAGGAGAAGCTCGAGCGGATCCGCGTGCAGCGCGAGGAGGCGGCCCGCCGTCGCCTCGGCGACTACATCGTGCCGCTGGACGCCGACGGCCAGGAGGCCCCCGAGGCCGACATCACGCTGGAGAGCATGGACGACGAGGCCGAGGCCTCGGTCGAGCCCGGCGCCTCCACCGAGACGGACGTCGCGCCCGCGGACGGCCGCCCCTCCGCCTGACGCGCGTAGCGTGGCGCTCATGACAGAGCACTCCACGGAGCAGCCCACCACCCACCTCGGACGCACCGGCGTGGAGGTCTCGCGCCTCTGCCTCGGCACCATGATGTTCGGCGCCTGGGGCGAGACCGACCACGAGAAGTCGATCCGCGTGATCCACCGCGCCATCGACGCCGGCATCACCTTCATCGACACCGCCGACATCTACGCGTACGGCGAGTCGGAGGAGATCGTCGGCAAGGCCATCGCGCAGTCCGGCCGCCGCGACGACCTGATCCTCGCCACCAAGTTCTTCAACGGCATGAAGCCCGAGGCCAACTTCCGCGGCGGCTCGCGCCGCTGGATCATGCGGGCCGTCGAGGACTCGCTGCGCCGCCTCGGGACCGACCACATCGACCTGTACCAGATGCACCGGCCGGACGAGCACACGGACATCGAGGAGACCCTCGGCGCCCTCACCGACCTCGTCACGCAGGGCAAGGTGCGCTACATCGGGTCGTCCACGTTCCAGCCGAGCCAGGTCGTCGAGGCTCAGTGGGTGGCGCGCGAGCGCGGCACCGCCCGGTTCGTCACCGAGCAGCCGCCGTACTCGCTCCTCACCCGCGGCGTCGAGGCCGACCTTCTCCCCACCACCCAGCGTCACGGCATGGGCACGCTCGTCTGGAGCCCGCTCGCCGGCGGTTGGCTCTCCGGCAAGTACCGGAAGGGCCAGGACATCCCGAAGACGCACCGCAACGACCGCGACCCGTCCCGCTACGACCCGTCCGACCCGAAGTTCGCCGCCGCCGACCAGCTGGGCGCCCTCGCCGACGAGCTCGGCGTGCCGCTCGTGCACCTCGCGCTCGCGTTCGTGCTGCGGCACCCCGCGGTGTCCAGCGCGATCATCGGCCCGCGCACCATGGAGCAGCTGGAGTCGCAGCTCGACGCGGCGACCCTCGAGCTCGACGCCGCGACGCTCGACCGGATCGACGAGATCGTGCCGCCCGGGCAGAACGTGAACCCGGCCGACACGGGCTTCGCCAACTACTGGCTGGATCCCGCCAAGCGCCGCCGCTGACCGGCATCGCGCGTCGGGTGCCGGCGATCGATCCGCCGAGCGTCGGCCCCCGGCGTCCGTCGATCCCGCCCCCCTAGGGTCGATGCATGAGCCGCCTCCCCCGCGAGCCCGTCTACGGGACCGCCGTCATCCTGGGCCGCGCGCTCTTCGGGTCCCTCCGCCTCCGCCTGGTCGCCGAGGGCCGCGAGAGCATCCCGGACACCGGCGGCGCGGTCATCGCGATGACCCACTTCGGCTACCTCGAGTTCGCTCTCGTCGAGTGGGCCACCTGGCTGCACAACCGCCGCCGGATCCGCTTCATGGCGAAGAAGGGCGCGTTCGACCAGCCCGGGGTCGGATGGGTCCTGCGCCGGATGCACCACATCAGCGTCGACATGGGCGCGGGCGCCGCCGCCTACGACGACGCCGTCCGGGCGCTGCGCGCCGGCGAGCTCGTCGGGGTGTTCCCCGAGGCGGGCGTCAGCGCGTCCTTCCGCGTGCGGGAGCTCAAGACCGGTGCCGCGCGCCTCGCCGCGGAGGCCGGGGTGCCGGTGATCCCCGTCGCCGTCTGGGGCGGGCACCGGCTGCTGACCAAGAACCGGCGCATCCGGCTGCGCGACCGCGTGGGCGTGCCCGTCCACGTGCGGGTGGGGGAGCCGATCCCCGTGGCGCCGGATGAGGATCCGCGCGCGGTGACCGACGCCCTCCGCCTCCGGCTCCAGTCGCTGGTCGACGCCCTGCAGGACGCGTACCCGGTCGACGGCCGCGGCGCGTGGTGGCAGCCGCGGCACCGGGGCGGGACGGCGCCCACCCCGGCGGAGGCGGCGGCGGCGGACGCCGAGCGCGACGAGCGGCGGCGACGCGCCGAGGGGCGCTGAGCGGAGGCGGCGACCCGGCCGACGGCATGCGGCGGCGGCCGTCCCGACCGGGGACATGAGACCGGCCCGGACCTTCGAGGCCCGGGCCGGTCTGCGCACGAGGACGTCTGTTACCCGCAGACGAACCGGCTGGTGCGGTACAGCTCACCCGAAGAGCCGTACCGGATGCCTCCACGGTAGCCCGGCATCCTGGGATCACCCCTACGTCGACGGGAATGTACCCCGGACTGGGGGTCCGCCCCTGTGTCCGTCGTTTGGGGGACCCGATACAGTACGTGGCCCGATCCGGGCGCCCGGGTCAGACCGGCTCGGCCAGCGGGGAGCGCTCGAGGCCCGGCGCGGGAGGGGCGGTGGGGTCCGCGTCCACCAGCCGGATGCGGTTCGCGGCGTCCACGTGCACGACGCGCGGCTCGAGGGCGCGCGCCTCGGCGGTGTCCATCTGGCCGTACGCGATGAGGATCACGACGTCCCCCACGTCCACGAGGTGGGCGGCCGCGCCGTTGATGCCGAGCACGCCGCTGCCCCGCTCGCCGGCGATCGTGTAGGTGTCGAGCCGGGCGCCGTTGGTGACGTCGACGATGCTGACGCGCTCGCCCACGAGGATGTCGGCGGCGTCGAGCAGGTCGCGGTCGACCGTGACGGAGCCCACGTAGTGCAGGTCGGCGTGCGTCACCGTGGCGCGGTGGATCTTCGCGGTCATCATGGTGCGCAGCATGCGTGCTCCTCGGCGGGCGGGTCCGTGCGCGCGGCGGCGGAGCACGGTGATCGGGCGATCACGAGAGGGCAACGCGCGGCGGCCGGCGGATGTTCCGGCGGGTGCCGGATCCGCGGCGCGCGAGGCCCCCGGGCGAGTGTACGAGACCCCGGCGGGCTATGCGCTCCCGCCCGGGCGGGCCACTCTGGGACAGGGGACCCGACCCGCAGACCACACGGAGGCACCAGTGGCACGACGCGACACCGCCGGCACGATCGAGGACCGGCCCGACGAGGAGGACGCGCGCAAGCCCGACTCCCCGACGGAGATCGAGAAGCCGTCCTGGAAGTACGTGCTCCGCAAGACCATGCGCGAGTTCGGATCCGACCAGTGCACCGACATCGCGGCGTCGCTGACGTACTACGCGGTGCTGTCGCTGTTCCCCGCGCTCATCGCGATCATCTCGCTGCTCGGGGTGTTCGGGCAGGGGCCGTCGACGGTCGACGCGGTGCTCGACGTCGTCCGCGGGTTCGCCCCGTCCGACGCGCTGGAGCTCATCGAGCCCGTCCTGCGCGGCTTCGTCGACTCCCCGGCCGCGGGATTCGCCCTCGTCTCCGGCATCGTGCTCGCCATCTGGTCGGCCTCCGGCTACGTCGGCGCGTTCAGCCGGGCGATGAACCGCATCTACGAGATCCCCGAGGGCCGCCCGTTCCTCAAGCTCAAGCCCACGCAGCTCGCCGTCACGGTCGTCGGCATCGTGATCCTGCTGGTGTGCGCCCTCATCATCGCGATCTCCGGCCCCGTGACCGAGGCGATCGGCGCGGCGCTCGGCCTCGGCCCGACCGTGCAGATCGTGTGGTCGATCGCCAAGTGGCCGGTGCTCGCCTTCGCGATCGTGCTGCTCATCGCGATCCTCTACTACGCCACCCCCAACGCGAAGCAGCCGAAGTTCCGGTGGATGAGCATGGGCGCGGGCATCGCGCTCGTCGTCCTCGTGCTCGCGAGCGTCGGCTTCGCGTTCTACGTCACGAACTTCTCCAGCTACGCGAAGAACTACGGCGCGCTGGCGGGCGTGGTCGTGTTCCTGCTCTGGCTCTGGATCGCGAACCTCGCGCTGCTGTTCGGCGCCGAGTTCGACGCCGAGCTCGAGCGGGGCCGCCAGCTCCAGGCCGGCATCGCCGCCGAGGAGACCCTCCAGCTGCCGCCGCGCGACACGAAGGTGAGCGACAAGAAGGCGGCGGCCGAGCGCGAGGACGTGAAGCGGGGCCGGGGGATCCGCGAGCGGCACGAGCGCGAGGAGCGCCTCGGGCGGGGCGAGGGCGACGACGCCTGATCAGGATCCCCGTCCGCCCCGGAGGGCCCGCCCGTCGACCGACGGGCGGGCCCTCCGGCGTCAGCGGTCCTTGACCTCGTCGTAGGCGGCCAGCGCCCGGCGCCGCGACTCCTTGAGGTCGACGATGGGCGAGGGGTAGGCCGCGAGGCCGCCGTCGGCCTGGTCGTCGGCGTCGTCCTCGGCGCTCGCGACCAGGTCGCCCATCGCCTTCCACGGCTCGTGCACGACGTCCCGCGGCGCGTGCGCGAGCTCCGGCACGTACTGGCGGATGTACTCGCCCGACGGGTCGAACTTCTGCCCCTGCAGCACCGGGTTGAAGACGCGGAAGTAAGGCGCCGCGTCGGCCCCGGATCCCGCGACCCACTGCCAGCTCGCCGCGTTGTTGGCCGCGTCGGCGTCGACGAGCGTGTCCCAGAACCACTGCTCACCGTGGCGCCAGTCGATGAGCAGGTTCTTGATGAGGAACGACGCGACGACCATCCGCACCCGGTTGTGCAGGTGCCCGTCCTTCCAGAGCGCCCGCATGCCGGCGTCCACGAGCGGCACGCCCGTCTCGCCGCGCTGCCACGCGCCGAGGGCGTCGTCGCTCGGCTCCGCCCACGGGAAGGCGTCGAAGCGCGGCGCGAAGTTCCGGGTCGCGAGGTCGGGCTGGTGGTACAGCAGGTGGTAGCTGAACTCGCGCCAGCCGAGCTCGGAGAGGAACTTGGTGGCGTTCACCTCGTCGCCGCCGACCTTCTTGCCGCGCGTGCGCTGGATCCGGTGCCACACCTGGAACGGGCTCACCTCGCCCCAGCGCAGGTACGCGGAGAGCCGCGAGGTCGTCATCGCCGCGGGCTCGTCGCGCTGGGCGGCGTAGTCCTCGAGCTCGTGGTGCACGAAGTCCTCGAGGCGCTGCAGGCCCGCCGCCTCGCCAGGGTCGCACGCCTCGCGGAGGCCCGCCGCCCAGTCCGGCTTCGTCGGCAGCAGCTCCCAGTCGTCGAGGTCGTCCGAGCGGGGGGCCGTCCGCGGCGCGTCGAGCTCGTGCGGCGCGGGGAACGGCTTCCGCGGCTCCTCCCGCTCCTGCGCGGTCTTCCAGAACGGCGAGTAGACGCGGAACGGCTCGCCCTGCTTGTTGGCGACGGTCCACGGCTCGACGAGCAGCGATCCGTGGAAGCTGCGCACGTCGAAGCCCCGGTCGCCGAGGCGCCTCTTGATCGAGGTGTCCACGGCGATCTCGGCCCCGCCGTAGCGGCGGTTCCAGAGCACGGCGCCGGCGCCGACCTCCTCCACGACGTCGTCGAGGATCCCCGAGGCCGCCCCGCGCCGCAGCACGAGCGGCGAGCCGAGCTCCCGCAGCGACTCCCCGAGGCGCGACAGGCTCATGTGCAGCCACCAGCGGGCGGCGCCGCCGAGCGGGCGGATCCCGTCGCTCTCCTCGTCGAGCACGTACAGCACCACGATCGGCTCGCCGCGCTCGACGGCCGCGTGGAGGGCCGGGTTGTCGGCCACGCGCAGGTCGTCGCGGAGCCACACGACCGTCGGCCCGTGGGCCTCGGCGGCGCCCTCCCGGTCGGCGGATCCGCGGTCGGGGGCGTCGTCGTCGCTCATGCGTCGAGCCTAGGACGGTGCCAGGGCGGCCGACCCGGCCGGCGTCGCTGCGCGGACGGAGCCGGGCGGCACGTAACATTGCACACGGCAGTGCGCGTCCGTCCGGGTCCGACCGCCGACACGGATCCATCGTCGTGGAGAGGCCCATGGACAACGACAGCACCGCCCTGCCCCCCTCCGCCCACCCCGGACGCGGGCTCGCCCCGCCGGTCTCCGCGGTGATGGTGGCGGGCGACGCCGGCTCCACGATCGCGCGCTCCCTCGCCTCGCTCCTCGCCCAGACCGTCCCGCCCGAGCGCGTCTTCGTCGTCGTCGCGGGCAGCCGCGACGACACCTTCGCGGTCGCCCGCACCTTCAACGGGCGGCACGCGCGCCGGGAGCCGGGCCCGGGGCCGTCGAGCACCGCCGTGACGGTGATCGACCGCGGCCCACGCGAGGACTCCCTCCGCTCCGCCTACGACTTCGCGCTGCGGCTCGTCGGCGACGACGCGTCCGTCCTCCTCGTCTCGCCCGACGCCGAGCTGGATCCGCGCGTGCTCGAGCTCCTCGCCGCCGCCCTCGACCGCGAGCCGCGGGCGACGACCGCGTCCGCCCGCCTGGATCCGCGTCCGACCGGCCGCCGCGGACCGGTCGCGGCGGGGCTCCGGCTGCTGCAGCGCCACTGGGCGATGGGCGCGGTCGAGACGGGCACCGACCTCGGCCTCTCCGGCCCCGTGCCGCTCGCGCCCGCCACGCTCCTCCGGCTGCCGCTCCGCGACGCCGCGTCGGCGGGTCCGCGCCCCTCGGCCGACGCCATCGTCACCGCCCTGCTCGCGGGCGCCGACCGGACGACCCTGGTGCCCGGCGCGACCGCCCGGGTGGACACGGCCGTCAGCTGGGCGACGCTCCGGATCCGCCGGGACAGGTGGAGCGCGAGCGTCGGCCGCCTCACTCGCTCCGGCGCCGGCGCCGGCGTCGACGCGGGCGACCGGCGCCGCGCGCGCCTCGCCGCCCTCCGCATCGGCGTGGGACCCGTGCTCCGCGTCCTCTCCTACGGCCTCGCGGCGCTGTACCTGGCGGCCGCGGCGCTCGAGGGCACCCTCCAGCCGGCGTGGTGGTGGGTGCTGCCCCTCCTCGTCCGGCTGCCGCTGCACCTCCGCACCCTGCGGAAGATCCGCGAGCGCACCGTGGCGGACGTCGTCTTCGGCGCCACCTACGTGCCGCTCGAGCTCGGCGAGGCCGCGTACGGCGTCTCCCGGATCCGGGACGGCCTCCGTCGCCTGTCGCCGCGCGCCGGACGACGGCCGGCGCCCGGATCGGCGGCGACGCCGTGGGGCGTCGTCGACGCCGTCGCGGCGGCCGTGGTCGCGGCGTCCGTCGCGGTGGTGCTGGGCCTCGCGGCGGCGGGCGGACCGGCGGGCGGCGCCGTCACGTCCCTCGTCGGCTGGGCGGCGGTCGTCCTCACGGCCGTCGACACGGCCATGGCGCTGCTCCGCCTGCTCGTCGCGCACGGCGGGCCCTTCGCCCGCGCCGACGACGCGGCCATGGGCGGCCGGTCGGCGCTCTAGGCCTCGGCGACGCCCCCGCGCAGCTTGTCGGTGAGGGCGCGCAGGGTGTCGAGCTCCTCGGTGCTGAGCGCCCCGCCAACGGTCGCGGCGATCGACTCCATGTGCACGCGCGCGACCGCGCGGAACGCGGCGTCCCCGGCCTCGGTGAGCCGGACGATCGTGGCGCGTCCGTCGCTCTCGTCGCCGCACTTCACGACGAGTCCGCGCGACACGAGCCGGTCGATCAGGCGGCTGACGCTCGGCTGCGTGAGGAGCACGTGCTGGTTGAGGTCGCGGAGGCGGAGGCGGCCCTCCGGCTGGCGCGAGATGTTGAAGAGCACGTCGTACTCGTTGAACGAGAGGTCGCGGCTGGGGAACTCGGCGGAGAGGCGGCGCATCACGCTGACCTGGGCGCGGAAGAGCGACTCCCAGGCCCGCACGGCGTCCGCGGTCTCGCCCACCAGGCCTCCTCGTCGGTGCGCACCCGCATCTGGATCGGGCAGCGCTCTCGATCGGGAGTCTACTGACGGCGGGGTGGGGTGACGCTCGGCGTCGACGTGCCCCGGACATGACTGAGGACCGACCCCAGAGGCATGGGGCCGGCCCTCTCCCTTGCACCAGGAGTGTCCTGCGATCACATTCCGTCTCCACCGCCACAGCAAACGGTGGGGACGAGATGACTGTATAACGATCCCGTAACGCCGCGCTACCCGGATCGGGGCCTGCGCGCTGGGAGTCCGCCGACAGCTCCGCAAGGAGGGGCTGGGTCCGGCCGACCGGGCCTCAGAAGAGGTCGGGCGACGCGGTGCTGGCGTGGTTCACGGCCACGTCCGCGTGGCGGTCGAAGCGGTAGCCGGCGCCGCGCACGGTGCGGACGATCTCCTCGTAGCGGCCGAGCTTCGAGCGCAGGCGGCGGATGTGCACGTCGATCGTGCGCTCGTTCGGCACGTCGTCCTCGTCGGCGGCCGACCACAGGGACGCGATGAGCTCCGAGCGCTCGATGGTGCGGCCCTCGCGGAGGACGAGGTACTGCAGCAGCTCGAACTCCTTGTAGGTGAGAGGCGCGACCTCCTCGTCCAGCACGACGCGCTTGCGCGACAGGTCGACGACGACGCCGCTCGTGGCGCGCTCCTCCTCGTCCGGCTGCTCGCGGTGGTGGGCGACGGCGGCGGGGTCCTGGAGGGCGAGCCGCACCACGTCGATGTCGCGCCCGCCGGCGCCCTCGGGGGCGAGGGCGACGGCGGCGTGCGTCTCGATGCCGGGGGCGAGCTCGGCGGCGAGGCGCTTGAGGGCGGCCACGACGGTGCCGAGGTCCGTGCCCGCGGATGCGGCCTTGAGCTCGTCGAGGCCGACGTAGAGCGCGAAGCCGCGCGCCTCGGTGCCCTCGGGCACGGCGCGGAGGCGGGCGGGGCGGGCGACGGGAGCGGCGGTCGGCGTGGCGGCGGGAGCGGGCGCCGGCTGCGGGCGTCGGACGGACGGCGCGAGCGGGGCGGCCGCGCGGAGGAGGGGGGCGGCGGGCGCGGATCGGAGGGGGGTGCGGGCGGGGTCGATGGTCGCGAGCGACATGGCGGTGTCCTTGTGATGATGCGGGTGCGGCGCAGCGTGGGTGCGCGGGACCTCGGGGAGTGCGAGACGCCTCAGGGGGCGGATGCGCCGGTGACGGCGGGGAGGGTCGGCGACGGACTCGTCGGATGACCGCTCAGGCGAAGGGGGCGGGTCAGGCCGACATTCGACAGCACATCGCGACACGGCCGGGCATCATCATGCCGGCGACTCCCGAGGCCTCGGAGGAGGTCAGGACGTGCGCGTTCAGAGTCATGGGGAGAGCTTGCACGGATCCGTGCGCCCCTGTCAACAGCGGCGGCGGGAATCGTGCGGGACGTGCAGGAATCGTGCGTGGGCGGACAGCGGCGCCCGCCCCCGAGGGGAGCGGGCGCCGGAGTGGGTGGGCGTGGATCAGTGCGCGGCGGTGCCGTACAGGCGGTCGCCCGCGTCGCCGAGCCCGGGGATGATGTAGCCGACCTCGTCGAGCTTCTCGTCGAGCGCGCCCAGCACGATGGTGACCTCGCGGCCGGCGGTCGCCTCCTCGACGGCCCGGAGGCCCTCCGGCGCGGCGATGAGGCAGATGCACGTGACGTCGACGGCGCCGCGGTCGAAGAGGTACTCGATCGCCGCGATGAGGGATCCGCCCGTGGCGAGCATCGGGTCGACGACGAAGCACTGGCGGTTGGAGAGGTCGGTGGGCAGGCGCTCCGCGTAGATGTCGGGCTGCAGCGTCTCCTCGTTGCGGACCATGCCGAGGAAGCCGACCTCGGCGCTCGGCATGAGGCGCATCAGGCCGTCGAGCATGCCGAGGCCCGCGCGGAGGATGGGGACGACGAGCGGCTTAGGGTCGCTGAGCGTGAGGCCCTCGGCCGGCGCCACGGGCGTCTGCACCGTGATGGTCTCGACGCGCACGTCGCGCGTGGCCTCGTAGGCGAGGAGCGTGACGAGCTCGTCGGCGAGGCTCCGGAACACGGGGGAGGGGGTGGTGCGGTCCCGCAGCGCCGTCAGCTTGTGCGTGATGAGCGGGTGGTCGGCTACGTGGACTCGCATAGGCTCCATTCAATCAGCAAGGGGGAACGCGATTGGACCTCCACGTGCCCGACGACTTCGATCGCTGGATGGCCGTGGCCCTCGACGAGGCCCGGGCCTGCGCGGCCACCGGCGACGTGCCCGTGGGTGCGGTCGTGGTGGACGGATCCGGCGTCGTCATCGGGCGCGGACGGAACCTCCGCGAGGCACGTCAGGACCCCACGGCGCACGCCGAGGTGGAGGCGCTCCGCGAGGCCGCCGCGACGACCGGCGACCGGCATCTGGTGGGGACCACGCTCGTCGTCACGCTCGAGCCGTGCGTGATGTGCGCGGGCGCGATCCTCGCGGCGCGCGTGCCCCGCGTCGTCTTCGGCGCGTGGGAAGAGAAGGCGGGCGCGGCCGGATCCCTCTACGACGTGCTGCGGGACCGGCGGCTGCCGCATCGCGCGGAGGTGTTCGCGGGCGTCGCGGCGGACGAGTGCGCGGCGCTGCTCGACGCGTTCTTCGCGGAGCGCCGCGCCGACGCGTGATCGTCGACGCCTGATCCGCCGTCCGGGACGGCCCCGTCGCCACCAGCGCGTCGCCAGGAGGCACGCTCGGCGGCGACCGGGGCGTCGCGCGCCGGTTACCGGATCAGCCCTGGCATTTGGTGCACCCGGGGCCCTGATGCGGCGGGTGCGGGTTCCGTCCCCCGCTGCGTCCGTTCGTCGCGTGCGTGCTCCTGCGCTCCTGCGTCGTGATGTGCGAGCCGGAGGCGGCCTGTGAGGCGGAGGCGGTCGTCGCCGGGGCCTGCCGGGTCTCGGCCTGGGCGGCTGAGTTCGCCGTGAGGAGCAGCCCCAGGGCGAGGGCGGTCGCTGCTGCGGCCTTCATGGCGTGCGTCATCGGCGTTTTCCTCAAGTGGTCGTCGTGCGTCGAGCGGGCGCTCGGGCATCGGATCCGGCCGGATCTCCAGGAGCCGTCCGCCCGACATCGTCGCACCGTGCGGCGGGGCGGCGCGCGCGGCGCCCACACCGTGCGGCGACGCTCACGGACCGGCGTGACCGGCGGGGGTCAGCGCGTGGCGACCCGCACGTCGGGCTCGAGGTAGATGACGCGCGCGACCGGGACGGCCTCGCGCACGCGGCGCTCGATGGCGTCGATGCCCGCGGCCACGTCGCCCAGCGAGCTGGTGGCGGGCATCGCGATCTTCGCGGCGACGAGCAGCTCGTCCGGGCCCAGGTAGAGCGTCTTCATGTGGATGATCGACTCGGCCTCGTGGCCCGAGGTGATGGCGGCGCGGATGGCCGCGAGGTCCGGCTTCGAGGCGCCCTCGCCGACCAGCAGGCTGCTCATCTCGACGCCGAGGACCACCGCGACCGCCACGAGCAGCACACCGATGAGCAGGGTGCCGATGCCGTCGTAGATGCCGTCCCCCGTGAGGATCGATGCGACGACGCCGAGCAGGGCGAACACCAGGCCGGAGAGCGCCGCGGTGTCCTCCAGCAGCAGGACGGGGAGCTCGGGGCTCTTGGCGCGGCGCACGAACTGCACCCAGGTCTGGTTCCCGCGGAGCGGGTTCGACTCCTTGATGGCCGTGCGCAGCGAGAACGACTCGAGGGCGATCGCGATGAGCAGCACGACGATCGGCAGCCAGGGCACGTCGAGCGGCTCCGGGTGCTCGATCTTGTGGATGCCCTCGTAGAGCGAGTACACGCCGCCGACGGAGAACAGGATGATCGAGACGATGAAGGCGTAGACGTAGCGCACCCGGCCGTAGCCGAAGGGGTGCTCCTCGTCCGCGAGGCGCTTGGCGCGCTTGCCGCCGATGAGCAGCAGGATCTGGTTGCCGGAGTCGGCGAGCGAGTGGACGCCCTCCGCGAGCATCGAGGACGAGCCGGAGAAGAACGCCGCGATGAACTTCGTGATGGCGATGCCGACGTTGGCGGCGAGGGCGGCGAAGATCGCCTTGCTGCCGTGCGATTCGCTCAAGGCGGGACCTCCTCGACCGGCGGGGCGGGCGTGGGCCGGCCCGGGCGCGCATGCCCCGGTCGCCTCAGCCTAGCCACGCGCCGGGGCCGTGGGACCCGCCGGATCGCGGACGGGCGGTCCCTAGGATCGGGGCATGCCGACCGACGCCTCCCGCTCCACCCCGTCCGCCCCCGCCGAGGTCGTCCGCCTCCCGTCGCTCGCGATGCTCGGCACCGGATCCATGAACGGCGCCGTCCTCGGCGGCCTCCTGCAGCCGGGCGTCGAGGTCGACGGCGACGTGCGCGTGACCACCCGGTCGGCCGCCAGCGCCGCGGCCCTCGGGTCGCGGGAGGGCGTCGCGGCCGCGAGCGTCGAGGAGGACGCCGACGCGAACCGGCGGGCCGTGCGCGGGGCGCGCATCGTGGTCGTCGGCGTGAAGCCGCACCTGGTGCCCGACCTGCTCCGCGAGGTCGCGGACGACCTGGAGCCCGGCGCGCTCGTGATCAGCGTCGCGGCGGGCGTGACCGTCGCGACCTTCGAGTCGCTGCTGCCCGAGCACGTGGCCGTCGTGCGCTCGATGCCCAACACGCCCTCGCTCGTCGGACGCGGGGTCACGGGCCTCGCCGCCGGCACGCGGTCGACGCCCGACGACCTCGCGCTCGCCCGTTCCGTGTTCGCCACGGTCGGCGACGTGGTGGAGGTGCCCGAGGACCGCATCGACGCGCTCAGCACGATCTCCGGATCCGGCCCCGCCTACGTATTCCTCCTCATCGAGGAGCTGACGCGGACGGCCGAGGCCAAGGGCTTCAGCCCCGAGGAGGCGCGCGTGCTCGTGCAGGGGACCTTCCGCGGCGCGGTCGAGCTGCTGGCGGCGTCGGACGACGAGCCCGCCGAGCTGCGACGCCGGGTCACGAGCCCCAAGGGGACGACCGAGCGCGCCGTCGAGGTGCTGCAGGCGGCGGACCTGTCGGGCCTGTTCGACCGGGCGACCGACGCCGCGCTCGCCCGCGCCCGCGAGCTCGCGGCCGGCTGACCCGAGCGGCCGGGGTCCGCGACCGGGCGATCAGGACAGCGAGGCGAACCGCTCGATGTCGGCCGAGGTGCCCGACACGATGATGAGGTCGTGGTTCGAGACGACGGTCTCGGCGGTCGCGTACGTGAACGGCTTGCCGGGCGTCTTCACGCCGACCACCGTGATGCGGTAGCGCCGCCGCACCGACGACTCCGCGAGCGCCATGCCGCGGATCGGCTTCGGCGGGTACATCTTCGCGAGCACGAAGTCGTCGTCGAACTCGATGAAGTCGAGCATCCGGCCCGACACGAGGTGCGCCACGCGCTCGCCGGCCTCCGCCTCCGGGTAGATGACGTGGTTCGCGCCGATGCGCTCGAGGATCTTGCCGTGCGACTGGCTGATGGCCTTGGCCCAGATCTGCGGGATCTTGAGGTCGACCAGGTTCGCCGTGATGAGCACGCTGGCCTCGATGGACGAGCCCACGGCGACGACCGCGATGGAGAAGTCCTTGGCGCCCAGCTGCTGCAGCGCCTCGATGTTGCGCGCGTCGGCCTGCACGGCGTGGGTCACGCGGTCGGACCACTTCTGCACCAGGCCCTCGCTCGCGTCGATCGCGAGCACCTCCCGGTCGAGCCGCGCGAGCTGCCCGGCGGTCGCGGCGCCGAAGCGTCCGAGCCCGATCACGAGCACGGGGGCGTTGTGGGGGATGCGTTCGCCCATGGTGGGGCCTTCCTGCTGCGGTGGATGCGGGGACGGGTGGGGGACCGGCGGCTCAGCCGACGATCGGACGCTCCTCGGAGCGCTGGAAGAGCTGGCGGCGCGTGCTCGCCGCGAGCGCGGCCGCGAGGGTCACGGTGCCGACGCGCCCCAGGAACATCGTGGCCGCGAGCACGTACTTCGCGGGATCCGTGGCCTCGGCCGTGAAGCCCGTGCTGAGCCCCGAGGTGGCGAACGCGCTGATGGCGTCGAAGAGCACGTAGTCGAGGCGCTCGCCGGAGATCTGCAGCAGCACGATGCTGCTGAGCGCCACCGTCGTCGCGCCCCAGAGCACGATGCTCACCGCGAGGCGCAGCACGTCGCTCGGGATGCGGCGCTCGAACACCTCCATCGACTCGCTGCCGCGGGCCTCGGCGAAGGCCGCGAGGAACAGGATCGCGAGGGTGGTGACCTTGATGCCGCCGGCCGTGGACGCGGATCCGCCGCCGATGAACATGAGCATGTCGGTGACCAGCAGGCTCGCGTTCCCGAAGTCGGCCATGTCGAGCGTGGAGAAGCCGCCGGAGCGCGTCATCACCGAGAGGAAGAGCGCCTGGAACCCGTGCTGCACGGGGTCCATGAGGGCGAAGGTCCTCCTGTTGTCCCACTCGAGCACGACGTAGGCGAGCGTGCCGAGCACGATGAGGATGAGCGACGTCCAGAGCGTGAGCTTCACGTGCACGGAGAAGCGCCGCGGCTTCCGCCAGCCGCGGTACACGGCGTAGATGACGGGGAAGCCGATGCTGCCGAGGAAGACGCCGACCATGAGCAGGCTGAGGAACCAGTAGTCCTGGTGGTACAGCTCGAAGCCGGCCTCGCTGAAGACGAAGCCCGTGTTCGTGAAGGCCATGAGCGAGTAGTAGAAGGAGTCGAGCGCGGCCTGGCCGACGGGGATGCCCTCCAGGAGGATCCGCGGGAACAGCAGCGCGGCGATCGACAGCTCGATGACGAGCGCGCTGATCGCGACGGTGAGCAGCAGCGTGCCGATCTCGCCGAGCTTCACGGCCTGGCCCTCGGCGACGGGACCGTGGTGGATCCGCAGCGGGTTGCTGTCGCTGGCCGCCATGAGCCGGGCCTTGAGGCCGAGGCGGCGCGACACGATGAGGCCCATGATCGACGCGAGCGTGAGCACCCCGATGCCGCCGATCTGCACGCCGAGCGCGATGAACGCGTGGCCGAGCGGGGTCCAGTAGGTCGCCATGTCGACGGTCGCGAGGCCCGTGACGCAGATGGCGGACACGGCCGTGAAGAGCGCGTCGGCGAACGGCGCGGTGTCGCCGGTGGACGTCATGCCGGGGAGCATGAGGATCGTCGTGAGCGTGAACACGAGCGCCGCGAAGATGAGGATGGCGAAGCGGGCCGGCGTGGAGTGCGCGAAGTAGTCGAGGAAGTCGCGGATGCGACCCAGCAGCGGGCGCCCGTGATCCGGCTTGACGCGCATGGTCCCCTGTCCGCTCCGAGGCCGGTCGGCCCGGATCGTCATGGTACTGCGAGTGCGCGACGGAATACCCTTCGGGCATGGCTGACATCTTCGACGTCGTGTCGGATCCCACCCGACGCGACCTCCTCCGCGTGCTGCTCGACCGACGTGCCGTGCCCGAGGCGCCCACCGGCGAGATCAGCGTCTCCGAGCTCGTGCAGACGCTCGGGATCAGCCAGCCGACCGTGTCGAAGCACCTGCGGGTGCTGCGCGACATCGGCCTCGTGTCCGTCCGCGAGGAGGGGCAGCACCGCTACTACCGGCTGGAGCCCGCGCCGCTCGAGGCGCTCGAGGCCTGGGTCGCGCCGTTCGCGGCGGCCGACCGCGTCGCCGCCGACGACGGCCACGCCGACCCCGACACCGGGCTGCTCGGCGGCGGCCTCTCGGCGGATCCCGACGGCGAGGAGGGCGGCGACCCGGCCGGCTACCCGTTCGCCGCGTCGCTCGGCCGCATCTGGGCCGACACCCGCTACCAGGCGGCCGCCGCGGTGCACGACGCGACCCGTGTCGCCGGCTCCGCCGGGCAGGCGTCGCTCGGCCGGCTGCGCGGCCGCAAGCCGGGGAACGCACGGGACGCGTGATGCAGGATGTGACACGATGGACACGCGTCCACCCGGACCCCTAGACTCGCGCACCAGCGCCCGCATCGCGGGGGCTACGAGGTCCGTGAGCCGGTCACGCAGAACGAGGAGTCGATCCGCCCATGTCGCGTGACCTGTCCGACGTCCGATTCCTCACGGTGGCCGAGGTCGCCGAGATGATGCGCGTCTCCAAGATGACCGTCTACCGCCTCGTGCACTCGGGCGACCTGCCCGCCATCCGCTTCGGCCGCTCGTTCCGCGTGCCGGAGTCCGCCGTGCTCGCCGCGATCGACCCGTCGAACGCGCTGCCCGGCCAGCCCGGGGAGGCCTCGCGTCACTCCGGCATGTCGGATGTCGGCTAGACTCCTCTGAGGCTATTTTCCGCGGGTCACCAGAGCCCGCGTGTTCCGTCCGGCAACAGATGAGGTGCCCCTATGGGTTCAGTGATCAAGAAGCGTCGCAAGCGCATGGCGAAGAAGAAGCACCGCAAGCTGCTTCGCAAGACGCGCCACCAGCGTCGCAACAAGAAGTAGAGCGCACGCGTCCACGAGGGCGCCGAACGCGACGAGAGGACGCCGACCCGGAGACGGGGCGGCGTCCTCTTCGTCTGCCCGGGGTGCGCGCCCGGCCGAGGGCCGAGGGCGGAGGGCGCCGCCGTCAGCCGGCGGTCGCGCCGCCCGCCTCCGCCGCCTCGCGCCGCACGCGTCGACGGGCGTCGCGGATGCTCGCGCGCTGCAGCCGCATCGACGGCCAGCCCGACGTGCGCGCGTGCGCCGCGAGCGCCTGGTCCGGGTTCACCACCACCGGGTGCCCGACCAGCGTGAGCAGCGGGATGTCGTGCCGCGAGTCGGAGTACGCCCAGCACGCGGCCGCGTCCGCCCCCGTGCGCGCGAGGAGGGCCCGGGCCGCCGTCGCCTTGTGCTCGCCGTGCAGGAACTCGCCCGCGAGGCGGCCCGTGTAGGCGCCCGCCTCGACCTCGAGCGCGCTGCCCAGCGCGCCCGTGAGGCCGAGCCGCCGCGCGATCACGTCGGCCAGGAACGACGGCGACGCCGTGACGAGCCAGACCTGGTGGCCCTTCGCGAGGTGCTCGCGCGCGAGGTCGAGCGTCTCCGGCCAGACCGTGGCGGCCGTGTGCCGCACGTACACGTCGTCGGCCAGCCGCGCCATCTGCGCCACCGTGACGCCCGTCACGACCTGGAGGCCGCGGGCACGCGCCGAGGCGAGGTGCCGGTCGTTCTCGCCGCGGGCCTTGAAGCGCGCGTGCTTCCACCCGGCGCCGACGATGTCGCGGGTCGTGAGGAGGCCCGCCGCGCGGAGTCCGCGCACGAGGTGGAACACGCTCGCGCCGTGGATCAGGGTGTTGTCCACGTCGAAGAACGCGAGGACCGGGGCGCCCGCCTGCTCGACCATGATCGGGCCAGCGTAGGCGACGCTCCCGCGCCCCGCCCCCGACGGTCCCGAGGGCGGGGCGTCGGCCCGGCTCGCCTACGCTGGGCGGATGAGCGCAACGGTCCTCACCCTCGTCGGCAAGCCCGGCTGCCACCTCTGCGACGACGCCCGCGACGTCGTGACCCGCGTGCTCGGGGAGCTCGACCCGGCGCGCGGCGCCGAGGTCACGCTCGAGGAGCGGAGCATCCTCGACGACCGCGCGCTCGCCGAGGAGTACGCGGAGGAGATCCCGGTGCTGCTCATCGACGGCCGCGTGCACAACCACTGGCGGATCGACGCCGGCCGGCTCCGCGCCGCGCTCGACGCCCGCTGACCCGGGCCGTCCGCCGGCGCGTGCCGCGCGCGGCTAGGGTCGTCGCATGACCCTGCGCCACGTCGTCTCCTGGAAGCTCGCCGACCGCGATCCCGCCGCCCTCGACCGCGACGCGGCCCGCGCCGCGGAGGCGCTCGGGACCCTGCCGGCGCTGGTGCCCGGCATCCGGTCCTTCCAGGTGGGGCGCGACGTCGTCGGATCGGCCCGCAGCCACGACCTCGTGCTCATCGCCGACTTCGACGACCGCGCCGCCCTCGACGCGTACGACGCGCACCCGGAGCACCAGCGCGTCGCCGCCGTCGTGCGGAGCCTCGTGTCGTCCGCGGCGTCGGTCGACTTCGAGGTCTGACGTCGCCGCGGATGACCGCGTGACCGGACGCGACGGGGGCTCCCGGGCGCCCCGGCGCCGCATCACGATCGCGCAGGTGGCGGAGCGCGCCGGGGTCTCGCGGTCCGCGGTCTCCTTCGCCCTCACGGGGCGGACCGACCAGCGGCTCTCCGTGGACACGATCGAGCGGATCCGGCAGGCCGCCGACGAGCTCGGCTACCGCCCGAACATGACCGCCCGGACCCTCCGCACCGGCCGCTCCGGCACGGTCGCGCTCGTGTCCGACTTCGTCAGCAGCACGTCGCACGCGAACTCGATGGTCCGCGGGGCGCTCGACGCGCTGCGCGAGCGGGACACGATCCTCTTCACCGTCGACACGCAGGGCGACGCGCGGCAGGAGGAGCAGCTCCTCGAGAGCCTGCTCGGACGGGCCGTCGACGGCGTGCTCTACGCCTCCATGTTCACGCGCGTCGTGGAGCCGCCCGCCCTCCTCGACCAGGTGCCGCACGTGCTGCTCAACTGCGTGCCCGCCCGCGGCACGGCGTCGGCGGTCGTGCCGGACGAGGACGCCGCGGGCCACGACGCCGCGCGCCTGCTCCTCGACCTCGGCCACCGGGATCGGATCTGGTTCGTCGGCGGCCTGCCCGCCGGGGTCACGGGCGGGCCGGCGTGGCGCGGCTGGGCGCCGCTCGCGCTCGAGGAGCGGCTCGCCGGGGTGCGCCGCGCGCTCGCCGACGCGGGCCTCGTCCTCGCGGGCGTGCAGGACGTGGAGCGCGACTGGGACACGGCCGACGGACGCGACGCGGTGGCCGCGCTGCTCGGATCCGGCGCCCGGCCGACCGCCCTCGTCTGCGCGAACGACGCCGTGGCCGCGGGGGCCTACCAGGCGCTGCACCGCGCGGGGCTGCGCGTGCCGGAGGACGTGTCGGTGGTCGCCTTCGACGGGAGCGCGATCAGCCGCGCGCTGGATCCGCCGCTCGCCTCGGTCGCGCTGCCGCAGCTGGAGCTCGGGCGCCTCGCCGTGGAGCTGCTGTTCGACCGGGAGGCGGAGCCCGCCGTGCACCGGATCCCGATGGCCCTCGCGCCCGGGGTCTCGGTCGGCCCCGTCCGCTGAGGAGTCGGAGACGGGTCTTCCGGTCGGGTGCTAGATCGTTGTAGCATCCTGTCCGCGCGTCCGGTGCCCGACCGGGTCGCGATCTCACGACGCATACGAAGGAGTATGGGATGACCGCTGTCGAGGGGGCCCGCGTGGCCCCGAACGCCTGGTGGGTGGGCTTCGTGTGCGGGATGGCGACGTTCGTCGACGCCGCCGCCACGACGGGCGTGGGGATCGCGCTCGTGCTCTTCCTCGCGCCGCCCACGGGAGGACCCGGGCTCACGGGCGCGGAGGTCGGCTACCTCACGGCCGTGCTCACCGCGGGGGTCGCCGCCGGCTCCCTCCTCGGCGGATGGGCGGGCGACCGGTTCGGCCGGCGCCGCGTGTTCCTGACCACCATGACGCTGATCGTCGTCGGATCCGCCACCCCGTTCCTCGGCGTCTCGATCGACGTGCTGCTGCCCGGGATCGCGCTCATCGGCCTCGGGGTGGGCGCGGACCTGCCGGTGGCGCTCGCGACCGTCTCCGAGGCGGCGACGGACCGGAACCGCGGCAAGATCCTCGTGTTCTCGAACCTGCTGGGCGGCTTCGGGATCCTGATGGCCGTGGTCATCGGCATCCTGTTCGGCCAGGCGGGGCCCACCGGCGGCCACGTGATGTTCGGCGCGTTCGGCGTCGTCGGCCTCGTCGTGCTGCTGATGCGCGCCACCATCCCGGAGTCCGCGTCCTGGCTCGTCGCGCGCCGCGAGCGCTCCGACGGGGCGCGCACCGTGCGAGCGCAGCGGGGGCGGATCCGCGACCTCGGCCGGCCCGCGTACCGCCGCCCGTTCGCGACCCTGCTCGTGTACTACACGCTCGCGTCTCTCGCCATCAGCGTGGCCGGCAGCTTCGGCACGTACGTCGCGGTCAGCGTCGCCGCCATCCCCGTCGACCAGTACCAGTCGTGGACGATCCTCGCGATGCCGGCCGCCGTGCTCGGCGCGCTCTGGTTCATGTCGGTCGCGGACACGCGGTTCCGCATGCCGTACTTCGTCGTCGGATCCGTCGTGGTGGTCGCGTCGAACCTCATCCCCGTCGTCCTGGGCTTCAGCCTGCCCACCCTCGTGGTGTCGGTGGTGCTCTCGACCTTCGCGGGCGCCTTCTGCTTCGAGACGATCATGAAGGTCTGGACGCAGGAGTCCTTCCCGACGCTGCTGCGCTCCACCGCGCAGGGCACCGTGTACGGGGTCGCGCGCTTCGCGACGGCCGGCCTCAACGCCGTGACGCCCGCGCTCCTCGCGCTGGACCCGCAGGGGGTCTACGTCGGCGTCTCGGTCGTCGCGGCCGCCGGCTTCCTCGTGGGGTGGATCGGGTTCCGGCGCGCCCGCTGCACCGCGTTCGACGTCGAGGGCGACACCGTGCCGCCGACGGCCTCGGTGCGGACCGTGGAGGCGGTCGCGTGAGCCGCCCGGCCGGCGCGATGCGCATCCGCCCGTTCGAGGCGCCCGTGCGAGGGCTCGTGCTCCGCGGGTCGCAGCATCTCGCCGACGCTCCCGGGCCACGGCCCACCGCGGTGCTGATGCACGGCTTCGGCGGCTCGCGCGTGGAGACGACCGGCGTCTTCGTGGCGCTCGCGCGACGGCTCGCGGAAGCGGGGATCGGCGTGGTCGCCTACGACCGCGCGGGCCACGGCGAGAGCGACGGCGAGTTCCTCGACACCACGGTCACGGGCGACGTGGCGGACGCGCGGCGCGTGCTCGACGCGGTGCGGGCGCTGCCGGAGGCGGATCCGGACGACGTGCACCTCGTGGGCATGAGCCTCGGCGCCGTCGTGGCGTCGGTCGTCGCGGCGGAGGAGACGGCGGCGGGGGCGCGGATCCGGTCGCTCGCGATGTGGTCGACCGCGGCCGTCTTCGTGGACGACATCCGCGCGGGCACGCTCCAGGGCCGGTCGCTCGCGTCGCTCGACGACGACGGCTGGTTCGACTTCGCCGGGATGCGCATGGGTCCGGCCATGCGGGACGACGCGCTCGGCTTCGATCCGTACGCGCGCGCCGCGGGATACGACGGCCCGGCGCTGCTGCTGCACGGCACCGAGGACTTCGTGCCCGTCTCGTACGCCCGGCGGTATCTGGCGCCCGACGCGCTCGGCGACCGGGCGGAGCTCGTGGTGGTCGACGGCGCGGACCACGGCTGGGCGCAGCTCCCGCAGCGCGACGAGGCGATCGCGCGGACGGTCGCGCACGTGGCGGCGCACGCTGGGGGCGCGGCGGATGCGGACGGCGCGGCGGGCGGGCGCGACGCGGAGGACGCGGCGGGCGGGCCCGCGTGAGCGGCGGACCGCGGGTCGCGGAGGCGGCCGGGAGCGGCGAGGTCGTCGAGCTCGGCGGCGGATCCGTGCGCGTCCACGGCCACCTCGGGCTCGTCCCCGTGCCGGGAGGGGTGCGTCCGGTGCGCCTGCCCGTGCACCGGTGGCGCGACTTCCCGCCCGCGGGCGAGCTGCTGCGGGCGCAGGTGTCCACGGCGGGCGGGGTGCGGATCCGCTTCGAGACGGAGGCCGAGGCGGTCCGGCTCCGGGTGCGCTGCACGCGGATCCACTTCGACGAGCTGCCCGGGCCGCGCAACGCGTTCGTCGCCGAGGTCGACGGCGGGGAGCTCCCGCCCGTCACGGCGCCGGTGGACGTCGTGCGCCGCATCTCGTCCGCGGGCGACACGGCCATGGAGACGTGCGCGGGCGACGCGGGCGGGGCGTCCGCGGTCGTGCTCGCGGGGCTCGGACGCGGGACGACGACCGTCACCGTCTGGCTGCCGCAGGGCATGGTCGTCGACCTGCTCGCGATCGAGGCGATCGATGCGGCCGACGCCGCCGCGCCCTTCGCCGCGGTGCGGGCGGCGGCGCCGCTCGGGCTGCCGCGTTGGATCCACCACGGCAGCTCCATCAGCCACGGCGTGGAGGCACCGGACGCGACGGGACCCTGGCCCGTGGTCGCCGCGCGTCGGGCGGGCCTCGACCTGGTCGGCCTCGGCTTCGGCGGGCAGTGCATGCTCGACCCGTTCGTCGCCGACGCCATCGCCGACGAGCCCGCCGACGTGATCTCGCTGAGCGTCGGGATCAACGTCGTCGGGGCGCGGTCGATGGACCAGCGCACGTTCGTGCCCGCGCTGCACGGCTTCCTCGACCGGGTGCGGCGCGGGCACCCGGAGACGCCCGTCGTGCTGGCGTCCTCGATCCTCTGGCCGGGCAGCGAGCACGTGCCGGGGCCGCCCGGGGTCGAGATCCGCGACGACGGGTCGGTGCGCTGCTTCGCGGCGGGCGACCCGGCCGACGTGGCGCGGGGCGCGCTCACGCTGGCGGAGTCGCGGATCCACGTGCGGCACGTCGCCCGCGTGCGCGCCGAGGCGGGGGAGCGGATCCACCACCTCGACGGGCTCGCGCTGTACGGGCCCGGCGACGTGGAGCGCTTCCCGCTGTCGGACGGGCTGCATCCGGACGCCGCGCTGTACGCGGAGATGGGGCGTAGGTGGGTGTCGCGGGTGTTCGCCGACGACGGGCTGGTGCCGCGCGCGGGCCTGCTCGCCGCGGCCGGCGGCTGACGCGCGCGCGTCGGACGGGTCGCGCCCGGGCGCCCGCGCTGGCGCGCGCCGGGAGCGCACGTGGGCCGATGCGGGAGGATGGGCGCCATGGCGGAGCGGGTCGAGGTCGAGCGGGTGTCGGTGGTCGTCGACGGGGTGCCGCTCCTCCGGCCGACCGACCTGACCGCCGCCGCGGGCGAGGCCGTCGCCGTCACCGGCCCCAACGGCGCGGGGAAGACCACGCTGCTGCGGGTGCTGGCGGGGCTCACCCGGCCGAGCACCGGATCCACCCGCGTCGCCGGCCGCCCCGTCGACGAGCGGCGCGCGGAGTTCCGCCGCGCGGTGTCCGGCGCCGTCGGCCACCCGCCCGTCGCCCGCGACCTCACGCTCGCCGAGCACCTCGCCGTGATCGCCGCCTCGTGGGGGAGCGACGCCGAGGAGGCGCGCACCCGGGCCGCGGACCACCTCGAGCGCTGGCGCCTCGCGCCGCTGGCCCGCCGCTTCCCGCACGAGCTCTCCTCCGGGCAGTCGCAGCTCGCGGCCCTCGCCATGGCGACGGTGCGGCCCTACGACGTGCTGCTCCTCGACGAGCCCGAGCAGCGGCTGGATCCCGACCGGCTCCAGCTGGTGATCGGGATCCTCCGCGAGGAGCTCGAGGACGGTCGCACGCTCGTGCTCGCGACGCACAGCCCGGTGCTGCGGGACGCGGTGGCCCGCCGGAGCGTCGCGCTCGTCGGCGACGCGGCGTGAGGGCGGGCCGCGCGCTCCGCGTCGTCCGGGGGATCCGGGACGAGCGCGGCGGCGCCTCCGCCATGGACGTCGCGTATGCCGTCTACGCGGGCGCGCTCGTGGTGCTCATCCTCGGCTTCCCGCTGCTGCGGGCGGTCGTGCTGGAGCTCGCGGAGCCGGCCGCGGCCGCCGCGCTCCGCGCGCACGGCCCGACCGCGACCGCCGCGACATGGGGGATCGCGGCCACCGCCCTCCTCGCGGCCGGCGGCGCGCGGGGGCCCGCGCTGCTGTCGCCCTTCCTCGCGTCGGCGCTCGGCGGCAGCGCGCTCCCGCGCGCGGCGGTGCTGCGACGGCCGACGGCGCAGGCCGTCGTCGGCTGGGCGGCGCTCGGCGCGCTCGTCGCGGTGCTGCCGACGCTCGCGCTGCTGATCGCGGGCGACGCGGATCCGATCCCGGTCGTCGCCTTCGCCGCGGGCGGGGCGCTCGCGGGCGTCGCGGTCGCCGGATGCTGGCTGCTCGGCCAGCGGCTGGCCCCGGGGGCGCGGGCCGCGGTCGGCGCGGTGCTGCTCGGATCCACCGGGCTCGGCCTCCTGACGCGCGCCCCCGTGCCGCCGTGGGGCGCCCTCGCCGCGCTCTTCCCGGGGACGGCGACCGGATCCGCGGGGCTGCCGCCGCGATGGGTCGCGGCGCTCGGCGTACTGGCGGCGATCGCCGTCGTCGCGGTCGCGGCGGCCCCCATGCTGCTCCGGGGCCTCCGCGGACCGGACCTCGTCGCGCAGGCCCGACGGTGGGAGGCGGCGACGACGCTCGCGACCACGGGCGACCTCGCGATGGCGGCGGGCGGCTTCCGGCCCGTCCCGCGGATCGGGCGCGGGCTCGCGGCCGTGCGCGGGCGCTCGCTGCCGACGCTGATCCTGCGGCGCGACCTCGTCGGATCCCTCCGCACGCCGGTCCGCGCCGCCGCGGCCGTGCTCGGGGTCGCCACCTCGGGCGGCCTGGTCGCGACGGCCGTCGGCGGCGCGGGCGTCGGCCTCGGGATCCCGGCCGCCGCGGCTGCGCTCGTCGGCTTCCTCGCGCTCGGCGTGTGGGCCGACGGCTTCCGGCACGTGGTCGACGTGTCGTCCGCCCCGCCGCTCTACGGGATCCCCACGGGCCGGCTGCTGGCGCTGCACGCGATCCTGCCGGCCGCGGCCGGCGTCGGCAGCGCGCTGGCGGGCGCGGGCGTCGCGGTGACGCAGGGCGCGGATCCCGCGGGGCTCCTGGCCGCGCCCGGGATCGCGCTGGTGCTCGTGGCGGTGCGCGCCTTCGGCGCCGCGAAGGGGCCGCTGCCGCTCGAGGTCATGGCGCCCGTGGTCACGCCGGCCGGCGACGCCTCCGCGCTCGTGGTCGCGGCGTGGCAGGCGGACGCGCTCCTGCTCGCGGGCGGATCCGCGCTGGCCGTCGTCACGGCGACCTCCACGGCGGGTCCGCTCGGCGCGGCCCTGGCGCTGCCGATCGCGGCGGGCATCGCGTACCGGGCCCGGCGCCGGATCGCGAAGGGGCGCGACTAGGACGGACGCGTCCCTCGCCCGCGCAGCACCGCCGCCGCGAGGAAGCCGACGCCCGCGACCAGCTCGATCGTCCAGTAGACCGGGCTCGTGGTCGCGCCGAGCAGCGCGAGCCCGTACACCCCCTCGGCGGCGAGGATCAGCGCGAGGCCCGCGACCGCCGCGATCGCCCAGCCCCGCGATCCGTGCCGCACGAGCGAGGCGCCGAGGCCGATGACGGGGCCGGCGACGAGGCCCACGGGGATCCACGTGCTGGACAGCGGATCCGCGAGGAAGTCCCCGCGCCACAGGCTGACGACGCCGTACGCCTCCACCATCGCGACGAACGACACGGCGCCCAGCACGGCGCCGAGCGGCGGACTCGCGCGCGAGAGCCACACGCCGAGGAACGCGAGCATGCTCCATCCGCCCGCGGAGTTCGCGAACGACCGCAGCTCGTCGGGCAGCGCGCCCTGCGCCGGGCTGGTGAGGCCGCCGACCACGAGGCCCATGACGAGGACGACGGCCGTCGCCGTGATCCCGCTGCGGAGCGTCTCGCGCTGCCGGGCGGAGGAGGCGGAGGAGGCGGAGGCGCCGGGGTGCTCGACGCGCGGGGCGGAGGCGCCGGGGCGGGCGGGGACGGTGCTGCTCATCTCCCGAGCGTCGCAGCCACGGCCCGCCCGGTCGTCGCCCGCGCGGCCCATGCGCGTCCGCCGCGCGATGCAGAGCGGAGGCGCGGCAGGCCGGTCCCGGTCAGTCGCCGCCGAGCTCGTGCACGGGTCGCCGGGGCTCGCTCTGCGACGGCTCGGGCAGGAGGTGCAGGCCGGCCGCGGAGTTCGCGCTGTCCATCAGCACGTCGACCCAGGCCGGGTTGATCGCCGGGGGCCGGCTGCCGGAGAACCGGAAGTGCAGGGGGAGCTCGGGGGCGATCCAGACGGTGCTGCGCCCGTCGCCCTCGGCGGCCGGGTACTTCCACGAGAACGCGAAGCTCTCCTTCCGGCGGAGCTTGCCGAGCATCACGATCTGGAGGTGGGCGAGCGCGCGGTCGTCGATCGTGGTGCGCGTCGTCGCATCGTAGATGAGGTGACCCACTGCTCTCCCTCTCGGCTGGGTGCTGTGCGACACATTACGGCACCTGGGGAAAGTCGGGCGGATCGGGAGCGCGCGCACGTCCGGGAGGCGGACATCGCCAGCGCCGAAGATCGCGGGCGGATGCCCGACGGGCGTCAGAAGGCGAGCGCGGCCCGGACCCGCCGGGCGACCTCGCGCGGGGCGAGGCCGTCGGTCGCGACGACCGCCTCGGCGAGGCCCGCCCGCTCCTGCCGTGCGGCGAGGTCGCGGAAGCGCGCCAGGTGCCAGTCGAGCGCTGCCGCGCGATCCGCGTCGTACCGGGACCGCAGCCGCGCCTCGACGACGGCGTCGGACGCGGTCAGGCGCACGCACCGCACGTCGACCCCGAGCGCCTCTCGGTACCGGTCGAGGTCGGCGCGCTCGGCGACGACCCCGCTGACCACGAGCTGCCGCGGCCCCGCCGTCCGGTACGCGGCCCAGGTGGCGGCCATCGCGCGGGCCTCGACGAGCACATTGTCCGGATCCCCCGGCGCCGTCGGCCGCGACCGGTGGAACCCGTCCACGTCCATCAGCGCGGACGGCGTCCCCTCGGCGGCCAGCAGGTCGCCGAGGTGGTCGAGCACGGCGCTCTTCCCGACGCCGTAGGTGCCGTCGAGGAACACGGCGGGCGGGAGGGCATCAGCCATTCGAGCAGGTCTCCTCCGAGGCCGTCTGGCCGGTCACGCCCTCGGGCAGCACCGCCGGGGCGGACGGGTCCGCGGAGGCCGCGGAGGGCGCGGCGCTCGCGTCGGGCGTCGGCGTGGTCGGCGCCCCGGCCGCGGGCTGCGGCGCGGCGACGCCCTCGCCGGTGCTCCCCGGCGCGAGGGTGAAGTCGGCGTCGGCCGCGATGAGGCGGATCATCTCGTCGCCCTTCGCGACGTCCTGCGCCACGCGCCCGCTCTCCAGCCGGATGCTCGGGTACTGCACGAACGTGAACCGGTCGAGGGGGATGTCCTTGACCGTGAGGGCCAGCGACGCGATCGCGGCCGGGCTGTCGAGCGAGGTCGACAGCACCATGTTGTCGATGGCCGCGCGCGCGATCCCGTAGACCTTGGCCGGGTTCGTGAGCGTGTCCGTCGCGGTGATGGTGCGCAGCAGCGCGCTGAGGAACACCTGCTGGTTGCTGATGCGGGAGATGTCGCTCTGGTCGCCCACCCCGTACCGCGTGCGGAGGAACTGGACGGCCTCGCGCCCCTGCAGCGGGTGGATCCCGGGCTGCAGGTCGAGGTCCGTCTTGCGGTCGCGCAGGCGGTTGGCGATGCAGACGGGCACCCCGCCCACGGCGTTCGACATCTCGACGACGCCGTTGAACTGGATCAGGCCGCCGTACGGGACCTCGAGGCCCGTGATCGCCTCGACGGCCCGGACGACGCACGGCAGTCCGCCGTGCTTGAGCGCCACGTTGATCTGCACGCCGGAGGCCGCGGGCTCCTCCATGCCGTCCGGACGGGTGCACGCGGGCATGTCGACCAGCATGTCGCGCGGGAAGGAGACGACGGTCGCGCGCGTGTGGTCCTCGCTGATGTGGAGCAGCATCGTGACGTCGTTGAGGTTGCCGGTGTTCACGGTGGGGTCGGTGCCGTAGCCGTCGCCCTGGCCCTCGCGGGTGTCGCCGCCGACCAGCAGGATGTTCGCCCCGCCGTCGATCCCGCCGATGGACGGCGGCGGCGCCTGCCCGTCCCCGACGTCGACGGCGTTGTCCTGCACCGTCCGCGCGAGGTCCCACGCGGCGACCGCGGCGACGGATCCGGTGCTCACCACCGCGACGGCGGCCACGACGACGACCGCCAGCGCCGCCGTCCGCACGCCGCTCGGCCTCCGCAGCCGGCCGTGCCGGGCGATGCCGGGAGCGGTGCGCCGGTCGGGTCGCGTCTCGTGGGGCATGCGGGCTCCTCGGCGTCGGGCGTGCGGCCGTCCCGGGCGGATCGGCGGTGCCTGCCACGCTACGGACCGGGGCCCGGCGGCGGTTCCCCCGAGCGATGTAGATCCGCGCGCGTCGCCGCGACCCTTCGCCCCGCCTATGCGCCCGTGCCCGTGCCCGTGCCCGTGCCCGTGCCCGGACGCGAGACGGCCCGACCCCCGCGAGGGGATCGGGCCGTCCGATGGAGCGAGCGGTGCCTAGGGCGCGAGCCGGTTCGGGCCGCGGAACAGGTACGTGACCTCGCGCAGGTTCGACTGGTGCAGCAGCAGCATCAGCACGCGGTTGAGGCCCATGCCGAAGCCGCCGTGCGGGGGCACGCCGTAGCGGAAGAAGTCGAGGTACGAGCCGAGCTCCTCGGGGTCGAGGCCCTTCTCGCGGGCCTGCGCCTCGAGCACCTCGACGCGGTGCTCGCGCTGGGCGCCCGTGGTGATCTCGACGCCGTTCCAGATGAGGTCGTAGCTGTTCGTGATCGACGGGTCCTCGGCGTTCCGCATGTGGTAGAACGGCCGGATCGACGACGGGTAGTCCGTGAGGAACACGAACTCGTGGCCGAACTCCTCCATCACGTGGGCGGCGATCTGGCGCTCGCCCTCGGGGTCGAGGTCGTCGTCGGCGCGGTCGATCACGTGGCCGCGCTTCGCGACGATGTCCTTGGCCTCCAGCAGCGGGATCCGCGGGAACGGGATGCTCGGCACGGTCACCTCCACGTCGAACAGCTCGCGGATCTCGTCGCCGTGCTTCTCCTTCACCGCGGTGAGCGCGGCGACGATGAGCTCCTCCTGGAGGCGCGCGACGTCCTCGTGGCTCTCGACCCAGCTGATCTCCGCGTCCACCGACGTGAACTCGGTCGCGTGGCGGGAGGTGAAGGACGGGTCGGCACGGAACGCCGGGCCGACCTCGAACATCTTGCCGAAGCCCGCGGACTGCGCCATCTGCTTGAAGAACTGCGGGCTCTGCGCGAGGTACGCGACGCCGTCGAAGTAGTCGACCTTGAACAGCTCGGCGTTCGACTCGGAGGGCGTGGCCATGAGCTTGGGGGAGAAGACCTCGATGAAGTCGTGCTCGACCCAGTAGGTGCGCAGCGCGTGCACGAGCGTGGTCTGCACGCGGAAGATCAGCGAGTTGCGGGGCGCGCGGAGGTCGATGAAGCGCCAGTCGAGGCGCTTGTCGATGGAGGAGTCGGCCGCGATGGGCGTCTCGGGGATGGCGGCGCCCGCGATCTCGATGCCGGACAGGCCGATCTCCAGGCCGCCGAGCTTGACGCGCTCGTCGTGCTTGAGCGTGCCGGTGGCGGTGAGGAACGTGCCTGCGGCGAGGCCCGAGATGGCGTCGGCGGTCGCGTCCTCGTCGCCCTGGCGCTTGTAGGTGAGCTGCACCGCGCCGGACTCGTCGCGGAGGATCACGAACTGGATCTTCTTCTGGTCCCGGACGGTCTCGACCCATCCGGAGACGGCCACGTCCCCGTCGTCGAGGGCGGCCAGGTTCTTGATGAGGGTGCGTGAGGTCACGGTCGTCGAGTCTATCCGCGCCGCTGTCGGACCGGTCGCCCCGCGGGCCGCCTAGCCTGGTGGGGACGGCGCCGCGCGCGCGGCCGCCGCACCCGGTGCAGGGGAGACGCCATGCAGATCGACCTCAACAGCGACCTCGCCGAGTCGTTCGGCCGCTGGACCCTCGGCGACGACGACGCGATGCTCGCCATCGTCTCGAGCGCGAACGTGGCCTGCGGGTTCCACGCCGGGGATCCCCTCGTCATGCTGCACGCGCTCGAGCGCGCGGCCCGGGACGGCGTCGCGGTCGGGGCGCACGTCGCCTACCGCGACCTCGCGGGGTTCGGCCGCCGCGACCTCGACGCCTCGCCCGCCGAGCTCACGGGCGACGTGCTCTACCAGCTCGCGGCGATCACCGGCATGGCGCGCACGGTCGGCGCGCGCGTCTCGTACGTCAAGCCGCACGGCGCCCTCTACAACCGCATCGCGCACGACCCCGTGCAGGCGCAGGCCGTCGTGGACGCGGTCGTGGCGCTGGATCCGACGCTCCCCGTGCTCGGGCTGCCCGGCTCCGAGATCCTCCGGCTCGCGGCCGCCGCCGGCCTGCCGACGCGCGTCGAGGCCTTCGCCGACCGCGCCTACACGCCCGAGGGCGCGCTGGTCTCCCGGCGGCAGGAGGGCGCGGTGGTCCACGATCCGGCCGAGGTCGCGGCCCGCTCCGTGCGCATGGCGACGGAGGGCACGGTCGTGGCGGTCGACGGATCCGTCGTGCGGCTCGACCCCGACTCGATCTGCCTGCACAGCGACACCCCCGGCGCCGTGGGCCTCGCCCGCGCGGTGCGCGCGGCCCTCGAGGAGGCGGGCGTCGAGATCCGCCCGGTGCCCGACGCGGACGAGCGCTCCCTCCCGGCCCGCGACCGGCGCGCCCTGTGACGCTCCGGCTCCTGCCGTGCGGCGACGCCGCCGTGATGCTCGACCTCGACTCCCTCGACGAGGTCCTCCGCCTGCAGCCCGTGCTCGACGCGACCCGGCCGCGCGGCGTCGTCGACGTGGTGCCGGGCGCGCGCAGCATCCTCGTCACGGTGGATCCGCGCGTGCTCCCGCTCGCCGCCGCGCGCTCCTGGGCGCTCGCCGCCACGCCCGCGTCGGAGGCGGGCGCCCGCGGCGGCGCGCCCGTCGAGATCGAGGTGGTCTACGACGGCGAGGACCTGGCCGACGTCGCCGCGCTCCTCGGCGTCGACGCGCGCGAGGTCGTCGCGCGGCACACGGCCGGCACCTGGACGGTCGCGTTCGGCGGCTTCGCGCCCGGATTCGGGTACCTCGCCGGGGTGCCCGGCCTCGAGGTGCCGCGCCGCACGTCGCCGCGGCCGCGCGTCCCGGCGGGCGCCGTCGCGCTCGCGGGCGAGTTCAGCGGCATCTACCCGCGCGCCTCCCCGGGCGGCTGGCAGCTCATCGGCACGACGCGGGCGGTGCTGTGGGATCCCCAGCGAGAGCCGGCGGCGCTCCTGCAGCCCGGATCGTCCGTGCGCTTCCGCGAGGTGGACGCGTGACCGGGCCCGCGGCTGAGCCGGCGTCCGGGCCCGCGCCGCTCGACCCGGCGCCCGCCCGCCGAGGACGCCGCGCCACGGCCGCCGCCGCGCCCGCGCTCGTCGTCGAGCGCACCGGCCCGCTGATGCTCGTGCAGGACGCCGGCCGCCCCGGCCACGGCGGCATCGGCGTCTCGCCCTCCGGCGCCCTGGATCCCCGGGCCCTCGCCGACGCCAACCTCCTCGTCGGCAACGCGCCCGGTGCCGCGGGCCTCGAGATCGTGCTCGGCGGCGCCGTGCTGCGCGCGACCGCCGCCGTTTGGGTGGCCGTGACGGGAGCCGTCGGCCCGCTCACGCGCACGGTGGGCCGCGCGGCGCGCCCCGCGCCCTACGCCCGGGCGATGCTGCTCGACGCGGGCGACGTGCTCGAGGTCGGCACGGCCGCGCGCGGCATCCGCTGGTACCTCGCCGTCCGCGGCGGCGTGGACGTGCCGCCCGTGCTCGGATCGCGCGCCACCGACCTGCTCTCCCGCGTGGGACCCCCGCCGGTGGCGGTCGGCGACGCGGTGCCCGTGGGATCCGCCGTCGCCGGCCCCGTCCCGCCTGTCGACTCCCTGGCCGTCTCGGCGCCCGCCGACGGCGAGGTGGTCCTCCGCGTCGCGCCGGGCCCGCGCCTCGACTGGTTCGTCGACGGATCCTGGGACGCCCTCCTCGACGGCACGTGGGAGGTCACGGCCGAGGCCGACCGCGTGGGCGTCCGCCTCGACGGCCGACCCCTCAAGCGGCGGGTCGCCGGCGAGCTCCCCAGCGAGGGCGTCGTCACGGGCGCGCTCCAGGTCCCGCCCTCGGGCCGGCCGATCCTGTTCCTCGCCGACCACCCCATGACGGGCGGCTACCCGGTGATCGGCGTGGTCGCGCGCGACGACGTCCGGCTGGCGGCGCAGCTGCGCCCCGGCCAGCGCATCCGTCTCGTGTGAGCGGACGCGCCGACCGGGGCGCGGGTGGGGCGGCGGAGCGCCCGTGGATCAGTAGCCGTAGGTGCCGTACCGCTGCATGACGCCCATGAAGGCCTCCAGCCACTTCACGGCGCCGACCAGGAGCACGAGGAAGGTCAGGGCGGCCCAGACCCAGATCGGGGACAGCGCGCGGCCCGGCGAGCCCTCGATGCGGCGCCGGACGATGACGGATCGGCCGATCACGTAGACGCCGCTGCCGAGGAAGGTCCACGCCCAGTGGAAGGGGCGGACGATGCCGCGTCGCCCGAGGTCGCGCCAGTCGAGGTAGGCGATCAGGACGCCGACGCCGTAGACGAGGAAGCTCACGAGCTGCAGCATCACCATGCCGAGGTCGGGCATCATCGGCCCGCGGTCGTACGGCGACGCGGGGATGGCGCTGCGGAAGTCGGCGCTCGACGCGAGGATGAGGGAGACCACCGGCAGCGCCGCCAGCACCCAGATCGCCCACGTCCACGGCGACGTGCCCGCGGGCACCTTCGGCGGCGGGGTCGGGGCGCCGTAGCCGGCCGGGGAGTAGGGCTGCTGGGCGTACGGCTGCTGCGAGCGCGGCTGCTGGGCGTGGGGCTGCTGCGAGTACGGCTGCTGCGCGTACGCGGGCGGCGACGCGACCGGCGGCACGTGCGCCGTGGCCGGCGCGGTCGCGGCGTCCGCGGCCCGCTCCCCGGATCCGGACGCGGTCTCCGACGCCGACGCGCCCGCGCCCGCCGTCGGCGCGTCCGTCAGGTGGTCGGTCCAGCGGGTGCCGTCCCACCAGCGCAGGCGGTCGGATCCGGCGGGGTCCGCGTACCAGCCCGCGGGCGTGGAGGGTGTTCCGGTCGAATCAGTCACGAGGTGCTCCTAGGAGAGAGGTGCGGGATGCCGTCGGGCGTCGACGCGCGCGGGCGATGGCGCCGGAGGTCAGACTACCGACGCCCGCCGGGCGTCGCACCGACCCGCGCGGCCCCCGTCCCGGACGCGTCGAGCCGCCGGGCGAGGTAGGGCGCGGTGCGGCTCCCGGCCGTGTCCGCGACCTCGCGCGGGGTGCCCTGCGCGACGATGCGGCCGCCCTGGTCGCCGCCGGACGGCCCGAGGTCGATCACGCGGTCGGCGTCCGCCACGACGTCCATCTCGTGCTCCACGACGACGACCGTGTTGCCCGCGTCGACGAGCCCCTGCAGCTGGCGGAGGAGCAGCACGACGTCCGTCGGGTGCAGCCCGGTCGTCGGCTCGTCGAGCAGGTAGAGGGTGTGGCCGCGTGGGGCGCGCTGCAGCTCGGTGGCCAGCTTGATCCGCTGGGCCTCGCCGCCCGACAGCTCCGTCGCGGGCTGGCCGAGCCGCAGGTAGCCGAGGCCCACGTCGCGGAGCGTCGCGAGCGCGCGGGCGGCGAGCGGCACGTCGGCGAGGAAGCCGTGCGCCTCGTCCACCGTCATGGCGAGCACGTCCGCGATCGAGCGTCCGTGGTACTCGATCTCCAGGGTCGCCGGCTCGTACCGGGCGCCGTGGCACGTGGGGCACGGTCCGTACGAGCCGGGCAGGAAGAGGAGCTCGACGGTCACGGACCCCTCCCCCTGGCAGGTCTCGCACCGCCCGCCCGCGACGTTGAACGAGAACCGGCCGGCGCCGTATCCGCGCGCCCGCGCCTCGTCCGTCGCCGCGTAGGTGCGCCGCACCGCGTCGAACAGGCCCGTGTAGGTGGCGAGCGTCGAGCGCGGCGTGCGGCCGATGGGGCGCTGGTCGACGGCGACGAGCCGGTCCACGGCCTCCGCGCCCTCGACCCGGGCGATGCGCGCGGGCCCCGAGGCGTCGTCGGGCGCGTCCCCGTCCGCGTCGTCCCCCGGCTCGACCACCACGCGGTCGGGTGCGAGCGACGCCCTCAGCAGGTCCGGCAGCACGCGGCTCACGAGCGTCGACTTGCCGGATCCCGAGACGCCCGTCACCGCCACCATCACGCCGAGCGGGATCTCGACGTCGAGGTCGACGAGGTTGTGCAGCGTCACGCCCGTGGCGCGGATGCTGCCGACGGGCGTCCGCGGCGTCCGCTCGACGCGCGCCGGCGCGAGGTCGGGGAAGAGGTGCGGCCGCGTCGCCGATCCCTCCACCTCGCGGAGGCCCTCGACGGGACCGCTGTAGACGACGGATCCGCCGGCCTGCCCCGCGCCCGGCCCCACGTCCACGATCCAGTCGGCCCGCCGCACGACGTCCATGTCGTGCTCCACCACGAACACCGAGTTGCCGGAGTCGCGCAGCTGCTCGAGCACCTCGAGGAGCGGCTCGGCGTCGGCGGGGTGCAGCCCCGCGGACGGCTCGTCGAGGACGTAGACGACGCCGAACAGCCCGGACCGCAGCTGCGTCGCGAGCCGCAGCCGCTGCATCTCGCCGGGCGACAGCGTCGTGGTCACGCGCCCGAGGCTGAGGTAGCCGAGCCCGAGGTCCACGAGCACGGCGAGGCGCGCGACGAGGTCGGTCGTGATCGTCACGGCCACGTCGCCCATGCCGTCCGTCGGCGCGATGGCCGCGGCGAGGTCCGCGAGCGTGAGCGCGTTGAGCTGCTGGATGCTGCGGCCGGCGAAGGTCACGGCCAGCGCCTCGGGCGTCAGCCCGCTGCCGCCGCACCGCTCGCACGTGCCGGAGACCATGTGCGCGAGCGCGGCCTCGCGCAGGCGCGGGCTCGACGAGTCGGCGAGCGTGTGCAGCACGTAGGAGCGCGCGCTCCAGAAGCGCCCGTTGTAGGGCTTCGCCACGCGGTCCCGCTGCGGCGTGATCTGCACCACGGGCTGCTCCTCGGTGAAGAGGATCCAGTCCCGTCGCTCCTGCGGCAGCTCGCGCCACGGCACGTCCACGTCGTAGCCGAGGGCGATCGCGATGTCGCGCAGGTTCTTGCCCTGCCAGGCGCCGGGCCACGCGGCGATCGCGCCGTCGCGGATCGACAGGGACGGGTCCGGCACGAGCGACGCCTCGGTCACGGTGTGCGCGACCCCGAGGCCGTGGCACACGGGACAGGCGCCCGCGGCGGTGTTGGGGGAGAAGGCGTCGGAGTCGAGCCGGCCCTGGCCGGCGGGGTAGGCGCCCGCGCGCGACATCAGCATCCGCAGGGAGTTGGAGAGCGTCGTGACGGTGCCGACGGTGGAGCGCGTGCTCGGCGCCCCGCGGCGCTGCTGGAGCGCGACCGCGGGCGGGAGGCCCGTGATGCTCTCGACGTGCGGCGTCTGCTCCTGCCGGATCAGCCGGCGCGCGTACGGCGCGACCGACTCGAAGAACCGGCGCTGCGCCTCCGCGTAGACGGTGCCGAACGCGAGCGACGACTTGCCGGATCCGGAGACGCCCGTGAAGGCGACGATGCGGTCGCGCGGGATGTCGACGTCCACGTCGCGGAGCGTGTTCTCCGACGCGCCGCGGACCCGGACGTAGCCGTCCGAGCGGTCGTCGGCGGCGGATGCGGGCGGGCGGATCTCGGAGGAAGGCACCTGCTCGACCCTAGGCCCGCGCGTGCGCGACCGCGGGGTCGGTGCGCTCGCCGCCCGGAGGTGGTAGCGGTCCCCGGGCGCGCGGCCTGCGCCGCGCACCCGGCCGACGGGTCAGGACAGCGCGGCGCGCGCCTCGGTCAGGGTGGGGAAGTCGCCGACGTCGCGGCCGAGGCGGTCGGTGACGTGGAAGCCGACGCCCCACCGCTCCTCGCTCATGCCGGCGAACTCGTCGCCGCGTCGGGCGACCCAGAGGCCCGCGGCGACGGGGGACCAGCTGATGCGGGGGACGTGCGTCTGGCCGGGTGCGGCCTGCGTGAGAGCCATGGCTCCTCCTTCATCGCGGCTCGTCGTCGAGCTCGCGTCGTGTCGTCCGCGGCGTGGATGCGCGCCGTCGGAGGGGTGGGAATCGACTGTATGCGCACTAACGGCTAGCGCGCATGGTTTTCGGCGGATCCGCAGGATCGCGGGCCCGAACGGGGCTCCGCGGCCCGCGATGGTCGCGGCCAGTGACGTCCGGGGACGCACGAGGGCCGCCCGCGCCGAAGCGCGGACGGCCCTCGTGGTCGCGACGGGGTCAGCCGCGGATGTACGTCTCCAGCTCCGGGATGCGGAGCTTCGCGAGGCACTTCTTCTCGATCTGGCGCACGCGCTCGCGCGTCACGCCGAGCTGCTGGCTGACGTACGCGAGCGAGCGGGGCTCGAGGCCCGCGAGGCCGAAGCGCATCCGCACGACCTCGGCGTCGCGCTCGGCGAGCCCGTCGATGAGGCGCGTGACGTGCGCGGCCATGAGCTGCTGCGTCACCACGTCGATGGGCTGCGTGACGTCCGCGTCCTCGATGAGGTCGGCCATCTCGGTGTCGCCGTCGCCGCCGCTGCCGCCCACGAGGACCTGCAGCGACATGGGCTCCTGCGCGCGGTCGAGCAGGTAGCGCACCTTGGTGACGGGCGTGTCCGACTCGCGCGCGATCTCCTCCATGGAGGGGTCGCGGCCGAGCTCCACCGCGAGCTCGCGCTGCACGGCGTTGATGCGGTTGATGTGCTCCACCGTGTGCACGGGGATCCGGATGGTGCGGCTCGTGTCGGCCATGCCCCGGGTGATGGACTGCTTGATCCACCATGACGCGTAGGTCGAGAACTTGAAGCCGGCTTGGTAGTCGAACTTCTCGACCGCCCGGACGAGGCCCATGTTGCCCTCCTGGATGAGGTCCAGGAACGGCAGGCCGCGGCCCGTGTAGCGCTTGGCGATGCTCACGACGAGGCGCAGGTTCGCGTTCACGAGGTGCTGCTTCGCGCGCATCCCGTCCTGGGCGAGCGTCTGGTACTCGCGGCGCTCGGACGCCGTCAGGTCGGTGCGGGTGTCCAGCACCTCCTGGGAGAGGACGCCCACCTCGATGCGGCGGGCGACGCTCACCTCCAGCTCGGCGGTGAGCAGGGGGACGCGGCCGATCTGGCGCAGGTAGTCCTTGACGGCGTCGGTGCTGGCGCCGGGCGTGACGAGCGACGGCTCGGGGAGGTCGGAGTCCGCGTACGGATCCACGGGGCCGACGGCCTCGATCGGATCGAGGGCGGAGTCGGTGCTGGTGGTGTCGGTGGCCGTGGGCCTGGTCGGTGTCATCGTCATGGTGCCCGTTCCTTCCGCGCCGTCCCGGACGGCATCGTCATGCGGGCCCGCGTCCGTTCGACGGGGGTCTCTGCGAGGTCCCGTGTGCCACGGGGCTCTCGCCGGGAGGCCGGATCACGACCTCGAGCACCTAACTTAGCGTGCGATTCCTTTGGGGCCCAAACGTTCGTATACGCATGTAATAACCGGTCGGAGCCGGTGCCGGAGCGCCGGCCCCCGCCGGTGCGCCCAATCGTATTGCGGACGAATGATTCGCGCATGGGGTTGCGCTCGCTGCTCGGTGGTTGTACATCCGCACGACACCTACACTTGACGGGTGGTCGCCTCACGAATCCATCTCGTCCGTCACGGCGAGGTGCACAACCCCGACGGAGTGCTCTACGGACGCATCCCGGGGTTCGGCCTCTCCGAGCTCGGCCACCGCATGGCCGACGCCGCCGCGCAGGCGCTGGAGGAGTCCGGGGCTCCCGTCAACCGGATCATCGCCTCGCCCCTGCAGCGTGCGCAGGAGTCCGCTGCTCCCTGGGCCGAGCGCTTCGCCCTCGAGGTCACGACCGACGAGCGCGTCATCGAGCCCACCAACCGCTTCGAGGGCTCCCGCTTCCCCTCGCCCGCCCGCATCGCGAGCTCCCCGCGGCTCTGGCCGCTCGTCGTCGACCCGGTGAAGCCGAGCTGGGGCGAGTCCTACCGCTCCATCGCGGCCCGCATGGCCGAGGCCGTCAAGGCCGCGCACCGGTCGGTGCCGGACGGCGACGTCGTCATCGTCAGCCACCAGCTGCCCATCTGGATGGTGCACCTCTCCCTCGCGGGCGAGCGCCTCTTCCACGACCCGCGCAAGCGCCGCTGCGCGCTGTCGAGCATCACCACCGTCGAGCGCGTGGGCGACCGGTTCGTCGAGACCGGCTACGTCGACGCGGCGGCCGGCCTGTCCGACCTCGCGGTCGACGAGGGGGCGGTCTGATGCCCGTCCGCCGCCGCACCCTCCTCGCCGCCGCGGGATCCGCGCTCGCCGCCGTCGCGCTGAGCGGCTGCACGCAGGATCCGCTCGCCGCCGAGTTCCGCGCGGGCGACAACAAGCGCTACATCGCGGGCGACGGCACGTTCACGGAGGTCCCGCTGGCCGACCGCGCCGCCCCCGTCGACTTCTCCGGCACCCTCTCCGACGGCACCGAGATCACGTCCGCCGAGTACCGCGGATCCGTCACGGTGGTCAACTTCTGGTACGCCGAGTGCCCGCCCTGCCGCCTCGAGGCGAAGGACCTGCAGGCCGCGAGCGAGGAGCACGCGGCCGACGGCGTGAAGTTCCTCGGCGTGAACACGCGCGACCAGGCGCCGAACGTCGACTCGTTCGACTCCACCTACGGCATCACCTACCCGTCCGTCCTCGACGTCGAGGACACGCGCATGCAGCTCGCGTTCGCCGGCACCATCGCGCCGAACGCCGTGCCCGCCACCATCGTGCTCGACCGCCAGGGCCGCGTCGCGTCCCGGGTGCTCGGGCAGATCGACCCCGGGGTGCTCCGCACGCTCGTCTCCGACACCGTCGCGGAGCCGGCGGGCTAGGTGGACCAGATCCAGGGCGCCCTGTCGGGCCAGCTCCTCGTCGCGGTGCCGCTGGCGCTGCTCGCGGGACTGGTCTCGTTCGCCTCCCCCTGCGTGCTGCCGCTCGTGCCGGGCTACCTCGGGTACATCGGCGGCATGGCCGAGGCCAAGGGCGGATCCGCCACGCGTCGCCGCCTGCTCCTCGGCACGGCGCTGTTCGTGCTCGGCTTCTCCGCCGTGTTCATCGTCACCACGCTCGTCTCGGCCACCGCCGGCTTCTGGCTCATGCGCTGGCAGGACCTCATCACGCGGATCCTCGGGGTCGTCCTCATCGTCATGGGGCTCGTCTTCACCGGGCGGCTCGGCTTCCTCCAGCGTCAGGTGAAGAGCTCGTGGCGACCGGCCACCGGGCTCGCGGGCGCGCCGCTGCTCGGCGTCGTGTTCGGCATCGGCTGGGCGCCCTGCATCGGCCCGACCCTCGCCGTCGTCATCTCGATGAGCCTCACCTCCGCCGACGCGGGCCGCGGCGTCCTGCTCGGCGTCGCCTACTGCATCGGGCTCGGCGTGCCGTTCCTCCTCGTGGCCCTCGGCCTCGGCTGGATGACGCGCACCGTCGGGTTCCTCCGTCGTCACATCCGCACCGTCAACCTCGTCGGGGGAGCGCTGCTCGTGCTCATCGGCGTGCTGATGGTCTCCGGCCTCTGGTCGGCGTGGATGCTCCAGCTCCAGGGGGTGATCGCCTCGTATGTCCCGGCCATCTGACCACGTCGACTCGCCGCGGCAGGCGCCGCGCCCGTCCTCCGCCGACGGCGCGCCCATCGTGCAGCCCAAGCTCGGGTTCCTCGGCACGCTCCGCTGGTTCTGGCGTCAGCTCACGAGCATGCGCACGGCGCTGTTCCTGCTCCTCATGCTCGCGTTCGCGGCCATCCCCGGGTCGCTCGTGCCGCAGCGCAGCTCCGACCCGAACGGCGTCACGCAGTTCCGCGCGGACAACCCGGACCTCTACCCGGTGCTCGACAAGCTCCAGGTGTTCGACACCTACAGCTCGGTCTGGTTCTCCTCCATCTACCTGCTGCTGTTCATCAGCCTCATCGGCTGCGTCGTGCCGCGCGCCAAGCACCACTTCGACGCGCTGCGCCAGGCGCCGCCCAAGACGCCCGCGCGCCTGTCCCGGCTGGCGGGGTACACGACGCGGACGACCACGGCGGATCCGGTCGACGCCATCCGCCAGGCCCGCGCGCTCCTCAAGCGCCAGCGGTACCGCACCCTGCTCGTGGACGACGCGTCGGCGGCGGGCGGCGTCCTCTCCGTGTCGGCCGAGCGCGGCTACCTGCGCGAGACCGGCAACCTCGTGTTCCACTCGGCGCTGGTGGGGATCCTCGTCACGGTCGGCATCGGCGGCGGCTTCGGCTACTCCGGGCAGAAGGTGCTCGTCGAGGGCCAGTCGTTCGTCAACACGCTCTCGACCTTCGACTCGTTCAACCCCGGCCGGTTCTTCGACGACTCCTCGCTCACCCCGTACCGCGTGAAGCTCGACGCGCTGCACGTCGAGTACGAGCAGGAGAACCCGAACGCCATCGGGCAGCCGCTCGACTTCACGGCCGACGTCACCGCCGACGTCCCCGGCGGCCAGCCGCAGGACCGCGAGGTGAAGGTCAACGACCCGCTGGCCATCGGCGGCACCGACATGTACCTGCTCGGCAACGGGTACGCGCCGCACGTGACCGTGCGCGACCCGGAGGGGAAGAGCGTCTACAGCGCGGACGTGCCGTTCCTGCCGCAGGACGCGAAGCTCAAGTCCCTCGGCGTCGTGAAGGTGCCGGACGGCCTGCGCGAGCAGGTGGGGATGATCGGCTTCTTCTACCCGACGCTCGACGACTCCCGGACGCCGTTCACGTCCTCCTACCCGGATCTCGACGACCCCGTGCTGACGCTGAACGTCTACACCGGCGACCTCGGGATCAACACGGGAGTGCCCACCTCCGTCTACACGCTCCAGGTCGACACGCTGACCCAGCTCACGGGCGGGCAGACGGGGGTCCAGGGCCTCCGGATGGCCCCCGGCCAGACCGTCGACCTGCCCGACGGGCTCGGCACCGTCACCCTCGACTCCGTCCCGCGCTTCGTCTCGTTCGACGTGCACCACGACCCGACGCAGGGCTGGGTGCTGCTCTTCGCGATCCTGATCCTCGGCGGCCTGCTCACGTCCCTCTTCGTGCCGCGCCGGCGCGTGTGGGTCAAGGCCGTGCCGCAGGCGGACGGATCCACCACCCTCGAGTACGCGGGCCTGGCCCGCGGCGAGGACCCCACGCTGGAGGCCGCGGTCGCGGCCCTGGCGGACAAGCACGCGTCCGGCCTCGCGCCGGGCGCGATGTCAGAAGCGGAAGTTAGGCTCCCCTCGTGAACACGGCCATGCTCGACGACGTCTCCCTCATCGCGCTCCTCGTCGCGATGGGCCTCTACGCGGCCGCGTTCATCGCGTTCGCCCTCGACCTCGCCCGCCGCTCGGCGCTCGTGGCCGACGCGGCCACCGCGCGGCAGCCCTCCGCCGTCGGCGCCACCGCGGCCCGCCGGGGCGGCACCGCCACCCTGGAGCGCGAGCCCGCCTCCTCCGGCCCGGACGCGCCCGTCGCCGCCGGCCGGTCGATCAGCCTCAACGTGGCCATGGTGCTGCTCGTCGTCGGCTTCGTGGCGCACGCCGTCGCCACCGTGCTCCGCGGCCTCGCGGCCTCCCGGGTGCCGTGGGCGAACATGTACGAGTTCGCCATGACGGGCACGCTGCTCATCCTCAGCGTCTACCTCATCGTGCTCACGCGCCGCGACCTGCGCTTCCTCGGCACGTTCGTCACCGGGCTCATCCTCATCCTGCTCGGCATCGCCGTGGTCCAGTACCGCGTCGAGGTGTCGCCGCTGCCGCCGTCGCTGCAGTCGTACTGGCTCGTGATCCACGTCTTCGTCGCCGCCCTCGGCACCGGCTTCTTCGCGCTCGCCTTCGCGCTCTCGGGCGTGCAGCTGCTGCAGTTCCGGCGCGAGTCGCTCGCCGCCGACGCGCAGGCCGTGAAGATGCGCTTCCTCGCGACGCTGCCCGACTCCGTCACGCTGGAGTCGATGGCGTACCGCCTCAACATCGTGGGCTTCATCTTCTGGACCTTCACGCTCATGGCCGGCGCCATCTGGGCCGAGCGAGCGTGGGGTCGCTACTGGGGGTGGGACACCAAGGAGGTCTGGACCTTCATCATCTGGGTGCTCTACGCCGGGTACATCCACGCGCGGGCCACGCGCGGCTGGCGCGGGTCGCGGTCGGCGTGGCTGGCCATCATCGGGTTCTCGGCCGTCATGTTCAACTTCGGCGTCGTGAACGTGTTCTTCAAGGGCCTGCACACCTACAGCGGCCTGTAGGCCCGCGGCCGATCTGGCCCGGCCGACCGCCCCGGCGGGTTCAGCCGCGCGTCGCGAGCACGGCGTGCGTGCGGCGGATCCGGTCGAGCCACCAGTCGCGGCGGTCCGGGTCCGCGGCGTGCGCGTCGAGGAGCCGGGCGTCCGGCGCCACCCGCCGCACCGGGATCCGGCCGTCGACCGGCAGGAGCGGCTCCGCCACGACGTCCTCCACGAAGAGCGACACCGTGCCGAGCCCGCAGTCGTGCGGCAGGTCGGGGATCGCGGCCGCGAGGTGCGCGGCCATGGAGATGCCGACGCTCGTGTCGAGCGCGCTGGACACGACCACGGGCAGGCCCGCGTCGCGCGTGATGCCGAGCGCGCGGTGGATCCCGCCGAGCGGCTGCGCCTTGATCACGAGCAGGTCCGCGGCGCCGGCGCGCGCCACCCGCAGCGGGTCCTCGGCCTTGCGGACGCTCTCGTCGGCGGCGACGGGCACGCCGAGGTGGCGGATCCGGTCGCGCAGCTCCGCGAGCTCCTCCACCGACGCGCAGGGCTGCTCCACGTACTCGAGGTCGTGCTCGGCGAGGGCGTGGATCGCGTGCTCGGCCTCGTCGACGTTCCAGGCGGCGTTCGCGTCGATGCGCACGCGCCCCTCGGGGCCCAGCAGGCGGCGCACCTCGGCGACGCGCGCCACGTCGTCCGCGAGCACGGTGCCGCGCTCGGCCACCTTGACCTTCGCGGTGCGGCAGCCGGGGAACCGGGCCAGCACCTCGGCCACGCGCGACGCCTCCACGGCCGGGATCGTCGCGTTCACGAGCACGTGGTCGCGGAGGGGCGCGGGCGGCGCGGTCCAGCCGAAGTCGATCGCGGCCTCCAGCCAGGCGGCGGACTCGGCGTCGTCGTACTCGACGAACGGCGAGAACTCGGTCCAGCCGAGCGGACCCTCGATCAGCACGGCCTCGCGCACGTCGAGGCCGCGGAAGCGCGTGCGGAGGGGGAGGGCGACGACGCGGGCCGTGGCGAGGAGGTCGTCGATCGCGGGGAGCATGGGTCCAGCCTCGCACCCGCGGACGGCGACGGCCCGCCCGCGGTCGGCCCGGCACCCGGCGCCTAGGCTGGGCGCATGGTGAAGCAGGTCTCCGACATCCTCGATCCCACCCGCTGGCGCGACGTGCCCCTCGCGGAGGGCTTCACCGACATCACCTACCACCACGACCTCTCGGGGCGGATCGCGCGCATCGCGTTCGACCGGCCGGAGGTGCGCAACGCCTTCCGCCCGCGCACCGTCGACGAGCTCTACCAGGCGCTCGACGACGCCCGGCAGGATCCGCGCATCGGCGTCGTGCTCCTCACCGGCAACGGCCCGAGCCCGAAGGACGGCGGCTGGGCGTTCTGCAGCGGCGGCGACCAGCGCATCCGCGGACGCGACGGCTACAAGTACGCCGACGGCGACACCGCCGAGGGCGTCGACCCGGCGCGCGCCGGGCGCCTCCACATCCTCGAGGTCCAGCGCCTCATCCGCTTCATGCCCAAGGTCGTGATCGCGGTCGTCCCCGGCTGGGCGGCCGGCGGCGGGCACTCGCTGCACGTCGTCTGCGACCTCACCATCGCGTCGGCGGAGCACGGCCGCTTCAAGCAGACCGACGCCGACGTGGGGTCGTTCGACGGCGGGTACGGATCCGCCTACTTCGCCCGCCAGGTCGGCCAGAAGGCCGCGCGCGAGGTGTTCTTCCTGGCGGAGGAGCACAGCGCCCAGCGCATGTACGAGATGGGCGCCGTGAACCGCGTCGTGCCGCACGCCGAGCTCGAGGCGACGGCGCTGGACTGGGCGGAGACGATCCTCGGGAAGTCGCCCACCGCCATCCGCATGCTCAAGTACGCCTTCAACGCGGTGGACGATGGCATGGTCGGCCAGCAGGTGTTCGCGGGCGAGGCCACGCGCCTCGCCTACGGCACCGACGAGGCCGTCGAGGGCCGCGACTCCTTCCTCGAGAAGCGCGCGCCCGACTGGTCGCCGTTCCCGTGGCAGTTCTGATCCGCGCGGCAGCGCTCCCGTGAGGCGCCTCGAGCGGCTCACCGCGTCCGGCGCCGACGTGGTGCCGCTCCTCCGCGCCGCGCTCGCGGGCGACGGGCCGGCGCTGCTCGCGCGCCCGGTGGACGCCCCCGTGGGCGCCGGGGATCCGCCGCCGCCCGCCGACGTCGAGCGGCGGGTCGCGCTCGTGGTCGAGACCTCCGGCACCACCTCCCGGCCCAAGCGGGTGGCCCTGTCGTCGGACGCGCTGCTGGCGAGCGCCGCCGCGTCGCAGACCGCGCTCGGGGCGCCGGGGCAGTGGATCCTCGCGCTGCCCACCCACTACATCGCCGGCCTGCAGGTGCTGGTGCGCTCGATCGCGGCGGGCACGGCCCCGGCGGTCCTCGCGCCCGGCAGCTTCGACCCGCGCGCCTTCGCGGACCTGGCGGCGTCGCTGGACGCGCGCGTCGCCCGCTACACGTCGCTCGTGCCGACGCAGCTGCACCGGCTCGTCGAGGCGGCGGACGGCGGCGCAGCGGGGGACGACGCCCGCCGCGTCCGCGACGCCGTCCGCCGCCTCGACGCGATCCTCGTCGGCGGGCAGGCCACGCCCCCGCACCTCGTCGACCGGGCCGCCGCGCTCGGGTGGCGCGTGGTGCGCACCTACGGATCCAGCGAGACCGCGGGCGGATGCGTGTACGACGGCGTCCCGGTCGCGACGGCCGAGGTCGCCGTCGTCGACGGCCAGGTCGAGCTCGCCGGCCCGATGCTTGCGGAGGGCTACCTGGGCGACCCCGGCGCCACCGACGCGGCGTTCGGCGAGCACGACGGTCGTCGCTGGTACCGCACGGGCGACGGCGGCGAGGTCGCCGACGGCGTGCTGCGCATCACCGGTCGGCTCGACGACGTCGTGATCTCCGGCGGCGAGAAGCTGCGGCTGGCCGCGGTCGAGGAGGCGGTGCGCTCGCTCGCGGCGTGGGACGCGCGCCTCGGCGAGGCCGTCGCGGTGCCCGGCGAGCACGCGGGGTGGGGCCAGCGTCCGGTGGTGTTCGTGCCGGGCGCGGTGGATCCTCAGCTCGCGGAGCGCGTGCGCCGCGAGCTGGCCGCGCGCCTCGGTCGCGTGGCCGGGTCGACCGCCGTGCGCGGGATCCCGGAGATGCCGACGCTGCCGTCGGGCAAGCCCGACCGGCGCGCGCTCCGGGCCCTGGCCGACGCGCATCCGGCCGCCTGAGGCACCGCGGCCCCGCGCCCGGACATGACGAGGGGCCGGATGCTCGGCATCCGGCCCCTCGCCTCTCAGGAGGGACGTCCCTCCGGAATTCCTACTTCTTGAAGACGTCCTTCACGTTCTCGCCGGCCTGCTTGGCGCTTGCCCCGGCCTGCTTCGCTTCGCCTTCGGCGACCTTGCTGTCGTCGCCGGTCAGCTTCCCGAAGGCCTCCTCGGCCTTCCCCGCGAGCTTCTCGCCGGTGTTCTGGGCCTTGTCGTCCGCACTCATGGGCGCTCCTTCGTTCGGTGGATGTGACGTCTCCGACGCTACGCCGGTCGGGCGCGGGCGTCACCCGGCTCACACCGGACGCTCGGGCGGGCGGATCCGTCCGGCCCGTCCGACAGCGCGAGCCCGGCCGGCCGGATCCGCCCGGCGACCGCATGGGAGGATGGGCGCATGGCGACCCGCACCCCCGACGCGCGCGCGAAGGGCCTCCTCTCCTGGCTGATCCTCGCGGTCGGCGTCGTCATCGCCGGCTTCACCGTGGCCATCCTCGTCGCCGCGATCGAGGCCGACGGGGTCGGCGAGGTCACCGGCACGCTCTTCGCGGGCGCCGTCGCGACGGTCGCGGCCGTGCTCGCCTTCGTGGACCAGCGGCGGAAGGTGCGCGCCACGCGCGCGGCCGAGCTGGCGGCGCGAGCGGATCCGACCGCATCGCGTGCGGGCGACGACGCCACCGCCGCCGCGCCGACGGACCCCGCGGATCCGGCCCGCCCCGCCGCCGACGGGGACGCGCCGCTCAGTCGATGAGCCGGAGCGCGACCAGGCGCTCCAGGGCCGCCTGCCCGGCGGGCGGGCAGCGGTTGGCGTCCGCGGACCCCACGAACTCGAGCTCGGCGACCTCGCCCGAGGCGACGGGCTCCTGCGCCAGGTCCCGGGGCTCCGCCCGGTAGACGGTCATGCTCACGAGGCGTCCGGCGTGCACGCCGTGGGCGTCGGCGAGGACGGTGAAGAGGTCCTCGACGGTCGCGGGGTCGATGTCGAGCCCGACCTCCTCGGCGGCTTCGCGCATCAGCGCCTGCCGCGCGCCCTCGCCCGGCTCGATCTTGCCGCCGGGCAGGTAGAGCACGTCCTGGCCCTCGACGCGCACCATCAGCACCCGCCGGTCGCGGATGAGGGCCAGCGCGGAGACGCGCAGCGGCCGCTCGGAGGCGGCGCGGACCGGGTCGTCGGATGCGGGGCCGACGGGGCCGTCCGGCTGGTCGAGGTCGTCGAGGTCGTCGTTGTCATCGTCGTCGTCGATGACGGGGAGGACGGGCCGGCGGGCCGGGTCGGGGGTCGAGGTCACGGGTCTCCTACAGTCCGTCGAGGCTCGTGCGAGCCGCCCACTCGACGTCGAGCAGGGCGACGACCACGGTATCGGCCCACGCCCCCTCGACCCACCTGTCGTGCACGAGCAGGGCCTCCCGGCGCATGCCGAGGCGCGTGGCCAGGGCGAGGGCCGCCGCGTCGCGTGCGTCCACCCGGGCCGTGACGCGGTGGACGCCGGCCTCCTCGAACAGCAGCTCCAGGATCCGGTCGGCCGCCTCGCCCGCGAGCCCCGCCCCGCGCACGTCCTCGTGCAGGACGACGCCGAGCTCGGCCTGGCGGGCGGCCGGCTCGCGCAGCCGCGCGTGCGCCTCGCCGACCACGTGGGCGGGTCGCGGACCCTGGGCCGGCAGCTCCACGGCGAGGGCCAGCCGGTCGCCGACGGCGGCGAGGCGCGTCCAGCCGAGGCGGTCGGCGAGCAGGCGCGCCGCGTCGGGTCGGGCGCCCGTCGGGGTGCCGGCCAGGTGGCCGCGCGCGCCCGGCGAGGTCGCGTAGGCGTCGACGGCGACCAGGTCGTCGGGCGCGAACGGACGGAGCACGAGGCGGGAGGTGCGGATCGGCCCGCGCACGTCGACGGGGCCGATCGCGGGCAGGTCTCCGTGCACGATGCGGCTCCGGGTCAGGGCGCCGGCGGCGTGGCCGCCCACTCGTCGGCGAGCACGGCGTAGTAGAGGCTGTCGACCCACTCGCCCTTCACGAGGTGCTCCTCGCGGAAGCGGCCCTCGAGGCGCATGCCGAGGCGCTCGGCCATGCGCGCGGAGGAGGAGTTGCGGGCGTCGAGCTGCGCGACGACGCGGTGGGCGCCGGCACGCCGGAAGGCGATGTCGATGAGGGCGCGGCTGGCCTCCGTGGCGTAGCCGCGGCCGGCGAAGTCGGGGTTCATGACCCAGCCCACCTCGAGCTGCCGCGACGGGACGTTGCGGAGGAGGAGCGACACGTCGCCCACCACGCGGCCGGACGACGCCCGCGGGTTGAGGCTCGGCTCGTCCGGCAGCTCCACGGCGAGGCCGAGGAAGTCGTGGCCCTGCTCGAGGCGGGTCTTGCGGCGGCGGTCGGCGAGGTGGCGCTTCGAGGCGGCGCGGTCGCGGAGCGGCCAGAACATGTACTCGACCACCTCGGGCCGGCGCTGGATGTCGGCGAAGTCGTCGAGGTCGTCGGCCGTGTAGGGCCGGAGCACGAGGCGCTCGGTGCGCACCGGATCCGCCATCCGGAGGGGCGCGTCGAGGCGCGGACCGCGGAGGACGCGGGGCCTCACGACGCCGAGCCCGCCTCACCGGTGCGGGGCAGCGCGACGGCGACGGGGGAGGACACCGCGGCGGGCACCTCCACGTCGAGCCCGAAGAGCGCCTGCACGGCGTCGACCACGCGGGCGCCCTCGCCCTGGCGCGCGAGCTCGCGGGCCCGGACGGACGGCTGGTGCACGAGGACGCTCACGAGGTGGCGGAGCGCCTTCTCGGTGGCCTCGGAGGAGTCGCCGCGCTTGCGGACGCGCTCCAGCTCGCCCTCGAGGACGTCGAAGATGTGGGTGCGGAGGGCCACGACCGCGGGGGCCACCTCGTCCTCGGCGCTCGCGGCGCGGAACTCGGCGGCGGCGGTGCTGACGATCTCGCGGGCGTCGTCCGTGGCGGTGAGGTCGCGGAGCGGCGCGTGCAGGCTGATGGTCTCGAGGTCGAGCAGCTCGACGCCGTCGACCGTGACGACGTCCGGATCCACGTTGCGCGGCAGCCCGAGGTCGATGACGAGGCGGCGGCGGCCGTCTCCCGAGACGGCGGCGGCGGCCTGCATGTGATGGGCGGCGAGCACGGACTTCGGCGCCGTGCTGCAGGTGACGACGATGTCGGAGGCGGCGAGCGCGCGGAGCAGGTCGCGCCCCTCCACCGCGGGGATGCCGTGGGGCCCGGCGAACTTCTGCGCGCGGCCCGAGGGGGAGTAGACGTGCACGTCGACGACGCCGCGGTCGCGGAGCGCCGCGAGGCTCGCGCCGGCATAGGCGCCCGTGCCGACCAGGAGGACGCGGGTGGCCGACCAGTCGGCGATGCGGCTCTCGGCGAGGTCGAGCGCGAGGCGCACCATGGACCGCCCGGCGCTCTGCAGGCCCGTGCGGGTCTTGACGCCGCGCGAGGTGTTGGACGCGGTCTGGAAGAGGCGCTCGAGGCCCGTGCTCGTGGTGCCGCCCGTGCGCGCGCCCTCGAGCGCGCGGCGGACCTGCCCGGCGATCTCGCCCTCGCCGACCACGACGGACTCGAGGCCCGAGGAGACGGCGAACAGGTGCTCGGCGACCGCGTCGCCGCACTTCACGTCGACGCTGCCGCGGACGTCGTCGCGGTCGATGCCGCTCGCCCCGCTGACCACGTCGACCGTGGCCTCGACGGCCAGCGCGCGGGCCGCGGTGAGGGGCTCCTCGACGTCGAGGTAGGCCTCGAAGCGGTTGCAGGTGGCGAGGACGACGGCCCCCGCGATGAAGTCGTTCTGCTCCATGAGCGTGCCGGCGACGGAGGGTGCGGCCACGGACAGCTTCTCGAGGACCTCGAAGCTGGCGTTGTGATGACTCGCCGTCAGACATATGAGCACAGTCCATGGTAAACCTCCCCGCCGTGTGGTCGGGGCCGGTGAGGGTGCCCTGCCTCCCGGCGTCCGGACGTCGGCGCCGGCAGCCTCGCCGGCAGCCTCGGCGCCCGCGTCGTCCGCGGGCCCGCGTCGTCCGCCGGCCCGCGTCCCCAGCCGAGCGGGCGCGCAGGCGGGGGATGCGATGATCTCCTCCGTGATCACGCCCGCATCCTCCGCCTCCGCGCCCGCATCCGCCGCCCTCCCGCTCCCCGCCGAGCACCCGCTCAACACCCGCACCGCGTCGTCGCTGCTCGTCGAGGCGTACCGCGGCCACCGCGGAGACCGCGCACCCGTGTGGTTCATGCGCCAGGCCGGACGCTCGCTGCCCGAGTACCGCGAGCTGCGCGTGGGCACGCGCATGCTCGACGCGTGCCTCGACCCGGAGATGGCCAGCGAGATCACGCTGCAGCCCGTCCGCCGTCACCACGTGGACGCGGGCATCTTCTTCAGCGACATCGTCATCCCGCTCAAGCTCGCCGGCATGGGCGTCGACATCGTCGCGGGGCGCGGCCCGGTGCTCGAGAAGCCCGTCCGCACCGCCGCCGACGTGGCCGCGCTGCCGGCGCTCGACCCCGCCGCGCTCGAGCCCATCCGCCAGGCCGTCGCGCGCACCGTCGCGGAGCTCGGCGACACCCCGCTCATCGGCTTCGCGGGCGCCCCCTTCACGCTCGCTGCGTACCTCGTCGAGGGCGGGCCGAGCAAGGACCACATCGCGGCCCGCGGCCTCATGCACGCGGATCCCGACGCCTGGGACGCCCTCATGCGCTGGTGCGCCGAGATCACGGGCGTCTTCCTCCGCGCGCAGGTCATGGCCGGCGCCTCCGCCGCGCAGCTCTTCGACTCCTGGGCCGGCGGCCTCTCGCTCGCCGACTACACGCAGCGCGTCGCCCCGGCCTCCGCGCTCGCGCTCGACCACGTGCGCACCATCACCGCGGCCGACGGCCGCACCGTCCCGCTCGTCCACTTCGGCGTCGGCACCGGCGAGCTCCTCGGCGCGATGCACGACGTGGGCGTCGACGCGGTGGGCGTCGACTGGCGCATCCCGCTCGACGAGGCGTCGCGCCGGCTCGGCGGATCCGTCCCCGTCCAGGGCAACGTCGACCCGGCCCTGCTGGCCGCCCCGTGGCCGATCCTCGAGGCGCACGTCCGCGACGTGCTCGAGCGCGGGACGGCGGCGCCGGCGCACATCCTCAACCTCGGCCACGGCGTGCCGCCCGAGACCGACCCGACCGTGCTCACGCGCATCGTGGACCTGGTCCGTGGCTAGCGACCCGCGGCAGGCGGCCGGCGAGGTGGACCCGACCGACGTCGTCGTGGTCGGCGGCGGGGTGGGCGGCCTCATCGCCGCCCGCGCCTGCGCCCTGGCCGGCCGGCGCGTGATCCTCGTGGAGGCGTCGCCCGCGCTCGGCGGCACCGTCGGATCCCACGTGGTCGACGGCCTCCGCCTCGACAGCGGCGCCGAGAGCTTCGCGACCCGCCGCGGCACGGTCGCCGCCTACCTCGGCGAGCTCGGCCTCGCCGACCGCATCGTGCAGCCGAACCCGGACGGCGCGTGGGTGCAGCTCGCCGAGCGGGCCATCCAGCTCCCGCGCACGGGCCTCCTCGGGATCCCGGCGCACCCGTTCGACCCCACCATCGCCACCGCGATCGGCCGCGTCGGCGTCGTCCGCGCCAAGGCCGACCTCGCGCTCCCCGCCTCCGTCGGCGCGAAGGAGCGCACGCTCGGCGGCCTCGTCCGCGCCCGCATGGGCGACCGCGTCGTCGACCGGCTCGTCGCCCCCATCGTCTCCGGCGTGCACAGCGCGCACCCCGACGAGGTCGACGCCGACTCCGTCGCGCCCGGCCTCCGCGCCGGCCTCGCCGAGCACGGCTCGCTCGGGCGCGCGGTCGCGTCCATGCGCGCGGCCTCGCCCGCGGGATCCGCCGTGAGCGGCGTCGTCGGCGGCGTGCACCTCCTCGTCGACGCGCTCGTCGCCGACCTCGAGCGCCTCGGCGTCGACGTGCGCACCTCGCTCGCCGTGGAGTCCGTGCACCGCCACCGCTCCCACGAGGGCGCCGCCGCCTTCGACGACTGGCACGTCGAGCTCGCGGACGGCCGCGGCATCGACGCCGCCGGCGTGGTCCTCGCGATCCCCGCGGCCGGCCTCGTCCGCCTCTTCTCCGGCCTCGCGCCGCGCGCCGTCACCGAGGGCTGGCCCGAGCCGTCGTCCGTCGAGCTCGTGACGCTCGTCGTCCGCGCCCCCGAGCTCGACGCCGCCCCGCGCGGCACCGGCGTGCTGGTCTCGGCCGACGTGCCCGACGTGCGCGCGAAGGCCCTCACGCACGCGACCGCCAAGTGGCCGTGGCTGAAGGAGCTCGCGGGCGACCGGCACGTGCTCCGCCTCTCCTACGGGCGCGCGGGCGGGAACGACGACACCGCCGCGGTCCCCGACGACGAGCTGACGGCCATCGCGGTGCGCGACGCGTCCGCGCTGCTGGGGACCGACCTCGCGGGCCGGGTCACCGGATCCGCCCGCGTGCGCTGGACCAACGCCCTCCCGTTCGCCGCCTCCGGGCACCGCGAGCGCGTGCAGGCCGTGCGGGACGAGGCGGCCGAGCACCCGGGCCTCGAGATCACCGGATCCGCCGTCGCGGGCACCGGCCTCGCCTCCGTCGTGGCCGACGCGGTCGCCGCCGCCGACCGCGTCCTCGCGCGGCGGTGAGCCGGGCGCGACCCGGCTGGCCGAGCAGCGCCCGTCCCGCCGCCCCCGACCACGCGCGTGCGCCGGAGGGATACGCTGAACGGACGTGCGCCCCACGTGCCCCCTCAACGATCGGAGATCTCCCATGAAAGGCAAGCTTCTCTTCGTCGCCGGAGCCGGTGTCGGCTACGTCCTCGGCGCCCGCGCCGGACGCAAGCGCTACGAGCAGATCCGCACGAACGCCAAGAAGGTCTGGGACGACCCGAAGGTCCAGCGCCAGGTCGACAACGCGGCCGGCTTCGTGAAGGACCACACCCCCGACGTCGCGCACGCGGTCGTCGGCGGCGCCAAGAAGGTCGTCGGCACCGTCACGGGCGGCAAGAAGGACTCGTCCGCCGGATCCACGCCCTCCAGCGCGTCCACCTCGTCGTACCCGACCATGGACCCCGCCTCGCCCGAGCCGAACGGCTCCGGCACCTCCCGCTGACCCGCCCGCCCATCCCCAGGAGGGAACCCCGCATGACGGATCAGGATCTCAATCCGAAGAGCAAGCGCTCGCTCGTCCGGCTCGTCGCCGACCTGCCGACCCTCATCGTCCAGCTGGTCAAGGACGAGATCGAGTCGTTCAAGAACGAGCTCGTCTCCAAGCTCAGGCACGCGGGGATCGGCGCCGGCTTCCTCGTCGTCGCGCTCTTCTTCGCGTTCATCGCGTTCCTGGTGCTCGTCGCCGCCGCGATCCTCGGCCTGTCCGAGGCGTTCGCGCCGTGGCTCTCCGCGCTCATCGTCGCCGGCGTGTTCCTCCTGATCACGGTGGTGCTGGCGCTGCTCGGCATCCGCTGGCTCAAGAAGGGCGTCCCGCCGACGCCCGAGGAGACCGTGGACAGCCTCAAGGAGGACGTCGACGCGGTGAAGGGGACCGGCAAGTATGAGCACTGACCGCCCCCGCCCCGTCGGCCCGCGCTCGCGCACGGAGCTGAAGCTCGACATCCAGCACACGCGCGAGGAGATCGCCGCCACGCTCGACGCGCTGGAGTCGAAGCTCAACGTGCGGCGCCGCGCGAAGGACGGCATCGCCGACCTGCGTCGCCGGATCCGCCGCACCGCGGACGAGGACCCGCTGCTGCTCGTGGCCGTCGGCGTGGGCGCGGTCGTGGTGATCGGCGGCGTGGTCTGGGCCGTGTCGCGCGCCGCGCGCCGCTGACCCCGGACCGGACGGGACCGCTCGTCGTGCCCGCGCGTCCTCGCGCCGCCGCGGATCGCCCCGCGTCGCGGATCCCGCGCACCCAGCGCGATCCCGACGCCCTCGGGCGGCATCCGCTGATGCTGCCCGGGCTCGTGGGCCTGGGCGGCTCGCTCATGCTCGTCGTGGCGTCGTTCGTCGTGGGCCATGCGCCCGCCGAGTCCGGACTCTCGCAGCTGGCCGTGGTCGGCGGCCTGCGGGTGTCGCCGACGGCGACGGGGCTCGCGTCGGCCGCGGTCGTGATCGGCGGCGTGCTCATGGTCGCCGCCTGGCTCCTCCTCGGCGCCCTCCTCCCGCGCCTGGGCGACCGCGCGATCCGCGCCGTCCTCGGCCTCTCCGTCCTCTGGACGACGCCGCTGCTCGTGAGCGTGCCCCTGTTCAGCCGGGACGTGTACTCCTACATCGCCCAGGGCCGCGTGCTCGGGGCCGGCCTCTCGCCCTACGAGCACGGCCCCGCGGTGCTCGCCGACTGGCGCTCCACGGGCGTCGACCCGCTGTGGGCGCACAACCCCGCGCCCTACGGCCCCCTCTACCTCCTGGTCGAGCGCGGGCTCGGCGCCATCGACACGGCGATCAGCACCGAGGCCGCCGTGCTCGGGGCACGCCTCGTGTCGGTCGCGGGCGTGATCCTCATGGTGTGGTGCGGCTACCGCATCGCGCGCCGGCGGCGCATCGATCCCGTGCGCGCCCTCTGGTTCCTCGCCGCGAGCCCGCTCGTGAGCTTCAACTTCGTGATCGCCGCGCACAACGACGCGCTCATGATGGGCCTCCTCGTCGCGGGCCTCCTGGCCGCCATCGACTCGCGGCCCGTGCTGGCGGTGCTCCTCGTGACCGCGGCCGTGGCCGTGAAGCCCATCGCCCTCGTCGCGCTGCCGGTCGTCGCCATCGTCCATGCCGAGATGCGCGCGCGCCGCGTCGACGACCGCGCGCCCGCCGGCGTCGCCGTGGACGGATCCGCGGGTGCGGTCGTCGGCCTCCGCGCGCCCACGCGCGACCCCCGGGTCTGGGCCGCGTGGACCGCGTCGGGCATCGCCGCGATGGGCCTCCTCGCGATCGGCGGGCAGCTGCTCGGCGTCGGCCTCGGCTGGATCTCGGCGCTCTCGAGCCCCGTGTCCGTCGTGTCCTGGTTCATGCCGTTCGGCCTCGCGGCCGGCGCGATCGGCCCGCTCGCGGACGTGCTCGGCGGACCGGGCGACGCGGTCGAGGGCGGCATCAAGACCGCGGGGATACTCATCGGCTTCGCCGGCGCCGCCTGGTGCATCCTCACCACCCGGACGCTCTCCGGCGAGGCGCGGCTGGCGCTCGCCTTCGCCTGCATCGTCGCGATGTCGCCCGTGGTCTACCCCTGGTACGGCCTGTGGGTGCTCGTGGTGCTCGCCGTCGTGGGCATCGCGGACGGCGCCGCGATGTCGCTCGCGGTCTCCGCCACGGTCTTCCTCGTGGGCGTGAACCTGCTCGAGCCCATGGCGGTCGTGCACACGGTCGCGTCCGGCTGGCCGCGGTTCCTCGTCGTCCTCATCGCGGTGGTCGGCATCCTCGGGGTGCTCGCGCCGGGGCTGCAGGGGCTCGCGGGGACGGATCCCTTCCGCGCGCTCCGGGCGCCCCGCCACCAGTTCTCCGCCGCGCGGGTGCCGCCGGCCTGATCCGCGACGGCGCCCGACCGCGCCCGCCCGCGGCACCCGCCCGCGCGGCCCGGCGGCGCCGACCCGCGCGACGGATCGGGTGCGGGAATGCGCGCGACCGGCCCGGACGTTCCCCCGGGACACCACCGACGGGAGCGCGACCATGGACACCGACCACGACTGGACCGACCTCATCCGCCGCGCGCACGACGGATTCGGCGACCGCCTCCGCGCCGTCACCGACTGGTCGGCGCCCACGCCCGACGTCGAGTGGGACGTCCGCGAGCTCGTCGCCCACGTGATCGAGGAGCAGCAGTGGGTGCCGCTCCTCCTCGCCGGCCACACCGCCGAGACCGGGCAGCCGCTCATCCGCGGGCTCGACGACGACCTCGTCGCCGAGTGGGGCCGCTACTCCCGCGAAGCGCTCGACGCCTGGCGCGACGCGGATCCCGAGCGCCCGGTCGTGCTCTCGACCGACCGCGTGCCGGCCCGCGAGTACCTCCGCGAGCAGCTGTCCGACGTCGTGATCCACGGCTGGGACCTCGCGCGCGCCATCGGCGCCGACGAGCGCATCGACGACGACCTCGTCCGCGCGACCTGGACGGTCTTCGAGCCGCAGCGCGACACCCTGGAGGCGAGCGGCCTCTTCGCCTCGCCCGTGCCGGTGGGGGAGGACGCGCCGCTGCAGGTCCGCCTGCTCGCGCTGACCGGGCGCGACGCCCGCTGACCGGCCGGGCGGGCGTCCGCCTGCGGATGATCTGACGGCCGCCCGCCCGATGCGGGACGGGGTGCCCGGGCGACGTACCATGGAGACCATGAGCATCCCGGCTGCCGAGTCGGCGGCATCTCAGGTCCCCCCGATCGAGCCCCCCGCGCAAGCGTCCCCCAGCGGCTACGCCCTGTGGGCCGTCCTCCGTCGCGATCCCCAGCGCCCCGACGACCTCGACGGCCGCGAGGTCCCGGGCGCGGTCGACGAGCTCGACGGCATCGTGAACATCGTGGAGGCGGAGGGCGTCACCGTCCGCGGCTTCTACGACGTCTCCGGCATGCGCGCCGACGCCGACCTCATGGTCTGGATCCACGGCCCCCAGATGGAGACCCTCCAGTGGGCGTTCCGCGAGATCCGCCGCGCGCGCCTCGTCCGCGCGCTCATCCCGTCGTGGAGCGCCGCGGGCGTCCACCGCGACGCCGAGTTCAACCGCAGCCACGTGCCCGGGTTCCTCCGGGGCGAGGAGCCGCGCGACTGGCTCTGCGTCTACCCCTTCGTCCGCTCCTACGAGTGGTACCTGCTGCCGCCCGAGGAGCGCGGGCGCATGCTCGCCCAGCACGGCCGCCAGGGCGCGGCCTTCCGCAGCGTCATCGCCAACACGGTCTCGTCGTTCGGCCTCGGCGACTACGAGTGGATCCTCCCGCTCGAGTCGAACGAGCTCGTCGACCTGGTCGACATGATGCGCGACCTGCGCAACACCGACGCGCGCCGTCACGTGCGCGAGGAGGTCCCGTTCTACACGGGCCGCCGCATCACCACCGCCGAGCTCGTGGAGGTCCTCCAGTAATGGCCGCAGTGAACCTGGGTCGCAAGCCCGCCCCCGCCACCGACGCCCCCCGGGCGCCCGGCGCCCTCGTCTCCGCCGCGAGCGAGGCCGCGAAGACGGGCCCCGCCCACGTCGAGGAGCCCGTCGCGTACGACGCGATCCTGCTGGCCTCCTTCGGCGGACCCGAGGGCCAGGACGACGTCATCCCGTTCCTCCGCAACGTCACGAGCGGGCGCGGGATCCCCGAGGAGCGCCTCGAGGAGGTCGCCCACCACTACCGCGCCTTCGGCGGCATCAGCCCCATCAACGAGCAGAACCGCGAGCTGAAGGCCGCCCTCGAGGCGCGCCTCGCCGAGCGGGGCATCGACCTGCCGGTGCTCTGGGGCAACCGCAACTGGGGTCCGTACCTCAACGACGCGCTCCGCGAGGCCGAGGAGAAGGGCTACCGCCAGCTCATCGCCGTCGCCACGAGCGCCTACAGCTCGTACTCCTCCTGCCGCCAGTACCGCGAGGACTTCGCGGACGCGCTCGAGGACACGAGCCTGCAGGGCGTCGTCCGCATCGACAAGGTGCGCCAGTTCTTCGACCACCCCGGCTTCGTCACGCCGTTCATCGAGGGCACGCGCGACGGGATCCGCGACGTCGTCGCGCACTTCGAGGCCGCGGGCGCGCCCGTCGACCTCGCGACCGACGTCGAGGTCATGTTCTCCACGCACTCCATCCCGTCCTCCGACGCGGCCAAGTCCGGCCCCGCCGAGCGCGGCTTCGACGAGGACGGCGCTTACGCGGCGCAGCACCTGGCCGTCGCCGAGGTCGTGATGCACGAGGTCCGGAAGGAGCTCGGCATCGACCAGGACGTCCCGTGGCAGCTCGTCTACCAGTCGCGCTCCGGCCCGCCCTCCATGCCGTGGCTCGAGCCCGACGTGAACGACGCCATCGGCGAGCTGCCCGCGCAGGGCCGCCGCGCCGTCGTGATCGTGCCGCTCGGCTTCGTGAGCGACCACATGGAGGTCAAGTGGGACCTCGACAACGAGGCCACCGAGTCCGCCCAGGAGAACGGCCTGTACTCGGTGCGCGTGCCCACCCCGGGCGTGCACGCCGCGTACGTCGACGGCCTCATCGACCTCGTGCTCGAGCGCCGCGACGGCGTGAAGGCGGAGGACCGCCCGCACATGACCGACCTCGGCCCCTGGTACGACGTCTGCCGTCCCGGCTGCTGCGAGAACGTCCGGCTCGGGTTCAAGCCGGCGGTCTCCGGGCTGGCACCGTGACGGACGGTCCCCTCACGTCGGAGGATCGCGGCACGCTGCGCATCGGGACCCGGGGGAGCGCGCTCGCCCTGGCCCAGACGCGGGCCATCGCCGCGGAGATCACCGACGCGTCGGGACTCGAGGTCGAGCTGGTGCCCGTGACCACCCACGGCGACACGTCGCGCGAGTCGCTCGCGAGCCTCGGCGGCACCGGCGTGTTCGCGAGCGCGCTCCGCGAGTCGCTGCTGCGCGGGGAGTGCGACCTCGTCGTGCACTCGCTCAAGGACCTGCCGACCGCGCCGTACGACGGCCTCACGGTCGCGTCGGTGCCCGTGCGGGCGGATCCGCGCGACGCGCTCTGCGCGCGCGACGGCCTCACCCTGGCGACCCTGCCGCGCGGCGCCCGCGTCGGCACCGGGTCCCCGCGCCGCCGCGCCCAGGTCCTGGCCGAGCGGCCGGACCTCGACGTGGTCGACATCCGCGGCAACATCGACACCCGGCTCTCCCGCGTCACCGCGGGCGACCTCGACGCGGTGGTCCTCGCGGCCGCCGGGCTCCAGCGCATCGGCCGGCTCGACGCCGTCACGGAGCACCTCGAGCTCGACCGCTGGCCCACCGCCCCCGGGCAGGGCGCGCTCGCGCTCGAGATCCGCACGGAGGACGCCGAGACGCACTCGGTCGTCGGCCGCGCGGTCGAGGCCGTCGACGACCCGTTCACGCACGCGGCCGTGCTCGCGGAGCGCGGCGTGCTCGCCGCCCTCGAGGCCGGCTGCGCGGCGCCCATCGGCGCGCGGGCCACGGTCACGAGCGCGCGCCTCGAGCTCACCGCCGTCGTCTACCGGCCCGACGGGTCGCAGCGGATGACCGCGAGCCACGAGCTCGACACCGCGGGCATGGGGATCGACCAGCTGACCGCGTACGCCTCGACGCTCTCGGGACCCGTGTCCCGCGAGCTCCTCGACGCCGGAGCGGCCGGACTCGCGCCGCTGGGAGGGACCCGATGACCGCGACGGACCAGAAGCCCCTGAAGGGCTGGCGCGTGCTCGTGCCCCGCGGCGGGCCGTGGGGCGACGGCGTGGCGTACGACCTGCGCGCGCAGGGGGCGACCCCGGTGGTCGCGCCCATGATCAACTTCGCCGCCACGCAGGACGCGCAGGCGCTGGAGCGCGCCCTCGCGGACCTCGCCGCGGGGTCCTTCGACTGGCTCACCGTCACGAGCGCCACCACGGTCGACGTGCTGGCGTCGCATCGCGCCGTCGTGCCCGCGGGCACGCGCATCGCGGCGGTCGGCGAGACCACGGCGGCGGCCCTCGTCGCCGCGGGCTACACGGTCGACTTCGTGCCGTCCATCGAGTCCTCCGCCACCGCGCTCCTCGAGGAGTGGACGGAGATGGACGCGGGGTCCCCGCGCCGCCGCGTCCTCACGCTCCGCTCCGAGATCGCCAAGCCCACGCTCACCGACGGCCTCATCGCGCGCGGCCACGACGTGCGCTCGGTCGTCGCGTACCGCACGGTCGGCGTGCCCGTCAGCGACCGGATCCGCGAGGACGTCGCCTCGGGCCGCGTCCGCGCGATCCTGGTCACCTCGGGCAGCGTCGCGGAGCAGGTGCACCAGCAGCTCGGCGACGTGCCGGACGGGGTGGTCATCGCCTGCATCGGCCCGCGCACCGCGAAGGACGCCCGGCGCTCGGGCGTCCGCGTCGACGTGGTCGCGCCGGAGCGCTCGGCCGCGTCCCTCATCCAGTCCCTCGTCGACCTCGCCCGCCATCAGGAGCCGCGCACCGACACCGCCGGCCTCAGCGGCCTCGCCGACCTCCTCGATCGGAACACCACGGAATGACCTCCCCCTACTACCGCCCGCGCCGCCTCCGCACCTCGCCGGCCATGCGCCGGCTCACGGCGGAGACGCGCCTGCACGCGGCCGACCTCGTGCTGCCGATGTTCGTGCGCGAGGGCCTCACGGAGGCGTCGCCCATCACGTCGATGCCCGGGGTCTCGCAGCATTCGCTCGACAGCCTGCGCCGTGCGCTCGTCGAGGCGGCCGAGGCCGGCATAGGCGGCGTCATGCTCTTCGGCGTGCCCGAGGTGCGCGACGCCGAGGGCTCGGGCGCGAGCGACCCCGAGGGCATCCTCAACGTCGCCACGCGCGTCGCGGTGGAGGAGGTCGGCGACGCGCTCGTCGTGCAGACCGACCTGTGCCTCGACGAGTTCACCGACCACGGCCACTGCGGCGTCCTGGACGCCCACGGCGTGGTCGACAACGACCGCACCCTCGACCGCTACCGCGCGATGGGCCTCGCCCAGGCGGAGGCGGGATCCCACCTCCTCGGCCTCAGCGGCATGATGGACGGCCAGGTCGGCGCCGTCCGCGAGGCCCTCGACGACGCCGGGCACCACGACGTCGCGATCCTCGCCTACGCCGCGAAGTACGCGAGCGCCTTCTACGGCCCGTTCCGCGAGGCCGTCGACTCGCAGCTCGTGGGCGACCGCCGCACCTACCAGATGGACAACGGCAACCGCCGCGAGGCCCTCCGCGAGGTGGAGCTCGACATCGAGGAGGGCGCCGACGTCGTCATGGTGAAGCCCGCCATGAGCTACCTCGACATCCTCGCCGACGTCGCCGCCACGAGCAGCGTGCCGGTGTGGGCGTACCAGATCTCGGGCGAGTACGCGATGATCGAGGCCGCCGCGCAGAACGGCTGGATCGACCGCGAGCGCGCCATCGACGAGAGCGTCCTCGGCATCAAGCGGGCCGGCGCCGACGCGATCCTCACCTACTGGGCCGTCGAGCTGGCCGAGCGCCTCGCCCGGCGCTGAGCCCCTCCCCCCTCTCCTCGCCGGACGCGAATCCGGCCCCGTACCCGAGCGGATCCGCGCCCGGCACCGAAGGACTTCACCGTGACCCACTCCCAGGACCTCTTCGACCGCGCACGCGACGTCATCCCCGGCGGGGTGAACTCGCCCGTCCGCGCCTTCGGCTCCGTCGGCGGCACGCCCCGCATGATGGTGAAGGCCGCCGGCCCCTACGTCACCGACGCGGACGGCGTGGAGTACGTCGACCTCGTCAACTCGTGGGGCCCCGCGATCCTCGGCCACGCCCGCCCCGAGGTCGTCCGGGCCGTGCAGGACGCGGCCGCGCTGGGCCTCGGCTTCGGCGCCACCACGCCCGCGGAGACGGAGCTCGCCGAGCTCGTCACCGAGCGCGTGCGCGTCGCGGGCGTCGACGGATCCGCCGACCGCCGGCCCGTCGAGAAGCTCCGCCTCGTGTCCACCGGCACCGAGGCCACCATGACCGCGATCCGCCTCGCCCGCGGGTTCACGGGCCGCGACCTCCTCGTGAAGTTCGCCGGCCACTACCACGGCCACTCCGACAGCCTCCTCGCCGAGGCGGGCTCGGGCGTCGCCACGCTCGCCCTCCCCGGCTCCGCGGGCATCCCCGAGGCCATCGCCGCGCAGACGATCGTCGTGCCCTACAACGACCTCGACGCCGTGCGCGCCGTGTTCGCCGAGCACGGCCCGCGCATCGCCGCCGTGATCACCGAGGCCGCCGCCGCGAACATGGGCGTCGTCCCGCCGCTGCCCGGCTTCACCGCCGAGCTCGCGCGCATCGCCCACGACAACGGATCCCTGCTCATCTCCGACGAGGTGCTCACCGGCTTCCGCGTGCACCCCGCCGGCTACTGGGGCCTCGACAACGCCGGCCTGGCGGCCGACCACCCGGACGCGTGGACGCCCGACCTCGTCACCTACGGCAAGGTCATCGGCGGCGGCCTCCCCGTCGCCGCGCTCGGCGGCCGCGCCGACGTGATGGACCACCTCGCGCCCCTCGGCCCCGTCTACCAGGCGGGGACGCTCTCCGGGAACCCGGTCGCTGTCGCCGCGGGCCTCACGACGCTCCGCCTCGCGGACGCCGACGTGTACCGCGCGCTCGACATCGCCGCCGACATCCTGATCTACGCCGTGCAGCTCGCCTTCGACCGGGCCGGCCTCGCCTACTCCGTGCAGCGCGCGGGCAGCCTCTTCAGCTTCACCTTCGGCACGCCGCCCGAGCGCGGGATCGTCGACTACGCCACCGTGCAGGCGCAGGAGACCTGGCGCTACCCGGCCTTCTTCCACGCGATGCTCGACCAGGGCGTGAGCCTGCCGCCGTCGGTCTTCGAGGCGTGGTTCGTCTCGGCCGCGATGGACGAGGCCTCGCTCGACCGCGTGATCCGGGCCCTCCCCGCCGCCGCGCGTGCGGCCGCGGACGCCCGCCCGCCGGCCTGACCCGGCTCGCGCACGACGGAGGTCCCCGCCGGGTGGCGGGGACCTCCGTCGTGCGGGACGCGCGTCAGAGCGTGATCGCCGCGTACCGCTCCAGCTCGACCCAGGCGTCGCGGCCGTCCTCCGGCGTGCCGACGCGCGCGGTCGCGGGCACCCCGAGCCGGTCGGCGGCGGCGAGCTGCGCCACGTCGAGTCCCGTGAGCGCGCCGATCTCGGACACGGCCACCTGGTAGGTGCGGTACGGCCCGAGCTCGGGTGCGTCCGCGGTCGCCGTCGTCCGGTCGAGGTCGCCGAGCTGCGGGGCCTGGTCGAGGAGGTAGGCCGTGGCCGCCAGCCGGTCGCCCGAGACCCAGGCGGCGATCTTCCAGAACATCAGCGGGATCCGCACGCCGCGGTACACGGGGTCGTCGTCCGAGAAGACGGGCCCGGTGAAGACCGTCATGCGCCGGTCGCCGAGGTCGGCGTTGTCGAGCACGAAGTCCTCGAGGCCGAGCCACAGCTCCTTCGACTGGTTGAACTCCGCCGCCTGGGGCGCCGCGTTCGTGTACGCGAAGGTGTCGGCGCTCGCGCGGGCCGCCTCGGCGATGCCGCCCCACACCGGGTCCCGCCGGCGCACCAGGTGCCCGCGGTCGATGTCGTTGCGCGCGTAGAGCTCGGGGCCGCACTGCTGCTCCTCGGGCAGGCGCGGATCCAGGTGCCAGTCGTCCGTGCGCTCCACGTCCACGAGGCGGGCGCCGTCGATGTTCACGGCCGTGAGCGCGGCCAGCCGCCGATCGACGTCCATGAGCACCGAGAAGTGCAGGTAGTCGAGGCGCACCGGCCGGGCGTCGGCCGGGGGATCGGGCAGCGGGAGCGGGATGGGCAGGAAGTCGAGGTCGTAGCCGTCCATGACCGGAGCCTATGCCCGCCCTCGGACGCGCGACCCGGCTGCGGGGTGGACGCCCAGGGGCCGGCGGGCGACGGGCGTACGTGCGGCGACGCGGCGGACGCGGCAGGCGCCGTGCGACGCGATCGGGCTCGGGAGCCGCGCGGGCTCAGGAACCGCGCGCGTCAGGCGCGCCGCAGCGGTGCCGTGGCGCGTCCCCGCGCGAGCTCCGCGAAGACGTCGGTCGTGAGCCGGTACGCGTGCTCGACCTCGGCGACGACGCGGGCGCGCTCGTCGTCGTCCCAGGGGACCTGGTCGAGCGCCTCGCGGTAGGTGCTGCAGAACCGGCGCGGCTCCGCGATCTCGGCGAAGAGGTAGAGGCCGACGCCGTTCGTGTCGAAGCCGAACTGCCGCTGGAGGAGCGTGCGGAGGAGGCGGCCCCCGGAGAGGTCGCCGAGGTAGCGCGTGTAGTGGTGCGCGACGAAGCCGCCGACCCACACCGAGGCGACCCGCTCGATCCGCTCGACGTACGCGGCCGTGCTCGCGAGCGGGCGCACGACGTCGCGCCAGTCGGGCCCCACGAGGAAGTCGAGGTCGGCCTCGATGGCGGGGAGGCGGGTGAGGTGCGGGTCGATGAAGCGCGCGGCGACGGGATCCGCCGCCATGCGCTCGGTCGCCGCCTCGATGGCGCGGTAGACGAAGTAGTGCTGCGCGACGAGGGCGACGTAGTCGTCGCGGCAGCCGCGGCCGGTGACCAGCGCCGTCATGAACTCGTCCGCGTCCGACGCCTCGGCGCGCGGTCGTGCGCGGTCGCGGAGGGCCTCGGTGAGGGGGACGACGTTCATGATGTAGGTGAGCCTAACCTCATCTGCGGGCCCGGCGGAAGGGCTCGCACGCCCCGTCCGGCGGACCCGCGGGTGTGGCTCAGGAGGCCGCGGCGAAGAAGACGAGGCCGAGCAGCGGCGGCACGCCCTGGACGAGCGCGGGGATCAGGTACTTCTTGCCCGTGCTCGCGATGATGATCGAGGCCAGCACCATGCACGCCGTCGTGAAGAGCACGAGCGTGAGGCCGGCGGGCACGTTGCCGACGAAGTACAGGATGAGCCCGAGGCCCGCGCCGAGCGCGAGGAACAGGTTGTAGAAGCCCTGGTTGTAGGCCCACGGCTTGATGATGAGCGCTTTCTCCTGGTCGGCCACGCCGAAGCGCTTCCAGGCGAAGGGCTTCTCGAACCAGACGCTCTCGAGGAGGAAGAAGAACGCGTGCAGCACGGCCGCGAGCCCGACGAAGATGGTGCCGGTGGCGGCGACTGCGGTCATGATCCCTCACTCCGGCGGCAGGGTGCCGCATCGCGCCCAGGCTAGCGCGCGGCGGACGGCTGCGGCGCGCGTCGACGGCGGGTGCTAGGCGCGCACGTCCACGACGATCCGGCCGCTGGAGGTGCCCGCGAGGATCCGGGCGCCGGCCGCGATCGCGCCGTCCAGGGGCACGGTCGTGGTGACCGAGTCGAGGAGCGCGAGGTCGAGGTCGGTCGCGAGCCGGCCCCACGCCTCGCGCCGGAGCGCGGCGGGCGCGTCGACGGAGTTGATGCCCGCGAGCGTCACGGCCCGGAGGATGAACGGGAGCACGGTGCCCGGCAGGTCCGGCCCCTGCGCGAGGCCGGCCGCCGTGACGACGCCGCCCCACCGGGTCTGCGCGAGCACGTTGACGAGGGTCGCGCTGCCCACGCTGTCGACCGCGCCCGCCCAGCGGATGCGCTGCAGCGGCTTCCCGGCCTCGCCGAGCTCCGAGCGGTCGATCACGTCGGCGGCGCCGAGCGCGCGCAGCCGGTCGCCGAGCTCGTCGACGCGGCCGGTGCTCGCGACGACCCGGTGGCCGAGGCGCGCGAGGAGGGCGACCGCGACGGATCCGACGCCGCCGCCCGCGCCCGTGACGAGCACGTCGCCGGAGCCGGGCTCCACGCCGCCGCGCTCGAGCGCGAGCACCGAGAGCATCGCGGTGAAGCCGGCGGTGCCGATCGCCGCCGCGCGCGCCGCGGAGATCCCGTCGGGCACGCGGACGAGGGCGTCGGCCGGCACGCGCACGCGCTCCGCGAGCCCGCCGTCCCGGCTCTCGCCGAGGCCGGCGCCGTTCAGCACCACCAGGTCGCCGGGGGAGAAGGCGTCGGATCCGCTCGCCGCGACCGTGCCGACCGCGTCGATGCCGGCCACCAGCGGGCTCGTGCGCGCGATGCCGGGGCGACCGCCGAGCAGCATGCCGTCCTTGTAGTTGACGCTCGAGTGGAGGACGTCGAGCACGACCTCGCCGGCGGCCGGGCCGTCGGCGCCGCCCGTCGCCCGCTCGTCGGGGAGGTCGCGCAGCGCCACCTCGATGCCCGTCGTGCCGTCGTCGGCGACGGTCTGCTCGGCCACGAGCGCGCGATACGTCATGCGGTCACGCTACGCCCGGGTGGTCGGGAGGCGCGAGCGGCAGCGGGCGGCCGGATCAGCCGAAGAGGATCGCGGCCTCGTCGTACCGGTGCTGCGGCACGGTCTTCAGCCGGCCGAGCGCCTCCTCGAAGCCGACGTGCACGATGTCGGTGCCGCGGAGCGCGACCATGCGGCCCCAGTGGCCGTCGCGCACGCTGTCGACCGCGGCGAGGCCGAGGCGGGTCGCGAGCACGCGGTCGTACGACGACGGGGTGCCGCCGCGCTGGATGTGGCCGAGGGTCGTGGCGCGCGTCTCGATGCCGGTGCGCTCCTCGATGATCGGCGCGAGCTGCTCGCCGATGCCGCCGAGCCGCGGGCGGCCGAAGGCGTCGAGCCCGCGCTCGCCGTGCGCGTCCGACGCGTGCTCGGGCACGAAGCCCTCCGCCACCACGACGAGCGGCGCGCGACCGCGGTCGTAGGCCGAGCGGACCCACGCGATGATCTCGTCCATCGACGTCTTCTGCTCGGGGATGAGGATCGCGTGCGCGCCCGCGGCCATGCCGGAGTGCAGCGCGATCCAGCCGACGTGGCGGCCCATCACCTCGGCCACCATGCAGCGGCTGTGCGAGTCGCCCGTGGTGCGGAGGCGGTCCATGGCGTCGGTCGCGATCTGCACCGCGGTGTCGAAGCCGAACGTGTAGTCGGTGGCGTCGAGGTCGTTGTCGACGGTCTTGGGGACGCCGACGATCTTGAGGCCGGCGTCGGTGAGGCGCTTCGCGGCCGCGAGCGTGCCCTCGCCGCCGATGGCGAGGATCGCGTCGATGCCGAGGCGGTCGAGGTTCTCCTGGATCCGCTCCACGCCGCCGTCGCCCTCGAACGGGTTCGTGCGGCTGGTGCCGAGGATCGTGCCGCCCTGCTTGCCGATGCCCTGGATGTCGCGGCGCGCGAGCGGCATGACGTCGCCGTCGACGACGCCCCGCCAGCCGTCGCGGAAGCCCACGAACTCCTGCTTGTGGATGGTCGTTCCCTTGAGCACCGCCCCGCGGATCACCGCGTTGAGTCCGGGGCAGTCTCCGCCTGAGGTGAGGATTCCGATGCGCACGACTCCATCATGGGGCACGGTCCCGCGAGACTGGGCGGATGGACACCGAGCCGGACGCGCGCCCGCACCCCTCCCCCCGCCCCGTCGACGACCTCGACGCGCTCGCCCGCCGCGCGCTCGGGCTCGTGCGCGACGGCCGTCGGGCGATCCTCGCCATCGCCGGCAGCCCGGGCGCCGGCAAGACCACGCTCGCGCGGGCGCTCGTGGCCCGCGTCGACGCGCTCGCCGGCGCGGGCACCGCCGCGTACGTGCCCATGGACGGCTTCCACCTGGCGAACGCGACGCTCGACCGGCTGGGCCGGCACGACCGCAAGGGCGCGATCGACACGTTCGACGGCTGGGGCGTGCTGGCGCTCGTGCGGCGGCTGCGGGCCGAGACCGGGCACGCGGTCTACGCGCCGTCGTTCGACCGCGCCGTCGACGAGGGCGTCGCGGGGGCGATCGCGGTCGAGGCGGGCGCGCGCCTCGTCGTGGTCGAGGGCAACTACCTGCTCGTGGACGAGGATCCGTGGGCGCTGCTGCGCGCGGAGGTCGACGAGGCGTGGTTCTGCGCGACGCCGGGCGACGAGCGGTTCGCGCGCCTGGTCGACCGGCACACGACGGGCGGCCGGGCGCCCGACGCCGCGGAGGCGTGGGCCCGCGAGGTCGACGGCACGAACGCGGTGCTCATCGAGGGGACGCGCGGGCGGGCCGACCTCGTGGTGGCGGGCACGGCGCCGGGCGTCCCGGCGGCGGTCGGCGGGTAGCGCCCGGCACGCGGTCGCGCCGGGCACCCGGACGCGCCGACGGCCCGGACCCGCGTGCGGATCCGGGCCGTCGTCGTCCGCGGCGGAGGCGGGTCAGAGCTCGACGGTGCCGTGCTCCCCGACGTCCTTCGGGCGCTCGCCCGTGATCGCGGCCTTGGCGTACTTGATGAGCGCGATCGGCTTCGGGGTGTCCTGGTACCAGTACTCGGCCGCGTCGGCGTGCACGCGGATCAGCGCGACCGTCGGGTCGTCCTTGCCGCCCTCGAACCACGCCTCGGCGCCCGTCGACCACAGCTCGTCGATGCGCGCGCGGTCGCGGGTGATCTCCGCGGTGCCGGCGATGGAGAGGAACCCGTCGCCCGACTGCAGCGACACGTTCACCTGGTCGTTGGCGCGGATCTCGGCGGTCTTGTCGCTCGGATCCTGCGTGAAGAACCACAGGTCGCCGTCGAAGTCGCGCTCCTGGCTGGCGAGCGGGCGGCTGACGAGCTGCCCGTGCGCATTGACGGTGGTGAGGAGCGCGATGCGGGCGCTCTTCACGAGCTCGGCGACGCGCGCGCGGTCGTCCTGGTGGTCGTTCGTGGTGTCGGTCATGCGGCCGACGCTACGCGCGCCCGGCGCGGCCGAGGAGGGTCGGCGGCCGTGCGTACCCTGAGGGGATGGACGAGGGCGGCGGCGAGGCGACCGCCCCCGACGCGCGCACCGCGTACGTGCCCGACCGCGAGGTCGACCTCCGGCTCGTGCTCCGCCCGCTCTTCCGCGGCGTCGCGGATCCGACCTGCCGCTGGGACCCGGCACCGCCCGGATCCCGCCGCACGGGCGTCTGGCGCACGGCCCGCACGCCGCTCGGGAACGCGTCCCTGCGGCTCGACGCCCGGCCCGGCGGCGGCGTCGACGCGCGCGCCTGGGGCCCCGGCGCCAAGTGGGTGATCGAGGGCGTGCCCGAGCTGCTGGGGGAGGGCGACGACTGGTCCGACCTCGACGTGTCGGCCCATCCGCTCCTCCGCGATGCGCGCCGCCGCCTGCCCGCGCTCCGGCTGATGCGCACGAACCACGTGCTCGAGGCGATGGCGTCCGCGGTGCTCGAGCAGAAGGTCACCGGGCTCGAGGCGCGGCGGGCGTGGCGGCAGCTGGTGCTCGCGCACGGCGACGCGGCGCCGGGTCCCGCGCCGGTCGGCATGCGCGTGCTGCCGTCCCCCGAGCGCTGGCGCCTCATCCCGTCGTGGGAGTGGCACCGCGCGGGCGTCGACCCGAAGCGGTCGCGCACGCTCATCGCCGCGGCGTCCTCGGCGGCCGGACTCGAGCGGACGCTCGCGCTCGGGCGGGGGAGCGAGGAGATCACGCGGCGGCTGCGGTCGATCCCGGGGGTGGGGATCTGGACGGCGGCCGAGACCACGCAGCGCGCCCACGGGGATCCGGACTCGGTGAGCGTCGGCGACTACCACGTGCACGACACCGTGGGGTGGGCGCTCGTCGGCCACCCGGTCGACGACGACGGCATGCTCGAGCTGCTCGAGCCGTGGCGCGGGCACCGCCAGCGGGTGATGCGCCTCATCGAGGCGAGCGGGTTCCGCAAGCCGCGGTTCGGGCCGCGCATGACGGTGCAGGACCACCGCGGGCACTGAGCCGCGGGAGCGCCGCGGCGGGCGGATCAGCTGTCGGCGGCGATGCCGTCCGGGAGCTGCGCGCCGGCCGTCGTGAGCGCGTCGACCAGGTCCTGGCCGGCGACCGTCTTCACGATGTCGCCCTGGATCCGGAGCGTCGGCGTGCCCGTGACGCCCGCCGCCGTCGCGTCCGAGGTGTTCTCGGTGATCCACGACGAGTACTTCCCCTCGGCCACGCACGTGCGCGCGGCGTCCGAGGACACGCCCTCGGTCGTCAGCCAGGTGACGAAGTCGGCGTGGGTCCACGAGTCGGTGATGGTGGAGTGGTTGTCGAACAGGGCCGAGTGCACGGCGGGCCACTTGTCGGGCTCCTCGGCGAGCACGCACGCGGCGGCGCTGCCCGCGACCTGGCCGTACTTCGTGACGATCTGGATGGGGTGGTACACGATGCGCACCTGGCCGGTGGCGGCGATCCGGTCGAGCAGCGGGCCGGTCTCGGCCTCGTACTGCGCGCAGTGGGGGCACGAGTAGTCCTCGAACACGTCGAGCGTGACGGGGGCGTCGGCCGCGCCGACGCTCACGCCGTGCGGCTCGGTCGCGACGCGCACCGTGTCGCCCGTGGACAGGGGAGCGGTGGTCTCCTGCACGGGGCCCGCGGCGCTCGCCGACTGCGACTGGCCGAGGAGGTAGACGCCGCCCGCGATGGCGGCGATCACGACGACGAGGCCGCCGGCGACGGAGAACTGCGCGATGAGGCGGCGGCGCTTGCGGCGCCGGTCGTCGAGGGCGCGCTCGATGCGGGCCTTCTCGCGGATCGCGCGTACCTTGTCGTTCTCATGCCGGGCCATGCGCACGATCCTAGGGATCGGCGCGCTGGTGCCCCTGGGAGGCGCCACAGCGCCGCGTATGGATAGGCTCGGCGCGTGCCCGACGACGTGACGTACGTACCCCGCCTCCCCACCGGCCAGCAGCACGAGATCGTCGCGGAGGTGGACGGCCGCACGCAGCGCATGGTGATCGCGGAGGTCGGCGCCGCGCTCCGCGTGCTCCAGGTGGACGGCACGGACCTCGTCCAGTCCTACCCCGACCGGGCGACGCCCCCCTTCTGCAGCGGCATCGTGCTCGCGCCCTGGCCCAACCGGATCCGCGACGGCGTCTGGGAGCAGGACGGCGTGCAGCACCAGCTCGACGTCACCGAGGTCGACCGCGAGAACGCGATCCACGGCCTCCTGCAGCACGCGCCGTACCGCCTCGTGGAGCGCGACGACGCGTCGATCACGCTGGCGGCCGACGTCCACCCGCAGCACGGCTACCCCTTCGCCCTCGAGACCAGCGTGCGGTACGAGCTCACGGGATCCGGCGTCCGCGTGACGCACGGGATCCGCAACGTCGGCGTGGAGGACGCGCCCGTGGCGGTCGGCACGCACCCGTTCCTCCGCGTCGGCGACGTGCCGACCGAGGACCTCGAGGTCGTCATCGACGCGCCCACCCACATCGAGGTGGATCCCGTCCGCCTCAACCCCACGGGCGTCCAGACCCCGGTCGAGGGCACCCGGTTCGACCTGCGGCAGGGCGTGCGCGTGCGCGACGCCCAGCTCGACGACGCGTGGGCCGACGCCCGCGTGGTCGACGGCGTCACGCGCCACGGCGTGCAGGCGCCCGACGGCCGCCGCACCGAGATCTGGGCCGACGGCGAGTTCACCTACTGGCAGGTCTTCGTGACGCCGTGGTACCCGGTCGCGGACGGCCACGTGTGGGCGGTCGCGGTCGAGCCGATGACGGCGCCGGCCGACGCGTTCAACTCGGGCGACGGCCTCATCACCCTGGAGCCCGGATCCGAGTGGACCGGCACCTGGGGCATCGACCTGCACGACTGATCGGACGGGCGCACGCCCGCCGCGGGTCCCCGCTGGGTGCGCCCGGGGAGCCGTGGTCGCAAAGCGAAGCCGACCGGGACGCCGCCGGCGCACCGTCCTAGCGTCGGACCATGACCGACACCGCTCCGACCTCCGCCGCCCTCGACTCCATCACGGGGGTGCACCACGTGCGCCTCTCCGTCACCGACCTCGCGCGCTCCCGCGCCTTCTACGAGGGCGTGCTGGGGCTCACACCCGCCATCGAGAGCGAGGGCGACCCGAGCGACCCCGCCGTGCGCGAGGATCCGGCGCAGTACTTCGGCGGCGTCATCTACGGCGTCGGCTCGCAGCTGCTGGGCCTGCGCCCGGTCGCGGGCGCGGGCGCCGACGCCGCGTTCGACCCCGAGGCGCGCGGGCTCGACCACGTGAGCCTGCAGGTCGGCTCGCGCGACGACCTCGTGCGCGCGGCCGCCCTCTTCGCGGAGCGCGGCATCTCCCACGGCGAGGTCATCGACTTCCCGACGGGGATGTCGATCCTGTCCGTGCAGGATCCCGACGACATCAACGTCGAGCTCGTCGTCGCCGGCTGATCCCGCCCGCCGCGGATCCGCATTTCCCCGCTTGCGTAACATCAACCCCGTGCACTGCGCGGTGCACCGCGAGACGGTCGAGGAGGACGCATGACGACGACGGATCCGCTGGCGCTCGAGAGCCAGGTGTGCTTCCAGGCGGTGGTCGCCGCGCGGTCCGTGGTGGCCGTGTACCGGCCGATCCTCGAGCCGCTCGGGCTGACGCATCCGCAGTACCTCGTGATGCTGGCGCTCTGGGAGCGGGATGACCGCTCCATCTCCGACCTCGGTGTCGCGCTCCAGCTGGAGCCCGCGACGCTGACCCCGCTGCTCAAGCGCCTCCAGGGCGCGGGCTTCGTCGACCGGGCGCGCAGCCGGGCGGACGAGCGCGTGGTCGTGGTGTCGCTGACCGAGGCGGGCCGGGAGCTCCGCGAGCGCGCCGTGCACGTCCCCGCCCAGGCCGCCGCGCGGACGGGGCTCTCGATCGCGGAGCTCGAGGCGCTGCGCGACGCGCTCGACGACGTGGTGGGGCGACTCAGCGGCGCGGCGGCGGAGGCGGCCGAGGTCTGAGGCGAGCTGCGGCCGGGGTCCCGACCGCCGGCCGCGGACGCGCGCGCGGATCCGGTCAGCCGGCCGCGTCGAACGCGGTCCAGCTCGCGTCGGTCACGCGCGTCGTGCCGTCCACGGCCTCCACGGAGAGCGCGGCCCCGTCGAGCGAGCCGACCGTGGCGGTCGTGAGCACGGCGGCGTCGCCGTCGACGAAGGCCTCGAGGACCCGGTCGTCCACGACGAGGTCGAGCGTCACCGGATCCCCCGGCGCGGAGGCGGGCAGCGGCGCGGTCGACGGCCGGTCGTAGGCATCCGGCACGATCCCGCTGGGGTCGTCGTCGCGCACGACGAACGCCTGCCGGCGCTCGGCGTCGTAGCCCACCGTGACGGTGCCGCCCTCGGGGGAGGCGAGGCGCACGCGGGTCTCGCGGGCCGGATCCGCCGGGTCGGGCGTCAGCGTGAGGCGGAGGCGGGACGGGCCGCCGGGTCCGTCGGCCAGGGGCGTCGTGCCGGACACCCGGGCGTCGGCGACGGGGCGGGCCTCGCCCTCGCGTCCGGCAAGGGCGTCGAGGGGCGCGGACCGCAGCGCCCATCCGGCGCCGTCGGGCTCGAGGCGGAGCTCGCGCACGATCGACTGGGCGCCGCCGGATCCGCCGTCCCGCAGGGGCAGCTGTCGCGCGTAGGCCCAGCTGCTCGCCCAGCCCATCGCGTACCGGCGGGTGGGGGCCGCGGGGTCGTCGGCGGGATCCGCCCACGTCACGGCCGCGTAGAGGTCCGCGCCGCGGTCGAGCCAGCGCGGGGCGGCGTCGTCCGGCGTGAAGCGCTCGCCGTCGAAGTCGCCGACCCAGTACGCGGTTCCCGTGCCGCGGCCCTCGGCGGATCCGTCCGCGCCGGCCGCGAGGACCCAGCGGACGCGGCCGGGATCGTCCGCGCTCGCGAGGGGGAACACGTCCGGCGTCTCGAGCGTCCCGAGGTCGTCGCGCGCGAAGTCGGAGCGGTAGGTCCAGTGGATCAGGTCGGGCGACGTGTAGAAGCCGATCCGCCGGCCCTCCGCGAGCGCCATGCTCCAGCGGCCGTGCGCGCCGTCCCACACGACCTTCGGGTCCCGGAAGTCGGGCCCGCCCGGGTTGTCCATCACGGGGTTGCCGGCGTAGGGCGCGAACCGGTAGCCGCCGTCGGTGGAGGAGTAGAGGGACTGCCGCTGCACGCCGTCGGACTGCTGCGTGAGGATCGCGACGACCGTGCCGGCGCCGAGGCCCGACGTGTTCGCGGTGTCGACCACGACGCTGCCGGTCTCGGCGTCGCCGAGCGGGGTGTCGTACTTGTCGATCGCGATGCCCTCGTCGTGCCACGTGACCATGTCCGGGCTCGTGTAGTGCCGCCACGACGATCCGTTGCCGCCCGGGTGGTCGCCGTTGACGAGCGCGTAGGCGTGCCACACGCCGTCGAGCAGGAAGGGCCGCTGCGGGTCGTTCATGAACTCGTCGGTCGGGGCGATGCGGATGCCGTCGGGCGCGGACCGCGGCGCGGGCGGCGGAGGCGCGACGGGGCCGCGGTCGGGGCCCATGATGCCGCGGACGGCGACGACGAGGGCGGCCACGACGAGGATCGCGACGACCGTGACGAGCGCGCGGCGATGGCGGCGGGCGAGGGGCCGGACGCGGTCGCGGAGCCGGAGCGCGACGCCCGCGACGGGCGGCGCATGGGCGGGCGTCGCCGGGGCGGTCGACGGGCCGCCGGCGACGGGCGGGACGGGGCGCGCCGGGGCGGGGGTCATGTCGTCGAGCTCCTCGCGTGGTCGATCGGGGGGCAGACGAGTGGCGGGCGGAGCGGGAGAGCATGCACCGCCGCACGACCGAGCTGCGACCGTACCGGTTCGGGACGGCCGCGTCCACCCCGTTCGGGGGACACGCCCGGGATCCGTCCCCGACCCCGTCCGGGGGCGCGGCGGGGGTCCTCGACCCCCTAGGCTCCCCGACCGGGGGAGCGTGCACCGCGCGTCGCGATCGGACTCATCGACACGAGAACGAGAGTGAGAACAGGTGACCAAGAGAATCAGGCGCGGGCTGTCCGCGTCCGCTGCGGCGACCCTGGTGGTGGCGTCCGCGCTGCTCGCCGGCGGATCCGCCCAGGCCGCGGGCACGACCCCGCCGAGGCCGACCGTGCACACCCAGAAGGCGTACGCGCCGGAGGACGACTTCACGGCCCACTGGACGCGCGCGGACGCCAAGCAGATCGCGAAGCTGTCCGATCCGAAGGCGCCACCGCGGACGAACTCCATGCCGTCCGCGCTCACCATGCCGCAGGTCCCGCAGGACTTCCCGACCATGACCGACCAGGCGTACGTCTGGGACACCTGGCCGCTCACGGACTCGTCGGGCCAGACCTACAGCGTCGACGGCTACGACGTGATCTTCGCGCTCACGGCCCCGCGCACCCTGTCGTTCGACGACCGGCACACGTACGCCAAGATCGGCTACTTCACGCGGCCCACCGGGATCCCGGCGGAGCAGCGGCCGGAGAACGGCGGCTGGACCTACCAGGGGAACGTGTTCGAGGACGGCGTGACGGACGGGATCTTCCCCGACCAGTCGTTCACGCAGCAGGCCGAGTGGTCGGGATCCGCGCGGATCATGGCCGACGGCACGGTGAAGCTCTTCTTCACCGACGTGGCGTTCTACCGCGACGCGAAGGGCCAGGACGTGAAGCCCGCCGACCCGGTCATCTCGCTCAGCCAGGGGCGCCTCGAGAAGACGGACGGCGCGGTCAAGGTCGCCGGCTTCGAGACGGTGACCCCGCTCCTGCGCCCCGACGGGCAGAGGTACCAGACCAACGAGCAGAACTGGTCCACCAACTTCCGCGACCCGTTCACGTTCACGGATCCCGACCACCCCGGCAAGACCTACATGGTGTTCGAGGCCAACGTCGCCGGGAAGCGCGGCGAGCAGGAGTGCGACGCGACCGACCTCGGCTACCGCAAGGGCGATCCGGCCGCGGAGGACCCGAAGGAGGTGACCGCCTCGGGCGCGAACTACCAGATGGCGTCCATCGGCCTGGCGGTCGCGGACGACGCGGACCTCACGAAGTGGCACTTCCTGGATCCGCTGCTCGAGTCCGCCTGCGTCACCGACCAGACCGAGCGGCCCGAGGTGGTGATCGAGGGCGGCAAGCACTACCTGTTCACGATCAGCCACCGGTCGACCTTCGCGAAGGGCATGGACGGCCCCGAGGGCGTCTACGGCTTCGTGGGCAACGGCCTCCGCAGCGACTACAAGCCGATGAACGGCGGGTCCGGCCTCGTGCTCGGCAACCCGACGAACCTCAACTACGCCGGTGGCACCGCGTACGCCCCCGACTACAACCAGACGCCGGGCGCGTTCCAGGCGTACTCGAGCTACATCCTCCCGGGCGGGCTGGTGGAGTCGTTCATCGACGCCGTGGGCTCGAAGGAGTCGTTCCGCCGCGGCGGGACGCTCGGGCCGACCGTGAAGCTCGAGTTCGACGGGGACACGTCGAAGCTCGACAAGGGCTACGGAGAGGGCGGGCTCGGCGCGTACGCCGACATCCCGACCACGAAGGCCTTCGACCCGGCGCACCCGCCGCAGTAGGAGCCGGCGCGGCGACGGCGGGCTCCCGTCGTCGCCGCGTCCTCGCGGACTGCTCAACTACACTCCAGTCGATGCCTGCCTCTACCCCGATCGCCCCGCGCGTCCAGCGCGTGATCCGGGGGCTCGCCGCATCCACCACCGCCACGTTCGTGGCCGCGCTCTTCCACGAGGCCGGCGGCGGGGCCGCCCCGTCGTGGGCCGTCGTCGCCTTCGGGCTCGCGCTCGCGTCGCTCGCGGCCATCGCGCTCGCCGGCACGCGCGGGTCGCTCTGGCGGCTCACGGCCGCGGTCGGCGTCAGCCAGCTCCTCTTCCACGGGCTCTTCACGGCGGCGGGCGACGCGGCCGGCGCGACCGCCGCGGATCCGCACGCGGGCATGGCGGGGCACGGCGCCCTGCCGCTCGCGATCCCCGGCCTCGACGGCGCGTCCGTCGGCGCCGCGTCCGCGCTCGACGCCGGCATGCTCCTCTCGCACGGCGCCGCGCTCGTGGTCACCGTGCTCGCGCTCCGCCACGGCGAGGCGGCCCTCCGCGCGCTCGTCCGCGCCTCCGGCGTCCGCGTGCTGCTCGCCCTCGCGATCCCGTTCCTGCGCCCCGACGGCCGCCCGGCCGCCGCGCTCGCCCGCGCCGCCCGCGCACCCCGACCGCTCGGCGACCTCGTCGCCCGGATCGGCCGGCTGCGCCACCGAGGTCCGCCGCGCGCCCTCGCCGCCTGACCCGCGCGACCGTCGTCGCGACGCGGCCGCCTGCCCGCGCAGGCGCCGCCCCTCCTCCTTCCCTCCCTCCGGACGCCGGCACCGCCGCGTCCGCTCCCGGGGCCGCCTCCGCGCGGCCCGGAACAGGACACCCGCCATGACCACCTCATCCACCCCCGCCCCCCGCCGCCGGATCCTCCGCTCGGCCACCGCGCTCGTCGGCGGCGTCGCGCTCGCCGTGGCGATGCCGCTCGCCGCCTCGGCGCACGTGCGCGTCTCGCCCGACCAGGCCACGGCCGGCAGCTACAGCACCCTGACGTTCAAGGTCCCGACCGAGTCCGCGACCGCGACGACCACGAGCGTCACGGTCGACCTGCCGAAGGACACCCCCTTCTCCAGCCTCTCCACCGAGCCCGTGCCCGGCTGGACCGCGAAGGTCACCACCGAGAAGCTCGACACCCCGGTGAAGACCGACGACGCGACCATCACCGACGCGCCCATCGAGGTCACCTGGACCGCGGACGACGGCGTGGGGCTGAAGGCCGGCGAGTTCCAGCGGTTCACGGTCTCCGTCGGACCCGTTCCCGAGACCGGGAGCATCATGCTGCCCGCGCACCAGGGCTACTCGGACGGCTCCGTCGTCGACTGGGACCAGGCGACGCCCGCGTCCGGCGAGGAGCCGGAGCACCCCGCGCCCACGCTGTACGTGCAGGACGCGCCGCCCGCCGACGCGATGAGCGCCATGAGCACCACGGCGCCCGGCGCCTCCGCCGCGACGGCGACCACGGCGTCCTCGACGGACGCCGCCGGCAGCGCGGTCGCGGTGGGCCTCGGCGTGGGCGGGCTCGCCCTCGGCGCGGTCGCGCTCGTCGTGGCGGTCTTCGCCCTGACCCGCGTGCGCCGCGAGGGCGGCGGCCAGGCGTGACGCCCGGACGCCGGATGCGCCCGAGCCCCCGTCCCGCGGGCGCGCCCGCCGCTCCGCGCCGCCGCCTCCTGCGGGTCGCGGCCGCGCTCTCCGGCGCGGCCCTCGCGACGGCCGCGCTCGCGCTCGTCGGCCTCGGCCAGGGGAGCGGGCCGGACGGCGCGCTGCCCGCCTCGGCCCACGACTACCTCGTCTCGAGCTCGCCCGCGGCCGGATCCACGATCGACGCCGCGCCGTCGGAGGTCACGCTGACCTTCAACGACGTGATCCTCGACCTCGGCGCGCCCGGCGGCGACGCGGGCGGGTCGTCGGCCGCGGCGGGCGGGTCCTCGATCGTGCAGGTCACGGGCCCCGACGGCCAGGGCACGCACTTCGAGACGGGCTGCGCCGTGAACGCCGGACGCGCGGTCACCGTGCCCGTGGCTCTCGGCGGATCCGGCGAGTACACGGTGACGTGGCGCGTGGTCTCGGCGGACGGGCATCCGGTGTCCGACTCGATCGCGTTCACGTACCAGGCGCCCGCGGGCGCGGCGGCGTCGGCGGGATCGGCCTCCGGGCCCGCGTGCGCGGCGGCCCAGGAGGGCGCCTCGGGGTCCGGCTCCGGCGCGGGCACCGGCTCCGGCTCCGCGGGCGGATCCTCGACCGGCGAGACCGGCACCGCCGCGGGCCAGGAGCAGGGCATCGCGCCCTACCTCGGCGTGATCGTCGGCGTGGGCATCGGCATCGTCGTGCTCGCGGCGGCCGCGGTCGTGCTCATCGTGGTGACCGGGCGGCGGAAGCCGGCCGGCGGGGCGGTCCGCCCGCCCCGCCCCGCGGACGACGACGACGGCCCGCCCGCCGCCTGACCGCGCGCCACGGACCGCGACGGGCCCGGATCCTCCGCGGATCCGGGCCCGTCGTCGTGCCGGTGCCGGTGCCGATGCCGGTGCCGCCGCCGGCACGGCCCGCGGATCACCCCGCCGCCGGCCCCATCAGCTCGACCGCGCGCGCGAGGGCGTCGCGGCACGCGCGGATCCCCGGCCGGTCGAGGCTGCCGACGCGCGACGACGTGAACACCGTGCGCCGGGGCGATCCCGGCAGCCCGACGAGCCGCACGTCGGGCTCGCGTCCGGCCCAGACGAGGTCCGGCAGCACGGACGCCGCGTGGCCGCCGCGCACCAGGTCGATGTGCGCCTGCAGGTCGGCCGTCACGTAGCGCACGTCCGGTTCGAAGCCCGCGACGCGGCACACCTGCTCGGCGAAGTGGCGCGACGCGGTGCCGGCCGGCTCCATCACCCACGGCAGGCGGCGCGCCTCCGAGACGGTGCGGACGTCCTCGCGGCCGGGCGGCAGGCCGAGGCGGAGCGGATCCACGCACAGCTCCTCGCGGTCGAGGTCGGCCGGCCGGGGCGCCGCGTGCGCGGGGTACTGCTCGGCGATGACGAGGTCGTGGTCCCGCGCCCACACGTCGTGCAGGCCCGACTCGGGCTCGCGCATCGTGATCTCGACCCGGAGGTCGGGGTAGTCGTCGCGGAGGATCGTGAGCGCCGGCGGCACGAGCGCGAGCAGCGCGGACTGGAACGCGGCGATGCGGATGGTGCCGGACACGTTCGCGAGCGACGCGTTCACCTCGGTCTCGGCGCGCTCCAGCCGCTCGAGCAGGGCCGTCGTGTGCTCGACGAGGATCTCGGCCTGCGGCGTGAGGACCACCCGTCGGCCGACCCGGCGCAGCAGCGGGACGCCCGCCTCCCGCTCCAGCTGCGAGAGCTGCTGCGACACCGACGACGGGCTGAACGACAGGGCGTCGGCGACCGCGCCGATCGTGCCGCGGAGCTTGAGCTCGCGCAGGAGCCGCAGCCGTCGCATCTCGAGCACGTGCGCCTCCCGCGGGATCCCAGGCGAGCATGGAATCATCGGCAGGACCGCACGATGATCATCGGAAACGTTCAGCGCATCCGACGAGAGCATGGTCGCACACTGGGGGGACGCGCCCGCCGCGCGGCCGACGACGACGGGGCTGAAGGCCCACACGAGACGAAGAGGTTCCCGCATGACCGCCGAGACCGCATCCGCCCCCGAGACCGCCGCGATCCCGACGTCCGTCGGCGTCTCCGCCCCCGATCGCGACGACCTCGCCGACCGGTCCGTCGCGCTCGTGCGCACCTGGCTCGCGGAGGCGGCCCAGCACCCCGCCGACCCGTCCGCCGAGCGCCTCGCGGGCGTCCTCAAGGACGAGAACGGCCTCGACTTCACCATCGGCTTCGTCGACCGGGTCGTGCGCCCCGAGGACCTGCCGGTCGCCGGCAACAGCCTCGCCGCGCTCACCGCCAAGACCCCCGGCTTCCTGCCCTGGTACATGCAGGGCGCGATCCGCGCGGGCGGCATCCTCGGCCCCGTCCTCCCGCAGGTCGTCGTGCCCGTCGCGCGCCGCGTGCTGCGTGAGATGGTCGGCCACCTCATCGTCGACGCCACGAGCGACAAGCTCGGGCCGGCCATCGAGAAGCTGCGCGCCGGCGGATCCCGCCTCAACCTCAACCTGCTGGGCGAGGCCGTGCTCGGCGAGCAGGAGGCCGCGCGCCGCCTGGCCGGCACGCGCGAGCTGCTCGCCCGCGACGACGTGGACTACGTCTCCATCAAGGTGTCGAGCGTCGTCTCGCAGCTGTCGATGTGGGCGTTCGACGAGGCCGTCGAGAAGGTCGTCGAGCGCCTGACCCCGCTGTACGAGCTGGCGTCGGAGGCGGCCAGCCCCAAGTTCATCAACCTCGACATGGAGGAGTACAAGGACCTCGACCTCACCATCGAGGTGTTCACGCGCGTGCTCGACCAGCCGCAGCTCCAGGACCTCGAGGCCGGGATCGTGCTGCAGGCGTACCTGCCCGACGCGCTCGCCGGTCTCCAGCGGCTCACGGCGTGGGCGCAGGAGCGTCGCGCGGCCGGTGGGGCGCCCATCAAGGTCCGCATCGTCAAGGGCGCGAACCTCGCGATGGAGCAGGTCGACGGCCGGATGCACGACTGGCCCGTCGCCACCTGGGCCACCAAGGAGCAGACCGACACGCACTACAAGCGCATGCTCGAGCACGCGCTCCAGCCCGCCGCGGCCGACGCCGTGAAGGTCGGCGTCGCCGGGCACAACCTCTTCGACGTCGCGTACGCGTGGCTGCTCGCCGAGGAGCGCGGCGTGACCGACCGGATCGAGTTCGAGATGCTGCTCGGCATGGCGACCGGCCAGGCCGAGGCCGTGAAGCGCACGGTCGGCGGGCTGCTGCTGTACACGCCCGTCGTGCACCCGACCGAGTTCGACGTGGCGATCTCGTACCTCATCCGCCGCCTGGAGGAGAACGCGAGCCAGGAGAACTTCATGTCGGCGGTGTTCGAGCTGAGCACGTCGGCTGAGCTGTTCGCGCGCGAGGAGTCGCGGTTCCGCTCGTCGCTCGCCGCCGTCGACGACACGATCCCGGCGCCGAACCGCACGCAGGACCGCCGCTTCCCGCCGGAGCTCGACGACGTGGATCCGCTGGCCGAGCCCGAGGCGCACGAGGAGCCCGAGGTCGAGGTCGACCCGCAGCTCACCAACGTGGTGCAGGGCTTCACGCGCGGATCGCTGCTCACGCCCGACGCGCTCGTGGACCCCGACGCCTCCACCACCCCGTTCCACAACGCCGCCGACACGGATCCGGCGCTGCCGACGAACCGCGCCTGGGGCCGCGAGATCCTGGCGCGCGTGGAGGCCTCGCGGCTCGGCGTCGCGACCATCGACGCCGCGCGCATCGACTCCACCGACCAGCTGGACGAGGTCATCGACGGCGTGCGCACGGCCGCCGCCGCGTGGGGCGCCCGCCCCGGCGACCAGCGCGCCGCGCTGCTGCACCGCGTGGGCGTCGCCATCGAGCGCAACCGCGCGCGCCTCATCGAGGTCATGGCCTCCGAGACCGGCAAGACCATCGCCGAGGCCGACCCCGAGGTCAGCGAGGCCGTCGACTTCGCGCACTACTACGCCGAGCGCGCCCGCGACCTCGACCGCGTGCAGGGCGCCCGGTTCGTGCCGTCGCGCGTCACCGTCGTGGCGCCGCCGTGGAACTTCCCCGTCGCGATCCCCGCGGGCAGCATGCTCGCGGCCCTCGCCTCCGGCAGCGGCGTGGTCGTCAAGCCCGCCGGCCAGGCCCGTCGCTCGGGCGCCGTGCTGGTCGAGGCGCTCCGCGAGGCCGGCGTGCCGCGGGAGCTCCTCGCGCTCGTCGACGCGGGCGAGGCCGAGTTCGGCGAGCACCTCATCGCGCACCCCTCGGTCGACCGCGTGATCCTCACGGGCGGCTACGAGACGGCCGAGGTCTTCCGCTCCTGGCGCTCGGACCTCCCGCTCCTCGCCGAGACCAGCGGCAAGAACGCCATCATCGTCACGCCCAGCGCCGACCTCGACCTGGCCGCGGCCGACGTCGTGAAGAGCGCGTTCGGCCACGCCGGACAGAAGTGCTCGGCGGCGAGCCTCGTGATCCTCGTGGGGTCCGTCGGGAGGTCCCGCCGGTTCCTCACGCAGCTCACCGACGCGGTGTCGTCGCTGCGCGTCGGCTACCCGTCGGATCCCACCACGCAGATGGGCCCGATCATCGAGCCCGCCGCCGGCAAGCTCAAGCACGCGCTCACGCAGCTGGGCGTCGGCGAGAAGTGGCTCGTCGCGCCCGAGGCGAAGGACGAGACCGGCCGCCTCTGGTCGCCGGGCGTCCGCGACGGCGTGAAGCCCGGGTCGTACTTCCACCTCACCGAGTTCTTCGGGCCCGTGCTCGGCGTGATGCGCGCCCGCACCCTCGAGGAGGCCATTCGCTTCCAGAACGCGATCCCGTACGGCCTCACCGCGGGCCTGCACAGCCTCGACGCGCGCGAGCTCGAGCAGTGGCTCGAGACCGTCGAGGCGGGCAACCTCTACGTGAACCGCGGGATCACGGGCGCGATCGTGCAGCGCCAGCCGTTCGGCGGCTGGAAGCGCTCCTCGGTCGGATCCGGCACCAAGGCCGGCGGACCGAACTACCTCATGGGCCTCGGCTCCTGGGTCGCGGACGCGGGCCGGCACTCGAGCTCGCTGCACCTGCGCGGGCTGTCGCCGCGGGTCACGGAGCTCATCGAGTCGGCGCAGCCCGCCATCCGCTACGAGGACTTCGACCTCGTCCGCCGCTCCGCGCTCAGCGACGCGGTGGCCTGGCACGACGAGTTCGGCCAGGTGAAGGACCCGAGCGGCCTCGGCGTGGAGCGCAACCTGTTCCGCTACCGGCCGCTGCCCGTCACGGTGCGGCTCACGGAGTCGGGTGCGCTCGCCGACCTGCTCCGCGTGCTCGCGGCCGGGCGCCTGGCGCGCGCCGAGATGCACGTGTCGGTCCCCGGGATCCTCCCGGCCGGCCTCGGCCAGGTGCTCGACGACCTGCCGAGCGTGCACGTCACCATCGAGACCGACGAGGCGTGGCTCGCCCGCGTCGCCGCCGACGGCATCGCGACGGAGCGCGTGCGGCTCGTCGCCGCCCGGGACGCGCGGCTCGTCGAGGCGCGGGCCCTGTCCGACGCGCTGCGCGGCACGCCCGACGTGGCCGTGTTCGCCGACGAGGTCACCGCGGCCGGCCGCGTCGAGATGCTCACGTTCCTGCGCGAGCAGGCCATCAGCATCACGGCCCACCGCTTCGGCAACCCGGACGACTGGAGCGAGGCGGTCATCTAGGTGACCACGGTCGAGGTCCGCGCGCTCGCGGCCTCGGAGGTCGGGCGGCTCGAGCGGGAGGAGCCGCCAGGCCGCGGGTTCGCGCGCGCGATGTGGGCGGCGCAGGAGGCGGGCGGATCCACGCTGCTCGTCGCGTGGGATGGCGACCGGCCGCTCGGATCCGGCCAGCTCGACACCCGCGGCGCCGTGCCCGAGCTGCGGAACCTGCGGGTGGACGCGGCCGCGCGGGGTCGCGGCGTCGGCACGGCGATCGTCCGCGCGGCCGAGGAGCGCGTCACCCCCGGCCGCCTCACCGTCGGCGTCGGCCTCGACAACCCGCGCGCCCGCGCGCTGTACGAGCGGCTCGGCTACCGCGGCACGGGGGAGACGTCCACTACCTCGTACGCGTACGTCGACGACGCGGGCGTCACCCGGCAGGCGACGGAGACGGACGAGACGCTGGCGCGCGACCTCGGCTGAGCCCGGTCGGCCTCGCCGACCTGCCACGATGAGCGCATGCGCGAGACGGAGGCCATCGCCCGCGCCCGGGCGATGTGGGACGCGGGGCGGCGTCGGGAGGCGACCGCGTCGCTCGTGGACCGGGTGCGGAGCCACCCCCGCGAGGCGGACGCCCGCCTCACCCTGGCCGGCTGGTACCGCGAGCTCGGGGCGCCGGACCAGGCGGGCCGCTGGGGCATCGCCACGCCGGGCTGGACCACGGAACAGGAGCGCGACCGGCTGGCGCGGATGATCGCGACGTCCGGGCACCGCGACGAGGGCGTCGCCGCGTTCCTCGACCTGCCCGGGGCCGGGCTCCCGGACCACGTGGCCGAGCTGCTCCCGCTCGTGGCGGCGCACCGGGAGAGGTACGCCCGGATCGGGACGCCGATCGGCGAGGCCGGCCCGGCGCCCGACCTCCGCAGGGAGTCGGCGATCGTGCTGGGCGTCGCGGCCGCGGTGGTGTTCGCCCTGGGGATGCTCCTCGCCGGGATCCTGTCCCTCTTCGGCGTGGAGACGGTCGGCGTCGCGCGCTGGACGGGGGTCGTCGCCCTCGTCCTGCTGAAGTTCGCCGTCCTCACCGTGGGCGTGCGACCGCGACGGGGACCGTGGTGGATCACGGCGATCGCCCTGGTCGTCGCCGTGTCGCTGGTCGTCGCCTACTGGGGCCTGGCGCGGATCGCGTAGCCGGGCGCCCGGGCGCCCGACCCGACGACGGGTCCCGGGGATGATCCGCGCGCAGCCCACCCGGATCCGCGACCCTGGACGGATGCAGCGCTCCGAGACCGTCGACCGCGCCCGGACGCTCTGGGACGACGGCCGGCGCCGCGAGGCGATCGTCGAGCTGCGGGATCGCGTCCGGGAGGAGCCGTGCGACGCGGTCGCGCGCCTGCTGCTGGCGTCCTGGTACCGGGAGGTCCGCGCGCCCGACCAGGCCGGCCGGTGGGGCATCGCGCTCCCGGGCTGGACGACCGCTCGCGAGCGCGAGCTGCTGGCGCGCCTGATCGCCTCCTCCGGCGTGCGCGACGAGCAGCTCGGCCGCTTCCTCGCGCTGCCCGCGGGCGAGCGGCCTGCCGAGCTGGACGAGGTCATGGCGGTCGTGGGCGGGCTGCGCGCCCCCGACGGCTGGCGCGGCGCGAAGCCGCTGCGGCGCCGCGACCTGCGGAGCCGGATCGCGCACGCCGTCCACGTGCTCGGCTGGGGGCTGCTCGCGGGCGCCCTCCTCATGTCCGGCCTCGTGGCGCTGGCCGGCGACGACGCCACGCCTCCCGCGCGCGGCGGCGTCGCGCTGGGTCTCGTGCTGCTCGCCGTGGCCGCGGTCGTCGCGGGCACGCGGGCGCGACGCGGCTGGTGGTGGATCGGCCCGTCGTCCGCGCTGCTGGCGGCGGCCCTGGCGGCGGCCGCCGTGGCGCTCGCGCGGATGGCGGTCTGACCGCCGCCTAGGGTCGTCACGTGACCCCCGCTCCCGCCGCCGTGCACGTGTCGGTGGTGCCGGTCGCCCCGTCCGCCGACCGCCCCGCGCGCACCACCGCCGGCCGCGCCGCGCTGCGGGCGCTCGCCGCGGATCTCGTGGGCGCGGATCCCGCCGACGTCACCGTCCGCGCCCGTTGCGCGACCTGCGGCGGAGAGCACGGCCGGCCGGTGCTCGGCGGATCCCGCGCGCTCGACGGATTGCACGCGAGCGTCGCGCACGCGGGCGACGCCGTGGTGGTCGCGGTGTCGACGGACGGGCCGATCGGCATCGATGCCGAGCCGCGCGGCCGGGAGGCGCCGCCCGGGACGACGCTCGGGCGATGGGTGCGGATCGAGGCGGTGCTGAAGGCCGACGGGCGCGGGCTCCGCGTCGACCCGTCGCGCGTGCGGTTCGCGGGCGACGCGCACAGGATGACGGCATGGATCGATCTCGAGGACGCGCGCTACGGGGTGGTCGACATGGAGCTCGGAAGCGACCTGGTCGTGGCCCTAGCGCGGCGCCAGATGGAGGCGACGGGAGACTCGAGCAGACCGATCGACGTTGTACATCGGCCCGAAGTATAAGAACGATTCGACGGCGAAGGCGACCCCTCAGCGCCGCCCGACCCGCGGCAGCTGCGGCAGCGGCCCGTCCGTGAGCCAGGCCCGCAGCAGCGCGCCCGCGTCGCCGGCGGCGCCGACGAGGTCGGCGGTGGTGCGCGGCGCCGTCCATGCCGGATCCGTCCAGCGGAGGAGCAGCGCGCGCCACGCCGCGTCGCCGAGCGTCAGCCGGAGCGCGTGCACCGCGAGGGCGCCGCGCTTGTAGACGACGTCGTCGAACATCGCCTCGGGGCCGGGATCGCCGATGCCGACCTGCGTGCCGTACCGGTCGAGGCGCGCGTGGTGCTGGCGCGCGAGCTGATCCGCGGTGGGGCCCCCGGACTCCTCCGACCACAGCCACTCGGCGTAGCAGGCGAAGCCCTCGTTGAGCCAGATGTGCTGCCACGACGCGAGGCCCACGGAGTTGCCGAACCACTGGTGCGCGAGCTCGTGGGCGACGAGCCGCTCGGATCCGCCCGTGCCGTCCGCGTGGTTCGAGCCGAGCACGGCCATCGCCTGCGCCTCGAGCGGGATCTCGAGCTCGTCGTCCGTGACGACCACGCGGTACTCGCCGAACGGGTACGGCCCGAACAGCGTCTCGAAGAACGCCATCATGCGCGGCACGAGCGCGAGGTCCTGCAGCACCCGGGCCTCGCGCGGCTTCGGGTACGCGAAGACGGCCTGGGTGGATCCGGCGGGCACGCGCTTCTCGACGTACCGGCCGATCTGCACGGTCGCGAGGTACGGCGCGGTGGGCGCGTCCTGCTCGTAGGTCCAGGTCGCGCGGCCGGAGCGCTCGAGCCGGGAGACGAGCCGGCCGCTCGCGACCACCGAGTAGTCGACCTCGCACGCGACGCGGATCCGGAACGCGGCCCGCACGTCCGGCCGGTCGTTGCAGGGGAACCACGTGGACGCTCCGCTCGGCTGCGACGCCACGAGCACGCCGTCGCCGAGCTCCTCCCAGCCGAGGTCGCCCCAGACGGTGCGTCGGGGGCCGGGCTCGCCGGAGTAGGCGACGTCGACCGTGAAGGACGCGCCCGCGGGGATGGGAGCCGCGGGCGTGACCACGAGGCGGCCGCCGCGCTGCACGTGCCGGGTCTCGCGGCGGCCGTCGACGCGGACGTCGCCGGCGCGGAGGCCCGTGAGGTCGAGCTCGAACCGGGGGAGGTCCTCGCGGGCCGTGGCGGTGATCACCGCGCGCGCCTTGAGGCGGTTGCGGGCCACGCGGTAGTCGAGGTCGAGGTCGTAGCGCTCCACGGAGTACGCGGTGGAGCCGACCTCGGGGGTGTAGCCGTCGCCGGACGCGGGTCCCGCCGCGGCCCTCACCGGCGACCGGCGGTCGCGGGGGCGGGGGAGTCGGCGGAGGCGGAGGCGGCCGACGCGGCGGCGTCGGCGGCGTCGGCGGCGGGCGCGGCGTCCGCGGGCAGGTAGCGTCCCGTCTTCACCTCGCGCCACGGGCCGATCGGGTTGCCGCTCCAGCGGCTCGCCTCGGGCACGAGCTCGCCGCGCATCACGAGGCTCGCGGGGCCCACGGTGGCCTGCGGGCCGATGCGCGCCGCGGGGAGGATGACGCTGTGCGGCCCGAGGGTCGCACCGGCGTCGAGGGTGACGGTGTCCATGCTCATGATCCGATCATGGAACAGATGCGTCTGCACGACACAGCCGCGGTTGATCGTGGATGCGTCCCCGAGCGTCACCAGGTCGGCCTCCGGCAGCCAGTGCGAGTCGCACCACACGCCGGATCCGATGCGCGCGCCCAGGCTCCGCAGCCACCAGACGAGCGCGGGCGTGCCCGCCGCGGACGACGCGAACCAGGGCGCGGCGACCATCTCGGTGAACACGTCGGAGACCTCGCTGCGCCACACGAACGACGACCACAGCGGGTGCTCCTCCGCGCGGATGCGGCCGATGAGGATCCACTTGGCGGCCGTCGAGATGCCCGCCGCCACCGCGCCCGCCACGAGCAGCACGACGCCGCCGAGCAGGAACGCGACGAGCGGCCCCCACGCCTCCGTGATCGCGGCGAGCGTCACGAGCACGGCCAGGCCGATCGCGCAGGTCACGAGCACGGGCACGACGCGCAGCAGCTCCCAGAGGATGCGGGCCACGCGCAGCCGGGTCGGCGGCCGGAACGTGCGCGAGTCGTCGGCGGCGGCGACCGTGCGCCTGAGCCGGACGGGCGGGGAGCCGAGCCAGGAGGATCCGGCCTTCGACTTCGTGGGCGCCGCCGAGAGCACGGCGACGAGGCCGTCCTTCGGGACCTTGTGGCCGGGCCCGGCCATGCCCGAGTTGCCGAGGAACGCGCGCTGGCCGATCTCGGCGCGGGCGACGCGCATCCACCCGCCGCCGAGCTCGTAGCCGGCGACGAGCGTGTCGTCGGCGAGGAAGGCGCCGTCGCGGATGGTCGTCATCGCGGGGATGAGGAGCACGGTCGAGGCCTCGACGTCCTTGCCGACGCGCGCGCCGAGGAGGCGCAGCCACACGGGCGTGAAGAGGCCGGCGTAGAGCGGGAAGAGCACGGTGCGGGCGAGGTCGAGGAGGCGCTCGGTGGTCCAGAGCTGCCAGCCGACGCGGCTCCGCACCGCGTGGATGCCCTCGGTCACGCCGAGGCCGAGGAGGCGCACGGATCCGACCACCAGCAGCGCGAGCACGAGCCCGGTGGCGAGCACCGCGGGCACGAGCGCGCCGAGGCCGCGCCACCACGCGTCGCCGAGGTCGGCGGATCCGCGGATGGCCGTCGCGAGGATCCCGCCGCCCGCGACGAACGCCACGACGGGCACGAGCGCGGTCGCGACCGAGGCGGCGCCGTACGCCGCGACCCAGCGCGTGTTCCGCGGCGGCCGGTGGTCGGGCCACCAGACGCGCGCCTTGCCCTCGCGCGCCGCGGGGGATCCGGCCCAGCGCTGGCCCGACGGCACGCGGCCGAATACGGCCGAGCCCGGCGCGATCTCCGCGCCCTTGCCGATGCGCGTGCCCGGCAGCAGCGTCGAGCGCGTGCCGACCGTGGAGCCCGCGCCGATGCGGACCGCGCCGACGCGCACGGTGTCGCCGTCGATCCAGTACCCGGAGAGGTCGACCTCGGGTTCGACCGACGCGCCCCGGCCGATGCGGAGCATGCCCGTGACGGGCGGCAGCGTGTGCAGGTCGACGTCGTCGGCGATGCGCGCGCCGAGCGCCCGCGCGTAGTACGTGATCCACGGCGCGCCCGCGAGCCCGACCGCGCCGATCTGCTGCGCGATCTGCTCGGCCAGCCACAGCCGCAGGTGCCAGCGGCCGCCGCGGGGGTGGTCGCCCGGCGTGAGGCCGCGGAGCAGGAGGCGCGCGGCGATCGCGGAGATCGCCATGCGGCCGAACGGCGTCGCGAAGAGGAGGAGGCCCGGCACGAGCAGCCAGAGGGGGACGGACGGCAGCGCGTCGAACCCGCCGAGCGGCCGCAGCAGCGCGGAGCCCGTGAGCAACAGCGCGAGCCAGCGGAGGCTCTGCAGGGCGAGCAGGGGCGCGCCGAGGAGGGTCTGGATCCACTGGGTGCGGCGCGGCGTCGGCGTCACGTCCACCTGCGGTCCGGTGCGCGCGGCCCGCGGCGCGCGGCCGGCCATCGCAGCGTGCATGGCTCCGAGGCGCGGGTGGGCGTAGACGTCGGCGACCGTGAACTCGGGGTCGATCGAGCGGATCCGGGCCACGAGCTGCGCCGCCGACAGGGATCCGCCGCCCAGGTCGAAGAAGTTCGCGTCGGCGCTCGCGACGGGCGTGCCCAGCGCGGCGGACCACATCTCGGCGAGCGGCCGGAGCTCGGCGTCGAGGTCGGCGCCCTCGTCGCCCGCGGCGCCGGGCAGCGGCCAGGGGAGCGCGGCGCGGTCGACCTTGCCGGAGGTGCGCGTGGGCAGCGAGTCGACCACGCCGATGAGCGGCACGAGCGCCGCCGGCAGGGCGACGCGGAGGCGCTGCACGGCGTCCTCGCGCGAGAAGGTCGCGGGATCCCGCGGCACGAGGTAGCCGACGAGCACCGGGTTGCCCGCGCCCGTGGTCTGCACCGCGACGGCCGCGCCCTGCACGTCGTCGAGCGCCTGCAGCGCCGCCTCGATCTCGCCCAGCTCGATGCGCCGCCCGCCGACCTTCACCTGGTCGTCGGCACGGCCCTGGAACACGAGGCCCTCCGCCTCGAAGCGCACGAGGTCGCCCGAGCGGTAGGCGCGGTCCCAGCCGAGCGCGGGGAAGGGGGCGTACTTCTCGGCGTCCTTGGCGGGATCCAGGTAGCGGGCCAGCCCGACGCCGCCGATGATCAGCTCGCCCACGCCGCCCTCGGGCACGCGCGCGCCGTCGGCGTCGACCACCGCGAGGGTCCAGCCGTCGAGCGGCAGGCCGATGCGCACCGGTCCCGGCCCGCCGAGAGGCGCCGCGCACGCGACGACGGTCGCCTCGGTGGGGCCGTACGTGTTCCAGACCTCGCGGCCGTCGGTCGCGAGGCGCTGGCCGAGCTCGGGCGGGCAGGCCTCGCCGCCGAAGATGAGCAGCCGCACGTTCTCGAGCGACTCCGCCGGCCACAGCGCCGCGAGCGTCGGCACGGTGGACACGATCGTCACGCCGTGCGTCGTGAGCCAGGGCCCGAGGTCCATGCCGCTGCGGACGAGGCTCCGCGGCGCCGGCACGAGGCACGCGCCGTGGCGCCAGGCGAGCCACATCTCCTCGCAGCTGGCGTCGAACGCGACGGAGAGGCCCGCGAGCACGCGGTCGCCGGGGCCGATCGGCTCGTCCTGCAGGAAGAGGCGCGCCTCCGCGTCGACGAACGCCGCGGCCGAGCGGTGCGAGACCGCGACGCCCTTGGGGGTGCCGGTGGATCCCGAGGTGAAGATGATCCACGCGTCGTCGCCGGGCGCGGGCGGCGTCACGAGGGGGAGCGCGGAGGTGGAGGCGTGCGCAGCGGCGGCGGGGAGGATCCGGAGCGCGGCCGCCGGGGCGCGTGCGGCGTCGCCCGCGCTGCCCTCGCCGGCGTCCGCGGCGCCGTCCTCGTCGGCGGCGCGCGGCGTGTACTCGCCCGTGCCCGTGACGACGCCCGCGACGCGCGCCTCGCCGAACACCAGCCGCGCGCGCTCCTCGGGGTCGTCCGCGTCCACCGGCACGTAGGCGGCGCCGGCGGCGAGCACGCCGAGCACGGTGACGTAGAGGTCGCGGGACCCCGACGGCATGCGGATCCCGACCCGGTCGCCCTTCTCCACCCCCGCCTCCCGCAGCGACGCGGCGACCTGCACGACGCGCGCCATGAGCTCGCGGTAGCTGAGGGCGCCGTCGCCGTCCTCGATGGCGGACGCGTCGGGGTGCGCGGCGACGGTCGCGCGGAGCACGTCCACGAGCGTGCGCGGGGGAGTGACGGCGTCGGCCCCGTCGAGGACCCGCTGCGCGTGGGCGGGGGCGGCGACCGCGGCGGCGGCGTCGGCCTCGGCGGCCTCCTCCGGAGGAGCGCCCGCGGCCCGTGCGTCGTCGTGCGGCGTCGCCGCCTCCGGGGAGGACTCGGGCATGTGATCTCCGTTCGGACGGTGCGGCGTGCGTACTGTCGGGCCTCCGGGTGAACGGGAGGTGGAATCGCGGCGACCCCGGGTCTCCGGAGCCCGCGGTGGAGGATCAGCCGGCCGCGAGCGCCTCGTCCACCAGCCGTCGGGCGTCGGCGTCGGCGGCGCCGAGCCGCCGGGCGAGCTGCGCGTACGCGGCGGCGGATGCCCGCAGTGCCGCCGGCACGTCGTCCTGCGCCGCGACGAACGATCCGGCGCGTCCGCGCGTCTCGATCACGCCGTCCGCCTCGAGCTCCTTGTACGCCCGCGCGACCGTGTTGACGGCGACGCCCGCCTGCTCGGCGAGCGCCCGCACGGTCGGCAGCCGCGCGCCGACCGGCAGCTCGCCCGCCGCGGCCCGGCGCGCGACCTCCGCGCGGAGCTGCTCGTAGGGCGGGATCGCGGAGCCCGGGTCGATGCGGTAGCCGGGCGCGGGATCCATGCGCCGAGGCTAGCGAGCCGGGGGCCGCCGCCGGGCGCGACATGCACGGCGCGCGCACCCGCCGAGCGCGCCGGCAGGGGAGGATGGACGCGCGGCACGCACGGCCGCCGACAGGAGGTCCCGCATGTCCGAGCTCGAGCTGATCACGATGTGGTCGCGCGCCCGCAAGCAGATGATCACGAGCCAGCTCGGTCCGATCCTCCTGCTCACCGCGACGGTGTTCCTGCTGCGCACCGGCCTCGCCGACGCCGACCTCGGCACGCGCCTCGCGGCCGCCCTGATCCTGCTGGCCACCGGCGCCCTCGGCGCGGCCGTGCAGTTCTCCATCAACTCGCAGGCCATCGCGATCGCCCGCGACCTCCGCGAGTCCGGCGCCTCCTCGCACGCGGCCCGCGTGGTCATCGCCGCCGAGGGCCTCACGAACCTCGTCCGCTACGCGATCCCGGCGCTCTTCGTCGTCATCTACGTCGTGATCCTGGTGGCGCTGTTCGCCTAGGCGGATCGTCCAGCCCTACTCCAGCGTCCGGTTCACCAGCCGCGAGAGGACGATGGCGCTGCGGGTGTGGTCGACGTTCGGGGCGAGGCGCACCTTCTCGAGCGCGTCCTCGAGGCTCGGGATGTCGCGGGAGCGGATGCGCACGATCGCGTCGGCGTCGCCCGTGACGGTGCCCGCGTCGACGACCTCGGGGACGCCCTGGAGGATCCGGCGCAGCTCGTCGGGCGCGACCGTGCCGCGGCAGAACAGCTCCACGTAGGCCTCGGTGCTGAGGCCGTCGACGGCGGGATCGACCTGGATCGTGAAGCCGCGGATCACGCCGTCGGCCACCAGCCGGTCGACCCGCCGCTTCACCGCGCTGGCCGAGAGGCCGACGCTGCCGCCGATGTCGCCGTAGCCGGCGCGTCCGTTCTGGCGGAGGAGGTCGATGATCCGGTGGTCCAGGTTGTCCATGCTCCGAGCCTATGGCGGGATCCTGCGCCGGACGGGGGTCGGACGCGCGGAATCCGCGCCGCGTCCCCTCGAACGGGCGTGATGCGCCTGCCAGGCTGACGGGAAGGCGTCCCCTCGGGGCTCTGGGACATCGTCCGCCTCCACGACCGCGCCCCGGCGCCGCACGAAGCAGGAGCACCATGCCCTCCACCCTCTCCCGGCCCGCGGACACCGCATCCGGCCGCACCCCCGTCGCGAAGCGCGTGCTGATGTGCCGGCCCGACCACTTCGACGTGGTCTACAAGATCAACCCCTGGATGGACCCGGCCGTCCCGACCGACACCTCGCTCGCGGTGCGCCAGTGGCAGACCCTGCACGACGCGTACGTGGGCCTCGGCATCCAGGTCGAGCTGATCGACGGCATCGCCGGCCTGCCGGACATGGTCTACGCGGCCAACGGCGGCTTCACGCTCGACGGCATCGCGTACGGCGCCGCGTTCCAGTTCCCCGAGCGCCAGCCCGAGGGGCCGGCCTACATGGACTGGTTCCGCGAGGCGGGCTTCGACGTGCGCGTGCCCGAGCAGGTCAACGAGGGCGAGGGCGACATCCTCCTCGTCGGCGACACGATCCTCGCGGGCACCGGCTTCCGCAGCGACAGCACGAGCCACGCCGAGGTGGCCCGGATCTTCGACCGCGAGGTCGTGACCCTCCGCCTCGTGAACCCGAGCTTCTACCACCTGGACACCGCGATCGCGGTGCTCGACGACGCGAACATCGCCTACCTGCCGAGCGCCTTCGACGCCGCGAGCCTCGACGAGATCGAGCGCCGCTACCCCGACGCGATCGAGGTCAGCGAGCAGGACGCGTCGATCCTCGGCCTCAACTCGTACAGCGACGGCCTGCACGTCGTCATCGCCGAGCGGGCCGTGGGCTTCGAGGCGTCGCTGCGCGAGCGCGGCTACGAGCCCATCGGCGTCGACCTGTCCGAGCTGCTGCTCGGCGGCGGCGGCGTGAAGTGCTGCACGCTCGAGCTGCGGCAGTAGGCCCGCGATGACCGACACGATCGACCGCCCCGCCGCCTCCGACGCCGGCGCGCTGGCCATCCACGCGGAGGAGGCGCACGCCGCGCACAACTACCACCCGCTGCCCGTCGTGGTCGCGTCCGGCCGGGGCGCGTGGGTCACCGACCTCGACGGCCGGCGCCTGCTCGACTGCCTCGCCGCCTACTCGGCCGTGAACTTCGGGCACTCGCACCCCGACCTCGTGCGCGCCGCGACCGAGCAGCTCGGACGGATCACGCTCACGAGCCGCGCGTTCCACAACGACAAGCTGGGCCCGTTCGTCACGGCCCTCGCCGAGCTCGCCGGCAAGGACATGGTGCTGCCGATGAACACGGGCGCCGAGGCCGTGGAGTCCGGCATCAAGGTCGCGCGCGCGTGGGGCTACCGCGTGAAGGGCGTCGCCGCGGGCCGCGCGAAGATCATCGTGATGGCCGGCAACTTCCACGGCCGCACCACCACCATCGTCAGCTTCAGCGACGACGAGGAGGCGCGCGCCGACTTCGGCCCGTTCACGCCCGGCTTCGTGACGGTGCCGTACGGCGACGCCGCGGCGCTCGAGGCCGCGATCGACGCGGACACGGTCGCCGTGCTCGTCGAGCCGATCCAGGGCGAGGCCGGCATCGTCGTGCCGCCCGCCACGTTCCTCGCGGACGTGCGGCGCATCTGCACGCGCGAGCGGGTGCTGATGATCGCGGACGAGATCCAGTCGGGCCTCGGCCGCACGGGCGCCACCTTCGAGTGCGACAACGCCGGCGTCGTGCCGGACCTCTACCTCCTCGGCAAGGCGCTCGGCGGTGGCATCGTGCCCGTCTCCGCGGTCGTCGGCGACGCGGACGTGCTGGGCGTCATCCAGCCGGGGCAGCACGGATCCACCTTCGGCGGCAACCCGCTGGCCGCGGCCGTGGGCCACGCGGTCGTCGAGATGCTCGCGACCGGCGAGCCGCAGGAGCGCGCGCGTCGGCTCGGCGCCGTGCTGCACGCGCGGCTCGCGGACCTCGTGGGCCACGGCGTGCTCGAGGTGCGCGGTCGCGGCCTGTGGGCCGGCATCGACATCGACCCCGCGCTCGCCACGGGCCGCGCGGTCTGCGAGCGGCTCGCCGAGCGCGGCGTGCTCGCCAAGGACACGCACGGCTCGACGATCCGGCTCGCGCCGCCCATCGTGGTGGAGGAGGAGGACCTCGTCTGGGCCGTCGACCAGCTCGCCGCGGTGCTCCGGGAGCTCGGGGCGCGCTGACCCGTCGCCCGACCGGTCCGCGCCCGGCCGCCCTACGGGGTGGTCGGGCGCCGTCGCGTCCGGGATCCGCCGGCTGCGGCAGGGGCGCGTGTCGCGATGGCGACCCCGGCCGCGACGCACACCACCACGATCGCGCCGAGCTGCACCGGCGAGAGCGTCTCGCGCAGCACGATCACGCCGAGCACCGCCGCGACCACCGGGCTGAGGCTCGTGAGCACGGCGAAGAGCCGCGGGGTGATGCGGCGCAGGATCACGGTGTCGAGCGAGTAGGGCACGGCCGACGACAGCAGGCCGATGGCCACGAGCAGGACGAGGATCCGGCCGTCGATCGCGCCGACGTCGAGCGTGGTCAGCGCCCACGGCACGAGCACCACGAGGCTCACGACGCTCGCGACCGCGATGCCCTGGAAGCCCGGCAGCCGCTCCGCCACCCGGCGCGTGAAGACGATGTAGGCGGCCCACGTGACGGCGGCTGTCGCGCCGCAGACGAGGCCGAACGCGTCGATCCGCCCCTCGAGACCCGTGAGCACGACGACGCCCGCCGCGGCGACGAGCGCGCACGCCGCGTCGAGCAGGCGGCGCGACGCGAGCAGCGCGATGGACAGCGGCCCGAGGAACTCGATGGTCGCCGCGATGCCGAGGCCCAGCCGGTCGACGGCCGCGTAGTAGGAGAGGTTCATCAGCGAGAGGGAGAGGCCGAGCATCACGGCGGGCACGAGCTGCGCGCGCGTCATGCGGTGGATGCGGGGCCGCGCGACGGGCAGCACGAGCGCCGCCATCATCACCTGGCGCGCGGCGACGACGAGCACGGGGCCGACCGCGGGGATCGCGAGCCCGGCGAGGGACGACCCGAGGCTGACGCTGACGATCGTGCCGACCTGGAGGGCGGCGCCCGCGGCCGTGCTGCGCGGGCGGGAGCCGGGTCCGCCGGGAGCGGCCGCGTCCGTCGCGTCCGCGACCGCCGCCTCGACGCCGGCCAGGGTGGTGCCGGGCGCGGATCCGGGGTGCGCGCCCGTGGCGTCGACGGGATCCCCGGGGCTGGTCACCCCGCGAGCGTACCGACGCGGGGCGCGGGCGACCGGGCGGGAGGAGGCGGCGTCGCGCGGCGGATCAGCGGACGAGGTCGCCGAAGGGCTCGGGCGCGGGCGGCCGCTCGCCCGCCGCGAGGAGCACCGCCGCCTCCAGGTCGTCGGCGACGTCCTCCCAGCGGTCGTCGCACGCGTCGCAGCCGCACGCGGGGAACGCCGCGGACGTCCGGCGGCCCGTGTGCAGCATCACCCCGGGGAACGACGTCCACTCGAGCGCGAAGGCCGGTCCGCTCCCGTCGCGCGGCGCGAGCCGGACGGTGCGCACGGCGTCGGGATGCGGGTCGGCGAGCGTCGGATCCGCGCCCGCGATGGCCGTCACGTCGTGCGTCGCCACGAGGTGCGCCACGAGCGCGTCGGCGACCGCGTGCAGCGGGGCGAACCGCTCGGTGCGCGACGTGCGCGAGTACGCGTCCTCGGGCGGCCCGTCCGCGAGGTCCCACCGGGAGCCGTAGGGGACGCCGGCGTCGTCGAGCGCGGGTGGCGCGTCGATGCGCGGGCGGACGTAGGCGGGCATCTCCGGAGGCTAGCGACCTGCCGTTCGGGGGCGCATTCCCCCGAACGGCCGCCGGGTCGCCGGCGCTCAGCGGACGGCGGCCCGCTCCCGCGACGCTGTCCGCCGCTCGATCGGGAACACCGACCCGGGACGCGCCAGCAGCGTCGCGACGTCGGGACCGGCCGCCTCGGCGGCGTCGGCGAGGATCCGCGGGGCGAGCGCCGGATCCGCGATGTGGCTCACGAGCAGCGTGCCGACCCGGGATCCCGAGGCGACGCGGCCCGCGCCCTGCCCGGTGAGGTGCCCGTGCCCCTCGAGCTCCTGCGGCGTGGCCGACAGGTAGGTCGCCTCGCAGACGAACAGGTCCGCCTCGTGCGCCGCCGCGCGGAGGCCGGGGCAGTCGGACGTGTCGCTCGAGAAGGCGATCGTCGCACCCGTGGCGACGTCCTCGAAGCGCAGCGACGCGCTCGGCACCGCGTGGTGCGCGGCGAAGGCGGTGAGGCGGAGGCCCGGCGCGACCTCGAACGGCGTCGGCGTCGCGAGGTCGAGCCCGCGCACGTCGAAGGCCTGCGCGAGCGGAGCCTGCAGCGTCGGCACGGTCGGGATCCCGATCAGCTCGTCGAAGGACTCGACGTAGTCGAGGCTCTCGGCGGGCAGGAACAGGGGCACGCGCCGCTCGCGCGGCCGCGGGAACTGCAGGCGGAACGCGAGCGCGCCGAGGTCCAGCGCGTGGTCGGCGTGCCGGTGCGTGACGACCACGGCGGCCAGGTCGTCGAGCGCGCCGCGCTCGGCGAGCTCCCGCACGATGCCGGGACCGCAGTCGACGAGGACCGAGCCGTGCGGGCCGCGCAGGAGGTAGCCGCTGGCGGCGGATCCGGCGACGGGCGCGGTGGCGGCGACGCCGAGGATGTCGAGGGCCCAGGTCATGCGCGTCGTCCTCTCGTGCGGGGGCGGTCGCGGCGTCGCGCGTCCGGGTCGGGGGTCGGGGGTGCCGCGTCCGGGGAGGCGGCGGGGGCGGCGTGCACGGTCGTGCCGGGCGCGTCGAGGCGCAGGTGCACGGCGTGGCCGGGCAGGTGCGGTGCGGTGCTCGAGACCGTGAGCTCGGTGCCGTCGACCGCGCTGGATCCGTCGCCCACGAGCCGCAGCCGCAGCGACCAGCTGGACCCGCGCGGCTCGACGTCCACGACCACGGCGGCGCGGGATCCGTCGACCGGCCGCTCGTGCAGGCTCGCGCCGTCGACCGGCCGGACCACCGCGAAGCACGCGCCGTCGACCGGCGCCGCGCCGTCCGCGAGGAACGGCGCGAGCGGCATGCGCCAGCCTCCGTCCACGACGAGCTCGCCGTCGGCCGCCGTGGCGGGCAGGGCCGCGGCGCCCGCGACGAACTCGGCGACGAACGGATCCGCGGGCCGGCTCCACACGCCCTCGACCGTGTCGCGCTGGATCAGGCGCCCGTCGCGCATCACGGCGACCTCGTCGGCCAGCGCGAGCGCCTCGGCCTGGTCGTGCGTGACGATGATCGTGCAGCAGTCGGCCTCGGCGAGCAGGCGCCGGAGGTCGCGCCGCATCCCGTCGCGCAGCTGCGGGTCGAGCGCGGAGAGCGGCTCGTCGAGGAGCAGCACGCGCGGCCGGATCGCGAGGGCGCGTGCGAGCGCGACGCGCTGGCGCTGGCCACCGGAGAGCTGGGCGGGGGAGCGGTCGGCGTACGCGGTCATCCGCGTCAGCTCGAGCGCGTGGTCCACCCGCTCGTCCCGTTCGGCGCGCGGCACCCGCTGGGCGCGGAGGCCGTAGGCCACGTTGTCGCGCACGCTGAGGTGCGGGAACAGCGCGTACGACTGCGGCACGTAGCCGATGCGGCGACGCTCGGCGCGGAGGCGGGTGGCGTCCTCGCCGTCGAGGTGGAGGGATCCGCTCGACGGGGTGAGGAGGCCCGCGACGAGGCGCAGCAGCGTGGACTTCCCGCAGCCGCTCGGGCCGACGAGCGCGAGCACGCGGCCGGGCGCGACCTCGAGCGAGACGTCGGCCACCGCCTGGGTGGATCCGTAGCGGTGCCCGATCCCCTCCAGCCGCAGCGCGGGGACGGGGGCGGCGGCGGTCGCGGGGACGGCCGGGGCGTCGATGACGGTCATGCGTTCTCCTTCCGGGAGAGGGCGTTGCGCGCCAGCAGGGCGGCGGCGACGGCGGCGGGCACGAGGGCCACGCCGAAGAGCAGGGATCCCGCGGCGCCGAGCTCGAGCCGCTGGGTGGTGAAGGCGGAGTAGAGCGCGAAAGGCGCGGTCTGGTTCGCGGGCGGCACCACGAAGAAGCTGAGGTTGAACTCGCCGATGGACAGCGCCGCGGCCATGAGGAGCGCGGCCGCGAGCGGGAGGCGGATCGCCGGCAGCGTGATCGTGACCAGCCGCCGCACGGGCCCCGCGCCGAGGGTCGCGGCCACGCGCTCGGCCTCGACGAGGTCCGCCGCGGCGAGCGAGGGCACGAGCCCGGCGACGAGGAACGGCAGCGCGATGAGCAGCTGGCCCACCACGAGGAGCGCGCCGCTCGAGCGCAGCGACGGATCCGACGCCGCGAGCGCGAGGCCGAGCGCGACGCCCGGCACCGCGAGCGGCAGCATCGTGATCTGCCGCACGGCCGCCCCGCCCGGCACCAGCCGGCGGGCGAGCGCGTGGCAGAGCGGGAGCACGACGACGACCGCGAGCAGGAGCACGACCGCGGTCACGGCGAGCGTCGGGCCGACGCGCGGGCGCAGCAGCTCCCATGCCATCGCGTACCAGTCCGCCGTGATCCCCCCGGCGAGCGGCCCGCGGGAGGCGTCGGGCGACACGGAGACGGCGAGGGTGCCGAGGATCGGGACGAGCACGAACGCGACGCACAGCGCGAGGGCGGCGGGGCCGACGCGGTCGCGGTGCCCGGGCCGGCGGCTCATCGGATGCCCCGGCCTGCGGCGAGGGGCGCCGCGGCGGGGTCGGGGGCAGCGGCGGCAGCGGGTGCGGCGGCGTGCGGGGGCGGCACGGCGCCCGGCGCGACCGATGCGACCAGCGCATCCGACGCGCCGCCCGACCGGGTCCCGCGCCCGTCCACGATCCGCGCCCCGACCGCGCACAGCACGAGCGACAGCACCGCGAGCAGCGCGAGCACCACGGAGAGCGCGGCGGCGAGGCCCTGGTCGCCCTGGTTGTAGAGGGCGTCGGCCACGTCGAGCGGCAGCACGCGGATCCCCTCGGACAGCGTCGCGGCCGTCCCGTACGCCCCGAGCGAGGTCGCCATGCAGACGCCGGCCGCCGCGAGCAGCGGCCCGCGCAGCAGCGGCACGGTCACCGACCACGCGACGCGGGCCGGGAACGCGCCGAGCGACGCGGCGACGGCGGTGAGCTCGGGGTCGAGCCCCGACGCGGCGCCGCGCAGCGTGCCGATGACGCGGGGGATGCAGAAGTAGACGTACGCCGCCGCGAGCCCGCCGGCCGTGTAGGCCCAGCGGCCGCCGGGGTCGCCCGTGACCGCCTCGATCGCCTGCGACAGCAGCCCGTTGCGGCCGAGCATCACGATGACGAAGAAGCCGATGACGATGCCCGGGAACGCGAGCGGGAAGACGAGCACGGCATCCACGAGCGCGGACGTGCGCGGCCCGGAGCGGGCGAGGGTGATGGCGGCGGGCGTGCAGATCAGGAGCGTCACGAGCGTGACGCCCGCGGACAGCAGCACCGTGGTGACGAGGGAGGCGCGGAGCCGGTCGTCCGACACGAGCGCCGCGTAGTTGTCGAGCGTGAGCCCGCCCTCGCGCACGCCGAGGACCGTGCGGTGCAGCGAGTCGATCACGAGACCCGCGAGGGGTCGCAGCAGGAACCAGACGAGGAGCGCGAGGGCGGGGAGGGCGACGACGAGGCCGCCCCAGCCGACCCGGAGGGGTCGCGTGGGCACGGTCTAGCGGACCTCGGCCTGGTAGCGCGTGACGAAGGCGGCCTGCGCGTCGGCGAGGGCGGCGTAGTCGACGACCTGCGCGCGCGCGAAGTCCTCGGCGCTCTCGACCTTGTCGGCGATGTCCGCGGGCACCTCGCCCGAGATCGGCCGCACGTACCCGCCCGCGAGCGTCGCCTGGCCCTGGTCGGAGAGCAGGTAGTCGAGCCACTCCCTGCCGAGCTCGGGGTGCGGCGCGCCCTTCACGAGCGCCGCGACGTAGGGCACCTGGAGGGAGCCCTCGGCGGGGATCACGACGTCGAGCGGGGCGCCGTCGTTGTACTTCGCCGCGTAGCCGTTGAAGTCGGCGTCGATGAGGATCGGGATCTCCCCCTGCACGACCTTGGCCGTCGCGGTCTGCGCGGGCGTGACCGCGCCGTTCGCCTTGAGCTGCTCCAGGTAGTCGATGCCGGGGCCGAAGTCGTCGATCGTCCCGCCCATGGCGAGGTTCACGGCGGCGGCGACCGAGTAGCCGACGGCCGCCTGCGAGGGGTCGAGGTACCCGGTCATCCCCCGGTACTCGGGCTTCAGCAGGTCCGCCCAGCTGGTGGGGCAGGGGAGGTCGCCGAGCGCCTCGGTGTTGCAGATGAAGGCGATGGCGCCGGTGTGCACGGCGAACCAGCGGCCCTCGGGGTCCTTGAGGCCGTCGGGGATCGCGTCGAAGCCGGCCGGCTCGTAGGGCTCGGTGACGCCGGCCGCGACGGCCTTCGGCCCGAACGCGATGCCGAGGTAGACGGCGTCGGCCTGGGGCGCGGCCTGCTCGGCGACGAGCGCGGCGAGCGCCTGGCCGGAGTTCTTGGTGTCGCTGGGCGCGGCGACCGACCGGTCGGAGCCGAACTGCGTCAGCAGCGCGCCGAAGTTCGCGAAGGAGGTGGGCGAGTTGTACGTGATGAGCGTGCCGGCCGAGGTGTCGCCGGAGCCCGCCGCGGCGGTGGATCCGGTGCCGGTGCTGGCCGAGGTGCAGCCGGCCAGGGTGAGCGCGGCGACGGCGGCGATGGCCGTGGCGGCGACGCGGGTGCGGAGCAGGGACATGCGGGTGGGCCTTTCGTCGGGGATGACTAAAACGTTAAAGTCGGTGCACGGCCCGCTCCGGTCCGTCACGTGAACGCCGCCTTAACGCCGGCGGTCGAACCGGTCCCCGGCCCGGCCCCGGCCGACGGGCGGGCCCCCAGGCGCTAGGAATGACGGATGACCCGAGACCCCGCCCCGCGCCGCCGGGTCTCGCTCACCGACGTGGCGCGGGAGGCCGGCGTCTCGGCGACCGCCGCGAGCTTCGCGCTCAACGGCCGGTCGGGCGTCGGCGAGGTCGTGCGAGCGCGCGTGAAGGAGGCTGCCGCGCGCCTCGGCTACGTGCCGTCGACCTCCGCGGTCGCGCTGCGCACGGGCCGCTCGGGGGCGGTGGGCCTCCTCATCCGCAACATGCGGAACCCCTTCTTCCTCGACGTGATCGACGGCTTCGACGCCACGTGCGCGGCCGCCGGGCTCGGCGTCGTCATCGGATCCGCCGACTACTCGCCCGCGCGCGAGGCCGAGCTCGTCGCGACCTTCGCGGCCCGCGGCGTCGACGGGCTGGCGCTCGCGCCCATCGGCGGGGGGAGCGCGGCGGCCGACTGGGACGGATCCACCGGCAAGCCCGTCGTGCTCATCAACGGCGCCCGCCATGCGCCCGGGATCGATGCGAGCCGCGTGCACGTCGACGGCGATGCCGCGGTCGCGCAGGCCATGGCGCACCTGGCCGGCCTCGGCCACCGGCGCATCGCCATCGTCGCGGCGCCCCGCGACCGCAGCGCCGACGACGAGCGCGTCGCGGCCTTCCACCGGATCTGCGGCGAGCGCGGCCTCGCCCCGCGCGTCATCGAGACCGCCATGCAGCACGACGCCGCCGTCGGGGCGCTCACCCGCGCGCTCGCCGAGCCCGCCGCCACGCGCCCCACCGCCGTCGTGACGAGCAGCGACTACCTCGCGACCGCCGTCTACTCCGCCGCCGAGACGACCGGCCTCCGCATCGGGGTCGACGTCAGCGTCGTCGGCCACGACGACCTCGGCACCAGCCGCTTCCTCGCACCGGCGCTCACCACGATCGCCGTCGACCGCGCCGCGCTCGGCGCCGCGGCCGCGCGCCGGCTCATCGAGCGGCTCGACGGGGGCGATGCCGGCACCACGGTGGTGCCGACGGCGCTCGTCGCGCGCGCCTCGACGGGACCGGCGCCCGCCCGCGGATCCGCCTAGCGCGGCAGCGCGTTCCCGTCGGCGTCGAGGTGGTCGCGCCAGCTGCGCTTCGGCTCCCAGCCCAGCAGGCGGCGGGCCTTCGCGGTCGAGATGCCCGAGGAGTCCACGCGCTCGATCGCCCGCAGCTCGATGGCGTCGCCGTAGTGGCGGCGCAGCTCCGCGGCGAAGTCGTGCCCGCCCGCGTTGTCGGCCGCGGCGATGTAGAACACCTCGTGGCCCGGCAGGTCGGACGCGACCGACAGCACGATCGCGTCGGCCAGGTCGTCCGCGTCGATGTAGCTCCAGAGGTTCGCCGTGAGCACGGACGCGTCGCGCACCTGCTTCCCGAGGTTCGACGCGTAGTTGTCGTCGTTGTGCACGGTGCTCGGGCGGAGCGAGATCACGCGGATGTCGGAGCGGCGCACGGCCGCGTCCATCAGCTGCTCGCCGAACGCCTTCGAGAGCGCGTACGGATCCTGCGGGTGCAGCGGGTGCTCCTCGTCGACGGGCGCGTAGTCCGGCAGGAACGGCCGCTCGGGGAAGAAGTTGCCGACGATGCTCTCGCTCGAGATGTTGACGAAGCGCGGCACCCCGAAGCGCACGGCCGCCTCGATGAGGTGGAACGTCGACATGAGGTTCGTCTGCAGCACCACGTGGGCCGGGTTGCCGGTGGGCTGCGGGATGGCGGCGACGTGGACGACGGCGTCCATGCCGGCGACGACGGCGAAGGCGTCGCCTTGGTCGGTGAGGTCCGCCATCACGTAGCGGCCGGGCACGACGACCCCCGCGTCGAAGACGGGACGCACGAGGTCGACCCCCGTGACGTCGTGGCCCGCGGCGACGAGCGCCTCGACGGCGGCGCGGCCGACCTTGCCGCGGGATCCGGTGACGAGGACCTTCATGCGCCGACCCCCGCCTGGCCCTCGGGGGCCTTCATCACGACGGGCACGAACGGGTCGTCCTCGAGCCGCTCGGCGAACCAGGCCTCGTCGACGTAGCCCTCCGACCACAGCTTCAGCGGGGTCGCGACGGTGGGCGTGAACAGCTCCCACCGGGTCCAGAGGCGCGCCTCCTCGGTCATCATCCGGCCGACCTCGCGGGTCCAGCGGACGACGACGTGGTCGGCGGGCAGCAGGCGCTCGAACGCGGCCTGCGCCTCGGCGAGGCGGGCGGACCGGGTGCCGTCGCCCGAGACCTGCTCGGCGCTCAGCGCGAGGACGAGCGTCCAGGTCGTGCTCTGCAGCTCGGTGTCGCGCGGCCCGGACGCGTCGACGGCGGCGTCGGCTCCGGGCGATGCGGGGGTGGTGTCGTGGCTCATGCGGCGTCGCGCTCCTCGTGTCGATCGAGTCTGTCACGCGGGGTCGCCCGCGTCCGGAGCGCGAGGTGCACCAGGACCCCCGCCACGAGCGCGCAGAACGCCGCGCCCAGGCCGCCCACCGTGATCCCGGACGCCGCCACCACGAAGGTCGCCACCGCGGGCAGGTGCGCGCCCGGCTCCCGCATCGCGGACGCCAGGCTCGACGCGAGCGACGGCGCGAGCGCGAGCCCGGCCGCGGCGGCCACGACGCCCGCCGGGCCCGCCACGATCAGGGTCGCGAGCGCCGCCGAGGCGAGCCCGAGCACGAGGTTCGTCCACCCGGCCGTGCTCGCCGCGCGCCACCGCTCGTCGGGATCCGGATGCGCGGAGGGCGCCGCCGACAGCGCCGCGGACAGCGCCGCCAGGTTCACCGCGTGCCCGCCGAACGGGGCGCTCACGAGGGTCGCCGCGGCGGTCGTCGCCATCGACGCGCGCCACGGCGTCTCGTACCCGAAGCTCGCGAGCACGGCGACGCCGGGCAGGTTCTGCGACGCCATCGTCACGACGAACAGCGGGATCCCGAGCGCGACGGCGGCGGAGAGCGTGACGACGGGCGCGGTCAGCTCGATCCGCGGCAGGAGGTGCGCCGCGTCGAGCGCGGCGCCCGGGGCCGGCCCGACCACGGCGAGCGAGACGCCGACCACGACGAGGGCCGCCGCGAGCGCCGCGGGGGCCGCCCAGCGCGGGGCGAGGCGCGCGGCGACGAGCCAGGCGGCGATCACGGGCAGCACGACGAGCGGCGTCGCGACCGCCGCGGTCACGGTCGCGACGCAGAGGGGGAGGAGCACGCCCGCGAGCATCGCCGCGGCGACGCTCGCCGGGATCAGCCGCACGAGGCGCCCGAGCAGCGGCCAGAGCGCGGTCGCCAGCACGAGGATCCCGCACACGAGGAACGCGCCCACCGCGGCGGCCCACCCGCCTTCGACCGCGCCGGATCCGATGAGCAGCGCCGCCCCGGGCGTCGACCACGACAGGGTGATCGGCCGGCGGAAGCGGTGGGCGAGCAGCACGGTGCCGAGGCCCTGGGTGACGCAGAGCGCGAGCAGCCCCGATGCGGCCTGCGCGGGCGACGCCCCGACCGCCGTCAGCCCCGTGAGCACGACAGCGGAGGTGCCGGCGAACCCGACCACGGCGGTGACGATCCCGGCCCCGCGCGCCTGCGCCCGACCGCCCCGCGCCTCGATGACCGACATGCGCGCTCCCGACCGGACGCGGGTCGTCCTGCCGCCCGATCCTAGGGTCGCGACCGCCCCGCGCTGATGCCGCGGATCGGATTTCCTCATACGCGGAAACGAAAGTGGATGGTGGTGTTCCTGCGCATTTCGGTTACCGTCGAAAGGACCGCGCTCCACCGACACCGACGAGGCCCGCCATCTCCCGCATCGCCCGCACCTCCCGCCGCGCCGCATCGCGCCCCCGGGCCCGCACCGCGCGGGGCCTCCGGATGGCCGCCACCGTCGCCGCGAGCGCCCTCCTGGTCGGGCTCGGCGTGCCGTCGGCGCAGGCGGCGGAGGAGTACCCCACCTGGTCCGAGGTGCAGGCCGCGCGCTCGAACGAGCAGGCCACCGCCGACCAGGTCACGCGCATCACCTCCCTCATTTCCGGCCTCGCCGGCGAGGTCGGGGCGGCCACGGCCCTCGCCCTCCAGCGCGCCGACGAGCACGCGGCCGCCGTCGACGCGCTCGACGAGGCGACCGGCAAGGCGGAGGCGCTCGCGACCAAGGCCCAGAAGGCCCAGACCGAGGCGGACGACGCCAAGCGCCAGGTCGGCCAGCTCGTCGCGCAGCTCGCGCGGAGCGGCGGCGGCGACGTCTCGCTCCGCCTCTTCGCGAGCGGCGGCGAGGACGCCGACGCCCTGCTCGCCCGCATGGGCACCGCGACCAAGCTCGCCGACCGCCAGGACACCGCATTCACGTCCGCGGTCACCGCGGCGCGCACCGCCGAGTCGCTCGGCAAGCAGGCTGCCGTCGCCAAGGACGCGCTCGCCGAGCTCGCGGCCGTCGCCGAGGCGAAGCTGCAGGAGGCGTCCGCGGCCCAGGCCCGGGCGGATCAGGCGCTCGCCGAGCAGGAGGCCCGCAGCTCCGAGCTCCAGGCGCAGCTCACGACGCTCCGCGACTCGCGCATCTCCGTCGAGGAGGGCTTCGCGATCGGCGAGCGGAAGCGCCAGGAGGCCGCGGCCGCCGAGGCGCGTCGCCAGGCCGAGGCCCGCGCGGCGGCGGCCGCCGCAGCCGCCGCGGCGAACGCGGCATCGCGCCCGCCGGCCAACGCGCCCCGCCCGCCGTCCTCCGGCGGCCAGCCCTCGGCGTCCGGCTGGACCATGCCGATCCGCAGCTACGGCTTCTACCAGTCCTACGGGATGCGCCTCCACCCGATCGCCAAGGTCTGGCGCCTGCACGCGGGCGACGACTTCGGCACGGGCTGCGGCACCCCGATCTACGCGGCGGCCTCCGGCACCGTGCAGTTCGCGGGCGGATCCAGCGGCTTCGGCAACGCGATCACGCTCAACCACGGCGGCGGCGTCACGACCGTCTACGGGCACATGTACTCCTACGGCGTCATGGTGCGCACGGGCCAGACCGTGCAGGCGGGCCAGCAGATCGGCGCGGTCGGCAACGCCGGGTACAGCACCGGCTGCCACCTGCACTTCGAGGTCCGCCAGGGCGGGGTGGCCACGTCCCCCATGCCGTTCCTGCGCGCACGCGGCGTCTGACCGGGGAGTAGCCTGGACGGGACGATCACCGGGGGGTGCGGCGCGTGGCAGGTCGGATGAGGCGCATCGCGCAGGGAATCGTCCGGCCCGTCATCTTCGTGCAGTACCTGGCCCTCCGCGCCGGCCTGCAGAGCAACGTCTTCCCGCGCGACGCCGGCTCCGGCACGGTGGAGGGCGAGGCGCCGCAGCGGATCCTCGTCATGGGCGAGGCCACCGCCGTCGGCTTCGGCGTCCTCTCGCACGAGCTCGGCATGGCCGGCCACTTCGCGCGGCAGCTGTCACGACGCACCGCACGCGGCGTCGAGTGGACCACCCGCCCGTTCGCCGACCTCACCATCCACACGGCCGCCGCCACGGTCCGCGACCGCGAGCTCCTCCAGGACGTGGACGTGGTGCTGCTCATGCTCGGCGTGGGCGACAGCATCCGGCTCACCCCGCAGCGCACCTGGCGCCGCCTGCTGTGCGCCACCATCGACGACCTCAGCCGGGGCCTGCCCGAGGGCGCGCGCGTCCTGCTCTCCGAGGTGCCGCCGCTCAAGGACAGCGCGGGCCTGCCCGAGCCCTGGCGCACCATCGCCGCGCGTCACGGCCGCCTGCTCAACCGGGTCACGGCCGAGGTCATCGCGTCCCGCCCCGCGGTCGCGTCCGTCCCGTTCCCCAGCGAGAGCGTCATCGACCTCGGCGACCCCGACTCCGCCCAGGCCTCCCGCGTCTACGCGACGTGGGCGCGCGCGTTCCTCACCCGGATGCTCGGCCCGTCGGCGTCATCCCCGCGCGAGGCGTGACCTCCGCTTGACCGTTCCCTGTGCATTCCCCGGGTGCGGGATCCCCGGCTCGGGCCGGGCGTAGCGTCGGACGCGTGCCCGCCCCGGTGTCCTCACCGGAGCCCGGGCTCCCGGGTCGCATCGCGACCCGACCCCACGCACCGAGATCGAACGAGGAGAAGCAATGCCCCAGGTAATCGAGACCGTCGACGTCAACGTCCCCGTCAGCACCGCCTACAACCAGTGGACCCAGTTCGAGTCGTTCCCGAACTTCCTCAGCTACGTGGAGTCGATCACGCAGGTCACCGACACGCTCACCGAGTGGAAGGTCAAGATCGGCGGCGTCGAGCGCACGTTCGAGGCGAACATCACGGAGCAGCACCCCGACGAGCGCGTCGCCTGGAACTCCACGGGCGGCGACGAGGACCACGCCGGCGTCGTCACGTTCCACAAGCTGAGCGACACCGAGACCCGCGTCACCGTCCAGCTGGACTGGGCCGCCAAGGGCCTCGTCGAGAAGGTCGGCGCCGCGATCGGCGTCGACGACCACGTCATCAAGGGCGACCTGAAGAACTTCAAGGAGTTCATCGAGAAGCGCGGCACCGAAGAGGGCGCCTGGCGCGGCGACGTCCAGGCCTGATCGTGCAGACCGACGAGATCCGCTGGAACCAGGAGGCGCGCAACAAGATCCTCACGGACAGCGACCGCGTGCTCCAGGAGGCCGTGCAGACGGCCGCCCGCGAGCTCGAGGGGAAGGACTGGGAGACCGTGTACCAGCGCCTCTTCGAGCAGCTGAAGGACCGGTTCATCGACTTCGAGCCCGGCCCGGACCTCCGCAAGTACGCCGAGGCCGTGTCCCGCGGGGAGATCCAGGGCTGACGCGAGCGTCACCCGCACGACCGGCACGACCGGGAGGGCCCGGCACCCACGAGGGTGCCGGGCCCTTCCCGCGTCCCGATTCCCTCACCCGCTGGATACTCTGGATCCGCGCCGCCGGGCGCAGCGACCACGGGAGACGCGATGAGCGACACGCACGACGACGGACGGCCGGACGCGGGGGAGCGGCCGCAGGAGCGCGGGGCGGCGGATCCGCAGGGCGGGTCCTCGTACGCGTCGGAGTACGCCCCGGCGTCCGCGTACCCCGCCGGCTCCTTCCCCGTCGCGCCCCAGCCCGGCGACCCGCACCCCGCCGGGCCCTACCCGCCGATGCACCCGGGCGCCGTGCCGCCGCCCGGCTACGGCATGGTCCTCGTGCCGCACGCGATGCGGCCCCTGCCCGCGCACGTCGACCCCGGCTGGCGGCTCGCGGGCGTCGGGCGGCGCGCGGCAGGACGGATCCTCGACCAGGTCGTCTTCGGGATCGTCGGCGGGCTCTCGGCGGGCGCCTTCATCGTGCCGCTGCAGGGGATGGCCCGGCAGCGGATCAACGACATGCAGCTGTTCGGCCAGGCGGCCGAGGACATGATGGACGCCTACTTCGGCGGAGCCCTGCTCGGCTTCCTCATCAGCATGGTCTCGTACCTGCTCATCGCGACGTGGTGGCTCGGCTGGAAGGGCTCGACGCCCGGCAAGGCCATGGTCGGCATCCGCGTGCAGCGCTTCTCGGAGCCCGGGATGCTCGGCTTCGGCCGGGCGCTGCTCCGCGGCGTCGTGCAGAACGCGTTCGCGATCGGATCGATCTTCACCATCTGGCTGCCGTACGCGTCCGTCGGCTGGGACTCCCGCCACCTGCTCCGCGGCTGGCACGACCTGGCGGCGGACGACGTGGTGCTCGCCCGCCGGACGGAGGCGTCCGCCTCGTTCTGACGGGCGCCCTCGCGGTGACCTCCTCGTCCTGAGCGGCGATCCACGGCGCGCCCGGCCGTCCCGGCAGCCTGACGAGCGCCTGGGAGAAGGGACCCGCGAGGAATGGCACCCGCCGGGACCGGGTTCGGGCGAGGGCGGTCCGCTCGGGCCGCTGGTCCCCGCCCGCACCCCGACGTGATCCGTCGCGGCGCGCGCCGGGCCACCCGCGAGACGAAGGATCCACCACGTGAAGCTCTTCTCCCCCGTCACCCTGGGCGCCCTCGAGCTCCCCAACCGCGTCGCCATGGCGCCCCTCACCCGCATGCGCGCCGACGAGCAGGGCGTCCCCGGCGACCTGATCGTCGAGCACTACCGCCAGCGCGCGTCCACCGGCCTCATCGTCACCGAGGGCGTGTTCACCAGCGAGCGCAGCAAGGCGTACCCGGGACAGCCCGGCATCGTGACGGACGAGCAGATCGCCGGCTGGCGCCGGGTCACGGAGGCCGTGCACGCGGCGGGCGGCCGCATCGTCATGCAGCTGATGCACGGCGGCCGCGTCTCGCACGAGGACATCACGGGCGGCCTGCCGCTGCTCGCGCCGAGCGCCATCGCGATCCAGGGCGAGGTGCACGTGCCCACCGGCAAGAAGCCGTACCCCGTGCCGAGCGAGCCGGAGACCGACGAGGTCCCGCTCATCGTCGACGAGCTCACGGTCGCCGCGCGCAACGCGGTCGACGCCGGCTTCGACGGCGTCGAGATCCACTCCGCCAACGGCTACCTGCTGCACGAGTTCCTCTCGCCCGTCTCCAACGTGCGCACCGACGCCTACGGCGGATCGCCCGCGGCCCGCGCGAAGCTCGGCATCGACGTGGCCCACGCGGTCGCGCGCGAGATCGGCGCGGACCGCGTCGGCATCCGCATCTCCCCGTCGCACAACATCCAGGACGTGCTCGAGGAGGACGCCGACGAGACGCGCGCCACCTACGAGGCGCTGCTCTCCGGCATCGCGCCGCTCGGCATGGCGTACGTGAGCATCCTGCACGCGGAGCCCGCGGGCGAGCTCGTGCAGGGCCTGCGGAAGACGTTCGGCGGACCGCTCATGATCAACAGCGGCTTCGGCGTGCAGACCGAGTACGACGAGGCGGTGCAGCTCGTCGACGACGGCACGGCCGACGTCGTGGCCGTGGGCCGCATGGTCATCGCGAACCCCGACCTCGTCGAGCGCTGGGAGTCCGGCGCCCCCACGAACGAGCCGAACCCGGCCACGTTCTACGGCCCCGGCGCCGAGGGCTACACCGACTACCCGGCGCTCGCCGCGAGCTGATCCGCCGCGTCACCTGACACGACGAGAGCGGCCGTCCCGAGGGGCGGCCGCTCTCGTCGTCTCGTGCTCAGCGGCGGACGCGCTCCGCCTTGCGCGCGGCGCGGGAGGCGCGCCAGCGGCGCCAGGCGTCCCAGAAGCGGTGGAGCTGGCGCTTGAGGAAGACGTTCACGCGGTGGGCGGCGGGGAACTCGGTGCCGAGCACGGCGATGCCGAGGAAGACGATGAGCCAGCCCGGGCCGGGCAGCGGGATGAGCACGATGCCGACGAGCACGATGCCGACGCCGAGCATGCCGACCAGGATCCGGTAGAGCCAGCGCGCCTTCGGGTGCAGCTCGATCCAGGCCCGGCAGCGACGCAGGAACCGGCGGAGCGGATGGGCGTGGCTGGAGCCCGCCTCGAACTCGCGGGTCAGGGTGTCGGACATGTCCCCACGCTACGGGCGGGTCCTGGGAGGCGTCTCCCTCATCCGGGGAATCCGCAGGGTGCCGTGACGGATGCACCCGGGGGAGGAGGCGGCGGTCGCCTAGCGCGCGGGCGGCGCCGTGATCCGCCGGGCCGCCTCCACGACGGCCGCCCGGTCGGCGGCGCGCGCCCGCGGGCCGTCCGCGTGCATGGCCGGGTACGGCGACTGCACCCACGCCTGCGCGAGCGCGAACAGCATCGTGAGGAGGCGCTGCGGATCCCACGACGGGTCGATGTGCCCCTCCTCCTGCCCGCGGCGGACCGCCTGCACCTTGGCCGACGGCGACGTCGCGCTGTGCGGCACGTCGAGCTCCAGACCGTCGAGCCGTGCCCACGCGAGCATGCGGCGGTGCTGCGGATGCTCGTACGCGTGGTCGAAGAGCTGGCCGACGAAGCCGGGGAGGTCGGCGGGATCCAGCGTCACGGCGGAGAAGAACTCGACGCCGTTGAGCTTCAGCACCGCGTGGAACAAGGATTCCTTGTCAGTGAAGTGCGCGTAGAGCCGCTCCTTGCTCGCGCGGCCCGAGCGGGCGATGCGGTCGACCCGCGCCCCCGCCAGCCCGTGCGCGGCGAACTCCTCGCGCGCGGCCAGGAGGATGCGGTGCCGGACGTCGTCCTGCTTCTCGTCGGTGGTGGATCGGGCGGACCCCGTCGTCGCTGCCATGTGAACAGCGTATGTCAAACGAACCGGTTCGTTTGACTCGGCGCACAGAGCGGCCCTAGATTGGACCGTCCTCGCCCGCCCGGGCGCCGCACGATCCTCCAGGAGCACCAGATCTCCCACGCACGCACCCCCGAAGACGCACCGCCCACGACGTCCCCCGCCGCGCCCGCCAGCCCGGCCGCCTCCGCCGCGCGGCCCGCCGCCTCCGCTGCGGAGCCCGCCGGCCCCGCGACCGGCGCCGCGCCCTCCGCCCGCAGCAAGTGGATCCTCCTCGCCGTCGTCGCGCTCGCCCAGCTCATGGTCGTGCTCGACGGCACCATCGTGAACATCGCCCTGCCCGCCGCGCAGCGCGACCTCGGCATGACCGACGCCGACCGCACCTGGGTCGTCACCGTCTACGCGCTCGCATTCGGCTCGCTCCTCCTTCTCGGCGGCCGCGTCGCCGACTACTGGGGCCGCAAGCGCTCCTTCCTCCTCGGCATGGTCGGCTTCGCCGCGGCCAGCGCGCTCGGCGGCTTCGCCGTCTCGAGCGAGATGCTCCTCATCGCCCGCGGCCTCCAGGGCGTCTTCGCGGCGCTCCTCGCCCCCGCGGCCCTCGCGCTCCTCTCGGTGACGTTCCCGTCCGGGCCCGACCGCGTCAAGGCGTTCGCGGTCTACGGCACCATCGCCGGATCCGGCGCGGCCGTCGGCCTGCTGCTCGGCGGCGTGCTCACCGAGTACCTCAGCTGGCACTGGTGCCTGCTCGTCAACGTGCCGATCGCGATCGTCGCGATCGTCGCCGGCATCCCGCTCGTGAAGGAGAGCCGCGCCGACGGCGACCGCAGCTACGACGTGCCGGGCGCCCTGCTCGTCACGGTCGGCCTCGCCTCCATCGTCTACGGCTTCTCGCGCGCCGAGAACGGCTGGGGCCAGCCCGACACCATCGGCTTCCTCGCGCTCGGCGTGGGCATCATGGTCGCCTTCGTCTGGTGGGAGTCGCGGGCGCGCAACCCGCTGCTGCCGCTCCGCGTGGTCGCCGACCGCACCCGCGGCGGCGCGTACCTCACCTCGGTGATGGTGGGCGCGGCGCTCCTCGGCGGCCTGCTCTACCTCACGCTGCACTTCCAGATCGTGCTCGGCATGTCCCCGCTGATCTCGGGCCTCGCGTCGCTGCCGATGGCCGCGACCATCATGCTCACGGCGCCGCAGGTCGCGCGGCTGCTGCCGAAGGTGGGCCCGCGGATCCTCATGACGGTCGGCCCGCTCATCGCCGCCGCCGGGCTCCTCTGGTTCAGCCGGATCACGGTCGACGGCGCCTACGTCGTGCAGGTGCTGCCCGGCCAGATCCTCCTCGGCATCGGGCTCGCGTGCGTGTTCGTGCCCATGCAGAACGTCGCGCTCTCCGGCATCGAGCCGCGTGACGCGGGCGTCGCGGGCGCGGCGCTCACGGGCACGCAGCAGATCGGCGGTTCCATCGGCACGGCCGTCTTCACCGCGCTGTTCGCCTCCGCCGTCACCGCGGCCACGACCGACGGGGTCGCGAACCCGCTGCAGCAGCAGGTGGACGGCTACCACGTGGTGTTCTTGGCCGCGGCGATCGGCGTGGCCTGCGCCGCGATCATCTCCTGGTCGATGGTGCGCGTCCCGATCGAGCGCTTCCGCGAGGGTGCGTCGACCGAGGCCGTGAGCATGCACTGATCCCGCGCCGGATCGCACGACGACGCCCCTCCCGCATCGCGCGGGAGGGGCGTCGTCGCCTCCCGGCCGGGTCGGCACATGAAGTCGCGCTGACCTCCGCCTCCGCCGGGGTGGGTGCGCTTCGCTCGCGCAGGTGCGCGACCTGCGAACCTCCCCCGAAGCGCTCCGACTAGCTAGGAGCGACCATGCGCATTCATCCGATCCCCATCATGGGGGTCATCGCAGCCGTCGCACTGTCGACGCCTTCCTTCGCGTCCAGCGCCTCGGCGACGCCGACGAGGACTCCCTTGAGCCGCATCAGCGGCTCATTCTCCTCCGGGCCTGCTCGAACGGCGGACGTCTCCGACGCAATTCCCTCCACGGAGCGCATCGAGAGAGCCGGTATCGCGCTCCGCGAGAGCGCGGTTCCGCGGGACGCCGTCAGTACCGCATTCGGCCAGCGCGTGACGTACCGCATCGGCGACGGAGTGACCATCACCTACACGTACTCACCGGGAGGAGCGCCGGTGGTCGGGGCACCGACACAGGAGGAGCTGGGTAGTTCTCTCGTACGAGCCGGGGCGGATCCGTTCCCGTACGTCAGCCTCGACCCCTCCGAGCAAGCGGCTGGCGCGGCTGGCGCGGCGGGCACGCTGGGCTTGCTGATCTGTGCGGCACTCGGCCCGGAGAGCGGTGGCCTCGGGTGCGCAGTCGGCGTCGGGGTGGGAGCGACCATCGTCGCGGTAGCCACAGCCCATGGCGTCTGCACACGCAACCGGAATATGCGGATCTACCTTCCGACGTTGGAAGTACAGTGCCGTCGTGATTGAACCGGAGGACCACCGAGCAGATCGAAGCCGTGCCCTCGCATCGTCGTCCATCGTCGTCGCGTTCTTCCTCTTCTCGCAGTTGGTGATCGTGCCTCTGCTCGACGGGCGTTCCCCTGCCACGCAGGCCGTGCCCGCGAGCGTGGTCGCTGTGCTCATGTTCGGCGTCACGTACCTGGTCTCCGTGTCCTTCCAGAAGCGCCGCCGGCGCCGAAGTCGCGACTAGGGCGAAGGACGACGCCCCTCCCGCACCGACCCTCATGGTCGGGCGGGAGGGGCGTCGTCGTGCGCGTGACGCGGGTCAGGCCGCGGGCGACCAGCCGAGGGCCGGGCCGAGGAGCTCGGCGATGTCGGTGAGGATCTGCTCGAGGTCGGCCTCGCCGAGGGTGAAGGGGAGGGCGAAAGCGACCTCGTCGACGGCCTGGTACGCGGGGTCCGCGTGCAGGCGCGCGGCGATCTCCTCCGACGTGCCCACGAGGTCCTCGGCGAAGAGCAGCCCCCGCGGACCCTGCGGGACGCCCACCCGGTGCGCCCGGGACGCCGCGTACGCCTCGTAGCGGGCGCGCTGCTCGGGGGTCGCGCGGTCGGTGGGGATCACGACGAGGCCCTGCGACACCCGGGCGTCGGCCCCGGCCGGATGCGCGGCCCGGTACGCGTCGATCTGCGCGCGCTGGTTCGCGCCGAAGTCGTTGCCGAGCTCGCCCTGGATCACGCTCGACGTGAGGAGGCGGAAGCCGTTCTCGCCGGCCCAGACCGCGGAGCGCGTGCTCGCGGCGCCGTACCATATCCGCTCGGCGAGTCCCGCGGCATGCGGCTGCACGGTGGAGGCGTACTCCTCCTGCCCCTCGCGGGAGGCGGCGTCGCTGACGGTCCGGCCGCGCACGAGGTCGCGGAAGCGGAGGAGGCGGTCGTAGCCGAGGTCCTCGAGGTCGGCGGTCGCCGGGTAGATCGCGTCGCGGTAGGTGTCGAAGCGCATGGGCGTGCCGACCGAGAAGCCCGGCTGGAGGCGGCCGCCGGTGAGGAGGTCGACGGTCGCGAGGTCCTCGGCGAGGCGGAACGGGTTCTCGGCGCCGATGGGCGTGACGGCCGTGCCGAGGTCGATGCGGTGCGTGCGCTGCGAGGCCGCGGCCATCACGGCGACGGGGGAGGAGATCCCGTGCTGCAGGTGGCGGTGCCGGAGCCACGCGCTGTCGAGGCCGAGCTGCTCGCCTCTCTCGATGATCCGGAGGGTGGCCTCGTGGCCCTCGGCGGGATCCGTCGGGTCGAACGTGCCGATGGTGAGGAAGCCGAGGCGGGCGAGCGGGGTACCGGATGCGGGCATGGACCGATGGTAGGCGGGCGGCGCCGCGGCGCCCGGCGGCGACCCCGGACGCGGCTCGCGCCGGGAGGCAGCCGACGCGGATCAAGCGGTCGCGGGCGCCCAGCCGAGCGCCGGGCCGAGGCGCTCGGCGACGTCGGTGAGGATCCGCGCGAGGTCGCCCGCGGGGAGGCCGGCGGGCAGCGCGATCGCGAGCTCGTCTGCGGCCTGCACCGCCGGGTGCGCGAGGAGCGCGGCGGCGAGCTCGTCGGACGGGCCCACGAGGTCGGGCGCGCGGACCATGCTCGACGCGGCCGCCGCGTCCTCCGACTGGTCGGTGCGCCGGGCCCGCTCGGCGCGCGCCGTCGCGTCGGCCTCGTACCGCGCCCGCTGCTCGGCCGTCGCGCCGTCGGTCGGCACCACGACGAGGGCGAGCGTGACGTGCGCGGCGGCCGGGTCCGGATGCGCGGCGCGGTAGGCGTCGATGAGGTCGCGCTGGTCGGCCGCGAAGCCGCGGCCGCCGGCGCCGGATGCGCGCTCGGTCACGTCGGAGGCGAGCAGGCGGAAGCCGTGCGATCCCGCCCATGCCGCGGTGCGGAGCGTCGCCGCGCCGTAGCCGAGCCGGTCGGCGAGGCCGGGGGACGCCGGCTGCACCGTGGGGGTGAGGGCGTCGTCGTCGTGCTCGTCGTCGGATCCGTCGGGCCGCTCGTCCGCGCCCGGCACCCGGCCGCCGCGCAGCAGGTCGCGGAAGCGCAGGAGCCGCTCGCGCCCCGGCTCCTCGTGCTCGGCCGTCGTCGGGTGCACGGCCCGGTCGACCGCGGCCACGCGCTTCGGGCTGCCGACCGAGAGGCCGGGGCGCAGGCGGCCGCCAGAGAGGAGGTCGACGGTCGCGAGGTCCTCCGCGAGGCGGAGCGGGTTCTCGGCGCGGACGGGGATGGAGGCGGTGCCGAGCCCGATGCGGCGCGTGCGCTGCGAGGCGGCGGCGAGCATCGCGACGGGGGAGGAGATCGCGTGGCGGAGGTGGTCGGGCCGGAGCCACGCGGTGTCGAGGCCGAGCGCGTCGCCGAGCTCGACCAGCTGGAGCGCTTCCTCGAGGCCGACGGCGGGATCGGCCGGGTCGAACGGGCCGGTGGTGAGGAAGCCGAGGCGCGTCGGCGCGGATCCGGGTGCGGGCATGCGACGAGGGTAGGCGGTGCCGACGCGAGCGCGCCGACCGGCCTCAGGGGATGAGGACGATCGAGCCCGTGGTGCGCCGGGCCTCCAGGTCCTCGTGCGCGCGGGCCGCGTCGGCGAGCGGGTACGTGGCGCCGACGCGCACGTCGAGGGATCCGTCGAGCACGGCCGCGAACAGCTCGCCCGCGCGCCAGCGCCGCTCCTCGGCGTCGAGCAGGAAGTGGGCGAGCGTCGGGCGGGTGACGGAGAGGGATCCGCCGGAGTTGAGGCGCTGCAGGTCGAACGGCGGCACCTGGCCGCTCGCGCCGCCGAAGAGCACGAGCGTGCTGCGGATGCGCAGGGACGCGAGCGAGCCGTCGAACGTGTCGCGGCCCACGCCGTCGTAGACCACGTCCACCCCGCGTCCCTCGGTGAGCTCGCGGACGCGCACCGGCACGTCGTCGTAGCCGAGCACGTGCGTGGCGCCGGCCGCGCGGGAGAGGGCGGCCTTCTCCTCGGTGGAGACGGTGGTGATGACCTCGACGCCGCGATCCGCGAGCAGCTGCGTGAGGAGGAGCCCCACGCCGCCGGCGCCCGCGTGCACGAGCGCGCGATCGCCGGGACCGGCCGGGTACGAGCTCGTCGCGAGGTAGTGCGCGGTGAGGCCCTGGAGCGGGAGCGCGGCGGCGACCTCCATGCCGACGCCGTCGGGCACGGGCAGCAGCGTCTCGGCGCGGACGAGCGCGTGCTCGGCGTAGGTGCCTGTCGCCTCGGCGGTCGCGACGCGGTCGCCCACGTGCACGCCGGTCACGCCGTCGCCGAGCGCCTCGATCACGCCGGCGGCCTCGGATCCGGGCACGTACGGGTGCGCCATCGGGTAGACGCCGCTGCGGCGGTACGTGTCGATGAAGTTGACGCCCGCGGCGTGCACCCGGATCCGCACCTCGCCGGGCCCGGGATCCGGCACGGGGCCGTCCGTCGGTGCCATGACCTCGGGGCCGCCGGGCCCCTGAACCTCGATGCGCGCGCTCATGGGTCCAGCCTGCCGTGTGCGCGGGTCGCGGTCACGCGTCGCGGGGCGCCCGGTCGCCCTCGTCCGGATCCTCGTCCCGTCGCCGCTGCTCCTCGCGCTCGGCGATCTTCCGGCGATACCCGTCCATCGCCCGCTCGTCCATCCGGTCGCGGATCTCGGCGACGTCGGGCGCGAAGGTCTCCTTCGTCAGCTCCCGGAACGCGACCCACTTCTCGTGGAACTCGGCGTCGGTGTCGCCGGGGCGCCAGGGGCGTCTCCACAGCGTCTCGAGTCCTTCGACGCCGGCCATCACCGAGGCGAGCACGACACCGGTCGGGACGCCGAGCCACACGATGACCGTCGCGGCGGCGGCCGTGGATCCCGCGAGCCAGGGGAGGACCGCGAAGCCCCATCCGCCCGGGGCCATCAGCCGACCGCGGACGACGAAGGGACGCTCGACCAGGACCTCGACGGCGCAGAAGACCAGGGTCATGAGGGTCACGGCTCCGATCGTCCGGTCGAGCGAGCCCGGGCCCCAGGCGGGGACGAGCATGAGGGCCTGGGACGCCACGACCACGATCGGCGCCTTCACCAGCGCCACCGTGAGGTGCCCCGACAGCGGCGCCCACAAGCCGGGCGGTGTCCAGCCGGGAGGGTTCCGCCGGACCGGGTCGCCCTCCTCCGGCGCGGACGCGTCACGCATGCGGTGGGGTGCGGTGGCAGGGCATGACTCTCCTCGGGAGGAGGGATCGCGCGTCGGGTGCGGGTGGCGGACGCCGCGGGATCGCCTCGGGTGGTCGCGCGCATCCTGGACCGGGCGAGGTCCGTGGCGGTGGCCTCCTCCACAGCTCGACCCGTGGTCGCCGCCCGCCCGCCCGGAATGCCGCCGCGACGCGCGCGGTTGGCCTCCCATAGGCTCGACGACGAGCCGGTGCGCGCGGTCCGGCCCCGCACCGATCAGGATCACGACGAAGGTGGAACCCATGGCAGGTCGCGTCTACGACGACATCACCCAGCTGGTCGGCGGCACGCCGCTCGTGCGTCTCAACCGGCTCACGGAGGGGCTCGACGCGACGGTGCTCGTGAAGCTCGAGTCGCACAACCCCGCGTCCAGCGTGAAGGACCGCATCGGCGTGGCCATCATCGACGCGGCCGAGGCGTCGGGCCAGCTGAAGCCCGGCGGCACGATCGTCGAGGGCACGAGCGGGAACACGGGCATCGCGCTCGCCATGGTGGGCGCGGCGCGCGGCTACACGGTCGTCCTCACGATGCCCGAGACCATGAGCATCGAGCGCCGGCTGGTGCTGCGCGCGTACGGCGCGCGGATCGTCCTGACGCCTGGCCCCGAGGGCATGCGCGGCGCCGTCGAGCGCGCGCAGCAGATCGTGGCGGAGACGCCGAACGCCATCTGGGCGCAGCAGTTCGCGAACGCGGCCAACCCCCAGAAGCACCGCGAGACCACGGCCGAGGAGGTCTGGGCGGACACCGACGGCGCCGTCGACGTGTTCATCGCGGGCGTCGGCACGGGCGGCACCATCACGGGCGTCGGCCAGGTGCTCAAGGAGCGGAAGCCCGGCGTGAAGATCGTCGCGGTCGAGCCGCTGGACTCGCCCATCCTCAACGGCGGGAAGCCCGGCCCGCACAAGATCCAGGGCATCGGGGCGAACTTCGTGCCCGAGATCCTCGACACCGAGGTCTACGACGAGGTCGTCGACGTCTCGCTCGAGGACTCGATCCGCGTCTCGCGCGCGCTCGCGACCGACGAGGGGATCCTCTGCGGCATCTCGTCGGGGTCCATCGTGTGGGCCGCGCTCGAGATCGCCAAGCGCCCCGAGAGCGCGGGGAAGACCATCGTCGCGATCGTGTGCGACTACGGCGAGCGGTACCTCTCGACCGTGCTCTTCGACGACCTGCGCGACTAGGCGTGGGAGTCGTCGCCCGCCTCGTCGAGGACCTCCGCTCCGCCCGCGCCCACGATCCCGCCGCGCGCGGGTACCTGGAGATGGTGCTCGGCTACCCGGGCCTGCACGCCGTGTGGCTGCACCGGGTGTCGCACGCGCTCTGGCGACGGCGCATCCGGCTGGCGGCGCGGCTGCTCGCGCAGGTTGGGCGGGCGCTGACGGGGGTGGAGATCCACCCGGGCGCGCGCATCGGGCGTCGGCTGTTCATCGACCACGGCATGGGCGTCGTGATCGGCGCCACGGCCGAGATCGGCGACGACGTGCTGATGTACCACGGCGTCACGCTGGGCGGGAAGAGCCTCGTGCACGGCAAGCGGCACCCGACGGTCGGCGACGGCGTCACCATCGGCGCGGGCGCGAAGCTGCTCGGGCCCATCGCGATCGGGGCGGGGAGCGTCATCGGCGCGAACGCCGTGGTCGTGAAGGACGCGCCCGCGGGATCCGTGCTCACGGGCATCCCCGCGGTGGAGACCGGCAAGCGCGCCGGGCGCGGGCCCGACGCGCACGTGGATCCGGCCTTCTTCGTCGACCCGGCGATCTACATCTGATGCCCGAGCCCGAGGGGTCGGAGCGCACGCCGGCGGCCGCCGCCGACGCGGCGTCGAGCGCCGAGCCGGCACCGGCCGCCGAGCCGGCACCCGCCGCCGAGCCGACGCCCACCCACGAGCACAGCACGCACGGCGTCGGCCCCTGGCCCGGCGGCCCCGAGGCGTGGCCGGACGAGCCGCACCTGGATCCGGAGCTGCTGGAGCGCGGCGACACCCGCAACGTGATCGACCGCTACCGGTACTGGCGCATGGACGCGATCGTCGCCGACCTCGACCAGCACCGGCACCCCTTCCACGTGGCGATCGAGAACTGGCAGCACGACATGAACATCGGGTCGATCGTGCGGAGCGCCAACGCGTTCGCGGCCGACACCGTGCACATCGTCGGCCGCCGCCGCTGGAACAAGCGCGGGGCGATGGTCACCGACCGGTACCAGCACGTCGTGCACCACGCGACCATCGCCGACCTCGTGGGGTGGGCGCGCGTCGAGGGACTGCCCATCATCGCGATCGACAACGTCGACGGATCCGTGCTGCTCGAGACCACGCGCCTCCCCGAGCGCTGCGTGCTCGTCTTCGGGCAGGAGGGCCCGGGCCTCAGCGACGAGGCGGTGGCCGCGGCCGACATGACCGTCGCGATCTCGCAGTTCGGGTCCACCCGCTCCATCAACGCCTCGGCGGCGGCCGCGGTCGTGATGCACGCGTGGATCACGCAGCACGTCTCCTTCGTCTGACCCGCTCCGGGCGGCCGTGCGCGCCTGCCAGGATGTCCCGGTGACGCACGACCGCGACCGCTGCCGACCCGACGTGACGACCGTGGAGGTGGTGGGCGGGCAGCCGCCCCTCACGGTCGGGCTGGAGGAGCACGACCCCGCCTGGGCGGAGGCGTACGCCGCGCACCGGCGGCGGATCCTCGACGCCGTGGGCGACGCGGCGCTCGCCGTCGAGCACATCGGCTCGACCTCCGTGCCGGGCCTCGCCGCGAAGCCGATCGTCGACGTCGTGCTCGTGGTGGCCGACATCACGGCCGAGGAGGACCACGTCGCGCCGCTGGTCGCCGCGGGCTACGAGCTGCGCGTCCGCGAGCCCGGGCACCGCCTCGTGCGCACGCCCGCGCGGGATGTGCACGTGCACGTGTACGAGGAGGGCGACCCCGCGGTCGAGGCGTACCTGCTCCTCCGCGACCGGCTGCGCTTCGACGCCGCCGACCGCGAGCTCTACGAGCGCACGAAGCGGGAGCTGATGACCCGGCGGTGGGAGACGATGGACGCCTACGCGGACGCGAAGACCGCGGTGATCCAGGGCATCCTCGCCCGGGCGCGCGCGGCGCGGGCGGCGCGGGCGGCCGGCGGGATCTGAGGGTCGCCGCCCCGGCCGGATCCGGTCAGGGGAACGGCCACGCGTCGTGCGCGTGCGGCACGGCGACGACCTGCACGTCGTCCTCGTAGACGATGCGGCCGGGCGTGCGCGTGCGCAGCTCGTGCCAGGGCACGTCGTGCCGGTCGAGGAGGTCGAGGTACGCGCGCGTGACGTGGAGCAGGTCCACGGCATCGACCGCGTCGGCGCGGAACCAGGCGCGCGTCCGCGGGTGGAGCGTTCGGTCGTAGCAGCCCGGGACGACCGTGGACGGATCCGCGTACGTCGCGTTCATGTGCGCGTTCCGGTCCGCCAGCCAGGCGAGCTCCTCTTCGGTGAGGTGCCCCTCCTCGCGCAGCCCGTTCGCGAGGGCGAAGACGCCGGGGAAGGTGCCGCGGCGGTTCGGGGCGGCGCTCTGGAAGCGCACGAAGTCGGGCATCCGGCGAGGGTAGCCCGGCAGGGGCGGACCGCGCCGACCGCATCCCCGGAGCAGCCGCCAGGACGGCCGAGGGGCCGAGCGGGAGATCCCGCTCGGCCCCGGACCGGCTGTCGCGCGCGGCGGGCGCTAGTGCCCGCAGTGGACGCGGACGTCGGGGAGGGGGATGTGCATGGAGGCACCGTGACCTCCGCAGATCCCGTTGGTCTTGACGAACTCCAAGAGCCCGGCCGCCGCTCCGGCGATCATCACGCAGGTGATCTTGGTGAGGTCGGGGAAGGCGGCGCAGACGAGACCGGCGACCGTGCTGCCGGCGGCGGCCATGACGGATCTGATCAACGCGTTGTTGAAGAAGACCCACTGGGGCGCGATCGGCTGGAGGATGTTGGGCGTCTGGCCGATGATGCCCTGGATCCTGTGGATGATCTTGGGGACGTTGATGTGGATGTGCGGGATGAACCGGCTCCACCAGTGCTTGGACTCGGCGACCGGTGCATCGCCGGACAGGGGCGCCGGTCGGTAGGAGGTGGTGGAGGTGCCGTCGGGCGCGGACGCGAGCGCGCTGTCCATCTGCGCGGACGCGGATCGCAGGGATGCGATGGACTCCGCAGTCTCCGGGTCGGTGGCGGCGCTCGCACGGAACTCCGCGACGGCCTTCCCCTGCGTGGCGTCCTCCTCGGGGGTCAGGCCCGCCCACTTGTCGATGTGGTGACCGAAGACGTCCATGCCGGTCGTGCTGACGATGTCGACGTCGGCCTCCGTGATCCTGCCGGCACTCACGTCGTCGAGGAAGTGGCCGTGCTCGAGGGAGGCGGCGACGCGCTCCTGGGGGGAGGCGAGACCTGCGGCGAATGCGTCGCTGCCGGGGGCGGCGATGACGAGGCCGATGACCGCGACAGCGGTGAGGGCCGTGTGCGCGAGCATCGTGCGCGGGGTGAGGGAACGGGCGGCCCTCGAGCGGATGGACATGGGTGATGTGCCTCCTCGGCTGCGGCGTCGGTCGCCGCTCTCAGAAGCTAGGAGCAGGCGTCACGCTGTGCGGTCAGTCCCCAGTCGCGCAGGTGAAGGGCAGACGACCGACTGGCCAAGGGGATGCGGGGCTCCTAGCGGAACGGCCAGTCGTCGACCGTGTGCGGGATCGCGATGACCTGCACGTCGTCGGCGTAGACGATGCGGCCGGGCGTGCGCGTGCGCAGCTCCTGCCAGGGCACGTCGTGCCGGTCGAGCAGGGCGAGGTAGTCGCCCGTGAACGCGAGGAGGTCCGCGGCGGTCGCGCGGAACCAGGCGCGGGCGCCGGGGTTGATGTCCCTGTCGTAGCAGTCGGGGTCGACCGAGCGCGGATCCGCGTAGGACTCGGACGCGCGCGCGTTGGCCGCGTCCATCCACTCGCCCTCCTCCGCCGAGAGCAGGCCGCTCAGGCGCAGGCCGTTCGCGAGGGCGAAGACGCCGGGGTACGTCCCGCGGCGGTTGGGGACGGCGCTCTGGAAGCGGACGTAGTCGGACACGGGGCGATGCTAAGGATCCGGGCTGCGCATGCGACCGCGCGGGCGCGGAACGGACAGCGCGTGGATGCGCAGCGGACATCCGAGCGGCGCGAGATGGGGGTCGGGCGGGCGACCGGCGCGGGGCGGGCATCGGGTCGCGTGCGCGGGCTGGCAGGCTGGTCGGGCCGCGGGGACCCGCCCGCGTGCGAGACGGGAGATCCATGACCGCCGTGACCCTGATCCGCTCGGCCGCCCTCGCGGACGCCGCCGAGTACGCCTACGCCGCGACCGCGCCCGCCGACGCGCGGCTCGTCTTCCTCGCCGGATCCTGCCCGCTCGACGCCGACGGCCGGACGGTCGGCGTCGGCGACCACGCCGCGCAGGCCGCGCAGTGCGTCGCGAACCTGCGCGTCGCGCTCGCGGCCGCGGGCGCCACGACCGACGACCTCGTGAGCACGCGCGTGCTCGTCGCCTCCGACCGGCAGGCCGACCTCGTGACCGCCTGGGAGGTCGTGCGCGACGCGCTGGCTCCGCACGATCCGCCGAGCACGCTCCTGGGGGTCACCGTGCTCGGGTACGACGACCAGCTCGTGGAGGTCGAGGCCGTCGCGGCCGTCGTCGACTGAGCGCGGTCGCGGTCGCGGCCGTCCCCGACCGACCGACCTGCCGGCCCAGGGCGCCGGGATCAGGACGGGCTCAGAGCGCGGACGCGCGCCAGGCGTCGACCGCCGCGAGGAGCTCCGCCCGGCGCTCGTCCGCCAGGAACGCGGCCTCGAACGAGTTGCGGGCGAGGAGCGCGACGGCGTCGTCGTCGAACGCGTGCGCCTGGCGGAGCTGGCGGAGGTTCTCGCCGAGGTAGCCGCCGAAGTAGGCCGGGTCGTCGCTGTTGACCATCGCGAGCACGCCGCGCGCGAGGAGCTCCGGCAGGGCGTGCTCGTCGAGCGTCTCGTTCACGCCGAGGCGCACGTTCGACAGCGGGCAGACGGTGAGCGGGATCCGGTCGGCGACGAGGCGGTCGACGAGCGCGGGATCCTCGAGGCACCGCACGCCGTGGTCCACCCGCTCCACGTGCAGCAGGTCGAGCGCCTCCCAGACGTACGCGGGCGGGCCCTCCTCGCCCGCGTGCGCGACGGCGTGCAGGCCGAGCTCGCGGGCGCGCGCGAAGACGTCGACGAAGAGCGACGGCGGGTAGCCGACCTCGGCGGAGTCGAGCCCGACGGCGAGGATCTCGTGGGCGCGGCCGGCGACGGACTCGAGGGTCGCCATCGCCTCCTCCACCGGGCGGTCGCGCAGGAAGCTGAGGATCAGGCCGCCGGAGATGCCGTGGCGCACGCGCGCGTCGCGGAGGGCGTCGAGCAGGCCGTCGACGACGTCGTCGATCGCGACCCCGCGGGTCGTGTGCGCCTGCGGGTCGAACGACATCTCGACGTGCCGGATCCCGTCGGCCGCGGCCCGCTCGAGGTACGCGGCGGCGAGGTCGTGGAAGTCGCGGCGCGTGCGGAGGACCGCGGTGCACGCGTAGTAGAGGTCGAGGAACGACTGCAGGTCGGTGAAGGCGTAGCGCGAGCGGAGGTCCTCGATGCCGGCGTACGGCAGCTCGACGCCGTTGCGCTCGGCCAGCTCGAACACCAGCTCCGGTTCGAGGGTGCCCTCCACGTGCAGGTGCAGCTCGGCGGTGGGCGGGAGCGTGGAGATCATCCGTCCACGCTAACGGGCGGCGTCCGGGTGCCCGCCGGGGAGGGGCCGCCGACCGATCGCTCGTAGGCTCGCGGGATGGAGGCGTTCGAGGTCGTCGTGCTCGGGGAGAGCTGGCGGATCTCGGAGCGGGAGCCCCGGAGCGCGACCCCGACCTACGACCTCGCCTGGCTCGACGGGCCCGCGGACGGCACGTACGGGTTCACGGTCGGCGGAGCCCACCGCACGCCCGAGCAGCTGATCGCGGAGGCGACCGCGTTCGTGGTCGCCTTCTCGGAGCCCGGCGGCATCGGCGAGGACTTCCCGGGCTTCGTCCCGGCCCGCCTCCGCGGCGAGGGCTGAGACCGCGACCGGCCCGGCCGCGACCCGTCTGCGAGCATGGCCGCATGGATCCCGACGACGAGCCCGACCTGGTCCCCGAGCTGCTGGTCACCGACCTCGCCGCGAGCCTCGCGTTCTGGCGGGACCTCTGCGGCTTCCGCGTGCGGTACGACCGCCTGGAGGAGGGCTTCGCCTACATCGCGCGCGGCGGGGCGCACCTCATGCTCGAGCAGGCGGGCATCATCCGGAACTGGGTGACCGGGCCCCTGGAGCGGCCGTTCGGCCGGGGGATCAACTTCCAGGTCTTCGTCGAGGACGCCGACGCGGTGGCCGAGGCGCTGGCCGCGGCCGGCGTCGCGCTCTTCCTGGAGCCCGAGACGACCTGGTACCGGATCGGCGACGAGGAGACGGGCGTGCGCCAGTTCCTCGTCACCGATCCCGACGGCTACCTCGTGCGGTTCCAGTCGTCGATCGGCCGGCGGCCGGCGGCGGATCCCGCGGGCTGACGCCGCCACCGCCGCTACGGCCCGCCCGGTGCCGGGCGGGCCGCGATCGTCACCCCTCCGCGATGCCCGCGGGCAGCGTCGCGCCGGCCGCCGTGAGCGCGTCGACGAGCTGCTGGCCGCTCACGGTGGTGGTCTTCTGCCCGCCGATCATCAGCGTCGGCGTCCCGGTCACGCCCGCGGATGCCGCGGCCTCGGTGTTCGCGGTGATCCAGCCGGCGTACGCGCCCTTCTCCGTGCAGGTGAGGGCGTCGGCGTCGGTGACCCCCTGCGAGCCGAGCCAGGAGGAGAAGTCCTCGCCCGTCCACGAGTCGGTCGCGGCGGAGTGGTTCGCGAACAGGGCGGAGTGCACGCCGGGCCACGCGGACGGGTCGTGCTGCAGGACGCACGCGGCGGTGCTGCCGGCGGCGCGGCCGTAGTTCGTGACGATCCGGATGGGGTGGTAGACGACGCGCACCTGCCCGGACGCGGCGACCCGGTCGAGGAGCGGGCCGGTCGCGGCCTCGTACTCCTGGCAGTGCGGGCAGGAGTAGTCCTCGTAGACGTCGAGCGTCACGGGCGCGTCAGCGGCGCCGACCGACACCGCGTCGGGCTCGGTCGCGACGTGCGCCTCGCCGCCGCTCGCCAGCTGCACGGTGGCGTCCGCGGTGGGCGCCACGCTGCCGGCCGACGCCTGCTGGCGGAGGAGGCTGGCACCGCCCCAGATGCCGGCGACGAGGATCACGACGGCGCCGGCGACGCCGAGCTGGGTGAGGAGGCGACGGCGCTTCCGCTTGGCCTCCTCGAGGCGGCGCTGCGCGTTCGCCTTCTCCCGGATCTCGCGGGTGCGGTCGCGGTCGGCGCTGGTCTTCTTGCTCATGATGCGGTGCTCCTGTCGGCGGGTCGGGCGGTGTCGGTGTCGATGGCGGTGTGAGGGCCTGGGTCGGTGTCGGGATGGGGGTCGGGCGCGACGGGGACGGCGCGGTCGCCCGCGCTGCGTCGCATCACGGCGCCCTCCGCGGCTCGTCGGCGCGCTCGTCGAGGGCCGAGAGCCGCGCGTTGTAGGCGCGGAGCTCGGCGTCGTCGTCGCGCGCGGCCGCCCGGTCGTAGCGGGTGGCCGCGCGCTGCTCGGATCCGGACCACTGCCGCACGACCATGAGCGCCACGAGCACGACGGGCAGCTCGCCGGCGCCCCACGCGATGCCGCCGCCCGCGGCCTGGTCGGCGAGCAGCTGCGCGTCGGTCTGGATGCCGAGCTGGTGCCACCAGTCGATCGCGAGGATCTGCGTGCCCGACATGATCGCGAGGCCGAAGAACGCGTGGAACGCCATGGTCGCGAGCAGCAGCATCAGGCGGATCGGGTACGGCGGGCGCCTCGGCCCCGGATCCACCCCGATCAGCACGAAGAAGAAGAGGTACCCGCTGATGAGGAAGTGGACGGTCATCAGCATGTGGCCCTGGTGGGTGGCGAGCGACCACTCGAACCACGGCGTGTAGTAGAACGCCACGAGGCTGCCGGCGAAGACGACCGCGGCGACGATCGGGTTCGTCACGATCCGCGAGTACCGGGAGTGCGTCGCGGCGAGCACCCACTCGCGGACGCCGCGGCTGCCGTCCTTCCGCGCCGGCAGCGCGCGCAGCAGCAGGAGCACGGGGGCGCCGAGCACGAGCAGCGGCGGCACGTACATCATCAGCATCATGTGCTGGATCATGTGGGTGCTGAAGTGCACCGCCCCGTACACGGCGGGTCCGCCGCTCGTGGCGTAGACGAGCATCGCGCAGCCGAGCAGCCACGGCACCGTGCGCGCGGCCGACCAGGCGTCGCCGCGTCGACGGAGGCGCCGCACCGCGACGAGGTACAGCCCGGCCATGGCCGCGGCCACCCCGAGGAACAGGAAGTCCGGGTGGACGGCGGTGAGCATCCGCAGCGGCGTGACGGGGTCGGGGAACGTGAAGCCGATGAGCGACGCGAGCGGGTCGACGTCGGCGATGGTCGTCTGCGGCACGGGCGGGGCGCTGCGCGAGAGCGCCACGGAGACGCCCATCGCCACCGACATCACGACGACCTCGCCGACCGCGAGGCGCAGGAACGCCGTCCGCCGGGTCGCGTCGCGGACGAGGCCCGGGATCAGGATCCGGCGGTGCGCGAAGCCGGCGACGCCGAGCCCGACCAGGATCGCCGTCTTCACGAGGAGCAGCAGCCCGTAGGCGGTCGTGACGAGGTCGAGCGGCGTGCCGATGCGGAGCGACGCGTTGACGATGCCCGACATCGCGACCGCGACGAACGCCCATCCGGCGAGCGTCGAGTAGCGGCCGACGACCGCGGGCAGCGCGCCCTTCGCGAGCTTCTGGCAGAGGATCACCGCGACCAGGCCGCCGGCCCACACGGTGACGCCGACGAGGTGGATCCCGAGGCTGTTCACCGCGTTCGCGTGCTCGTAGGTGCCGGCGGCGTGGCCCGACAGCGACAGCGGGAGCAGCGAGGCGAGGGCGACGGCCGCGGCCACGCCGATGCCCGAGACGCTCCGCGTCCACGCGCTGATGCCGAACGCCACCGCCACGCAGACCAGCGACGCGAGCAGGGTCTGGCCGAGCTCGAGCCGGAGCGTGAAGTACCCGAACTGGCCCCGGAAGGTCGGGGAGGTGAGCGGGACGCCGATCACGTTCGCGCCCGAGAGGACGAGCACGGCGATGCTGGCGGCCAGCCACACGGCGGCGGCGCGGGAGGCCCAGCGGGTCGCCCTCCACTGCGCGAAGCTCGCCAGGCCGGGCTGCTTCCGCTGGCCGGGCAGCGCGAAGGCGGCGACCACGAGCAGCCCGATGGTCACGGAGGCCGCGGCGTCGTGGATGACGCGCGCGACGGGGAGGCCGTAGGTGACGACGTCGCCGGGATCGACGAGGAGGGTCTGCGTCGTCGCGCCCGTGAAGGCGGCGGCCGCGAGCGTCATGGCGACGGCCAGCGGGAGGCACGCCAACAGCAGCGCGTCGCGCCCGCGGACGTGCGGGACGGTCAGCGTGCGGGGGACGAAGACGGGGTCGTCGGGATCCGGTCGGTCGTGGTCGGTGCCGGGATCGGCGGAGGGCAGGGCGGAGGGTGGGGGCATGGCAGGTGTCCTGGGTGGGCGCCGTCCGGGGAAGGCGCGACGGGACGGCCGGCTCTCCAGGACGGAGCGGGATGCATCCGAGCGGGTCGGACGGGACCGCCGCGCGGAGGGCGCGGGCGTGCTGGGGTGCGCGTCGGAGGACGCGCGAGGGCACGGCGCCCGCGGGCGTCGTGCATCGTCCGGTCGCGCGGGAGCGCGCCGGACCGGGAGGCCGGATCAGGCGGCGGCGGGTGGCCCGCGGTGCGGGAGCGCGGCGACGCAGACGCCGAGGTCGCGGATCCCCGGGCGGATCGCGCGCGCGACGCGGTGGCGCACCTCGGCGCGCGGCGCGACGTCGAGCGCGACCACGAGGATCAGCGCGCGGATGCTCGTGCGCGCGAGGGCGACGAGGTCCCAGAAGGCGCGCTCGCCGGAGCGGAGCGCCACGATCGTGAGCACGGCCGCGAGCAGGTGCGCGACCCACATCGCGGATCCGTGGTGCATGCCGGCCATGTCGCCGGCGCCCGCCGTGGCGCCGCCGGTGCTCACGAGGTGCCCGCCCATGCCGTGGTGCCCGCCGACGACCTGCATGGTCGTCGAGGTCGGTGCGCCGACGGAGAAGAGGAGGTGCAGCACCGCCTGGCTGCAGGCGACCGCGACGGCGAGCCGCGCGGTCGAGACGGTGCGGCCGGCGAGCAGCACGCACGTCGGCAGCGCGAGCGCCGCCGCGACGACGAGGCCGACCGCTCCCGGGACGGGCCCGCCTCCGGCGAGGTGCGACAGCATCGACACGAGGATGGCGAAGGCCGCCGTGACGGCGCCGCGCGCGACGCGCGTGCCCCGCCCGGCCATCGCCAGCGTCCCCGGTTCCCTCATCTGCACGACAGCCTAGGTGGGGTTCCCGGGGAGACGGTGGGCGGCGGGGACCCCGAGGCATGGTCGGAGGTGCGTCCCCTCGGCCCCGCCGTACGGGGGCATTCCCCACCCCCGATCCGGGAGCGGGCAGGATGGGCCCGGTGCCCGTCGCTCGCGAGGCTGGGACCATGAACCAGACACCCACCACCACCGACGCCGAATCGACGCCCGTGCCACTCGAAGAGCTCTTCCCCGGCGCCGCCGACGCGTCCGACGGCGCGTCCGACGGCGCAGGCGCGTCCGGCGCCGGCGTCCCGCCCGCCGGCGACCCGCACGGGAGCGACGACGTGGATCCGGACGACGCCGCGCCGCCCGCCGCCCGCCGAGCGCCGCCGCCGCTCCTTCTACGCCGAGGCCTGGCGGCGCTTCCCGCGCGACATCGGCTACCTGCTCCTGACCGCGGCGCTGTTCGCCACCGTCTACTTCGCCGTGCCCACCGTGGTCTACGGCCTGATCGACACGCTCCTGTCGTCGTCCGGCCTGTTCGCCGCCGTCGCCCTCTTCGGGGCGCTGTTCGCGGCCCGCGCGCTCGGCGCCCTCGAGCGGATCCGCATCGGCTGGGCCGAGCCGCGGCCGATCCGACCGGTGGACTGGTCGCCGCGGTGGACGCAGAACCGGGCGATGCGCATCCTCTCGGCGGTCGCCAACCCGCACTACTGGCTGTACCTGCTGCACGCGGTGGTCGTCTACCCGCTGGTGGCCTTGGTGACCCTCGGTGCGGGCGCCCTCCTCGTCGTGGGGCTCGTCCTCCCGGTGCTCGGCAGCATCGCGGTGCTGATGTACGGCGGGCGCGTGGACGCCTACATCGCCGAGGCCGGCTTCACCCCGCCGACCTCGTGGATCCCGGTCGTCGTCGCGGGCGGAGTGACCATGATCCTGTCCGCGGTGCTCCTGCCGCTCTGGAGCCGCGGCTCCACCCTCGCCCACTACTGGACCGACCACGCCCTCCTCGGCGGCTTCCGGTCCGACGCCCTCGAGCGCCGGGTGCAGGGCCTCGAGCAGTCCCGCGCCGGTGCCGTGACGGCCGAGGGGCAGACGCTTCGCCAGATCGAGCGCGACCTGCACGACGGACCGCAGCAGCGGCTCGTGCGCCTCCGCATGGACCTCGCGGCCGCCGAGCGCGCGATGGACGCGGATCCGGAGCGCGCCCGCACGCTCATCGCCGAGGCCTCCGCCCACGCGCACGACACGCTCGAGGAGCTCCGCGCGCTGTCCCGCGGCTTCGCCCCGCCGATCCTCCTCGACCGCGGCCTGGTCGCCGCCCTCGAGGCGCTCGCCTCCCGCTCGACCGTCCCCGTCGCGCTCGACGTGCAGATCCCCGAGGGCCTGGCGCTGCCGACCGAGGTCGAGCGGAACGTGTACTTCACCGTGAGCGAGCTCCTCACCAACGTCGCGAAGCACTCGGGCGCGACGCGCGCCGACGTGACGCTGGCGCTCGTGAGCGACCTCGACGGCGACCGGGTGCTCGCCGCCCGCGTGACGGACGACGGCCAGGGCGGCGCGTCCGTGCAGGAGGGCCACGGGCTCGAGGGGCTGCTCGGACGGCTGGGCGCCCTCGACGGCGACGTCAGCATCTCCAGCCCCGCCGGCGGACCCACGCGCATCACCGCGCGCGTGCCGCTCGTCGCGCTGAACGGCACGCCGACCGACCCGCGGGCCGCCGCGGACGGGACCGCCGACGACGCGGGCGCGGCATCGGGCGGCGCGACCACCGCCCCTCCCGCCGCCTGATCCTCCCGCTCGATGCGATCGGGGCCATGGACGACGGCCCGGATGCAGCGCGCATCCGGGCCGTCGTGGTCGACGACGCGGTGCTCCTCCGGGAGGGGCTCGCGCGCGTGCTCGTCGAGGCCGGGATCGACGTGGTCGCCCAGCACGAGGACGCGGACGCGTTCCTCGCCGCGCTCGCCGACGACGCCCCCGACGTGGTGGTGATGGACGTCCGGATGCCGCCGTCGTACACCGACGAGGGCATCCGCGCGACGGTCGAGGCCCGGCGCCGCGTGCCGGGGATCGGCGTGCTGCTGCTCTCCCAGTACGTGGAGGCCGCGTACGCCGAGGAGGTGTTCCAGAGCGGCACCGCCGGCATCGGCTACCTGCTCAAGGACCGGGTGACGCGCCTGGAGGAGATCGACGACGCCGTGCGCCGGATCGCGTCCGGCGGCACCGTGCTCGACCCCGAGGTGGTGACGCAGCTGATGGCCCGACGACGCGACCCCCTCAGCGCGTTGACCCCGCGCGAGCTCGAGGTGCTCGGGCTGATGGCCGAGGGCCGCACGAACCCGGCGATCGGGCGGGCGCTCGTGATCGGCACGGGCGCGGTCGAGAAGCACGTGACGAGCATCTTCGCGAAGCTCGGCCTGGAGGACACCGGCGAGGACCACCGCCGGGTGCTCGCGGTGCTCGCGTACCTCGGCTGACGGCAGGCGGCTGACGGCTGACGGCTGGCGGCTGACGGCTGGCGGCCGGCGGCTGGGACCTAGGGCCGCGGCTCGCCGGTCGGCCCGGACGGCGCGTCGTCGCCGACGCCGCCGGCGGGCTCGCCCTCCCAGGACACCGGCGTCCAGTCCGCGCCCGTCCCCTCGAGCACCACCACGCCCGTGTTCTCCAGCGCGTGGTCGGCGACGAAGGCCGCGTCGAGCCCGCGCGCCCGCATCCCCGACCAGCAGCGGATGGCGGCGCCGTGGCTGACGAACGCCACCGTGCCGTGGCCCGTCGCCTCCGCCTCGGCGACCACGGCGTCGAACCGCGCGGCGAACTCGCGTCCGGTCTCGCCGCCCGCCAGGCGCAGCGCGTCCTCGCCGCCGGCCCAGCGGATCATCGTCTCCAGGTACTCCACGACCGCGTCCCGGTCGCCGCGCATCTCGAGCCCGCCCGCGGCGATCTCCCGGAGCCCGGCGCGCTCGACCGGCGCGAGGCCGAGCGCCCCCGCGAGCGGCGCGGCCGTCTCGTGGGTGCGGCGCATGGTCGAGACGTAGAGCGCCCCGATCGCCTCCGCCCGCAGGGTCCCCGGCAGCAGCGCGGCCTGCTCGCGCCCGAGGTCGGTGAGGCCGGGACCGGGGATGCGGGTGTCGAGGACGCCCTGGACGTTGGAGGGGGTCTGGCCGTGTCGGATCAGGATCAGGCGCATCCTCCGACGCTAGCGCGGGGAGCCTGCTGGCTCGTGCCCCGAGCGCGGCGCTCAGCCCGCCGCGGGCACCAGCCAGACCGCGACGTCCGGCGGCAGCGTCCCGGCGACCTCGCCCGAGGAGCTGAGCGCCACGCGCATGCCGGACGGGAGCGGCGCCGGATCCGCGCCGAGGTTCACCCAGCACTCCAGCCGGCCGCGGCGGAAGGCGAGCACGTCGGGCGGGGAGCCCAGCCAGACGAGCGGCTCCGTCGGCACGACCAGCGCGCGGCGGGCGGCGAGCAGGCGGCGGTAGTGCCGGAGGGTGGACGCGGGATCCGCCTCCTGGCGCTCCACGGTCAGCTCCGCCCAGGAGTCCGGCTGCGGCAGCCACGGCTCGGCGCGGCCGGCGGTGCCGTCGCGGTCGCGGTCGCCGTCGAGCACGTCGCCCGAGAAGCCGAACGGCGCGACGGTGCCCGACCACGGCAGCGGCACACGGGATCCGTCGCGCCCCGGGTCGGTGCCGCCCGAGCGGTGGTGGATCGGGTCCCGCCGCCGGGCGTCGGGGATGTCCTCCACCTCGTGCAGCCCCAGCTCCTCGCCGAAGTAGAGGTACGCGACGCCGGGCAGCGCCGTCGTCATCGTGATCGCGGCGCGGGCCCGGCGGCGGCCGAGCGCGTGATCCACCGGGTCGACCCCGAAGCGCGCCCGCTGCTGCTCGTTCGACGCCCGGACCTCCGGCTGCTCCCGGCCGTACCGGGTCGCCTGGCGCACGACGTCGTGGTTGGTCAGCGCCCACGCGCTCGGCGCCCCCGAGAGCGCGGCCTTCGCGAGCCCGTCGTCGACGACCCGCCGCCAGGGTCCCGCGCGGAACGCCGTGTGCAGCGGCTCGAACTCGAACGCGGTGTGCAGCTCGTCGGGCCGGAGGTAGAGCGGCAGCCGCTCGGGTCGCGCCACCCACGCCTCGGCGACGAACACGCGCGGCGGATCGTAGGAGTCGGCGACCCGGCGCCACTCGCGGTACACGTCGTGCACCTCGTCCTGGTCCCAGCCGGGGTGCGCCTCGGTCCGCCGGTCGGCGCCGAGCCCGTCCGGCAGGCCCTCCGCCTTGGCGAGCCCGTGGGCGACGTCGACGCGGAAGCCGTCCACGCCGCGGTCGAACCAGAAGCGCAGCACGTCGACGAACTCCGCGTGCACCTCGGGGTTGGACCAGTCGAGGTCGGGCTGCTCGGGCGCGAACATGTGCAGGTACCAGGGGCCGGGGCGGCCGTCGGCGTCGGTCGTGCGGGTCCAGGCCGGACCCCGGAAGCAGCTCTCCCAGTCGTTGGGCGGCAGCTCGCCGTGGGCGCCGCGCCCGTCGCGGAACAGGTAGCGCGCCCGGGCAGCCGGATCCCCGGCGAGGGCCGCGGGGAACCACGGGTGCGCGTCGGACGTGTGGTTCGGGACGATGTCGAGCAGCACGCGGAGGCCGAGGGCGTGCGCCTCGTCGATCAGCGCCTCGGCCTCCGCGAGCGTGCCGAGCGCCGGATCCACGTCGCGGTAGTCGGCGACGTCGTAGCCCGCGTCGACCATGGGCGAGGGGTACCAGGGGTTCACCCAGATCGCGTCGACGCCGAGCTCGGCCAGGTACGGCAGGCGGGAGCGGAGGCCCGCGATGTCGCCGATCCCGTCGCCGTCCCCGTCGGCGAAGCTGCGGAGGAGCACCTGGTAGATGGCGGCGGAGCGCCACCAGGCGGCGTCGTCATCGCGTGCGGATCCGGATGCGTCGGGGGCCTCCGGGGCGGAGCGGGGGCTGGTGTCCACGGGGGCCCTTCGGTGCGGGGGAGCGGGCGGAGTCTCCGCGGCTCGCGGCCGGTGACCGGGCCGCCGGGCAGCGTCCGCGGTGGTCGGTACGGCCCTCCCACCGTACGCGCGGGCCGGCCCGGCGGCGCGGGCCCCGGCGCCCCGGACGCGGGAAGGCCCCGCGGATCGGATGATCCGCGGGGCCTTCCCGGTGCACGTGGCGTGCGGGCTACGCGAACGTCTTCGCGTCGATGACGAAGCGGTAGCGCACGTCCGACTTGAGGACGCGCTCGTAGGCCTCGTTGATCTGCTCGGCCGAGATGAGCTCGGTCTCGGGCACGATGCCGTGCTCGGCGCAGAAGTCGAGCATCTCCTGCGTCTCGGCGATGCCGCCGATCATGGAGCCGGCCCAGCTGCGGCGCGCGGGGATGAGCGCGAACGCGGGGATCTCGAGCGGCTCCGACGGGGCGCCGACGTTGACGAGCGTGCCGTCGATCGCGAGCAGGCCGATGTACTTCGACATGTCGAGCTTCGCGGAGACGGTGTTGATGATCAGGTCGAACGAGCTCGCGAGCTCGGTGAACGTCGCGTCGTCGCTCGTCGCGAAGTAGCGGTCGGCGCCGAGGCGGAGGCCGTCCTCCTTCTTGGAGAGCGTCTGCGAGAGCACGGTGACCTCGGCGCCCATGGCGTGTGCGATCTTCACGGCCATGTGGCCGAGTCCGCCCATGCCGACGACGGCGACCTTGGTGCCGGGGCCCGCGTTCCAGTGGCGCAGCGGCGAGTAGGTGGTGATGCCGGCGCAGAGCAGCGGCGCGACCTTCTCGATGTCGAGGGACTCGGGGACGCGGAGCACGAAGTCCTCGTCGACGACGACGGCCTCGGAGTAGCCGCCCTGCGTGATGGTGCCGTCGGCCGGGTCGGTGCCGCCGTAGGTCTGGATGTTGCCCTTCAGGCAGTACTGCTCCTGGCCGGCCTTGCACTGCTCGCACTCCTTGCAGGAGTTGACCATGCAGCCGACGCCGACGAGGTCGCCGACCTGGTGCTTGGTGACGTCGGAGCCGACCTCGGTGACGCGGCCGACGATCTCGTGGCCGACGACCTGCGGGTACTGGATGGGGCCCCACTCGCCGCGGACGGTGTGGATGTCGGAGTGGCAGACGCCCGAGTAGGCGATGTCGATGGAGACGTCCTTCGGGCCGACGTCGCGGCGCTCGATGGTGGTCTTGACGATGGGGTCGGTGGCGGACGGGGCCGCGTAGGCGTTGACGGTGCGCATGGGTTCTCCTTGTGCTGTCCGGTGGGGGAGGGGAGGGATCGGGTCGATCCGGCCGCGCCCTCTTCGGATGCGGTACCCCTCGACGCTACGCCCGCCGGAGCGGTTCCTCGAAACCGCGCGGCTTTTCCTCGGCCGCCGGATAGCGTGGCGGGATGCCCGCTCCCTCCGTCCCCGGCCCGACCCCGACGCGATCCGGGCCCGTGACGGGGGCGACGGACGGCGACGTGATCCGCTACCTCGGGATTCCTTACGCGACGGCGGCCCGTGGCGTCCCGCCCGTGTCGGCGGTGCCCGAGCGCGGATCCGACGGCTCGCCCGTCGTGCGCGCGGCCGTGGAGCCGGCGCCCGCGTGCCCGCAGCCCTCGTCGCGGATCCTCGACACCCTGATGCAGGGCGCCCTCGACGGGATCGGCCGGTCGGAGGACTGCCAGCGGCTCTCGATCACGCTGCCCGCGGACCTCGCGCCCGGCGAGGTGCTGCCCGTGATCGCGTGGTTCCACGGCGGCGGCTACACGACGGGCGCGGGAGACCTCGCGATCCACGACCCGCTCGCCCTCGTGGTGGAGCAGCGGGTGATCGTGGTCGCGGTGACCGCGCGGCTCGGGCTCCTCGGCTTCGGCGGCGGCGGTCGCGGCGGATCCGGTCGCGGCGGATCCGGTCGCGGCGCGTCCGACGGCCCGCCCGCGAACCTCGGCCTGCTCGACCAGATCGAGGCCCTGCGCTGGATCCGCGACTCCATCGCCGCGTTCGGCGGCGATCCCGCTACCGTGACCGCGATGGGCCAGTCGGCGGGCGGCGACGCGATCCTGCACCTCATGATCAGCGACGGCGCCCGCGGCCTATTCCGGCGGGCGATCGTGCAGAGCCCGCCGGTGGGGATCACGGGCGGGCGCGAGCGCATGTTCCGGGCGATGGCGCGCGTGACCCGCGGTCTCCGATCCGACGCGACGCTCGACGACGTGATGCGGCGGCAGGCCCGCGCCGAGCGCGCGGCGTGGCCGTCGGGCATCCGCGCGGGCCTGCCGTGGGGCCCGCGCTACGGCCACGCGCCGCTGCCCGCCGAGGCCGACCGCGACGCCGCCTGGCGGGAGGTCGCGCCGCACGTCGACCTCCTCATCGGCACGACCCGCGACGAGACGGCGATGTACCTGCCCGCGCTGCCGGTGGTCGGCCCGCTGCTCGACGTGCCGGTCGTGGGCCGCGCGCTGCGGCGGGTGCTGATGCGGGCCGTCGTCCGGCCCACCACGCGGCTCGTCTACGCGCGGCCGGTCCGCGCGTTCGCCGCGCGGCACCGGGCCGCCGGCGGTCGGGCCGTGCGCTACGTGCTCCGCGCGGCCCCGGCGTCGAGCCCCATCGGCGCGGGCCACACCTCCGACCTCCCGCTGATCCTCGGCACCCGGGCGGCGTGGACCCGCATGCGCCTGGTGCCGCCGGAGGCGTGGCCCGAGGTCGCCGCGCGCGGGCGGGCGGTGCGGCGGGTGTGGGCCGAGTTCGCGCGCACGGGCGGCGTCGCGGCGGATGCGGACGCGCGGGCCTGCGGGATGCGCTTCGACCGCGGCTGAGCGGGCCCGGGCGCCCTCCGCACCCGCGCGCGCGCCGCATGTCAAGGGGGTAGGCGCATCCCGGCCGCGGGAGTCGGCTCGATCCCACCGACGGAGGGAGCGACATGCGAGCGATGGTGTACCGCGGGCCGTACCGGATCCGCGTCGAGGAGAAGGACATCCCCCGGATCGAGCATCCGAACGACGCGATCGTGCGGGTGACCCGGGCGGCGATCTGCGGATCCGACCTGCACCTGTACCACGGCCTCCTGCCGGACACGCGGGTCGGCACCACGTTCGGCCACGAGTTCATCGGCGTCGTGCACGAGGTCGGCTCGTCGGTCGAGAGCCTGTCCGTGGGCGACCGGGTGATGGTGCCGTTCAACATCTACTGCGGGTCCTGCTTCTTCTGCGCCCGCGGCCTGTACTCGAACTGCCACAACGTGAACCCGAACGCCACGGCGGTCGGCGGCATCTACGGCTACTCGCACACCACCGGCGGATACGACGGCGGGCAGGCGGAGTACGTGCGCGTGCCGTTCGCGGACGTCGGGCCCATGGTGATCCCCGACGACATCCACGAGGAGGACGCCCTCGTGATGACGGACGCCCTGAGCACCGGCTACTTCGGCGCCCAGCTCGGCGACATCGCGGAGGGCGACACGGTCGCGGTGCTCGGCGCCGGGCCCGTCGGCCTCTACGCGGCGCGCTCGGCGTGGTTCATGGGCGCGGGCCGCGTGATCGTGGTCGACCAGCTCGACTACCGGCTGCGGATGGCCGAGACGTTCGCGCACGCGGAGACGCTCGACTTCTCCCGCGTGAAGGACACGGTCCTCGAGCTCAAGCGGATGACCGACGGGCTCGGCGCCGACGTCGTCATCGACGCGGTGGGCGCGGAGGCCGACGGGCACGCGCTGCACCAGATCACCGGCACCAAGATCAAGGTGCAGGGCGGATCCCCGGTGGCGCTCAACTGGGCGATCGACGGCGTGCGCAAGGGCGGCACCGTGAGCGTCCTGGGCGCCTACGGGCCGGTGCCCGCCGCGATCAAGTTCGGCGACGCCGTGAACAAGGGCATCACGATGCGGATGAACCAGGCGCCCGTGAAGCGGCAGTGGCCGCGGCTCATCGAGCACGTCCGGGCGGGGCATTTCTCGCCGCGCGACATCATCACGCACCGGATCCCGCTCGAGCACATCGCGGAGGGGTACCACACGTTCTCCGCGAAGCTCGACGACTGCGTCAAGACCGTCATCACCTTCGACGAGGAGTAGGAGCCAGCCATGCCGTACCGCGCGAGCGACCACCACCGTCCCCTCGACGCCGACGCGCTCCGGGCCCGGATCCCGGGCTGGGGCGCCGACCTCGACCCCGCCGACCGCCCCGCGTTCCCACGGGAGCGCACCGACCTCGTCTCGGGCGCGCACTGGGACTTCCCGGAGCGCCAGGAGGAGCGCACGCGGCGCGAGCGCTCCATCGAGCACACCGAGCTGCCGCCCGTGTTCGGCACGGTCGCGCCGCTGCACGGCGTCTCGGGCGCCATCCGGCGCTTCGCCTACGCGACCTTCAGCGAGGGCCGGTCCGTGCACTGGCTTCTGCTGATGCTCGGCGACCGGGTCGACGCGGCGGGCGCGCACCTCGGGTCCCTCGTGAGCGGCCGGCCGGACGACCCGCTCACCGAGACGGGCGTGCTCAGCGAGCCGCGTCACCACCCGATCTCGTCGCGGTTCGGGCGCGGCCGCGCCGACATGAAGCACATGTGGATGGATCCGCTGATCGTCGGCGCGTGGCCCATCGCGGCGGTCGCGCTACTGCTCGTGGCGCGGCGGAAGCGGCGCTGACGACGGGCGGCGGCCGCCGGATCAGGCGTCCTGCACCCGCACGGGCCCGGCTCCGCGGTCGCCCAGCGCGTCGTCCGGGTTGAGGAGGCCGCAGGCGCGCATCGAGAGGCAGCCGCAGCCGATGCAGCCCGTGAGCTCGCGCTCCAGGCGCTCGATGCTGCGGCGCCGCTCCTCGAGCAGGCGCTTCCAGCGGCGCGACGCGCGCTGCCAGTCGGCGTGGCTCGGCGGGCGGTCGAGGGGCACGTCGTCGAAGGTCGCCTGCACGTCGGACAGCGGGATGCCGAGGCGCTTGGCCACCGTGATCAGCGACACCCGCCGCAGCATGTGCCGCGCGTACCGGCGCTGGTTGCCCGCCGTGCGCTCGGCCGCGATGAGGCCGAGGTCCTCGTAGAAGCGGAGGGCGGACGCGGCGACGCCCGTGCGCCGGCTCATCTCGCCGACCGTGAGCAGCTCGTCCGGCGCGTGCCGAGGCGCCGGCGCGACGCCCGCCGGCTCCTGCGCATCCGCCACGACGTCCCCTCCCGATTGACCTCAAGGGTACGTGAGGTTCTACCCTGGAGACCATGCGCATGACCCGCCTCGCCGTCACGACGGCCCCCACCCGTGGAGACGCCCTGTGACCTACGTGATCGCCCTGCCGTGCGTCGACGTGAAGGACCGCGCCTGCATCGACGAGTGCCCGGTGGACTGCATCTACGAGGGCGAGCGCTCCCTCTACATCCACCCCGACGAGTGCGTCGACTGCGGCGCCTGCGAGCCGGTGTGCCCCGTCGAGGCCATCTACTACGAGGACGACCTGCCCGAGAAGTGGTCGGACTACTACACCGCGAACGTCGAGTTCTTCGCCGACCTGGGCTCGCCCGGCGGCGCCACGAAGATCGGCGTCGTGCCGAAGGACCACCCCGTCATCGCCGTGCTCCCGCCGCAGGGCGAGCACGCGTGAGCGCCGACACCGACCTCTTCAAGGCCGCGTTCCGCGGGCACCCGGCGGGCGTCGCGCTCATCACGGCCCGCACCGCCGACGGCCCGTCGGGCCTCACTGCGTCGAGCGTCGCGTCGCTGTCGGTGGATCCGCCCGCGCTCTCGTTCTCGGTGACGCGTGCCACCGGCTCCGCCGGCGCGATCCTCGGGGCCGACAGCTACGTCGTGCACCTGCTCGCCGGGCACCACGCGGCGCTGGCCCGCGCCTTCGCCGTCTCCGGGTCGCCGCGCTTCACGGAGGAGCAGGGCTTCCAGGAGCTGCCGACCGGCGAGCCGCTCCTCGCCGACGCGCGCGCCGCCCTCCGCTGCCGCACGCTGCAGACCGTGCCGGTCGGCGGATCCGTGCTGGTCGTCGCCGAGGTCCTCGACGTGATCCTCGGCGAGCCCGCCCCGCCGCTCGTCTACCGCGACCGCCGCTTCCACCTGCTCGCGGACGACCACCCGGAGCTGTAGGCCGCGGGCTGCCACCCGCCGCGAGTTCATCCTCGAGTCGGGCGCGCCGGCCCCTCGGGCTCTCGGGCAGGCATCGCGATGGCGGATCCCCGCCGGTCGTGTCTGCACGACGGCAGGCGATCGATGATCTCCCGATGTATCCCCATGTCTGTCGAGATTTGACAGAAATAGGGAGACAAGGGGAGATCCGAGTCGCCGATCCCGAGGACGACCGCCCGGAGCTGTGAGCCCCGGACGGCCGCCCTCCCCCTCAGGCGACGCCGCCGCATCAGGCGGCCGGCCTCACGCGTTCATGAACTCCGAGGGCTTCAGCGCGCGCTCCACGATGCGCACGTCGCCGATGGAGCCGGGGAACACGTGGTCGAGCTTCCCGCCGTAGTGGTTCGCGCCGACGAGCCACGACTTGCCGGCCGAGGCGAGCCCGCGGTTCGACGTCGTGGGGTTCCGCACGACGGGGTTGCCGTCGACGTACATCGTCGTGTGCTGGCTGTCGTTGACCACCGCGACGTGCCACCACGTGGCCGCGGGCAGCTCGTGCGACCAGTTCGTGAGGGATCCGTCCTGGCTGGTCGGGTAGACGCACCACTGCATCTCGCGGCTGCCGGAGACCGTGAGGACCACGGCGGGCTCGTCCGGGTCGCCCGAGGAGGTCGCCTTGCCGGCGTCCTTCGCGGAGGCCGACTGGGAGAGGATCGAGCTCCAGGCGTCGCCGCCGCCGTAGCCCTCGGGGATCCGCAGGTAGGCCTCGAACGTGTAGCCCTGGCGGAAGGTGGCCGTGTCGATCGGGGCGCCGTCCACGGTGCGGAGGTGGTCGCCCGTGGCCTTGCCGCCCGTGAGGGTGAGGCTGCCGGCGCTCGGCGAGTCGTCGTGGTGCTCCGCGGAGAAGCGGAGGGATCCGGGGGCGGCACCGGCGCGGTTCGCGACGACCAGGTCGTTGCCGTGGCCCGACGCGTCGGCGATGCGGGCGGCGGTGCCGAGCGCGGATCCGTCCGGCTGCCCGTCGAAGCGCCAGTACGCGACCGTGCCCGGCACGAGCATCTGCGCGGCGGGCCGCGCGGCGCGTGCGGGGACGGGCGCGAACCCGGCGAAGCGCTGCTCGAAGTCGACGCTCACGGTGAAGCGGTCGACGTCCCCGGAGAGCTGCGCCTCCTCGTCCGCGAGCTCGTTGCCCGTGCCGAGGCCGCCGCCGAGGAGGAACGGCGACAGCGTCTCGACGTCGATCGCGTTCCGCTCGAGGTCCACGTGGTACAGCCGGATCATCGCGGCGCCGCCGTAGTAGCGGTCCTGGTAGTTCACGAGGTGCAGGTCCACGTCGTGACCGGCGCGGTTCCTCAGCGTGGTGCGCCCCGGCTTCCAGTAGTGGCCGTTGAGCGTGAGGAAGATCTGGTCGTGCTGGGAGATGAACGCGTCCCAGAGGCCCTGGCCGTAGGCGTCGAGCACGGCGGATCCATCGGGCTTCGAGTCGACGATGTCGTGCGCCGTGAGGATCACCGGCAGCGTCGGGTGAGCCCGGAGGACGCCGCGCGCCCACTCCACGCCGCGGGCGCTCGTGCGCCAGTCGAGCGCGAGGACGAGCCAGTCGCGGCCGCCCGCCGTGAAGGTGTGGAACGAGTTGTAGCCGTCGGGGCTGGATCCGCGGTAGCTCGGCGACTTCTTGAACCGCTTCGGCCCGAACGCGTCGAGGTAGGGCGTGCGTCCGCGCTGGTCGTCGGTGGAGGAGGGGACGTCGTGGTTGCCGGCCAGCACGCTCCACGCGGCGCCGGCCTTGTCGAGGAGCGTGAACTGCGCGCTCGCGGCCTGGATCTCCTTCGCGGCGCCGTTCTGGGTCACGTCGCCGAGGTGCGCGAGGAACACGATGTTGTGCCGGTCGCGCTCGGCGAGCACGTAGCGGAGCGACGCCTCGAGCGGCTCCGGGTGGATGGCGGCGCCGTCGAAGAGGTACTGCGTGTCGGGCAGCACGGCGATCGTGAAGCGGGGCGACGCGGTGTCGGGCTTCCAGCGGGCGCCGGACCCCTGCTGCGCGGGCGGGGTCCTCACCGCGCTGGCGCCGAGCGCGTCGTCGGATGCGGTCGCGGCGGCCGCGGGCAGCGCACCACCCAGCCCGGCCACCCCGAGCGCACCGGCGGCGCCGCTGGTGATGAGGAAGCCGCGTCGGGAGAGCGGGGAGGAGGGAGGCGTCGTCGGATCCTGGGTCACGGACGACGACGGTAGGGCCGGCGGGTGAACGCGACGCGGCACCGCGGTGGACGTGCGGCGGCGGGTCGACCGACCGGCGGCTGGATGAGGTCCCAGGGCGCACCGTACGGATCCTCGAACACCGTGACGCTCCCATGCGGCTCGTGAGGCGGCTCCTCGGGGAAGACGACGCCGTGCGCGAGCATCCGCGGGTGCTGGGCGGCGAAGTCGTCCGTCTCGAGGAAGGACGCGAGCGCCGCGTCGTGGTCGTGGTCGCGGACGAGGCAGGTGACGTCCTGCGGCCGGATCATCCCCGCACCGCATCGCCCGCCCCTACGGTGGATCCGTGACCCGATTGCCGCGCCTCCTGCTCGTCGTCGCGACGCTCGCCGTGGTGGCGGGGGCCGTGACCCTCGGCGTCGGGCTGACGCAGCCCGCCGCCTCCGGCTGGTTCGCGTATGCGCCGCTGTCCGGCGAGTCGTTCGTGCCGTCGGGCGTGCACCTCGTCTCGACGGGGGCGCTCGTGTCCGCCGCCGTGCTCGCCCTCGGCGTCGTCGCCCTGGCGCTCGCGGTGGGGATCCGGGTCGGCCGCCGCTCCGACTCCGCGTCCGACCACGGCTCCGACCGCCGCGACGACACCTGACCCGGGACCGGCCCGTGCCACAGTGGTCCATGCGCATCGCCGACTTCCCCGTGCCCGACACGGTCGCCGCCCGCGGGGCCCTCGAGCTCGCGACCTCGTACCAGTCCGCGGCGATCACGGCCCACGCGCTCCGCTCCTGGCTCTGGGCCGAGGCGTTCGCGGTGGTCGAGGGTCGGGCGGACGTCGACCACGAGGTCCTCTACGTCTCGGCGGTCCTGCACGACATCGGCACGGTCGCCGAGTTCGACAACCACACGGTCTCCTACGAGCACGCGGGCGGGCACGTGGGCGTCGCGCTCACGGCCGGCGCGGGCTGGCCGGCCGCCCGCCGGCAGCGCGTGCTCGACGCGATCGTGCGGCACAACTGGCCGTCGGTGGATCCGGAGCTCGACGTCGAGGGGCACCTCCTGGAGGTCGCGACCGGGCTCGACATCTCCGGCGCGCGGGCCGACGTGCTCCCCGAGGGGTACCTGCGGGAGGTGCTCGCGGTGCATCCGCGCGGCGACCTCGCCGCCGAGTTCGGCGCGTGCGTGCGCGACCAGGCGGAGCGGAAGCCGACGACGGCCGCCCGCCGCCTCGTCGACGGCGGCGTCATCGCGAAGCTCGCGGCGAACCCGCTCGAGGCCCTCCGATGAGCCGCACCGGGACGCGCGTGCTGCTCGCCGTGGCGGTGCTCGCGACCGCGGGCGGGGCGGTCGCGCTCGTCGTCGCGCTGTCGCAGCCGGTCGTCATCGGCGCGTTCGCCGCCGTCGGCCCCGGGAACCCGTTCCGCGGATCCGGCGTGCACTTCCTCACGACGACCGCGGTCGTGGGCGCGGTGGTGCTCGTCGCGGGTCTCGCGGGCCTGGCGCTCGCTCTCGGGATCCGGTTGGGCGGGCGCGCCCGTCGCGACGATCGACCCCCGCGCGCCGACCGCTGAGGAGGCCGGCGCGCCCGGATCAGCCGATCAGCGACGGCCGCAGGTCGCGCAGCGTGCGGTGCGACGTGATCCGGATCGCCCCGGCGAGCGCCACCGCGAGCCCCGCGACCAGCCACAGCGCGAGCACGCCGGCGTCCTGGGCGGCCTGCCCGAGGTCGCCGCCGTACATGAGCTGGCGGAGGGCGTCCACCGCGAAGCTCATCGGGAGCACGTGGTGCAGCGCGGCGAGCGGCCCGGGCAGGGTCTGCCAGGGGAACGTGCCGCCCGCGGTGACGAGCTGCACGACCATGAGCACCAGGCCGAGGAACTGGCCGACGCTGCCGAGCAGCACGTTGAGCGCGAGGATGATCGCCGCGAACGTGATCGAGGCGAGCACCATCGTCCCGTACATGGCGAGCGGGTGGGCGATGCGGAAGCCGAGCGCCCCGGCCACGATCGCGTAGAGGCCGGCCATCTGCACGACGCCGAGGAGCGCGGGCGTCAGCCAGCCGGCGAGGGTGATCCGGAGCGGCGCCTTCCGGGCCGTGATCGCGCGGCGCGACAGCGGCTTGACGATGAGGAAGAGCGCGTAGATCCCGATCCACGCGGCGAGGCTGATGAAGAACGGCGCGAGCCCGGCGCCGTACTCGCCGGCCTGGGTCACGGCGTCCTGCCGGAGCGCGACGGGATCGCCGATCGTGTCGGCCTGCGCGTCGCGCTGCGCCTCGGTGGAGGCAGGGATCTGGTCGAGCCCGGAGTCGAGGCCGTCGCGCAGCTTCACGGTGCCGTCCTGCAGCGTGCCGAGGCCGGACGCGAGCGAGGTCGCGCCATCGGACGCGGAGTGCGCGCCCGTGGCGAGGGTCGCGCTGCCGTCGGCGGACTTCGCGATGCCGTCGGCGAGGGCGGGGGAGGCCTTCGCGAGCGCGTCCGCGCCCGTCGCGACCTGCGAGCTGCCGGACGCGAGCGTGCCGGCGCCCTGGGCGAGCGCGGCGGATCCGGTCTGCAGCTTCGCGGCGCCGTCGGCCACCCGCGCGCTGCCCTGGGCGACCTGCTCGCTGCCGGCGGCGAGCTGCTGCAGCTGGGTGTTCAGGCCGTCGGCCTTCGCGGCGGCGCCGGTGATGTCGGTGCCGAGGACGTCGAGCTTCGCGAGCGTCGCGTCGATGTCGGCCTGCGGGATGCCCGCCTTCGCCATGCGGTCCTGGATGGCGGTCCGGAGCGCCGGGACCCTCCCGGCGAGCTGGTCCACGCTCGCGGTGGCGGGCGATCCGAGGGCCGCGATCTGCGCGTTGCCGTCGGCGACCTTGCGCGCACCCGCCGCGGTCTGCTGCGCGCCCGGCGTGAGCGCCGCCGCGCCGGTCGAGAGCTCGGTCGCGCCGGAGGAGAGCGTGGCCGCGCCGGACGCGACCTGGTCGGCACCCGTGGCGAGCTGCTTCGTCTGCGCGGGGAGCTGCGCCGTGCCCGTGCGGAGCTGGCCGAGGCCGGAGGAGAGCGCGTCCGCACCGGTCGCGAGCTTCGCGTTCCCGGCCGATAGGTCGTCGGCGCCGGAGCGCGCGCTGGCCGTGCCGTCGACCAGCTGCTGCGCGCCCGAGGCCGCGTCGCCGAGGCTGGAGCGCACGTCCGCGAGGCCGAGCAGGAGCTTGCCCGCGGCCTCGGTGCCGACGCGCGAGGCGACCGACTTCGTGATCCGCGCGCCCGCCTGCTGCGCGATCGTGGTGGCGAGGTAGCTGTTGGCGTCGTCGGTGGCCATGACCACGCGGGCCTGCTGCGGATCCGTACCCGACGCCGACGAGAGCGCCGCCGAGAAGCCGGACGGGATGGTCAGCGTGAAGTCGTACGTGCCGTCCTCGAGCCCGGTGCGCGCCTCGGCGGAGGAGACCTCGTGCCAGTCGAAGGAGGCGTCGTCGAGCACGTCCTTCGCGACGTCGGTGCCGTAGTCGACCGGCTTCCCGTCGACCGTGGCGCCCTGGTCGGCCACGACGAGCGCGGCGGGGACCCTGTCGAGGCTGCTGTACGGATCCTGGTTCGCCCAGAGGTACAGGCCGCCGTAGAGCACGGGCACCAGCACGAGCGCGACGAGCGCGATCTTGGACATGGTGGTGGCGGTGAGGCGCGTCAGCTCGGCGCGCACCAGGGGGATCAGTCTCATCGGGTCTGCGTTCCGTCGATCGAGGGGGTGGGGGAGTCGGGGGCGGCGACCGGGTCGTGGGCGGGCAGCGCCGCGATCGCCTCGGCCGCGGCCTCGCTCGTGACGACGAGGACGCCGGTGCCGGCGCGGGCGAGGTCGCGGAGGACGCGCATCCACTCGCCGACCGGGCCGCCGTGCCGCTCGGGCGAGGTGACGACGACGGCCTCGACGCCCGCGCGGCTGGCGGCGAGCGTCGTGAGCAGGCGGATCCGGGCGACGGCCGGGACCGCCGAGAAGGGGGCGCGGGCGAGGTCGGCGAGGCCCTGATCGTCGAGGATGACGCCGACCTCGTGCCGGCCGGAGCGGTGCCCGGCGAGGGCGAGCTCCTCGGCGACGACCGCGCGGAGCGACACGTCGTCGGCGGGCTCGTTGATCCGCGGGGTGTCGACGAGCGCGACCCGCTCGGCGACGCGGGCGGCGGCCTCCTTCGGATCGGCATCCGTCTGCGGAGCGGAGCCGTCGTCGTCGATCGCGATCGTCCCGCCGTCGAGGCGCATCCGCCCGGACGCCACGAGCGAGAGCACGGTCGGCCGCAGCTCGGTCTCGGCGACGGCGACCACGGGATCCGGGCCGCCGTAGGAGAGGGAGACGGCGGGCAGGGCGGGGGCGGGGCCGTCGCCGACGCGCGCGTCGGTCAGGGTGACGATCACGAGACGGCTCCGGCGGTCGACGCGGCGGACGCGGCGGCGGTGGTCGCGGGCGCCTCGTCCGCGCGCGGCGCGACCTCGCGCAGCTCGGGCGTCGCGGCGATCAGGTCGCCGGCCGCCCGCCAGTCGAGGCCGCAGAGCGCGAGCGAGGTGAGGATCACGAGGGAGTGGCCCTCGGCGCGGCCGATGTCGCTGCGGGTCGCCTCGTCGAGCACCGCGAGCGCGCCGCCCTCGATGAGGCGCGCGAGCGTGGGCGCGGGGATGTCTCCGCGGAGCTCGCCCGCGGCGATGCCGCGCTCCACGACGCGCTGCAGCGCCGACCGGAGGGGCGCCAGCTCGGTGCCGACCTCGCGGGCGAGCGGCCCGCGCACGGCGACCCGCGCCATCACGCGCACCTGCTCGACCTCGGCCCAGAGGCGCGCGCCGATGAGGGCGACGTGGATCCGGCTGTCGTCGTGGGCGATGCCGGCCAGCGACTCCACGATGCGCCGGGCGCCGCGCTGCAGCACCTCGCGCACGAGGTCGTCGCGCGTGGCGAAGTGCCCGTACACGGCACGGCGGCTGAGGCCGGCGGTGGTCGCGATGGTCTCGAGGGAGGCGTCCGGGTCGCGGTCGAGCGCGACGACGGCCGCGTCGATCAGGGCCTGGCGGTTCGTCGCGGCGTCCTTGCGGGGCGCGCGGGCGGAGGCGAGGGAGGTCATGCGACCAGGCTAGCTATCTTGCACAGTCGTGTGCAAGTTGCTGAGCGCACTCACGGTCTCGGCGTCGCGCCTCCCATGCCGGGGTCCGGGGTCAGCTCCGGAGGGTCTCGCTGGGCAGCTCGCCGAACACGGACGCGTACGACGCCGCGAACCGGCCGAGGTGGGCGAAGCCCCACCGCTCGGCGACGCTGCGGACGGTCGTGGTCGTGGGGGTCGCGTCCAGGAGCTCGGCGCGCACCCGACGCAGGCGGATCCCGCGCAGGTACTCGGTGGGCGTCTGGCCGTGGTGGCGGCGGAGCGCGAGCTGGAGGACGCGCGTCGAGATGCCGGCGGCGGCCGCGGCCTCGGCCGGCGTGATCGGCAGGTGCGCGTTGTGGTGCAGGTACTCCACGGCGACGCGGATGTGCGCCATGCGGGGCGCGCGCAGCTCGGCGGGCAGCTCCACGTCGTCCCAGGGGAAGAGATGGAGCGTCGCGCGGGCGAGCGCGAGGTCGGCCTCGAGGCGCAGCAGCGGGGAGGCGTCGGGATCCGTGATGACGGGCGCGGCCGCGGCCACCGCCCGGCGCCACGCGGCGGCCGTCTCGATGCTCGGCACGCTGCGGTGCTCGAACAGGAGCGGGCGGGCGGGGCCGTGGTGGAACTCGGTCGCGGTCTGCTCGAGGAACCCGGCGTCGAGGTGCACGCAGTTCTGCCGCGTGGAGCTCGCCTGGTACTGGAACGGGCGGCCGGAGGGGAAGAGGAAGGGGAGCTGGCCCTGGGAGGAGACGGCGCGGGATCCGCGGTCGACCGTGATCTGCCCCTCGAGGAACCAGGTGACCACGTGCTCGGGGCGCTGGGGGCTCTCGGCCCACTGCGTTCCCGCGATGCGCGAGGTGCGGAGCGTGACGCGCTCGCCGCCGAGGACGGCGTAGCGGTAGGAGAAGGAGTTCGTGCGGCGGTCGCGGGCGAAGCGGATGCCCTCGAGGACGGGCGCGAAGCTCGCCGTGGCCTCGTCGATGTCGGCGCCGGACATGACGGCGCGGACGAACGGGTCGGGCTCGAGCTCGGCGGCGGAGATGACCGGGGCGCTGTCGAGGTCGACGGGGGCGGCGGCGCGCGCGGCGGCTGCATCGTCGTCGGCTGCGGTGTCGATCATCGCGGTGGCCGCGGCGACGACCGCGGCGGCGCCGGCGGCGGCGTCCTGCGAGGGGTCGACGAGCGAGGCCGCGTCGGAGGCGGCCGAGGTGCGCTCGAGGATCGGTGCGGCGGTCGCGGGGGCGTCGTCGGTGACCGATTGCACCGGCGTCCCGAGGGTGTCGTCGACCGCGGCGGCGAGCGGCGTGCGCGGGCGGCGCGAGGGGTCCCTCGTTCCGGCGGGGGTCAGCGTGGTCGTCATGGTCCCTGGTGTCTCTGGGTGTCGGTCGTCTCCACCCTCCCGCTCATCATGCACGGCGCTCCTGCGGGGAGGGGCCTCCGCGGTGCGAGAGGCTGCCCCTTCTTCGGCACGGCCCCGTGGGAGAGCTGGTGCGCGCTCCGCGGCTATCCGCTGAGCGAACGCGCGTCCCCCGGTCGCTTGCGGCGGGGGTCACTCCACGCGCACGGGATCCGCACCGCCGGGACGCCTAGGCTCGTGCCGCGGGCGATCCCCGCGCCCCCTGATCCCGAGAGGCGCCGCATGACGAGCGACCGGTCCCTGGCCTTCATCCTGCTGCGCTCGTGCCTCGTGATGGTGGCGCTCGGCGTGGTCACGGTGCAGACGGGCGGCGGCCTGGGCGTCGTCGGCGTCGTGGCCTTCGTGCTCGCGGCGGGCCTCGGCGGCGGCGCGACCTTCTATTGGCGTCGCCACCTGGCGGCGAAGCGGGACGACCCGTTCAGCTGATGGGCTGATCCGGCGGTCCGCCGGTCCGCGGATGCGGCGTCCGTCCGCCGATCCGCCGCCGCCGCGCCTCAGGCCGGGTCGGCCACCGTGGACGTGAGCGTCGACGAGCCGTCGGGGAGGCGCCGCACCTCGATCCGGTCGGCGACGCGCTGCTTCAGCTCCTCCACGTGGCTGACGATGCCCACTGTGCGGCCGTCGGAGGAGAGGCGGCCGAGCTCGGACATCACGGCGTCGAGGGTCTCGGGATCCAGCGTGCCGAACCCCTCGTCGACGAACAGCGTGCCGAGCTGCAGCCCGCCCGCCTCCGCCTGCACGACGTCGGCGAGCCCGAGCGCGAGGCTGAGCGCCGCGTAGAAGGTCTCGCCGCCGGAGAAGCTCGCGGGCTCGCGCACGCGGTCGGTGACGTGGTCGCGGATCTGCAGGGCGAGGCCGGTCTTCCGGGACCGGCTCGTGGCCTCCCGCTCCTCGCTCACCTCCAGCTCGTAGCGGCCGCTCGACATGATCCGGAGGCGCGCGTTGGCGGCCTGCACGACGTCCTCGAAGCGGCGGAGGAGCACGTAGGTGCCGAGGGTGAGGCCCCGCGTGTTCTCCGGGCTGGTGGCGTTCGCGATCTCGGACATGCGGATGGCGGCGCGCGCCTCCTCGCCCGCGAGCGCGCTCGCGCGGCGCGCGGCGTCGTGCCGGGCGAGGGCGGCGGCGCTGCGGTCGGCCCGGTCGCGCGCGCGGGCGGCGCGCTCGGCGGTGGCGCGCGCGGCGGCCTGGGCGGCGTGGGAGGCGGCGAGGGCGGCGGCGGGATCCGCGTCCTCGGTGCCCGTGAGCGTCGCGACCTCCGGATCCACGAGGCCCTCCGCGACGACGGCCTGCTCGCGCTCGTGCGCGGCGACCCGCTGCGCGAGCGCCGGGAGCTCGGCCGGCGGCAGGGCGGCGGCGCGGGCCTCGTCCTCCGTCGCGAACGACCGGGCGGCGAGGGCGTCGGCGAGCTCGGTCGCGCGCGCCTCGGCCTCGGCGGCCGTGCGCGCGCGATCGGCGGCGAGCGCGAGGAGCCGCTCGACGAGGGCGCGCTCCTCGGCGCGGTCGGCGACCAGGGCGGCGACGCGCGGGGTGTCGGGGGTGTCGGTGTCGGCGGCGGCGGCTGCTGCGGCGGCGTCCGACGCGCTCACGGGCTCGGCCCCGGCGTCCCGAAGCGCGGCGCGCACCGCCTCCGCGTCCTCCGCCAGCCGCTCGCGGGCCCGGATCACGCGCTCCCGGAGGCCCGACAGCGCGGCGCGCGCGTCCTCGCGGCGGACGCGGATCCGCTCCGTCTCGGCGTCGTGCGCCGCGAGCCGCGCCTCGGCCGCGCGCAGCGCGCCGCCCGCGGCCTCCGCCTCGGCGAGTCGCGCGGTGCGGTCGGCGACCTCGCGCTCGGCGTCCTCGTGCGTGACGCCGTCGAGCTCCGCGGCCATGGCCTCGTGCCGCGCGGTCTCCGCGGCCAGGGCCGCCGCCGCCTCGGCCTGCGCCTGCCCCGCCCGCTCGCGTGCCTCGGCGGCGGCCTCGATCTCGTCGTCGTCCGGGTGGCCGGGGGTGCTCGGGGCGGGGAGCGGGTGATCCGCGGATCCGCACACCGGGCACGGCGCGCCCGCCACCAGCTCGCGCGCCAGCTCGCCCGCGAGACCGCGGACCTTGCGCTGCCGCAGCTCCGCCTCGTGCCGCACGGCGTCGCCCGCGGCGGTCGACCGCGACTCCAGCGCCGCGCGAGCCGCGGTGATTCGCGCGTCCTGGGCGACGAGCGCCGCCGCCTTCCGCCTCGTGGCCTCCGCCTCGGCGACCGCGGTGCGGGCCGCGTCGACGCCACCCGCCGCTCCCGCCGCGGCGTCGCGGGCCTCGACCAGCGGGATCCGCTCGTCCGGCCGCTCCGCCAGAGCCGCCTCGGCCGCCTCCGCGTCCGCCTCGCGCTGGGCGACGGCCGCCTCGGCGGCGCGCACCTCGGATCGCCGACCCGGCAGCCCGCGCTCGCGCGCCTCGGCGTCGGCCAGGGTCGCGAGCTCGGCGACCAGGGCGTCGCGCCGCGCGGCGAGGTCGTCCGCCGAGGCGTCCGCGAGCGTCGGCCGCGCGTCGCGGCACGCCCCCCGGGCCGCGTCCTCGGCCGTGCGCGCCCGCTCTCCGGCCGCGTCGGCCCGGTCGCGCGCGGCCAGCGGCCCGGTGACCGCCTCCGCCCGCCGCGCCTCCTCCAGTCGCGCCGCCAGCCGCGCGACCTCGTCGGCCTCCTCCCGCAGCGCCTCCTCGCGCGCGATGAGGGTGCGGCGGCGCTCGAGCGCGCGCGTGATCCGCTCCGCCTCCTCCCGCGCATCCGCCGCCCGGCGCCGCGCAGCCTCGTCCTCCTCGCGCGCCGCGTCCGCCGCATCCGCCAGCTCGGCGAGGAGGCGCACGGTGTCGGCCGCGTCGTCGACCGCGAGCGCCTCCACGCGCGTCGCCTCGCGGAGTCCCGTGAGCGCCTCCGCGACCCGCGCGTCGGCCGCGTCGGTGCGCGCCTTCGCGGCCGTGCGCATCTCCGCGAGCTGCTTCGCGGTCGCGTCGTAGACGGCCGTGCCGAACAGCGACTGCAGCACGAGCCGCCGCTGCTCGCCCGTCGAGCGCAGGAACTCCGCGAACTCGCCCTGCGGCAGCACGACGGTCTGCACGAACTGCGCGCGCGTGAGCCCCACGATGCGCCCGATCTCCGTCCCCACCTCCTGCGTGCTGGTGCCGAGCACCTCGCCCGCGTCGGCCTCCGGCGACGACAGGCGGAACAGCTTCGCCGTGGCGTTCTGGTTCGTGGTGCCCGTGCCGCTCTTCTTCGGGCGCTGGTGCTGCGGGCTGCGGCGGACCCGGTGGATCCCGGCCGCGGTCTCGAACACCAGCTCCACGTACGGCTCCACGCCGGGCGCCGCGTGGTGGCTGTGCAGGCGGTCGCGGCTGGATCCCTCGCTCGCGAGCGATCCGTAGAGCGCGAACACGATCGCGTCGATGAGCGTCGACTTGCCGGATCCGGTGGGCCCCTCGAGCAGGAACAGGCCCGACCGCCCGAGCTCGGCGAAGTCGATGACGTGCTCGCCGGCGAAGGGGCCGATCGCGCGGAGCGTCAAGCGGTGCAGGTCCATCAGGCGCTCCGCTCCGCGGCCAGGGCCTGCTCGTACGCCTGGCGCAGCACGAGCGCCTCGGCGTCGGTGGGCGGCGCGCCCGTCGCGTGCTCCACGAAGTCGGCGGCGACCTCGAGCGGATCCGTCGTGGCGTCCACCACGCGCGACCACACGCCCTCGACCCGTCCCTCCGGCTCGTGCAGCACGACGAGCGCGTGCGGCAGCGCCTCCCGCACGCGCGCCACGAGGTGGGCCGGATGCACCGGATCCGTCACGTGCACGCGCAGCCACGCGTCGGCGAGGTCGGCGTGCCTGCCGTCCGTGATCTCCGCGAGCGTGCCCGTGACCTCATCCAGCCGCCGCGGCACCGGCGCGTCGATCAGCTCGACCGTGGTGGACCCGTCGGCCGCCAGCTCGACGAGCGCGCTCGACTTCCGCTGCATCCGCTCCCCGAACGAGAACGCGAGCGGCGAGCCGGAGTACCTGATGCGCGGCCGCTCCGCCCGCACCTCCTGCGCCCCGTGCAGGTGCCCGAGCGCCACGTAGTCCGCGCCCCGGAACACCGACGCCGGCACCTGGTCGAACCCGCCCACGCGGATGTCCCGCTCGCTCTCGCTCGGTGCCGCTCCCGTGACGAACGCGTGCGCGACCACGACCACGCGCGCCTCCGGTCGCTCGACGGCGTCGGCGCGCACGCGGTCCATCGCCGCGCCCAGCACGGCCTCGTGCGAGCGCGGCAGGGGAGGGGCGCCCGCGGCGGCGAGCGACGCGCGCACGGCATCCGGATCGAGGTACGGCACCCCGTAGATCGCGACCGGCCCGTCCACGTCGTCGAGCACCATGGGCACGTCGAGCGCCTCGGCCGACGCGAGGATGCGCACCCCGTCGCGCAGCAGTCCCGACGCGAACCCGAGGCGCGCGGCCGAGTCGTGGTTGCCGGGCGTGACGACGACGGTGGCGTGCGCGCTCAGCCGCGCGAGCGCGTCACCGAGCAGCGTGACGCTCGGCACGCCCGGCACCGCACGGTCGTAGACGTCGCCGGCGACCAGCACGACGTCCACCTCCCGCTCCTCCACGAGCGCGACGAGGTGGTCGAGGAACGCCGCGTGATGCGCGTGCAGGTCCTCGCCGTGGAGGGTGCGCCCGAGGTGCCAGTCGCTCGTGTGGAGGATGCGCACGCGAGTCCTTCCGTGGGGCTGCCGGCGGTGCCCGTCACGCTACCGGAGGGCGCCGACACGGGAGGGCCGCCCGGCGCCCTCGATGGCGGCTAGCTGTCGCCCGCGTCCTCCTTCCCGTGCGCCGCGACCGACACGTCCTCCCACTCCCGCCACGTCGCGAGGCGCTGTGCGTAGTCCTTCTCCGCGATCGCCAGCGGCCCGTCGCCGAGGAAGATCCGCAGCGGCGGCTCCTCCGCGTCGACGATCGCGAGGATCGCGTCGCGCGTCGCCGTCGGGTCGCCCGGCGTCGTGCTCTTGTAGCCCTCCGCGCGGCGCTCGCGCATGCCGTCGTAGGCGGCGATGGGCTCGGCGCGCTTCGCCGAGGCGCCCGACCAGTCGGTGCTGTAGCCGGCGGGCTCGACGAGCGTCACGTGGATCCCGAACTCCGCCACCTCGAGCGCCAGCGACTGGCTGAACCCCTCGAGCGCCCACTTCGACGCGTGGTAGATGCCGGTGTTGGTGAAGGCGCTGATCCCGCCGATGCTCGAGACCTGCACGATGTGCCCGGATCCCTGCGCGCGCATGATCGTGACCGCGGCCTGCGTGATCCACAGCGCGCCGAAGACGTTGGCCTCGAACTGGCCGCGCACCTCGTCCTCGGTGAGCTCCTCGATGGCGCCGAACTGGCCGAAGCCCGCGTTGTTGACGACCACGTCGAGCGTGCCGAAGCGCTCCGCCGCCCGCTGCACGGCGGCGATGCCGGCCTCCCGGTCGGTGACGTCGAGCCGGATGGGCAGCACGGCGTCGCCGTACCGCTCGACGAGGGCGTCGAGCGTGGAGGTGTCGCGGGCTGTCGCGGCGACGCGGTCGCCGCGCTCCAGCGCCGCCTCCGCCCACTCGCGGCCGAAGCCCTTGGATGCGCCGGTGATGAACCAGGTCGTCATGGGGATGTCCTCTCGTCGGTACTCCGGCCAACGTCCGCGGCCGGGTCCCCATGCCCGGATCCGCCGATCCCTCCCCAGGCGTCGCCCGACGGACACCCGCGACCAGCCCGCCCGCCATCGGGACCCGCGGGACCGCCTTGGTAGGATCGAGTGTGACTGGAGAGAACCTGCTCGGCGTCCCCGAGACGCGCCTGGCCGACGAGCCCGAGGTCGCCGCCCGCATCGCGAACGCCGACGGCGATCACGACACCCTCGGCGCCATCGCGGCCGACCACCCGCAGTCGTCGCTCGTCTGGGCGCTGCTCGCCGACTCCGCGTACGTGCAGGGCGACCGCATCGCCTCGTACGCGTTCGCGCGCGTCGGCTACCACCGCGGGCTCGACTCGCTGCGCAAGTCCGGCTGGAAGGGCCAGGGCCCCGTGCCGTGGAGCCACGAGCCGAACCGCGGCGTCCTCCGCTCCCTCTACGCGCTGCGTCGCGCGGCCGCCGCCATCGGCGAGGAGGACGAGGTCTCGCGCCTCAGTGCCTTCCTGCGCGACGCGGATCCCACGGCCGCCGGCCACATCGAGGCGGCGGTGGCCGGGGCGCTCCCGCCCACGGAGGCCATCGTCATCCGCGGCCAGGACTGACCCGCCCGCACCGCGCACCACCCCCACCACGCACCGCCCGCACCACGCACCGCCCGCACCACGCACCGCCCGCACCACCGCACGCCACCCGACCCAGACCCGACCGACCCGCCCCGACGAGGAGTGAGCCATGCCCGCAGTAGTGATCATCGGAGCCCAGTGGGGGGACGAGGGCAAGGGACGCGCGACCGACCTCCTCGGCAGCCGCGTCGACTACGTCGTGAAGTTCAACGGCGGCAACAACGCCGGCCACACGGTCGTCGTCGGCGACGAGAAGTACGCGCTGCACCTGCTGCCCTCGGGCATCCTCACGCCGGGCGTCGTGCCCGTCATCGGCAACGGCGTCGTCGTCGACATCGAGGTGCTGTTCCACGAGCTCGACGCGCTCGCCGCCCGCGGCGTCGACGTCTCGCGCCTCCGCGTCAGCGCCAACGCGCACGTCATCACGCACTACCACCGCACCATCGACAAGGTCACGGAGCGCTTCCTCGGCAAGCGCCAGATCGGCACCACCGGCCGCGGCATCGGGCCCACCTACGCCGACAAGATCAACCGCGTCGGCATCCGGATCCAGGACCTCTTCGACGAGAACATCCTGCGCCAGAAGGTCGAGGCGGCCCTCGACGCCAAGAACCACATGCTCGTCAAGATCTACAACCGCCGCGCCATCTCGGCCGAGGAGATCGTGGAGAGCCTCCTCTCCTACGTGGAGCGCCTCCGCCCCATGGTGGGTGACGCGTCGCTCGAGCTGAACGCCGCGCTCGACGAGGGCAAGACCGTGCTCTTCGAGGCCGGCCAGGCCACCATGCTCGACATCGACCACGGCACGTACCCGTTCGTCACGTCGTCGTCCGCCACGTCCGGCGGCGCGGCCACGGGCTCGGGCGTCGCGCCGAACCGGCTCGACCGGATCATCGCGGTCGTCAAGGCGTACACGACCCGCGTCGGCGCCGGCCCCTTCCCCACGGAGCTGCACGACGCGTCCGGCGAGTACCTGCGCGCCAAGGGCTTCGAGTTCGGCACCACCACCGGCCGCCCGCGCCGCTGCGGCTGGTACGACGCGCCCATCGCGCGCTACACGGCGCGCATCAACGGCGTCACCGACTTCGTGCTCACCAAGCTCGACGTGCTCTCGGGCCTCGCGACCATCCCGGTCTGCGTCGCCTACGACGTCGACGGCGTGCGCCACGACGAGGTGCCCGTCTCCCAGTCCGACTTCCACCACGCGACGCCCGTCTACGAGGAGCTGCCGGGCTGGCAGGAGGACATCACGGGCTGCCGCACCTTCGCCGACCTGCCGAAGAACGCGCAGGACTACGTGATGGCCATCGAGCGCATGAGCGGCGCGCGCATCTCGGCCGTCGGCGTGGGCCCGGAGCGCGAGCAGGTCGTCGTGCTGCACGACCTCCTCGAGGCCTGACCCTGATCCACGACGGCTGGGCCGACGACGCCCGCCTCGGCACCGACGCGTCGGACCTCGCGCGCTTCCTCAGCCGGGCGGACGCGCGCACGATGAACCGCGAGCGCCTCCAGGCCGACCTCGACATGGGCCAGGAGCAGTACGTGGCGGCATGGCGCGAGCTGCACCGCTTCGGCTACGTGTCGTCGGCGGAGCTGCGGCGGCTGGTCGTCGAGAGGTAGCGCGCCCCCGCCCTCGCCATTCCGTTGCGCTGTATATCGTCCGACTGTACAGTCGGACGACATGAGGAGGGCGAGATGACGAGGGACCCGCTGCTGCCGCTCACCGAGACGGTGGCCTGCATCCTGCTCGCGCTGCGCGAGCCGGCGCACGGGTACGCGATCATGGCGCGCGTCGAGGAGATGAGCGAGGGCGCCGTGCGCCTCGCGCCGGGGACGCTCTACGGCGCCCTCGACACGCTCGTGAAGCAGCGGCTCATCGCGCGCGTGGCGAGCGAGGATCCGCGCCGCAAGGTCTACCTCCTCACAGACAGGGGATCCGAGGTGCTCGGGCAGGACGCCGAGCGGATGGCCCATCTCGTGCGGCTCCACGCGCACGGGCCGGCACGCAGGGAGGGATGACCATGGTGATCAGGTTCTTCGTGGACTTCGACGAGGAGGAGCGCTGGCTCGACCGGATGGCGGCGGAGGGGCGGCTGATGCGGAAGCGGGGGTTCGTCTACTCGTCCACGGACATCGAACCCGGATCCGCGGTCGTGCGGATCGACTACCGGCCCCGCATGAGCGCCGACGACTTCGCCGACTACGTGCAGCTCTTCGCCGACGCGGGCTGGCGGCACATCAGCGGCAGCCGCACGAGCGGCACCCAGCACTTCGCGTCGACGACGGCGGATGCGGACGCCGACATCTTCTCGGACGCCCGGTCCCGGGCGCAGCGCTACAAGCGCGCGCTCGACGTGAACGCGGCGGTGCTCCTGCCGCTCCTCGTGGTGGTGTCCATCCTCCTGGCGACGGAGGGCTCGGGGTTCCGCCTGGCCTTCTCGCCGGGCGAGTGGTACCTCACGCCGGGCCTGTGGGAGATGCAGGGGTGGCGGTTCGCGGGCGCGTTCATCTTCGAGTCGGTCTTCGTGGCCCTGCGCGTGGGGCTGCCGTTCCTGATGATCGCCGCGTGCATCGTGATGCTCGTGACGGCGGTGCGCCAGGGGATCCTCTACCGGCGCGCGATCGCGGCGGCGTAGGCGACGCAGCTCTTCCCGCGTTGCCCGCAGTCCTCCGCGTCAGCGGGCGCCTACGGCCTCCGCGATCCGGTCCGCCGCCTCGACCGGCGTGATGCGCGACGTGTCGACCACCTCCGCGTCCGCGTGCAGCCAGGTGCGGGCGGCGTCGGCGTAGGGCTCGACGCGCGAGAAGCGGAAGCCCGACGGGCCGAGGTCATGGTCGTGCTGGATCCGGTGGCGGAGAGTGTCCGTGTCCGCGTGCAGCACGAAGTGGCGGATCGGGACGCCGTGCGCGGCGAGACCCCCGCTGATCTCGCGCCAGTACGCCTCGACGAGCACCGTCATCGGCATCATGAGCGTGCCGCCCGCGTACTCGAGCACGCGCCGCGCGGTCTCGACGACGAGCGGCCGCCACGGCGCCCAGTGCTGGAAGTCGTCCGTCGCCGGCAGGCCCGGCCGGACGTCCATGAGCACCTCGCCGACCTTCTCGGCGTCGAGCACGCGGCTGCCGGGGATCCGCTCCTGCACGAGCCGCGCCGTCGTCGTCTTGCCCACCCCGTGCGTCCCGTTGAGCCAGATGATCACGGCCGGAGGCTAGCGGCGGCGCGACGCCCACGGCATCCGCCGGGCGACGTATCCGGCCGCGTCCTGGTCGCCGCCGCGCCGGAGGACCAGGCTGGAGGGGCGGCGGGGACCCGGCCCCGCGCACGCGGAAGGACCCCATGCTCTCGATCGTCTACTCCAGCACCGCCGAGCGGTCCTTCGACGACGTCGACCTCGCCCAGCTCCTGGCCCAGAGCCGCGCGACCAACGCGGCGCACGGGCTGACCGGGCTCCTCGTCCACCGGCAGGGGCGCTTCCTCCAGCTGATCGAGGGGGAGGAGGCCGACGTGCGCGAGCGCATGGCCGCGATCCTCGCCGACGACCGCCACGGCCGGATCGCCACGCTCATGGAGGAGCGGATCACCGAGCGGCAGTTCCCCGACTGGACGATGGGCATGGCCAAGTACGACGCCCGCGTGGCCGAGCGGATCCCTGGCTACCGCGACACCTTCGACGACCTCGAGGGCGAGCGCCCGGACGACGCCATCCGGCCCGCGCTCCGCGAGCTGATCCGCTGGTTCCAGGAGGACACCGGCCGGCTGTCCTGAGGGTCGCGGCCCGACGCGGACGCCGACGCCGGCATCACACGCTCGGGTACCGGTAGAACCCCTCGCCCGTCTCGACGCCCGTCCTGCCGTGCCGCACGTAGTTCTCGTGGAGGTACTCCGCCCAAGCCTGCACCTTCGGATCCGCCGACATGCGCGCCGTGGCGTACGAGTTGCGGAGGCCGATGGCGTCGTAGATCTGGAACGGGCCGTAGGGGGATCCGGTCGCCGTGCGCCAGGTCGCGTCGATGGTCTCCACGTCGGCGTAGCCGCCCACGAGGAGCTCGGCGGCGGCGCGCATGAACGGCGCGAGCATGGTGTTGAGCACGTAGCCGGACCTCTCCCGCTGCATCACGATCGGGAGCATCCCGGTGTCCGCCGCGTACCGGCGCGCGGCGTCGACGGCGGCCGCGTCGGTGGAGGGGGAGGGCATGATCTCCGCCGTGTTGTAGCGCCAGATGCGGTTCGCGAAGTGCAGGGCCAGGAACCGTCCGGGCAGGTGCACCACGTCGACGAGGTCGCTCGGCAGCATGTAGGAGGAGTTCGTGGCGATGATCGCGTCGTCGCGCGCGAGACGCGAGACCGCGTGATGGAGCTCCCGCTTGACGGAGAGGACCTCGGGCGCCGCCTCGATGACGAGGTCCGCGTCGCGCACGGCCTCGGCCAGGTCCGTCGTGATGCGGAGGGAGGCGAGCGCGGCCGCCGTGCTGCTGGGCGTGGCGCCGGCCACCGCGTCGTCGACGTACGCCGCGGGCAGCCCGGCGAGTCGCCGTCGGGAGGCGTCGAGCGCCGTCTCGCTGATGTCGTAGGCGGTGGCGCGTCGGCCGTGGAACGCCGCGTGGAAGGCGATCTGCGAACCGAGCGTGCCGATCCCCAGGACGGCCACGCTCCGGATGTCGGGCATGGGGGACCTCCTGGGCGGCGGGACTGCGCGACCCACGAGGAGCGGGTGCCGGATGACGCCCGGCCGCCTTTCGCGCCCGGTCGTCTGCGTCACGGTAGCCAGCCGCCGTCCGGCCCGGGCCCGTCCTCCTCAGGAGCGCCGGGCCCGCCGTCGCTCAGGCGGCCGGCGCCGCGCTCCGCCAGAAGCCCGCGAGGAGATCCGCGCTCGCCTCCGGCTGGTCGACCTGCGCGGAGTGGCCGGCGTCCGCGATCACCTCGTAGCGGGCGCCCGCGCGCGCGGCCATGTCGCGCTGCCACTCCTGCGGCCAGGCGTCGTCGGCGTCGCCGTGGGAGACGAGCGCCGGGAGTCCGGTCGCGCGCAGCTCGTCGACGCGGTCGGTCTGCGCCTGCATGATCTCCAGCGCGCCCAGCAGCTGCGCCGACGCCGTGCCGACGAGGCGCGTGCGGAACCACTCCACCTCGGGGTCGTCGCCGTCGAGCTGCTCGGGAAGGAACCACAGCGGCCAGAGCCCGGCGCTGCCGGACGCGCGGACGGCCGCGATCTGCTCGGAGCGGTCCGCGCGGCTGCGTGGGCCCGAGTTCCAGTGCACGTAGCTGGCGAAGCGGCCGGGGTCGCGGATCACGGCCTGCAGCCCGACGACGCCGCCGAAGCTGTGGCCGAGGAGGTGCACGGGGCCGAGGGGCGCGGCGGGGGCGGTGCCGGTCGCGACGTGACGGCCCCCGGATCCCCCGACGCCCGCGAGCGCGTCGACCACGTGGTGCACGTCCTGGCCGAGGGTCTCGAGCTCGTAGCCGGAGGCGTCCACGGGCGGCTCGGCCTGGCCGGGACCGGTCGATCCCCACTGCCCGCGCTGCGAGAACGCCACGACGGTGAAGCCGCGGTCGGCGAGCGGACCCATGACCGGGAAGAAGTCCTCCTTCGATCCCGTGAAGCCCGGCACGAGCAGCGCGACGGGCGCCGTCGCCGGATCCCCGGTGCGGGCGGGCACGCGGACCGCGGACAGCCGGGCCGCCGGGACCTCGATCGTCAGGTCCTCCGCGTCCTCGGGCCGGTGCTCGGACAGGGTGCGCGGGGCGTGGGCGTCGGTGCTCATGTCGTCAGCGTAGGCCGGGGGTGCGGCGGTGGCGCGCTCGTCAGGCCGCATCCACCACCGGCAGCGTCAGGCGGAAGCGCGCGCCCGCGCCCGGGACGGCGGGCAGGCAGACGAGGTCGCCGCCCTGGGCGCGGGCGAGCGCGCGGGCGATGGAGAGGCCGAGGCCCGCGCCGCCGTGCTGGCGGTCACGGCCGTCGTCGAGGCGCACGAGGCGGTCGAAGACGCGCTCGCGGTCGGCGTCGGGGACGCCGGGGCCGTCGTCGGCTACCGTGATCCGCACGGTGCCGTCCGCGGGCGCCTCCGCCGTCACGCGCACCTCGGACGCGGCGTAGCGGGCGGCGTTCTGCAGGAGGTTGTCGAGCACCTGGGCGAGCCGGTCGGGATCCGCGCGCACGGCCGGGGGAGCGGCCGGCACGTCGGCGGTGATGCGCGTGCCGGGCGTGCGGGCGCGCTGCTGCGCGACGGCCGCCTCCACCACGGACGGCACGCGCACCGGCCGGCCATCGACGGAGAGGCCCTCGTCGAGGCGCGCCATCGTGAGCATGTCGTCGACGAGGCGGCCCGCGCGGATCGCCTCGCGCACCACGTGCACCGCCAGGCGCTCGCGCTCCTCGGCGCTCGGGTCGGCGCGCACGAGGGCGTCGGCGGAGGCGCGGATCCCGGCGACGGGCGTCCGCAGCTCGTGGGCGGCGTCCGCGACGAACGCGCGCATCCGCGCCTCGGCCGCGAGGGCCTGGCGCTCGGCGTGCTCGATGTCGTCGAGCATCTCGTCGAAGGCGACGGCCGTGCGGCCGAGCTCCGTGGTCGGACGCGTGGGGCGGAGGCGGCGGCCGCGGTCGCCGCGCCCGATGGAGCGGGCGACGCCCGTCATCGCCTCGAGCGGCCGGAGCGTGCCGCGCACCACCACGACGAGCGCGACGGCCGCGAGCACGAGGAACGCCAGGGAGGCGACCGCGAGGATGCCGCGGAGGGACGCGAGCGTGCCGTCCACGGATCCGGTGCCCGCCGACAGCTCGAGCACCGTGCCGTCGCTGAGGTCGGAGCGCAGGGTGATCCCGTCGGCCGAGGAGCTCACGGAGCTCGCGGTGACGGAGACCGCGTCGGCGCGCGGCGTCGCCGGGGTGCTGACGGAACCGGGGGCGTCGCCGAGCGGATCCGGCCCCGGCAGCGCGCCGCCGAGCGGATCCCGGCCCGGCCGCACCGAGACGGCCCCGCCGTCGGGGCTCGTGATCTGCACGGCCACGCCCTGCGCGCTCAGCCGCTCGGCGAGCGCGTCGTCGTCGAGCACGCCCACGAGCGCGGCGGCCGCGGACGCGCGGTCGGCCAGCCGGTCCTGGATCTGCTGCCGCAGCTGCGCTCCGAGGATCGCCTGCACCGTGAGCGACAGCGCCACGAGGAGCACCGCGAGGAGGGCGAGCACGGCGAGGACCGTGCGGGTGCGGAGGGACCCGGTGCGCAGCGGCGCGTCGGGCCCGGCGGCGGGAGCGCGGCCGTGCGCGAGGCGCCGCGCGCGGGCGACCGCGCTCACGCCTCCACCCGGTAGCCGAGCCCGCGGACGGTGTGCAGGAGGCGCGGCCCGTGCGCCTCCATCTTCTTGCGGAGCGCGCTGATGTGGACCTCGACGAGGTTCGGATCCGCGTGGTCGTAGCCCCACACCTGCGTGAGCAGCTGCGTCTTCGACAGCGTGCGGCCGCGGTGCGCGGCGAGGTAGGCGAGCAGCTGGAACTCGATGGAGGTGAGGTCGAGCGGCTCGCCGCCGCGGCGCGCGAGGCCGGAGTCGGGATCCACCAGGAGGTCGCCGATCTCGACCACGGACGCGAGCCGCCCGCGCCGCCGGAGCACCGCGCCGACGCGCGCGACGAGCTCCGCGAGCGCGAACGGCTTGACGATGTAGTCGTCCACGCCCTGGCCGAAGCCGCGCAGGCGGTCCTCGACGGCGTCGCGCGCGGTGAGCATGATGACGCTCGCGTCGCTCCAGCGGCGGATCCCCTCGGCGAGCCGGATGCCGCTCGGGCCGGGGAGCATCCAGTCGAGCACCACGAGGTCGGGCAGGAACCCCTTGACCTCCTCCTCGAGCTCGACGCCCGAGGCGAGGCCGCGGACGACGAAGCGCTCGGCGGCGAGGGTGGACACGACGGCGGCGCGGATGGCCTCGTCGTCCTCGACCACGAGGACGCGTGCGGGAGGGAGCATGAGCCGACTGTAGGAGGCCCGGATGGGCGATCCCGGCCGCATGTCCGCCCGGGGCGCGGAACTTAAGCAGGACTTCAGATCCGCTGCCGAGCCTGGCTGTACCGACCCGGCGCACCCCGCGCCGCGGCGGACACGGAAGGAACACCATGGACGACACCATCACGGTCTTCGAGAAGGGCCGCGGCACGGGGACGCCCGCGCCGCGGAAGCGCCGCGCGGGCATGGCCGTCGGCATCGCCGGCGCCTCCCTCGGCCTCGTCGCGCTCTTCTCCTCGGCGGCGTTCGCCGACGGGAACGGCGGCGACGCCAGCGGATCGACCGGATCCGGGAGCGGCACGACCGCCACCTGCCCCGCGCCGCCCGCGCTGCCGGACGGATCCACGCCGCCCGTGCTCCCGACGCCGCCCACGAACGCGGACGGCACCCCGGCCACGCCGCCGACGCCGCCGACGAACGCCGACGGATCCACGGCCACCGTGCCCGCGCCGCCGACGAACGCCGACGGGACCCCGGCGACGCCGCCCACGCCGCCGACGCCGCCGAAGAACGCCGACGGATCCGCGGCCACCGTGCCCGCGCCGCCGACGAACGCGGACGGGACCCCGGCCACGCCGCCCACCCCGCCGACGCCGCCGACGAACGCGGACGGGACCCCGGCCACGCCGCCCACCCCGCCCACGCCGCCCACGAACGCGGACGGCACCCCGGCCACCCCGCCGGCCCCGCCCGCCGACGGCTGCGCGCCGCCCGCCCCGCCCGTGGGCGCGGACGGCAAGGCGCCCACCCCGCCCGCCGCGCCCGCGGCCCCCGGAGCGACGGGCGGCGCCACCGCCCCCGCCGCCCCGGAGCAGTCTGGCGACGGATCCGCCACGACGCCGGCGCCCACCTCCGGCAGCTGACCGGATCCACCCGTCCGGCAGCTGACCGGATCCACCCCTCCGGCCGGGGCCCGCGTCACCCGCGGGTCCCGGCCGCACGTCTGCCAGGCTGGCCGGGTGACCGCCACCGTCCCCGCGCCCGCGCCGCTCGTCGGCGCCCACGTCCGCCTCGAGCCGCTCACGCCCGACCACGTCCCCGCGCTGCACGCCGCCATCGCCCACCCCGCGGTGTTCGCCGGCGGCTTCGGCGGCGGCGCCGCGGGCCTCCGCCCGGATTCGGCCGGGTTCGCGGAGTGGGCGCGCGGCTACTTCCGCTGGGACGACCTGCCGCACGCGGTGATCCTCGTCGGCGGCCCCCACGACGGCGAGCTCGTCGGCACCAGCACCCTCACCGACCTCGACGTGTCGCGCGAGCGGATCCACCTCGGCTGGACCGCGTACGACCCGCGCGTCTGGGGCACCGTCGTCAACGCCGAGGCCAAGCGCCTCCTGCTCGGCCTCGCGTTCGACTCCGGGTTCGGACGCGTGGAGCTGCAGGCCGACGCGCGCAACGACCGGTCGCGCGCCGCGATCCTGAAGCTCGGCGCGACCCTGGAGGGCGTCCGCCGCCGCGACCAGCGCCGCGCCGACGGCACCTGGCGCGACGCCGCGGTGCACTCGATCCTCGTCGACGAGTGGCCGGCCGTGCGTGCCGGCCTCGACGCCCGCATCGCCGCCCACGCGGGCCGGCCGGTGCTGTTCCGCACGCCGCCCGCGTGAGCCGGATCCGCGTCGCGGGCACGTCCGGCGCCTGACGGCGTCGCCGCGTCAGCCGGCGGTCGGGTCGGGGTCGTCCCGGTCGAGGTCGAGGTCCGCGTCGAGGTCGAGGTCGGGGTCCGCCGGATCCGTCGGCCCGGCCGGGTAGTGGAAGCGCAGGCCGACCGCGTCGATGCGGCCCGTCCAGACCATGTCCGGGCCGACGCGGCGCAGCGGCGGATCCGCGGGGTCGAGCACGTCCGTGAGCCCGAGCTCCGCGATCCAGTCCTCGATGATGTCGCGGCGGCTCGCGGCGGCGTACGCGTCGGCGCTCCCGGTGAAGTGCACGAAGTCGGCGTCCCCCACCTGCCACGCCAGCGGGCGCAGGCCCCGGCGGCGGCCCTCGTCGTTCCAGGCGACGGCGATCATCAGCTCGACGTCCTCGAGGCGCATCGAGCGCCGTCCGAGGGGAGCGTGCGCGTCCCCGGTCATGGGCGGCCCCTCTGTCGTGGTGCGGGGGAGTGCGGGCACGTGCGCGGGCGGGCGGCGGATCCGCCGCGGGAGAGAGGCGGGGAGAGGCGGGGTGGGCCGGGAGCGGGTGGTGCGGGCGGTTCGCGACGCTCCCGGTGCGCATGTGCGCCGGCGCACCGAGCCCGAGCCCGGCCAGCGCGCGATCGCGGGCCGGGCCCTGCTCCCAGCCCTCCCTGTTCGGGTCGGAGACCTGGTGTGACCGTGCGGTTCCGCTGGGCTGTCGCGCTCCTGCGGCTCCGGACGACGTCCCCAGCGACGGGTGACCGCTCGGGACTGAGGTGAAGCTATCCCGCGGCAGCCCGGCGCGCCAGGCCCCGGCCCGAACGAAGGCGCTGCTGCGGTCCGGCCGGCGGACGCCGTGCCGCCGCCACGACGCGGGCGCCGCCGTCCCGCTGCGCGGCGACGGGGGCGACGCCGGCGTGCTCGAGGTCGTCCTCGCGCCCGGTGATGCGGATCGAGTGCACCCGCAGCGGCGTCCCCGCGCTGCCCTCGGCCACCCGGATCACCGCGGGCCCGCGCTCCATGCGCAGGTCGACCGTCGTGGAGCGGCGCGCGGCCCCGGGCTCGAGCGGCGGGTAGCGGACGGTGCGCGTGTGCGCCCGGTCGAGCGCGAAGCCGAGCGCGAGGGGCACGGCGGCGGCGTGGTCGTAGGTCACCGTGACGGAGTGCACGCCCGCCTCCTCCGCCACGACGGCGAAGTCGAGGTAGCTGCGGCTGCCGGGGTCGGCGGCGTCGGTGTCGGGCGGGGGCGGGCTCGCGTGGACGCGGGCGGCGTCGACGGCGGGGTAGCAGCGGACGTGGGCGATTCCATGCCTCCGGGGGTGGGCATCATGTCGACGTCCGCGCGATCGGCCCGGCGTCGTCGCCGGTCGGATCCTGCGGACACCCGATGCTGCGAGGAGCAGCGGCGCGGCGCGGCCGGTGGGTGGCCGGCGCGGGCATCGGGGCGGGACCGCGCACGGGATCCCGGGTGACCGGTCGGCACGTCGTTCGGCTCTGGCGATGCAGGGCGACGGCCTCACCCTACGGCGTCGGCGGGCGTCGCGGTGCCCCGCGCCCCGGACGGGGGCGGCCACCGCGCCGCGTACCCTCCGCGCACGGACGCCGCCCCGCCTCGTGCCTCCGGGACGCCCGCCTGCGACTCGAGTCGCGGACGGCTGAGCCCGACGTCGGGAGCCTCCGCCTGCGACTCGAGTCGCAACCCGGGTGCCGACTCCCGCCCCCTGTGCCGCGGGCGTCGACCCGGGAGCGTGGGATGCATGGACACGACACCCCGCTCCACCTCCTCTCCCGCCGCCGCGCCGCGCCGCGCGACCCGCCGACCCCGGCGGCTCGCCCCCGTCGTCGGCGCCCTCGCGCTCGCCCTGGCGCTACCGTTCGCGCTGGGCGCCGCCACGACCGCCGGCCCCGCGGATCCGCCGCCGCCCGCCCCGCCCCAGCACCAGCCGGGCGGGCACGACCTCCAGAAGGACGACGTCGACGCCTGGCTCGACGGCGTGGTCGGCTCCGCGCTGCCGACGACCGGCATCCCCGGCGCCGCCGTGTCCGTGGTCGCCGACGGCCAGGTGCTCACCTCCCGCGGCTACGGCCTCGCCGACACCGGCACCGAGGGCTCGCCCGCCCGCGCGGTCGATCCGGCCGACACGCTCTTCCGCGTCGGCTCCGTCTCGAAGGTGATCTCCGCCACCGCCGTGATGCAGCTCGTGGAGGAGGGCCGCCTCGACCTCGACGCCGACGTGCAGCAGTACCTCGACTTCGACCTCGACACCCCGAAGGGCACGGTGACGCTCCGTCACCTGCTCACCCACACGGCCGGGTTCGAGGAGGTCATCACGGGCCTGATCGGCGTGCCCGGCTCGGAGCGCGCCCTCGGCGACGTGATGAGGACGGATCCGCCCGAGCAGGTCTTCGTCCCCGGCACCACCCCCGCCTACTCGAACTACGGCGCCAGCCTCGCCGGCTACGTCGCCGAGCGCGTGGGCGGCATGCCGTTCGTCGACCTCGTGCAGCAGGAGGTGCTCGACCGCGCCGGGATGACCTCGTCCTCCTTCGCGCAGCCGCTGCCCGCCGACCTCGACGCGCGCCTCGCCAAGGGCTACCCCGACGACGCGCAGCCGTCGTACCCGACCGAGGTCGTCAACGCGGCCCCCGCCGGCGCGCTCTCGGCGACCGCCGACGACATGGCCCGCTTCATGCTCGGCCACCTCGGCGACCTGCCGGAGGACCGGGCCCTGCTGGATCCCGCCACCCTCGACGAGATGCACCGCCCCGCCCTCGACGCCGACCAGCTCGGCACGTTCGCCGCCGGCCAGCGCATGGACCTCGGCTTCTTCGACGACAGCACGCCCGGCGTCCGCGCGTTCGGCCACGACGGCGACACCAACGTCTTCCACACGGCCATGCGCATGTTCCCGGACAGCGACGCCGGGATCTTCGTGACGTTCAACGGCAACGGCCGCGATGCCGTCGACACCCTCGAGCTCCGCACCGCCGTGCTCCAGGGCTTCGCCGACCGCTACCTGCGCGAGGACGACGGCGCGACGGGCGCCACGGTCGGCGCCTCGGAGGCCGCTCCCGCGGGCGATCCCGAGGCCGCCGCCGAGCTCGCCGGCACCTGGCTGTCCTCCCGCTCCCCGTTCTCGAACCCGGGCGCGCTCCTGAACCTCAGCGGGCAGACCGAGATCGTGCCCCGCGCCGACGGCACCATCGCCGTCACGCCGAAGCCGCTCGGCATCACCACGGGCGTCTACGAGAAGGCGGGCGACCACCTGTGGCGCGAGGTCGGCGGCGACACCCTGCTCGCGACCCGCGCCTCCGCCGAGGGCGGGCCGGTCGACGCGATCACGTGGGGCGCGTCGTTCACGATGCTCCGGGCCGAGGCGTGGCAGGCCGCCTCCGTCGTGATCCCCGGGCTCCTCGCCGCGGTCGCCGTGCTCGTCGTGTCGGTGGTCGTGTGGCCGACGACGGCCATCGCCGGCATCGGGCGCCGTCGCCGGGCCCGTCGCGACGGATCGGACGAGGCCGTCGCCGCGCCGCGCCCCCGCCGCAGCCGGACGCTGCTGCTGTCCCGCATCGGCCAGGCCGTGACGCTCGTGGCGCTCCTCGGCTGGACCGCCGCCGCCGTGCAGGCGCTCTCCCTCGTCGACGTCCCGGCCGGGCAGCTCCGCGTCCTCCAGGTGCTGCAGGTGCTCGGCGCGCTCGCCGTGATCCCCGCCGCGCTCGCCGCGTGGCAGGCGATCCGCACCCGTCGCGGCGCGTGGATCGTCGTGGGCCGGATCCTCGTGGTCGTCGCCCTGGTCGGCATCGCGGCCTTCGCGGTCGGCTTCCGGCTCCTCGCGCCGAGCGTGAGCTACTGATGCGCGGCGGGGGCGGGCCGTCCGCCTGGCATGCTCGGGAGGTGACCGATCCGACCCCCGACCGCGAGGACGCGGACCGCGCCACCGCGGACCGCTCCACCGCGGCGGCGCGCGCCGATGCGGCCCGCGCCGCCGCGACCGCCGCCGCCGTCCGGCCGCGGGGCGCGCTCGCCGACCGGATCCGCGCCGCGCTCGCCCGCGTCGGCATCCGCACCGACGCCGGGCGCGACGCGGCGGCCGCCGCTGCCTGGGCGCTCCTCACGATCCCGCTGCTCGGCGTGCTCGCCGCGCTCGTCTGGTCGGACGGCACCGCGCGCAGCATGTCGCCGGCGCAGGGCGGCGTCATCGCGATCCTCGCCGTCGTGCAGTGCGCGCCCCTCGCGTTCCGGCGGCGGCACCCGCGCGCGACCCTCCTCGCGGTCTCGCTCCTCCAGGGCGCGCTCGTCGCCGTGCTCCCCCCGCAGTTCGGGTTCTGGGCCGCGGCGCCCGTCGTCGCGGCGTACACGGTGGGCGCGCTGCTGCCGCCGGCCTCCGCCGTCCGCATCGTGGTCGCCGCCGTCGGCATCGAGGCGGTGGGCGCGACCCTGGCCGCAACGGGACAGGTGCGGGCGCTGCTCGTGCCCACGGCGGTGGACGCGCGGTTCGGCGTCGACACGGTCGTCTCGGCCGCGTCGATCCTCGTCAGCGGCCTGCTCATCGCCGCCGCGAGCGCCGCCGTCGGATCCTGGGTGGCGCTCCGCCGCCGCCACGACGGCGACGTGCTCGCCCGGGCGGCCGAGACCCTCGAGCACCAGGCCGCGCTCGGCCGCGCCGCGATCGCCGCCGAGCGCACCCGCATGGCGCGCGAGCTGCACGACGTGGCCGCGCACCACCTCACCGCGCTCGTGGTGCAGGCGGGCGCCGCCGAGCGGCTGGTGGACCTCGATCCGGAGCGCGCCAAGGACTCCCTCCGCGGGATCCGCGTACAGGGCCGCGAGACGCTCGACGCGCTGCGCTCCATCGTCGGGATCCTCCGGCAGACCTCCGACGCCGAGGGCGGCGGCGGCGCGGGCACCGCTCCCGTGCCCGGCCTCGGCGACCTGCCCGAGCTCGTGGCGGCCGCCCGCGCCGCCGGCACCGAGGTGGAGGAGCGCACGACCGGCGACGCCCCGCCGCTCGCGCCGCTGGCCGACGTGACCGCGTACCGCACCGTGCAGGAGTCCCTCGCGAACGCGCGCCGGCACGCGCCGGGGTCCGCGGTGACGCTGACCGTCGAGGCCGAGCCGACCCGCATCGCCCTCACGGTCGAGAACGCGCTGCCGGCCGCGGCCCCCGCGACCGCGCCCGGCTACGGGCTCGTCGGGATGCGCGAGCGGGCCGCGCTCGTCGGCGGACGCCTCGAGGCGGGCCCGACCGGGCGCGGCACCTGGCGCGTCCGCCTCGAGCTGCCGGTCGAGCCCGCGGCCGTCGACCGGACGGCCGGCGCGTGATCCGCGTGGTCCTGGTCGACGACCAGTCCATCGTGCGCGCGGGCTTCCGCGTCGTGCTGGAGACGGCCGGCGGCATCGAGGTGGTCGGCGAGGCGTCCGGCGGCCGCGAGGCCGTCGCGCTGGTCGGCCGGCTCGCGCCCGACGTCGTCGTGATGGACGTGCGGATGCCCGGCGGCGACGGCATCGAGGCGACCCGCGCCATCACGGGAGCCGACGCCGACGCGACGACCGCGACCCCCGCCGGATCCCCGCCCCGCGACGACCGCGCCCCCGCCGTCCTCGTCGCCACCACCTTCGACCTCGACGAGTACGTCTTCGGTGCGCTCGAGGCCGGCGCCCGCGGCTTCGTGCTCAAGGACGCCGAGCCCGAGGAGTTCATCCAGGCCGTCCGCGCGCTCGCCGCCGGGCAGGCCGCGCTCGACGGCGTCACCACCCGTCGCGTGATGGCGGAGTTCACGCGCCGCCGGGCCGCCTCCGCCGTGCACCCGGGCGCCGACGTCCTCACGCCGCGCGAGCAGGACATCGTGCGGCTCCTGGGCGACGGCCTCTCCAACGACGAGATCGGCGGCCGGCTCGTGATCGAGACGAGCACCGTGAAGTCGCACCTCACCCGGATCATGACGAAGCTCGGCACGCGCGACCGCCTGCAGACCGTCGTCTGGGGCTACCGCTCGGGCCTCCTGCCCTGACCCGGGCCGCCGCTCCGCGCGACGCGCCCGGGGCGTCCCGCGAGGCCGCGGCCTCCGCCCGGCGCGTTCGCCCGGGATCCACCGTCCATGCCGCGAACGTCCATGGAGAGCGTCCAGCGCTCCCAGCCGCGACGTGGTCTGATGGATCCATGGAACCCATCTACACCGCTATCGCGCACGCCTCCGGCGGAGGACGCGACGGACACGTCCGCAGCGAGGACGACCGCATCGACTTCGACACCCGTCCCCCCAAGGAGATGGGCGGCTCCGGCGAGGGCACGAACCCGGAGCAGCTCTTCGCCGCCGGGTACAGCGCCTGCTTCCTGGGCGCCACCCACCTCGTCGGCAAGAACGCCGGCGTCGACACGAAGGACGCGGGCGTCTCCGCCAGCGTCTCCATCGGCGACAACGGCCAGGGCGGATTCGGCCTCGCCGTCGAGCTCGACGTCTACCTCCCGAACGTGGCGCCCGAGCGCCGCCAGGAGATCGCGGACGCGGCCCACCAGGTCTGCCCGTACTCCAACGCCACGCGCGGCAACATCGACGTGAAGGTCACCATCGTCGACTGACCGGCACCGCACGACCCGCGAGGCGGGCGTCCCCCGATGGGGACGCCCGCCTCCGTCGTCCAGGGGCGGATGGGTAGGGTCGGACCATGCCTGAGAACACCGGCCCCGCAGGGGCTCCCCTCGACGACGACGCCCGTGCCGCCCTCGAGGAGCTGGGGGAGATCCGCGGCAGCATCGACAACATCGACGCCGCCCTCGTGCACCTGCTGGCCGAGAGGTTCAAGTTCACGCAGTCGGTCGGCCGGCTGAAGGCCGCGCACGGGCTGCCCGCGGCGGATCCCGAGCGCGAGCGCCGCCAGATCCTCCGCCTCCGCGCCCTCGCCGAGGAGTCGCGCCTCGACCCCGCCTTCGCGGAGAAGTTCCTGAACTTCATCGTCGCGGAGGTCATCCACCACCACACGCGGATCGCCGAGGACCAGGGCGCGTCGACCTCCGCGGTCGCGCCCGAGGACGGCGGCCCGACGGCCTGACCCGTCAGGCCGCGGGGGCTCAGGCCTCCGGGGCTCAGGGCTCCGGGTACGCCTCCCGCAGCACGCGCTCCAGCAGCTCCGCCACCGCGCCCGGGCCCGACGCGGGAGCCGCCGCCTCGACGCCCGCGTTGTAGTTCGTGTTCGTGTTCACGTCGTAGGTCACGACGCGGCCGTCGGTCGTCTCGATGAACTCGATGCCCGCGACCTCGATGCCGAGCCCGGCGAGGAACGCGACGTAGCGCTCCACGATCGGGCTCTCGGCCGTGATGTCCTCCCGCAGCGAGAAGATCGTGTCGCCCGGCTGCTGCGCGATGGTCGCGCCGGGCGGCATCACGAGGGCGCCGGTCGCCGGGTCGATCGCGCACGCGTCGGCCGGGCACAGCTGGTACCCGCCGCGCGCGGTGTCGGCCTGGATCGCGTAGACGAAGCGCCCGCCCACGATCTCCACCCGCGTCACCCGCGGCGTCGCCGCCTCGAGGAACTCCTGCAGCAGCGTGATCCCGTCCTGCGGCTCCTCGAAGTCGGGCCCCTCCACGTAGGCGGCCAGCTCCTCGACGCTGTCGAACCGGCGGACGCCGAGGCCCTTGCCGCCCTGGTTGTGCTTGGTGATGAACGGCGTCGGCAGGTCGCGCGCCGCCTCGACGATGCGGTGGCTGCCGATCACGGCGCGCGTCCGCGGCACCTCGATCCCGGCGGCGCGCAGGGCCGTGAGCTGGTCGACCTTGCTCACCTCGAGCTCGATCGTGCGTCGCCCGTTGACCGTCCGACGGCCGTGCGCCTCGAGCCACGACATGAGCCCGCGCGTGTAGTCCTTGGAGAGCGCGTGGTCGCGCGTGTGGGCCGAGGCGCTGATCCTCGACCAGAAGATCCCCTCGGGCGGCGCCTCGTCGATCTCGAGCACGCCGTCGGTCAGCAGCCACTCCTCGTAGGGGACGCCGCGCGCGTCGAGCGCCTCGGCGAACGGCCCGAACCACTCGGGGTTCTCGTGGATGGCGAATACCTTCGGTGCGGTGGTCATCCCCCCAGGCTACGAGGCCGCGCGCGCCGCGCCGGACGCGTGACGCGCGGCGTCCCGGCAGCCGCCCGGCGTCAGCGCAGCCGCACGAGGGCCTGCACGGGCAGGTGGTCGCTCATCATGCGGCCCTGCCAGGCGAAGTCGTTCACGGCGGCGGCGCGCACGTCGACGCGCTCGCTCACGAGGATCCAGTCGATGCGCGGCGCGCCCACCACCGGCGGCCGGTAGTCGGGGAACGTGCCGAACGCCGGGGTTGCCTGGCGCGCGGTGTCGAGCCAGGAGTCGCGGAGGCCGCCGCGGCGCGTGAGTGCGTCGTAGGGCGTGGAGTCGACGGGCGCGTTGAAGTCGCCCATGAGCACGAGCGGCAGCCCGGCGAAGCGCGTGCGGACCAGCTCGGCGATGGCCTCGGCCGCGCGGTCGCGGGCCTCGGCGACGTCGTGGTCGAGGTGCGTGTCGAGCACCACGAGCGGCAGGCCGGTCGCCTCGTCCTGGAAGCGGGCCCAGGTGAGGATCCGCGGCATGGGGTTGCCCCACGTCATGCTGCCGATCACGTCGGGGGTGTCCGAGAGCCACATCACGTCGTGCTCGAGGAGCGTGAGGCGGGACGCCTGGTAGAAGATCGCCCCGTGCTCGCCGTGGCTGCCGCCCTCGCGGCCCTGCCCGACCATGCGGTACGACGGCGGCAGCGCCTTCTCGATCGCCTGGATCTGCGGCCACAGCGCCTCCTGCACGCCGAGCACCGTGGGCCGCTCCTGCTGCAGGAAGCGGGTCAGCGGCTCCTGGCGCTCGGGCCAGTGGTCGGCCTCGCCGGGGCGGGTGCCGTGCCACGGCATCCGCACGTTGAGCGAGATCAGGTGGATGTCGTCGCCGGTCGTCGGGCCGATCGCGGGGGTCATGTCGTCCATTCAACCGCGCCCGCCCGATCGGCGCGTCGCGGCGCGGCGCCAGGCGGACATGCGGTGTCCCGCGCGGGCCGCCGTCCGCGCGTCAGCAGCCGGGCGTGACGAGCGCCTTGACGAAGGCGCCGGACTGGTACGTGTACTGCGAGATCCACTGGCGGAGGCTGAAGTCCACCGGGTCCTCGACCACCATCAGGTCGCCGTCGAAGCAGCGGTCGAAGAGCAGCTCGGTGCGGGTGACGTGCGGGGTCCAGGTGATGACGATGGCGCTCGTCCACCCGTTCTCCTCCGACTTGTCGCGGAGGTAGCGGGCCTCGCCCTGCGTCGTGAACGGCGACGGGGTGTCGCACGTGACGGGGTAGGGGAACTCGCCGTTGCACGCCGCCAGCTCGGCGGCCGACTGCGGGCCGGTGGGCGGCACGGAGAAGACGACGGTGTCGGAGTAGCCCTCGTCCACGAGCTTCGCCGCGAGGTCGCGGCGGGTGGGGTTCGGCGGGCCGATGACGTAGATCACGTCGGCCTTGTCCGGCTGGCTCGCCGGCGGGAACACGAAGAGCGGGATGCCGGCGAGGAGCCACGCGAGCAGGAGCACGAGCAGCGCGAGCAGGGTGCGCAGGATCCATCGGCGGACGCGGCCGCCCCGACGGGCGTGGGTGGGGGTGGTGCTGGGTGTCAACGTGCGCTCTCTGCCTGGTGGATCCGCGGGTGACGGCGGGCGGGCGTGCGGGGCTCGGGTGCCCGCGTCGGCTCGTCGAGCCTATGCGGCGGACCGGTGGATGACGACGCCCCCGTCCGGGGAGGGAGCGCGGGCGCCGTCGGGGCGGATCAGCCGCCCGTCGAGCAGGGGACCTGCGTGATGTCCGCCTCGAGCGGGCGCACGAGCGGCGTGTGGCGCACCTCGAGCGGCCCGGCGTCGTCCGCGGCCGGCATCGTGAACGTGACGCGGACGGTCTTCGTGTCCTGCGGCGCGAGCTCGGTGCGGATGCGGATCATGCCGCGCCCCATGTCGGTGCCGCGCGCCTCCTCCGTGGTGAGGTCGGCCTCGGTCGACCACCCGGTGACGGTGGAGCCGACGGGGCCGTAGACGAGCAGGTCGTCGAACTGGCGGCCCTTGGCGACGCCGTCGAGGCCCGTGACGTAGCGGGGGAGGCTCGTCGCGGCGTCGAGCGGGGCGATGCTCGTCATGTCGACGTCGACCGTGTAGGTGGTCGTGTCGGCGCAGGTCTCCGCCTGGATCCGGGACGCCGAGCGGAGGTAGTAGCTCATCTTGGATCCGGAGCCGATGTCGTTGAAGAACAGCCCGATGGACGTCTGCTCGGCGTTGTCGTCCGGCAGCGCGCCGCTCAGCGGCCCGCCCTCGATGAGCGCCTGCTCCTCGGGCACCGTGCTCCACATGAGGAGCCGCCGCTCGTCGATGGCCCGGTCGAGCGCCGTCACCAGCGGGACGACGGGCGGGGTGTCGGTGACGAGCTTCGCGAAGATGGTGCCGGCGGCGCTCGCGAAGTAGCGGTCCTGCGCGAGGTAGTCGGGGTACTGGCTGTAGACCGCGCCGAGGAGGACCGGCACGGCGTTCTGCGCGTCGAGCACGTCGCCCGTGGCCAGCGTGATGGGGCCGGTCGCCTCCAGCAGGTAGCTGAGCGCGATCGGGTCGAACGACAGCACGCCGTCGACCCGGTCGCCGAGGTACCGCTCCCAGTACGCCTTCGCGAGCGCGCCCGAGGTGGGGAAGTCGGGGAACATCGTGATGTTCTGCTCGAACCGGTCCGAGCGCGGCTCGACGAGGCGCACGGTCTCGTCCGGCACGTCGCCCTGGCGGACGTTGCGCGGGAAGTCGTTGCTCGACGCCTGCTTCGCGATCCGCACGGCGCCGTCCTCGACGGTCAGCAGCACGAGCGCGGCGGGGTTGCCGCCGGTGGAGCGGACCTCGGCGTTGTTCTGGAACATCAGCAGGTAGTTGCGGGCGCCGTCGGCGCCGAGGAGGTCGGGCAGCGCGCCCGTGACCTCAGCGAAGGTGTCGGCCGTGGCCTGCGTGCTCGACAGCGTCTCGTCCATCAGGTCGACGTCGTCCCGGACCTGGGCCCAGAGGGCGTCGCGGTCGATCGCGTCGACCTCGGAGCGGGCGCCGGCGAGGCCCCGGGAGGCGGTGTCGACGGTCTCGCCGAGGGAGCGGATCCCGTCGAGGTCGATGCGCCCGAGCACGGGCGTGAAGGCGGAGAGGGAGACCTCGGTGGCGGGCGTCACGACGTCGGTCGCGAGCCGGTCGGTCGCCGACGCCAGCACGCGCGCGGCGTGCAGGTTCGGGCCGACGGCGGGGACCCACTCGTACGCGGCGAGCACGCCGTCGTCCGCCGCCTCGGCCGCGGCGGCCGTGTGCTCGCGGAGCTCGGCGGCGCCGGACTTCGCGGCGTCGACGTCGCCCGCGAGGAGCGACGCCTGCACCTGGTCGGAGAGCGGCAGGGCGGCGCGGAGCTCGCTCTGCACGGTGTCGACGCGGGGCAGGATCAGCGCGGCCGAGACGCCGACGCCGACGACCGCCAGGACGACGACGCCCACGGGGATCCACAGGCGCTTGCGCTTCCACAGCGGGCGGCGCGGCCGGTCGGAGCGGTCGCCGCGATCCGCGCGGCCGGCGCGGGCCGTGCGGTCCCTGCGGTCGGCGCCCTCGGCGGGGTCGCCGGTGGTCTCGGGGCCCGTCATCGGTCGCGGTCCCAGGTCACGGCCGGGCGGCCGGCGGGGAACGCGCGGCCGTTGCCGACCGCGGGCCGGGGCTCGGCCACGCCGGCGCCCGCGGCGACGCCCGCGCCGACGAGGGCGCGCTCGCGCTCGGCGGCCGACGCCGTCTCGTCCGGCAGCGGCTCGGGGGCGCTCACGGGTCCGGTCACCTGCTTCCGCGTGGTGGAGAACCAGAAGAAGAGCACGAGGATCACGAGCGACGCGATGCTCGTCGACATGCCCTGGTACGCGTCGCCGCGGATGAGGGAGAAGAGGTACGGGGTCACGACGACCGCGATGGCGCCGCCCAGCACGCCGCGGCGGCGCATGCGCGCGCGGATGAAGAGGCCGGCCACGAGGCCGAGGAGCGCGCCGACGGCGACCACCCCGGGGATGCCGAAGTTCGAGAACGCCTCGCCGATGGCCGACAGGCTCGTCTCGACGCGGTTGACGCCGTAGAACCGGGGCACGTAGGTGGACGTGAACCAGGTGTTGCCGCCGCCGAACGGCTTGTCCTCCCACAGCCCGCGCGGGACGAACCAGGCCGGCACGGCCGCGTAGGTGGCGCCCCACTGGTAGACGAAGTCGGGCAGCGACGCGACCTCGTTGAGGCGGATGAGCACGTCGAACGGCCGGGTCTCGATGCCGCTGGTGAGGCGGTCGAGGAGCACGCCGATCGGGTCCTGCGTGAGGCGGTCGAGCGAGCGGCCGTTGTCGAAGGTGGACTCGCGGATGACGATCGAGTAGACCATCGCGACCACGGCCGTCACGCCGCCGATGAGGGCGATGGTGCGGAAGCGGAACGGCTTCGGACCGACCTGCTTGAGGATCAGGAACGGCAGGAACACGCCGATGATGAGCGGTCCGCGGCCGCCGGCGGACCCGGCGCAGACCACGAGCACCAGCACGGCGACCAGGTTGACCCAGTTCCAGCCCTCGAGGCCCTTCTGGCGGCGCGCGAGCACGTTGTAGACGATCGCGATCTGCACGGGGATGTAGGAGAGGCCGATGAACGACTTGCCGGAGAGGAAGTCGCTCCGGTTGGCGAGGCCCGTCGTGTACGCCTGGATGCCGCCGGAGGAGAGCACGAGGTACACGAGGAGGCCGAGGGCCACGACCGAGGAGATCACCACGATGGCCTGCGAGACCGACGTGTTGAACACGCGCTGCCAGCGCACCTGCGTGTCGGGGTCGACGAAGGCGGGGCCGCCCGCGAGCGCGTTGTCCTGCAGGGACTTGGCGTCCTCGCCGCCGCGGGCGATGCGGCGGGCCTCGCGGGCCACCGTGTAGTAGTAGACGACGAAGAACGCCGAGAAGAAGATCAGCGCCTCGATGAGGGCGGAGCTCGCCGCGAGCTGCAGCGTGGGGGAGAAGAAGCGCGTGTCGGCGATGGCGCCGGGGCTCGTCTCCATGCTGTTGGCGACCGTGAGCGGGCGCAGCACGAACAGCAGCAGGCCCGTGAAGGCGACGATGCCGCCCGGGGTGATCGGGTCGCCGTTGGAGACGGTCTCCTTCACGAGCACGCCCACGAGCAGGATCGCGAGGACCGCGATCATGAACGGGTAGGAGAGCTCGTTGCCGAGCAGGGCCACGCCGCCGAGCGCGGCGAGGACGGTGAGCACCACGGCGGCCGCGAAGACCGCCGGGGTCGCTAGGCGGTACGTCGGACCCATGAAGTCATCTCCTCGAATGCCGCGTCCAGGCGGGCGGTGGCTGCGACGAGGGCCGTCGCCGTGGTGGATGCGGTGCCGGCGTCGGCCGGACCGGTGACGGCGGTGCGGACCGCCTGGTCGAAGGACGCCTCCGACGGGATCTGGAACTCGGTCACGAACGCCCCGACCTTGGTGGCTCCGCCGACGGCCACCACGGGCGTCGTCAGCATCGTACCGAGGTACATGGCGTGCATGCGAGAGGCGATGACGACCTCGCGACCGGCCATCAGCTCCGCCGCGCGGCGCCAGCCGTGGTCGCCGGGCTCGGTGACGAGCCGCGCGCGGACCTCGGGGTGCAGCGCGCCCGCGTCGGAGTCCTCGCCCTGGTCCATCGAGACGAAGGCGACCTCGCCGAAGCGCTCCTCGAGGGCGGCGACGTCCGCGAGCGTGGCCTGGGGGGAGTGCTTCGCGTTGAGCGCGACGACGGCGCCGCGGCGGTCGGCGGCGGGGGCGGCCATCCGGGCGAGCTCGGGGGCGGCGAAGAGGCTGACGTCGGCGGCCACCTCGACCGCGGCCCTCGAGTAGCCCGCGGCGCGGCCGGCCGACGCGGGGTCGCGGGTCCAGACGCGGGCGGCGTCGAGGCCGGAGCGGAGGGCGAGGCGCGCGCGGCGGCGGGTCACGGGATCCGCGCCCACGCCGAACACCGCGAGCGGCGTGCGGATGGTGCGGGCGATGAGGCCCGTCACGGCCATGAGGCGCGGCAGCCCGGCGAACGGCCGGTCCGGCTGGTCGTCGGCGAGGAGCGTGCCGCCGCCGACGACGACCGCGTCGACCTGCCGCACGAGGTCCGCGAGGCCGCGGACGCCGCCCACGCGGGCGCGCTCCTCGGTGGAGTCGCGCCGGGCGGTCTGCCCGAAGTCGGCGACCACGGTCTCGTGGCCGGCGCGGCGGAGGCGCTCGGAGAGGGCGTCGGTGAGGAAGGCGTCGCCGAGGTTCTGCGGGTGGCCGGACGCGAGCGTGCGGTCGGCGGAGACGATGAGGATCCTCATGCGTCCTCCTTCCTGCGGGTGCGGGTTCGGGTGCGGATGAGGAGCACGGCGATGGCGGCGCTCAGGACGAGCTCGCTGGCGAGCGTGACGCCGGCGAGGAGGGCGGGGCCGGCGGTGAGCGCGGCCGCGAGCGTGAGGGCCACGGCGACGACGCCCGTGACGACGGTCGCGACGAGCCGCACGCGGACGAGGCCGGAGCCCATCGCGTACGCCATGAGCGCGTAGTTGCCGAACTTCGGGGCGACCGAGAGCAGGATCACGAGGAACACGACCTGGTCGAACGCGGCGCCGCCGAAGACCCGCTCGACGGGCTCGCGGATCAGCGCGATGATCCCGGCGAGCACGAGGCCGCCGAGCGCGAACCGCCACCAGTAGGCGCGCGCGGGGCGGCCGGCGGCGCGGATGCGCGGGATCAGCTGCTGCGAGAGCGTGGCCGGCAGCACCTCGAGCGGCTGCACCACGCGGTAGGCGAGGGCGAGCGGCACGACCGCGTCGACCCCGAGGATCGCCGTGCCGAGCACGAGCGGCGCCTGCGAGTAGAGGGCGCTGAGCGATCCCGAGAGCCCGAACTCCAGGATCTGCGGGAAGACGCGCACCGGCTCGTCGCCGGTGGTCGGCAGGCCGCGCCGGACGGCGATCCACGTGCCCGCGGTGACGACGAGCGACACGAGCGGGAAGGCCAGCAGCACGAGCACCTCGGGCACGAGCACCGCGATCGCGAGCGGCACGGCCTTCAGCGCCACGAGCGCGAGGTCGGGGAACGCGTAGGACGCGTCGCGGCGGCCGACGAGCAGCGGCGCGCGGATCGTGCGGGTGAGGGAGTCGAGCACCTGGCTGACGCCGAGCGCCACCAGCAGCAGCACGGCCTCGCCGGGGATGGACGACGCGGCGGCGACCGTGAGGACCACCGCGATCGCGGCGCCGAGGGACCCGAGCGCCGCGTGGAAGCCGACCGCCCGCGCGTGCACGCCCCGGGTGAGCCGCGCGCGCGGCAGCGACAGCAGGAAGTTGGCCGCGCCCGAGTCGGTGATGATCGCGAACGAGCTGAGCAGCGCGAACCCGGTGACGAGCGCGCTCTCCGCCGACCCGTCCGACAGGTTCGCGAGCACCACGAGCAGCACCAGCTGCAGCACGCGCGTGAGCCCGGCCGCGCCCGTGGGGAGCAGCAGCGCGAGACGACGGATCATCGGGTCCCGATGCTCTGGTAGGCGTCGTGGACGGTCTGCGCGGAGGTGCGCCAGTCGAAGCGGCACATGACGGCGCGGCGGATGCGCGCGGCCTCCTCCTCGTCGAGCGGCGGCGCGGCGGCGAGGCGGGCGAGCGCCTCGGTGACGGCGGACGTGTCGGCGGGGGAGAAGTAGGTGGCGTCGTCGCCGCAGATCCAGTGGAAGACGGGGATGTCGGAGACGGCCAGGCGCGCGCCCGCGACCATCGCCTCCACGAGCGGCAGGCCGAAGCCCTCCGCGAGGCTCGGGAACACGACGCCGCGCGAGGCCGCGTAGAGCACGGCGAGCTCGTCGTCGGTCACGTAGCCGGCCAGCTTGATGTCGTCGGACTCGGCCAGGTCGACGTCGCCGAAGACGGCGCTCTTGGCGCCCACGAGCACGAGGGGGGCGGCGGCCCGGGTCTCCGCGGGGAGCGCGAGGTAGGCCTCGGACAGGCGCTGGAGGTTCTTGCGCGGATCCATGCTGCCGACCGCGAGGAGGTACCCGCCGTCGGTCACGCCGTGCTTCGCGAGCACGCGGGCGCGCTCCTCGGCGCCGCGCGGCTCGCCGAACACGGGGCTCGGCGCGTTGGGCGCGACCACGACGGGCGCGCTGGAGAGGCCGAGCTCCCGCACCTGCTCGGCGACGGGCTCGCTCACGCAGACGATGACGCGCGCGTCCCGCAGGTTCGCCTTCAGCAGCGGCACGTGCGTGACGACGTACTCGCGGCTGTACCACTCGGGGTTCGTGAGCACGAAGAGGTCGTGCACGACCACGATGTGGCGGCGGTGCACGAGGGGCGCGCGGCTCGTGAGCGACAGGAGCACGTCCTGGCGCGTCAGCCACGGCAGGGTCGTCTGCACCCAGAGCCAGCTGCGGGCGCCGGACGACGCGATGCGCGCCGCGGGCGTGGCGCGCGTGACGCCCTCCTTGCCCTCGAGGGCCTTCGCGATCTCGACGGCGTAGCGCTGCTGGCCGGTGATCCGCTGCCCCGCGTAGGCCTCGTTGACGACGAGCCGGCGCATCAGGCGGCCGCCCCGTCGAGCCGGGCGCCGTCGTGGCGGACCCAGGAGGCGATGCGGCGCTCGAACACGGACACGTCGAAGTCGGCGGAGCGGCGGACGCTCGCGGCCGGGTCGAGCGCGGCGGCGCGGGCCACGGCGTCGGCGAGGCCGGATCCGGCCCAGTCGTGCACGTGCACGCCCGTGACGCCGTCGACGACGCTCTCGGTCGCGCCGCCCACGTCGCTGACGAGCACGCGCGCGCCGGCGGCCATCGCCTCCACCGGCATGATCCCGAAGTCCTCGACCGCGGGGAACACGTACGCGAGGCAGCGCTGGTAGAGCGTGTAGAGGAGCGCGTCGCTCGGGCGCGGGACGATCGTGACCGGCACGGTGGCCGCGGCGGCCCGCGCCCGCAGCTCCTCGGCCAGCGGCCCGGATCCGGCGAGCACGACGGGCACGCCGGCGGCCTCGCCCGCGCGGATCACCAGGTCGAGCTGCTTGTACGGCACGAAGCGGCTCGCGCCGAGGAGGAACCCGTCGGGCAGCGACGCGGCGGTCGCGGCGTCGGATCCGGTGAGCGTCGCCTCCCACGAGGCGGTCGCGCGGATCGCGGTCGCGTCGACGGGCGGGTGGATCACCTGCGCGTCCACGTCCCACGCCGTCCGCACGCGCGCCTGCACGAACGCGCTGTTCGCGGCGAACTCGGCGTGCGAGGAGCGCGCGCGCCGGCGGTCGAGGGCGCGGAGCGGGGGAGCGGCGGCCTTCACGAGCGGGTTCGCGCCGCGCTGGTCGAGGTCCGGCGTCCAGAGGTAGCGCGCGGGGCTGTGCACGTAGACGTGCTTCCGCGCGGATCCGGCGCCGTGCCCGAGGTGGTGCGCGAACAGGTGCGAGCTCGCGAGCGTCCACTCGTACGCGTCGAGGTCGACCGAGCTCCAGGTGAGCGGCATGAACGGCAGCGCGAGGGGCTTGCGCTTCCGCAGCGGCGTGCGCGCGATCCAGCTCTCCCGCACCGGGCGGTCGCCGAAGCGGCCCGGGTCGTCGTTCCAGAGCGTGAAGAGGTCCGCGTCGGGGAAGGCGTGCGCGAACGCGTCGAACACCTTCTCGGATCCGCCCGACCTCTCGATCCACTCCTGGACCAGCAGCCCCGCCATCAGACGGCCCCGTCCGCGCCGAAGACGGCCTTGAACGTGCGCGCGAGGATGATGATGTCGCCCGTGAGCGACCAGTTCTCCACGTAGTAGAGGTCGAGACGGATGGCGTCCTCCCACGAGAGCGAGGAGCGGCCGGAGACCTGCCAGAGGCCCGACATGCCGGGCTTGATGAGCAGGCGGCGGCGCGCGGCGCTGTCGTAGAGCGCGACCTCGCCCTCGCGCTGCGGGCGCGGTCCGATGAGGCTCATGGATCCCAGCAGCACGTTGAGGAACTGCGGCAGCTCGTCGAGCGAGTAGCGGCGGAGCACGCCGCCCACCTTGGTGATGCGCGGGTCGTCCGTGACCTTGAACAGCGGGGTGTCCGCCGTGCCCTGCTGCTCCAGGAGCGCGAACAGCTCGGCGTCGGCGTTCATCCGCATGGAGCGGAACTTGAGCATGTGGAACGGCTCGCCGTTCAGGCCGATGCGCTCCTGCTTGTAGAAGACGTCGCCCGCGCTCGTGGCCTTGATGAGGATCGCGAGGATGAGGAACACCGGGCTGAGCACGATGAGCGTGATGCCGGAGACGACGATGTCGAACAGCCGCTTCGACAGCAGCTTCCGGCCCTCGAAGCGCGGCGTCTCCACGTGGATGAGCGGGAGGCCGGCCACCGGGCGGGTGTGGATGCGCGGGCCGCCGATGTCGGTGAGGCCGGGCGCCATGACGAGGTGGTGGCGGCCGGGCTCGAGCGACCAGCTGAGCTCGCGGATCCGCTCGGGCGGCAGCTCGTCGCTCGAGGTGAGCACGAGCGTGTCGGCGCCGAGCCGGTCGAGGGTCGCGAGGGCGTCGTCGGCGTCGCCGAGCACGGGCACGTCGAGGCCCGGGAGCCGCGACGGCCGCGCGTCGCCCGTGAGGCAGGCGCCCACCACGCGGTACCCGGCGGAGGGCGCGCGGGCGAGCGTGGTCGCGGTGTGCGTGGCGCTCTCCAGCGAGCCGACCAGGAGGATCAGCGAGGAGAACTCCCCGCGGCGGCGCTGCGCCGACAGCCACACGCGCCAGAGCGCGCGGGACAGCAGCAGGAGCACGAGGCCGAGCGGCAGGCCGGTGACGATGTAGCCGCGCGCCAGGTCGATCTTCACGAGGAAGGCGACGATGGCGATGATCCCGAAGAGCCGCAGCGTCGCGTCCGCGACCTGCTTGTACTCCTGCGTGCCCGTGCCGACGATGCGGTAGTCGCGCGTGCTGTAGACGGTGAGCACGAAGAGCCAGGCGGCGATCAGCACGACGGAGACCATCGTGTAGGTCACGGCGACGCCCTGCGCGTTGGCCCCGAGGTCGACCGTGCCCGCCGTCGTGCCGAACCACAGGAACTGCACGCCGAAGGTCGTCAGGACGATGACGATCGCGTCGCTCAGCGCGAGGCGCCGGGCGTAGACGACGCGCCAGCGCGAGCCCTCCTGGGCCTCGTCCGTGCGTCGTGTCTGGTGCGTGTCCACAGTTCCCCCGGGTGAGGCGGCTCCCGACAGGGGGCCGATGGCGGCTGGAGGGAGCGGCGGGCGCTCCCGTGGGCGATGGGCGGTCGGGTCAGCCCCGGAGGCGCGGCGCGGCGGTGCGGGTGACGGCGCGCACCGACTCGAGGATCGACTCGATGGCCCCGCCGGCCTGCTCGCCCGAGGCGTCGTAGGTGGCCTGGGACCGGCGGTACGGGTCGACCACGTCGTAGTCGTCCTCGTGCGCGGGCGGCAGGGTCACGCCCCGCTGCGCCGCGACGAGCGGGATGAGGTCCCGCAGCTGCGCCGGCACGTCCCCGTCGCACGCGATGTGCTTCTCGTCGCCCGAGACCTCCACGAGGTGCTCGAACAGCGCCGCGAACTCGCGGATCGTGAACGTGAAGCGGTTGGCGCGGGGCACCGCGCGCACGACGGCGCTCCGGTGCTCGCGCGCCATCGTCAGCACGAGGTCGACGCCCTGGATGATGCCGGGCGTGAGGAACCGCGCCTGGTGCTCGCTCGGGTCGCCGCCGTAGCGGACGGAGAGCTCGGCCGCCTGCTCGGGCATCCGCTGGCCCTCGGCCGCGATGGTGCCGGCGCTGGAGAAGCGGACGACCGAGTCGGCCTCGGCGGCGTGGCCGCCGAAGATGGCCCGGACGCGCGCCCGGAGCACCTGCTCGGCGAGCGCGGATCGGCAGATGTTGCCCGAGCAGACGAACAGGACGCGGAACGAGCCGTCGTCGACGCTCTCGGAGGATGCGTCGCCGAGGGCCGCGCGTGCGGCCCTGCGGCTCGTGGGGGGGAGTTCCGACATGGAGGGGAGCTACGCCTTGATCTTCTCGATGGGCGCCTTGGTCTTCGTGCCGTCCTCGTCCTCCGTGTACCCGTACCCGTAGCCGTAGTGGCCGTAGCCGTACGCGTCCGGGCCCTTGGTGGGGAGCATGGTGATGACGAGGCCGAGCACGTCCGCGCCCACGTTCGTGAGGTTGGCGATGGCGCTCTTCAGCTGGGTGCGGTGCGTGCGGCCCGCGGCGACGACGACGATGGCGCCGCCGGCGTTCTTGGACAGGATCGCGGCGTCCGTGACGGGCAGGAGCGGCGGGGCGTCGATGAGCACCACGTCGTAGCGCGCCTCGAGGTCCTGCAGCAGGCGGGCCATGCCCTGCGAGCCGAGGAGCTCGGAGGGGTTCGGCGGGATCTGGCCGGCGGGGAGGATCGAGAGCATGCCCGAGCCCCAGGGCTGGATGACGTCCTCGATCTCGGCGCGGCCGATGAGGATGTCGGTGAGGCCCACGGCGCCCTCGAGGCCCATGTAGGAGGCCAGGCGCGGGCGGCGGAGGTCGGCGTCGATGAGGACGACCTTGATGCCGGAGTCGGCCAGGGCCAGCGCGAGGTTCGAGCTGGTGGTCGACTTGCCCTCGCCCTGGATGGAGGAGGTGATGACGAAGCTGCGCGAGCGGCCGCCGAACTCCAGGAACTGGAGGTTCGTGCGGAGGCTGCGGAAGGACTCGGCGCGGGGGCTCCGCGGGTCGTCCTGCACGATGAGCGGGCGCTCGGTGGCCTTCGGGTCGTACGCGATGCCGCCGAGGATGGGCTTGGTCGTGACCAGCTCGACGTCGCGCTCCCCGCGGATGCGGTTGTCGAGCGTCTCGCGGAGGAGGCTGACGCCCACGCCGATGAGGAGGCCGATGATCGCGCCGACGATGATGTTGACGGGCAGGTTCGGCGACGACGGCGACTCGGGGATCTCCGCCTGCTCGAGCTGCGTGATCTGCACCTGCGGGGTGCCCTCGATCGTCTCGGGCACGAGCTGGCCGACGACGGTGGTGAGGCTCGCGCCGATGGCGTCGGCCAGCGTGGCCGCGTCCTGGCGCGACTCGTTCTTCACCGTGATGTCGATGATCGTCGTGTCGAGCGGCGCCGCGGCGCGGACCGTCTCGGCCAGCTCGCGCGACGTCATGTCGAGGTCGAACTGGTCGATGACCGGCTGGAGCACGGCGCGGGTCGTGACGACGTCGGCGTAGCTCTTCACCGCCTGGGTGATGAAGTTGTTGCCCTGCTGGAGGTCCTGCACGCTGCCCGAGCTGCTCTGGGCGACGTACATCTTCGTCGAGGCCTCGTACTCGGGGGTCTGGAGGAGGGAGAAGGCCGCGGCTGCGCCGACGCCCACCAGGAGCGTCAGGATGATCAGCACCGCGCCCCTCCGCAGCATCCGAATGAAGTCACGGAGCGCCATGATGTAGAACCCTTCCCCAAAAACTGCCAGGCGCGGAGTGTCCGCATACGTGGGATATCCACAGCCTCGGCTGTCTATCATCACACAGCTCACGAGGGCCGCAGGCAGCTCGGAACGCCCCCGTCCGGGGCATGGTAGGCCTCTTGACGCCCTGTTATGGTCGCAGCTACAGCAGTGCTGCACGGCGGTACACGAGTGAGTAGGGACCTGGGCCATGAGCTCGCAGACATTTCGCCGGGGTACGCCCGCGCTCCCAGACCCGTCGGAGCTCCGCTCCGCTCCGAGTGACAAGAACCCGCCACCTGAGGGGGATTCGCCCGCCACGGTGAACCGCGGATTCCGCCCGGACGTCGAGGGCCTGCGCGCCCTCGCGGTCGTCGCCGTCATCGTCGACCACCTCTTCGACTGGCCCTCCGGCGGCTTCGTCGGCGTCGACGTCTTCTTCGTCATCAGCGGATTCCTCATCACCGGGCTCCTGCTGAAGGAGTACGAGCGCACCAAGAGCATCTCGTTCCTCGACTTCTACAAGCGCCGCGTCCGCCGCATCATGCCGGCCGCGCTCCTCGTGCTCGTGGTGACGACCGCCGCGTCGTTCCTCGTCTTCAACGTGATCCGCGCGCAGGCCAGCCTCTGGGACGCCGTGTGGTCCGCCCTCTTCGTCTCCAACTGGCACTTCGCGAGCGCCGGCACCGACTACTTCGCGTCCGACGGCCCCATCTCGCCGTTCCGCCACTACTGGTCGCTCTCGGTCGAGGAGCAGTTCTACCTCGTGTGGCCGGTGCTGATCTTCCTGGTGATCGCGTTCGCCCGGCGCCGCACGCCCAAGAACCGCGTCAAGCGCGCCCGCCTCTTCACACGGACGATCGGCATCACCGTCGGCGTCCTCATCGTCGCCTCGCTCGCGTGGGGCTTCTACGAGACCTCGGCCCGCCCGACGGTCGCGTACTTCTCCACCTTCTCCCGTGCGTGGGAGCTCGGCATCGGCGCGCTGCTCGCGATCTTCGCGGCCCGCATCGCCACCATGCCGGCCTCCATCCGCCCGGTGCTCGGCTACGTCGGCCTCGCCGGCATCGTCGTCTCGTTCTTCGTCATCGCGGGCGACCTCGCCTTCCCGGTGCCGTCGGGCCTGCTGCCGGTCGTCGCGACGGCCCTCGTCATCGCCTCGGGCATCGGCGGGGTGTCGAAGGCCATGGCGCCCATCACGAACCCGGTCACCACCTACATCGGCCGGCTGTCGTTCTCGCTGTACCTCTGGCACTTCCCGGCGATCATCCTGCTCGACTCCGTGATCCGCGACCGCACCGTCTACTACGCGGCCGCGATCGGCGCGACGCTCGTGCTCGCCGTCGCCTCCTTCCACCTCGTCGAGGACCCGATCCGCCGCTCCAGCTGGCTCGACCCGAAGAAGGCCGGACGCCGCTCCTCGGCCGTGCAGCTGAAGATGACCGTCGCGGCCCTGTCCGTCGTGGCGGTCGCCGTGGTCGGCGTCGTGGCGGTCGCGGTCGTCCGCGACGAGCCCGCCGGCCAGAGCCAGCTCGGCAGCGGAACGCCCAGCACGGGCGGCACCGCCGCCCCCGTCGAGGCCACCGGCACCGCGCTCGCGACCCGCGCCGAGCAGATCACGGCGGCCCTCGCGGCCGACGAGTGGCCGGCGCTGGATCCCGCCGTCGAGTCGTTCGGCGACTTCGGCCGCGACGTCATCGCGCCCGAGTGGGCGAAGGACGGCTGCCTGGGCGGCGACCTCGCCAAGGACAAGGACGCGGTCAAGAACGCCGAGCACTGCGTCTACGGCAACGCCGCGGCGGGTCCCGACAAGACGGCCGTCATCTTCGGCGACTCGCTCGCCGTCAGCTACGCGCCCATGCTCCGCACCACGCTCGGCGACGAGTGGAAGGTGCGCGTGCTCACGATGGCCCGCTGCCCCGCGTCCACCGTCACGAGCACCGACACCGACGGATCCGAGTACACCGAGTGCGGCGACTTCCGCACCTGGGCGCTCGGCGAGATGAACGCCACGAAGCCGGCGCTCGTCCTCATGAGCGAGTCGGTCGACAACTCCTACCTGTCGAGCAAGGCCACGGGCGGCGCCGCCGACCGGGAGTGGCAGGCGGGCGCGCTCACCACCATGAACGCGCTGAAGACGGCCGCGACGAACGTCATCGTCCTGTCCCGCCCGCCGGCGGCCACGGCCCTCGTCGAGTGCAAGACGCCGACGAGCTCGCCGAACGACTGCCGCTCCGAGGTCTCGCCGTCCTTCGTCAGCCACGCCCGCACCATGGCGGCGGCGGCCGAGGAGGTCGGGGCGCCCGTGCAGTTCATCAACACGCAGGGCTGGTTCTGCAGCCAGGGCAGCTGCCCGGCGTTCGTGGACGGGATCCCCGTGCGCGGCGACACGTCGCACCTCACGGCCCGCCAGTCGCAGGCGCTCGCGCCGATCATGTCGGACGTGCTCTCGCAGCTCGCCGCCCCGGCCCCCGCGGCCGGCTGACCGGCACCCGCTCCACCGCACGCCACGACGGGCGCTCCTCCTCCGGGAGGGGCGCCCGTCGTCGTGCGCGCGGGCGCTCGACGGTGATCGGCCGCCGGGACCCCCGCCGGGCCCCCCGGCGGCCCGGGCGAGCCGCGGTCGTCGCCTGCTCCGGCGGGCGGGCGGGAGCGCACGACCACCGGCGGGCACGCGCTCATGCGGGCTGGCGAGCGGAGCTGCGGCTGCGACCGCGGCGGCGTCCGCGCCCGTCGGTGCGCCCCGTTCAGCCGACGGAGGCCCACGCCGACCCGTCAGGCAGGCCGGCCGGGGATCAGTGCCGCGGCCCCTTCGCGGCCGAGCGGCTCGTCAGGCGCCGGGCGACGCCGATGAAGGGCACCTCCACGAAGCGGTGCACGAGCCAGGAGACCACGAGCGTGAGCGCGATGGCCGCGACGACGCGGACGATGCCCTCGGGCACGTCGACCGCGCGCATCACCCGGTAGGCGAGCGGGTGCAGGAGGTACGCGGCGTAGGAGATCGCGCCGAGCCAGATCAGCACGCGCGAGTGCGCCGCCTGCCGCGAGGCGTAGAAGGCGAAGAACAGGCCGAGGCCGAGGAGGAACGAGACGGCGTAGTCGAAGGGCGGCCACGTGGCGTCCTGCCCGCCGTTGAGGTACGTGAAGAGGGGCACGGCCACGACGCCGGCGACGAGGAGGCCCTTCCAGGCGGTGGACCCGTCGCGGTCGCGCAGGTGGATCGCGTGCCCGAGCGAGGCCGTGTACAGCAGCAGCGGCAGCGTCCACGGCAGCTCCCGCTCGAGCACCCGCCCGGCGACCGCGGCCGCGACGAAGCCGGCGAGCCAGACGTAGCCCATCACGACGCTGCGGTCGAGGCGGCCGACGAGCTTGGCGACGAGGCTCTGCCCGTAGAAGATGAGCTCGATGCCGAGGGTCCAGGCCGTCGGCACGATCGTCATGATGCCCACGGCGCCCTGCACCATGAGCACGTTCGCCATGATGGTGAGGGGCCCGCCGAGCTCGCCCTCGCCCGTGGTCGCGACCCACAGCATCATCAGCCCGAGCACGAGCCAGTAGAGCGGGAAGAGCCGGTAGACGCGGCGCACGAGGAACGTGCGGGTGTCCTGGCGCTGGAGGCTGAGCGGGATCACGTAGCCGCTGACGAGGAAGAACGCGACGACGCCCACGCGCCCGGCGTCCACCCACTCGCGGCTGAACGTCTCGAACGCCGGGTACTCCGCGGCGATGAGGTGCTGCAGCACCACGATGAACGACGCGACGCCGCGGACCGCCTCGAGGAACTCGATCTTGCGACCGGTCTCGCTCTTCACTGTCACGGTGCTGGTCACGCGGGCTCTCCTCTGGTGCGGGCACGACGCGTCGGACGCACCGGTTCGACCCTAACGGCCGCCCCGGCGGCGGGCGGGCCCGGGGATGCCCCTACTTCTGGGCGGCGGGGTCGTCGAGGACCTCGACGCGCACGAACCGGCGCACCTCCGCGCCCATCAGCTTGTAGCCCGTCATGTTCGTGTGGATCCCGTCGCGGAAGAACTCGCTCCGCCACTTCATGTCCTTGTTCGTGAGGTTCTTCCAGGGGTTGAAGAAGTGGTACCCCTGCGCGTCGGCGAACTGCTCCAGGTGCGCGTTGACCTCGGGCGGCGTCTCGGGCGAGGCGTTCTGCGGCGGGATGCCGAGGATCACGGTCTCCTTCGGCGCGAGCTTCTCGACCGTCTGGATGATGTCGGCGTCGAGCTGCGTGTCCGGCACCCCGGCGATGCGGTTGTTCGTGCCGATCATGATGAGCGCCACGTCGACGTCCTCGACCGTGGGCGTGTTCGCGGCCATCACGGTGCTCGTCGCGCCGTCGGTGCCCCAGCCGCCGGCGTACGTCAGCGGGTCGCCCACGACGTAGTCGACGTAGGCCATGCCCTGGTCGATGCCCTGCGGCAGCGTGCCGACGAAGCCGTTGGTGTTCGAGTCGCCCATGACGACGATGCGGGTCATGTCCTCGGGCGCCGTCGTGGCGGACGCGTCGGGGGCGGGCACCCCGTCGGTGCCGGTGGGCGCGGGCTGCGGGCCGCTGGTGCACCCGGCGAGCAGGAGGACGGCGGCGAGGGCGCCGACTGCGCCCCGGGCCATGCGACGTGCGGGCATAGGTGTTCATCCGATCGTGGAGGGGTCCGCGGCAGCGGCGAGCCGGTGACCCCGTCAGCCGCTGCGATCACGGGGCCGCTCGGAAACCATTGTGGCATGGGGTTTCCGGAGCCCCGGCGGCGGCGGGGCGTGCGGCGGAGCGGTGACGCGCGACGGCGGCGTGGCGTGCGGCGGAGCGGGGACGCACGAGGGCCCCGCCGCGTGCGTCACGCGGCGGGGCCCGGGGGCGTGCGGGTCAGGCGGTCTGCGCGAGCCGGACCAGCGCCTGCACGGCGGCGTGGTCGGAGGGGGAGCGACCCTCGTACGTGTACGGGTTGATGGCCGAGTCGACCACCTCGACGCCGCGACCCGCGAGGATCCAGTCGATGCGCTCGCCCTCGGGCACGGGAGCGCCGTACGCCGTGAAGGTGCCGATGCCGGGCGTCGCGTGGTGCGCCGCGGTGGTCCACGTGTCGGCGAGGCCGGCGTCGCGCGTGAGGATGTCGTACGCCGCGGACTCCTCGGCCGGGGCGTTGAAGTCGCCCGTGACGACGACCGGGGCGCCCGAGGCGACCTCCTGCAGCCGCTCGGTGATGAGGTCGGCGCTCTTCACGCGGGCGAGCTCCGACTCGTGGTCGAGGTGCGTGTTGAGGTGCACGAACTCGGCGCCGCTGCGACGGTCGCGGAAGCGCGCCCACGTCGCGATGCGGGTGGTGCTGCAGCCCCACGAGCGCGAGCCGATGAGCTCCGGCAGGTCGGACAGCCAGAACTGGTCCCACGCGACGACGTCGAGGCGGCGCTCGTCGTAGAAGATCGCGCTGTACTCGCCGCCGGATCCGCCGTCGCGGCCGTAGCCGAGCATGCGGTGGTGGGGGAGCGCCCGGGCGATGGCGGGCAGCTGGGCCGAGAGGGCCTCCTGCACGCCGAGGACGGTGGGCTGCTCGAGCTGGAGGAAGCGGGCGAGCACGGGCTCGCGGTCGGCCCAGTGGTCGGGATCGCCGGGCTCGGTGGAGGGGCGGGCCAGGCGGATGTTGCAGGTCATGACGTGCACGAGGTCGCCCTCGGCCGAGCCGATGGTCGCCTGCTGGGGCGGGGCGGGAGCGACGGGAGCCGCTGCCGCCGGGCGAGACGGAGGGGGGTCGGCCTCCGCGGTGCCGTCCGGGCCGTCCGTGGTGGTGGTCGTCTCGTCCGCGCGCGGCCGCTCGAGGAGCGCCGTGCCGGAACCGCGGGTGGGGCGTCCGATGCCCGGATCCGATGATCCGGCGCCGTCGAACAGGTCGCGTCGGCTGGATCCGCCGCTGGCCATCATGGAGATCTCCTCGGGTCGCACGTGTCTCGCATGATCAGCCTGCGCGTGCGCGCCCCTGCGGGGCACCAACGGCACATGGCGGATGCGTGAACTGCACGGACAGGTCTACGCGAGGGGTGCGGGGATGGCAACCCGGATGCGGCGTGTCGGTCCGGCGCGGAGGGTTCCGCCAGGCGGCGCATGGCCCGCTGGCAGACGCGCGCGCCGCCGGCGGGTGCCGGCGGCGCGCGGGTCGACGCGGGGGAGGCGGGTCAGCCCAGGTGCTCCGCGAGGAAGTCCGTGAGCGCGCGCCACGAGCGGCGCTCGGCGCGGTCCTGGTACTGCGCGCCGTGCTCGGGCGAGTCGACGCCGGGCACGGAGAACGCGTGCATCGCGCCGCTGTAGCTGACGACCTGCCAGTCGATCGCGGGACGCGTGCGCATCTCGTCCTGGAACGCGGCCACCTTCTCGTCGGGGACCATCGGGTCGTCCGCGCCGGTGAGGACGAGGATCGCGGCCTTCACGTCGGCGACGTCGGCCGGGTCGTGCACCACGAGGCTGCCGTGCAGGGAGATGGCGGCCTTGATCTCGGCGCCCGCGCGGGCCACCTCGAGCGAGGCGCTGCCGCCGAAGCAGTAGCCCATGACGGCGATGCGCGACGGGTCGACGTCGGGCTCGGCGGCGAGCCGGTCGATGCCGGCCTGCACGCGGGCGCGCATGAGCGGCAGGTCGGCGTAGTAGGACCCGGCGACCTGGCCGGCCTCCTCGGGGCCGGGGCGCACGTCGCGGCCGTAGACGTCGGCCGCGAAGGCGACGTAGCCGAGGCGCGCGAGCATCTGGATCCTGGCGGCCACGTGCCCGCCGACGCCGAACCAGTCGTGGATCACGAGCACGGCCGGGCGGCGGCCGCCCTGCGACGCGTCGCGGGCGAGCAGGCCCTCGAGCTCGGTGCCCGCGTGCTCGTACAGCACCGGGCCCATCTGGATGTCTGCGCCCGCGGGCAGTGGCACGCGCTCGGTGAGCTCGGCGAGGGACGGCGACCAGACGGGGGTCGATGCGGGATCGGTCATGCTCATGCCTCCACGGCGGTGCCGAAGCGGGCGGGGAGCGTGGCGCGGTGGATCCCGCGCAGCTCCTCGACCGACAGGGTGAACAGGCCCTGCAGCTCGAGGCCGGGCGCCTGCGCGTCCGTCACCCCGATGCGGAGCACGGGGTAGCCGCGCCCCTCGCAGAGACCCTGGAACTTGACGTCGTCCTCGCGGGGGACCGTGACGAGCATCCGGCCGGTGGACTCCGAGAAGAGGGCGGTCGCCGCATCGACGCCGTCGCGCTGGACGATGCCGTCGAGCCACACGCGGGCGCCGACGCCGAAGCGCATCACGGACTCCGCGAGCGCCTGGCCGAGGCCGCCGTCCGAGAGGTCGTGCGCGCTCGCGACGAGCGACTGCGTGGCGCCGGCGGCGATGAGGGAGGCGAGCTCCCTCTCGGCGCCGAGGTCGACCACGGGCGGCACGCCGCCGAGGTGGTCGTGCACGGTGCCGGCCCAGGCGGATCCGTCGAGCTCCTCGCGCGTGACGCCGAGCAGGTAGATGTTGTCGCCCTCGTCCTGCCAGCCGGACGGGATGCGGCGCGCGACGTCGTCGATCACGCCGAGCACGCCCACGACGGGCGTGGGGTGGATGGCCTGCGTGCCCGTCTGGTTGTAGAGGGAGACGTTGCCGCCCGTGACGGGGATCTCGAGCTCCAGGCAGCCGTCGGCGAGGCCCTCGACCGTGCGGCTGAACTGCCACATGACCTCGGGGTCCTCGGGGCTGCCGAAGTTGAGGCAGTCGCTCACGGCGACGGGCGTGGCGCCGGACGCGGCGACGTTGCGGTACGCCTCCGCGAGGGCGAGCTGCGCGCCCTGGTACGGGTCGAGCTGGCAGAAGCGGCCGTTCGCGTCGGTGGCGACCGAGAAGCCGAGGCCGCTCTCCTCGTCGACGCGGACCATGCCCGCGTCGTCGGGGAACGACAGGGCCGTGTTGCCCATGACGTAGCGGTCGTACTGGTCGGTGATCCACGACGCGTCGGCCAGGTTCGGGCTGCCGAGGAGCTGCAGGAACTGGTCGCGGATGTCGTCGGGCGCGGTGGGGCGCGCGAGGCGCGACGCGGAGTCGGCCTGGAGGGCGTCGATCCACGTGGGGTAGGAGACGGGGCGGTCGTAGACGGGGCCGTCGACCGCGACCGTGCGCGGCTCGACGTCGACGATGCGCTCGCCGTGGTGGTCGATGACGAGGCGGCCGGTGTCGGTGACCTCGCCGAGCACGCTCGTCTCGACGTCCCACTTGCGGACCACGGCCAGGAAGCCCTCGAGCTTCTCCGGCTTGACCACCGCCATCATGCGCTCCTGGCTCTCCGACATGAGGATCTCCTCGGCCGTGAGCGACGGGTCGCGCAGCAGCACCTCCTCGAGCCGGATGTGCATGCCGCCGTCGCCGTTGGACGCGAGCTCGGACGTGGCGCAGGAGATGCCGGCGGCTCCGAGGTCCTGGATGCCCTCGACGAGGTCCTCCCGGAACAGCTCGAGGCAGCACTCGATGAGCACCTTCTCGGCGAACGGGTCGCCCACCTGCACCGCGGGGCGCTTGGTCGGGCCGCCGTCGGCGAAGGTGTCGCTCGCGAGGATGGAGGCGCCGCCGATGCCGTCGCCGCCCGTGCGGGCGCCGAATAGCACGACCTTGTTGCCGACGCCGCGCGCGTTGGCGAGGTGGAGGTCCTCGTGGCGGAGCACGCCGACCGCGAGCGCGTTGACGAGCGGGTTGCCCTGGTACACGCGGTCGAAGTAGGTCTCGCCGCCGATGTTCGGCAGCCCGAGGCAGTTGCCGTAGAAGCTGATGCCGGAGACCACGCCGTGCACGACGCGCGCGGTGTCCGGGTCGTCGATGTCGCCGAAGCGCAGCGCGTCCATGACGGCGACGGGGCGGGCGCCCATCGAGATGATGTCGCGGACGATGCCGCCGACGCCCGTGGCCGCGCCCTGGAACGGCTCGATGTAGGAGGGGTGGTTGTGGCTCTCGATCTTGAAGGTGACGGCCCAGCCCTCGCCCACGTCGACGACGCCGGCGTTCTCGCCCATGCCGACCATGAGGTCCTTCTTCATGGACTCGGACACCTTCTGCCCGAACTGGCGCAGGTACTTCTTCGAGGACTTGTAGGAGCAGTGCTCGCTCCACATGACCGAGTACATGGCGAGCTCGCCGCTCGTGGGGCGGCGGCCGAGGATCTCCCTGATCTTCAGGTACTCGCCCTCGGTGAGGCCGAGCGCCGCGTAGGGCTGCTCCTTCTCGGGGGTGCGCTCGGCCATCTCGACGGTGTCGGCGACGTGGCGGCGGATGCTGCGTCCCTCTCCCGCGGGGTCGGTGGGGACGGTGGCGGGATCGGGGTGGACGCTCACTGCGCGAGGACTCCTTCGAGGACGGACGTGAAGAGACGGAGGCCGTCGACACCGGAGCGCATGGCGGCCGGGGTGTCCGGTCCGAAGCCCTCCTCGACGGCGTGCTCGGGGTGGGGCATGAGGCCGACGACGTTGCCGCGGGCGTTGGTGATCCCGGCGATGTCGCGCAGGGATCCGTTCGGGTTGCCGCCGAGGTAGCGGAAGGCCACACGGCCCTCGCCCTCAAGGCGGTCGAGCGTGTCGGCGTCGGCGATGAAGCCGCCCTCGCCGTTCTTCAGCGGGATGGTGATCTCCTCGCCCTCGGTGAAGGCGTTCGTCCACGCGGTGCCGGTGGCCTCGACGCGGAGGCGCTGGTCGCGGCAGACGAAGTTGCCGGCCTCGTTGCGGATCAGCCCGCCGGGCAGCAGGTTCGCCTCGGTGAGCATCTGGAAGCCGTTGCAGATGCCGAGCACGGGCACGCCGCGCTCGGCGGCGTCCACCACCTCGCGCATGATCGGCGCGAAGGCCGCGATGGCGCCGGCGCGCATGTAGTCGCCGTAGCTGAAGCCGCCGGGGAGCACGACCGCGTCGACGCCCTGGAGGTCGTGGTCGCCGTGCCAGAGCGCGACCGGCGTGGCGCCCGCGAGGCGGACGGCGCGCTGCGCGTCGCGGTCGTCGAGGGATCCCGGGAAGGTGATGACCCCGACGCGCATCAGCGCTGCTCCGCCGCGGCCGAGCCGTGGGGGAGCGGGTGCGCGGCGACGTCGGTGTCGGCCGTGCCGCCGTCGGCGACCGTGCGCTCGTCGGTGACGTTGCCGGTGGCCATGTCGGCCTCGGCCGAGATGCCGAACCCGTCGAGCCCGGCGACGTGGACGCTGATGACGTCCTCGATGACGGAGTTGGAGAGCATGTCGGCGGCGAGCGACTGGACGTCGGCGAGCAGCGCGTCGTCCACCTCGCCCTCGACGGTGAGCTCGAAGCGCTTGCCGATGCGGACGCCGGTGAAGCGGTCCTTGCCGAGGCGGGCGAGGGCGCCGGCCACGGCCTTCCCCTGGGGGTCGAGCAGCTCGGCCTTGGGCATCACTTCGACGACGATCGTGGGCACGATGGGACTCCGGATTCGTGGAGGCGGGTGGATGCGCTCAGCGTACCGGACCGCCGCGGCCCGCCGGGCGGCTCCCCGGGAGCGGGCCGCGAGCGGGACGGCGGCGGCGGGCGGCGAGACGACGGCGGCGTCGCGGCCGGGATCAGCCGATCGCCTCGGGCAGCAGCTCCACCCGGTAGGCGGCGTCGATGGTCGCGCCCGTCGCCGGATCCTCGAGCTGCACGCGCCAGCGCGACGCGAACTGGTCGACGCCCGGGACCATCGCGACCGTGCCCGAGATCAGCACCGTGCCGGGGACGCGCAGGCCGCGCCGCTCGAGCACCTCGAGCCAGTGGTCGGGCGTGAGGAGCGCGCCGAGCGTGGAGTCCTGGATGAGCTCCTCGGCGCCCTCCTCGCCGACCCAGCCGCGCAGGCGGATCGCGTCGAGGCGGTCGCGCACGTCGGCGAGGCGCCACGCCCTCCGGCCGAGCACGTCGGGTCCGGCGTTCTTGCTCCACGCGACGCCGTGCACCTCGAGGGCGCGGTCGGTGTGGTCGCAGGCGACCGTGAGCAGCACGTCGTCGTCGGTGATCACGAGCGCCCACTCGGCCTCGCCGGAGGTGCGGCCGTGCTGCGCGGGCACCGCGTCCGCCTGCGACGCGAGGTAGGGCGCGACCGGGTAGAGCGCGGGCGTGACCTCGGGACCGGGCACGCCGAGCTCGGCGAGCTCCGCGATGTGCGCCTGGACCTCGGCCTGGTCGCGGCCCGCGTAGCCGGCGTTGAGGAGCGACACGACCTCGACGCTCGTGGTGGATCCGTCGGGCAGCTGGAAGCGCAGGGTGGTCATCGGTCCTCCGGTGGTGTTTCGAGCGTGTGAAGAAATGCGGATCCGGTCGCCCTGGCCATGGTCACCGGCGTCCGGTATGCCTACTGTATACAGCACACCGACCGGACGCCCGGCGGGTCCGACAGCCGGATCCGCGGCGGCTCCCCACCCGGTCCCGCACCCGAGGAGACCCATGGCCGACGACCCCACCGCCGCTGCGGCGACCACCGCATCCGCAGCCGGCGCGCCCGCGAACGGCGCGCCCCACGACACCCCGAGGCCGTCGCGCCGCGAGCTCGTGAAGGCCTTCACCGCGAGCCTCACCGGCACGTCGCTCGAGTGGTACGACTTCGCCGTCTACTCGGCGGCCAGCGCCGTCGTGTTCCCCGTCGTGTTCTTCCCCGCGTCCGACCCCTACACGGCGACGATCCTCGCGTTCTCGACCTACGCGGTCGGCTACGTGTCGCGCCCCGTCGGCGGGTTCGTGTTCGGGCGGCTCGGCGACAAGATCGGACGGAAGCCCGTCCTCGTGCTCACGCTGCTGCTCATCGGCATCGCGACGTTCCTCATCGGCGTGCTGCCGGGCTACGCGACCATCGGGCTCGCGGCGCCGATCATCCTCGTGCTCCTCCGCTTCGCGCAGGGCGTGGGCGTCGGCGGCGAGTGGGGCGGCGCGGTGCTGCTCTCCAGCGAGTTCGGCGATCCGCGGAAGAGGGGCTTCTGGTCCTCGGCCGCGCAGGTCGGCCCGCCCGCCGGCAACCTGCTCGCCAACGGCGCGCTCGCGCTGCTCACCGTGCTGCTCACCGAGGACGACTTCCTCGACTGGGGCTGGCGCGTGGCCTTCCTCCTCTCCGCGCTGCTCGTGGCGTTCGGCCTCTGGATCCGCCTGAAGCTCGAGGACACCCCCGTGTTCAAGGCGCTGCAGGAGCGCGGCGACCGGCCGAGCGCGCCCATCTCGGAGATCTTCCGCACGCAGGCCCGTCCGCTCGTGGCCGCGATCCTCAGCCGCGTCGGGCCCGACGTGCTCTACGCGCTGTTCACCGTCTTCACCCTCACCTACGGCGTGAACTCGCTCGGCTTCGAGCGCAGCCAGGTGCTCGTGGCGGTGCTCGTCGGATCCGCGGTGCAGCTGTTCACCATCCCGTTCGCGGGCGCCGTGAGCGACCGGATCAACCGCCGGGCGCTGTACGCGGCCGCCGCGGTGGGCGCGGCCGTCTGGGCGTACGTGTTCTTCGCGATCACCGACGGCTCGTCGACCTTCGTGCTCGGCGTGGGCATCGTGCTCGGCCTCTTCTTCCACTCCTTCATGTACGGGCCGCAGGCGGCGTACATCATCGAGCAGTTCTCGCCCCGGCTCCGCTACACGGGCGCCTCGCTCGCGTACACGATCGCCGGCGTGATCGGCGGGGCCATCGCGCCGCTGATGTTCACGATCATCTACGAGGAGACCGGCAGCTGGGTCGGCATCGCGCTGTACCTCACCGCCGCGGTCGTGCTCACGCTCGTGGGCCTCGCGATGGGTCGCGACTCCGACGTGGCCGAGGACGAGGAGTACGTGCGCACCGGCGCCGAGGGCGTCGCGGCGCCGCGGGTCTGACGCACGCCCCGATCGGCCGACGCCCGGATCCCCGCCGCGGGGTCCGGGCGTCGTCGCGTGCGGGGCGGTCGCTCGTGCGGGACCGCGTCAGGCGCGCAGCAGCACGTCGAGCGTGACGGCGAGGTGCCGGTCGATCGCGTCGCGGGCGGCCGCGGCGTCGCCCGCGGCCAGCGCGTCGACGATGCCGGCGTGCTCCTCGCAGACCCGGTCCTGCCGGTCGGTCGCGCGGTAGAGCGCCTCGACGCCGACGAGGATCTGCCGGGCGCGGAGCTTCGCGTAGGTGCGGCTCATCAGCTCGCTGCCCGCCGCGTCGACGAGGAGCTGGTGGAAGCGGCGGTCGTGCTCGATGAACTCCCGGCCGCTCTCGCGCGGCGGGCTCGCCACCATGGCGCGCTGCTGCTCGAGCACCTCGCGCATCGCGTCGAGCGGCGTGCGGTCGTGCTCCACGGCGCTCGTCGCCGCGTGCCGCTCGAGCACCCCGCGCAGCTCCATCAGCTCGGCGATCTGGCGGCCGGTGATGACGGGGATGCGGGCGCCGCGCTTCGGGATCATCTCCACCAGGTCGTCGGCGGCGAGCAGGAGCAGGGCCTCGCGGACGGGCGTGCGGGAGACGCCGATGCGCTCGGCCAGCTCCTGCTCGTTGAGGAACGCGCCCTGCTGGTCCGGGTCGGTGAGGACGTGCGCGTGGAGGAACTCGTAGGCCCGCTCGCGGCCGGAGAGGGCGCTCGCCGGTGACCCTGGATCGCCCGCCCGTTCTCGCATACGCTATGTATACATCACAGGAGGACCATGAGAATCGCGCTCGCCCAGATCATCAGCTCCCCGGATCCCGCGGACAACCTCGCACGGATCGAGCGCTTCGCGGAGGACGCCGCACGGCAGGGCGCCGAGCTCGTGGTGTTCCCGGAGGCGGCGCAGCGCGCGTTCGGCAACCCGCTGCCGGAGGTCGCGGAGCCGCTCGGCGGGCCGTGGGCGTCGGGCGTGCGGGCGGTCGCCGACCGGCTCGGGGTCGTGATCGTCGCGGGCATGTTCACGCCCGGCGCCGACGGCCGCGTGCGCAACACCCTGCTGGTCGCGCGGCCCTCGGGTGCGGAGGCGGCGGGCGCGGACTCCTACGACAAGATCCACCTCTTCGACGCGTTCGGCTTCCGCGAGTCCGACGCCGTGGACCCGGGCGACGAGGTCGCCGTGATCGAGGTGGGCGGCACGCGCGCCTCCCTCGCCACCTGCTACGACGTGCGCTTCCCGGCCCTCTTCCTCGCGGGCGCCGACCGGGGCGCCGCCGTCAGCGTCGTGTGCGCGAGCTGGGGCGCCGGCCCCGGCAAGGCCGACCAGTGGGACCTCCTGCTGCGGGCCCGCGCGCTCGACTCCACGACCTTCGTCGTCGCGGTCGGCCAGGGCGACCCCGCGACGCTGCCGGCCGGCTCCCGCGGACACGATCCCGCGAGCGGCGCGCCCACGGGCATCGGCCGGAGCGCCGTGGTCTCCCCGCTCGGCGAGGTGCTGCACCGGCTCGGCGGCGAGGAGGAGCTGCTCGTCGTGGACGTGGACCCGTCGGCCGTCGAGGCCGCGCGCGGCACGCTGCCCGTGCTCGCGAACCGGCGCCGGGGGCTCGAGCAGCAGGGCTGAGCCCCCCACGGCGGAACGGATGCCGGCGCCGCGACCGCTCCGCCTCCCGCTCAGCCGGGCGCGGGGCCGGCCGGCGCTCCGCGTCCGCGCACGCGTGACTCCCGTGACTCGCGTGACGCCCGCAGCGCCGCCGCGGCGGGCAGGCCGACGGCGCCCAGCGCGCCGACGAGCGCGAGGACGCCCCAGCTCCCGGCCGTGCCGACCGCGGCGACCGCGGCCCCGGACACCGCGGGCGTGATCGCCGCCGTGAGGCCCCAGGACGAGCCCACCATCCCGAGCGCCGCCACGTGGTCGGCGGCGGGCACGCGGGCGAGGATGGTCGGCACCATGCCCGCCGTCACGAGCAGCTCGCACGCCGTCCAGCCGACGCCGAACGCGAGCCAGCTGTCGGTCGCGGCCGTCGCGACCGCGGTGAGCGCGCCCGCGGCGAAGCCGGCCACGAGGTAGGCCGGCGCCCGCTCGTCGCGGACCACGCGGAGCACGAGCGGCTGCAGGCCGATGAGCAGCACGACGTTGGTCAGCGCGGCGTACACGTACGACCCCGGCGTGGCGGTCGTCAGCGCGAACTGGATCCCGAGGCCCTGCATCAGCGCCGTCCCGGCCAGGGCGACGAGGAGCGGCGAGCCCAGGCGACGGACCGCGGACGCCGACCGGACGCCCCCCGCGTCACCGGTCGGCTCGGCGCCTTCCGCCGCACCCGGGGCGGGCCGCGGCACCAGGAGCGCGGCGACGAGGAGCAGCGTGCCCTCGACGAGCATCAGGGGCGCGTAGCCGATCCCGGCCGCCGTGACGAGGCCGGCCACGCCCGTCGCGACGACGCCGCCGACGTTCGCCGTCCAGGAGATCGCGGACTGCGTGCGCGCCTGCCGATCCCCCTCCACCTGCACCGTGATGAGCGTGCCGATGAGCGAGCGCGCCAGCCCCGCCGCCCCGCCGACGACGAGCATGACCGCCGCGAGCAGGAGGGCGGATCCCCCCACCGCGGTGGGCAGGACGAGGAGCGCGGCGCCGTCGAGCGCCAGCGTGCCGATCAGCAGGGGACGCAACGCGCGGCGCGGCGCGAGGAGCCCGGCCGCGGCGGGGAGCACGACGGATCCGACGCCGGCCGCCGTGAGGATCAGCGCGACCTCGCTCGTCGTGTGGAGCTCGCGGAACCACACGACCGCGACGATCGACGTGAAGCCCGCCGCCCGCACGAGCACGAGGAGCGCGAGGAGCCGGCGCGGCAGCCGCGTCACGAGCGGGCCCCCGCGCCGACGACCCAGGCGACGAGGGAGCCGAGCCGCGCGCGGTCGGTCCCCGCCGCGACGGCGTCGAGCCCGCCGCGGTCCGGCGCGGCGAGCAGCGACCGGGTGAGCCCGCCGAGGTCGAGGGCCGCGAGCTGCGCCGCCGTCCGCCGCCCGGCAGCGGGGTCTCCGTCGGGCCCGGGCGTCGCGGACGCGTCCGTCCCCGCGCCCGCACCCCCGGAGCCGGCGAGCGCGGCGACGCGCGGCGCCTCCCGCGACCCGAGGGCCGCGAGGTCGCGGAGCAGCAGCGACGCGTCGCGACGGGCCAGCGCGAGGCGCAGGATCCCCCAGCGCACCGCGGTCGGCCCGTGCCGCTCGACGAGCGCCGACGCGGTGATCCCCGCGGCCGCCGCCTCCCGCGGCGACCGCCCCTCCACCCGCAGGTGGTGGTGCACGTGCAGCACGTCGGCGGTCGGCGCGTCGAGCGCCTGGCACAGGAGCGGCACGAGGGTGAGGTGCAGGTTGAGCAGGCCCTTGCCGAGCACCTGGATCCGCGTCGCCGACTCCGCCCACGCCGCGTCGGGCCGCGGCGCCAGGTAGCTCGCGGCCGCCACGAACCCCGAGTGGATCACCTGGCCGGGGTCGCCCGGCACGGGCACGCCGTGCCCGCCCGTGCGGGACGCCGGCCGCGAGACGCTCAGCGTCGCGGGTGGCGCCGCGCTCGCGCGCCCGAGGGCCGCGGCCGGCCCCCGGAGGGCGACGCGCTCGCGGAACGCGGCGATCCCGTCGGCGAACGGCGCGACGCGGAGGAACCAGTTCGGCTCGCCGTCGCCCGGGGACGCCGGGCTCCCGCACCCCTCGCAGGCGGAGGTCGCGGTGGCGTCCGGCAGGGCCCCGCACCGGGAGCACCGCGGTCGCGCGTGCACCCCGCGCTCGAGCGCGCCCCGCGCCGCGAGCGCGTCCCACGCGGTGCGCGCGTGGTCGGCGACCGCGGGCTGCGCCGTGGATCCGACGACGACGTCCCCGCCGGCCACGGACCGCGCGAGGGCCGCCAGGTGCGCGAGCGGCGGAGGGGGCCCGGCCGCGAGCGCGGGGATGCTGTGCTCGTCGCGCGTGGCGACGACCGCGGGGGCCCGGCCGCCGACGCCCGCGCCGACGATCGCCCCCAGCGCCCCGGCCACGACGAGGTCCGTGGCCCAGCCCGCGTGGTCGTAGGAGTGCGCGGACGCGGGCGGGACGGTGATGACGGCGCCCGGCCCCATCAGTACAGCGCGTTGCCGATGTAGTTGGGCAGCGCCTGCAGCCGGCGCTCGAGGTCGTCGAGGTCGGCCGGGTACTCCTCCCTGTAGCGCTGCGTGATGCGGTCGACGCCGTGCCAGTCCCGCGGCGGTCCGTCGGGCGAGTAGCGGGCGGCGATCTCGGAGTAGAGGGGCGTGCCCGGCCGGAGGAACAGCTGGTTGAGGCCGAAGTAGCCGGGGATGGTCGCCGCCCAGTCGACGATCTCGCCCGACCGGCACGTCGGGTCGTCGGGCAGCCCGAGCAGCACGAAGGCGAACGGCGTGATCCCGGCGTCCGCCAGCCGCTCGACGGCGAGCTGGATCTTCTCCGCCGGGATCCGCTTGCCCACCCCCGTCTCGCTCACCGCCGGCGACTCGGCGCCGAGCCACATGCCGCGGCACCCGGCCTCCGCCCACGCCTCGACGTCGGTGCGGAGCACCACCTCCGTGCGGGTCTGGCCGGTCCAGCTCACCCCGCGGCCGGTCAGCCGCTCGCAGAGCTCGGTGTAGAAGGTCTTGTGCAGGCCGAAGACGTAGTCGAGGAAGAACACGTCCGAGACGCCGCGCGCGGTCTGCTGCTCGATGGAGGCGAGCGTGGTCTCGACCGGCTCGGCGCGCATCCGCGTCCCGAAGGGCAGGTGGCAGAACGTGCACCCGTAGGTGCAGCCGCGCACCCCGAGGGCGATGCCGCACGTGCTGCGGTGCAGGGATCCGTCGGTGAAGGTCTCGGCCGTGTAGAGGGAGGGGTCGATGAGCTCGTAGTCGGGCACCGGCATCTCCTCGGGCCCGAGCGGCGGGAAGACGCCGGAGAAGGGGAGCACGCGCGACAGCGGGGTTCCGCCCGCCTCGAGCAGGCGGACGGCGCCGATCGCGGCGGCGTCGGACTCCCCGCGGGCGACGAAGTCCACCCCGAGGTCGTCGAGGGTGGCCTGCGGCAGCTGCGTGCCGTGCGGGCCGACGGCGATCACGTCGGCCGCGGGCCAGCGCTCGCGGAGGCCGGCGACGCAGGCCCGGACGGGCGACAGGTCGAGCGGGTAGCACTGGGCGCGGTCGGCGATGGCGGTGACGACCACGACGTGGTCCGGGTCGGTCCCGGCGGGCGGCTCGGCGGCGACGCGCTGGTCCCAGATGACCACGTCGTGCCCGGACCGCCCCAGCACGGTGGCGGCGATCAGGGCGTCGAGGGGGTGCTGGAGGAAGTCGCGGGAGAACTCGTCCTCGACGATGGCGAAGGCGGTGGATGGCATGGTGGATCCCTTCCTAGAGAGGTGCGTTCGTGTCATGGAGGTGCTGCTGGATACGGTCGATCAGGTCGACGGTGCGGAGGGAGGCGGCGTCGAGGCGCGGGGGCGACGCCGCCCGGGGGTCGGCGAGGAACGCGCGGAGCTGGACCACGTGCGGGGCGAGCCAGTCCGACGGCGCGGTCGTCGCGGATCGCTCGCGGGCGTACAGGCCCGCGTCGGGGACCTCGTCGGGCGGCGGCGCGAGGTCGAGCACGGTCGTCTCCGACTCGAGCACGACCGAGCCGGCCGTGCCGTCGAACGCCAGCCGGGGCGCGCGCCCCGGGAAGGCCTCCGTCGTGTACCGCACCGTGGTGAGGCAGCCCGACGCGTGCTCGAGCGCCGCGGTGAACGCGCCCTGCCGCGCGCCGGGCCCGCGGCGGGGCGCCCGGGACGCCGTGACGGAGATCCGGTCGACGGGTCCCAGGCACCAGACCGCGAGGTCCAGCTGGTGGTACGCGAGGTTCCACAGCTCGTGGCTCCTGCGGGCGGGCGACGCCCGGAAGTAGGCGTCGGACCGCCAGAGGGGGAGCTCGACGAGGGCCGTGCGGATCCGGCCGAGGTCGCCGGCGCGGATCCTCTCCCGGACGCGCCGCACCTCGTCGACCCGGCGCAGCTGGCTGACCACCTGGAGGGTGCGACCGGCGGACGCCGCGTGCCGGTCGAGCGCCCGCGCGCCCGCGGCCGTGAGCGCGGCCGGCTTCTCGACGAGCACGTGCATGCCCCGGTCGAGGGCGCGGTGGGCGAGCTCCTCGTGGCTGTCGGGCGGGGTCGCGATGAGGACGGCCTCGAGCGAGGCGTCGTCGAGCACGGCGTCGGGGGAGGCCGCCTCGTCGCGCGGGTCGAGGGGCCGCCAGCCCGGCGGGAGGCGGCGCGCGCCGATCCGCAGCCGACCCACCAGGGGCGCGAGCGCGGGATCCGTGCGGAGGAGCCGGTGGTACGTCGCGCCCATCGCCCCGAGGCCGACGAGCCCGACGTCCCGGGCCGTCACGCGCGGGACCCGGCGTCGCCGCCGACGACCGGCACGGCGCGCGAGCCGAGCAGCAGGCGCGTGTGCTCGATCATGTCGAGGTCGACGTCGATGCGCCGCGGGCGCCGCGTGACCAGGCGCAGCAGCGCGTCCCGCATCGACACGCGCAGCGGGTCGTCCGGGATCGTCCGCACGCGCCGGCCGTCGGGCGTCTCGTGCACGAGCAGCGCGGTCCGCGCGCGCGGGAAGGTCCGCTCGTCCGCGTACGAGGGCGCGAGCCACAGCGTGATCCGCTCCCGCCCGTCCGAAAATCGCACCACCCGGTGGTTGGCCGGGTCGCACGCGGGGTCGTCGTCCGGCTCGAGCGGGACCGAGGGGGATGCCCCCGCGATGCGGCTGTGGAGCACGAGGTCCCGTCCGTCGGCGCACACGGCGGCGAACCGCGCCTCGACGAGGGACCCGCCCTCGTCGACGAGCTCGAGGCGCCGGGCGTCCGGATCGGTCGGCACGAGGTCGTCCCCGGTCGCGCCCAGCGCGCGGGCGATGGCGTACAGGTGCGGCCACTCGTAGCCGAGCACCCCGGCGATCCGGTCGGTGAAGCGCCCGCGGGCCTCGTCGGGCCGCCGGTCCTTGACGAAGCTCACGGTGAGCGCGTGCCGCGGGCGGATCCGCGCCTCGTGCCCGAGGGCCCGGATCGCGACGCTGTCCTGGTACTGCGACGCCACCTCGAGCACGACCCCGGGGTGCTCCGCGATCAGCGCCCGCAGCGCGTCCAGCTGCTCGGGCGAGCAGACGGGCTTCTCCACGAGCACGGCCGCGTCCGGGCACCGCGCGACGATCTCCCGCAGCCGGTCGAGGTGCGTCGCGGTCGGCGTCGCGATGATCCAGACGGCCGGGTCCGCGGGGGCCCCCGCGAGGTCGGGGGAGGTCGGCCAGGGCACGGCGCGCGGGTCGAGGTGCGGATCCACGATCGTGACCTCGTGCCCCATGCGGGCGAGGAGGGAGGCGCGCAGCAGGCCGATCCGCCCGCCGCCCACCACGGTGACGCGCACGCTCACGCGCCCCGACGGAAGTGGTGCTCGTAGTACCTCTCGTAGACGCCGGAGGTGCGCACCCACCCGTCGACGTCCGCGAGCGGCACCGGCTCGCCGGGCCGGGCCTCGACGCGCTCCATGAGGCGGCCGAGGACGATCCACGTCGCCGCGCGGTACATGTCGTACCCGCCGTTCGGGATCCCCTCGAACCGGTGCAGGTTGAACGACCGCCCGTCGCCGAGCACGACGGGCCCGTCGTCCGGCCCGTCCGCGAGCGCAGACAGGTCGGCGGTCGCGAACGCGGTCACGTAGGACGTCCGCGGCAGCGCCCGGAGCGTCGCCGCGTCGGCGATGGGCTCGCCCGTGCTCGAGACGAGCAGCGTGGGCGCCATGGCGACGGCCTCGCCGATCGACGGGGTCGTCTCGAAGCCGTCCTCGGCCGCGGCGATGAGCTGGAGGTGGTCGGTGTCGACCACGACCACGCGGCAGCCGAGGGCCCGGAGCCCGCGGGCGATGCGCGCGCCGAGCGAGCCGAAGCCGACGCTCACGACGCGCATCCCGATGAGCTTCTCGCCGCGGAGGGCCTCGCGCAGCCGGCGGATGCAGGAGTCGGCGATCTCGTTGTAGCCGATGCGCTGCTTCACCTCGGACCGCGCCATGTTCGCGACCGGCAGGTCGCGCGCGAGCGGGCTGCGGGCGAGGCGCTTGAGCCCGCTCACGGTCAGCTCGACCGCGGCGTCCGGGCGCTGCTGGAGCACGGACCGTCCGTCGGCGCCGGTGAGGCCGAGCAGCCCGCCGTCGTCGATCATCGCGACCCGCTGGCCGCATCCGTGCGCGTCGGCGACGAACCGGTCGACGGCGCGGGCGGACTCCTCCGCGCGCGCCGCCTCGGCGCCCGACGCCGTGCGGTCGACGGCGGCGTTGTCGAGCTTCCGCACGTCCACGCCGTGGGCGCGCAGGGTCGCGGCGATGCGCGCCCGGTTGAGCGTGCGGTCGCCCTTGTCGAGCACCATCACCTCCTCCGGCGCGATGCCCGCGGCGAGCAGCGCGCGCACGAAGCCGAGCGAGTTCTCCACGAGGTGGTCGCGGAAGACGATCCGCCAGCCGCCCGGCGTGATCGGGTGGGTGCGCGCGGCCCAGTCGAGGATCGGCATGGCGGCGGACAGCGTGGCCTGCTCCTCCTCGGACAGGCGCCGGTCGTGCCGCTCGACGGCGTCGCGGAGGAGCTCCGCGACCTCCGGGTCGTCGGCCCGGACGATCGCGTGGAACGCCCGGCTCCGCGGGTTCGCCGGGAGGAGGGAGCGCGGGGCGACGCCGCCGAGGTGGATCCCGACGTGGGCGCGACCGCCCGTCGGATCCGTCCACGATCGCTCGCGGAGGTCGGCGTCGCCGTCGTCCGGCGCGGCCGGACGGTCGGGGTCGGGGAGCAGGCCCAGCTGGTGTGCCGTCGCGTCGAGCGCGGCCATCAGGGGGCGGGGATCGGCGACGCCGGCGATGCTGCGATCGCGGGCCGTCGCGGGAGCGGTTCCTGCGGGTGACGTGGTCGAGAGCATGTTCACGTCACGTGAGGTTAGGTACGCGTCCGGCCCGGCGGAACCGGCCCGACGAGATTTGCGCGAACTCTTCGTGGGCCCTATGATCCGCGGGCCCGGCCGCCGAGGCGACCGGGCCCGCGCTCATGCGAGCGGATCAGCGCCCGACGGGACCCATGTCCGCGTAGCGGTCGCCGACCGGCGTGGGCAGCGACGAGAGGCGCGCGAGCTGGTCGGCCGAGAGCGTCACGGCGTCGGCCGCCACGTTCTCGTCGAGGCGGCTGACGCGCTTGGTGCCGGGGATCACGGCGATGTCGTCGCCCTGCGCCAGGATCCACGCGAGCGCCACCTGCGCGGGCGTCGCGTCGAGCTCGCCCGCCACGTCCTTCACGGCGTCGACGATGCGCATGTTCTGCGCGAAGGCCTCCTCCGCGAAGCGCGGGGACGAGGAGCGGTAGTCGGCCTCGGAGAGGTCGGCGACGCTCGAGATCGCGCCGGTGAGGAAGCCGCGGCCGAGCGGCGAGTACGCGACGAGCCCGATGCCGAGCTCGCGCAGCACGTCGAGCACGGGGCCCTCGGGGTCGCGGGTCCAGATGGAGTACTCGCTCTGCAGCACCGAGATCGGGTGCACGGCGTGCGCCCGGCGGATGGTGTCGGGCCCGGCCTCGGAGAGCCCCAGGTGCAGCACCTTGCCCTCGTCGACGAGCTCCTTCATCGCGCCGACGGTCTCCTCGATGGGCACGGCCGGGTCCACGCGGTGCTGGTAGAGGACGTCGATGCGGTCGGTGCCGAGGCGCTGCAGCGAGGCCTCGACGGCGATGCGGATGCCCGCGGGCGAGCTGTCCATTCCGCGCTCGTAGTCCTCCGCGTCCTTGCCGGGCGCGTGCTTGAGGAGGCCGAACTTCGTGGCGATCACGACGTCGTCGCGGCGGTCCTTCAGCGCGGATCCGACGAGGCGCTCGTTGGTGAACGGCCCGTACGCCTCGGCCGTGTCGAAGAGCGTGACGCCCTGGTCGACCGCGCGGTGCAGGGTGCGGATCGACTCCGCCTCGTCCTGCCCGGCGCCGTCGTAGAAGGCGCTCATGCCCATGCAGCCGAGGCCGATGCGGCCGACGTCGAGGCCCGTGCCGGTGTGGATGTGCTTCATGCGGTGCTCCGTTCTCCTGCGGCCGGATGGGCCGCCTCTCGAGCCTAGGCACGTCCCGCGACCGCGACGCGCCGCCTGTCCGCTTCTTTTGAACCATTCAAGGGAAGTGTGCTTGACTGCGGCCATGCCCGCCGACCACGCGCACCACCACGCGCCGCCCCTGGATGCCGACGCCCTGCGCGCCGCGCTCCGGGAGGCGGGCCTCCGCGTGACCCGGCCGCGCGTGGCCGTCCTCGAGGCGGTCGACGCCCAGCCGCACTCGGACGCCGACGAGGTGCTCCAGACGGTGAAGCGCGAGCTGCCCGGCACGAGCATCCAGGCGGTCTACGGCGTGCTCGGCGCGCTCGCGGCCGCGGGGCTCGTGCGGCGCATCGAGCCCGCGGGATCGTCCGCGCGCTACGAGCGCCGGACGGGCGACAATCACCATCACCTCGTATGCACAGGTTGCAGGACCATCGTCGACGTGGACTGCGCGGTGGGGGAGTCCCCCTGCCTCGCGCCGTCCGACTCGGCGGGGTTCCTCGTGGCGAGCGCCGAGGTGACGTACTGGGGCCTGTGCCCCGCCTGCCGGACCGCATCCGCGGATCCCGGTGCCACCGTCGCGACCTAGCGGTCGCCACCGGCCCGCCCCTCGGCCGGATGACCCGAGCCAGCACCTCCCCGTTCCACCGCTGACAGGAGAAACACCATGACCGACCAGAAGTACACGACCACCGACTCCGGCGCTCCGGTCGCCAGCGACGAGCACTCGCTCTCCGTCGGCCCCGACGGCGCCATCCCCCTCCACGACCACTACCTCGTCGAGAAGCTCGCCCAGTTCAACCGCGAGCGCATCCCGGAGCGCGTCGTGCACGCCAAGGGCGGCGGCGCGTTCGGCACCTTCCGCGTCACGGGCGACGTGAGCGGGTACACCCGCGCCTCCCTCTTCCAGCCCGGCGCCGAGGTCGAGATGCTCGCGCGCTTCTCCACCGTCGCCGGCGAGCAGGGCAGTCCCGACACGTGGCGCGACCCGCGCGGCTTCGCGCTGAAGTTCTACACGGACGAGGGCAACTACGACCTCGTCGGCAACAACACCCCCGTCTTCTTCATCCGCGACGGGATCAAGTTCCCCGACTTCATCCGCTCGCAGAAGCGCCTGCCGGGCTCGCACCTCCGCGACCACGACATGCAGTGGGACTTCTGGACGCTCTCGCCCGAGTCCGCCCACCAGGTCACCTGGCTCATGGGCGACCGCGGACTCCCGAGCTCGTGGCGCCACATGGACGGCTTCGGCTCGCACACCTACCAGTGGATCAACGCGGCCGGCGAGCGCTTCTGGGTGAAGTACCACTTCAAGACGCAGCAGGGCATCGAGATCCTCAAGCAGGAGCAGGCCGACCAGATCGCGGGAGAGGACGCCGACTTCCACATCCGCGACCTCACCGAGGCCATCGACCGCGGCGACTACCCGGAGTGGAAGCTCGAGGTGCAGATCATGCCCTACGAGGAGGCGAAGTCGTACCGGTTCAACCCGTTCGACCTCACCAAGGTCTGGTCGCAGAAGGACTACCCGCGCATCGAGGTAGGCACCATGACCCTGAACCGCAACCCGGAGAACTACTTCGCGCAGATCGAGCAGGCCGCGTTCGCGCCCTCGAACTTCGTCCCCGGGATCCAGACCAGCCCCGACAAGATGCTCCTCGCGCGCATCTTCAGCTACGCCGACGCGCACCGCTACCGCGTGGGCACGAACCACGCGCAGCTGCCGGTGAACGCGCCGAAGTCGCCCGTGCACAGCTACTCGAAGGACGGCCAGGGGCGCTACACGTTCCAGGACGCCGGCACGCCCGTCTACGCGCCCAACTCGCACGGCGGCGCGCACGCCGACCCGGCTCGCGCCGCGGAGAGCGCCGGCTGGGAGCAGGACGGAGAGCTCGTCCGCGCGGCCGCCACGCTGCACGCCGAGGACGACGACTTCGTCCAGGCCCGGATGCTCGTCAACGAGTCGATGGACGACGCCCAGCGCGAGCGCCTCGTCGGCAACATCGTCGGCCACGTGAGCAAGGTCACCACGGCTGAGCTGCGCGCCCGCGTCATCCAGTACTGGACGAACGTCGACGCATGGCTCGGCGCGGCCGTCGCCGCCGGCCTGCCGCCGCTCGCCGGATCCGCGCCCGTCGCCGAGGCCACCCCCGGCCCGACGCGCGACGCCGAGGAGGTCTCCGTCGCGGCCCACTGAGCCGCGGCGGTGATCCGCTGCTCGCGTGACACGACGCCCGTCCCCTCGGTGAGGGGGCGGGCGTCGTCGTGTGTTGTCGTATGGGAAAAAGATCGTTGCTCTCGTCTCAGGATGACGGTCAGCTCTCTCCCGCCTTCCCGCTGCGCGGCTCTTCGCCAAAGCTTTTCGCCTCACTCTGGCAAGCGATCAGAGAAGTCGCGCCAATCCCTCGAGACCGTCGAGGTCTACGATTTGCACGCCCTTCGGCACTATCGCTCCCGCGCTCGCCGTCTTGTCGTTCACAACGAGAAGACCGCCGGCGAACTCGCCGTATTCCATCGCTCGACCGAGGCGCTCCAAGGGGGTCATGTTCTTACGTGAATTTCCAAATTTGGGGTCGACTTCGAGTACCCAGTTTCGCGCGTCTTTCGTGAGCACGGCGTCCAAGACGAGAGGGCGCCCCTTTCCTGGACCTGGTACTGAAACTTGCTGTCGCACAGTCATCCCTGGAATTCTCTTGAGGATACCCATGGCGGCGTCGGCCAGACCCGCCTCACTGGCGCTATCGGTTTCGGACTTCGCTTCCTCGCTGCTGCGCGTCGCAATAGTCGCATCACCCGTGATGCGAACGAACCAGCGGGCGAGGTAATCCCTAACTGCGGGAGTCTGAATGTCGGCCAGGGTTTCTGCGATGTCCTCGGTGTCTTCGAATGTCAGGTCCACCCCGCCCGCCCGCATGGAGCTTGGGAATCTGCCGATCACTGCGAGAAGCAAGATGATGCCGCCGACGGCTATCAGTGCGACTGCGCCCCACTCTCTACCCCAAGGAACAAAGGTCGCAACGGTACCGGCTGCGAGCAGGGCGATGCCGAGCACATACGCGATGGCGCGATCGCGGTCTGAGATCAAAAGCACTGCCGGTCGGGATTTACCAGGGGTATTGGGCATAAGGAATGCTAGCGCTGGCAGGGCCGCTGGGGCTGATCCCACAAAGGGGGACTTGTGTGTCATCGCGTTTTGATGCGTTGCTGCACGTCAAAAACGTTTTTGCAACGTCGCTCCGGGCGCCGCTGCGGTCTGCTGCTGCAACGCTGGACTCGGGTGCGTCAGACGAGCGGCAGCTCCATCTCCAGGTCCTTCTGGGTGCGATCCAGCGCGTACGGCACGCTGCGGCCCGTGAGAGCGAAGCCGCGGCGGGCGTAGTAGGCGCGGGCGCGCGGGTTGTCCTCGTGCACCTCGAGCCGCACGGCCCGGGCCGTCGGGCGGTCGCGGGCCCAGGCGATCACGGCGTCGAGGAGGAGGTCGGTGACGCCCGCGGCGCGACCGCGGGCGGACGGCGTGATGTAGACGCTCACGAGCATCACGCGCGTGGGATCCGCGGCCACGAACGCGTTCATCGCCCCGAGCCAGCGGCCGGTCGCGCGCTCCACGGCGACGTACGCGGTGCTGCCCGGCTGCTCGGCGCGCGCGGTGCGGGCGCGCCAGTCCGACTCCGGCTGGGCGAGCGCGTGCTCGAGCGTCTCGAGGTACGCGAGCGGGGTGTCCGCCAGCATCTCGAGGCGGAGGGCGCGGTACTCGCGCCAGTCCTCGGCGCGGAGGCGGTGGATCACGGCGTCCATCGGGATCAGACCAGCTGGCCGTTCACGTGGAGGTCGCCCGCGGGGAGGGCGTCGGCGGGCGCCGTGACGGGCAGCGCCATCCAGCCGTGGTCCTGGTGCACGACGCCGGCGGCGCCGAGGAGCGTGAAGCCGTTGTAGTGGCCGGTGCGGCCGTCGAGCGGCAGCCAGCCGTGGCGTGCGTAGTAGCCGGTGGTCTCGGCGCCGGTCTCGAGCAGGCCGAACGGGACGGCGAGGCGCGCGAGGGCGCCGCGGATCCCGTCGGCCAGCAGCGTGCCGAGGCCCTCGCCCTGCCGGTCCGGATGCACGGCGACCATGCCGGTGGATCCCATGAGCAGGTCGTCGGCCGGGTCGCCCCGGCCGTCGCCCACCTCGACGAACACGCGCCGGATGCCCGCGTGCGCCACGAGCTCGTCACCGTCGTGCACGAGGATCCGCAGCTCCGGCTGCGCACCCGCCCAGCTGCACGCGCCCGCGTAGCCCGCGGCGAAGTCGGGGAAGGCGAGCGCCAGGAGCGCCGCGATCCGCTCGTGGTCGGCGACGTCGAGCGCGCCCTCGCGGACGACGGAGAGGCGGGGTCCCATGGGTCGAGGCTAGCGGCCGGTCACGCGGGTGTCCGGGCCCGGCCCGCGGCCCGGTCGCGCGGCCCGCCCGCCCGTAGGGTGGAGCGCATGACCACCCCGCAGTCCGTCTGGCAGGACAAGCTCGGCCGCCTCTCCATCCGCTGCGTGCAGATCCTGGCGGTCCTCGTGGTCGCCATCGCGATCGTGTACGCCGCCATCTCGCTCAAGCTCGTCGTGATCCCGGTGATCATCGCGCTGATCCTCGCCTGCGCCGTCCGCCCCCTCGTGCTCTGGATGGAGCGCCGCGGCGTGCCGGACGCGCTCGCCGCGGCCATCGCGCTCCTCACGGGCCTCGTGCTCTTCGGCGGCGCGATCACGCTCGTCGTCTTCGGCGTGCAGAGCCAGTGGCCGACCCTCGTGAAGGCCACCAGCGAGGGCGTCGACCGGCTGCAGGCGGTCGTCGAGGAGGGCGGCCTGCCCATCGACACCGCGCAGATCGACTCGTTCCGCCAGTCGGCGGTCGACTTCCTCACGAGCAGCCAGTTCGGATCCGGCGCCATCGCGGGCGTCTCCGCCGCCGCCGAGGTCGTCACCGGCGCGGTGCTGGGCCTCGTGGTCTTCTTCTACTTCGTCAAGGACGGGCCGCGGATCTGGGCCTTCCTCATCCGCCCGTTCCGCGGACGCGGTCGCAAGCGCGCCGTGCGCGTGGGCCACGAGGGCGCGAAGGTGCTCGGCGGCTACATCCGCGGCACGGCGACGGTCGCGCTCGTCGACACCGTGTTCATCGGCGCCGGCCTCCTTTTCCTCGGCGTGCCGCTGGCGCTGCCGCTCGCGCTCGTGGTGTTCATCGGCGCCTTCGTGCCGATCGTCGGCGCCACCGTCGCGGGCATCCTCGCGGCGCTCGTCGCGCTGGTCACGAACGACCTGACGACCGCGCTCGTCGTGGTCGGCATCGTGGTCCTCGTGAACCAGCTCGAGGGCAACCTCCTGCAGCCGGTGGTGCTCGGCAACGCGCTCAAGCTGCACGGGCTCGTGGTGCTGCTGGCCCTGACCGCCGGCACGATCCTCGGCGGCATCGTCGGCGCCATCCTCTCGGTGCCGCTCACGGCCGTGGCGTGGACCGCGTGGAAGATCGTGATGGAGCCCGACGAGGAGGAGCCGGATCCGGAGCCGATCTCCCCGGTCGAACCCGTGAAGCGCGCCGCGCGCGGCCTCACGGCCAAGCTCACGGGACGCTCCGCCTCCACGACGCACGCCGACCGATGAGCGCCGCCGGCGCCGCGTCCCGTCTCCAGCGCAAGCCCGGCTTCGCGGTCGCGGCCCGCCTCGGGCACGCGGTCAACGGCCTGCTCCACCTCCTCATCGGCGTCGTCGCGTTCCGGCTCGCGACGGGCACGGGCGGCGGCGGGGCCGACCAGTCCGGCGCGCTCGGCTCCATCGCCCAGACGCCAGGGGGCCGGGTGCTCCTCTGGATCATCGTGGTGGGCCTCGTCGGCCTCGGCCTCTGGCAGCTCGTGGAGACCGTGCTCGCGCGCGGCGACGACGCCAAGGGCACCTGGGCGGCGCGCGCCAAGGAGCTCGGCAAGGCCGTGGCCTACCTCGTCATCGCATCCACCGCCCTGCGCTTCGCGACCGGCGGATCCAGCGACTCGTCCGAGCAGACCCAGTCGCTCAGCGCGCGCGTCCTCGCGGCGCCCGGCGGCGTCGTGATGCTCGTGCTCGTGGGGCTCGGCGTGATCGCGGTGGGGATCTACTTCGCCTACAAGGGCGGCACGAAGCGCTTCCGGGAGGACATCTCGGTGCCCGCGGGCCCGCTCGGCCGCGGGATCACCGCGCTCGGCGTGGCCGGGTACATCGCCAAGGGGGTGGCGCTCGTGGCGGTCGGCGTGCTGTTCGTCGTCGGCGCCGTGACGGCCGACCCGAGCCGCGCCACGGGGCTCGACGGCGCGCTCCAGTCGCTCGCGCAGCTGCCGGCCGGCGTCGCCGTCCTCGCGATCACGGGCCTCGGCCTCATCGCGTACGGCCTCTACTGCGGCGCCCGCGCGCGCTACGCGACCCTGTGACCGGGCGTCCGGTCATCGCCCTCGACGGCGTGCGGCCGGACGAGGTGCACGTCGTGCGCGTGTTCGCGGACGCCGACGGGCGGCACGGCAACGAGCTCGGGATCGTGCTCGCGTCGGCGCGCACGGAGGGGCGGGAGCTCGCGATCGCCGCGGCGCTCGGCTTCAGCGAGACGGTGTTCGTGGACGCGGTCGACGGCCCGGACGCGGATCCGCGCGGCGCGGCGATCCGCATCCTGACGCCCGCCCGCGAGCTGCCCTTCGCCGGGCACCCGACCGTCGGCACCGCCTGGTGGCTGGCGTCGCGCGGCGTGCCGGTCGACCACCTGCGCGTGCCCGCCGGGGTCGTCGCGGTGACGCACGGCGCGGATTCCGTGCGCGTCGCCGCCGATCCCGCGTGGGGCCCCGAGTTCGCCTGGCGCCCCGTGGGCTCCGTCGCCGAGCTGCTCGCCCTCGACCTGCCGGCGCTCACGCATGCGTCCGGCGCCGACCACCTCTACGCGTGGGCGTGGATCGATGAGGCGGCGGGCGCGATCCGCGCGCGCATGGCCGCTCCCGCGCTCGGCATCGCCGAGGACGAGGCGACCGGATCCGCCGCCCTCCGCATCACCGCGCACCTCGGCCGCGACCTCCGCATCACGCAGGGCCGCGGCAGCGAGCTGGTGACGCGGCTGCTACCGGACGGCCGGGCCGAGGTCGGCGGGCGCACGGTCGCGGACCGCGTGATCCCGCTGCCCTGACCCGTGTCCGGCCGCGCCCGCGCCCGGCTGGTCGCGCGGGCTACGCGCCCGTTCGCTCCGACTCCGCGCCACCCGCGTCCGTCGGCTCCTCGCGCGGCACGACGAGGATCTCCGAGATCCGTCGCCGGTCGAGCGCCGTCACCTGGAGGGTCACGCCGTCGACCTCGACCGAGTCGCCGACCTGCGCGAGCCGCCCGAGGTTCTCGATGACGAAGCCCGCCACCGTGTCGGACGCCGAGTCGGGCAGCTTCACGCCCGTCGCCTCCTCGAAGTCCTGGAAGTTGAGGCGGCCGTCGATCGTGCCGCCGTCCTCCGCGAGGTCGCGCGCGGCGGAGTCGGTGTCGTACTCGTCGAAGATCTCGCCCACGACCTCCTCCACGAGGTCCTCGAGCGTGACGATGCCGTCGGTGCCGCCGTACTCGTCCACGATCACGGCGATCTGGTGGCCCTCGGCGCGCATCATCGTGAGCGTCGGCAGCACGCGTGCGGTCGCCGGCAGGTACGGGATCGGGCGGAGGATCTCGGACACGGGCCGCTCCGGATCCGCCGCGATGGCCTGGTACAGGTCGCGCACGTGCACGAAGCCGATGACGTCGTCGATGCTCTTGTCCATCACCGGATAGCGCGAGTACGGCCGGTCCTGCACGTCGAGCCCGGCGTCGCGGACGGTGCCGGCGCCGTCGAGCGCGGCGATCTCGGGCCGCGGCTTCATCACCTCGCTGAGCTGGCGGTGGCGGAGGGAGAGCACGTCGTCGAGGATCCGGCGCTCGTCGTCCGGGAGGCCCTCGTGGCTGGAGACGATGTCGCGGAGCTCCTCCTCGCTCATCTCCTCGCCGGTCTTGTGCGGGTCGCCGCCGAGGAGGCGGACGACGAGGTCGGTCGAGACGGAGAGCAGCCAGATCACGGGGCGCATGAGGATCGCGAAGCCGTTGAGCACGGGCGCGACGCCGTACGCGAAGCCCGCGTTGCGCTGGATCGCGAGGCGCTTGGGCGCGAGCTCGCCGAGGACGAGGGAGAGGTACGCGATCACCAGGGTGAGGAGGAGCGTGGCGACCGTGGACGCGAGCCCGGACTCCAGGCCCCACGACTCCAGCAGCGGGACGACGGACGGCGCGATGGACGAGGCGCCGTACGCGGCGGAGGCGAACCCGGCGACGGTCACGCCGATCTGCACCGCCGCGAGGAAGGTGTTGGGGTTCCGGGCGAGCGCGGCGACCTTCTCGCCGCGGCGGCCGCGGGCGGCGAGGGCGTTGAGCTGGCCCTCGCGGAGGGTGACGAGCGCCATCTCCGTGGCGGCGAAGACGCCGCCGACGAGCACGAACACCACGACCAGGACGATGTTGAGGAGGAGGTCGCCGTTCATGGGCGGATGCCGGTCGGGCGGGCGCCGCTCGAGCGGCTCGTGGCGAGGAGGGCGGCGCGGAGGGTGCGGGGCGTGCCCGGGGTCGTCCGGGCGCCGGGACTGTGGCTGTCGGGAGCAGGCTCCCGCGCGGTTCTGTGCATGGATCGAGGGTAGTGGAGCGGGTGGGGAAATAGCCGGGGCGGGTGCTCGTGCCCTAGCGTCGACGGCATGCAGCAGCAGTGGATCGGATCATCGGGCTGGCTCGTCCTCGCGCTCGTCAACGCGGGCCTCGCGGAGCAGAAGGGCCGGTCGAGGTGGACCTGGTTCCTCGTCTCGCTGCTCCTCGGGCCCATCGCGACGTTCTTCATCGTGACGTGGGAGCGGGCCCCGGCGCGTCCCGTCGGCGCCCCGCAGGAGGGCCCGACCAACGGGCTCCTCGCGGTGGGCGTGGGGCTCGCGGCCCTGGCGGTGGTCAGCGCGGTGGTGGCGGGCGTCGGCGGGGATCAGGGGCTGTGGCTCCTCGCCGCCGCGCTCGCGGTGGTGGCCGTGGTCTCCCTGGTGCTCCACGTCCTCGCGCACCGGCGGTGGGCGGCGCTCCAGCGGGCGGGCTCCGCCCGTTCGCGCTGAGGCGTCAGAACGGGGAGGCCCTCGACGGTGGTCAGCGGACGTCCGCCGACGCCCGCGGAGGCTCCCGTCGTGGCGCCGGACGGACCCCGGCCGGCGTGGCGTAGGGGGGCGGCCGGCGATGCGCCATCGCGCCGGCACGGGCGGCCCGCCCGACCGGCCCGGGCGATCCGACGGGCCGGCCGAGGATCGGCGCCCGGCTCCGCTCCTCAGCCGCGCAGCCGCGGATAGGCGGCGAGCGTCGGCGCGTGGCGCGCGCTCGTGAGGAGGAAGCGGTCGGCCAGCCCGCGCACCGGCCGGCTCGCGGCCACCCGCACGGCCCCGCGCAGCGCCCTCTGCCCGAGCGCCGACGACGGATGGGTGAGCCGCGCGCCTCCCGGCGGCAGCCCCTGCGCGCTGTCGGCGTACCGCCGCAGCTGCGCCTCGTAGCGCGAGAAGGCGGCCTCGAAGGTGTCGGCGGGATCGGCGAGCGCGCGTCCCAGCTCGCCCGCGAGCACGTGGGCGGCGACGAGCGAGAGGGTCGTGCCCATTCCCGTGGGGCCGGATCCCCAGGCCGCGTCGCCGAGGAGCGCGATGCGCCCCTTCGACCACGTCGAGACGATCACCTGCTCCATGCGCTGCGTGTAGAACTCGTCCGGTCGCGCCTGGAAGCCGTCGAGGATCCGCTCGACCTGCCAGCCCGTGCCGCGGAAGCGCGCGCGGAGCACGGTCATCTGCGCGTCGAACGGCAGCTGCTCGAACCCGGACGGCTCCGACTCGAACGACAGGCTCGCGCGGATCGTGCCCTCGTCGTCGGGTCGGATGGTGGCGTTCCGCGCGCCGCGTCCCGTGAGGAAGTCCCAGTAGCCGGTGTCGCCCGCGATGCGGTCGATCGTCCCGTAGGCGATGCTCACGCCGTGATCGCGGAGCGTGGTCTCCTCGGCGAAGGCCAGCCGGCGCGTGCGGGAGCTGCGTCCCTCGGCGACGAGCAGGAGGTCGTAGCGCTCGCGGGATCCGCTCGCGAGCTCCACGTCGACCCCGGTCGCGTCCTGGCGCACCCCCGTCACGAAGTCGCCGTAGCGGAGCTCGACGTCGTCCCGCACGAGGTCGACGAGGATCCCCGCGAACCTGCCGCGCAGGATCTCCACCTCCGCCGTAGGCCCGTCCTCGCCCTCGACGCGCGGGAACGTCGCGAGGACGCGCCCCTCCTCGTCGACGAAGCGCGTCCCGTCCTCGCCCGTGAGGTTCGCCATGACGACGTCCTCGATGCCCATGCGCCGGAGGACGTCACGGCCGAGGCCGCGCACGTCGATGTTCTGCCCGGCCTGGCGCTGCTCGACCGAGCGCTCGAGCAGGGTCACGTCGAAGCCCTCGCGGTGCAGGCCCCAGGCGAGCGCGGGTCCGGCGATGCTGGCTCCCGTCACGAGGACCCTCGGGCGGTGGTGGGTGGTGTCGGTCATGCGGTGATCTCCTCTTGCCGTCGAGCGGACCCGGGATCCCGCGTCCGAGTAGACTCTATGGCGGAGATGCTTCACGGTGAAGTGTTCCAGATGCTTCGGAGGATCACGTCATGTCGGACACCATCGCCGTCCCCGGGGACCGCTCCGAGGTGCTCGAGCGGCTCCGGGACCACACGACCGCGTTCGACGAGTCGGTGCGGCAGCTGGCCGCGGCGCTCGGGCTGCCGACGACGGACACGACGGCGCTCGCCGAGGTCATCTGGGCGGAGACCGCCGGCCGCGCGCTGTCCCCTGCCCGCCTGTCGGAACGGCTCCACCTGACCTCGGGGGCCACGACCGCGCTCGTCAACCGGCTCGAGGGCGGTGGTCACCTCGAGCGGAGTCGGGAGAGCGCCGACCGGCGGGTGGTGACGTTGCGACCGACCGCCGCGTCCCGGGCGCGCGTGACGGCCCTCCTCCAGGGCGCGCAGGTCGAGGTCGACCGGGCGCTCGACGGGTTCACCCCCGATCAGCTCCGCACGGCGGCGGCGGTCGTGCGGGCGGTCGCGGAGGGCACTGCGGCGGGGACGCGAGGGATGGCCGGCGACGGCGCGACCGGGGGCTGAGGGGCGGTCGTCCGGTCAGCCCGCGGGGACGCAGGGGCTGTCGCAGCCCGCGCGCGCCGCCCGCGTCTCCGCCGCCCGCGCCGCCGCCCGCTCCAGCAGCGACACGTGCAGGTACCCCGCGTAGCCGCCGGGCGTCCGGCCGTCGCGCCGGCTCGAGGTGAGCACCTCGCCCGCGGCCGACGCCGTGATCCGTGCGCCGAGGGACCGGAGCCGGGCGACCAGGTCCACGTCCTCGTGCTCGACGACCGCGGGGAAGCCGCCGACCGCGGCGTACGCGTCCGCGCGCACGCCGAGGTTCGCGCCGTGCACGTGCCCGTTCGCCTCGCCGGGCACGCGCGTCGCCCGCCAGGCCGCGACCTGCGCCGGGCTGAGCGCCTCCAGCTCCGGCCGGACGGTGCCCACGACCACGTCGGTCCCGGCGTCCGCGAGCGCCAGCTGGCTGGTGATCCACGCGGCCGGCACCTCCGAGTCGGCGTCGGTGCACGCGATCCAGAGCTCGGCGTCCGCGCCGTCCCAGCTCGCGCGCGCGTCGTCGACGCCCCGCGCCCGCGCGGCGCCGACCCGGCCGGCCGAGCTCTCGATGACCTCGACGCCCGCCGCCCGGGCGATCTCCGCGGTGCGGTCGCGGCAGTCGTCGGCGACGAGGATCACGCGCACGTCGACGCCCGCGGCCCGGGCGCCCGCGGCGGCCACCTCGACCGAGGCCAGGCAGCGCCCGACGAGCGCCTCCTCGTCGCGCGCGGGGATGACCACGGCGACCGCGCGGATTCGCGGCGCGCGCTCCTCGGCGGCGCCGGCGGCCGTCGCGGACGCGCCCTCGCGCCCCGTCACCGCAGCCCCGTCCGGGCGGCGACCGAACGCGGATCCGCCGACAGCACCTCCAGCAGGAAGTCGTCCTCCTCGTGTCGGAGGATGCGCGTCAGCCCGGGCACGCCGGCCAGCCGCGCGTGCACCTCGTCGCCCGAGCGGCGGAAGTCGCCCTCCGGGTGGCGCCAGTGGCAGGCGACCAGCGTGCCCGTGGCGCCGAGCGCGCCGGGCAGCGCCGCGAGGACCCGGTCGAGCGCGGCGTCGTCGAGGTAGTAGCCGACCTCGCTCATCACGACGAGGTCGAAGGCGCCCACGGGCCAGTCGGCGCCCACGTCGCGCACCTCGACGCGCACGTGCGGTGCGTCGGCGAGCCGGGCCCGCGCGCGCTCGACGGCGGTCGGCGCGACGTCCACCGCGAGCAGCTCGTCGACGCGCTCGGCCAGGCCCGCGCTCGTCACGCCGATGGAGCAGCCGATCTCGAGGGCGCGCCCGTAGCGCTCGTCGGGCAGCGCCGCGAGGGTCGCGAGGCGCTTGCGGCGCTCGTACCAGCGGGTGGTGACGCGCCACGGATCGTCGTCGCGCGCGTACGCGGCGTCGAAGCGCTCGGCGGCGCTGGGCGACGCGGCGGTCGGCGTCGCGGACGCGCGGGACGGGTCCGGCACGATGAGCACCTCGCGGTCGCGCCCCGCGTGCCGCAGGAACGCCGGCAGCAGCACCGCGCGGTCCTCGGGGGCGTCGGAGAGCGGCCGCACCTGGCTGGCGTGCGCGGCGATCGCCCCGAGCTTGGCCTGCTGCGCGGCCGGATCCAGCGGGAGCGCGCGCAGGCCGGCCCACGGCACGCGCGGGTCGTCGGGCGTCGCCCAGTGCCACATCCAGACGGGGTACTCGACGAGCCGGATGCCGCGCTCGTCCGCCTGCGCCGCCACCAGCTCGGCGACGACCTCGCCCGTCACGCGGTGGTCGCGGTGGCCGTCGCCGCGCCAGGGGGCGGCGACCCAGGTGCCGGGCGCGGCCTCGGCGACGAGCGCCTCGAGGTCCGCGCGCACGGCGTCGCGCGCCTCGCGGACGCCGCCGTCGGGGTGCCCGAGCAGCACCAGGCGCGCGCCGGGGGCGACCGCGTCGAGCGCGGCGCGCGCCTCGTCCCGGCGGATCGCGGCGAGCTCGGCGGGCGTGACCGTCGGCGATCCCGGGTGCGAGGCGGCGCCGTCGGTGACGATCGCGAGGGTCACCGGCAGCCCGCGCGCGGCGGCCGCCGCGATCAGCCCGCCGGCGCCGACCGACTCGTCGTCCGCGTGCGCGGACACCACGAGCAGGGCGGGCATGTCGTCGAGCCGCAGCTCGGGGAGCGCGTCGAAGCGCGGATCCGCGGGCCACACGTCGGCGTCGACGCCCGGCTCGCGCGCGTCGAACGCAACGCCGGCCACGGGCGGGTCGCCGGCGGCCGTGGTAGCCGGCTCGGCGGGCGCGGGCGCGGGCGCGGGCTCGGGCACGGGCTCGGGGGCCGTGACCCCCCGCGCCGCCGCCTCGACGAGCGCGCCGCCGAGCGACGCGTCGTCCCGCTCGGCGTGGTGCTGCCGCACGTAGAGCTCGAGGTCGGCGACGCGCTTGGCGTGCACCGGATCCTGCGCGAGCGGCGCGGGGCCGAGGGCGTGCGCGACGTGCATCAGTGTCTCCTCGGCGGCCCGGGCGGCGATGCCGCGCACCCGCTTGGCGAGCAGCCGCCCCTCCTCGCCCTCCGCGAGCCCCCGGTCGACCAGCCGCGCGGCCTCGTCGAGGGCGCTGCGCGACGCGGCGAGGGCCGCGTCCACGGCGCCCAGGTGCATCAGGGTCAGCCGGTCGGCGCCGGGTCGCGCGGCCGCGGCCTGCAGCGTGCGCGCGAGCCCGACGGCGCCGCCGTGCCAGCACGCGGCCACGCCGATCGCGCCCCAGTGGAAGCCGGCGCGCTCGAGGTACCAGCCGGGGGCGCCGACCCGGCGCGCGGGCACGCCGGTCATCCGCAGCGGACCGCTCGGCACCTCGACGAGCCCCCGCGCCGCCCAGGCGCCGGGCACGACCTCCACGCCGGGGTGGTCGAGGCGCACCGCGTAGAGCGCGCGCGTGCCGTCGGCGGAGGCCGCGGTGATGAGCGCGTGCGACAGCGATCCCGCGAGCGAGCACCACGGCTTCGTCCCGGTCAGCACGGCGTCGCCGGATGCGGCGGGGGAGCCGTCGTGGTCCGCCGGCACGGCCCGCAGCGGGTCCCCGCCGCCCTCCGCCGCGAAGACCCCCCACGTGCCGGGGATCGGATCCGCGTCCGCGGCAGCGCGCGCGCGGCCAGCCTCGCCGTCGCCCGCGGCCCGCTCCTGGTGGAGGATCGCGAGCGCGTCGAGGTGCGGCTCCACGGCCCGGGCGATCCCGAGGTCCGCGGCCGCGAGCGTGGCGAGCGCCTCCCACAGGTCGCGCGTGCGTCCGCCGCCGGGCAGCGCGCCGTTGACGCCCAGCTCGACGGCGAGCTCGAGCGCGCGCGCCGTCGGCCACTCGTGCGGCAGCGCGTCCTCCGCGGCGAGCGCGTCCACGACCCCCCTCGTCGCCGCCCCCGGCGCGTCCTCCGCGAGCGGCACCGCCGTCGACGTGAGCCGGACCCGGGTGGCGGGGAGGGCGGGGATGGCGCGGTCGCGGGGGGAGCCGGAGGTCACAGGGGGTGGATCCACTTCGTCGGATGGTCGACCGGTCGTCGACCGGCGTCTCCCTTCGAACCTACAAGCGTCCCGCCCGCGGTGATGCGGTGCCGGGTCGCGGGAGTCCACCCCGGCCGTGCTCCGGGCGGCGGACGCCCGAGGGGATGTGGGAACCTGACGGCAGGGAACAGGCGCGATCCGCCCGCCCACGCACGACTGGAGGGGACCACCATGACCGAGCACACCACCGAGCCGTCCGAGCCGATCGACCGGAGCGCGCCCGCGTCCGACGAGCAGCCCACCCCCGAGGCTGTCGAGGAGTTCGAGCGCCTCGCCGTCCTCCGCATGGGCGGCGAGGACATCGAGGGCGCCATCGACGCGCTCGCGGACGAGGAGGCCCGCGACGTCGCCGAGGTCGCCATCGACCGCGTCGTCCGGAACTACGAGAACCTCTAGCCGCAGCCGCAGCCGCAGCCGCAGCCGCAGCCGCAGCCGCGCGCCCGCTGGTCGGGCGGATCCGTGGACCCGCCGCCGCACGGGCGCGCGGTGTGCGCGCCCTAGATCCCGGTGAGCCGCGCGATCAGCTCGCGGTACCGCGCCGCCGTCCGCTCCACGATCTCCGGCGGCAGCACGGGCGGGGTGCCCGTCCGGTCCCAGTTCGCCGCGAGCCAGTCCCGCACGATCTGCTTGTCGAAGCTGTCGGTGCGGTTGCCCGTCGCGTACGCCTCGGCGTCCCAGTACCTGGACGAGTCGCTCGTGAGCACCTCGTCCGCCAGCGTCGTGATGCCCGTGCGCGGGTCGATGCCGAACTCGAACTTGGTGTCCGCGAGGATCACGCCGCGCTCCTCCGCGATGGCGGACGCGCGCCGGTACACGTCGAGCGAGAGGTCGCGCAGGCGCGCCGCCTCCTCGTGCCCCACGAGCTCCTCCGTGCGCGCGAACGTGATGTTCTCGTCGTGCTCGCCCTGCGGCGCCTTCCAGGCCGGGGTGTAGATGGGCTCGGGCAGCCGGTCGCCCTGCTGCAGTCCGGCGGGCAGCGGGATGCCGCACACGGTGCCGTGCTCGCGGTACTCCTCCCAGCCGGATCCGGCGAGGTAGCCGCGCACGACGCACTCGATGGGCAGCATCTCGAGCACGCGGCAGAGCATCGCCCGGCCGCGGACGGGCTCGGGCACGCCGATGCGCGCGAGGGTCGCGGCGTCCACGAGGTGGTTGGGCACGTCGAGCCGGTCGAACCACCACAGGCTCAGCTGCGTGAGCAGCTCGCCCTTGCCGGGGATGCCCGGCTCGAGCGCGAAGTCGTACGCGCTCACGCGGTCGGTCGCCACCACGAGCACGTGCGGCTCGCCCTCGAGCGCGCGCTCCTCGGTGTCGTCCATGGCGGGGCTGAAGAGCTCGCGCACCTTGCCCGAGTAGGCGTGCTCCCAGCCCGGCAGCTCCCACTCGGAGGCGTGCCCGGCCGGCACGGCGCCCGTGGGGGTCGCGCCGCTCATCGGATGACCTGCGCGGCGATGTCGCTGCGGTGCTGCGCGCCGTCGAGCGATATCCGCCCCACCGCCTCGTAGACCCGCGACCGTGCCTCCTCGAAGCCCGCGCCCGTCGCGACCACGCTGAGCACGCGGCCGCCGGTGGCGACGAGCCCGGCGTCGGACTCGGCGGTGGCGGCGTGCGCGATGCTCACGCCCTCGACCCGTCCCGCCTCGTCGAGGCCCGTGATGACGCGGCCGGTGCGCGGCGACTCGGGGTAGCCCTCGCTCGCGAGGACGACGGTGACGGCGACGTCGTCCGAGAACTCCGGCCGGGCCACGCCGCCGAGCTCGCCGGACGCGGCCGCCAGCAGCAGCTGCGAGAGCGGGGTGACGAGGCGGGGCAGCACGACCTGCGTCTCCGGATCCCCGAACCGCGCGTTGAACTCGATGACCCGGATGCCGTCCGAGGTGAGGATGAGCCCGCAGTAGAGGAGGCCGATGAACGGCGTCTGCTCCGCGGCGAGCTTCCGCACGGTGGGGAGCGCGATGGTGTCGATGACCTCGTCGACGAAGCCCTGCGGCAGCCACGGCAGCGGCGAGTAGGCGCCCATGCCGCCCGTGTTCGGCCCGGCGTCGCCGTCGCCCAGGCGCTTGTAGTCCTGCGCGGGGGAGAGGGGCAGCACGTCGTGCCCGTCGGAGAGGAGGAAGAGCGACACCTCCTGGCCGGCGAGGAACTCCTCGACGAGCACCGTGCCCTGCCCGAGGTAGTGGCGCGCGTGCTCGAGCGCGCGCGAGCGGTCGGCCGTGACGAGGACGCCCTTGCCCGCCGCGAGCCCGTCGGCCTTGATGACGTAGGGGGCGCCGTACTCGTCGAGCGCGGCCTCGACCTCGTCGACGGTGCCGGCCTGGGAGGCGCGGCCGGTGGGGACGCCCGCCTCGTCCATGATGCGCTTGGCGAAGGTCTTGGACCCCTCGAGCGCGGCGGCGGCGCGGCCCGGCCCGAAGACCGGCACGCCGCGCGTGCGGAGCGCGTCGGCGACGCCCGCGACGAGCGGCGCCTCGGGCCCCACGACGACCAGCTCGAAGCCCTCGGCGAGCGCGTGCTCGGCGACGACGACCGGGTCGTCGATGTCCATCTTCACGACGGGCACGTCCCGGGCGATGCCCGCGTTGCCGGGGGCGGCGACGATCTCGTGCCCCGCGTCCTCCCGGAGCAGGGCCGTGACGATGGCGTGCTCGCGCGCACCGGAACCGAGTACCAGGATCTTCACGCCCCCACCCTATCGACGCCGTGCCCGGCGGACGGGGCCCGCGCGGGGCCCTGCGGAGACGCGTCGCCGCGCCCCGGGTGCACGGGGCGCGGCGGGCGGGAGGCCGACCCGCCGCGGGTACGGTCCGGGTCGGCTCCCTGCCCCTCCCGGCGTCGTTCGGGTCCGTCGGGAGGCGCATCGTCCGGCCAGCCGACGCCCGGGGAGGCGGCGGCGGGGGGACGCCGTGCCGTGCCCCGCGGGTCGTGTTCACCGCCGGGCACTTCCATACACGGTAATGGATGTCCCCCTAAATGCGGACACGTCCGGGAGCCCCACTTGGAGGGGTGCGCAAAGCGGATGGGCGCGCGCCGGGAGCGGACCGCCGCGGCCCCGCGCCCCGGCCGTCGGCGCGCGGCGGCTCTGGCATCCTGGGGCCATGGCCAAGGCGCGCATCCACCCCACCGTCGGACAGCCCGCCGTGCGGGCCGCGCTCGCCGCGGGGGCGGACGCCGACCGCGAGACGCGCGCCACCGCCGTGCGCTTCCTGCTCCAGTCGCTGGCGGACCTCGCGCCCGGCGGCACGGTCGAGGTGCGCGTGCCGCCGTTCGGCGCCGTGCAGTGCATCGAGGGGCCGGGCCACACGCGCGGGACGCCGCCCAACGTCATCGAGACGGACCCCGCCACCTGGATCGCGCTCGCCACCGGCGGCCTCGCCTGGGACGCGGGCGTGGAGGCGGGAGCCGTGCGCGCCTCGGGGCTGCGGGCGGACCTCCGCGGGCTCCTGCCCGTGCCGTGGCAGCTGCCGGCCGACCGCTGAGCGGGTCCGCCGCCGTCCGCGGGGCGCCCGGTCCGCGCGGACGGGCCATCCGGTTCGCCGGGTGTCCGGGGCGCGGGGGATGATGGACCCATGACCGACGCCCGACCCCAGCCCGACGACGAGCGCCGCACCGAGGTCCTCGTCCGGCGATCGCCCCGCTACTTCCGCTTCATGGGCGTCGGCGCCGTGCTCGGCATCGTCGTCGCCATGGTCCTCACGCTCACGTTCCCCGCGAACGCCGAGTTCTCCGAGGCGCAGGTCCTCGCGTTCCTCGCGCTGTTCGGGGTCGTGCTCTTCGGCGGGCTGGCGGCGCTGCTCGCGCTGCTGCTCGATCGTGCGGCGTCGCGCCGCTCCCGCGTCCTCACGGCCGAGCGGGAGCCGGGCGAGCCGGGCGCCTGACCCGCGTGGCGGATCCGCCCGGCCGTCCCGGTCGTCTCGGCCGCACGAGCCGGCCGATCAGCTGAGCTGCGTGCGCTCCAGCCACGACAGGTACTCCGGCGTCACGTTGCCGGTGATGTACTCGCCCGTGAAGCAGCTCATCTCGAGGTCCTCGACGCCCGTCGACCCCTCGAGGATGGCGTCGCGCATGACGGCGACCTCCTGGTAGATGAGGTGGTCGGCGCCGAGCTCCTGCGCGATCTCGGGGATCTTCCGCCCGTGCGCGATGAGCTCCTGCCGCGACGGCATGTTGATGCCGTACACGTGCGGGTACCGCACCGGCGGCGCCGCCGACGTGAACGTGACCTTGTTGGCGCCCGCCTGGCGCGCCATGGTGACGATCTCGCGGCTCGTCGTGCCGCGCACGATGGAGTCGTCGACGATGAGGATGTTCTTGCCCTTGAACTCCGAGCTCATGGCGTTGAGCTTCTGCCGCACCGACTTCTTGCGCTGCGCCTGCCCCGGCATGATGAAGGTCCGGCCCACGTAGCGGTTCTTGTAGAAGCCCTCGCGGTACTCGATGCCGAGCGTCTGCGCGACCTGCATGGCCGACGGACGCGACGAGTCGGGGATCGGCATGACCACGTCGATGTCGCCCGCCGGGCTGTGCTCGGCGATGGTCGCGGCGAGCCGGTTGCCCATGCGCAGGCGCGCGTCGTAGACGCCGATGCCGGACATGACGGAGTCGGGCCGCGCGAGGTAGACGAACTCGAACGCGCACGGGATGAGGCGCGGCGTCGGGTGGCACTGGCGCGCGTGCATCTCGCCGTCCATGGTGATGAAGACGGCCTCGCCGGGCGCGACGTCGCGCACGATCTCGTAGCCGAGCGACTCCATGACGAGCGACTCGCTCGCGACGACCCACTCCATCCGTCCGCCCTCGAGCTCGCGGCGGCCGAGGGTGAGCGGGCGGATCCCGAACGGGTCGCGGAACGCGAGCATCCCGTGGCCGGCGATCATCGCGATGGACGCGTACGAGCCCTGGACGCGCTCGTGCACCCGCTCGACCGCCGTGAACACCTGGTCGGGGTCGAGCGCGAGGCCCGAGACCTGCGACTGCAGCTCGTGCGCGAGGACGTTGACGAGCAGCTCGGTGTCGGAGCTCGTGTTGGTGTGGCGGCGATCCACGTGGAAGAGCTCCTGCGCGAGCTCCCGCGTGTTGGTGAGGTTGCCGTTGTGCACCAGGACGATGCCGTAGGGCGCGTTCACGTAGAACGGCTGCGCCTCGTCCTCGTCGGCGGCGCTGCCGCGGGTGGCGTAGCGCACGTGGCCGAGGCCCATCGTGCCGAGCAGCGACCGCATGTCGCGGGTGCGGAAGGCCTCGCGGACCTGGCCGCTGAGCTTCTTCACGTGGAAGGTGTTGCCCTCGGCGGTGGCGATGCCGGTGGAGTCCTGACCGCGGTGCTGCAGGAGCAGGAGGCTGTCGTAGACGAGTTGGTTGACGGGTTCGGACGATACGACGCCGACGATGCCGCACATGCTTCGGCTGACTCCTGAAGAGTAGAAGAGGTGGGGGAGCCGCCAGTCTCCCACACGGGAGCGACGCGCCCGGCCGGTACTCTGTCTGTCGTGACCACCAAGAGCTCGTATGCAGAGGCCGGCGTCGACACGGAGGCCGGCGATCTCGCGGTCCAGCTGATGAAGGAGGCCGTCTCCCGCACGCACGGCCCCGAGGTGGTCGGCGGGTTCGGCGGCTTCGCGGGCCTGTTCGACGCGAGCGCCCTCACGCGCTTCCGCCACCCGCTCCTCGCGACCTCCACGGACGGCGTCGGCACCAAGGTCGCCATCGCGCAGGCGATCGACAAGCACGACACCATCGGCCAGGACCTCGTCGGCATGGTCGTCGACGACATCGTCGTGGTCGGCGCGCGCCCCCTCTTCATGACGGACTACATCGCCTGCGGCAAGGTCGTGCCCGCGCGCATCGCCGACATCGTCGCCGGCATCGCCCGCGCCTGCTCCGACACCGGCACCGCCCTCGTCGGCGGCGAGACGGCCGAGCACCCGGGCCTCCTCGGACCGGACGACTACGACGTCGCGGGTGCCGCGGTCGGCGCGGTCGAGGCGGACGCCGTGCTCGGCGCGGAGCGCGTGCGCGACGGCGACGTCGTGCTGGCCATGGCCTCCAGCGGCCTGCACAGCAACGGCTTCTCTCTCGTGCGCCACATCCTGGCCACCGCGGGCATCGGGTTCGGCGACGCGTCCGCCGAGCTCGGCGGCGTGGTCGGCGAGGTGCTCCTCGAGCCGACCCGCCTCTACACGACGCCGCTGCTCGACGTGCTCGCGCAGCCGGACCTCGGCCCGGCCGTCCACTCCATCAGCCACGTCACGGGCGGCGGCATCGCGGCCAACCTCGCGCGCGTGCTGCCCCGCGGGTCCTTCAGCGAGGTCGAGCGCTCCACGTGGTCGCCGCCCGCCGTGTTCCGCGCGCTGTCGGGCATCGCCGGGTCGACGCTCGAGAGCGCCGAGGGCACGTGGAACCTCGGGGTCGGCATGTTCGTGGTCGTCGACGCCTCCGCCGCGGAGGGCATCGCCGCCGCCCTGACGCGCGCCGGCATCCCCACGTGGGAGGCCGGGCGCGTGACGGTGGGCGAGGCGCCCGCGGGCGCCGGGTTCGAGCAGGGCGCCAAGGGAGTCGACGGCGGCGCCGTGCGCCTCACCGGCCGCTACCGCGACTGATCTCCGGACGTGCGCCGGTCTCGGCGCGCGACGGCGCGCGCGAGGGTGCTCGCCCGCCCGCGACGGCCCGGACGACGCCGATCGGGAAGGGACGGCGCCGGACGGACGACGTCGATCGGGACCAGGCCGGCCCCGGGCGCACGTGAACGGACCCGCCTCGCGAGGAGACGGGTCCGGTGCTCACCCGGCTCGCGCCGGGGACGGGATCAGGCGCGCTTCTGCTCGTCGCCCGGGACGTAGGCGTCCGGCTCGTCGGCGTACTCGTCCCACTTCGCGGCCTCGGCCGCGTACTGCTCGTCGACCGCCCCGTGGGTGGTCAGCTCGCGCTCCAGCTGCGTGTAGTCCACATTGGGACTGAACGACTTCAGCTCTCGCGCGATCTTGGTGTGCTTAGCTTTTTGACGGCCGCGCCCCATGCGAGACCCCCTCACGACTCAGGCCCCGACGGGCGGTGACAACGCTGGAAACAGCGGACAGGGATTGGAGAAAACCTAGGGGCTACCCTAACATGTGGCCTCCGGCGTCCCGGGCGTGTCCCCCCGCCGGGCCTCCTGTCCGCATCGTACGGGTTCGCCCTCCGCTCGGGATCCGCGGGGGAGCGGGCGCTAGCCTGGCAGTCCCATGAGCCGCGTACCCGCCGAGTCCCAGGTCGTGGTCATCGGTGCCGGACAGGCCGGCCTCTCCGTGGCGTACCACCTGCAGCGGCTCGGGCTGCGCATGGGCACCGACGCCGTCGTGCTCGACCGCGGTCCCTCCACCGGAGGCGCGTGGCAGCACCGCTGGTCCGCGCTCCGTCTCGGATCCGCGCATCGCGTCGCCGACCTCCCCGGCATGTCGCAGCTGGGCCTGTCGTTCGCCACGGCCGATCGGATGCGGCCCGCGCGGGAGGTCGTCCGCGAGCACTACGCGCGGTACGAGGAGGCGTTCGACCTGCGCGTCGCCCGCCCGGTCGAGGTGCGGGCCGTGCTCGACGCCGAGATCCCCGCGCCGGTCGCCTCGCGTCGCCGCGCCGCGCATCCGTCGGACGCGGTGCGGCCGCTCCTCGTCCGCGCCTCGGACGGCGACCGCGTCACCCGGCTGGTCGTCAACGCCACGGGCACCTGGGGCGCGCCCTTCGTCCCCTCCTACCCCGGCCTCTCCACGTTCCGCGGACGGCAGGTGCACACCTCCGGCTACCGGTCGGCGGCGGACCTCCGCGGCCTCCGCGTGCTCGTCGTGGGCGGCGGCACGTCGGCCATCGGGTTCCTGCTGGAGCTCGAGGGCGTGGCGGCCCGCACCATGTGGTCGACGCGGCGCCCGGTCGACTTCCTCGAGGCCGGCGAGCTCGACGTGGAGGCGGCCGTGCGCGCCGTCGAGCTGCAGGATCGGGCGGCACGCGCGGGGGAGGCACTGCCCAGCATCGTCAGTGGCACCGGCGTGCCGCGCACGCGGCGCATCGTCGCCGGGATCCAGCGGGGCCTGCTCGCGAGCCGCGGGCCGGTAGACCGGTTCGAGGAGGGCGGCGTGGTCTGGGCCGACGGCGAGCGCGACGAGGTCGACGCCGTCATCTGGGCGACGGGCTTCCGTCCGGAGATCCGCCACCTCGCGCCGCTGGGCCTGCGGGAGAAGGAGGGCGGCGTGCGCGTCGAGTCCGGCGTCTCCGAGCGGGATCCGCGGGTCCACCTCGCGGGCTACGGGCCGCAGGCGTCGACGATCGGCGCCAACCGCGCGGGCCGGCGCATCGCCCGGCAGGTCGTCGCCGCGCTGGGCTGAGCACCCGGGCGGACGGTCCGCCGGAACCGGCATGGCGGGGAGTCGCGGGGGCCCGCGCCGTCAGCGGGAACTCGCGGCGCGGGCCCCCGCAGTGGATCCGGGCCTCACGGGTCGGCCCGGACGTCGACCGGCCGGCTCGGTGCGCATCGGCGTCGATGCGTCCGTCGTCCGGTCGGGCTCGCACGACCTCTCGGGGGAAGAGTTCGTGCACCAACGACCTTACATCCGTGTCCTCCATTTCGAGGACACGGATCCAGGCGGCGTACTCAGGCGATGCGGGAGGGGAGCCCGCGAGAGGGGAGCCGGGTCCCGTGACCCGGCTCCCCTGGTGATGCGCGCGGATCAGCCGCGGGCGTCGTCCTGCACGGTGCGCGTCGCGTCCTGCGCGCTGTCCTTCACGTCCTGCGCGGTGGACTGCGCCTCCGAACGGACCGTCTCGGCCGAGTCGCGGGCGGTGCCCGCGACCTGCTGCGCGGCCTCCTGCGCGGGCTCCTTCAGCTCGGACGCCACGTCCTTGGCGGCGTCGGTCGCCTTCTCCACGAGGGGCTGGGCCTTGTCCTTGACGGTCGAGGCCAGCTCCTTCTCCTTGTCGCTCGCGGGGATCAGCGAGGCGATGAGGAGGCCCGCGCCGAACGCGACGAGGCCGAGGCCGACGGGGTTCCCCTTCGCCTTCGCCTTCGCGCCCCCGGCGGCGTCGCCCGCGCGCGACTGCGCGTCGCTCGCGGATCCGAGGACGCTGTCCTTCACGTTCGACAGGGCGCCGCGCACCTTGTCGGTCTGGCGCTGCGCCACCTTCGCGGGCGTGACCTTGTCGGCCACCGCATCCACGTCGGTGCTCAGCTCGTTCCGCGTGCGCTCGATCTCCGCACGGATCTGCTCCGGGTTGTCGCTCATCGGTCTGCCTCGTTCCTCTTCATCGCTTCGGGGATCTTCTTCACGCTCTCGGCCGTGCGGGGCGCGCCCTGCACGGTCCTGAGCTGCTTGCGGCCCTGCAGGTACATCACGAGGCCGATGACGGCCCAGATGACGGCCACGACGACCGCACCCCAGGCCTGGTCGTCGAACAGGTAGCCCAGTCCGACCATGAGGGCGACGGAGAGGAAGAACACGGCCATGAGGCCGGCGTATCCCGCGCCGCCCAGGAGGCCGGCGCCCTTCCCGGCCTTCTTGGCCGAGTCGCTGATCTCCGCCTTGGCGAGGGCGATCTCCTGGCGCATCAGCGTGGAGACGTCCTTCGTGACGTTGCCGAGGAGGTCGCCGAGGCTGGTGGTCGCGGCCTTCTCCTCGGAGGGGGTGCGTCCGTCGGTCATGCGCGCGATCCGTCGGTGCGGTCGCCCGCGCCGAAGGTCTCCGTGAGCGGGTCGACGGGGCGCGTCTGGTCGTAGAGCGGGGTCGGGGCGACGGCCGCCGCGTCGTCGGCGTCGTCGTACGGCCCGACGCCGATCGGGTCGTCCGCGCCGAGCTGCGTCGACGGCAGGTCGGAGGTCGCGGCGGCGGGCGCGCCGGGAGCGACGTACCCGGGCGCGGTGGCGCCCGCGGTCGTCGCGGTCGACGTGCCGGTCGTCGTGGTCGTGGCCTCCTCCGCCTGCTTCGCGTCGTGCGCCTCGCTCGTGAGCGAGCGCGTGAGGCGACCGGCGGCGACGCCGGCGACGACGGCCAGGCCGACGAACAGGCCCGGGCGGCGGCGCGCGAAGTCGGTGACGTCCTGGAGGAGCGTCCCCGGGTCGCGGCCCTCGAGGTACGAGGCGACGCTGCCCGCGCGCTGCGAGGCCTGCGCGACGATCTCGCTCGCGAGGCCGGTGCTCTCGGATCGGTCGCCCATGTCGCGGAGCTCGTCGCTGAGCGTGCGGAGGCTGCCGGCGGCACGCTCCTGCTGGATCCCGGTCTGCTCCCGGAGCTGGTCGCGCGTCTGGGCGAGGAGGTCCTGCGCCTGCGCCTTGGCCTCGGACGCGACCTTGCGGGTCTCGTCCTTCGTGACTCCGGCCACGTGCTGCGTTCCGGCCTTGGCGTCGTCGGCGACGCCCGCGGCCTGCTCCTTCGCGGTGTCCGTGGTGCTGCTGCCCCCGGTGCTCCCGGTGGTGCTGCCGGATCCGGTCGTCCCGGTGGTGCCGGTCGCGCCGGTGGTGCCCAGGGTGGAGGCCGGGACGACGGCCGCGTACGGGTCCTGGGAGGCGGGTCCGCCGCTCGCGGGCGATCCCGGAGTGAGGTCGTTCGACATGTGGTTCCCTCTCGGTTCTCGTGGGGTTCGAGCTGCCGCAGGGCTCGGGCCCTGCTGTCTGCAACAGAACTCCGGGGAGAGGGGGAGTGCATAGGGGGTTGCCGCCCAAAAGGCGGCCCACTAATGATTCGTGCGCGTCGGCGCCCGATGACGCGGTGCTAGGGGGTCTCGCGGCCGCTCGTGTGCTTGACCGGCGTGGTCGGCGGCGGGCCGGGGCGACGGCTGACGGGACGCACGGGCTCGCCGCGCCGGTCCTGTCCGGGGACCGGCCGCGAGCGGCGGCCGTAGATGAGCTCGGACGAGTCGAGCAGCCACGGCACGAGGGCGAGCGTCACGCCGTGCACCAGGAGCAGCTTCTGGCGGATCCGCCGGGCCTTGTGGTTGTGCAGCAGCGTCTCCCACCAGTGGCCGACGATGTAGACGGGCGTGTAGACCGTGATGATCTCGCTGCCGTGCTCCGCGCGACGCGACTTCAGGTACTTGATGAGCGGGAAGCTGATGTCGCGGTACGGCGAGGCGACGATGCGCAGCGGCATCTCGATCTCCATCTCGACCCACTGCCGCTCGAGGAGCCTGGTCGCCTCGTCGTCGACGGACACGTGCACCGCCTCGATGCTGTCGTGGTTCGCGGCGATGGCGTAGTCGAGGGCCTTGAGCACGGGCTTCTGCATCCGGCCGACGAGCACGACCGCGTGGTCGCCCGTGGAGCCGAAGACCGTGACGGGGTCGACCTCGATCTCCTTCTCCACGTCGCGGTAGTAGCGGTTGACGCCGAGCATGAGGAGGAACAGCACCGGCATGATCGCGAAGACGAGCCAGGCGCCGTGCGTGAACTTCGTGATGGTCACGACGATGAGCACGAGCGCCGTGAGCAGGGCGCCGAACGCGTTGATGGCGAGGCCGCGGATCACCTCGCCGCGGTTCGCGCAGCCCTCGCGGAGCATGCGGGTCCAGTGCACGACCATGCCCGTCTGCCCGAGGGTGAACGAGACGAAGACGCCGATGATGTACAGCTGGATGAGCTGCGTGAGGTTGGCCTGGTAGACGACGAGGATCAGCGTCGCGCCGAGCGCCAGCAGCAGCATGCCGTTGCTGTAGACGAGGCGGTCGCCGCGCGTGAGCAGCGACTTGGGCGCGTACGCGTCCTTCGCGAGCACGGAGCCGAGCAGCGGGAAGCCGTTGAACGCGGTGTTGGCGGCCAGCAGCAGCACGGCCGCGGTCGTGGCCTGCAGCAGGTAGAACATGATGCTGCCGTCGCCGAACGTGGCCCCCGCCACCTGCGCCATGAGGCTCTTCTGCGGCTCGGTGGCGCACTCGGCCCAGCCGATGAGGTCGCACGGGTGCTCGCCGTAGTGCACGCGCGCGATGAGCGCGAGCGTGGTGAGGCCCACGAACAGGACGATGGCGGTGCCGCCCATGATCACGAGCGTGGCCTGCGCGTTCTTGACCTTGGGGGTGCGGAACGCCGGCACGCCGTTGGAGATGGCCTCGACGCCCGTGAGCGCCGAGCAGCCGCTCGAGAACGCGCGCAGCAGCAGGAGGATGAACGCCACCTGCGACAGGCTCGGCGTGTCCACCGTGTAGGCCGCGGACTCGGCGACGGGCGGGTCGCCGAGCGCGGTGCGGGCGAGGCCCACCACGATCATGAGGCCGACGCTGCCGATGAAGAGGTACGTCGGCACGGCGAAGGCCTTGCTCGACTCGCGCACGCCGCGGAGGTTCACGGCCGCGAGGAGCGCGACGAAGAAGACCGCGATCTCGACGCGGAACGGCGCGATCTCCGGGACCGCGCTGATGATGTTGTCGACGCCGGACGCCACGGACACGGCCACGGTGAGGATGTAGTCCACGAGGAGGGCCGACGCGACGACGAGCCCGGCCTTCTCGCCGAGGTTCCTGTGGGCGACCTCGTAGTCGCCGCCGCCGGACGGGTAGGCCTTGATGAGCTGGCGGTAGCTGAGCACCACGACGACCAGCAGGATCACGACGCAGGCCGCGACCCACGGCGCGAAGCTGAGGAACGCGAGCCCGCCGAGCGTGAGGATGAGGAGCAGCTCCTGCGGCGCGTAGGCCACCGAGCTGAGCGGGTCGCTCGCGAAGATGGGGAGCGCCAGGTGCTTGGGGAGCAGCTGGCCCTCGAGCTTGTCGCTGGCGAGCTTCTCGCCGATGAGCAGCCGCTTGGCGGGACTGCTCTCGGGAGCCTGGGGGTCCGGAGTCACGAGCGGCCACGATACCCTGCGGCACGCCCGGGACGCGACGGTCCCGGGAGCGGGCCGAGAGGCCGCTGGATCCGCGTCGCCCCGCGGACTACCCGACGGTCGCGACGGGTCCCGTGGGCAGGGTCCCTGCGGGGTCGGCGGGGGTCCCGTCCCGGTCGCGACGGCGGCGCGCCCGCACCGGCGCGGGCAGGTCGAACAGGGGCAGCGTGCGCTGCACGATCGGGCCGATCAGCAGGGCGAAGGCGAGCGTGCCGAATCCCACGTTCCCGCCGAGGGCCCAGCCGACGACGAGCACGGCCAGCTCGATCCCGACGCGCACGCGCCAGACCGGCCAGCCGGTGCGGCGGTGGATCCCCGTCATCAGCCCGTCGCGCGGGCCGGGCCCGAAGTGCGCGCCGATGTAGAGGCCCGTCGCGAGGCCGAGCAGCACGAGGCCGGCGGCGAAGAGCGGGATGCGGATCGCGAGGGCGTCGACGGCGGGCACGACCGCGAGCGCGAACTGCGCGCTGTACCCCACGAAGACCACGTTGAGGACGGTGCCCCAGCCGGGTCGCTGCCGGATGGGGATCCAGAGGAGCAGCACGAGCGCGCCGATGATGTTCGTCACGACGCCGAACGGCAGGCCGGTGCGGAGCGTGACGCCCTGGGAGAGGACGTCCCAGGGGGAGACGCCGATGCCGGCCTGGAGCATCATCCCGATGGCGAAGCCGTAGAGGAAGATGCCGACGGCGAACTGGACTGAGCGACGGAGCATGAGGGAGATCCAATCGTCCCGGGGGTTGTGGCACAAGAGGCCAATCGACAGGCTGTGGCCTCATGACCCTCGCCGGATCCGCGCCCTCCGCCGTCCTCGGCCCCGCCGCCCTCACGACGCTGCTGGGGGAGTGGACCCGACCGGGCACGCCCGCCTACGCGGCGCTCGCCGACGGGATCCGCCGGCTCGTGCTCGACGGCCGCGTCCCCGTCGGCGCGCGCCTGCCCGCCGAGCGGGAGCTCGCCGCGGCGCTCGGCCTCAGCCGCACGACGGTGGCGGCCGCCTACGCGGCGCTGCGGGGGACCGGCCACCTCGCGAGCCGGCGCGGCTCGGGGAGCGTGACGCGGATCCCGGCGCGCGAGCGCGCCGCGGGGGAGGCGGGCGTCGAGGTGGCCGACATGAGCCGCGCGGCCGTGCCCGCCGCCCCCGCCCTCGCCGACGCCGTGATGCGCGCGGCCGCCCGCCTCCCGGCCCACCTCGACGGGCACGGCTACGACGTGGAGGGCCTGCCCGCGCTGCGCGAGGCGGTCGCCGCCCGCTACCGCGCACGCGGCCTGCCCACCGAGCCCGAGGACGTGATGATCACGGTCGGCGCGCAGCACGCCATCGGCCTCCTCGCCTCCGTGCTCGTGCACCGCGGCGACCGCGCGCTCGTGGAGCAGCCGAGCTACCCGCACGCGATCCAGGCCCTGCGCGACGCGGGCGCCCGGCTCGTCGGGGTGGGCGTCGGCGCGGACGGCTGGGACGAGGACGTGCTGGAGCAGGGCATCCGCCGCACCCGTCCCGCCCTCGCCTACCTCATGCCCGACTTCCACAACCCGACCGGCCGCACGATGCCCGAGGCCCAGCGCGCGCGGGTCGTCGCGCTCGCCGAGGCGCACGGCGTCACGGTGGTGGCGGACGAGACCACGGCCGAGCTCGACGTCGACCGGCCGGAGGCGCATCCGCCGCTCGCCGTGCACGGGTCGCCCGGCGCCGTCGTGCTGGTGGGGTCGGTGGGCAAGACGGTGTGGGGCGGGCTCCGGGTGGGGTGGATCCGCGCCGGCCGGCCGCTCCTCCGCGAGCTCGCCCGCGCGCGCTCCGCCCGCGACCTCGGCACGCCGGTGCTCGAGCAGCTCGTGGTCGCCGAGGTGCTGGGCGGGATGGACGGGATCCTCGCCGAGCGCCGCGCGCGCCTGCGGGAGACCAGGGACCACGTGGAGGTCGAGCTCGCGCGGCGCTTCCCCGGCTGGGAGGTGCCGCACGTCGACGGCGGACTGGCCGTCTGGGTCGGGATCGGCGCGCCCGTGAGCACGGAGCTGGCGCTCGCCGCCCGGGCGCGCGGCCTGTCGATCACGGGCGGGAGCCGGTTCGGGCACGACGGCGCGTTCGAGCGGTTCCTCCGGATCCCGATCACGGCGCCGCCCGCCGCGACCGACCGCGCGCTCGACATCCTCGAGGACGCGTGGCGCGGGCTGGCGCCGGCGGCGGGGCTCGAGCACGACGTGGAGGACCGCTCGATCCTGGTGTGAGGCGGCGGCCCAGCCAAGCGCCCGACCGCCCGGCCGCAGGCCTGGGGACGCCCCCGACGGGGGGCGCCCGGCGACGGGTAGCGTGCGGGGATCCGCGCGACCTCCGGCGAGCGGCATGCGTCCCGATGTCCCGTGTCGACGGGTGCCGCTCCGGCGGAGCGTCGCGAGCCGCCCGATCCTGGAGGAAGAACACCATGCGCATCCGCCCGCGATCCATCCCCGCCCCGACCCCGTCGGCCGCCGCCGGCCGCTCCCGTCACGCGTTCGCCGCGCTGGCGCTCGCCGGGGGCCTCGCCGCCGCCGGTCTGCCGGTGCCGTCGTCCGCGTCCGCCGCGTCCGCCGCCGCGTCGACCGGCGCGTCCGTCGTCGTCCCCGCGTCCGTCGACCGGGACGCCGCCGCCGCGCACTGGACGGCCGACGCCCGTGCCGCCGCCCTCGCCGCCGACGCGCCCTCGGTCGCCGGATCGGCCTCGGCGTCCGCATCCGCGACCCTCTCCACGTCCGACGACGCGGGCGCCGCGGGCTCCGCGCCGGTCCCGCACCCCGACCAGCCGTTCGTGGGCGTCCTCTTCTACGTGTCGGGCGGGCGGAACCACGCGTGCACCGCCAGCGTCATCGACACCCCGGACGGCGACGCGATCGCGACCGCCGCCCACTGCCTCGTCGACCGGCGCACGGGCGCGGCGACCACCCTGGCCACCTTCATCCCCGGAGCCCAGGGCGCCACCGCTCCCCACGGCATCTGGCCGGTGCGCGTCGCGGCCGTCTCCTCCTCGTGGGCGACGACCGGCCGCGCGTCGGACGACGCCGGGTTCGCGCGCGTGAGCGGCCCCGCGGGCGTCGTGCTCGCGGCCCAGGTGGGCGCCGCCGAGCCCGTCTTCGGATCGCCCCTCGTGCCGGCGACCGGCCAGGCGCCGCGCCTCGCGATCCTCGGCTACCCGACCGCCGGATCCGCCACGGCGACGCTCGAGGCGTGCGCCGGCCGCCCGCAGCACGACACCGGCGGACAGACCTCCCTGCCGTGCGCGCTCGGGAAGGGCGCGGCCGGATCCCCGGTGATCACGGCGGCCGGCGACCAGCTCTCCGTCGTCGCGCGCCCCTCCGCGGGCCGCGGCGTGCTCCTCGCGACGTGGGGCGCCGAGGCGCAGCGCGCCTTCTCCTCCCTCCAGGGGCGGTAGCCGATCCCCGTGCGGCGGTCCGCCGTAGCCACCGAGCGCCGGTCTCGGACCGCTGCCTGGGGAATCCCCTTCGTGCACGAACGGGTTGGGTCGGCGCGAGCATACTGAAGCCGTGACCATCGACCTCCCTCCCATCAGCCGCTCCTACATCAGCCGCCCGTATCCGCTCGGGGCGACCGTCGTCGCCCGCGACGGGGGACTGCCCAGCGGCCTCAACGTCGCCGTGTACTCCGAGACCGCGGAGGCCGTCGAGGTCTGCGTCTTCGACGAGTCCGGCGCCGAGACCCGCACGCGCCTCTCCGAGCGCACCGGCCACGTGTTCCACGGCCTCGTCGAGGGCGCCGGCATCGGCACCCGCTACGGCCTCCGCGTGCACGGCGAGTGGGATCCGGCCCGCGGCCTCCGCCACAACCCCGCCAAGCTCCTGCTCGACCCGTACGCCATCGCCATCGAGGGCCACCCCACGTGGGGCGAGGACGTCTTCGCGCACACCTTCGACGACCCGAACGCCATCAACGGCGCCGACTCCGCCGCCTCCATGCCCCGCTCCGTCGTCGCGGACCGCCGCTTCGACTGGGAGGACGACGAGGCGCCCCGCACGCCGCTCGACGAGACCGTCGTCTACGAGGTGCACGTGAAGGGCTTCACCGAGAAGCTCGAGTCGGTGCCCGAGGAGATCCGCGGCACGTACGCGGGCCTCGCGCACCCGTCGGCCATCGAGTACCTCACCGACCTCGGCGTCACGAGCGTCGAGCTCCTGCCGGTGCACCACTTCATGCAGGACTCGCACCTCGAGGAGAAGGGCCTCCGCAACTACTGGGGCTACAACTCCATCGGCTTCCTCGCGCCGTACTCCGACTACAGCTCCGCGGGCGACGGCGGCCAGCAGGTCGCCGAGTTCAAGGAGATGGTCAAGGCCCTGCACGCCGCCGGCCTCGAGGTCATCCTCGACGTGGTCTACAACCACACCGCCGAGGGCAACCACATGGGCCCGTCGCTGTCGCTCAAGGGCATCGACAACGCCTCCTACTACCGGCTCGTGGAGGGCGACGAGGCGTCGTACTTCGACACCACCGGCACCGGCAACAGCCTCAACGTCGGGCACCCGGCCGCGCTCGCGCTGATCATGGACTCGCTCCGCTACTGGGTCACCGAGATGCACGTCGACGGCTTCCGCTTCGACCTCGCCACGACGCTCACGCGCCAGGACGGCGACGCCGAGCTGCACAGCGCGTTCCTCACCCTCATCCACCAGGACCCGGTGCTCGCGCCCGTGAAGATGATCGCGGAGCCGTGGGACACCGCCGGCTACCAGGTCGGCGGCTTCCCCGCGGACTGGTCGGAGTGGAACGGGAAGTTCCGCGACGACGTGCGCGACTTCTGGCACAGCGGGCAGAACGTGCTCGGCGCGCTCGCCCAGCGGATCACCGGCAGCCCCGACGTGTACGAGTCCGGCCGCCGCTCGCCGCTGTGCAGCGTGAACTTCATCACGGCGCACGACGGCTTCACGCTCGCCGACCTCACGTCCTACGACGAGAAGCACAACGAGGCCAACGGCGAGGACAACAACGACGGCGAGAGCGACAACCGCTCCTCCAACGCCGGCGTGGAGGGCCCGACCGACGACGCCGAGGTGAACGCGATCCGCGACCGCCAGCGCCGCAACATGCTCGGCACGCTCCTGCTCTCCTCGGGCGTCCCGATGGTGCTCGGCGGCGACGAGATCGCCCGCACGCAGGGCGGCAACAACAACGCCTACTGCCAGGACAACGAGATCTCCTGGTTCGACTGGGAGAACGCGGACCGCGAGCTGCAGGACTTCACGCGCAAGCTCATCCGCCTGCGCCGCGGCAACCGGGCGCTGCGTCCCATCTGGTTCCGCGGCGACGACGTCGAGGGCGCCGAGGAGGCCGTGCGCTTCATCCGCGCCGACGGCCAGACGCTGAACCCGGAGGACTGGGAGGACCCGAACGCGTTCAGCATCGGCGTCATCATGAAGGGCAAGGACAGCGACGCGTTCTTCGTCGCGTTCAACGCGGCCGAGGGCCCGGTCGAGTTCCAGCTGCCCGAGGGGCTCGGCGTCTCGTGGCACCTGGCCATCTCGTCCGACTCGGAGCAGAACACGGACGAGGACGCGACCAGCATCCTCGTGCGCGACCGCTCCTTCACGGTGCTGCGGGCCGCGCGCTCCTAGCCGCGCCGCCCGTCGCACGGGCCGACCGACGACGCGCCCCCGGGGAACCGGGGGCGCGTCGTCGTGCGCGGACGGTGCGCCGACCGCGCGCGTCCGGGACCGCCGCGCGACGGGCGTACCGTGGACTGCCCCGTTTCCTCTCCCGGGGAGAACGGATGGCCGCGTGCCCGCATCACCTGCCCCGCGGCCGCCGTCGACCCGGACGCTCGACCTCGAGGCGGCGATGCGCGCGAGCGTCGGCCTCCTCGTGCCGCTCGTGGTGCTCCTCGCGATCGACCGGCTCGACCTCGCGCTCTACGCGTCGTTCGGCGCGTTCACCGGGCTGTACGGCCGCAACGAGCGGTACCGGCTGCGGCTCGCGAGCGTCGGCGCGGGGGCCGCGATGATGCTCGTGGCCATCGCCACGGGCGTGCTCCTGTCGCTCGCCGACGCGCCGCTCGCGCTCGAGGCGGCGGGCCTCGTGGTCGTGCTCGGCGGGGCGTCGCTCGTGTCGACGGCGATGAGCCTGGTGCCGCCGCATCCGCTGTTCCCCGTGTTCGGGCTGGTCGTGTGCGCCGCCGTGCCGGTGGATCCGGCGCAGGCGCGCGACGCGCTCGTGACGGCCGTGGCCGCGATCGCGTTCTCCGCGGGCGTCTGCATGTCCGGCTGGCTGCTCCGCCGCTGGGCGCCCGACGCGCACGCCCACCGCTTCCGCGCGCTGCCGCGGATCCCCGTGCGCGACGCCGCCGTGCACCGCGACCCCGCCGCCTGGACCGCCGTGGCCGCCAACGTCGTCGGCGCGCTCGTGGCGGGCGGGATCGCCGTGGCGCTCGGGCTCGGGCACCACTACTGGGCGGTCGTGACCCTGGTGGCGGTGCTCCCGGTGGTGCGCGGGCCGCTGTCGTTCACGCGCGTGGCGCACCGGGTGCTCGGGACGCTGGCCGGGTCGGTGGTGGCCGCGGGGATCCTCGCGCTGCACCTCCCGGCGCCGGCCGTGATCGCGGTGGCGGTGGCCTGCCAGTTCGCGGCCGAGCTCGCGGTGGGGCGGCACTACGGGCTGGCGCTCGTCTTCATCACGCCGCTCGCGCTCGTGATGGGCGGCCTCGGCCGGACGCTCCCGGTGCTGCCGCTCGTGGCGGACCGGGTGGTCGACACGGTCGTGGGGGCCGCCGTCGGCGTGGTCGTGATCCTGGTGCTGCGGACGCTCGCCGCCCGGCGTCAGCGGCGGGCGGCGGGAGCGGCGTAGCGGCGGACGACGCAGACGATGCCGCCGGCCAGCGCGAGCGCCGCGACCGCGCCGGCGACGACGGCCCGGCGGACGAGGGCCTCGTGCTCGGGCGAGGTCGGCGATCCGAGGTCCGGTGCAGGCAGCTCGTCCACCAGGACCGTGTTCTGGAGGAGGGCGACGAGGGCCGCGGGCGCCGCGACCGCGAAGGCGACGAGGCAGAGGATCGCCCCCGCGACCAGCAGGCGATCGCGGAGGCGACGCGGGCGGGAGGATGCGGCGGGCACGGCGCGACGGGCCTAGGGGAGGACCGTGGTGCTCCAGCCGTAGAGCCGGCCGTTCGCGCCGAAGACGTTCCAGCCGCCGGCGCAGGTGACGGTGGCCGGGTCGATCTCCGGCGGCCACCAGGTGTCCTCGATGCTCGACATCTGCAGGTCGGTGCAGCCGCCGGGCGCGGGCGCGGCCTGGCCGGTCTGGACGGCGACGATGCTGCCGATCTTCGACTCGGACTTGGTGCGGATGAGGGTGCCGTCGGCCGGGATCCACGAGGGCAGGGCCCCGCCGAGCGCGGTCTGGGCGTCGGCGGTGGTGGCGTAGATCTCGGTGGTGGGCGCGTCGAACTGGGCGCTGGCCCCGCATCCGGACAGGAGCGCCGCGCTCGCGACGGCGGCCAGGACGGTGAGGGTCGGTCGATGCATCCCCCTAGTGTGCCTGGTCAGCGGCGACGGCGGATGCGGATGGGCCCCTTGGCCGTGGAGGGATCGACGACGGACCCCTTCTGGGTGATCTCGACCTCGCCCGCGTCCACCAGGCGGCGGGCCGCGCGGCGGGCCGGCTCCATCAGGTCGCGCCAGTCGTCGGGCGACTCCGCGCGCGCGGCCTCCGAGGGGCAGATGGTGGCGCCGCCGGCGCGGTGCGCGAGCAGGTCGAGGATCCGCCGCTCCAGCCGCTCGTCGACGTCGGAGACCCCGCGGCGGCGGCACGCGTCGCTGCAGTAGCGCACCTCGTCCCAGTCGCGCTCCCACTTCCTGCGCCACTCGATCGTGCGACCGCACGAGGCGCAGGTCTTCGGCGCCGGGACCGCGTCCCGCTTCGTCGATGCCCGATGCGCCATCCCCCCAGCATGCTCCGCGCGACGGGGGATCGGCTGGGCCGGACGCCCCGCGTTCGAAAACCCGTCGCGAACGGGGGATCTCCCCGTCGCGGGTGCGATACTCCAGGGGACGGGGCGGGTTCCCGGTGCGGGCGGTCAGCGGCTCGAGCGACCGCCGCACCCGCGGCCCGCATCGCACAAGGAGCACCCCCTGCATCTCCTCTCCGTCTTCAGCCTCCGCAACCGCGCGCTGATCGCGCTCGTCACCATCGTCATCGGGGTCTTCGGCGGCATCGCGCTGACGACGCTCAAGCAGGAGCTCATCCCGTCGGTGTCGTTCCCGCAGCTCGCGGTCGTCACGGCGTACCCGGGTGCCTCGCCCGCGGTCGTGGACACCGACGTGTCGACGCCCATCGAGCGCGCGATCCAGGCGGTGCCGGGCCTCGAGTCCTCCACCGCGACCTCGCGCACCGACTCGTCCGTCATCTCGGCCTCGTTCACCTACGGCACCGACCTCGCGACGGCCGAGCAGAAGATCGACCAGGCCATCAACCGGATCCGCACGACGCTGCCGGACGGGATCGACCCCGTGGTCATCGCGGGCAGCATCGACGACCTCCCGGTGATCCAGATCGCCGTGACCAGCGACCTCAGCCCGCAGGACCTCACGGCGGCGCTCGAGCGCTCGACCCTGTCGGACATCCGCAAGCTCGAGGGCGTCCGCGACGCGAGCCTCCTCGGCACGGTCGGCCAGCGCGTGGTCATCACGCCGGACCCCGCGAAGGTGCAGGCCGCCGGCCTCACGAACCAGGCCATCCGCGACGCGCTCGACGCCAACGGGAAGCTCCTGCCCGCGGGCTCCGTGACGGAGGACGGCACCACGCTGTCGGTCCAGTCCGGCGCGCGCCTCGCCTCCACCCAGGACCTGTCGTCCCTGCCGCTGCTCGGCGCGGCGGGCGGCCGCCAGCTCACGGTCGGCGACGTCGCCACGGTCGAGCTGGGCCAGGATCCGACCACCGGCATCTCGCGCGTGGACGGCCAGCCGTCGCTCACCATCGCCGTCACGAAGACGCCCGCGGGCAACACGGTCGACGTCTCGCACCTGGTCACCGAGCTCCTGCCGCAACTCGCGGACGACCTGGGGAGCAATACGAGGTTCACGGTCGTGTTCGACCAGGCGCCCTTCATCGAGCAGTCGATCTCGAGCCTCACCACGGAGGGCCTGCTCGGCCTCGTGTTCGCGGTGCTCGTGATCCTCGTGTTCCTGCTGTCGATCCGGTCGACCATCGTCACCGCGATCTCCATCCCGGCGTCGGTGCTCATCACCTTCATCGGCATGCTCGCGTCGGGCTACACGCTCAACATCATCACGCTCGGCGCGCTGACGATCGCGGTCGGGCGCGTGGTGGACGACTCGATCGTGGTGATCGAGAACATCAAGCGGCACCTCTCCTTCACTCCCGACCGGCTCGACGCGATCCGCGCGGCCGTGCGCGAGGTCGCGGGCGCGGTCACGGCGTCCACCGCCACGACCGTCGCGGTGTTCCTGCCGATCGCCCTCGTGGGCGACATCACGGGCGAGCTGTTCCGGCCGTTCGCGCTGACGGTGACGATCGCGCTCGCGGCGTCGCTGTTCGTCGCGCTGACGATCGTGCCCGTGCTCGCGTACTGGTTCCTGCGGCCCGAGGGGGAGTCGCGCCGGGCGCGCCGCAAGGCCGCCGCGGCTGCCGCATCCGCATCCGCCCCGGCCGCCGAGGGCGCCGTCCGCACGGGCGCGCACGCCGCGATCGCCGGCCCCGTGGACGACCGCGAGCTCGCCGACCGGCCGGCCCGCGGATCCCACGCCGCGCACGACGAGGGCGAGGGGATGGGGAAGCCCACGCGCCTCCAGCGCGGCTACCTGCCGATCCTCGCCTGGACCCTCAAGCACTCCGCGGTGACGCTCGTGCTCGCGATCCTCGTGCTCGGCGGGACGGTCGCGCTCATCCCGAGCATGAAGACCAACTTCCTCGGCGACAGCGGGCAGAACACGCTCACGGTCTCGCAGGAGCTGCCGAGCGACACGAGCCTCGAGGCGCAGGACACCGCGGCCACGAAGGTCGAGCAGGCGCTCATCGGCGTCTCCGGCGTCGACACCGTGCAGACCTCGATCGGCTCGGACAGCACCTCGCTCACCGCGGCGTTCGGGGGCGGCGGCGGGATCACGTTCGCGCTCACGACCGACGCGGACGCCGACCAGGACGCGATCCGCGAGCGCGTGCGCACCGCCGTCGACGGCCTCACCGACGTGGGCGACGTGTCGCTCGCGGCGGCATCCGGCGGGTTCTCGTCGAGCGACATCGCGGTGGAGATCACGGCGAACGACGGCGACGACCTCAAGGCCTCGGCCGACGCGGTCCTCGCCGCCGTGAAGGACCTGCCGTCCATCGAGCAGGCCACGAGCAACCTGTCGGAGACGCAGCCGTACATCGCCGTGAACGTGGACCGGGCCAAGGCCGCGGCCGCCGGGCTCAGCGAGCAGGCCGTGGGCGGCATCGTCACCGCGAGCCGTCTGCCGGCCGCGGTCGGCCAGGTCGTCATCGACGAGAAGACGCTCTCCATCTACATCCAGGACCCGGACGCCGCGCAGAGCCTGCAGGGGCTGCGCGACTTCCGGATCCCGACCGCCCGCGGCCTCGTGCCGCTCAGCGACCTCGCGACCGTCGAGGTCACCGACGGCCCCGCCAGCGTCACGACCACCGGCGGCTTCCGCAGCGCGACCGTGAGCGCGACGCCCGGCAGCGACGACGTGGGCTTCGCCTCGTCCGAGGTGTCGCGGGCGATCGCCGACGTGCAGCTGCCGGCCGGCGCGCAGGCGTCCCTCGGCGGCGTCGCGTCGCAGCAGTCGGACGCGTTCGGGCAGCTCGGGCTCGCGGTGCTGGCGGCGATCCTGATCGTCTACATCATCATGGTCGCCACGTTCCGGAGCCTCGTGCAGCCGCTCGTGCTGCTCGTCTCGGTGCCGTTCGCCGCCACCGGCGCGGTGCTGCTGCAGGTGGTGACGGGGATCCCGCTGGGCGTCGCGTCGATCATCGGCCTGCTGATGCTCGTGGGCATCGTGGTGACCAACGCGATCGTGCTCATCGACCTCGTGAACCAGTACCGGACGCGCGGGCTCGAGCTCCGGGAGGCGATCCTGCAGGGGGCGTCGCGGAGGCTCCGGCCCATCCTCATGACGGCGCTCGCGACGATCTTCGCGCTGCTGCCGCTCGCGATCGGGCTCACCGGGCACGGCGGGTTCATCTCGCAGCCGCTCGCGATCGTCGTGATCGGCGGCCTGCTGTCGTCCACCGTGCTGACGCTGCTCGTGCTGCCTTCGCTGTACTCGCTCGTGGAGCGGGCGGGGCTGCGGATCCGGGCGCGCGGCGAGCGGCGTCGGGCCGAGCGCGGGCTGCCGGCCGGCGGATCCGCGGTGCCGGCCGCCTCCGACGCGACGAGCTGATCCGGAGGCGACGACACCGCCCGGGGGCGCCCGCACCCGGAGGCGGGGCGCGCCCGGGCGGAGCCGTGCCCTGGTGCGGGGTAGCCTGATCGGGTAGTGTCGTCCAGTCGGCTCTTGACACCGCTACCGGACCATCCATCCGGGCGGATGGATTTGTCAGTCAGGTGGGCCGGTTTCCCCCTCTCGTTCCGCAGAGGGGTACGTCACGCGATGACACGGCCCCCGGTCGACGACTGCCCGGGTTGAGAGCAGCTCTGCGCACCCTGATCCTGTAGCGCACTGCTTCGCACATGCGCATTGTCATGCATCCGAGCAGAACGAGGAATCCCTCATGCCCTACAACAACGACTCCCCGCGCGGCGCCAAGCGCGCCCCGGCGGGATCCCGCAGCCCGAACCACCGCGGCTACAACTCCGATCCCGCGCCCAAGAAGCAGCGCTGGAACGCCGACGAGCGCGCGCAGCGCTCCGGCCAGGACGACCGTCCCCAGCGCGGCGGCGCCGCCCGCCCCGCGCGCGGCGGAGACCGCCCCAACTGGGAGCCCCGCGCCGAGCGCCCCGCCGGTCGCGGCGAGCGTCCCGCGTACGGCGACCGCCCCAACCGCGCCGGCCAGCGCCCCGAGCGCGGCGACGCCCGCCCGCAGCGCGGCGAGCGCCCCTCGTACGGCGGCGGGAACGACCGCGGCCAGCGCAGCGAGCGCCCCTCGTACGGCGCCGAGCGCGGCCAGCGCTCCGAGCGTCCGTCGTACGGGAACTCGCGTCCTGACCGTGGCGGCGAGCGCTCCGAGCGTCCGTCGTACGGGAACTCGCGTCCCGACCGTGGCGGCGAGCGCTCCGAGCGTCCCGCCTACAACGACCGCGCGCCGCGCAACGAGCGTCCGTCGTACGGGAACGACCGGCCGCAGCGTTCCGAGCGTCCGTCGTACACCGACCGGAAGGCCCGCACGGAGCGACCCGCGTACAACGACCGGAGCGCTCGCACGGAGCGACCCGCGTACAACGACCGCGCCGAGCGTCCCTCCTACGGTGACCGCGCCCAGCGCAGCGAGCGTCCGTCGTACGACGACCGCCCCGCCCGCACCGAGCGTCCGTCGTACAACGACTCCCGTCCGGCTCGCACGGAGCGTCCGTCGTACAACGACCGCCCGGCTCGCACCGAGCGTCCGTCGTACGGCGACCGCCCGCAGCGGTCCGAGCGTCCCTCCTACGGCGACCGCCCGGCTCGCACCGAGCGTCCGTCGTACGGCGACCGCCCGCAGCGCTCCGAGCGCCCCTCGTACGGCGACCGCCCCCAGCGGAGCGAGCGCCCGTCCTACGACGACGCCCGCCCCAAGCGCGACAGCGACTTCTACCCGAGCAAGGAGGGCGCCCCGCGTCACGCGCCGTCCGAGGACGTCGTGCTCGAGCGGCTCGAGGCCCAGGCCACGACGGCCAAGGACGTCGACGGCGTGACCTTCGCCGCGCTCGGCCTCGGCCAGAACATCGTCCGCGTGCTCGAGGAGCTGGGCGCGTCCAGCCCGTTCCCGATCCAGGCCGCCACGATCCCCGACGTGCTCGCGGGTCGCGACGTGCTCGGCCGCGGCCGCACCGGATCCGGCAAGACCATCGCGTTCGGCGCGCCCCTCGTGGAGCGCCTGCTCGAGAACGACGGCGCGAAGAACCGCAAGATGGGCCGCAAGCCCCGCGCGCTGATCCTCGCCCCGACGCGCGAGCTCGCCATGCAGATCGACCGCACGGTGCAGCCCATCGCCCGCTCGGTGGGCCTGTTCACCACCACGATCTTCGGCGGCGTGCCGCAGTTCAAGCAGGTCGGTGCGCTGCAGCGCGGCGTCGACATCCTCATCGCGACCCCCGGCCGCCTCGAGGACCTCATCGACCAGGGCCGCCTCGACCTCTCCGAGATCGTCGTCACGGTCCTCGACGAGGCCGACCACATGTGCGACCTCGGCTTCCTCGAGCCCGTGCAGCGGATCCTCCGCCAGGTGAAGAAGGACGGCCAGCGCCTGCTCTTCTCCGCCACGCTCGACAAGGGCGTCGCGACGCTCGTCAACGAGTTCCTGCCGTCGCCGAGCGTCCACGAGGTCGCGGGCGAGGACCAGGCGTCGTCGACCATCGACCACCGCGTGCTCCTCATCGAGCAGCGCGACAAGGCCGCGATCATCGAGCAGCTCAGCTCGGGCGAGGGCAAGACGCTGATCTTCGCCCGCACCCGCGCGTTCGCCGAGCAGCTCGCCGACCAGCTCGAGGACGCCGGCATCCCGGCCACGTCGCTGCACGGCGACCTCAACCAGGCGCGCCGCACGCGCAACCTGCAGCTCCTCACGAGCGGCAAGGTCCGCGTGCTCGTGGCGACCGACGTGGCCGCCCGCGGCATCCACGTCGACGACATCGGGCTGGTCATCCAGGCCGACGCGCCGGACGAGTACAAGAGCTACCTCCACCGCGCCGGCCGCACGGGCCGCGCGGGCAAGCAGGGCACCGTCGTGACGCTGATCACGAAGGCCCGCCGCCGTCGCATGGACGACCTCCTGGGTCGCGCTGAGATCAAGGCCACGACGGTCATGGCCGCCGCCGGGGACCGCGTCATCGCGGACCTCGCGCGCGCCTAGCGCCCACGCACGACCACGACGGCCGTCCCACCCCTCGCGGGTGGGGCGGCCGTCGTCGTGGGTGCGCGCTCCGGCGGTCTGGCATCCTCGATGCCGTGCCCGACCGGATCCGCCTGCTCACGCCCGACGACGCCCCCCCCCGCGCTCTCCCAGCTGCGCCTGCGCAGCCGCGCGTTCCTCGCGCCGTGGGAGCCGATCCGGCAGCCGGACCACGACACCCCTGCCGGGCAGCGCGCCGACCTCGAGGCGGCTCTCGCGCAGCACGCGCGCGGGCAGGGCGTGCCGCTCGCGATCCTGGACGACGACGGAGCGGTGGCCGGCCGGATCAGCCTGAACACGATCGTGCGCGGCGCGTTCGAGTCGTGCGCGATCGGGTACTGGCTGGCGGCGGACCGCACCGGCCGCGGGCTCGCGACCGAGGCGGTGCGCGCCGCCGTCGCGCTCGCGTTCGGAGAGCTCGGGCTGCATCGCGTGGAGGCCGGCACGCTCGTGCGCAACGCCGCGTCGCAGGCCGTGCTCGCCCGCTGCGGCTTCACGCGCTACGGCCACGCGCCGCGCTACCTCCGCATCGCGGGGGAGTGGCAGGACCACGTGCTGTTCCAGCGGCTGGCGGACGACCCGCAGGTCTGATCCGGGTCAGCGGCTCAGCGCGACCCGCCGTGCGCCGCCGGCACCAGGTCCATCCGGGCGTCGCCGCTCGCGACGAGCGCGAGCACCGCGTCGGCGACCGTCTCGGGGGTGTCGAAGGTCGCGCCCGCCGTCATGGCCTCCGCCTCGGCGCGACCGGCGCGGATCGAGGCCATGAACTCGGTCTCGGTGGCGAAGGGGATGAGCGTCGAGACCACGACGCCCGTGCCCGCGAGCTCCGCGCGCGCGATGGCCGACAGGCGCTCCAGCGCGACCTTCGACGCGACGTAGCCGCCCGTGCCCGGCACGTCGGCGAACGTGGTGCCGGAGCTGACGTTGACGATCGCGCCGGCGCCCTGGGCGCGCATGGCGGGCAGCACCGCCTGCATCGCGGCGAGGGGTGCCACGAGGTTGAGCTCGAGGACGGCGCGGAGGTCGTCGAGCGCGAGGTCCTCGATCGACGACTGCAGGCCCTGGCCCGCGTTGTTCACGAGCACGTCGATGCGGTCGAAGGCGTCGAGGGCGGCGCGGGCGAGCGCGTCCACCTGGGCGCGGTCCGTGACGTCGCAGCGCACCGCGATCGCCCCGCCGCCGATCTCGGCCGCCAGGTCCCGGATCCGCTCCTCCCGCCGGGCCGCGAGCACGACCCGCGCACCGGCACGGGCGGCAGCGCGCGCCGTGGCGGCACCGATCCCCGACGACGCTCCCGTGATGACGACGACCGCGTCCTGGATCCGCATGGCTCCTCCTCCTGCGACCGCGACGCGGTCTGCGAGGCATAACGATACTCCCGAGTAGCGGAATGAGGCGACGGGCCTATCCTGGTCCGGATGGACACGCCGGACGCCGCACCCCGACCCCGCGTCGGCCGTCCCGTCGACCGCTCGGGCGACGCCGCGATCCTCGCCGCCGCCCTCGACCTCGTGGCCGAGCGCGACTACGAGCGCATGACCCTCGACGAGGTCGCCGCGCGCACCGGCCGTGCCAAGACCACGATCTACCGGCGCTGGGCGACGAAGGAGGACCTCGTGCTCGCCGCCCTGCGCGCGGCCGGCCCGCCGCCCGAGGCCGCGCTCCTGCCCGACACGGGGTCGCTCCGCGGCGACCTGCTCGCCGTGGTCGACTCGCCGTGGCTCGGCGGATCCGCCCGGCGGCTCGCGGTCTTCGCGGGGCTCGCGCCCGCGCTGCGCGGCTCGGCGCGGATGGCGGCGGCGATCCGCGCGGAGGTCACCGACCCGTACGCCGACGCGTACCGGCGGATCCTCCGGCGCGCCGTCGACCGCGGCGAGGTGCCGACCGAGGCCGCCGCGCGCGTCGACCTGCTGGCCGAGGTGATCCCGGCGATGAGCACGCACCGGCTGGTGGCGGCCGGCGCCCCGGTGCGCCGCGAGCTCTTCGTGCGGGTGGTCGACGACGTGGTGCTGCCCGCGCTCGGTCTCGGGTAGCCGGCGCCGGATAGCCTCGACCGCATGCAGATCCGCCCCGCCACGGACGCCGACTGGCCCCTGATCCACCCCTTCTACCGGGCCATCGTCGACGCCGGCCGCACCTACGCGCTGCCCGCCGGGCAGTCGCTCGAGGAGGCGCGGCCGCACTGGATGGCCGAGGCGCCGTGGCGCACCTTCGTGGCGGTGGACGACGACGGCGCGGTCCTCGGATCCGCCAAGGCCGGCCCGAACCGGCCGGGCCGCGGGGCGCACGTGGCTACCGGGTCGTTCCTCGTGGATCCCGCGCACGGCGGCCGCGGCGTCGGGCGGGCGCTCGGCTTGCATGTGATCGCGTGGGCGCGGGCCGAGGGCTACAGGGCGATCCAATTCAACGCGGTGGTCGACACGAACCGCGCCGCCGTGCGCCTGTGGGAGTCGCTCGGCTTCCGGATCGTCGGCACCGTCCCGGAGGCGTTCGACCACGCGGAGGACGGGCTCGTCGGCCTGCACGTGATGCACCTGCCGCTCTACTGATCCGGCGACGCCCTGGGTGCCCGCCCATGTGCACATGTCAGAACATGCGCTACGTTGGAGGGACCGCAGCATCCGCCCCTCGCCCTCCCTCGCCGGAGAGGAAGCAGCCGCCATGAGCCGTGCCGAGACCGCCGTCCCCGCCGCTTCGCCGATCCACGACGTGATCACCATCGGCCGCGTCGGCGTCGACCTCTACCCCCTGCAGGACGGCGTGGGCCTCGAGGACGTCGAGACGTTCGGCAAGTACCTCGGCGGGAGCGCCGCCAACGTGGCCGTCGCGGCCGCCCGGCACGGCAGGTCCGCCGCGCTCATCTCGCGCGTGGGCGACGACCCGTTCGGCCGCTACGTCACCCGCGAGCTCGAGCGGCTCGGCGTCTCCGCCGCCTTCGTGCCCCCGGTCGACGACCTGCCCACGCCCGTCACCTTCTGCGAGATCTTCCCGCCGGACGACTTCCCCCTCTACTTCTACCGCCGGCCGAAGGCGCCCGACCTCTGCATCGAGGCCGACGCGCTCGACCGGGCGGCGATACGGGACGCGCGCGTCTACTGGTCCACCGTCACCGGCCTCAGCGAGGAGCCGAGCCGCTCCGCGCACCACGCCGCGTGGGCCGCCCGCGCGCGACGCCCGCTCACGGTGCTCGACCTCGACTACCGGCCCATGTTCTGGGCGTCGCCCGCCGACGCCACCCGCGAGGTCGGCCGGGCGCTCGAGCACGTGACGGTCGCCGTCGGCAACCGCGAGGAGTGCGAGATCGCGGTGGGGGAGACGGATCCGCTGCGTGCCGCCGACGCGCTGCTCGACCGCGGCGTCGAGCTCGCCATCGTCAAGCAGGGCCCGAAGGGCGTGCTCGCGAAGACCCGCGACGAGACCGTCGAGGTGCCGCCGTACCCGGTCGAGGTCGTCAACGGGCTCGGCGCGGGCGACGGCTTCGGCGGCGCGCTCGTGCACGGGCTGCTCGCCGGGTGGGACCTGGAGCGGATCCTGCGCTTCGCGAACGTCGCGGGCGCCCTCGTCGCGTCGCGGCGCGAGTGCTCGACCGCCATGCCCACGACGGCCGAGGTCGAGGCCGTGCTGGAGCGGATCCGATGACCGCGGCCGACGCGTCGCGGGCGCCCGCCGAGGCGCTCCGCGCGGGCGACCTCCCCGGCGCGTTCGCCGCCCTCCGTGACCTGCGCGCCACGGATCCGGACGCCGTCGCCCGCGCGCTCGCCGGCCGCGTCCGCCGCCCGCTGATCCGCGACGACGGCCGCCTGCTCATCGTCGCCGCCGACCACCCCGCCCGCGGCGCCCTCGGCGTGGGCGACGACCCGATGGCCCTCGCCGACCGCTACGAGCTGCTCGCGGGACTCGCCACCGCCCTCACGCGCGACGGCGTCGACGGCGTGCTCGGCACGCCCGACATCGTCGACGACCTCGCGCTCCTCGGCCTCCTCGACGACAAGGTCGTGGTCGGATCCATGAACCGCGGCGGCCTGCGCGGCGCCGTCTTCGAGATGGACGACCGGTTCACGGCCTACGACGTCGACGGGATCGTGCGCGACGGCCTCGACTTCGCCAAGACGCTCGTGCGCATCGCCCTCGGCGACGCCGGCACGGCCGCGACCCTCGAGGCCAACGCCCGCGCGGTCGACGCCGCCGTGCGCGCCGGCCTGCCGATCATGCTCGAGCCCTTCCTCAGCGCGTGGCACGACGGCCGCATCGTCAACGACCTGTCGGCCGACGCCGTCATCACGTCCATCGCCATCGCCTCGGGCCTCGGCTCCTCGTCCGCCCGCACGTGGATGAAGCTGCCGGTCGTCGACGACATGGCCCGCGTCATGGCCGCCACGACCCTGCCCACGCTCCTGCTCGGCGGCGACCCGCAGGGCGCGAGCGAGGACACCTGGGCCGGCTGGGAGCACGCGCTCGACCTCCCGGGCGTCCGCGGCCTCGTCGTCGGCCGCACGCTGATCCACCCGGTAGACGGCGACGTCGCCCGCGCGGTCGATCAGGCCGTCGACCTCGTGCACGGCCGCGCCCGCTCCTGACCCCGAAGACCGATCCGACCCGCTCGCCCCACGCCGACCGCCAGAGGACACCATGACCGACACCGCCCCGCTCCCCGTCGTCCCGCACTGGATCGACGGCGCCCGCTCGCCCTCGACCTCCGGCCGCACCGCCCCCGTCTACGACCCCGCGCGCGGCGTCGTCACGAAGGAGGTCGCGCTCGCGGACGCCGCCGAGATCGAGCGCGCCATCGCGTCGGCGCACGCCGCGTTCCCCGCCTGGCGCGACCTCTCGCTCGCGAAGCGGCAGGCGATCCTCTTCCGCTTCCGCGAGCTGCTGGAGGCCGAGAAGGGGGAGCTGGCGGAGATCATCACGTCGGAGCACGGCAAGGTCGTGAGCGACGCGCTCGGCGAGATCACGCGCGGCCAGGAGGTCGTGGAGTTCGCGACCGGCCTCGCGCACCACCTCAAGGGCGAGTACTCGGAGCAGGTCTCCACGGGCGTCGACGTGTACTCCACGAAGCAGCCGCTCGGCGTCGTCGGGATCATCTCGCCGTTCAACTTCCCGGCCATGGTGCCGATGTGGTTCTTCCCCATCGCGATCGCGGCCGGCAACACGGTGATCCTGAAGCCCAGCGAGAAGGACCCGAGCGCCGCGATCTGGATCGCCGAGCTCTGGAAGCGCGCCGGCCTCCCCGCCGGCGTCTTCACGGTGCTGAACGGCGACAAGGAGGCGGTGGACGGGCTGCTCACGCACCCGGACGTGCGCGCGATCTCGTTCGTCGGATCCACGCCCATCGCCCAGTACGTCTACGAGACGGGCACGAAGCACGGCAAGCGCGTGCAGGCCCTCGGCGGCGCCAAGAACCACATGCTCGTGCTGCCCGACGCCGACCTCGACCTCGTCGCCGACTCCGCCGTCAACGCGGGCTTCGGCTCGGCGGGCGAGCGCTGCATGGCGATCTCCGTGGTCGTCGCGGTCGAGCCCGTCGCCGACGCGCTCATCGAGCGGATCACGTCGCGCATGACCGGCCTCCGGGTGGGCGACGGCCGCCGGGGCTGCGACATGGGCCCGCTCGTGACCGAGGCGCACCGCGACAAGGTCGCCTCCTACGTCGCGATCGCGGAGGAGGACGGCGCGCGGATCGTCGTCGACGGCCGCGGGATCGAGGTCGACGGCGAGGCCGACGGCTTCTGGCTCGGCCCCACGCTCATCGACGAGCTGCCCACGAGCTCGCGCGCGTACACCGAGGAGATCTTCGGACCCGTGCTCGGCGTCGTGCGCGTGCGCTCCTACGAGGAGGGGGTCGCGCTGATCAACGCGGGCGCGTTCGGCAACGGCACGGCGATCTTCACGAACGACGGCGGGGCCGCGCGCCGCTTCCAGAACGAGGTGCAGGTCGGCATGATCGGCATCAACGTGCCCATCCCGGTGCCCGTCGCCACGTTCTCGTTCGGCGGCTGGCGCTCCAGCCTCTTCGGCGACACCAAGGCCCACGGGGCAGAGGGCGTGCGCTTCTTCACGCAGGCCAAGGCCATCACCAGCCGGTGGCTCGACCCGTCGCACGGCGGCGTCGACCTCGGCTTCCCGCAGAACTGATCCACGACCCGCACCACCCGGCACCCATGACGACGACGGAGACGAGCATGACGACGAACGAGTGGCTGCACCCCCGCGGGAGCCTCGGCCGGGACGGCTGGGAGACGGTGGTCGACGGATCCCTGCCGGCGTGGGAGCACACGGGCCTCCGGGTCGCGGTGCTCGCCGACGGCGAGGAGCTGGCGCTGCCCGCCGCGGGCGTCGAGCGCATGGTCGTGCCGCTCGCGGGATCCTTCGCCGTGCGGCACCGCGCGGGCGACGGCGAGGAGCGCGTCACCGACCTCGCGGGCCGCGCCTCGGTCTTCGCCGGGCCGACGGACGTGCTGTACCTCTCGTGCGCATCGAGCGCGGTGCTCACCGGATCCGGCCGGGTGGCCGTCGCCGAGTCGCCCGCCACCCGGCACGTGCCGAGCCGCCGGATCGCCCGCGAGGACGTGCCCGTCGAGCTCCGCGGCGCCGGCCGGTCGAGCCGCCAGGTGCACAACTTCGGCACGCCCGGCACGCCCGGATCCCTCGACGCCGAGCGCCTCATCGTCTGCGAGGTCGTGACCCCGGCCGAGAACTGGTCGAGCTACCCCGCGCACAAGCACGACGAGGAGAAGCCGGGCGAGGAGTCGGAGCTGGAGGAGGTCTACTACTTCGAGACCGCCGTCGGGAAGGGCCTCGAGGCGCCGGCCGACGCGGATCCGTTCGGCCTGTTCCACACGTCCTCGTCGCCCGCGGGCGAGATCGCGATCGACGCGGTCGTGCGCACGGGCGACGTCGCGCTCGTGCCCTACGGCTACCACGGGCCCGCGGTGGCGGCGCCCGGCTACGACCTCTACTACCTCAACGTGATGGCGGGGCCGGGCGCCGACCGCGCCTGGCTCATCAGCGACCACCCCGCGCACGGCTGGATCCGCGGCACCTGGGCCGGGCAGGAGATCGACCCGCGCCTGCCCTTCACCGCGGACGACGCGGCCGACGCGACCGCGCCCGACCGGGAGGACCCCACCCCATGACCGAGCCCACCACCCGCATGACCGTCAGCCAGGCGCTCGTCGCGTTCCTGGCGGCCCAGTGGACGGTCGACGGCGACCACCGCGAGCGCACCATCCCCGGCGTCTTCGGGATCTTCGGCCACGGCAACGTCGCCGGGATCGGCCAGGCGCTCATGCAGGCCAACGCGCAGGACCCCGACCTCATGCCGTACCACCAGGCCCGCAACGAGCAGGCGATGGTGCACCAGTCGGTCGGCTTCGCGCGCATGCACCGGCGGCTCGCGACGTACGCGAGCGCCGCGTCGGTCGGGCCCGGAGCCGCCAACATGCTCACGGGCGCGGCCCTCGCGACGGCGAACCGGCTGCCGGCGCTGCTCCTGCCGAGCGACACCTTCGCGACCCGGGTGGCGGATCCGGTGCTGCAGCAGCTCGAGCACCCGCACGACACCGGCATCAGCGTGAACGACGCGTTCCGCCCGCTGTCCCGCTTCTTCGACCGCGTGCAGCGGCCCGAGCAGCTGTACTCGATCGCGCTCGCGGCCATGCGCGTGCTCACCGACCCGGCCGAGACCGGCGCCGTGACCATCGCGTTGCCCGAGGACGTGCAGGCGGAGGCGCTGGACGTGCCGCTCGCGTTCCTCGCACCGCGCGAGTGGCACCTGCGCCGGCCGCTGCCGGAGCGCGGGCCGCTCGCCCGCGCGGTGCAGGCGATCCGCGACGCGCGCACGCCGCTCATCGTGGCCGGCGGCGGCGTGATCTACTCCGCCGCCGAGCAGGCGCTGCTCCGCTTCGCCGAGTCCACCGGGATCCCCGTCGGCACGACGCAGGCCGGCGGCGGTGCGCTCGTCTGGGACCACCCGCAGTACCTGGGCGGCATCGGCGCCACCGGATCCACCGCCGCGAACCGCCTCGCCGCCGAGGCGGACGTGGTGATCGGCATCGGCACGCGCTACTCCGACTTCACGACCGCGAGCCGCACGGCGTTCCAGCGGCCGGACGTGACCTTCGTGAACGTCAACGTCGCCGCGTTCGACGCCTACAAGCACGGCACGCAGCTGCCCGTGGTCGCCGACGCGCGCGAGACCCTCGAGGCGCTGACGGAGGCGCTCGCCGGCACGCGCGTCGACGCCGCGTACGCGGACCGCATCGCCCGCGAGAAGCGCGAGTGGGACGCGCTCGTCGACCGCGCGCTCGCGCCGACGGGCGGCGCGCTGCCCGGCCAGCCCGAGATCATCGGCGCGGTGCAGGCCGCGAGCGACCCGCGCGACGTCGTCGTGCAGGCGGCCGGATCCCTGCCCGGCGACCTCCACAAGCTCTGGCGCGTGCGCGACGCGCTCGGGTACCACGTGGAGTACGCGTTCTCGTGCATGGGCTACGAGATCCCCGGCGGCCTCGGCGTGAAGCGCGGGGCGGAGGCGTACGGCGACGACCGCGACGTGATCGTCATGGTCGGCGACGGCTCGTACCTGATGCTCCACACGGAGCTCGTGACGGCGGTGGCCGAGGGGATCAAGATCATCGTCGTGGTGATCCAGAACCACGGCTACGCGTCCATCGGCCACCTCTCCGAGACGGTCGGCACCGAGCGCTTCGGCACCCGGTACCGCCAGCTCGACCCGGCGACGCGGAACTTCGAGGGCCGCGAGCCGCTGCCCGTCGACCTCGCCGCGAACGCGCGCAGCTACGGCGTCGACGTGATCGAGGTCCCGCCCGGACCCGACGCCGCGCGCGACCTCGGCGACGCCGTGCGCCGCGCGAAGGCGTCCGACGGCACCACCGTGATCCACGTCGAGAGCGACCCGCTCGTCTACGGCCCCGACGGCGAGGGCTGGTGGGACGTGCCCGTGCCCGGCGTCTCCGAGATGCCGTCGACGCGGGCCGCGCACGCGGAGTACGTGGAGCGGAAGAGGGCGCAGCGGCCGCTGCTCGGCTGACGCGGGATGGGGCTCCGGAGCGACCCGGGCGCCAGGATGCTATTTCCTATAGGATCTTGACCCCGGGCATCCGGGACCCGACGACCGCGATGGAGCAGCATGCCGGACACACCCGCGACGACACCCGAGCCGGCGTTCCTCGCCGCGGACTGGCCCATCGCCACCTGCCTGCACGGCTTCGCGACGGTCGGCCGCGACGGCGTCGCCCTGCACGACGCCGACACCGCGGTCTGGGACCGCATGTTCGCCGACATCGCGCGCGAGGGCTTCACCCTCGCCGAGCTCGCCGACAGCCACATCCGGCCCGCGGACCTCGACCCGTCCCGCCGCGCCGAGCTCGTCGCCGTCGCCCGAGGCCACGGCGTCGGCATCCCGTCCGTGCACCTGCAGCGGCAGAGCGTGATCATGCCGGGACACGAGGAGCGCAACCTCGCCTACGCGCATCGCACCATCGACGCGATCGCCGAGATGGGCATGGAGGTCTTCTCGACCGGGCTGCACCAGCCGTTCAGCGACGCGCAGCGGAAGGCCCTGTGGTTCTGGACCGCCGAGGGCCCGAAGGACCCCGACGATCCGGAGGTGTGGGCCGCCGCCGTCACGCGCCTCCGGGAGCTCGGCCGGCACGCCGCCGACCTCGGCCTCCGCATGGCGCTCGAGATGTACGAGGACACCTACCTCGGCACCGCCGACAGCGCCGTGCGGCTCGTGGAGGAGATCGGCCTCGACAACGTCGGCCTCAACCCCGACGTCGCGAACCTCATCCGCCTGCACCGCCCGGTCGAGAGCTGGCGCGAGCTGTACGCGAAGACGCTGCCGTACGCGAACTACTGGCACGTGAAGAACTACATGCGCGACGAGGCGGCCGACGGCAGCTGGGCCACGAGCGTGCCCACGACCATGAGGGCCGGCCTCATCGACTACCGGCAGGTCATCCGCGACGCCGTCGAGCTCGGCTTCGACGGGATCATCCTCACCGAGCAGTACGGCGGCGACAGCCTCGGCGTCTGCGCGGAGAACCGCGACTACATCCGCACCCTGCTCCCGCAGGGCGCACGAGGGGAAGGGGCGTCATGAGCGACGCGCAGAGCACGCCGAAGGACATCGCCATCGTCGGATCCGGCTACATGGGCGGCGGCATCGCGCAGGTGCTCGCGCTCGCGGGCGCCCGCGTGCGCATCGCCGACATCTCGGAGGAGATCGCGGTCGCGAACCACGCGCGCCTCATCGCGGAGGCGGAGCGGTTCGTCGCGGACGGCCTGTTCCCGGCGGACGCCGTGGAGCGGATCCGGGCGGCCGTGACGCCCGCCGCGTCCATCGAGGAGGCCGTCGCCGACGCCGACCTCATCGAGGAGGCCGTGCCGGAGAAGCTCGAGATCAAGCACGCGACGCTCCGGCGGATCTCGGCGGCCGCGCGGCCCGACGCGATCATCGGGTCCAACACCTCCACCATCCTCATCGGCTCGCTCGCCGAGGCCGTCACGAATCCGGAGCGGTTCCTCGGCGTGCACTTCTCGAACCCGGCGCCGTTCATCCCGGGCGTCGAGCTGATCCCGCACGCGGGCACCGACGAGTCCGCCATCCGGGCCGCCGAGGCGCTCGTCGCGTCGACCGGCAAGGAGACCGCGCGCGTCACGGACTCCACGGGCTTCGTGCTCAACCGCCTCCAGTACGCGCTCTTCCACGAGGCGACGCAGATCGTGGAGGAGGGCATCGCGACCCCGGAGGACATCGACACGATCGTCCGCACCACCTTCGGCTTCCGCCTGCCGGTCTTCGGCCCGTTCGCGATCGCGGACATGGCCGGCCTCGACGTGTACGCGTTCTGCTACGCGTCGCTCCAGACCCGCTGGCCCGAGCGCTTCGCGACGCCGGCGTCGCTGCAGGAGCACGTCGACGCGGGCGAGTACGGCACCAAGACCGGATCCGGCTACCTCGACGTGCCGGCCGAGCGCACCGAGGCGCTCGTCGCGTACCGGAACAAGGCGTACGTGGCGATCAAGCAGCTGATGGACGAGCTGGGGCCGGCGCCGATCTAGGTGCCGGACCTGGCGGGCCGGCTCAGTACACGGCGCGGTTCAGCCGCACGAGGTAGCCGGCCGCCACCTCCCCGTCCGCCTCCAGGCGCTCCGTCACGACGTCCATCACGAGATCGCGACGACGGGGAGAGCGGGAACGGTCGGCCCTCGCGAGCGCGGCGGGCATCTCCGCCGAGGTGAGATCGGTGCAGTAGGCGGGGGAGCCGGGCTGCTGCCGCCAGGAGTCGGCCAGGGTGCCGGCGTCGAACGCGTCGAAGCCGGTGTCCTCGACCAGCGACATGGCGAGCTCCCGGGCGGCCGCGTCGTCACCGGCGACCGGGATCGCGATCCGTCCCGGCGCGCCCTCCGGGCGGTCGAGGTCGGCGAACGACTGCGCGGTGATCGCGTTCCACGCCTTCGCCACCGGGCGGCCGAGCCGCTCGGCGACCCACCGGCTCTCCACCTGGCCTCCGTCGAGCCCGGCGATCGCGCCGTCGCGCATCGGGTAGTGGTTCGAGGTGTCGATCACCACGGCTCCGGCGGGAGCTGCCTGGACGAACGGGGCGACGTCGGGGATCCGGTTCAGCGGCACGGAGACGATGAGGGCGTCGACCCCCGCCGCCACGTCGCTCGCGTGGACGGCTCGGGCGCCTGTGCTGAGTGCCCTGCCCTCGATGGTCTCGGGGCCGCGGGAGTTCGCGACGGACACGTCGTGCCCCGCCTCCGCGAGCCGCTGGGCGAGCGTCGTGCCGATCATGCCCGTTCCGATGATGCCGATCCTCATGCGTTCCTGCCTTCCGTCGTCTGCGTCCCTCCAGCCTCGACCTTGCCATTAGTGTGAAGGTCAAGCCCGGGGAGGAGCGCATGCGGATCGGAGAGCTGGCCAGGAGGACCGGCGTCGCGCCGCGCATGCTCCGCTACTACGAGGAGCAGGGCCTCGTCTCGCCCCAGCGCCTCGCGAACGGGTACCGCGACTACGGGGAGCACCTCGTCGACCGCGTGGGGAAGATCCGCGGCCTCGCCGACGCCGGCATCCCGTCGCGGATCATCGCCGACATCCTCCCCTGCCTCGACCGGCCGCAGACGATCGTGGTGCGGGATGCGGATCCGGGGCTCCGGGACCTGCTCACGCGCGAGCGGGACCGCATGTCGGAGAGGATCCGCTTCCTCGTGCACAACCGCGACGCGATCTCGGACTACGTCGACGCGCTCGACGAGGCGACCTCGGGGGCGGCGGCCACCCGCGCCGGAGCTCCTGCGCGGGACCGGCGCGCGCACGGCCGGTAGACGGGCCCGCGCGGCGGCTACGGCGTCGTGGCGTCGTCCCGCGACCGCTCCCGCACCCGCTCGATGTGCGCGCGCATCGCGGCGGCCGCGGCCTCCGGGCCGTCGGCGACCGCGTCGATGATCGCGCGGTGCTCGTGCACGGCGTCGTCGGCGTCGTGCACGCCCGTGCGGAGGTTCTGCCGCATGCGGTGGACCCGCGTGGAGATCGCCTCGGACATGTCGAGGAGGAACGGGTTCGCCGTCGCCTCGAAGATGCGGTGGTGGAAGTCCCAGTCCACGACGAAGTACTCGCGGATGAGGCCCACCGGCATGTCCGCGGCGTCGTCGGAGGCGCGGATCCGCCGGGTCGTCTCCTCGTGCGCGGCGAGGGCGTCCTCGAGCGCGGGCACGAGGCGCGCGGGATCCGCGGCCGCGAGGGCCGTCGCCCCGCCCTCGAGCACGATCCGCGCGTCGAACAGCGCCTCGAGCTGCTCGCCTGCGATGGGCGGCGCCACGCGGTAGCCCTTGTGCGCCTCGCGCGCGACGAGCCCGGTGCGCTCCAGCTGCACGAGCGCCTCGCGGACGGGCGTCGGCGAGACGTGCAGGTCGCGCGCGATCTGGTCGATGGCGAGGCGGGCGCCGGGTTCCATCTCGGATCCGAGGAGCATGTCGAGCACGAGGTCGTAGACGCGGTCGCGGAGGCCCCGACGCGCGTGCATCGAGGAGGCGTCGAGCGGGAGGCCGGTGGTCACCAGGACAGTCTGCCGTCAGCGGGAGGCGCCGGGCGCCGGCCGGGCGGCGGCGCGGGCGTGCACCTCGTCGAGGATCGCCCGGACCGCCCGCGGGTCGTGCGCGAACCGGCCGAGGAACAGGCCGTCGACGTCGTCCCCGATGCGGGTGAGGAGCCCCGGCCCCGCGCTGCCGCCGTAGACGACCGCGGATCCCGGGTGCGCGTCGAGCGTCCGGACGTGCGTGCGCAGCTCCCGGCACACCGCGTGGATGCGCGCATCCGACGCCGGCTCGGCCGCGCCGATGGCCCAGTGCGGCTCGTACGCCACGACGATCCGCCCGCCGTGCCCCGCCGCCGCCGCGAGGGCGAGCGCGTCGTCGAGCTGCCGGACGCACTCGCGGGCGGCGTCGGCCGGATCCCCGCGCCGCTCCTCGCCCACGCAGATCAGCGGCACGAGCCCGTTGCGGAGGGCCGCGTCCGCCTTCCGCCGCACGACCTCGTCCGTCTCGCCGAACAGGCGCCGCCGCTCGGCGTGCCCGACCTCGACGAACGCGCCGCCGAGCTCCCGGATCTGCCCGCCCGACACCTCGCCCGTGAAGGCGCCGGTGTCCTCGGCGGCGAGGTCCTGCGCGCCGACGGCGGCGACCCCGTCGAGGATCCGGAGGGCCGCCGGCACCGAGAGGTACGACGGCAGCACCACGAGCTCCGCCTCGCCGCCGGCGATCGCCGGGTGGGCGCGCGCCACGTCCGCGACAGCGTCGCACCACGCGACGGTCTCCGCGTGCCCGAGGTGCATCTTCAGGCTCACGCCGACGAGCGTCGACCGCGGGGGCGGCGGGAGGGCCACGCCCCTACTTCGCCTCGTACGCGCGGATCTCGTCGACCTTGTCGTTCGACGCGCTCGCGGTGTCGAACTCGTACGTCAGCCACTCGCGCACGTTGCGGCGCGCGAGCTCCAGGCCCACGACGCGCTGGCCCATGCAGAGCACCTGCGCGTCGTTGGAGAGCACGCTGCGCTCCACCGAGTACGAGTCGTGCGCGGTGACGGCGCGGATCCCGGCGACCTTGTTCGCCGCGATCGCGACGCCGAGGCCCGTGCCGCACACGAGCACGGCCCGGTCGGCCTCGCCGCGCGCGATCATCTCCGCGGCCGTGGTCGCGACCGTCGGGTAGTTCGCGTGGCCGTCCGCGTCGACGCCCACGTCGACGACCGACGCCACGAGGTCGCTCGCCTCGAGGTCCGCCTTGATGGCCTCCTTGTGGTCGTAGCCCGCGTCGTCCGATCCGACGACGATCCGCCATGTCCTGCTCATGCGCTCCTCCTCCTGGTGGTCCTGCTGGTCCTGCTGTCTTCTGGTGGCCCTGCTGCGGTGCCGGCGACGACCGGATCCGGCCGCTCAGCCGTCGGCGAGCACGCGGCCGACCGCGGCCGCGATCAGCGCGAGCGAGATCGCGCCGGGGTCCGGCGTGCCGACCGAGCGCTCGCCGTGGGAGCGCGCGCGGCCGATGCCGGGCCTCATCGCGGCCGTCGCGTCCGCCGCCTCCCGGGCCGCGGCGCTCGCGGCGGCCCACGCGTCGTCGAGCGCCGCGCCGGATCCGACCCGCTCGGCGAGCGCGTCGGCGAACGGCACGAGCGCGTCGACCATGGTCTTGTCGCCGAGGGCCGCCTTGCCGTGGCCCATGACCGCGTCGCGGGCGGCGCCGATCCCGGCGCTCACCGCCTCCGCGGTCGCGGGGGCCTCGCCGTCGTCCTCGAGCGCGTCGCCGACGGCCCGGAGGATCAGTCCCCAGAGCGCGCCGGACGTGCCGCCGCCCTTGTCCGACCAGGCGTCGCCCGCGATCCGGAGCGCGGTGCGCGCGCCGGCGCCCGCCTCGACGGCCGCGGTCGCCCGGGCGGAGGCCGCACGGGCCCCGCGGAGCATGCCGATGCCGTGGTCGCCGTCGCCCGCGACCGCGTCGAGGCGGCCGAGCTCGTCGGCGTGCTCCTCGACGGTGGCGCGCACGGCGTCGAGGGCGCCGGCGATGCGGGAGGCGGCCCGCCGCGACGCCGCGGACGCGTCGGGGATGGCGTCCTCCGCCTCGTCGGCCTCGCGCGCGTCCACCGTCTCGAGCGCGGATCCGTCGAACGCGCCGCTGCGGAACGCCGGGGTGTCGGCGGGCGCCGTCCACAGCCGCTCGAGCTCCTCGTCGAGCCAGAACAGGGTGAGGGAGGCGCCGGCCATGTCGAAGCTGGTGCAGAACTCGCCGACCTGCGGATCCACGAGCACGACGCCCGCCTCCTCCAGCAGGTCCGCGACGCGCGTGTAGACGACGAACAGCTCCTCGGTCTTCACCGAGCCGAGGCCGTTGAGCACGGGCACGACGCGGGCGCCGCGCACCTCCACGCCCTCCGGGACCTCGGCCGCGGCGAGCAGGTGCTCGACGAACAGCTCGGCCAGGCCGTCGGCCGACGGGATGTCGGTCTCGTCGATGCCGGGCTCGCCGTGGATCCCGAGGCCGACCGCCATGCGCCCCTCGGGCACCGAGAACAGCGGCTCGTCGGCGCCGGGCAGCGTGCATCCGGTGAAGGCGACGCCCATCGACCGGGTGCGCGCGTTGGCGAGGCGGGCGACGCGCTCGGCGTCGTCGAGGTCGTAGCCTGCGGCGGCCGCGGCGCCCGCGGCCTTGAACACGGTGAGGTCGCCCGCGATGCCGCGGCGCTTGGCCCGCTCGTCGGGGGAGGCGCTGAAGATGTCGTCCGTCACGACGACCGTGCGGCAGTCGATCCCGTCGCCTCGCACGCGCTCCTGCGCCTCGTCGAAGTGCAGCACGTCGCCCGCGTAGTTGCCGTAGAGGAGGAGCGCGCCGCGGCCCTGCTCGCTGGAGCGGATCACCGACTCCACCTGGTGCGACGAGGGCGACGCGAACAGGTTGCCCATCGCGGCGCCGTGCGCGAGGCCCGGGCCGACGAGGCCGCCGAACGCGGGGTAGTGCCCGGATCCGCCGCCGATCACCACGGCCACCTCGGCCTCGGGGGAGCGCGTCGAGCGGGAGACGCCGCCGTGCACGCGGCGGACCCAGCGGCCGTTGGCGCGGACGAAGCCGTCCGTCATGTCGTCCGCGAACTCCGCGGGGTCGTTCCACAGTCGGGTCATCCGTGCAGTCCTCCTCGTCGAGCACGCGAACGTTCCGAGGAGATCCTATAGGATATTGGATCCGACGAGGAGGGCGGATCAGCCGCCCGACGTGCTCGTGCGCAGCGCCTCGGCCGCCACCTCGCGGAGGCGGCGCGAGGTCCGCCGGGCCTCGCCGCGCAGGACCGCGAAGGCCTCGTCGACGGAGACGCCCATCCGCTGCGCCACCGCGCCCTTCGCCTGCTCGATCACGACGCGGCTGTCGAGCGCGTGCTGCAGCTGGTCGCTGAGGAGCTGGCTGCGGTCGAGCGCGTGCTGCTGGAGCACGCTGAGGGTCGCGAGGTCGGCCAGCGTCTGGACGAGGGCCGCCTCCCGGTCGCTGAGCGCGCCCGGCTCGGTGGAGAAGAGGCAGAGCGATCCGAGGGTGCGGCCGCGCAGCCGCATCGGCGTCGCGTGCACGGCGCGGAACCCGCGCGCCTCGGCGATGCGGGAGAAGCGCGGCCACTCCTCGAGGCGGTCGTCGAGGTCCGCGACCTCGACCGCCTCGCCGTGGCGCACGCAGTCGAGGCAGGGGCCCTCGTCGGTGCCGAGCTGCGCCTCCTCGACGTCGGCCGCGCGCTCGCTCGTCGAGGCGACGACGTGCAGCTGCCCCGCCGCGTCCGCGAGGACGATGCCGGCCTCCACCGCAGAGGTGTGCCGGATGCTGGCGCTCACGAGGTCGGCCAGGGCATCCAGGATGTCGGACTCGGCGAGGCTGTCGGCCAGCGCGCGGAAGACGTCGTCGGGGTCGCTCACCCCGTCCACGTTAGGCCGGGAGCGCGGCGATGGGGAGGGGGCGATGCGTCACGACGCCTCGTCGCAGGCGGCGAGGATCGCGTTCGGACCGGCGGAGGCCGCGTCGTCGTCCTCCTGCAGGCGCGCCGCGTCGAGGATCCGGACCGCCTCCGCCGCCGAGACGGTCCACGTGAGCGTGGCCGTGACGGTCGCCGTGTCGTCCGGGCCCACGCCCGTGCCCGTGAAGTCGACGCGCACGTCGCGGGTCTCGCGGCTGATCACGTGCGCGTCGGCGACGGCGTCGAGGATCCGGTCGTCGTCGTAGGGCAGGTTGGTGATGGCCATGTCGGCCCTTCCGATGGGTGGTGCGGGTCTGCCGGACGCGGCGCGTCAGGAGGCGGAGGCGTGGTCCGGGGTCGGCGCGGGCTCGCGGACGAGGTGCAGGCCGGCCGACGTGTTCGCCGCGAGCATCATCGCCTCCACCCACGACATGTTGATGGAGGGCGCGCGGCCTCCCAGGTAGACGAACTCCAGGGGGATCTCGGGAGCGATCCAGATGGTGCGGCGGCCGTCGCCCTCGGAGGCGGGGTTCTTCCAGGAGAACGCGAACGCCTCCTTCCGCCGGAGCTTGTTGAGGATCACGATCTGCAGGTGGGCGAGCGCGCGGTCGTCCATCTCGGTGCGGGTGCGGGAGTCGTAGACGAGGTGTCCCATGTCCGGCTCTCCTTCGGGTGCGGAGCAGCGGGCCCGTCCCGCGTGCGCGCCGTCCGTGTGCCGGGCATCGGGCGGGAGCCGTCGGGACCGGGTGCGCGGCGAGCGCACGTGGAGCGGCTCGAGGGCGTGGGTCGAGCCTAGCGACGCGACGCGCGCGCGGCTGCATCCGGTTCGGGCCCTTGACTTCGCGCCGTCCGATCCGGGCGCCCGGGGAGTCCGGGACGACGCGGGGGCGGCGTCGTCCCGGACTCGGACCGCGGCGTCATCCGGGTACGCCGCGGGCCGGTGCGCGCGACCGTCGGCCCTCCGAGGAGGGACGGTCGCGTCCACCGATTCGGGTTCGTGCGGGTCCACGATCCTGATGCCGACGGTAGTGCGATGTCACGTGCTCCTGCCGGTTCCGACCTGACCCTTGACTCGCGGATTCCGGATCTGCTAGCTCGATCCGTTCGCTGCCGCCGGGCGACCCGGGGACCGGATGCCGCCTCCGGCCGCGAGCGCGCCTAGCGGTCGACGAGCGTGATCTCGAACGCGTAGAGGTCCGGCCGGTAGCAGTGCTGGCCGTGCTCGACCGCGCGGCCCGAGCTGTCGAACGCCGTGCGCGACATGGTGAGCACGGCGCCGCCGCGGGGCAGGTCGAGCAGGCGGCCCTCGGAGGCGGTGGCCGCGCGGGCGCCGATGCGCTGCTTGGCGACGCGCATGATCACGCCGCGGCCGCGCAGCAGCTGGTACAGGCCGTGGGTGGCGAGCTCCGCGGGATCCAGGTCGACGAACGGCTCGGGGAGCACGTTGTCGAGGATCGCGAGCGGCACGCCGTCGGCCGTGCGCAGCCGCGTGAGGTGCAGCACGGGGCTGCCGACCGCGACGCCCAGCGCCTCCGCGACGCGCTCGTCGGCCTCGCCGCGCGAGGAGGACAGCAGCTGCGTGGCGGGCGCCTGGCCCTGCCGCTCGAGGTCCTCGTAGAGGCTCGTCAGCTCGACGTTGCGGGTGACCCGGCCGTGCACGACCTGCGTGCCGATGCCGCGGCGGCGGACGAGGAGGCCCTTGTCGACGAGGTCCTGGATGGCCCGGCGGATGGTCGGCCGCGAGAGCCCGAGCCGGGCCCCGAGCGCGATCTCGTTCTCGAGCCGCGCGCCCGCGGGGAGCGTGCCGTCGTGGATCGCCGTCTCCAGCAGGTTGGCCACCTGGTAGTAGAGGGGCACCGGGCCCGCGCGGTCGAGCGCCAGGAACAGGTCGGGGGGCAGGATCTGCTCCGGTTGCGTCATCCGGATCGCTCCCTCGGTGTCAGGTCAACGCCTCATCCTGGCATGCGCCCGCTCAGGCGTCCGCCGGGGTCCGGCCCCCGTCCGGGTCGCCGTCGCGCGCCAGCTCGTGCGCCAGGGAGTCGAGCTCGGCGCCGCCGGCCATGAGGCTCGTGAGCTCGCCGAGCGTGATCTCGTCCTTCTCGAACGTGCCGAGGCTGGATCCGCGGTTGAGCAGCAGGAACCGGTCGCCCACCGGGAACGCGTGGTGCGGGTTGTGCGTGATGAAGACCACGCCGAGCCCGCGGTCGCGCGACCGGGCGATGTAGCGGAGCACCACGCCCGACTGCTTGACGCCGAGGGCCGCGGTCGGCTCGTCGAGGATCAGCACGCGGGCGCCGAAGTGCACGGCCCGGGCGATGGCGACGCACTGGCGCTCGCCGCCGGAGAGCGTGCCGATGGGCTGGTCGACGTCCCGGAGGTCGATGCCCATCTGCGCGAGCTGCTCGTGCGTGATCGCCTTCATGGCCGCCACGTCGAGACGGCGGAACGGCCCCTTCCCCTTCGTGATCTCGGAGCCGAGGAAGAAGTTCCGCCACACCGGCATGAGCGGCACGACCGCGAGGTCCTGGTAGACGGTCGCGATGCCGGCCTGCAGCGCCTGCCGCGGGGATCCGAGCACGACCGGCTCGCCGTCGAGGAGCATCGTGCCCTCGCTGGGGGCGTGCACGCCCGCGAGCATCTTGATGAAGGTCGACTTGCCGGCGCCGTTGTCGCCGAGCACGCACGTGACCTGGCCGGCCGCGACGATCGTGGAGACGCCCGTGAGCGCGTTGACGGCACCGTACGACTTGCCGATGTCGCGGACCTCGAGGATGGTCGTGCCGACGGGCGGCAGCGGGGGAGTCGGGCGTCCGCCGGCCTCCTCGGCGGCTCCGCGGACCGCGCCGGCGAGGGGCTCGGCGCCTGCCGTGGGGCTCGTCTCCGTCGTCATCGTCCGCCTCCCGCCCGCGTGCGCACCAGGTTGTTCAGCAGCACGGCCGCGAGGAGCATCACGCCGAGGATCGTGCGGAGCCAGTTCGTGTCCCACTGGGCGAAGGTGATGCCCTGGAAGACCATGCCGTAGATGAGCGCGCCGAGCGCGGCGCCGATGGCCGAGCCGAAGCCGCCCGTGAGCAGGCACCCGCCGACGACCGCGCAGATGATGTAGATGAACTCCTGGCCGACGCCCGTGTTCGCCTGCACCGTGGAGGTGCGGAACAGCGAGATCATCCCGACGAGCCAGGCGGCGCCCGCCGTCCCCATGAAGAGGCCGACCTTCGTCTTGAAGACCGGGACGCCCACCTGGCGGGCGGACTCCTTGGCGCCGCCGACCGCGAAGATCCAGTTGCCGGCGCGCGTGCGCAGCAGGATCCAGGTGGCGACCGCCGCGACGAGGAACCACCACAGCACCGAGACGTAGAAGTTGCCGCCGCCGATCTCGAGCGACGAGCCGAAGATCGGCTGGATCTGCTCGTACGACGGCACCTTCGTCATGCCCTGGATCGCGACCTGCCCGGTGATCAGCTTGGTCACCGCGAGGTCGACGCCCGCGAGCGCGAAGAACGTGCCGAGCGTGACGATGAAGCTCGGCAGCCCCGTCTTCATCACGAGGAAGCCGTTGAGCGCGCCGATCGCGAGGGCGGCCGCGAGCGAGACGACGACCGCGACCCAGATGCTCAGGCCGTAGTGCGAGGTGAGGATGCCGACCACGAGGGCCGAGAACCCCGTCATGACGCCGGCGGAGAGGTCGAACTCGCCGCCGATCATGAGCATCGCGACGGCGACCGCCATGATCCCGAAGGTCGAGGCCGACTCGAGCCACACGCCCGCGCCGGCGAGGGTGAGGAACTGCGGCGTGTAGAGGGAGAAGAACACGAGCACGGCGAGGGCGGCGACGAGGGCGCCGATCTCGGGTCGGGCGAGGATCTTCCGGATGGGCCTGTCCTCGAGGCGCGGCCTCGTGGCGATCGTCACGATGTCCGTCGTGGTCAACGCGTGCTCCTTCGGTGAGGGGTGCGGTGCGGGGGTGCGGGGGAGGGGCGGATGCGGCGGGCCGGGCGCGTCGGGTGCGCCCGGCCCGGCGTCCTAGCGGGTGCCGTTCTTCGCGAACTCGGCGACCTGCGCCGCGTTGTCCTTCGTCACGAACGCGGGACCCGAGTACACGGGCTGGCCGCCGCCGATGACGTTGCCGTTCGTCGCGTAGAGGTCGAGCGCCGTGACGCCGAGGAAGCCCTGCACGTACGGCTGCTGGTCGACCGCGAAGAGGACCGAGCCGGACTCGACCGCGCTCACGACGTCCTCCGACAGGTCGAACGTGCCGATCTGCGCCTTCGAGCCCGACTCGTCGACGGCGCCCACCGCGTCGATCGCGTACTGGCCGCCGAGCGTGAGCACGCCGTCGATGGACGGATCCGCCTGGAGCTTCGACTTGATGGTCGCCTTCACGTCGGCGTCGTTCGTGCCGTCCACCTGGAGGTTCGCCATCTGCCCGGGGAAGGCGCTCGCCGCGGACGCGCAGCGCTCCTCGAGGCCCACGTTGCCGGCCTCCTGGATCACGCAGAGCACGTTCTCCATGCCCGCATCGCCGAGCCGCTTGCCGACCGCCTCGCCCGCGACCGTCTCGCTCTGGCCGACGTGCGTGAGGGCGCCGAACTCGGCCGAGCGCTCGATCCCGGAGTTGATCGTGACGACGGGGATGCCGGCGGCGACGGCCTTCTCGACGCTGTCCTTCACGCCGTCGGGGTTCGCCATGGACACGACGATCCCGTCCACCTTCTGCGCGACGGCGTTGTCGATGAGCTGGGACTGCTTGGCGGGATCCGGGTCGGCGTTGTAGGTGATGGTCGCGCCGTCGTCCGCGCCCGCCTTCTCCGCGCCGGACTTCACGCGGTCCCAGAAGGCGTCGCCCGGGCCGGAGTGCGTGACGACCGCGAAGGTCAGGTCCCCGCCGCCGCTGCCGCCGCCCGCGGTGGGCGCGGGGTCCTGGCCGGTGCCCGCGCACGAGGTGAGGAGGAGGCCCGCCGCGACCGCGAGGCCGAGGGGGGCGAGGAATCGGTTCTTCATCGAATGCTCCTTGTCGGGCGGACGCCCGGCGAGGCGGGGTCCTGGACGTCGTCGTCGGGGCGATCCTCGACCCGCGTGACGCCGTTTGTCAACACATGCTGACAAGACGTACGCTCGGGAGCGCCCGCCATCGTCGTCAGGAGCCGCATGACCGACCCGACCCTTCAGTCTGCCCTCTCCTCGGCGTCGTCCCCCGCGCCGGGGGCGCCCCCGACGCCCGCGGCGCCCCCGCGGAGGCGCGTCGGCGTCGGCCTCGTGTCCGTCGGCTGGATGGGCCGACTGCACACCCGCGCGTACCGCGCCGTCCGCGAGCACTATCCGGAGCTGCCCGTCGACGTGCGCCTGGTCGCGGCCGCCGACCCCGACGACGGGGTCCGCGCGCACGCCCGCGACGTGCTCGGCTACGCGCAGACGAGCCCCGCGTACCGCGACGTGATCGAGGATCCCGAGGTCGACGTCGTCTCCATCTGCGCGCCCAACGCGCTGCACCGGGAGGTCGCGCTCGCCGCGGCGGAGGCGGGCAAGCCCTTCTGGATCGAGAAGCCCATGGGCCGCTCGGCCGCGGAGTCGCGCAACATCGCACGCGCGGCCGCCGACGCCGGGCTCGTCACCGCCGTGGGCTTCAACTACCGGCACGCACCCGCCGTGGCCCGGGCCCGCGAGCTCGTCCGCGGCGGCGCGATCGGGCGGGTGACGAACGTGCGCGTGCGGCTCCTCGCGGACTACTCCGCGGATCCGCTCGGCGCGCTCACCTGGCGCTTCCGGCGCGACCGGGCCGGATCGGGGGTCCTGGGAGACCTGCTCTCGCACGGCGCCGACCTGGCGCAGCTCGTGGCCGGGCGGATCGCGTCGGTCACGGGCCTCACCGAGACGGTGATCCGCGAGCGGCCGCTCCCCACCTCGGCGGCGGCCGGGCACTTCTCCACGGGCTCGGCCGACCAGCCGCGCGGTCGGGTCGAGAACGAGGACATCGCGGCGGTGATCGGCCGGTTCGCGTCCGGCGCGGTCGTCACGCTCGAGGCCAGCCGCATCGCCGTGGGACCGCGCGCCGAGTACGCCCTCGAGGTCCACGGCACCACGGGCTCGCTCCGCTGGGACTTCGCGCGCCTCAACGAGCTGCAGCTCGCGGACGACCCCAGCGGCTACCGCACCGTGATGGCGGGACCCGGCTTCGGCGACTTCGCGCGCTTCCAGCCGGGCGCCGGCACGGGCATGGGCTTCGACGACCTGAAGACCATCGAGGCGCAGCTGTTCCTCCGCTCGGTGCTCGAGGGGCGGCAGCTCGCGCCGTCGGCGGCCGACGCGTGGGCGGCCGCGGAGATCGTCGACGCGGTCGAGCGCAGCGACGCGAGCGGATCCTGGGAGGCCGTCGCCGAGGTCGAGGGGGTCACGACCTACGACGCGTGACGCGGTGCCCCCGCGCGCTGCCGGCCGCGCCCGGGTCAGGCCGCGCCGGGTCGGAGCGCGCCGGGATCAGAGCGCGACCGGCACCGCCACCCGCTCGACGGCCGAGCGCTGCGCGGCGTCCGCGAGCACGAGCGCCGCGCGCCCGTCCTCGAAGGTCGGGCTGTCGGACTCCTCGCCGCGGGCCAGGCGGATGAAGGCGCGCAGCTCCGCGACGTACGCGGCGGCGTAGCGCTCGAGGAAGAAGTCCTGGTAGGGCGGCTTGCCCTCGACGCTCGTCGCGGTCGAGACGCTGACGAGGCTCGTGAGCGCGTTCGCGACCTGGAGGGATCCGCGCGAGCCGAACGCCTCGATCCGCTGGTCGTAGCCGACCGCGCTGTGCCGCGAGTTCGTGATGACCACGAGCGCGCCGGTGGATGCCCGGAGCGTCACGACGGCCGTGTCGAAGTCGCCGTGCTCGCGGGCGCCCGGGTCGAAGGTCGTGGATCCCGTCGCCTGCACCTCGACGATGTCCGGCAGGAAGAAGCGCGCCATGTCGAGGTCGTGGATGGTCATGTCGCGGAAGATCCCGCCCGAGACGCCCACGTACGCGGCGGGCGGCGCGGACGGGTCGCGGCTCACGATCGAGAGCTGCTCCAGCTCGCCGACCTCGCCGGCCGCCACGCGGGCGCGCGCCTCCGCGAAGGCCGGGTCGAATCGCCGGTTGAAGCCGAGCGCGACGGGCACGCCGGCGGAGCGCACGCGGGGGAGGAGCGCGTCGACCCGGGCGATGTCGAGGTCGATGGGCTTCTCGCAGAGCACGGGCAGGCCGTGGTCGATCGCCGCGGCGATGAGGTCGACGTGCGTGGGCGTGGGCGACGCGATGAGCACGGCGTCGACGCCGCCGGACGCCATCATCTCGGCCGCGTCCGCGGTGACCCGGCCGCCGAGGCGCGCGGAGAGCGCGTGGGCGCCGTCGACGAACGGGTCGCAGATCCAGGAGAGCTCGGCATCCGGGTCCGCGGCGATGTTCGCGGCGTGGACCTGGCCGATGCGGCCGGTGCCGATCAGGCCGAAGCGCAGGGGGGTCGTGGTCATGGCGGCGTCCTCGTGTCTCGTGGTGGTCGTGCGCGCGGGGGCGCGGGGCGGATGGGGCGGGCGGCTCAGGCCCAGGTGCGGAGCGCCTCGCGGTTGACCCGCTGGTCCTCCGTGCGCTCGGCCCGGAAGCGGCGGATGTCGGCGTCGGGGGCGTTGAGCACGTCCTGCTCCACGACGATCCAGCCGTCGTACCCCTGGGCCTCGATCGCGGTCATGACGCTCGCGAGGTCGACGTCGCCGCGGCCGAACGCCGCGAACGCGCCCGAGGACCAGACCTCGCGCATGCCGCCGCCGGCCGCGAGCACGCGCCGGAGCTCGGCGCCGTCGACGTCCTTGAGGTGCAGGTGGGTGATCCACGACCCCCAGCGCGCGACGGCCGCGACCGGGTCGCCGCCCGCGATGACGAGGTGGCCGGTGTCGAGCGTGAGGCCCACGTCGACCGCGTCGAGGAAGCGGTCGACCTCGGCGGGCGACTCCACGAACGTGCCGGCGTGGTGGTGGAAGGTCGGCTCGAAGCCCGCGGCGCGCGTGATCCCGGCGGCGCGCGCCGTGTTGCGGACGAGCCGCGACCAGGCCGCGTCGTCGAGCGGGTCGGCCTCGGCGCCGCGGCCCGGGGCGGCGGCGCGCACCGCGGATCCGGCGTCGGCGAGCGTGGGCAGCGGCAGGCGCGCCGGTCCCGCCTCGGACGCCTCCTGGAAGACGCGGAGCGAGGCGTGCAGCTCCGGGAGGGACGCCGCGAACGCGTCGTCGTCGGAGAGGGGGAGCTGGATCCAGCCGCCCGCGAGCTCGAGGCCCGCGCCCGCGAGCCGGTCGCGGAGCTCGCGTCCGCGGCCGAGGTAGCCGACGGGGCCGAGGTCGATGCCCGCGTACCCGGTCTCCGCGAGCGCCTCCACCATGTCGTCGGGCGTCACGACCTCGGCGCCCTCGGGCGTCAGCTCGAACACGCCGAAGCTCACGGGCGCGCCGGCGACGGTCGCCCTCACGCCGCGGATCCCGCGGGTCGGGTCGGGGAGGTCGGGGAGGCCGCGGGTGCGGCGGGGGTGGTGCGGGTCTGGACCATGCGTCGTCGCACTGCTCCTCGGGCCGTCGAGCGCGGATGTTTGTCCTGACGATAGTACGTGGTGCGGGGGCTCCGCCATCGTCCGATCCGCACCGCGCGCGTGCCCCGCGGCCGGCGGCCGGGCGCCCTGCATGACGGGCGCATGACGACCCGGTGACGATCCGGCCGTGGCCTCCCGTCCGGCCCGCGGCCCGCCTACGCTCGCAGGAGGATCCCCCATGTGGGGGAACCGCGACGCCGAGGGGGACGACGCCATGACCTGCACCGACACCGCACCCGCATCCGGATCCCGGGAGCGCCGATCGGGGCCGGCCCGCCGCGTCGCCCGCCCGCTCGCCGTCGCGACGGCGCTCGCGCTCGGCCTCGCCGCGCTCGTCGCCGCGCCGGCCCTGGCCGCGACCGTCTCCATCGCCGACGTGCAGGGCACCGGCAGCGCGACTCCGTTCGCGGGGAAGGCCGTCACCGTCGAGGGCGTCGTGACGGCCGACTACCGCGGGGCGAGCGGCTACGCGGGGCTCGTGATCCAGACCCGCGGCTCCGGCGGGCCCGCCGACGCGACGCCCGGCGCCTCCGACGGGATCTTCGTCTACCTCGCGAGCGCGGACCCGTCCGTCGCGATCGGCGACCTCGTGCGCGTCACGGGCACCGCGTCCGAGCGCCAGGGCCAGACGCAGATCGCCGCGACCGCCACCGACCTCGTCGAGGCCGCCGTCGGCGTCCCGGCCGCGACCGCCCTGCCGGACACGCTCCGCGGCGCCGACCGCGAGTCGCTCGAGAGCATGCTCGTGGCGCCCACGGGCGACTACCGCGTCGGATCCGCGCACCAGCTCGACACCTACGGCACCCTCTGGCTGAGCGCCGGCGCCGACCTGCCCGTCAAGGCCACCGACGTCGTCCGGCCGGGCGCCGAGGCCGACCGGATCGCCGCCGACAACCGCGCGCGCCGCCTCCTCCTCGACGACGGCTACAACATCCAGCTCACGAACGCGGCCTACCCCGCGGGCGCGACGCAGCCGTACTACTCGGCCGACCGGGTCGTGCGGAACGGCGACGTCCCGGTCTTCCCGGCGACGCCCTACGTGCTCGCCTACGGCTTCGACGACTGGCGCCTCCAGCCCACGACGCCCCTCACCTCGCTCGACGCGGCCGGCCGCGTGCCGACCTTCACGAGCGCGGACCCGCGGCCCGCGTCCTCGCCCGAGGTGGGCGGCGACGTCCGCATCGCCGGCTTCAACGTCCTCAACTACTTCACGACGCTCGGCCAGCGCGGCGCCGCGACCGCGGAGGAGTTCCAGCGGCAGCGCGCCAAGATCGTCACGGCCATCACCGGCCTCGACGCGCAGGTCGTGACCCTGATGGAGATCGAGAACAGCACCCGCTTCGGCGAGCCGGCCGACACCGCGACGGCCGACCTCGTGCGCGGCTTGAACGACGCGGCCGGGAAGCCGGCGTGGGACTACGTGCGCACGCCCGCCGCGCTGCAGTCGACGCCGACCGACGAGATCCAGAACGCGATCATCTACCGCACGGACGCCGTGGCGCCCGTCGGCGCGGCCGCCACGCAGGTCGACGAGACCGTGTGGGGCAACGCCCGCGAGCCGATCGCGCAGTCGTTCCGCGGCGGCGACCAGACCTTCACGGTGGTCGCGAACCACCTCAAGTCGAAGTCGGGCTCGGGCACGCAGCCGGCCGACGGCCAGGGCTTCTTCAACGCCGACCGGATCGCGCAGGCGAAGGCCGTCGCGCGCTTCGCCGCCGAGCTGCAAGCGTCGAGCGGATCCGACCTCCTCTACCTCCTCGGCGACTTCAACGCCTACTCGGAGGAGGACCCGATCCAGGTCCTCCGCGACGCGGGCTTCGTCGACCTGGTGCCCGCGAAGGCCCCCGGGGAGCGCACGTACTCGTTCGACGGCGAGGTCGGATCCCTCGACCACGTGCTCGCGACGCGCGCCGGCGCCGACCGCGTCACGGGCGTGGGCGTCTGGGACGTGAACGCGCCCGAGTGGGCCGCGCGCGAGTACGGCGGCGCCGCCACCGATGGATCCAGCGCCTTCCGCTCGAGCGACCACGACCCCGTGAAGGTCGGCCTCGACACCGTGCGCGACGCGTCGACCCTGGTCGGGTACGCCGACCGCCTCCTCGTCCGGAGCGGGCAGCCGGTCCGGTACTCCGTGGCGCTCGCGGCGGGGACGACCGCGCCGACCGGCCGCGTGCAGGTCCTCGACCGGGGCCGCGCCATCGCCTCCGTCGACCTGACCGCCGCCGACGCGGGACGCGCCACCGTGACGCTGCCGCGCCTGTCCCGCGGCATCCACCTGCTCACCGCGTCGTACGCCGGCGACTCCGCGGCGAAGGGCGCCAGCACGGTCTGGCCCTCGATCGTCCTCGTCTGGTAGGCCGTCGGCCGGGCGGGACCCGCGTGGAATGCGCGCGGGTCCCGCCCGGTTGGACCCCCTGACCGCACGAGCGACACGAGAAGAGGACGCACCATGGCCACCACCGAGCTCACCGCAGAGAACTTCGAGAGCATCGTCGACTCCAACGGCATCGTCGTCGTCGACTTCTGGGCCGACTGGTGCGGCCCCTGCAAGCAGTTCGCCCCCGTCTTCGACAAGTCGAGCGAGAAGCACGCCGACATCGTCCACGGCAAGGTCGACACCGAGGCGCAGCAGTTCCTCGCGCAGCAGGCGAACATCTCCGCCATCCCCACGCTCATGATCTTCAAGGACCAGACCCTCATCTTCAGCCAGGCCGGCGCGCTGCCCGCCCCCGCGCTCGAGTCCCTCATCGAGGAGGTGCGCGCCGTCGACGTGGCCGCCCTCAAGGAGCAGGCCGCCGCCGAGGCCGCGCAGGCGACGCCCGGCGCGAGCGCGGACCCCACCGCCATCTGATCCGGCCCGATCCGCTCCGACGGCCCCTCCCCACCCGGGAGGGGCCGTCGTCGTCCCGAGCCCCCGCACCGCCCCCGTCCGCACCGGGGGCCCCGGATACGATTGCCCCGATGACCTCCACCCCTCCCGCTCCCGCCGACGCCGCGCCGTCGTCCCCCGCGCTGGCCCCCGCCCTCGAGCGCCTCGGCACGGTCTTCGGGTACGACGCGTTCCGCGGCGACCAGCAGGAGATCGTCGAGCACGTCATCGGCGGCGGCGACGCCCTGGTGCTCATGCCCACGGGCGGCGGCAAGTCGCTCTGCTACCAGATCCCGAGCCTCGTGCGGGCGGGCACGGGCGTCGTCATCTCGCCGCTCATCGCGCTCATGCAGGACCAGGTCGACGCGCTCCGGGCGGTCGGCGTCAAGGCCGCGTTCCTCAACTCCACGCAGGACCTCGAGACCAGCCGCGAGGTCGAGCGCGCGCTCCTCGCGGGCGACCTCGACCTGCTCTACCTCGCGCCCGAGCGCCTCATCCTCGACCGGATGGGGCGCCTGCTCGACGAGGCGCCCATCGCCCTCTTCGCCATCGACGAGGCGCACTGCGTCTCCCAGTGGGGCCACGACTTCCGCAAGGACTACCTCGCGCTCTCCATGCTCCAGGAGCGCTGGCCCGACGTGCCGCGCATCGCGCTCACCGCGACGGCCAACGAGGCCACGCACGCCGACATCACCGCGCGCCTGGGCCTGCAGGACGCGCGCCACTTCGTCTCCTCGTTCGACCGTCCGAACATCCGCTACCGCATCGTGCCCAAGGCGGAGCCGCGCAAGCAGCTGGTCGACCTCATCCGGAACGAGCACGCGGGCGACGCGGGCATCGTCTACTGCCTGTCGCGCAAGACCGTGGAGCAGACGGCGGAGGCGCTGAACAAGCAGGGCATCACGGCGCTGCCGTACCACGCGGGCCTCGACGCGGCCGTCCGCCAACGCAACCAGGCGCGCTTCCTCCGCGAGGACGGCATCGTCATGTGCGCCACCATCGCGTTCGGCATGGGCATCGACAAGCCCGACGTGCGCTTCGTCGCCCACATCGACCTGCCGAAGTCCATCGAGGGCTACTACCAGGAGACCGGGCGCGCGGGCCGCGACGGGCTGCCGTCCACCGCGTGGCTCGCCTACGGCCTGCAGGACGTGGTGCAGCAGCGCCGCATGATCGACCAGTCCGAGGGCGACGCGCAGCACCGCCGGCGGCTCTCCCAGCACCTCGACGCGATGCTCGCCCTCTGCGAGACCGTCGGCTGCCGCCGCGTGCAGCTCCTCCGCTACTTCGGCGAGGAGACGGGTCCGTGCGGCAACTGCGACACGTGCCTCGAGCCCGTCGAGACGTGGGACGCCACGGTGCCGTCGCAGAAGCTGCTGTCCACGATCGTGCGGCTGCAGCGCGAGCGGAACCAGCGCTTCGGGGCCGCGCACCTCATCGACATCCTGCTCGGCAACGAGACCGACCGCGTGCGCCAGCAGGGCCACGACCAGCTCACCACGTTCGGCATCGGCGGCGAGCTCACCGACGTGCAGTGGCGCGGCGTCGTCCGCCAGCTGCTCGCCCAGGGCCTCCTCGGCGTGAGCGATGACGGCTACGGCACCCTCGTGATCACGGCGGGCAGCGGCGACGTGCTCACGGGCGCCCGGAAGGTGCCCATGCGGCAGGAGCCCGAGCGCATCGTGCGCGGCCGCGGCACCCGCACCACCCGGGCCAAGGGCGGCCAGGTGGTCGACCTGCCGGAGGAGGCGCAGGGGCTCTTCGAGGCCCTCCGCGCCTGGCGCTCGGAGCAGGCGAAGGAGCAGGGCGTGCCCGCGTACGTGGTGTTCGCCGACGTCACCCTGCGCGAGGTCGCCACGGTGCGCCCGCAGGACCTCGGGCAGCTCGCCGGCATCACGGGCGTGGGCCAGAAGAAGCTCGACACCTACGGCGAGGGGCTCCTCGCGGTGGTGCGGGCGGAGGGCACCGCGGCCGACTGAGCCGCGGGATCGGCCGCCCGCGGGTCGCCTCGCCGACGGTGACGCACGGGCCCGGATCCGCATGAGGGCGGGGATCGGGCCGCGCGGCCGGGGAGACGGCCGGGGGAGAGGGACCCGGTCCCGAGCCTCGAGGGCTGCGGGACCGAGCCGCGCACACGACCGACTTTTACCCGAAGACCGGTCCGGCGCTGGCGGGACAGCTCACCCGAAGAGCTGTCGCCGTTGCCCACGATCGTACTGGTCCGTCCGCGGGGCCCGGCGCGGGTTGTGGGGAGTCGACGATGGCGCTAGCGGAGCGTGCAAGCGCCGGCCGGCGCTCGGTCGCGCTCGTGTAAACAGCGTGTAACAGGAGGCCGCAGACGCTTCATCCCCATTGCCAACACCTGCTGGCGTATTTGTAATATGTCACCTACCACCGGCTGCCCGAGGCCGGGCGAGGGAGCGGGATGGCAGTGACAGGAGCTCGAGCGCACGCGACCGGCGACATCGCCGGCCGTCCCGCGGTGGATCCCACGACGGGCCGCCGCCGCCCGCTCGGATCCGCCGCCGTCACCCTCGAGGCCGGCCTCCTCGCCGCCTGGCAGGAGCGCAACCGCGCGCGGACCATCCCGCACGCCATCGCCTCCATGACCGCCGCCGGCAACCTCGACGACCTCCGCGCCGCGGTCGACGGCCCGGGGGAGCGGCCCGTCCCGCGGTACCCGTTCCTCGACACCGACGTCTACAAGACCCTCGAGGGCATCGCCTACGAGGTGGGCCGCGGCACCGCGGACGCCGCGTCCCGCGCCTTCCTCGCCGAGGCGGTCGACGTGCTCGAGCGCGTGCAGGCGGACGACGGGTACGTCGGCTCCTTCGTGCAGCGTCCCGGATCCGACCGCGAGCCCTGGACCGACCTCGCCTGGGGCCACGAGCTCTACAACCTCGGGCACCTCATCCAGGCCGCCGTCGCCGACTGCCGCCAGGGCGGCGACGGCCGGCTCCTCGCCGTCGCCCGCCGGTTCGCCGACGCCGCGGTCCGCGAGTTCGGCGACGGCGGCCGCGCCGAGGTGTGCGGGCATCCCGAGGTCGAGATGGCGCTCGTCGAGCTGTACCGCGAGACGGGGGAGCGCGCGTACCTCGACCTCGCGTCCGCCTTCGTGGACCGCCGCGGGCACGGCACGGTCGCCACCCGGATCTTCCCGGCCGAGTACTTCCAGGACGCGCACCCGTTCCGCGAGATGCCGGCCGTCACGGGCCACGCCGTGCGGATGGCCTACCTCGCAGCGGGCGCCACCGACGTGGCGACGGAGACGGGCGACGCGGAGCTGCTCGCCGCGTCCGTCCGCCTCTTCGACGACGCGGCGCGCACGCGCCTCTACGTGACCGGCGGCCTCGGCAGCCGCCACTCGGACGAGGCCATCGGCGACGCGTACGAGCTGCCGAGCGAGCGCTCCTACAGCGAGACGTGCGCCGCGATCGCCGTGATGCAGTGGGCCTGGCGCCTCTTCCTCGCGACGGGCGAGCCGCGCTTCCTCGACGCGCACGAGACCGTGCTGCTCAACGCCTACGCGGTCGGCCTCTCCGCCGACGGCACGGGCTTCTTCTACGACAACCCGCTCCAGCGCCGCCCCGACCACCACGCGCAGTCCGGCGCCGAGACCGAGGGCGAGCTGATGCGCCGCCCGTGGTTCACCTGCCCGTGCTGCCCGCCGAACATCGTCCGCTGGATGAGCGAGCTGCAGGACCACGTGGCCGTGCGCGACGGCGACGACCTCGTGATCGCGCATCCCACGGCGTGCGTCATCCGCACCGACGCGGTCGACGTCCGCGTGACGACCGCGTACCCGTGGGACGGCGCCGTGCGCGTCGAGGTGCTGCGCGCATCCGGCGCGGCGACGGGCATCGTGCTGCGGCGGCCCGGCTGGTGCCGCTCCGCGACGGCGGTCGTCGAGGCGGCCGACGGATCCGCGGCGGTCGGGCTCGACGCGGAGGCCGACGACCGGTGGATCCGCGCCACCCGCGCCTGGGCCGTCGGCGACGCGCTCGTGGTCGCGCTCGACATGCCGGTGCGCGCCCTCGGATCCCACCCGCACCTCGACGCCACCCGCGGGAGCCTCGCGGTCGCCCGCGGACCCGTGGTCTACGCCGTCGAGCAGGAGGACGCGGGCGCGCCCGTCGACGACCTGCTCCTCGACCCGCGCGACCTGGCGGGGGCGCGGACCGTTCCGCTGCCGTTGGACGAACCGTGGGGTCCGGCTGACGAATCCACCCAGCCCGCGCCCGGCCTCGCGCTCGCCGTGCGCCTCCGACGTTCCGCCCCCGCCCCGGACGAGCTCTACCCCGAGGTCGTCCCCGGCACCCCCGCCTCCGCCGCGTCGGCCGACCCCGTCGACGCGGTCCTCGTGCCCTACGCCCTCTGGGGCAACCGGGCGCCGGGGGCCATGCGGGTCTGGATCCGCGCGGCCGACCCCGGCTGACCCGCCTCCTGCGCGCCCGTCCCGGATCCACCCGACCCGGGACGGTCACGCGCACCTCCTCCCTCCCATCGCACGACCCCGTCCGTCACTCCCCACCCGGTGCGCTCCGGCCGCCATCCACGAAACGAGAGTCCGATGAACAGACGAATCACCGCCGTCGGGCTGGCCGTCGCCGCCAGCCTCGCCCTCACCTCCTGCGCCGGCGCAGGAGGGGGAGCGAAGGGCGACGTCACCGGCCCCGCCGACACCGGCGGCACCATGCAGGTGCTGCAGAGCACCGACTTCTCGCACCTCGACCCGGAGATGGGGTACGACACGGGCGTCGCCGACCTCTACCGGCTCATCTACCGGACCCTCACCACCGCGTCCGGCAAGGACGGCGCGACCATCGCGCCCGACCTCGCGACCGACACCGGCACCCCGAACGCGGACAGCACGGTCTGGACCTTCACGCTCAAGGACGGTCTCACGTTCGAGGACGGCTCGCCCATCACGAGCCAGTCCGTCAAGTTCGGCGTCGAGCGCTCATTCGACCCGGCGCTCGCCATCGGCACGCCGTACACGCGCCTCTACCTCGCCGGCGGCGACTCCTACAAGGGCCCGTACGAGTCGGGCGACCTGTCGTCCATCGAGACGCCGGACGAGAAGACCATCGTCTTCCACCTCAACCGCTCCGTGCCCGAGTTCGCGAGCGTCACGGCGCAGAGCACCTTCACCCCGTTCCCCGTCGACAAGGACAGGGTGACGGTCACGAGCATGGACCAGCAGCCCATCGCGTCCGGGCCGTACCGGGTCACGGCCCGCACCCCCGGATCCTCCCTCACGCTGGAGCGCAACCCCGGGTGGGACGCGTCGACCGACGAGGTGCGGACGGCCAAGCCCGACAAGTGGCAGTTCACGATCGGCCTCGACCCGGCGACCATCGACGAGCGCATGCTGGCCGGCCAGGGTGAGGACAAGGACGCGATCGCGTACACGATCACCGCCGCCAGCGTCTCGCGCATCCAGACCCCGCAGATCAAGGCGCGGACCGTGAGCGGCGACCAGGCCTGCACCACGTACCTCGGCCTCAACACGACCAAGCCGCACCTCGACGACGTGCGGGTGCGCCAGGCGATCTCCTATGCGATCGACAAGAAGTCCCTGGCCGACGTGGCCGGCGGTCCCTCCATCGCCCAGCCCGCCTCGACGATGCTCACCCCGTCCATCCCCGGGCACAAGGACTTCGACCTCTACCCGAGCGCCGACAGCGCGGGCGACGTCGACAAGGCCAAGGCGCTGCTCGCCGAGGCGGGACTCGCCGACGGGTTCACGATGACCCTGGACGTGCGCAACCTGCCCGCCTCGCAGAAGCAGGCCGAGGCGCTGCAGCAGTCGCTGGCCAAGGTCGGCATCACGCTCGAGCTCAACATCCTCGACACCTCGACCTACTACGAGACCATCGGCACGACCTCGCAGCAGCACGACGCCGCCGTCACGGGCTGGTGCCCCGACTGGCTGTCGGCGAGCACCGTCCTGCCGACCCTCTTCGACGGACGGCAGATCAGCCCGAAGGGGAACAACAACATCGCCCAGCTGGACGACGCGGCCGTGAACGCGAAGATCGACGAGGTCTCCGCCATGACCGACCTCGACGCCGCGAAGACCGCATGGGGCGACCTGGACGAGCAGATCCAGCAGCTCGCGCCGACCGTGCCGCTGCTGTTCGCGCAGTCGGTGCTCGTCGTGGGGGAGAACGTGCGGAACGCCTACTCGAGCCCCCTGTACGCGGGCGGCATCGACTACGCCACCATCGGCCTCCACACGGGGGAGTAGGCGGTGACCGCCACCCTGCAGGGCGCCTCGGCGCCCGACTCGAGCTCTCCGTACCCGACGGGACGGCCACCCGCCGTCACGCCGGCCAAGCGGGTGGTCCAGGCCCTCCGGTCGAAGCCGTCCGTCATCGCCAGCGTCGTGTTCGTGGTGCTGGTCATGGTGCTCGCGATCTTCGCGCCGCTCCTGTCCGGGATCACCGGCTGGGGTCCGACGACCTTCGACGCCGACGCCGTGGACCCCGTCCTCGGCGGCCTCCCCATCGGCCCGTTCGGCGGCGTCAGCGCCTCGCACTGGTTCGGCGTCGAGCCGCAGAACGGGCGCGACGTCTTCGCGCGCATCGCCTACGGCGCCCGGGTGTCGATGCTCATCGCGGTGTCCGCGACGGTCGTCACCACGACCGTCGGCGTGGTCCTCGGGATGGTGGCCGGCTACTTCGGCGGCATCGTCGACCAGGTCGTGTCGCGGGTCATGGACTTCCTCATGGCCTTCCCGGCGCTCATCTTCATGATCGCGATCCTGTCGGCGCTGCCCGCGGACAACCGGCCCGCGCTGCTCGTCGTGGTGCTCAGCATCTTCGGCTGGCCGTACACGGCCCGCATCGTGCGCGGCCAGACCATGACGATCCGCACGCGCGACTTCGTGGAGGCGGCCCGGGCATCCGGCGCCTCCTCGATGGGCGTGATCTTCCGGGAGGTGCTGCCCAACCTGCGCGGCACGATCATCGTGCTGGCGACCCTCGCGGTGCCCGGCTACATCGGCACCGAGGCGGGCCTGTCGTTCCTCGGGGTCGGCGTGCAGCCGCCGACGCCGTCGTGGGGGCAGATGATCGCCGACTCGGTGGCCTGGTACACGGTCGACCCCGCGTACTTCGTCGTGCCGGGCTCGTTCCTCTTCCTCACGGTGCTGTCGTTCACGGTGTTCGGCGACCACCTCCGCACCGCGCTCGAGCAGGGGGAGGCGGCATGATCGGCTACCTCGTCCGCCGGGCCGGCGCGGCGCTGGTGGTGCTCGCGCTCATCAGCCTCTTCACCTACATGATCTTCTTCCTGCTCCAGCCGGACCCCGCCGTCACCATCTGCGGCAAGACCTGCACGCCGGACAAGATCGACTCCATCAGGCAGCTCCTCGGCCTCGACCGGCCGTTCTGGGTGCAGTACGGCGACTTCATCGCGGGGATCTTCACGGGCCGCACCTACGGCGACGGCCCGACGGCGATCCAGTGCGCGGCGCCCTGCCTCGGCTTCAGCTTCCAGACGCAGCAGTCCGTGCTCGACCTGATGCTGTCCCGCCTCCCCGTGAGCATCACGCTCGCGGTCGGCGCGGCGGTCCTCTGGGTGGTCCTCGGCGTCGCCGGCGGCCTCGTCAGCGCGATCAAGCAGGGCACCGTGTGGGACCGGGCCGCGATGACCGCGGCGCTCACGGGGATCAGCATCCCGGTGTACTTCGCCGCGTTGATCCTGCAGTACGTGCTCGTCGTGCAGCTGCAGGTGCTGCCGTTCCCGCAGTCGGTGGCGTTCTCGGACGACCCCGTCGCGTGGCTCGAGTCGTACATCATGCCGTGGCTCGTGCTCGCGCTCGGCTACGCGGCGATCTACGCGCGCATCGTGCGGGCCAACGTGATCGACACGCTGCAGGAGGACTACCTCCGGACCGCGCGCGCCAAGGGCCTGTCCGCGGCGCTCGTGATCCGCCGCCACGCGCTCCGGCCGTCGCTCACGCCCGTCGTCACGCTGTTCGGCATGGACTTCGCCGGGCTGCTCGGCGGCGCCGTGATCACCGAGACCGTCTTCGGCCTCAACGGCGTCGGCAAGCTCGCCGCCGACTCCATCGCCAAGAACGACCAGCCCGTCATCATGGGCGTCACGCTCCTCGCCGCGGCCTTCGTGGTCGTCGGGAACGTGGTCGTCGACGTGCTGTACACCGTGCTCGACCCCCGAGTGAGGATCACCGCGTGACCGCCACCGCACCGCACCACCCGCCCGCCCGGGCCGTCCCCGGGACGCCGCTCCTCGAGGTCCGGGACCTCACGATCGCGTTCCCCACCTCGCGGGGGCCGGTGGAGGTCGTGAAGGACCTCTCCTTCCGGGTGGAGCCGGACAGCACCCTCGGCATCGTGGGGGAGTCGGGCTCGGGCAAGTCGATGACCTCGCTCGCCGTGATGGGCCTCGTGCCCCGCGGCGGCACGGTGACCGGCAGCATCAAGCTCGCGGGCGAGGAGCTCGTGGGCCGGCCCGACGCCGAGCTCCGCCGCTTCCGCGGCGACCGCATGGCGATGGTGTTCCAGGACCCGCTGTCGTCGCTGAACCCCTATTACACGGTGGGGCTCCAGATCGAGGAGGCCTACCGGGCGCACCGCGGCGGATCCCGCCGGGCCGTGCGGCAGGTGGTGGTGGAGGCGCTCGAGCGCGTCCGGATCCGCGAGGCCGGCACCCGCGTCGACCACTACCCGCACCAGTTCTCGGGCGGCATGCGGCAGCGCATCATGATCGCGATGGCCCTCTGCCTCGAGCCCGAGCTGCTCATCGCGGACGAGCCGACCACCGCGCTCGACGTGACGGTGCAGGCGCAGATCCTCGACCTGCTCCGCGAGATCCGGCGCGACACGGGGATGGGCATGCTCGTCATCACCCACGACCTCGCCGTGGTCTCCTCCCTCGCCGACGAGGTGCTCGTCATGCAGGGCGGGCACCGCGTCGAGAGCGGGACCACGGAGCGCGTGTTCACCGCGCCCGAGGACGCGTACACGCACGCGCTGCTCGAGGCGATCCCCCGCATCGACGCCGCCTACGACCGACCGACGACGGGATCCGCCTCATGAGCACCCCCTCCACCGCGCCCGAGCCGTTCCTCTCGGCCCGCGGCCTCACCAAGGAGTACACGACGCGCGGCGGCCCCGGCCTCCGCCCGCCGGTGCGCCGGTTCCTCGCCGTCGACCACGTGGACCTCGACGTGCCGACCGGGCAGACCCTCTCGATCGTGGGCGAGTCCGGATCCGGCAAGTCGACGACGGCGCGCATGGTCGCGCACCTGCTCCAGCCGACGTCCGGCTCGTTCTCGCTGAGGGGCGAGGACATGACGCGGGCGTCCGGCGCGCGCCTCCGCGAGTTCCGGCGGCAGGTGCAGGTGGTGTTCCAGGATCCGGCGTCGTCGCTCAACCCGCGGCACACGGTGGAGCAGATCATCAGCGCGCCGCTGCGGTACCAGGGGATCCGGACCCCGGGCGGGCACGGGCAGCTCGTGCGCGACCTGCTCGACCGGGTGGGCCTGAACCCGGATCACGCGCAGCGCTACCCCGCGCAGTTCTCGGGCGGGCAGTGCCAGCGCATCGGCATCGCGCGGGCGCTCGCCGTGCAGCCGGGCCTCATCGTGTGCGACGAGGCGGTGTCCGCGCTCGACGTGACGGTGCAGGCGCGCGTCATCGCGCTGCTGCGCGACCTCCAGCGCGAGCGCGGCCTCAGCTACGTCTTCATCGCGCACGACCTCGCCGTCGTGCGGCAGCTCTCCGACCGCGTCGCCGTGATGAGCGCCGGCGCGGTCGTGGAGGAGGGGACGCGCGACGACGTGTTCGAGCGGCCGCAGCACCAGTACACGCGGTCGCTGCTCGACGCGGTGCCGCGCATCGACCCGGAGTGGGACCGGAAGCGGCTCGCCTCGCGGCGCGCGGCCGGGCTCGACACGGCGGGCGGGTCGGCCGCGTGATCGTCGGTTCCGCGACCGTCCCCGGCGTGCACGTCACCGACCACGAGATCGAGGTGCCGCTCGACTGGGCGGCGGCCCGCGCGGGGGAGCCGACCCCGACGATCACCGTGTTCGCGCGCGAGCTCGTCGCGCCCGAGCGCCGGGCGGACGACCTGCCCGCGCTCCTCTACCTCCAGGGCGGGCCGGGCGGGAAGTCGCCGCGCGTGCTCGACGACGGCGGCTGGATCGGCCACGCCCTCCGCACGCACCGCGTCGTGCTGCTCGACCAGCGCGGCACCGGGCGGAGCACGCCCGTCACGGCCCGCACCATGCTGCGGTTCGGCGACGACCACGCATCCGCCGCCCGGTACCTCGCACTGTTCCGGGCCGACTCGATCGTGCAGGACGCGGAGGCGCTCCGGCAGCACCTCGAGGGCGGCCGCCGCTGGTCGACGCTCGGCCAGAGCTACGGCGGGTTCCTCACGCTCACGTACCTGTCGCACGCGCCCGAGGCGCTGTCGGCCTGCTACGTGACGGGCGGGCTCGCCTCGCTCGACCCCTCCGCGGAGGAGGTGTACCGGCGCACCTACCCGCGCACGGCCGCCAAGAACGCGGGCTACCACGCGCGCTACCCGGGCGACGTGGCGATCCTGTCCCGCCTCGCCGACCGCCTCGCCGCCGGCGACGTGACGCTGCCCGACGGCGACGCGCTCACGGTCCGGCGCCTGCAGACGATCGGCATCGACCTCGGCATGGGGCCCGGGCGGGAGCGGATCCACGCCCTCCTCGACGAGGCCATCGACGACCGCGGCGAGCCCACCGACGTGCTGCTCGCCGAGGTGCTCCGCCTCACCTCGTACGCGGCGAACCCGCTGTTCGCAGGCTTGCAGGAGAGCATCTACGCCTCCGGCACCCGGCCCGCGACGGCGTGGGCGGCCGAGCGGGAGCGCGACCGGCACCCGGCATTCGCGCCCGGCGCCCGGCCCCTGCTGCTCACCGGCGAGATGATGTACCCCTGGATGTTCGAGGAGATCCGGCTGCTGCGCCCGTTCCGCCCGGCGGTCGAGCTGCTCGCCCGCCGCGACGACTGGCCGGAGCTCTACGACCCCGCGCGGCTCGCCGCCAACGAGGTGCCGCTGGCCGCCGCGATCTACCACGACGACATGTACGTGGACGCGGGCCTGCAGCAGGAGACGGTCGCGCGCGTGGGCAACGCCCGCGCCTGGATCACGAACGAGCACGAGCACGACGGCCTCGGCGCGCCCGGCGTGCTGGGACGGCTGATGGACACGATCGCCCGCGATGGAGGAGGGATCCCCCGATGACCGACACGACCCACGAGACCGCCCCGGGCGTCACCGGCGAGGAGCGCCGCCCGCCGCGGCTCGCCCAGGTGCCCGCGTTCCGCGACCTGATGGCGGGCGGCTGGATCGCCCCCGACCGCACGCCGTCGACCGTGCCCGGCGCCGTCGAGGCAGCCGCCGCGCACCGCGACCGCCTCAGCGCGGCGATGCCCGGCGTGACGCTCGCCGTCGTCAGCGGCTACGCGCCCACGCGCAACGACGACTGCCGCTACGCCTTCCGCGCGGACAGCGACTTCGTGTGGCTCACGGGGGTGCAGGTCGAGGGCGCCGTGCTCGTGATGCACGCGGTGCCGGGCGGCCACGACGCCGTCCTGCACGTGCCGGCGCCCGCGCATCCGGGCGACCCGCGCTTCTTCTCCGACGCCGACCACGGCGAGCTCTGGGTGGGGCCCGCGCCCGCGCACGCGGACTGGCAGCGCGCGCTGGGCATCCCGGTGCGGGACCCCGACCGCCTGGCGGGCGACCTCGCCGGCGTCCGCGACGTGCGCCGGGCCGGCGCCGTCACGGGCGTCCCGTCCGCGCTCGCCGACGTGCCGCGGGACAGCGCGCTCGTGGCGGCGCTCGGCGAGCTGCGCGTGATCAAGGACGCGTGGGAGATCGAGGAGCTGCGCCGCGCGGTCGACGACACGGTCGAGGGCTTCGCCGAGGTCGTGCGGGCGATCCCGCGGGCCCAGGCGGCCGGCGGCGAGCGCTGGCTGCAGGGCACCTTCGACCGGCACGCGCGCACGGTCGGCAACGGCCCCGGGTACGCCACCATCGTGGGCGGCGGCGGCCACGCGACGATCCTGCACTGGGTGCGCTGCGACGGCCCGCTCCGCGACGGCGAGCTCGTGCTGCTCGACATGGGCGTGGAGGCCCGCAGCCTCTACACGGCCGACGTCACCCGCACCATCCCCGTCTCCGGCGCGTTCTCGCCCGAGCAGCGGCTCGTGCACGACGTCGTCGAGCGCGCCCACCGCGCCGGCCTCGACGCCGTCGCGCCCGGGCGCCCGCTCGTCGACTTCCACCACGCGTCGATGGAGGTGGTGGCCCAGGGCCTGCACGACCTCGGGCTCCTCCCGGTGTCGGTCGACGAGGCGCTCTCGCCCGCGGGCCAGCACCACCGGCGCTGGCTCGTCTGCGGGATCGGGCACCACCTCGGCCTCGACGTGCACGACTGCTCGGGCGCCGGCACCGCCGGGTACGACCGCGCGGTGGAGCCGGGCATGGTGCTGACGGTGGAGCCGGGCCTCTACTTCCAGCCGGACGACGCGATGGTGCCGCCGGAGCTCCGGGGCGTCGGCGTGCGGATCGAAGACGATATCGTGGTGACGCAGACGGGGTCCGACGTGCTGTCGGATGCGCTGCCGATCGACGCCCGGGGCCTGGAGTCCTGGATGCGGGAGCAGCGGTCCCCGTCCTGACACCCCGAGGAGGACACGCGTGAGCCTCTCGGCCCTGCGTCCCGCACCCCCTCGCGCGAGCCTGCGCGAGCACGTCCACCAGGCCCTGTCGGCCGCCATCGTCTCCGGCGAGCTCGAGCCCGGCACGCTCATCACGGTGCCGACGCTCGCGGTGCGCTTCGACGTCTCGGCGACGCCCGTGCGCGAGGCCGTGCTGGAGCTGGAGAAGCGCGGCTTCGTCGAGACCGTGCGCAACAAGGGCTTCCGGGTCACGGCCGTGAGCGACGAGGAGCTCGGGCACCTGGTGCAGGTGCGCCAGCTGCTCGAGGCGCCCGCCATGGAGCGGCTCGCGGGCCGCGTGCCGGACGACGCGCTGCCCGCGCTCGAGGGGCTCGCCGACCGCATCGAGCGGGGCGCGCGCGACGGCGACCTGCGCGCGTACCTCGAGGCCGACCAGGAGTTCCACCTCTCCCTCACGCGGATGCTCGGCAACCCCGTGCTCACCGACTCCATCGCCGACCTCCGCTCGCGCACGCGCCTCGTCGGGCTGGCGTCGATGAAGGAGAGCCGCCACCTCGACGACTCGGCCGCGGAGCACCACGAGCTGTTGCGCGCGCTCGTGCGCGGCGACGGCCGGGAGGCGCACGCGGTGATGGTGCGGCACATCCGGCACGCCACCGGCTGGTGGGCGGGGCACGGCGAGGAGGACGGGGACGCGCGGGGGGACGCGGCCGGCGTGGGATCCGCCGCTGCCTCCGCCGCGGCCGGAGCGCGGGGCGCGGAAGCGGCCGCCGAGTCCGCCTCCGAGCCGGCCGCACGACGCTGATCGTCCTCTCCGGGAGGCGGGCTTCCCCTCTCGGCTGATGTGTGACATATTACTGACACCGCCGCCCGCCCCGCCGCCCACATCGGGCGCCCCGACCCGTGAGAGCAGGGACCGCATGACGCGACACGTGGTGGTCGTCGGGGGAGGCATCGTCGGCGCGGCCTGCGCCCGGTCGCTCGCGCGGGCGGGGATCCGCGTCACGGTCGTCGAGCGCGCCGCGGTCGCGTCCGGCACGAGCGCGCAGGGCGAGGGCAACATCCTCGTGTCCGACAAGGGCCCGGGCGCCGAGCTGGAGCTCGCGCAGCTGGCCGCCCGCCGCTGGCCCGAGGTGGCCGCCGAGCTCGCCGACGAGCTGGGCGACGCGCTGCCGTCGATCGAGTACGAGCCCAAGGGCGGGCTCGTCGTCACGACCACGGCCGAGGGCGCGGATCCGCTCCTCGCCTTCGCCGCCACGCAGCGCGCCGCAGGTGTCGACGCGATCCCCGTCGACGTGCGCCGGGCGCTCGAGCTGGAGCCGTGGCTGAACCCGGGCGTCACGGCGGCCGTGCACTACCCCGAGGACGCGCAGGTGCAGCCCGCCATCGCGACCGAGGCGCTCGCGGCCTCCGCCCGGCGCGCCGGCGCGGTCGTGCGGACGGGCGTCGAGGTGATCGGGCCGCTGCTCGGCGCCGACGGCGCGCTCCGCGGCGTGCGGACGAGCGCGGGCGACATCGCGGCCGACGACGTGCTCGTGGCCGCCGGCCCCTGGTCGGGCGAGGTGGCGCGCGCCCTCGGCGTCGAGCTGCCCGTGCTCCCGCGCCGCGGCGTCGTGCTCGTGACGACGCGCATGCCGCACCGCATCCTCCACAAGGTCTACGACGGCGACTACGTGGGCGCGGTCGGATCCGGCGACGGCGCCCTGCAGACCTCGGGCGTCGTGGAGTCGACGCCGTCGGGGACCGTGCTCATCGGATCCAGCCGCGAGCGCGTGGGCTTCGACGCGTCGCTGCGCGTGGCCGTGCTCGAGGAGCTCGCCGCCAAGGCCGTGCGGCTCTTCCCCTTCCTCGCCGAGGCGAACGCGATGCGCTCCTACGGCGGCTTCCGGCCGTACCTGCCCGACCACCTGCCGGTCGTGGGTCCGGATCCGCGGCTGCCGGGGCTCTGGCACGCGAGCGGGCACGAGGGCGCCGGCATCGGGCTGTCGGTCGCGACGGCCGACCTGATCGCCGCGCTGATGACCGGGGCCGCGACGCCGCTCGACGTGACGCCGTTCTCGGTCGCGCGGGCGTCGCTCGGGCTGGACGTGCCGGGCGCCCGCGCGTCCGAGGCCGCGTCCGCCGCCTCCGTTGCCTCGTCGGGGGTGCGCGCGTGACGCCGCGGCGCGTGGATCCGGCGCGCGACCCGATCCGCCCCGCGGCCGCGGAGGCCGTGCGCTTCACCGTGGACGGGGACCCGGTCGAGGGCCTGCGCGGCCAGACCATCGCGGGCGCGCTGCTCGCATCCGGCACGCTCGCCTGGCGCACGACCGCGAGCGCCGGCCGCCCGCGCGGCGTCTTCTGCGGGATCGGCGTGTGCTTCGACTGCACCGTGACCGTCAACGGGCTGCCCGACGTGCGCGCCTGCCAGCGCCGCGCGGTCGACGGCGACGTGGTGGAGACGGGACCGGGGGCGACGGTGCCGGACGCCGGCGCGGCGTCCGCGCCTGCTGCCGCCTCGCCGGGCGCTGCCGCCGCTTCCGCTTCGCCGGCCGCCGCCGCGCCTGCCGCCGACGGGGACGCGTCGTGAGCGCCGCGGACGAGCGGCGGCACGTGGTCGTCGTCGGCGCCGGGCCCGCGGGGCTCGCCGCCGCGGTCGCCGCGCGCGGACGCGGCGCGCGGGTCACGCTGCTCGACGCGTCCGACGAGCTGGGCGGCCAGTACTGGCGGCACCTGCCGGGCACGCGGCCGGCGGCGCGGGAGCGGATCCTGCACCACGGCTGGGACGCCTTCACCGGCATGCGGGCGCGGCTCGCGGCCGACGCCGGCTGCGACATCGTGACGGGCGCGCAGGTGTGGGCGATCGAGCGGCCGGCGGCGCCCGGCGGCGATGCCGCGGTAGGCCCGGCCGACGCGGCGGCACCCGGCGGCGACGCCGCGGCAGGCCCGGCGGACGCGGCACCGCACGCCGCGGTCGTCCACGTCCTCGTCGGCGCGGTCGACGGATCCGGCCGCGCGCCCCGGACCCTCCGCCCCGACGCGCTCGTGCTCGCGACCGGCGCGCACGACCGCACGCTGCCCTTCCCCGGCTGGGACCTGCCGGGCGTCTTCACCGCGGGTGCCGCGCAGGCCCTCGCGAAGGGCGAGCGCGTGGCGATCGGCGATCGCGTGATCGTCGCGGGCGCCGGGCCCTTCCTCCTCCCCGTCGCGGTATCGCTCGTGCAGGCCGGGGCGCGCGTCGTCGGGATCCACGAGGCCGCGCGCGTGCCGTCTCTCGCCCGCGGCTGGCTGCGGGACCCGCTCGGCCTCGCCCGCGCGCCGCACAAGGCCGCCGAGCTCGCGGGCTACGTGTCCGTGCTGGCACGCGAGCGGATCGGGTACTCCACCGGCAGCGCGGTCGTCGCCGCGCACGGGACCGACCGCGTCGAGGCCGTCACCGTGCAGCGCCTCGACGCGATGTGGGTGCCCATCCCCGGCACCGAGCGGCGGATCCAGGTGGACGCCGTGTGCGTCGGCCACGGCTTCACGCCCCGGCTCGAGCTGCCCATCGCGGCGGGCTGCCGCATCGGGTCCGACCGCTTCGTCGAGGTCGACGCCGACCAGGGCGCCGGACCCGCGGGCGTCTTCGCCGCGGGCGAGATCACCGGCATCGGGGGAGTGGACCAGGCGCTCGCGGAGGGCGAGGTCGCGGGGCACTGCGCCGCGGGCGGATCCCCGTCCGACGCCGCCGTCGCGCCCGCCGTCCGCCGTCGGGCCGTCGCGCACGACGTGGCCGGACGCATCGAGGCCGCGCACGGCATCCGCCCCGGCTGGACCGGCTGGCTCCGCGACGACACGCTCGCCTGCCGCTGCGAGGAGGTGCCCGTCGGCCGTATCCGCGCCACCGCCCGCGCCGCGCGCTCCACCGACCTGCGCTCCATGAAGCTCGCCACGCGCGCCGGCCTCGGCATCTGCCAGGGCCGCGTGTGCGGGCGGACCGTCGAGGAGCTGCTCGCGGGGGAGGCGCCGCCCGCCGGATGCGCGCCGGACGGAGCCGCGCCCGCCGGATCCGCGCCGGCCGGCCCCGGCTCCGACCGCCGCCCGATCGCCTCGCCCGTGCGCCTCGGCGAGCTCGCCGCCGCGTACGACCTCTGCGACGCCGGACCCCCGTCCCTCGCCGCCGCCGCGCCCGGCGTCGACGACGACCCGCGCGATCCCGCGCCCCCGACCACCCCCGCACCAGCTCGCACCACCGACCGGAAGGACCTGCCATGACCGCACCCGCCCTGGACCTCGGAGGCGTCGTCGTCGCCACCACGCTGCCGTTCCGCGAGGACGCGTCGGCGCCCGCCGGCCTCGCCGTCGACTACGACGCGTACGCCGCGCACTGCGACTGGCTCATCTCCAACGGCTGCCGCGGCGTCGGCCCGAACGGCTCCCTCGGCGAGTACTCCTCGCTCACGGACGAGGAGCGCCGGAAGGTCGTGCAGGTCGCGGTCGAGGCGGTCGGCGGGCGCGGCGTCGTCGTGGCGGGCGTGCACGGCGTCGGCTGGCACCAGGCCAGGAAGTGGGCCGAGATCGCGGCCGAGGACGGCGCCGACGGCGTGCTGCTCCTGCCGCCCACCCTCTACCGGGCGAGCGACGACGAGGTCGTCGAGCACTACGCGCGCGTCGACGAGGTGGGCCTGCCGATCATGGCCTACAACAACCCCTTCGACACCAAGGTCGACCTGACGCCGCAGCTCCTCCAGCGCCTCGACGCCCTCGAGAACGTCGTGGCGATCAAGGAGTTCTCGGGCGACATCCGCCGCGTGACGGAGATCCAGGACCTCACGGGCCTCGACGTCATCGCGGGCGCCGACGACCTGCTGCTCGAGTCGCTCATCATGGGCGCCGTCGGCTGGTTCGCGGGCTACCCGAACGCCTTCCCGCGCGAGGCCGTGGAGCTCTACGGCCTCGCGACCGCCGGCCGCATCGAGGAGGCGAAGGAGCTGTACCAGCACCTCGTGCCGGTGTTCCGCTGGGACTCGCGCACCGAGTTCGTGCAGGCGATCAAGCTGTCGATCGACGTGGCCGGCGAGAGCACGGGCGGCCCCACGCGTCCGCCGCGCGCCCCGCTGCCCGCCGCGGTCGCCGAGCAGGTCACGCGCGACACGCGCCGCGCGCTCGACCACCTCGCCGGGCGATGACGTTCCCTGCGAGGCTGGCAGGATGAGGTCCTCCCGCGTCTTCCACGCCGTCGACTCGCACACCGAGGGCATGCCGACCCGCGTCGTCACGAGCGGGTTCGGCGTGATCCCCGGCTCCACCATGAACGAGCGGCGCCTTCACCTCATCGAGCACCTCGACCACCTGCGGCTGCTGCTCATGACCGAGCCGCGCGGCCACGCGGCGATGAGCGGCGCGATCCTGCAGCCGCCCACGCGCGACGACTGCGACTGGGGCGTCCTCTACATCGAGGTCTCCGGCTGCCTGCCGATGTGCGGCCACGGCACCATCGGCGTCGCGACCGTGCTGGTGGAGACCGGGCTCGTGGAGGTGCAGGAGCCGGTCACCACCATCCGGCTGGACACCCCCGCGGGCCTCGTGATCGCGCGCGTCGACGTGGTGGACGGGCGGGCCGCGTCCGTCACGATCGAGAACGTGCCCTCCTACGTGGAGCGACTCGACGCGACGATCGAGGTGCCCGGCCTCGGCACCGTGCCGTACAGCCTCGCGTTCGGCGGCAACTTCTACGCGGTCGTCGAGCTCGAGCGCCTGGGGCTGCCGTTCGACCGGGAGCGGCAGCAGGAGATCCTCCAGGCGGGGCTCGCCATCATGGGCGCGATCAACGAGCAGGACGCGCCCTCGCACCCGGAGATCTCGGGCGTCGACCACTGCCACCACGTGGAGTTCCTCGCGCCCGGATCCGACGCGCGGCTCTCGCGGCACGCCATGGCCATCCACCCCGGCTGGTTCGACCGGTCGCCGTGCGGCACGGGGACGTCCGCGCGCATGGCCGAGCTGTGGGCCCGCGGCGAGCTCGCGGTGGGCGACGAGTTCGTCAACGAGTCGTTCATCGGCAGCCGCTTCACCGGGCGGATCCTGCGGGAGACGACCGTCGCCGGCCGCCCCGCCATCGTCCCCGCCATCACGGGACGGGCCTGGATCACCGGCATGGGCCAGTACCTGCTCGACCCCACCGACCCGTTCCCGAGCGGCTTCCGGTTCTGAACCGGCGCGCACATCCGAGGAGAGACATGACCCCGCACGAGACCGACACGACCACCGACCCGACCGTGGATCCCGCCGTCGCCGCGACCGTCGACGCCGTCGCCGCGCGCGCCGCGTCGGCCGCCGCCCCGCTCGCCGCGCTCGCCCCGGCCGTCCGCGCCCGCGCGCTCGAGGCCGTCGCCGACGCGCTCGAGGCGATCCGGCCCGAGCTGCTGCCCGTCGCCGAGCGGGAGACCGCGCTCGCGCCCGGCCGCCTCGCGGGCGAGCTGACCCGCACGACCGTGCAGCTGCGGATCCTCGCGGCCGCGGTGCGCGACGGCCGCTACCTCGACGCGCGCATCGACCACGCGGATCCGGACGCCGCCCCCGCCCCGCGCCCCGACCTCCGCCGGTACCTCGTGCCGGTCGGGCCGGTGCTCAACTTCGCGGCGTCCAACTTCCCGTTCGCGTTCTCCGTGGCGGGCGGCGACACGGCGTCGGCGCTCGCGGTCGGCTGCCCGGTGGTCGTGAAGGCGCACCCGGGCCACCCGGAGCTGTCGCGCCGGGTCGCCGCGGCCGCGTCCGCCGCGCTCGTCGCGGCGGGCCTGCCCGAGGGGACGCTCCAGCTCGTCGAGGGGGAGGAGGCCGGGCTCGCCATGCTGCGCGACCCGCGGATCCGCGCCGCCACCTTCACCGGCTCCCTCCGCGCCGGCCGCTTCCTCGCCGACGTCGCCGCGGCCCGCCCCGACCCGATCCCGTTCTTCGGCGAGCTGGGCAGCGTGAACCCGGTCGTCGTCACCGAGCGCGCCGCCACCGAGCGCGGCGAGGCCATCGCGCGGGCCCTCGTGGCCAGCGCCGCCGGATCCGCTGGGCAGCTCTGCACGGCGCCCGGCATCGTGCTGATCCCCGCGGGCCACGGCCTCGACGCCGTGCTCGCCGAGGAGGCCGGAACCGTCGCGCCGCACGGGATGCTGAACGCCCGCATCGCCGAGGGCTACGCCGACGGCCGCGCCGCCGCGATCGCGGTCGACGGCGTGCGCCTCGTCGCCGAGGGGCGCGCGCCCGCCGAGGACGACGGATCCGTGACGCCCACCGTGGCCGCCGTCTCCCTCGCCGACTTCGAGGCCGCGGGCGACGCCCTCCGGCACGAGGTGTTCGGCCCGTTCGCGCTCCTCGTCGAGTACCCGGCCGGCACCGACCTCGCGGCCCTCGCCGCCCGCACCTTCACCGGCGAGCTGACCGCGAGCGTGCACCTCGGCGCCGACGAGGCCGAGGCGGGCGGGGCGGCGACCGCCGACCTGATCCGCGTGCTCGCCGCCCGCGCCGGCCGCGTGCTCGTCGACGCGTGGCCCACGGGCGTCTCGGTCACCGACGCGCAGCAGCACGGCGGACCCTGGCCCGCGACCACGCTCGACCGCGGCACGAGCGTCGGCACGGCGTCGCTCGACCGGCTGCTCCGCGGCGTCGCCTTCCAGGGCGTGCCCGACGCGCTGCTGCCGGAGCCGCTGCGCACCGCGAACCCGTGGGGCGTGCCGCAGCGCGTCAGCGCCCGCGGGCATCGCGCGTAGGGGAGCGCGGGGCGCCCGTCGGGGCCCCGCCGACGCCCGCGGCTGAGGGTTCCCACAAGCCGCGGGGGCCCGGCGCGGGAGGGCGTTGGAGGCCCGGCACGTGTTATTCGGCAGGTGGAGGATCCGTGCATAGCGTGGCCGGTGCCGACGGGGACGCCGGCGCAGGCGAACTGGCGGAGGATCCATGGTCGACACGGCGGCACGAAGCACCACCCGCGGCACGAGGGGACGAGGCCCCGCAGCGGGTGCGCTCCGGGGGACGCCCGTGCCGGTCGCGGGCGACGTCGACGCCGAGGTCGCGCAGGACCTCGACCGCACCGACGGCCGCCAGGACGCGCCGGGCGCCGGTCCGCGGATCGACGTCGAGGGCCTCGGCCGCGTCCTCCTCGGGCGTTGGGCCGACGTCCGCCGCTCGTCGCGCGAGCTGACGAGCCGCCCCGAGCTGCACCGCGTCGAGGGGCTCGACATGCACCAGCACCGGGCGCGCGTGCGCGAGCAGCTGGCGATCCTCGTGGAGCACGGCGGCGTGCACCGCGCCTTCCCGGTCTCCGTGGGCGGGCTCGAGGACCACGGCGGCAACATCGCGGGCTTCGAGGAGCTCGTGGCGGCGGATCCGTCGCTCCAGATCAAGGCCGGCGTGCAGTGGGGCCTGTTCGGCTCCGCGGTGATGCACCTCGGCACCGAGCGCCACCACCGCGAGCTGCTGCCGGGGATCATGACGCTCGAGACGCCCGGCGCCTTCGCCATGACCGAGACCGGGCACGGCTCCGACGTCGCGAGCATCGGCACGACCGCGACGTACGACCCCGAGACGGGCGAGTTCGACCTGCACACCCCGTTCCGCGCCGCGTGGAAGGACTACCTCGGCAACGCGGCGGTCGACGGCCGCGCCGCGACGGTGTTCGCGCAGCTCGTGACCCAGGGCGTGAACCACGGCGTGCACTGCTTCTTCGTGCCGCTCCGCGACGAGACCGGCGCGTTCCTGCCCGGCGTCGGCGGCGAGGACGACGGCCTCAAGGGCGGCCTCAACGGCATCGACAACGGCCGGCTGCACTTCGACCACGTGCGGGTCCCGCGCGCGAACCTCCTCAACCGCTACGGCGACGTGGCCGAGGACGGCACGTACACGTCCGAGATCACGAGCCCCGGCCGGCGCTTCTTCACGATGCTCGGCACGCTCGTGCAGGGCCGCGTCTCGCTCGACGGCGCCGCCACGAGCGCCGCGAAGATCGCGCTGCAGATCGCCGTCACGTACGGCAACCAGCGCCGCCAGTTCGTCGCGGGCGGCACCGACGAGGAGGTGCTGCTCGACTACCAGCGCCACCAGCGCCGGCTGATCCCGCGCATCGCCACCACCTACGCCGCCTCGTTCGCGCACGAGAAGCTGCTCGCGCAGTTCGACTCGGTGTTCTCCGGGAGGACCGACACCGACCAGGACCGGCAGGACCTCGAGACCCTCGCCGCCGCGCTCAAGCCGCTCAGCACCTGGCACGCGCTCGACACGATCCAGGAGGCGCGCGAGGCGTGCGGCGGCCAGGGCTTCCTCGCCGAGAACCGGCTCGTGGGGCTCCGCGCCGACCTCGACGTCTACGCGACGTTCGAGGGCGACAACACCGTCCTCCTCCAGCTCGTCGCCAAGCGCCTGCTGACCGACGTGAACCGCCGGTTCGCGAAGGCCGACTTCGGCGTCCTCGCGCGCTACGCCGTGGAGCAGGCCACCGACCGCACGCTCCGCTCCACGGGCCTGCGCCGGATCGGGCAGGCGCTCGCCGACCGCGGATCCACCGCCCGCTCCGTGGGCCAGCTCCGCGAGCCGGAGACGCAGCGCGCGCTGCTGACGGGCCGCGTGGAGACGATGGTCGCGGAGATCGCGACGGCGCTGCGGGCCACCCGCACGATGCCGCCCGCGGAGGCCGCGGCGCTGTTCAACCGGCACCAGGACGCGCTCATCGAGGCGGCCCGCGCGCACGCGCAGCTGCTGCAGTGGGAGGCGTTCACCGAGGCGCTCGATCCCGCGTCGGAGACCGGCCGCGCCATGGACGACGGCACCCGCCGGATCCTCACCTGGACCCGCGACCTGTTCGGCCTCCGCCTCATCGAGGACGACCTGGCCTGGTACCTGATCCACGGCCGCATCGGCTCCGCGCGCGCCCGCGCCGTGACGGCCTACGTCGACCGGCTCGTCGCCCGCCTGCGCCCGCACGCGCAGGACCTCGTCGACTCCTTCGGCTACACGCAGGCCCACGTCCGAGCCCCCGTCGCCTCGGGCGAGGAGCGGGACCGCCAGGACGAGGCGCGCGCGTACCGCGACGCCCGGATCGCCGACGGCTCGGCGCCGCGGATGGAGAAGGGCGAGAAGAAGAAGGCGGCGCGCTAGCCGGCGCGGCGCGGCCGTGCCGGGCTGGGCCGTGCGCGGCATCTCGTCGTCCCTGCGCGTCAGGAAGCGGCGGAGCGGACCCGCACGACGTCCCTGCGGGCGCTCACCACGGCGTGCACGTCCGTGCGATGCGCTCCGATTCGGCGAGGAACGGATCCGTCCCGGCGGGTGGACCTGCATCCGCGAGGGCGGCGTCCGCGAGCCGGGACAGCTCCGCCTGCCCGCCGCCTTCGAGCTCGTCGGCGAGCTTCTGCCCGGCCACGCGGTAGAACTCCGATCGGGTGATCCCGAAGCGCTTGGCGACGCGGTCGAACGAGTCGGAGTCGGGAGCCGGGAGGCTGCCGGCGGTGTCCACGGCCGACAGCCTGGCAGATCGTGCTCTGCCGGCGTCAGGCCTCGGGCGGCCGCGGATCGCCGAGGAACGGCATCATCGCCTCCGCCCAGTGGGCGTGCATGACGCGGTACGAGAAGCGGTCGCGCACGTGCATGCGCGTGCCCGAGATGTCGGGGTGCGGCGCGTAGACGACGCCGTGCTCCGGGTCGTCGAGGCGGCTGGTGGCCCGGTTCAGCCGCGTGACCTGGGCGAGGAGGAGCTTGCGGCCGAGCATCGGGATCGGCTGGAAGCGGTCCATCGGCGGGATGCCCGAGAGGACGATGCGGCACCCGTCCCCCGCCTGGGCGCGGATGGCCTCGACGATGGCCGTGAGCCGGTCCGTCCACTCGGCCACCGACGTCGCGACGAGCACGTCCGGGATCCCGAGCGCGACGACCGCGAGGTCGAGCGGTCCGGTCCGGTCCGTGATCGCGGCGGCGGCCTTGCGCGCGGTCATGTCGTACGACGCGACGGTCTCCCACTCGACGCCGCGCCCCGTGCGGGCGCCGCGCCGGCCCGCGACCTGCGCGGGCATCGCCATGCCGGCGAGGAGCACGCCGTACCCGGCCACGCCGATGTCGCCCACGAAGAGCACGCGCTCCGGATCCGGACCCGCGAGCGAGGACACGTCGTCGTGCGGCGGGAAGATCGCCGCCTCCATGTCGCGCATGTAGAGCGCGAGGTGCAGCCGGAGGGTGGGGCGCGCCACGGCCAGGGCGGCCAACGAGGCGAGCGGCAGCAGCGGCTGCCGCGTCGTCCGCGGGACGGTCCGCGTCGTCGGTCGCCTCACGGGAAGGGCGGGCAAGGGGTCCTCGTCTCTCGGCGGGGAGGGTGGTGTCCTCGGAAGGGTACGCGGCGCTCGGCCCGTCCGTCCCGCGCCGCCCCGGATCGGGGGCGCCGCCGCGCCTAGGCTCTTCGCATGCAGACCCTCTTCCCCGAGATCGACCCGTACGACACCGGCATGCTCGACGTGGGGGACGGCCAGCTCCTGCGCTGGGAGACCTCGGGGAACCCGGACGGCATCCCCGTCGTCTTCCTGCACGGCGGCCCCGGCGGCGGCACCAGCCCGACCCACCGGCGCCTGTTCGACCCCGCGCGCTACCGCATCGTGCTCGTCGACCAGCGCGGCTGCGGCGGGAGCACGCCGCACGTCTCGACGCCGGAGGCCGACCTCGCCGTCAACACCACCTGGCACCTCGTCGCCGACCTCGAGCGGCTGCGGGAGCACCTGGGCGTCGAGCGCTGGCTCGTGTTCGGCGGATCCTGGGGCTCGACCCTCGCGCTCGCGTACGCGGAGACCCACCCGTCGCGCGTGACGGGCCTCATCCTCCGCGGCATCTTCACCCTCCGGGCGAGCGAGCTCGACTGGTTCTACGAGGGCCCCGCGGGCATGGTCTACCCGGACGGGTGGGAGGCGTTCACCGCGCCCGTGCACGGGGTGGAGCGCGGCGGGATCATCGCGGCGTACGCGCGTCTGCTCGCGGACCCGGACCCCGCGGTGCACGGGCCGGCGGCGGTCGCGTGGAGCACGTGGGAGGCGTCGGGCATCACGCTGCTGCCGAAGCCCGAGGTGGTGGCGCGCTTCGCGGAGCCGACGTACGCGCTCGCGTTCGCCCGCATCGAGAACCACTACTTCATGCACGGCGGGTGGATGGAGGACGGCCAGCTGATCCGCGACGCGCACCTGCTGCGCGACATCCCCACCGAGATCGTGCAGGGCCGCTACGACATGTGCACGCCGCCCGCGACCGCGTGGGACCTGCACCGGGCGCTGCCCGAGGCGCGGTTCACGATGGTGCCGGACGCGGGGCACGCGTTCGACGAGCCGGGGATCCTCGACGCGCTGATCGAGGCGACCGAGCGCGCGGCGGACCGCCTGGGCGCGGAGCGCTGACCCCGCCTAGCGGCTGACGAGCGTCGGCGCCGCGTGCGCGGCGGGCTGCGGCAGCGTCGCGGCGGGGGCCGCGGCGGTCGCGCCCGCGCCGCTCAGGACGTCGAGCGCGCGCCGGAGGCGGGTGCTGGAGGTGTGCATCGTGTACGGGAAGTACACGACCTCCACGCCCACGGCGGCGAACTCCGCCTCGAGGCGCTCGCCCTTGGCCGTGCCGCGCCAGTCGTCGCCCTTGAAGAAGACGTCGAAGCCGACCTCGCGCCAGGTGTCGACCTTGTCGGGCAGCGTCTCCGCGCGCGCCTGGTCGACGTAGCTGATGTGGCTCACGATCTCGAGGCGCTCGGCGAGCGGCACCACGGGCGTGATGCCCTTGTTCAGCTCGAGCATCTCGTCGGAGACGACGCCCGCGATGAGGAAGTCGCAGCGGCTCTTCGCGTGCTTGAGGATGTTGAGGTGGCCGACGTGGAACAGGTCGAATGCTCCAGCGGCGTAGCCGATTCGGGTCATGGCTCGTCGTTCTCCCAGGTGGACCGCGGCCGGGCGCGGGTACGCGCGGATGCGGGGTCGGGTGCAGCCCGGTGCGGGTACGCCGGGCGGAGGTCGACCCGCTCGCGACGCGGGTACGTCGGCCGCCCGGGGTGGGGGAGGCGGGAGCGGGTGGATCTGCCGTGATCTTACGGGCGACCCGGCGGGCCGCGGAAGCGGGATACCCGAACGGGGGGGTGATCCCGGTGATCCCGGGGGTCCGGCCGCCCGCCGGGGGCCATGACCTCCTTTTGGGGGACACAACACCCTGTTTCTGGGTTACATTCATCGAACCCCACCTGTCTGGTGGGTTTTCATCAGCCTGTCTGACGGACCGATCCGAGCGAGGACCCGCCCGCATGCATCCCCACCCGATCCCCACCCGAGCCCGAACCCCGAAGCACTCCGCGTCCGTCCCCCGGACGCGCTCCACCCGCCCCGCGATCGCGATCGCCGTCGCGATCGCCCTCGCCGTCCCGGCCGTCCTCACCGCCCCCGAGGCCGCGCACGCGGCCGGCGGCCAGGGCCTCGCGGCCGGCACCCCCGTCTTCTCCGACTCCTTCACCCGCAGCGCGACCGGCGGCTGGGGCGCGGGGTACGCCTACGACGGCGTCTCCCCGTTCCGCGCGAACGGCGCGCAGGGCGTCATCGACCTCGCGAGCTCCGGCACCGCGGCCTGGGCCGCCGTGCCCGTGGCGGCGCCCGCCGACAGCGAGACCACCGTCCGCGTGCTGATCCCGCGGGTCCCCGCCCAGGGCAACGGCGTCTACGCCGGCGTCCAGCAGCGCGTGGCCGGCTCCTCCTACTACCAGTCGAGCGTGCGGGTGGACAGCGCGGGCGACGCGCGGCTCTCGGTCGTGCGCGTCAACGGATCCACCGCCGGGCAGGCCACCGTCGTCGGCGACACCGTCGTGGCGCGCGGCGTCGTGCCCGGCCGCGTCGTGAACATCCAGTCGCGGGTCTCGGGCACCTCCGCCGTCGCGATCGACGCCCGCGCGTGGGTCGACGGCCAGTCGGTGCCCGGCTGGCAGGCCGCCGCCGTCGACACGAGCGCGTCCCGCCTCTCCTCGGGGTCGGGCACGCGCCTGTGGTCCTACCTGTCGAAGTCCTCGGGACCGCAGCCGATCGCGTTCGACGACGTCGCCGTGCGACCGCTCACGACGCCGGTCGCCACCACGCCCACCCCGACGCCGACGACCCCCGCGCCGGCTCCCGCGCCCGGCACGGGCTCCGGCTCGTCCGACGCCGAGCAGGGCGTCTCCCTCGGCGACGCGCGCACGGGCTCCGGCTCGGCCGCGGTCGGATCCACGTCCTACGGCGTCCCCGGCGACGCGGTCTTCGTGTCGCCCACCGGCTCGAACTCCGGGAACGGCTCGAAGTCGGCGCCGTACGCCACCATCCAGAAGGCCGTCGACGCGGCGCCCGCCGGGCGCACGATCGTCGTCCGCGCCGGCACCTACCACGAGTCGGTCGTCATGCCGCAGGGCAAGGCCCTGACGCTCCAGGCGCACCCGGGCGAGAGGGTGTGGCTCGACGGCAGCCGGCAGGTCACCGGGTGGCAGGCGTCCGGATCCACCCGCTTCGCCACCGGCTGGGGCGTCACCTTCGACGCGAGCCCCACCTACACGCGCGGCAAGCCCGACGGCACCGCGGTCGGCTGGCGGTTCGTGGACCCGGCGTATCCGATGGCCGCGCACCCCGACCAGGTCTGGGTCGGCACGACCGCGCAGAAGCAGGTCTCCTCCCGCGACAAGCTCGTCCCCGGCACGTTCTTCGTGGACACCGCGGCCGACCGGCTCTACCTCGGATCCGACCCGGGCAGCCAGCCCGTGCGCTCGAGCGACCTCGTGCAGGCGCTCACCGTGCGCGGCGACGGCAGCACGGTGCGCGGCATCGGCATCCGCCGGTACGCGCCCTCGGTGCCGGACCTCGGCGCCGTCACGGTGACCGGCCGGAACGTGACCGTCGAGAACCTCGTGATCACCGACAACGCGACCACGGGCATCTCGATCACGGCCACCGGCGCGAAGGCGACCGCGCTGACGGTCGCCCGCAACGGCATGCTCGGGATGCACGCGAACTACGCCGACGGCCTGCGCGGCACGCGCCTGCTCGTCGCCGACAACAACACCGAGCGCTTCAACCGGGCGCCCGTGTCCGGCGGCTTCAAGATCACGCGCAGCCGCGACGTCGACGTGAAGGACAGCGCGATCCTCCGCAACGCCGGCAACGGCCTGTGGTTCGACGAGTCCGTCTACGACGCGAACGTCACGGGCAACGACGTGATGGACAACTCGGGATCGGGCGTGGCCTTCGAGCTGTCGGCCACGATCGCGATCGTCGACAACGTGGTGGCCCGCAACGGCGAGGAGGGCGTCTGGATCGACGACACCGGCCACGTCGACATCTGGAACAACACGTTCGTCGCGAACGACCGGAACATCGACATCTCGCAGGGCACGCGGCGCGCGTCGAACCTCTCGACGCCCGGGCACGACCCGCGGCAGAAGCTGCCGGACCCCACCGTGACGTGGGTGGTGACCGACGTCGACATCGCGAACAACGTGATGCAGGGGTCCACCGGCAACGCCCTGCTGGCCGTCGAGGATCACTCGCACCAGCGATCGGCCGGCCAGATGGGCATCACGACCTCGGGCAACGTGTACCAGCGCGACGCGGGCAACCGCCCCGGCTGGGCCGTCATCTGGTCCCGCGGGGCCGGCGACCCGGCGGTCTACGGATCCGCGCAGGCGTTCAGCGCCGCGACCGGCAACGACCGCTCGGCGCTCGCGATCGACGGGCGCCCGGTCGTGGGATCCGGCTTCCGGCTCACCGACGAGGTGCGCCGCGTGGAGACGCAGGTCGCCGTGCCGCTCGTCGGGGCCGTCGCCGGCCTCGTCGGCTGGCTGACCGGCGCGCGCGAGCTCGGGGCCGACGTGGGCTGATCCCGCGCGCACGACAGGACGGGCCGATCCCCTCGGGGGTCGGCCCGTCCTGTCGTCCGGGCGCGCTCGGGCGGCGGCGCCGGTACGGGCGCCGGTGGCCGCGGAGGCGGCGTCAGGGCGCCGATCAGTGCGCCGTCCAGTGCGCCGGCGCGCTGGATGAGTACGACTACTGGCCCCTGCGCGAGGGGCGGCGGACGGCCGCGACGGAACCTGGGAGGGCACCACGAGCCCGTCCCCGGACGGGCTGTCCACCGCCCACCTCCACCGCGCACACCGAGGACCGACCCATGAACGGCACGTCCCGCTCCACCCGTCCCTCCATCCGCTCCCGCCACGCGATCGCCCTGGCGGTCGCGGCCGGCCTCGCCCTGCCGGCGGCGCTCGTCGTCGCGGATCCGGCGTCGGCCGCCGCCGGCCAGGACATGGTGGCCGGCTCCGCCGTCTTCTCCGACGCGTTCACGCGCAGCGCGACCGGCGGGTGGGGCACGGCCCCCGGCGCCGCGGCGTACGCGTACGACCTGCCGTCGGCGTTCCGCGTCAACGGCACGCAGGGCGTCGTCGACCTGCCGCGGTCGGGCGCCTCCGTGTCCGCGACCCTGCCGGGCGCGGTGTCCGCCGACGCCGAGGCCACGATGAAGGTGATGCTGCCGCGGATCCCGTCCGCGGGCGGTGGCGTGTACGCGGGCCTGCAGCAGCGCGTGACGGGCACGTCGTACTACCAGACCAGCGTCCGCGTCGACCCGGCGGGGGACGCGCGGCTGTCGGTCGCGCGGGTGAACGGATCCACGGCCGGCCAGACCACCGTGGTGGCCGACCTCGTCGTGGCGCGCGGCGTGGCGCCGGGGAAGGTGCTCAACCTGCAGTCGCGGGTCTCCGGATCGTCCGCGGTCGCCGTGGACGCCCGGGTCTGGCCCCAGGGCGCGGCCGTGCCCGCCTGGCAGGCGGCCGGGGTCGACTCCAGCGCCGCGCGCCTCGCCTCCGGATCCGCGACCCGCGTCTGGTCGTACGTCTCCTCCTCGTCGCCCGCGCAGTCCGTCGCGTTCGACGACGTGACGGTCCGGCCGCTCACGAAGGCGGCCATGCCGACGCCGACGCCCACGCCGACCCCGCCGCCGACCCCGACGCCGACCGCGCCCGCCCCGTCCTCCGCGGACCCGGAGCAGACGGTGCCCCGCGGCGACGCGCGGCCCGGCACGGGATCCGGCTCCGCCGCGGTGGGCACCACGACCCACCCGGCGCCCGCCGACGGCGTCTACGTCTCGCCCACCGGCTCGGACGCCGGCGCCGGCACGAAGGCGTCCCCGTTCCGGAGCATCCAGAAGGGCGTCGACGCGGCGCCGTCGGGACGCACCGTCGTCGTCCGCGCCGGCACCTACCGCGAGACCGTCGTGATGCCCGCGGGCAAGGCGCTCACGCTGCAGTCGTACCCGGGCGAGGCCGTCTGGCTCGACGGGAGCCGCACGCTGGCCTCGTGGACCGCGTCCGGATCCACCCGCTACGCCTCCGGCTGGGACGTCTCCTTCGACGCGAGCCCCACCTACACGCGCGGCGCCCCGGACGGCACCCGCGAGGGCTGGGCGTTCGTGAACCCGGCCCGGCCGATGGCCGCGCACCCGGACCAGGTCTGGATCGGGCAGGCGGCGCAGCGGCAGGTCGCCTCGCTCGCGCAGGTGACCGCGGGGACGTTCTTCGTCGACACCGCCGCCGACCGTCTCCACCTCGGATCCGATCCGGGCAGCCAGACGGTGCGCGCCAGCGACCGCGTCAGCGCGCTCGCGGTCCGCGGCGACGGCAGCACCGTGCGCGGCATCGGCATCCGCCGGTACGCGCCCTCGGTCCCCGACATGGGCGCGGTCGTCGTCACCGGACGCGGCGTGACGATCGCGGACGTCGCGATCACCGACAACGCGACCACGGGCCTCTCGGTCCAGGCGACGGACGCCACCCTGCGCGCGGTGACCTCGGCGCGCAACGGCATGCTCGGGATCCACGCGAACTACGCCGACCGGCTCCGCGCCTCCCAGCTCCTAGTCGCGGACGACAACACGGAGGGCTTCAACCGGGCGCCCGTCTCGGGCGGGTTCAAGATCACCCGCAGCCGCGACGTGGACGTGACCGACAGCGCGTTCCTCCGCAGCACCGGCAACGGCCTCTGGTTCGACGAGTCGATCCACGACGCCGTCGTGGCCGGCAACGACGTGCTCGCGAACACGGGCGGCGGCGTGGTCTTCGAGCTCTCCGCGCAGCTCGCCTTCGTCGACAACGTCGTCGCGGGCAACGGCGCCGCCGGCCTCTGGATCGACGACTCCGGCCACGCGCAGGTCTGGGCCAACACCTTCTCCGCCAACGCGCGGGACGTGGACATCGCCCAGGGCACCCGGCGCGCCGCGAACCTCGGCGACGCGGGCCACGACCCGCGGCAGGCGCTGCCGGACCCGACGGTCACGTGGATCGTCACCGACATCCAGGTGGCGGACAACGTGATGCAGGGCAGCACCGGCAACGCCCTGCTCGCGGTGGAGGACCACTCGCACGAGCGCTCCGCCACGCAGATGGGGATCACGACCGCCGGCAACGTCTACCAGCGCGACGTCGCCTCGAGCCCGCGGTGGGCGATCGTGTGGGCCCGCGGTCCCGGCGACCCGGCCGTCCACGACACGGTCGGGGCGTTCACCGGGGCCACGGGCAACGACCGCACGAGCCTCGACATCGTGGGGCGCAAGGCGCTCGGATCCGGCTGGCGGCTCACGACCGAGCTCCAGGCGCAGCAGGCGACGGTCGCCGTCGCGGTGCCCGCCGCGGTCGCTGCGCTGCGCGGGGTGGCCACCGGCGCCCGGGTGATCGGCGCGTCGGCCGGGTAGGGGATCCGTCCCCCGAAGGGGGAGGGGCGACGGGGCTCAGGCTGCGTTTAGCATTGCCAGAGTCACCACGAGGTGTTCACCCGTCGTACCCGCGACGGTCACTCCCGGACGAGGCCCACCCAGCCGCCGTCCATCACGGAGCCATGCACCCGACGAGGTCTACCCGGACCCCGTCGCACCCCGCACCACCCACCTGTAACCCGAAACGCAGGCACACACCCGATGAACCCGTCATCGGCGCTGGACCGTACCCGACGGCCGCGCCTCCCCGCATCCGACCGACCCCGCACCCCCCGACCGCTCGACGCGCTGCCCGGCACGCGATGAGCACCACCAGGAACCGTCCCGCGACCCGGGGCGGCGGCACCCGCGTGCGCCCGGAGCGGCGTTCCGCGCACCGCCCGATCATCGGATCCGGCGTCGCGCCCGCCGCTCCGCTCGCCCTGTCGGGCCGTCGCTGGGCCCGCGACTACCGCACCCGGCTCATCGCCTCCGACTACGCGATCATCATCGTCACCGTGCTCGCCGCGCAGCTCACGCGCTTCGGCACGGGCGACGCGGCCGTCGACGCCGGATCCCTCCAGCTCGACTACGGCATCGTCTCGGTGATCGTCGTGGCCGCGTGGATCGCCGTGCTCGGCGCCTTCCGCACCCGCGACGCCCGCATCGTCGGGGTCGGGGTCGCCGAGTACAAGCGGGTCGTCAACGCGTCCGCGATCACCTTCGGCGCGCTCGCGATCGCGTTCCTCCTCCTCAAGGTCGACATCGCCCGCGGCTACGTGGTCCTGGCGTTCCCGCTCGGCGTCGTCGCGCTGCTCGTGGCCCGGTGGAGCTGGCGCCAGTGGCTCATCCGCCGCCGCATCCAGGGCGACCACCTCTCCCGCGTGGTCGTCGTCGGCAGCCGCGCCGACGTGGAGGACGTGGCCGAGCAGATCCTGCTGCGCCCCGCCTCCGGCTACACGGTCGTGGGCGTCGCGATCGACGAGCACGTCGACGGCCTCGACGTCGCGGGCCGCACGATCCCCGTCGTCTCCGACCTCGGATCCGTCGCCGCGGCCGCCGCCCGCACCGCGGCCGACGCCGTGATCGTCGCGAGCCAGCCGCGCGCCGGCAGCAACGCCGTCCGCACGCTCGGCTGGGAGCTCGAGGGCTCCTCGATCGAGCTGGTGCTCGCGTCGCGCCTCACGGACGTGGCCGGCCCGCGGATCCACTTCCGCCCGGTCGAGGGCCTCCCGCTCATCCACGTGGAGATCCCGCAGTTCGAGGGCGGCAAGCACGTGCTGAAGCGCGCGCTCGACATCGCGGTGTCCGGCGTCGCGATCGTGGTCCTCGCCCCCGCGATGCTCCTCATCGGGCTGGTCGTTGCCTTCGACAGCCCGGGCGGCGCCCTCTTCCGCCAGGAGCGCGTCGGCAAGGCCGGCCGCGAGTTCCACATGCTGAAGTTCCGGTCGATGCGGGTCACGGCGGAGGCCGAGCTCGCGGCGCTCGCGAAGGACAACGAGGGATCCGGCCCGCTGTTCAAGCTGCGGAAGGACCCGCGCGTCACCCGCGTGGGCGCCGTCCTCCGCCGGTACTCGCTCGACGAGCTGCCGCAGCTGTGGAACATCCTCGTCGGCGACATGAGCCTCGTGGGCCCGCGTCCGCCGCTGCGCACCGAGGTGCAGGGCTACGAGAGCCACGTGCACCGCCGTCTGTTCATCAAGCCCGGCCTCACGGGCATGTGGCAGGTGAACGGCCGGAGCGACCTGAGCTGGGACGAGAGCGTCCGGCTCGACCTGTACTACGTCGAGAACTGGTCCCTGACCGGCGACGTCATGATCATGTGGCGCACCTTCCGGGTGCTCACCCGACCCGTAGGGGCTTACTGAAATGTCTGTCATCGAACCGCGTCGTCTCCGCATCGCCATGGTCGGCACCCGGGGTGTCCCCGCCGCCTACGGCGGATTCGAGACCGCCATCGAGGAGATCGGGCAGCGCCTCGCCGCCCGCGGCCACGACGTCACCGTCTACTGCCGCTCGGCCCACCGCTCGCGCCCCCGCACCCACCTCGGCATGACGCTCGTGCACCTGCCCGCGCTCAAGACCAAGTCGATCGAGACGCTCAGCCACACCGCGCTGTCCGCGATCCACCTGGCCTTCGGCAAGCGCCAGGACGCGGCCTTCGTGTTCAACGCCGCCAACGCGCCGTTCGTCCCCCTCATCCGCTCGCGCGGCGCTTCCACGGCCGTGCACGTGGACGGCCTCGAGTGGAAGCGCGGCAAGTGGGGCCGGATGGGGAAGAGGTACTACCGGATCGCGGAGCAGATGGCCGTCAAGAACGCCGACGCGCTCATCTCCGACGCGCAGGGCATCGCCGACTACTACGACCACGAGTTCGGGATCCCGACGGAGCTCCTCACCTACGGCGCGAACATCCTGCGCGACCCCGCGAGCGACCGCCTCGCCGAGCTCGGCCTCGAGCCCGGCCAGTACCACCTGGTCGTCGCGCGCTTCGAGCCGGAGAACCACGTCGACGTCATCGTCGACGGGTACACCGCCTCGGGCGCGACCCTGCCGCTCGTCGTCGTCGGATCCGCGCCGTACTCCGCCGCGTACACCGACCGGATCGAGCAGGTCGCCACCGCCGACCCGCGCATCCAACGCCTCGGCGGGGTGTGGGACCAGGAGCAGCTCGACCAGCTCTACGCCCACGCGCTCACCTACATCCACGGCCACTCGGTCGGCGGCACCAACCCGTCGCTGCTGCGCGCGATGGGCGCCGCGACCGCGACGCTCGCGAACGACAACGTCTTCAACCGCGACGTGCTCGGCGAGGACGGCCGCTTCTGGTCGGACGCCGCCGGCGTCGCCGCGCTCGTGGAGGGCGCCGAGGCCGCCGCGGAGGAGGCCGTCGCGATCGGCCGCCGCCTGCAGGAGCGCGCCGAGGAGACCTACGACTGGGACGCGATCGCCGACGGATACGAGGAGCTCGCGGCCCGCATGACGCGCGGCTACTCGACGCACGGCATGAGCCGCGGCGTCCGCTCCGCCACCCGCTGGGAGCCGGAGCTCCGCGCCGCCGACGCCAGCCGCACCTCCTTCCTCCTCGAGGAGAGCCGATGAGCGCCGCGACCGGCACCGCGGCGCCCGCGCGCGACGAGTCGTACGCCGACGTCGTCCGCCGCCTGGCGAGCGCGCAGAAGAAGGCCGCCCGCGGCGCGCCCGCGTACTCGATCCGCGTCAACCGCCCGGCCGGGCGCCTGCTCGCCGCGTGGGCCTACCGCGCCGGGCTGACCCCGAACCAGGTCACCGCGATCAGCGCCGCCTTCACCTTCACCGGCATCGCGCTCGTCGCGCTGGTGGAGCCCGCCGCGTGGCTCGGCATCGCCGTGTGGCTGCTGCTCGCCGTGGGCTACGCGTTCGACTCGGCCGACGGCCAGGTCGCGCGCCTCCGCGGCGGCGGATCGCTGTCGGGGGAGTGGCTCGACCACGTCGTCGACTGCGTCAAGATCTCGTCGCTGCACCTCGCGGTGCTCGTGTCGATGTTCCGCTGGCCCGCCACGGACTCCGACGCCTGGCTCCTCGTGCCCGTCGCCTACGCGATCGTGGCCGCCGTGAGCTTCTTCGCGATGATCCTCAACGACCAGCTCAAGCGCGTGCACCAGGTCGCCGGCGGCCCGGCACCCGAGGCCGGCCGCTCCACCCTGCTGCGCTCGCTGCTCGTGATCCCCACCGACTACGGCTTCCTCTGCATCGTGTTCGCGCTGCTCGGCGCCCCGGTCGTGTTCCTCGCGGTCTACGCGCTGATGATGCTGGCCAACGCCGGGCACCTCGCGCTCGCGTCGGTCAAGTGGTTCCGCGACATGGGCGCGCTCGACGCGCGCCGTGCCGAGGCCGCGTCGTCGGCGGCGTCCGCGTCCGCGTCGTCCGCGGGATCCGCGCGGGTGACCGCGTGACCGCGTTCGCCGGCGTCGAGCGGGCGCTCGCCCAGGCGGAGGACGAGGGCGCGGACCTCCGCGGCCGCACGATCCTCGTCGCCCACCCGAGCGCCGAGCTGTACGGATCCGACCGGGTCCTGCTCGAGAGCGTCGCCGGCCTCGTGGCCGCCGGCGCCCGCACGGTCGTGACGCTGCCGTCCGACGGCCCGCTCGTCGACGCCCTCACCGGCGTCGGCGCGGTGGTGCACCACGCGCCCACGCCCGTGCTCCGGAAGGCGATGCTGCGCCCGCGCGGCTTCGCGTCGCTCGTCGGCCAGTCGGCGCGCGGCCTGTCGGCCGGCGTCGGCCTCGTGCGCCGCGTCCGCCCGGACGCCGTGTACGTGAACACCGTGACGATCCCGCTGTGGATCCTCGTCGGCCGCCTCACGGGCCGTCCCGTCCTGGCCCACGTGCACGAGGCCGAGGGGTCCGCGTCGCGCGCGGTCGGCACGGCGCTCGCCTTGCCGCTGGCGCTCGCCAGCCGCGTGGTCGCGAACAGCCGCTACAGCGTCGAGGTCCTCGGCCGCGCCCTCCCCCGGGTCGCGCGTCGGGCCGTGGTCGTGCACAACGGCGTGCCCGGCCCCGCGGATCCCGTCCCCGCCCGCTCGGCGCTCGACGGTGGCCTGCGCGTGCTCTACGTCGGCCGGCTCTCCGACCGCAAGGGCGTGGACGTCGCCGTCGAGGCGATCGTCGAGCTCCGCGACCGCGGCGTGCCCGCGTCCCTCGACGTGGTCGGCGCCGTGTTCCCCGGCTACGAGTGGTACGAGGAGCAGCTGCGCACCATGATCCGCGTGCTCGAGCTCGACGACCTCGTCACGCTGCACGGCTTCCACGCCGACGTCACCCCGTTCATGGCCGCCGCCGACGCGTGCGTCGTGCCCTCCCGGGTGGACGAGCCGTTCGGCAACACCGCCGTCGAGGCGCTGCTGGCCGCGCGGCCCGTGGTGGTCAGCGACACCTCCGGCCTCCGCGAGGCCGCGGGCGGCTACGAGTCGGCGCGCCTCGTGCCGCCGTCGGACCCGGCCGCGCTCGCGGACGCCCTCCAGGACATCCAGGCGGAGTGGGACGCGTACCGCGCCCGGGCCGCCCGGGACCGCTTCCGCGCCGAGCACCGGCACGGACCCGAGCTCTACCGGCAGCGCATCGCGCGGTCGGTGGGCGAGATGCTGACGCCCACGAAGCGCATCGGCAGCCCCCGACCGGCCAGCTCCCGCTGACCCCCGGCACCCTCCCCCACCCGCACCACCCATCCTCAGCAAGGACGAAATGAGCATCCTCTCCTCCGCGGGCCGTCGCCTGGCGGCGATGACCGCGGCCGCCGCGGTCATCCTGTCCGCGGTCGTCGTCGCGCAGCCCGCGATGGCGGACTCCGCGCCCGTCGACCCGACGGACCCGAAGACGCCCGTCACGGTCACGGCCGACCCGCTGCCCACGACCCAGATCGACGGCGTCGCCTGGTCGCAGGTCGTCGTCGGCAACACGGTCTACGTGGCCGGCAAGTTCCAGAACGCGCGCCCCGCGGGCGCCGCGGCCGGCACGAACCTCACGCCGCGCAGCAACCTGCTCGCGTACGACATCCGCACGGGCGCGCTCATCACGTCGTTCGCGCCGAAGCTCAACGCGCAGGCCCTCTCGGTCACCGCGTCGCCGGACGGCTCGCGCATCTACGTGGTCGGCGACTTCACCGACATCGACGGCCAGGGCTACTACCGCGCCGCGGCGTTCAGCACCGCGACCGGCAAGGTCATCCCCACGTTCCGCCCGATCATGGGCAGCCAGACCCGCACGGTGAGCGCCTCGAACGACACCGTGTACCTCGGCGGCACCTTCCAGAGCGTCAACGGCGCCGCTCGGAAGTACCTGGCCGCGGTGTCCGCGGCGGACGGCCAGAACACGGCCTTCGTCGCGGATGCGGACACCGTCGTGGACGCGCTCACGCTCACGAAGGACGCGTCCAAGCTCGTCGTCGGCGGCCGCTTCACGCAGCTCAGCGGCACGCCCACCTACGGCCTCGGCGCCGTGGACCCGGCCTCGGGCGCCTCGCTCCCGTGGGCGGCGAACCAGAAGGTCAAGAACGCGGGCGTCGAGTCCTCGATCACGAGCCTGTACGCGACCGACGACCGGGTATACGGATCCGGCTACACGTTCGGCAAGGGCGGCAACCTCGAGGGCGCCTTCTCGGCCGACCCGAACACGGGCGTCGTCAGCTGGGTGGAGGACTGCCACGGCGACACCTACTCGGTCTTCGCCACCAGCAAGGTCGCGTACGTCGCCGGCCACCCGCACTACTGCGGCAACATCGGCGGCTTCCCGCAGACCGAGCCCTGGACCTTCCAGCACAGCCTCGCGTTCTCGAAGACCGCGACGGGCACGGCCACGGCCGACCCGTACGGCTACGCGAACTGGGCCGGCACGCCGTCCCCGTCGCTGCTCAACTGGTTCCCGAAGTACGTGACCGGGTCCTTCACCGGGCAGGGCCAGGCGGCCTGGAGCGTCAACGGCAACGAGGACTACGTCGTCGTCGGCGGCGAGTTCCCGTTCGTCAACACGACCGCGCAGCAGGGCCTCGTCCGCTACGCCATGGCCAGCGGCGCCCCGAACAAGGTCGGCCCGAACGGCAACGACCAGCTCGTCCCCAAGCCGATCTCGTACACGAAGGGCGAGGCCCGCGTCTCCTGGCAGGCCACCTTCGACCGCGACTCGACGCGCCTCACCTACAAGGTGATCCGCGACGGCAAGACGTCTACTCCCGTCTACCAGGTCACGCAGGACTCCACGTTCTGGCAGCGGCCGTCGATGGGCTTCATCGACAAGGGCCTCGTGCCCGGCAGCTCGCACACCTACAAGGTCGTCGTCACCGACTCGGCGGGCAACTCCGTCGACCGCAACGGCGCCGCGCCCGTGGTCATCACCGACCAGTCCGGCAGCGACGCGTACGCCACGAGCGTGAAGGACGACGGCGCGACCGCGTACTACCCGCTCGACGAGAAGGACGGCACCGCGGGCCTCGACCACGTCGCGTTCGAGGACCTCCGGGTCGACAAGGCGACGCGCGGCGCCGCGGGCCCGATCGACGGATCCACCGCCACGACGTTCTCCGGCCAGGACGGGTCCTTCGCGGTCACGCCCCAGGCGGTGCAGGCGCCCGACACGTTCAGCGTGGAGTCGTGGGTCAGGACGACCTCGACCGACGGCGGCAAGGTCGTCGGCTTCGGCGGCAGCAGCACCGGCACGTCGAACAACTACGACCGGATGGTGTACCTCGACAACGACGGGCGCGTGCTCTTCGGCGTCTACACCGGCGCGACCCAGACGGTGAGCTCGGCCCCCGGGTTCAACGACGGGAAGTGGCACCAGATCGTCGCCACCATGGGCGCCGAGGGCATGAGGCTGTTCGTCGACGGCAAGCTCGTCGGCCAGCGCGCGGACACCACCCGCGGCCAGGACTACCAGGGCTTCTGGCGCGTCGGCGGCGACAACCTCGGCGGCTGGCCGAACCAGCCCCGGAGCGCCTACCTCGCCGGCGACATCGGCCAGGTGTCGATCTACCCGACCGCGCTCACCCGCGCGGACGTGGTCGACCACCTCGTCGCCTCCGGCCGCACCTCGCCCATCCCGCCCGCCCCCGCGGACGCCTACGGCACGGCCGTGTACGCCGCCGACCCGTCGTCCTACTGGCGCCTCGACGACGCCGACGGCTCGTCCACGCTGAAGGACGCCGGCCAGAACGACGTCGGCGCGAACGTCGGACGCAACGTGCGCTTCGGCCAGGCGGGCGCCCTCACCGGCCCCGTCGGCCAGGCGGCGGCGTTCTCCGACAGCATCGCGGTGAGCCAGCAGCGGATCTCGAACCCCACCTCGTACTCGCTCGAGATGTGGTTCCAGACCACCACCACGCGCGGCGGCAAGCTGATCGGGTTCGGCGACAACGCGGATCCCTTCAACTTCTCCGGCAGCTACGACCGCCACGTCTACATGCAGGACGACGGACGCCTGCAGTTCGGCACCTGGACGGGTCAGACCAACCTCGCGGGCTCCGAGCGCCCCTACAACGACGGCCAGTGGCACCACATGGTCGCGTCGCAGGGATCCGACGGCCTGAAGCTCTACGTGGACGGCGACCTCGTCGGCCAGAACGGCCAGACGCAGGCGCAGGCCTACGACGGCTACTGGCGCATCGGCGGCGACAACACCTGGGGCTCCTCCAGCGGCACCTTCGAGGGCCGGCTGGACGAGGTCGCGGTCTACCCGACCGTGCTCGCGCCCAGCACCGTGGCGACGCACTACTCGCTCGGGACGACCGGCCGCGTGCCGAACCAGGCCCCGAAGGCGCAGTTCGCGCAGACGGCGGACTTCCTGACGGCCGCGTTCGACGCGACCGGCTCGACGGACGCCGACGGCACGCTCACCGCCTACGACTGGGACTTCGGCGACGGCGTCCAGGCGTCCGGCGCGCAGCAGTCGCACACCTACGCCGAGGCCGGCACCTACGCGGTGACGCTCACGGTGACGGACGACCGCGGCACCACGAACCGCGCGCAGCAGCAGGTGACCGTGAAGGCGGCCCCCGCCAACATCGCGCCGACCGCCGTCGTGACGGCCACCGCGACCGACCTCACGGCCAAGCTCGACGGATCCGCCTCCTCGGACGCCGACGGCCAGGTCGCCTCCTACGCGTGGGACTTCGGCGACGGCAGCACGGGCACCGGCCCGACGCCGACGCACGCCTACGCCGCGGGCGGCGCCTACACGGTGACCCTCACGGTCACGGACGACAAGGGCCTCACCGGCACCGCGTCCACGCAGGTGCAGGTCACGGCGCCCCCGGTCAACCGGGAGCCCGTCGCGGTCATCGCCTCGACCACGACCGACCTGGTCGCGAACCTCGACGGCCGCGCCTCCTCCGACCCGGACGGCACCATCGCGTCCTGGGCGTGGGAGTTCGGCGACGGGACGACCGGCACCGGCGCCTCCATCGCCCACCCGTACGCGAAGGCCGGCACGTACACGGTCGCGCTGACGGTGACGGATGACACGGGCGCGACCGGTCGCACGACCGCGAGCGTCACGGTCACCGCCCCGCCCGTGAACCAGGCGCCCGTCGCCGCGTTCACGAGCAGCGTGGCGAACCTCGTCGCCTCGCTCGACGCCTCCACGTCGAGCGACCCCGACGGCACCGTGGCGTCCTACGCCTGGGCGTTCGGGGACGGGACCACCGGCACGGGCCGCACCACGACCCACGCCTACGCGGCCGCCGGCGCCTTCGCGGTGTCGCTCACGGTCACGGACGACAAGGGCCTCGCCACGACGACCACCTCGCAGGTGACCGTCCAGGCTCCCGCGTCGAACGTGCTGGCGCAGGACTCGTTCGGCCGCACGGTCCAGTCGGGCTGGGGCACGGCGGACCTCGGCGGCGCGTGGCGCGTCACCGGCGGCACGAACATCGTCAAGGTGCAGGACGGCACGGGCCAGGTGGTGTCGCCGAAGGGCGAGACCCGCACGATGAGCCTCGATGCGGTCTCGACCACGTCGTCGGACGTCAGCGCGACCCTCTCGCTCGACGCGGTCCCGACCGGCGGCGGCTCCTACGCCCGGGTCAACTCCCGGCAGGTGGGCTCGGCCTTCTACCAGACGCAGGTCTGGATCAAGGCGACCGGGCAGATCCAGCTGGTGCAGTCGGAGGGGGCGACGACCATCGGGTCGTACATCCTCCCCGGCACCACGTACCAGGCCGGCCAGCAGCTCCGCGTCCGCGTCCTGACGACCGGCACCTCGCCGACCACCGTCAAGGCGAAGGTGTGGATCGCCGGCCAGGCCGAGCCCTCCGCGTGGCAGACGAGCGTCACCAGCTCGACCGCCGCGCTGCAGGCCGCCGGCTCCGTCGGGATCCAGACCTACCTCTCGGGGTCGGCGACGGCTCCCGTCACGACGCGGTTCGACGACCTGGTCGTCGCCCGCGACGGCCAGGCGCCCGCGCCGGCGAACCAGGCCCCGACGGCCGCGTTCACGTCGACGGCCAAGGGCCTGACGGCCTCGTTCGACGGATCCACGTCGACGGACGCCGACGGCACGGTCGCGTCCTACGCCTGGGCGTTCGGGGACGGCACGACGGGCACCGGCCGCACGGTCGACCACGCGTACGCCGCGGCCGGAACCTACGCGGTGTCGCTCACGGTGACGGACGACAAGGGCCTGGTCTCGGCGAAGAAGGACGGCACGGTCACGGTGACCGCGCCGGTCGTCACGCCGGCCAACCAGGCCCCGACGGCGGCGTTCACGTCGGCGGTCAAGGACCTGACCGCCTCGTTCGACGCATCCACGTCGACCGACGCGGACGGCACGGTCGCCTCCTACGCCTGGGCGTTCGGGGACGGCACGACGGGCACCGGCCGCACGGTCGACCACGCCTACGCGAAGGCCGGCACGTACACGGCGTCGCTCACGGTGACGGACGACAAGGGCCTGGTCTCGGCGAAGAAGGACGGCACGGTCACGGTGACCGCGCCGGTCGTCACGCCGGCCAACCAGGCCCCGACGGCGGCGTTCACGTCGACCGCCAAGGACCTGACCGCCTCGTTCGACGCATCCACGTCGACCGACGCGGACGGCTCGGTCGCCTCGTACGCCTGGGCGTTCGGGGACGGCACCACCGGCACCGGCCGCACGGTCGACCACGCGTACGCCGCGGCCGGAACCTACGCGGTGTCGCTCACGGTCACGGACGACAAGGGACTGGCGTCGGCGAAGAAGGACGGCACCGTCACGGTGACCGCCCCGGTCGTCACGCCGCCCGCCGCCGGGATCCTCGCGCAGGACACCTTCACCCGCACCGCCGCCAACGGCTGGGGCACGGCGGAGACCGGAGGCGCCTGGCGCATCACCGGCAACGCGTCGATCCTCAAGGTGCAGGACGGGAAGGCGCAGGTCGCCAGCCCCGCCGGCGAGACCCGCACCGCGAGCCTCGACGCCGTGAGCACCACCGCATCGGACGCGCAGGTCTCCTTCGCGCTCGACAAGGTGCCCACGGGCGGCGGCGCCTACGTGCGGATCAACTCGCGCCAGGTCGGCACGTCGTACTACCAGACGCAGGTCTGGGCGCGGTCGACCGGCCAGGTCATGATCGTGCAGTCCGAGAACGGCACCAACCTGAGGTCGGTGGTCGTCCCGAACCTCACGTACACGGCCGGGCAGCAGCTGCGGGTCCGCGTGCAGGTCACCGGCACGTCGCCCACCACGATGAACGCGAAGGTCTGGCCCGTCGGGCAGGCCGAGCCGACCGCGTGGCAGTCGACGACGACCGGGACCCTCGCCGCCCTGCAGACCGCGGGCACGTTCGGGATCCAGACGTACCTGTCGAGCTCGGCGACGGCGCCCGTCGTCTTCTCGCTCGACGACCTGCTGGTGACGGACGGCACGGCCCGCTGACCCGGGCACCACGACGACGCCCCGGCGGGCGGGTCCCCGGACCCGCCCGCCGGGGCGTCGCACTGACATGATCGAAGGGCCGTTCCACGGCCGGGGGAATGAAGGAGGGGGAGACATGGCTCGATCACGCCCGCGCGCGCTCCCCGGGGGCGGCGCGCGATGAGCGCCCTCCTCGCCGGATCCGGCGTCCAGACCCTGCTCGTGCTCGGCATCGCGCTCGTGGGCGGCGCGCTCCTGCTCCTCGTGCTCCGGCGGCTGCCGCGCACGGCCGTCGCGGTGTGGCTCGTCGCGCTCTCCCTCGTGCCCGTGTGGTCGGGCGTGCAGGTCGGCGGCTACTACCTGCCGCCGTCGACCATCGCGGCGGTCCTCGTGATCCTCGCGATCGTCCCCGTGCCGGGCTTCCGCGTCTCGCCGCTCGACGCGCTCGTGGTGCTGATGACCGCGGCCGGATTCGCGGGCGTCGTCGTCGGCGGCGGCGCGGGCGTCGGCATGTCCACGCTCGTCACGTTCCTCACCTACGCGCTGCCGGGCTACCTGCTCGGCCGGCTCGCCGCGCACCGGATCGGGATGGCGTCGCTGCACGCGCTCGTCGCCGTGGTCTCCACGGTCGTCGCCGTGCTCGCGGTGGTGGAGTTCGTCTCCGGCTGGAACCCGTTCGTGCTGCTGCCCGGGAACGCGGGCCTCCGCGAGACGTGGGCGACGCTGCAGGGCCGCGGCGGCATCATCCGCGCGGAGGGCGCCTACGGGCACTCGATCGCGCTCGGATCCGCCCTCGCCATCGCGATCCCGCTGACCCTCGCGTCGCGCTTCCGGCTCCCGGTGCGCCTCGGCATGACGGCCGTGATGATGCTCGCCGCGGTCCTCACCTTCAGCCGCGTCGGCATGCTGGGCGCCGTCCTCGGGCTCGCCCTCTCCATCGTGTTCCTCCGCGACGCCATCTCGCTCCGGGTGCGCGCGACCGTGACCGCGGGCGTCGTCGTGGTCGCCGCCGCGGTCGCGCCCTTCGTGCAGAGCGTGTTCGACGACGCCGGCACCGAGGCGAGCAACAGCTCCGACTACCGCGGCGACCTCTACGGCCTCGTGCCCGGCATGGGGATCCTCGGCACCACGCCGGATGCCCACCGCGGCAGCGACGGCCGCGTCTTCTACGGCCCGTTCCGCTCCATCGACAGCCAGCTCGTGCTCACGGGCCTCACCTTCGGCCTGCTCGTCGCGGTCGCCGTGCTCGTCGCCCTCGCCGTGGGCGTGTGGCTCGTGCTGCGCGGCCGCGCCACCGCGGCGACCATCGCGCTCGTCGCGCAGATCCCGGCGCTCGCGTCGGTCGCGCTCATCACCCAGTACGCGACCCTCGTGTGGTTCCTCGCGGGGGTGGCGGCGACCAGCCAGATCCTCCGCCGCGACGCGCGGGAGGAGTTCGCGCCGCCGCCGGATCCCGTGCCGGCGCGCCTCGAGGCGCCCGCGGCCCACGACCACGACCACCCCGATCCCGCCGACGCCCCGGCCGCCGCCGGCCCCGGCCTCCAGCCCGCCCGCACCACCGCCCTCCCGCCTCTACCCGAGAGAACCCCCCGATGACGCTCCACGAGTTCACCGCCCTGCTCCGCCGCCTCTGGTACGTCGTCGTCGCCGCGACCCTCGTCGGCGGCGGGATCGCGTTCGGCCTGTCCCAGCTCGCGACGCCCGTGTACACCGCCCAGTCCCGGCTCTACTTCTCGCTGAGCAGCGGATCCAGCGCGAGCGACCTCAACCAGGGCGCCACCTACACGCAGAGCCAGATGCTGTCCTTCGGCGAGCTCGCGGAGTCGCCCGCGGTGCTCGAGCCCGTGATCACGCGCCTCGGCCTCGACCGGACCCCGCAGGAGCTCGCGCGCGCCGTGAGCGTCACGACGCCGCAGAACACGGTGATCATGGAGATCAGCGTCACCGAGGAGTCGCCCGCCGACGCGGCCGAGATCGCGAACGCCGTCGCGACGAGCCTGCGCGACACGGCCGAGGCGTACGCGCCGAAGGGCGCCGAGGGATCGCCCACCGTCTCCGTCCGCGTGATCCAGGAGGCGCCCGAGCCCCTGTCGCAGTCCGCGCCGAACGGCCGCACGAACACGCTCGCGGGTCTCCTCCTCGGGCTCCTCGCCGGGCTCCTCGGGATCGCGCTGGTGCGCCTGCTCGACACGCGCGTGCGCTCGGCCGAGACCGTCGCGCACCTCACGCCGGCGCCCCTGCTCGGCGCGCTCGAGCGCGAGCGCGGCGTCACGGGCCTCGCCATGGCGCTCCGTCCCCTGTCGACCGCGGCCGAGGGCTTCCGCCAGCTGAAGGCCAACCTCCGCTTCGTGCTCCTCGGCGATCGCGCGTCGAGCATCGTCGTGACGTCGTCGATCCCCGGCGAGGGCAAGTCGACGGTCGCCGCGAACCTCGCGCTGTCGCTCAGCGAGGGCGGGCGCCGCGTGCTGCTCGTCGACGCCGACCTCCGCCGCCCGGTCGTCGCGCAGTACCTCGGCCTCGAGGGCGACGCGGGCCTCACGACCGTGCTCGTCGGCCAGGCGCTGCTCGAGGAGGTCGTGCAGCCCTGGGGCGACGGCACCCTCGACGTGCTGACCTCCGGCGAGATCCCGCCGAACCCGAGCGAGCTGCTCGCGTCCACGCGCATGGAGGAGCTCGTCGCGCGGGCGCGCGAGGCCTACGACGTCATCGTGATCGACACCGCGCCGCTCATCGCCGTCGCCGACGCCGCGTTCGTCGCGCGCATGACGGACGGCGCGATCGTCGTCGCCGACCAGACGCGCGTGCACCGCGGCCAGCTGTCCGAGGCGCTCGACGCGGTCGAGAAGTCGGGCGGATCCGTGCTCGGCGTCGTGCTCAACAAGGTGCGGCCCACGAAGGACAAGCGCGCGTACTACCGCGCGGAGACGGAGCAGGCGGGGCGGGCGGGGCGCGCGGCGGGGAAGGCGCACGCGGCGCGGTGAGGCGCGGGAGGGAAGGCGCGGGGCGCGGCCGGATCGGCTCCGATCGGGACGCGTCGCTCCGACGGGAGCAGGCGAGCGTCCCCGTCGTGATCCGCGGCCATGACCGCGCCTCGTGCCCAGGCATCGACGCGCCCGATCCGTGAGATCGTGGGCAGGCTCCGTTCGGGCAGGCGCCGCTGGTTCCCGGGTCCTCGGTGATGATGAGCGTCTGCGAGGCGTCGCCTCGCCGCGGCCGGAACTGCGTTCCTCGTCACCGGGCCCGTCGCGGTCGCGCACTTCGCCAGGGTCGTGCTCGCGCTCGTCGCTCTCCTCCGTGCTGCGTACGGGTCGACGCTGAGCCACCGCGTGACGTGGGTCAGCAGCCGATGCCTGCGGGCACCGCGGCCGTCCGGCAGACGATCCCCTACCGGACCCTGTTGGAGTGCGGTGATGCGGTGGCCGTCGCTGCCATGATCGGCAGATGGCGCCGATGCTGAGAGACGTGCACATGTGGCCGGACACCGGCTGGCCCGACAAGCGGTGGTGCCCGCCTGAGATGGACGATGATCCGGACGCGCCGGTCCTCGAGACGGATGCGCTCCTACGTGGGTCGAAGAAGGTCACCGAGCTTCTCGGCGAATGCCTCGCGGAAGAGGACATCACGACGCCGTTCGCCAGCGTCCGCCTGATGCCCGGTCAGCCCTCCGCGAGCGGCGATCTCGAGGTCGAGATCTCGGACTACATGGCCGGCGGTGAGGACATCGCGCACGTCGGCGTCCCAGCGGGTCTCCACGACCTCGGTGTCCGCGAGCGGGATGCGCTGGTGCTGCTGATGTGGCGAGAGACCTTGAAGCGGCTCGTGGCGCGCCGCGGCGGCGACCCTGCCGCTGTGGACCGCGCTGCCGATGCCGCCCGTCGTGACGACTACGAGATCCCGCGTCACGGCCCGTGGAAGCAGGACCGCAGCCGGTCCCGCCGGATGCGGATGGTCGGCGTCCTCCGCGACGACGGCTTCCTCCGGCTCCGGGTCGAGGTGGAGGAGCTGCGTGGCGAGAGATCCTCGCGACTGTCAGACGAGATCGTCGGCGGGTCCACGTACTGGTCCTTCGACCGTGCAGCCCGCAGCCTCCGGTGGATGTCGAGCTCGTCCGTGGAGGGCGTGTCGGTCCCCGGCATCATCCTGGGCGACCGCGGGAGCTTCGTGCTCGATGCGGAGACAGGGGCCATCGAGGTGCGGGGTGGTCATGCGGACCCGCTGCCGATCGAGCCGACCGGACGGCCGAGGGCGATCGGATTCCGCTTCGTGGAGAAGCCGGTCGATCACGTCCAGGTCTACTGGGGCGGGGGAGGGCCGACGAACGAGGTCCCGCCCGAGTACCTCGACGAGACGGAACGCCTAGCCGACCTCCTGGACTCACCCGAGTGGATCGCGTGGTGGCGACTCGTCGACGTCGACGAGGTGCGCGCCTACGTCGACTACCTGCCGTCAAGCTCCGCGTCGATCGTCCGCTTCCGCGGCCGTGCGCTCAGCGTCACCCTGAAGCGCCCGGCCGACACCATCCCGACAGGCCCCGCGGCCGCGCTCCTCGCCCGGCGGGACACGGAGTCCGCGCTCGCTCGCATCGCCGAGCGTCGCAAGATCCGGCCGGCGCCCGTGCTCGAGTGAGCGGGCGTCCGTCCGGGTGGCCCTCGGCAGTCGAGACATCGAGAACCCGACGGAATCCGACAGCCGACGCGGACTACGGGTGCCGTGGGGGCGCGATCAGCTCGAGGAATCCACCGAGTGCGCCTTCGAGGTAGATGATGCGCGTGCCGGCTCGGGCGCCACCCGTCATCCGGTGAGGTGTCCCGACCTGTCTCCAGCCGTGTCCCGCGCAGAGCTCGAGCACCCGATCGAGGTCGGAGACCGTGAGCGCGATGTGCACCACGCCGACCTGTGCGGGCGAGCCGGCGGACTCGAGCAGTAGGGGCGGGTCGTACTGCAGCAGCTCGACCCGGTGGGGGCCGAGTGCCACCGTCGCCGCGCGGACCACGGCTCCACGGACGCCGGTGGTCGCCGCCGTCACTTCCACGTCGAGCGTGAAGGTGCGCTCGAGCACGAACCCGAGACCGGAGCACCAGAGCACCAACGCGTCGTCGAGGTCGGCCACGGTGAGACCGGAGTGAGCGACGTCGGAGACGAGCGGTGATGCCATGGCCTCAGTATCGAGCTCCGACGCGCCTGCCCGAGGGAAGAGGGTCCCGACACCCGACACCCGACACCCGGTCGAGGCGCATCCTCCGGCCGTGCGGCGACGGATCGTCGGCGACGTGCTCGGTGCCCCGGTCGAGCAGCACGACGACGACAGCCGCTCCTCGATGGTCGACGCGACGCGCTCCCGGCGGAGAGCGACGCGTCGTGCAGGCGGATGATCGTCGGTGTCCGGTCGTCCACGGCGGTGGCCGGCTCCGAGCGCCGAGCGTCCGGCGGCGGGCCTCTCGAGTCGCCTCCGCGTCGCCGCTACTGGAAGACGACCACCGGCGACCCCGCGTCACGCGCCACGACCACGCTGATCGCGTCGGCCGCCGCCGCCGGCACGCTGAAGACGTAGTCGCCCGTCGCGGAGGCGCCGGGCTCGAGAGAGCCGCGGATCACGGTGTCGGAGTCGGCGGGCGTCGCGGGCGTGCGGTCGGCGCCGTAGAAGAGGTTGACGGCCACGGAGTCGACCGCGACGGCCTCGCCCGTGACGTTCACGAGCTCGAGCCGCACGTCGACCGCGTCGCCGCTGAGCTCGCCCACGCGGCCGCCGTCGGTGCTGGTCGGCGTGACGGAGACGATGCGCGCCTGGATCGAGCCGGGGAACGTCGCGGTCTCGTCGAGGGCGACGGTGGTCGCGACCTCCTGGCCGAGGGCCGCGGTGTCGCCGTCGGGGAGCGGGGCCGGGGTCTCGGTGGCTCCGGGGGCGGGGGCGAGGTCCGCCCAGTCCTTCGTGTCGGCGGCGGCCGCGGGGGAGTCGGATCCGGATCCGTTCACCACGACCGTGCCGACGACCGCCGCGACGGCGAGGACGGAGGCGGCGCCGATCACGGCGACGGTGGTGCGGCGGCTGCGGCGGCGACGCTCGCGCCGGGGACGCAGATCGGACGGGGTGCTCTCGGGTGCGGGCATGGCCTTCTTCGCTCGTCGGGTACGGCGGAAGACGGGCCCGACGACCAGGGCGGGTCGGCGGCGCGGTGCGGGCGGGCGATGGGTGGTCGCCAGGCGCAGGATTCCGGGTCTTCTGCCCTCGCATCGTACGTCCGCGGGCGCGCGCCGGCGAGCCCCCCGTCCAGGGGAGCCCGGTCAGTGGCGTGCGTCGCCGGGCCGCGCTGCGAAGGGCACCGGCGGATCCGCGTCAGTCGCGCCGCGCGTACTCCTGGTACGACCAGCCGAACGCGCCCGCGACCATGCCGGCCCCGCGCGCGAGCGTGCGGGTGCCCTTCGCGCGGTGCGCGACGCTGCCCGTGACCGCGCCCACCGCGATCCGGCCGGTGCCGCCGAGCGCGCGCACGAGGCCGCGCGCGGTGGCCTCCGCCCGGATCCGCGCGCGGGCGGCGGGCGACGCCGGCGCGAGCGCCACCGAGGTCAGGCTCCACGAGTTGCCGCTGCTGAACGCGCGCAGCACGACCCAGCGGCGCGTGGTGCGGGCGCGCGGCACGACGTCGACGACGCCCGCCTCGGCGCACCAGGTGAGGAGCCCGCCGGAGGCGACGAGCTGGCGCGTGAAGAGCGTGTCCTCGCCGCCCTGCGTGCCGAGGTCCACGTCGAAGCGGAGGCCCGCGGCGCGCACGGCCCGGAGGTCGAGCAGGAGGTTGTTGGTCGCGGCGACCTCGAGGCGGGTGCCGGTCGCGGGGCGGCGGCGCACGAAGAACCCGCCCGCCCGCACCCACTCGTCGGGCTCGACCTCGTACTCGCTGCGCACCGGACCGGCGACGCCCGCGCTGCCCGTCGCCTGCCGCGCGCGGACGAGGGCGGCGAGCCAGCCCGGATCCGGCCGCTCGTCGTCGTCGAGGAACACCAGCAGGTCGTCGTCCCCGGCCGCGTCGAGCGCGCGGTTGCGGGCCGCGGAGATGCCGGGCGTCGGCTCGTGCACGTAGGCGATCGGCACGGGGGACGCGGAGGCGGCGTCCTCGACCGCGGCGCCGGCGCCGCCCGCGGGGTCGTTGTCGACCACGACGATCCGCACCGCGCGGGGGAGCGCGGGGTCGGCCTCGGCGGCCTCGCGGAGGTCGGCCGCCTGCGCGGCGACGAGGGGGAGCACGGCGCGGATGTCGTCGGGCCGGCGGTAGGTGAGGATCGCGACGACGAGCGAGGAGGCGGGCGCGGACGCCGACGCGGCGGACGCGGACGGCGACGAGGACGCGGTCGCAGCGCCGGATCCGGATCCGGATCCGGCCCGACCGGCCGTCGGCGCGGGCGACGGCACCGCGCGCCAGCCGCCGGAGAGCCGGTACCCGTCGACGATCCCGCGCACGGCCGCCGACACGGGCGCCACCGGATGCGCGAACTGCCGCCGCCCGCCCTGCAGCAGCACCTCGTACGCGATCACGGGCGTGAGCAGCCGCCACCGGCGGAGCGCCGCGGCGTCGAGGTGGCGCGCCCCGTAGAGGAGCCTGTTCCGGACGTTGTGGTAGTAGTACGTGCCCGACTTTGCCTGCCCCGCGCTCGCGTGGCCGACGCTCTGCGTGCCGCCCTCGGCGTGCACGGCCACGGCCTCCTCCACGACGCGCAGGCGTCCGCCGGCCTCCACGACCTTGCGCGAGAGGTCCACGTCCTCCCAGTAGAGGAAGTAGTCGTCGGAGAAGCCGCCGACGCGGGTCCACAGCTCGTCGGTCACGAGCAGGCACGCGCCCGTCAGCCACGGCTCGACCGCGAGGCCGGGGTGCTGGGCGCGGCGGGCGGCCGAGCGGATCCGCCCGTCGGCGAGGTACAGGTCGGATCCCCGGAACCAGGTGCTGCCGTCCGGCCGGAGGATGAGCGGGGCCACGAGCGCGAGGGGGTCCGCCGCGACGGCGCCGCGCAGCACGGCCAGCTGGTCGGGCTCGATGGTCGCGTCGGGGTTGAGCAGCAGGAACTCGCGCGCGCCGAGCCCGCGGGCGGCGTCCACGCCGATGTTCATGCCCGTGCCGAAGCCCGTGTTGCCGTCCGGGTAGACGCCGTGCACGCGGGTCGACGGATGCGCGGCGAGCTCCCGCACGCGCTCCCGCTCGGCGTCGTCGGTGCGGTTGTCGACCACCACGAGCAGCGCGTCGTCGAGCCGCTCGATCAGCGGCAGCACGTTGTCGCGCACGAGGTCCGCGGATCCGTAGTTGACGACCACGACGGCGAGGAGGGCGGGGCGGGGCATGGGCATCCGATCGATCGGGCGGGTGCGGCGGGTGCCGCCGGGCAGGGGTCGCGCCGACGGGACCGCCCTCGGGTGCGGGCGGGTGGTGGCATAGTCTATTTCCCCGACCGATGACCACGTGGGCGCACCCGACGACCCGCCGCCGGCCATCCCGCCTTGGAGCGCCATGACCGTCCCCTCCCGCCCGCCCGGCCGCGACCTCGTCGTCCTCCAGTCCTCGCAGGCGCCGCGCCCCACGACGAACCCGTACATCGTGATGCTCGGCCGCGCGCTCGCCGCCACCCCCGGCGTCCGCCCGCTGCACTTCAGCTGGCGCACCGCGCTCCTCGGCCGCTACGACGTGTTCCACGTGCACTGGCCCGAGATCCTCGTGGACGGCCACAGCCCGCTGAAGAAGGCGGTGCGCCAGGCGCTCACGGTCGCGCTCCTGGCCAAGCTCGCGGTCCGGCGGATCCCGATCGTGCGCACCGTGCACAACCTCGAGCGGCCGCAGGGCATCAGCCGCCGCGAGTCGCTGCTGCTCGCGCTCATGGAGCGAGCGACCACGATGCGGATCCGCGTCAACCCGGTCACGGAGATCCCCGCCGACCAGCCGCACGCGACGATCCCGCACGGCCACTACCGCGACTGGTTCCGCGACGAGCCGCGCGCCGACGCGGTGCCCGGGCGGCTCGGCTACGTCGGCCTCGTCCGCCGGTACAAGGGCGTCGAGCAGCTCGTCGCGGCCTTCCGCGGCGCGGGCGACGCGGGCGCCGACCTGTCGCTGCGCATCGGCGGCAACCCGTCGACCCAGGAGCTCGCCGACACGATCCGCGCGCTCGCCGCGGGCGACGACCGCATCGACCTCGACCTGCGCTTCCAGTCCGACGCCGAGCTCGTCGACATCGTCACGTCCTCCGAGCTCGTCGTGCTGCCCTACCGGTTCATGCACAACTCGGGCGGTGCGCTCGCCGCCCTCTCGCTCGACCGCCCGGTGCTCGTGCCGGACAACGCCGTGAACCGCGCGCTCTCGGAGGAGGTCGGCGCGGGCTGGATCCACCTGTTCGACGGCGACCTCACCCCCGAGGAGCTGCTCCGCGCGACCGAGGCCGTGCGCACCGCGGCGCGCGCGGCGTCGCCCGACCTCGCCGGCCGCGACTGGGACCGCGCGGGCACGGCGCACGCGTCCGCGTACCGCCGCGCGCTCCGGATCCGCCGGGGCGTCGAGCGCGGCTGACGCGCCGCCCGGTCCAGCGCGGCGGACCCGCCCGCCCCGTTCGGGGGCTGGACCCCCGCGCCCCCGCGGATAGCATCGGACAGGACCCGCATACCCGGCGGTCCCCACCACCCGACACCCGAGCTCGCGGTGATCCGGCCGTCACCCGCGGCCGACCCGATCGCCACCCCTCCTCGACCCGACGATGGAGCCCCATGCCCTCCGCCCTGCCCGGCGACCCCTCCGCGCCCGCGGTCGCGTCCGCCGTCGCCTCCGCGGCCACCGCGTCCGCCCCCGCGCCCGAGACGCCGCCCGCCGCCACCCAGGGCCTCGGCGCCCGCGCAGCCCGGGGCGCGATCGTCACGATCGGCGCGCAGCTGATCCGCATCCTCATCCAGGTCGCGTCCGTCGTCGTCCTCGCGCGGCTGCTGACGCCCACCGACTACGGCCTGCTCGCGATGGTGCTCGCCATCATCGGGGTCGGCGAGATCTTCCGCGACTTCGGCCTCTCCAACGCGGCCATCCAGGCGCGCGACCTCAGCCGCGGCCAGCGCGACAACCTCTGGTGGATCAACGCCGGCATCGGCCTCGTGCTCGCCGCCCTGGTCTTCTGCGCGGCGTGGCCGCTCGCGGCGGTCTTCGGCCACGACGAGCTGATCCCCATCGCGCACGCCCTCAGCCTCACCTTCGTCTTCAACGGCCTCGCCACCCAGTACCGCGCGAGCCTCACCCGCAGCCTCCGGTTCCGCGCGCTCGCGACGGCCGACGTCACCGCGCCCGCGGTCGCCCTCCTCGTCGCGATCGGCGGCGCGCTCCTCGGTTGGGGCTACTGGGCGCTCGTCGCGCAGCAGCTCACGCAGACGCTCGTGCTGCTGGCGCTCGCGGTCGGCTTCGCCCGCTGGATCCCGCGCCTCCCGAGCCGCGGCGAGCCCATGGGCCCGCTCCTCCGCTTCGGCTGGAACATGGTCTCCAGCCAGATGGTCGGCTACGTGAGCAACAACATCGACACGTTCCTCGTGGGCCTCCGCTTCGGCGCGGGCTCGCTCGGCATCTACAACCGCGCGTTCCAGCTCCTCATGACGCCGCTCGCGCAGATCCGCAGCCCCCTCACCACGGTCGCGATCCCCGTGCTCTCGCGCCTCGCCGACGAGCAGCGCCGCTTCGCCGACTACGTCGCGCGCGGCCAGCTCGCCCTCGGCTACACGCTGGGCGCGGGCCTCGGCCTCGTCGCGGCCACGGCCGTGCCGATCACCGCGGTGTTCCTCGGGCCGCAGTGGGACAGCGTCGCGCCGATCCTCCGCCTCCTCGCCATCGCCGGGATCTTCGACACCCTCGCCTTCGTCGGCTACTGGGTCTACGTCTCGCGCGGCCTCACGGGCGACCTCTTCCGCTTCTCGCTGCTGAGCGCCGCGGTGAAGGTGACGACGATCCTCGTCGGCTCCTCCTTCGGCATCGTCGGCATCGCGGCCGGGTACGCCGCGGCGCCCGCCATCTGCTGGCCGATCTCGCTGTGGTGGCTCTCGCGCAAGGCCCCGATCCCCACGCGGCGGCTCTACATGGGCGCGCTGCGGATCATCGGCGTGGTCGGCGGCGTCAGCGTCGCGACGGGCGCGCTGCTGGCCCTCGTGGACACCGGATCCGACGTGCTGCAGCTCCTCGCGGGCATCGGCACGACCGCGGTGCTGTACGCGCTCGTCGTCGCGCTCGTGCCCGCGGTGCGCCGCGACGTGCGCGGCGTGCTCGACCTGGCCCGCGTGCTGCCGCGCGCCCGCCGGGGGAGCGGGGCCGCGGCGTCCGCGCCCGCCCCAGCCCCCGCGGCGACGGACCAGGGCGCCCGCGACGGCGGCGAGGCCGGCACCGGATCCGCGACCCCCGCCGACGCCCGCGCCTCCACGTCCGCCTAGCCGAGCGTCGCCACCACCTCGGACGTCCCGGCCGCGACGGCCACCACGGCCTCGCGCCCCGCGTGCGCGACCCGCACGCCGCCCGCGAACGCCGTGACGCGCACGCGCCCCTCGGCGTCCGTCCGCAGCGTGGCCGGCGCGAGCCGCCACTCCTCGCGGATGAGCCGGCGGAGCGCTTCGTACGACGGCTTCGGCGTGCCGTCCGCCCGCACCAGGCCGCCGGGCGCGCCCAGCCACATGCCGTCGTCGGTGAGGCCCCAGTAGGTGATGGCCGCGACGGCCGGGTGCCCGACGAGCGAGCGGTAGTGCCGCTCGACCTCCTCGGCCTGCCGCTCCTCGCCCGCGGGCGTCGACGGCCAGCTCGTGACGCGGAAGTCGTTGAGGTCGGTGATCTCCGGCGGCATCGGGTCGCCCGACAGCAGCGTGGTCTCGGTCATGTGGATCGGCAGCCCGAACCGCGCGAACCGGTCGACGATGCCGAGCACCTCCTCCTCGCCGCGGTAGCCCTGGTGCATGTGGGTCTGCAGCCCGATGGCGTCCACCCGGATCCCGGCGTCCAGCACCTCCTCGATCAGCCGCTCGTAGGCGGGCGAGAGGTCGAAGTCGTTGAGCACGAGCGTCGCGTCCGGGTTCGCGGCCCGCGCCTCCTCGAACGCCATCCGCACCAAGGCGAGGCGGCCGCGGTCGGCGGCGAGCCGCGTGATGCCGTTGTCCTCGCGGTCGAACACGGGCATGATCACGGCCTCGTTGATGGCGTCCCAGGTGTCGATCACGCCGGCGAAGTCGCCGACGTCGCGCCGGATGCGCTCCCGCTGCACGCGCTCCACCTCGTCGAGCGGCAGGTCGAGCAGCCACGGCGCGGTCACGGTGTGCCAGACGAGCGGGTGCCCCTTCACGGCGACGCCGCGCTCGCGGAGCCACCGCGCCGTCGCCAGCAGCCGCGCGGTGTCGGGCCTCCCGCGCACCGGCTCGAACCGGCCCCAGTAGAAGGGGAGCGTCGCGGTGTCGAACAGCGCGAGCCACTGCTCCGCGAGACGCTCGAGGCCCTCCAGCCGGGCGCCGCCGAACGTCTCGACGCCGGCCTCCCCGGGATCCGCCTCGCCGTTCGCGAGCGGGATGAGGTCGAAGCCGATGTTGCCGAACGCGAGGTCCTGCGACGCCTGCTCCACCTCGACGTCCGCGTGCGCGAGCGGCTGCCCGTCGGCGCCGCGGACGGTGATCACGGCCTCCGCCCGGCGGGCCTCGGGGATGGCGGCGGGCCGGCGATCGATGGGCGTCTCGGGCATGGGGTCCTCTCGGGAGGGCCGCCGCGTCGCCGGCTCGTCCGGCCGCCGCGACGAACGCGCGACGGGGACGGCGCGGGCGACGGGCGGCGCGTCGGTGCGGTCGCGAGGAACCTACGCGGGCGCCGGTCGGGCCGTCCACGCCGCCGCCGATGTCCGCAAGCTTTCCCCGCGGATCGCCCCGGGGGAGGAGCCGGCGCGGGCGTAGCGTGCCAGACACGACGCGGGCGTCCGGCCCGCGCCCCTTCCCCGACGACGAGGACCCCATGACCCCAGGCGCCGCCTCCCTGTCCGTGCTCTACCTCGGCGGGACGGGCACCATCAGCGCCGCGTGCGTCCGCGCCTCCGTCGCCGCGGGCCACGACGTGACGGTCGTCACGCGCGGCGGCGACGCGAAGGGGCGGGGCCTCCCGGCGGGGGTCACGCCGCTCGTCGCCGACGTCGCGGATCCGGACGCCCTCCGCCAGGCGCTCGGCGACCGGTCGTTCGACGCCGTCGTCGACTTCCTGTCCTTCGACGCCGCGGGCGCCGACCGCCGCGTCGACGTGTTCGCCGGCCGCACCCGGCAGTTCGTCGCCATCAGCTCGGCGTCGATCTACCGCAAGCCCGCGCTGCAGACCCCCATCACCGAGTCGACCCTGCGCGCGAACCCGTTCCTCGCCTACGCGCGCGACAAGATCGCGATGGAGGACGCGTTCCTCCTGCACCACTCCACGAGCGGCTTCCCCGTCGTGATCGTGCGCCCCTCGCACACCTACGACGAGGCGAGCCCGCCGCTCGCGGGCGACTGGACCGTCGTCGACCGCATCGCGCGCGGCGAGGAGGTCGTGGTCCCGGGCGACGGCACCTCGCTCTGGACGCTCACGCACGCCGACGACTTCGCGGTCGGCCTCGTGGGGATCCTCGGCGACGAGCGCGCGACGGGCGAGGCGCTGCACATCACGAGCGACGACGTCATGACGTGGGACCGGATCCACCACCTCGTCGCCGACGCCCTCGGCGTCGAGGCGCGCATCGTGCACGTGCCGGCGGAGCAGTTCCCGGTCGTCGAGCCGGACTGGGGCTGGTCGGAGCTCGTCGTCGGCGACCTCTCGCACAGCGCGGTGTTCGACACCACGAGGATCCGGCGGCTCGTCCCCGCGTTCCAGCCGCGGATCCCGTTCCACCTCGCCGTCCGCGGCATCGTCGCGTGGCGGGCCGAGCACCCCGAGCTGACGCGGCCGGACGCGGACACCGACCGCCGCATCGGGCGCCTCGTGGCCGCGAAGCACGCGGCCGACGCCGCGTACCGGGACGCGGGCGCTGCGGCGGGCGCGGGCGAGGGCGGAGCGGGCGCCTAGCCCGCGGCGCCCGCCACGGCGACGGCGGGCCGCCCGGCGACCCGACCGGCCCACCCGGCGCGGGTGCGCGCCACGAGGGTCACGACCACGACGGCCGCGGCGGCGACGAGGGCGGCGACGGCGGCGGGGACCGAGATCAGCTCGCCCGTCAGGCGTCCGACGGCCACCCACGCCAGGCCCCACGCGATCGCGGCCGACGGCGCGAGCCGCCCGCCGTCGCGGAGCGCGAGCACGACGCCCACGGCGCCCGCGACCAGCAGCAGGGCCACAGCCCACGCGTCGCGCCCGGTCGTTCCCGGCTGCAGGCCCGAGGCGGTGAGGATCGACGCGATGTTCGCGATCGACGCCACGCTCACCCAGCCGAGGTAGAGGCCGAGGGTGCCGTCGAGCACGACGCCCTCGACCGCGGTGCGCGGGCGTGACGTCATCAGCGCGCGGAACACCCACATCAGCGTCGCGAGCAGCGCCACGATGACCACGCCGCTCAGCACGAGGAAGCCGGCCTGCGCCGTGAGGATCCAGACGGCGTTGAGCACGAGGGTCACCGCGACCGGGTAGCCGACCCGGCGCTGGCGCTCGTCGGCGCGCTGGGCGGGGAGCGCCTGCCAGACCGTGTACGCGACGAGGCCGAGGTAGACGAGGCTCCAGATCGAGAAGGCCGGGCCGGCCGGGGCGACGGGCGTGTAGCTCGCGCTGAGCGCGCCGCTCGACGCGTTCTGGATGCTCTCGTCGCTGAACGCGCCCGAGCCGAACGCCGAGCCGATGACGGCGAACGCCATGCTCGAGATGACGACGATCTGCCGGACGATGTCCTTCACGGTGCCCATGCGGCCTGCTCCTCTACGATGGAATGTCAGCAGGCGAATGGTAAGCCTGCTGACGATCACTGTAGCAGGAGGTGTCGCCCATGGCCGGAGGGATGTCCGCCGAGGACGAGCTCGCGAGCTGGCCCACGGGCCGGCTGCTGTCCACGGCCGCGCGCGCGGTCGAGCACGCGTGGGCCGAGGCGCTCACCACGCTCGGCGTCACGCACGCCGGCCTCATCGCTCTGCACCTGCTGCGCGACGGGCCGCTCAGCCAGATCCAGCTCGCCCGCTCCGCGCACGTCGAGACGCAGACCATGTCGCGCACGCTCGAGCGCCTGGAGCGGGAGGGCCTCGTGTCGCGCGCGCGGGATCCGCACGACCGCCGCCGCCACGTCGTCGCCCGCACCGAGGCCGGCGTCGAGGCGTGGGCCCGCGCGCAGGACCTCGAGCGCGACGTCGTCCCCGGCATCGCGCGCTCCGAGGAGATGCGCCGCGGTCTCATCGACGTGATCCGCCAGGCCGGCCGCCCGGGCGGCGCCTCGTGAGGCGCCCCGCGGACCCGGTCTCCGCCGCCGCCCCCGACCTCCCCGGCCGCGCGGTCATCCGGCAGCTCTGGAGCGACCTCGCCTTCGTCCACTGGCGCGTGGATCCCGCGCTCGTCGCCCCGCTCCTCCCGCCCGGCACGCGCCCCGACGTGCACGACGGATCCAGCTGGGTCGGCCTCATCCCGTTCGTGCTCTCCCGCAGCGCGTTCCCGCCGCTGCCCGCCGTGCCGTGGGCCGGCACCTTCGCCGAGCTCAACGTGCGCCTCTACAGCGTGGGCGACGACGGTCGCCGCGGCGTGGTCTTCCGCTCGCTCGAGGCCGCGAAGCTCCTACCCGTGATCGGCGCGCGCGCGGGCCTCGGACTGCCGTACATGTGGGCGTCGATGACGCACGAGGAGCGCGACGGCGTCGTCACCTACACGTCGCGCCGGCACACGGGCACCCGCCCGTCGTCGCGCCTCTCCGTCCGCCCGCTCGGCGAGGAGGTGGAGGGCGATCCGCTCGCCGACTTCCTCACCGCCCGCTGGGGCATGCACGTGGCCCGCGGCGGCGTCACGCGCTACTGGCCGAACACGCACGACGCGTGGACCCTGGAGCGCGCCGAGCTGGTGGACCTCGACGACGAGCTGGTCGCGGCCGCCGGCCTCCCCGGCATCGTCGACCGCGCGCCCGACTCGGTGCTCTTCTCCCGCGGCGTCCGCACGGAGTTCGCGGGGCCGATGCGCTCGCGCGCCTGACGCGCGGGGCGGTCCCGCGGGCGCCGGTCCCGCGGCCGCCGGTCCTGCGGCCGCCGGTCCCGCGGGCGCCGACGCCCGACCGCCGCTACCGCTTCGCGCGCGGCGTCCGCGTCGAGCGCGGCTTCCCGCCCGAGAGCTCCTCGATCGTCAGCGCGGCGCTCACGAGCGCCAGGTGGCTGAGCCCCTGCGGCAGGTTGCCGAGGAACGCGTCGTCGTCCGCGTCGATCATCTCCGAGTAGAGGCCCACGTCGTTGCCCAGCTCGACGAGCTGGTCCATGAGCTCGCGGGCCTCGTCGATGCGCCCGACGCACGCGAGCGCGCCCGCCATCCAGAAGGCGCACGCCGTGAACGTGCCCTCCTCCTCGGGCATGCCGGAGTAGCGGTAGAGGAGCGGGCCGCGGCCGAGCTCGGAGCGGAGGGCGTCGAGCGTCGAGGACATGCGCTCGCCGCGGTCGAAGCCGGAGATCGAGTGCAGGAGGATGCTCGCGTCGAGCCGCTGGCTGCCCGGGTGCATCACGTAGGCGCCGCGGCCCTCGTCCCAGCACTCCTCCTCGACCCACGCGCGGATCCGGTCGCGCTCGGCCCGCCACCGGTCGGGCACGCCGGGGATCTGCCCGACCTCGGCGAGCTCCACGGCGCAGTCGAGCGCCTGCCAGCAGCCGAGCTTCGAGGTCGTGTAGTGCTGCTCGTCCTCGAGCTCCCACATGCCGGCGTCGCGCTTCTGCCACATGTCGCAGGCGCGGTCGGCGAAGGTCGCGAGGAGGCGGCCGGTGTCGGCGTCGAGCACGTTGCCGTCGCGCACGTAGGTGCGCACGACGTCGAACAGGTCGCCGAACACGCCGAGCTGCAGCTGCGCCTGCGCGTCGTTGCCGTCGACCACGGGGCCGACGCCGCGCCAGCCCGGCACCTCGGGGTTCGAGCTGCCCTCGGGCACGCCGCCCTCGAGCGAGTAGAAGACGTGCAGCTCGGGGCCGTTGTCGCGGATCGTGCGGAGCATCCACGACACCGCCGCGTGCGTCTCCTCGCGGAGGCCGAACTTCACGAGCGCGTTCACCGTGTACGCGAGGTCGCGCACCCAGGCGAAGCGGTAGTCCCAGTTCTTGCCGCCGCCCATGCGCTCGGGCAGCGAGGTCGTGGCGGCCGCGGCGATGGACCCGGTGGGCGCGTGCACGAGCAGCTTCAGCGCCAGCGCGCTCCGCTGCACCTGGTCGGACCACTCGCCCTCGTACCGGAACTCGGTGCTCCACTGCTCCCAGTTGCGGATGGTGCGGTCGATGCCCTCGTCCACGATCTCGGGGTTCGGGATCCGCACGGGCTCCCGCTCGGTCCCCACGAGCGTGATGACGTGGCGCGACCCCTCCGTCGTGGTGAACGCCCCGGAGAGCGACTGCGTGCCGGGCTCGGCCGGGCCGTGGTCGAGGCCGACGACCGCGAGCGTCACGCCGTCGACGCGGATGACGTGCCCGTTGTGGGTGGATTGCACCCACGGCGACGAGGTGGCGAGCGCGGTCCCGGGCGCCACGAGCCAGCTCATCGCGACCTCGCCCGTGAGCCCCTCGATCCGCCGCCCGAGCTCCGACCACGGCAGACGCCCGGCGACGCCCGTGACGAGCGCGTCGGTCACGCGCACGCTGCCGGACGCCGTGGTGAAGGTGGTCGTCAGCACGTTGGTGCCGGAGACGTATTCGCGGCTCACCTCGAAGTCCTCGTCGGGCCGCAGGGTGATGCGCCCGCCATGCGGCGCGTCGAGGATCGCCGCGAACGCGGGCGGCGTGTGCAGGTCGGGCAGGGGCAGCCAGTCGATGTCGCCGTCCTCCGCGATGAGCGCGACGGTGCGCCCGTCCCCGATGGCGGCGTAGCTGCGGAGCGCGATGTAGCCGTCGATGCGCTCGGGTGCGGGGCGGGATGCGGGCGTGGCCATGGGACTCCTGTCGACGCCGGCAGGAGGAGCACCGACCCCTCCAGTATCCCCGCGCCGATCCCGCGTCGGGCGCCTCCGGCCGCCCCCGGACATGACGATCCGCCGGGAGCCGCCCGCGCCGGATGACGGGGACCGGCGCAATCCGACCCGCCCCCGGGTTCCGAATTGCACTGATGTGCCCGGAGCCAACCCGAACGGTTCCGGTCGCCGCCCGCCGGACAGCGTCGTCCGCGCGGGTTCCCGCCCTCTCCGGCCCCGGCGGGCCAGGCTGGGTCCATGACCCGGATCGAGGCCGTGCGCGGCGACATCACCCGGCAGGACGTGGACGCGATCGTGAACGCCGCCAACTCCTCGCTCCTCGGCGGCGGGGGAGTGGACGGCGCGATCCACCGCGCGGCCGGCCCCGAGCTCCTCGCCGCCTGTCGCCGGATCCGCGCTGACGAGCTCCCCGACGGCCTGCCCGCGGGCGACGCCGTCGCGACGCCGGGCTTCCGGCTGCCCGCGCGGCACGTGATCCACACGGTCGGCCCGGTGTGGTCCCGATCCGAGGACCGCACGGCGGTGCTGGCGAGCGCCTACCGCCGGTCGATCGAGGTGGCCGCGTCCCTCGGCGTCGGCAGCGTCGCGTTCCCGGCCGTCTCGGCGGGCGTCTACGGCTGGCCGCTCGACGACGCGGCGCGCGTGGCGGTCGCCGCGGTGCGCGCGGCCGTCTCGGACGGCGCCGCCGACGTGATCGGCCTCGTGCGCTTCGTCCTGTTCTCGGACGCGGTGCTCGCGGAGTTCACCGCGGTGCTGGCCGCAGACGCCTGACCGCACCCGCGGTACGACGGCGGGGGAAGAGGACGCCGGCCCTCACGTCGAGACGGGGACCGGCGGGTGGTGCCTGGACGCGGCGTCGATCCGCGGACCTTTCGATTTTCAGTCGAACGCTCTACCAACTGAGCTACCCAGGCGAGCGGGCGGCTTGCGAGAAGACGCCCACATCGGAGAGAAGCCCTCTCCGAGGAGAGGGCTCACCATCCGTGGCGACCCTGACGGGACTTGAACCCGCGACCTCCGCCGTGACAGGGCGGCACGCTAACCAGCTGCGCTACAGGGCCTTGCATGTCGATCACATTGCCTGGTGACCCCAACGGGATTCGAACCCGTGTTAACGCCGTGAAAGGGCGCCGTCCTAGGCCACTAAACGATGGGGCCGCTCGCCCTGGTCTCCCAGGTCTCGCAGCAACCGACACGTCAGCATAACCGCACTCCGGGCGAGGACTCAAATCGGCCGGGCGCGGGCGGTGCTCGACCGCGCGGACATGCGGATCCGACGGCGTGTCGCCGGTCGTCGGCCGGCCCGCGTCGTGGCTTCGGGAGACGTCCGCGCGGCCGTCTCCCGAGCCACTGCCAGGTTCGCGACACGGCCAGCGCGCTGCCGCGGCGCGACCCTCCCGTCGGGTTAGCCTTCGGTCGACCCTCCCGGGGAGGGGTTCCCCGTGCGGATCCCCGCGTCCGGCCGCTGTGAGCCGTGCGTCCCCCTGACTACTGTGAGAGCAGGTGCGGGTGTGACGGATGTGATCCGGGACGCCCCGCCCGCCCCGCGGGGAGGCGCAGCCGGCCTGCCGGGCGACACGATGATCGGGAGCACATGAACCAGGACCTCCACCGGAGCGCGCGCCGCTCGCGCGCCCCGCGCTCCCGCACGCGGCACGGCATCCAGGCCGTCGTCGCCGTCCTGGCGGTCCTCCTCACCGGATCCATCGCGGCCCCCGCCCACGCCGACACCTTCGCCTCGTGGGACGACGTGCAGAAGGCCCGCGGCGACGAGCAGGCGCAGCAGCGGCTCGTCCAGAGCATCAACGACGAGATCGCGTCGCTCCAGCAGCGCGTCGCCGACGCGCAGGCCCTCGTGGTGCAGCGCGGCGACGAGCACGACAAGGCCCAGCAGGACGCGGACGACAAGCACGCCGAGACCGTGCAGCTCCAGGAGAAGGTCGACGCGGCCGACGCGAAGGCCACGAAGTCGCAGGAGCAGGCCGCGGGCCTCGCCAAGCAGCTGATGCGCTCCGGCGGCCAGAACCTCTCCGGCACCCTGCTCCTCAGCGAGGGCGACGGCACCGACGACCTGCTCGACAAGCTCGGCACCATGAGCAAGGTCGCCGAGAAGTCCGACCAGATCTACGCCATCGCGATCCAGGACCGGAACGCGGCCAAGTCCCTCAGCGACCAGGCGCAGGTCGCGCTCAAGGAGCTCGACGCGCTGAACGCCAAGGCCGAGCAGCTCCTCGAGGAGGCCGCGCAGGCGCAGTCCGACCTCGAGCAGGCGCTCGCGGACCAGAGCGCGCAGAAGGCCGACGCCGACGCGAAGCTCTCCGTCATCACCGAGAACCGCGAGGCCACCGAGGACGACTACCAGGCGGGCGTCCGCAAGCGCCAGGCCGACGCCGACGCCCTCGCGGCCAGCCAGGGCGGCGCGGGCGGCGACGTCTCGCCCGGCACGATCAGCGGCACGGGCTGGACGGCGCCCCTCCCGGGCGCGAACACGAGCGGCTTCTTCGGCATGAGGTTCCACCCCATCCAGCTCCGCATGATCTTCCACGCGGGGGAGGACCTGGTCCGCGGGTCCACCTGCGGCGCGACCCAGTACGCCGCCCACTCCGGCACCGTCTCCTTCGCCGGCTGGAACGGCGGATACGGCAACTACATCCGCATCGACCACGGCAACGGCGTGTCCTCCGCCTACGGGCACATCATGGACGGCGGCACGCTCGTGCGGAACGGCCAGCAGGTCGTCGCGGGCCAGCCCATCGCCCGCACGGGAACCACGGGCGGCTCCACCGGCTGCCACCTCCACTTCGAGATCCGCATCAACGGGAACGCCGTCGACCCGGTGGCGTTCATGCACGGCCAGGGCGTCTCCATCACGAGCACGCATTGACATGAGGAACGACATGAACCACCTCCGCCCGACCACGGTCGTCATCTCCACGATCGCCGTGGGCGTGATCGCCGTCTCCAGCGGCGTCGCCGCGCAGACGGCGTTCGCCGCCACCGACTACCCCTCGTGGGCCGACGTGCAGGCGGCGAAGGCGAACGAGGCCGAGACGCAGGCCGCCATCGACCGTGTCACCGAGCTCGCGACCGGGCTGCAGGTGACCGCCGACCAGGCGAACCGGGCGGCCATGATCGCGGGCGAGGAGTACGCCCAGGCGCAGGCCGCGCGCGACGCGCAGGCCGACAAGCTGGCCCGGCTGGAGAAGAAGGCCGACGAGGCGCAGGCCGCGGCCCTCACCAGCCGGATGCGCGCGGGGCTCCTCGCGAGCCACCTCGCCCGCGCCGGGGGCCAGGACCTCACGGCGAGCCTGTTCACCTCCGACGGCGACGACGCGGACGAGCTGCTCCGCTCGCTCGGCACCATGTCGAAGCTCTCCGAGAGCACCCAGAGCGTGTACCAGCAGGCGCTCGCGGACCGCAACAGCGCCGCGTCCCTCAGCGACCAGGCGCAGGTCGCCAAGGACGAGCTCGGCCGTCTCGCGGACGAGGCGCAGAAGTCGCTCGCCTCCGCGAACGCGGCCGCGGCGACGGCGGCCTCCGCCGTGGCGGAGCAGACGCGCAACAGCGACCAGCTCATCGCGCAGCTGGCCCTCCTCAAGGACTCCACCTCGGAGGTCGAGGCGCAGTACGTGCAGAGCCTCACGCAGCCGGTCGTGCCCGCGGCGGCGCCGGCGGGCTCCGGCGGCGCAGGCGGCGGTGGCCAGGCGGCGGCGGGCGGCGGATCCTCGGCGGGCGGCGGATCCTCGTCCAGCGGCGGCGGCTCGTCGAGCGGCGGCGGGGGATCATCGGGCGGCGGCGGCGGCGGATCCAGCGCCCCGGCTCCCGCTCCCGCGCAGCCGGCTCCCGAGCCGGCCCGGCCCGCGCCCCAGCCGGCGCGTCCCGCTCCGCAGCCGGCCCCCGCACCCGCCCCGGCCCCCGCGCCGTCCGGCAACGCGGCCCAGGTCGCCATCGCCTTCGCGAAGGCGCAGCTCGGCGAGGCCTACGTCCTCGGCGGCGAGGGCAACGGCTGGGATTGCTCGGGCCTCGTGATGATGTCGTACCGCGCGGCGGGCATCAACGTCGGCGGCCACTCCGTGAGCTCGCAGTACAACACGATGCAGGCGCAGGGGAGGCTCGTGCCGTTCTCGCAGCGCCAGGCCGGGGACATCATCTTCTGGGCCAGCGGCGGCGACTTCTACCACGACGCCATCTCGCTCGGCGGGAACACGATCATCGCGGCGCCGAAGCCCGGCGACGTGGTCAAGATCCAGGGCCTCTGGGGCGGCAGCGACATCATGCCGTACGTCGGCCGACCCGGCTGATCCGGCCGCGCGCCCGCGCATGACGACGCCCGCCCCTCCGCATCTGCTGCGGGGGAGGCGGGCGTCGTCGTGTCAGCGGGTGACGGGGATCAGGCGTCCTCCTCCGGCTCCCCGCCGTGGCCGTCGCCCTCGGCCTGCAGCTTCTCGAAGCCGGCCTGCACGATGCGCTCGGCCTCGGCCGCGTCGCCCCAGCCCTCCGTCTTGACCCACTTGCCGGGCTCGAGGTCCTTGTAGTGCTCGAAGAAGTGCTCGATCTCCTTGCGGGTCTGCTCGGGCACGTCCGTGATGTCCTGGATGTGGGACCAGCGCGGGTCCTTCGCGGGGACGCCGATGACCTTGGAGTCGATGCCGGCCTCGTCGCTCATGTTGAACACGCCGACGGGGCGGATGGCGACGCCGACGCCGGGGAAGACCGGGTACTCGAGGAGCACGAGCACGTCGACGGGGTCGCCGTCGAGGCCGAGCGTGTTCTCGAAGTAGCCGTAGTCGGTGGGGTAGACGAACGACGTGAAGAGCACCCGGTCGAGGTACACGCGACCCGTCTCGTGGTCGACCTCGTACTTGTTGCGGGACCCCTTGGGGATTTCGACGACGACGTCGTAGCTGGCCATGCGCGTGCTCCTCGTGGTTCTGACGTGGGCGGGATGCTGCCATAACGTTAGTGGATGCCCTCCGAGCGCCCCCGTCTCACGCCCGCCGTCGCGGACCTCCGGCGGGCGGTCCGCGGGGCCCTCGCCGGGCTCGACGCCACCGCGTCCGGTCCCGTCCTCGTGGCGCTCTCGGGCGGCGCGGACTCGCTGGCCCTCGCCGCCGCGGCCGCCTTCGAGGGGCCGCGCGCGGGCGTCCGGGTGGGCGCGATCGTCGTCGACCACGGCCTGCAGGACGGGTCCGCCGAGGTGGCGGCGCGCGCCGCCGATGCCGCGCGCGACCTCGACCTCGACCCCGTCCTCGTCACGCGCGTGCGGGTGGATCCGGGCGCCGACGGCCCCGAGGCCGCCGCCCGCGCCGCCCGGTACGCCGCGTTCGACGACGCGCTCCGGGAGACCGGCTCCCGCGCGCTGCTCCTCGCCCACACCCTCGACGACCAGGCGGAGACCGTGCTGCTCGGCCTGGCGCGGGGATCCGGCGCCGCCAGCCTGCACGGCATGGCGGCGTCTGCCACCGCCGGCACGACCGGTGCCCTCCTCCTGCGGCCGCTGCTCGGGATCCGCGCGGCCACGACGCGCGCCGCGTGCGCCGACCAGGGCCTCGACCCGTGGCGGGACCCGCACAACGCCGACCCCGCCTACGCCCGCGCGCGCGTCCGCCACGACGTGCTGCCCGTGCTCGAGCGCGAGCTCGGCCCGGGGATCGCGGAGGCGCTCGCCCGCACGGCCGACCAGCTGCGCGAGGACGACGACGCGCTCGAGCGCTTCGCCGCCGAGATGGTCGAGGAGATCGCCGACCACGCCGAGGCCGGCATCTCGCTCGAGGTCGCCTCGCTCGCGGCCGCGCCGCCCGCGCTCCGGCACCGGCTGATCCGCCTCGCCGCCCGCGAGGAGTTCGCGGCGCACCTCTCCCGGACGCACGTGCTGGAGGTCGCGCGGCTCGTCACCGACTGGCACGGGCAGGGACCGGTCGACCTCCCGGGCGTTAGGGTTCTACGCAGGGACGGGCTCATCGTCCTCAGCGCCAGGACGACGGAAGAGTGACATGAGATCCACCGACATCGCCGACGACCTGACCCGGGTCCTGCACACCGAGGAGGAGATCCACGGCCGCATCGCCGAGATGTGCCGTGAGATCGAGCGCGACCACGCGGGGGAGGAGCTGCTCCTCGTCGGCGTCCTGAAGGGCGCGGTCATGGTGATGGCCGACCTCGCGCGCGAGCTCGAGCTGCCGATCCACATGGACTGGATGGCCGTGAGCTCGTACGGCTCCGGCACCAAGTCGAGCGGCGTCGTCCGCATCCTCAAGGACCTCGACGCCGACCTCTCGGGCCGCCACGTGCTCATCGTCGAGGACATCATCGACTCCGGCCTCACCCTCTCCTGGCTCCTCGCGAACCTCCGCTCGCGCGGCGCCGCGAGCGTCGAGGTCTGCGCGCTCCTGCGCAAGCCGGAGGCCGCGAAGATCGCGGTCGACGTGCGCTACGTGGGCTTCGAGATCCCCGACGACTTCGTCATCGGCTACGGCCTCGACTACGCGGAGCGCTACCGCAACCTCCGCGACGTCGCGATCCTCGCGCCGCACGTCTACAGCTGAGGCGCCCCGCTCCTCATATCCCGCTACGGGCTCCCGCCCGTTCGGCTGGCGGCGAACACCGCGGCCACGCCCAGACAGCCGCTTGTATCCTCGGAACATCTCGTCGCCGTACGGCGCGGCACGGGCAGAAAGGTGCCGGGCCCGCGCCCGAGACTCATGAACTTCAAGAAACTCCTCCGCAGCCCGATCCTCATCGTGGTCCTCGCCATCGTCGTGGTCTCGGTGGGCTTCAGCCTCATCACCGGATCCGGCTACCGCACCATCACCACGCAGCACGGTCTCGAGCTGATCCAGGACGGCAAGGTCGCCTCCGCCAAGATCATCGACGGCGAGCAGCGGGTCGACCTCACCCTCGCGAACCCGGACGGCGAGAACGGCACCATGGTGCAGTTCAACTACGTCGCGCAGCGCGGCACGGAGATCGTGTCGGCCATCACGTCGGCGAACCCGTCCGAGGGCTTCGACGACCAGGTGCCGCAGCCGAGCTGGCTGCTGTCGGCGTTCAGCATCCTGCTGCCGCTGCTGCTCATCGGCTTCTTCATCTGGATCATGTTCTCCGGCATGCAGGGCGGCGGCAACCGTGTCATGCAGTTCGGCAAGTCGAAGGCGAAGCTCGCCTCCAAGGACTCCCCGAAGGTGACGTTCGCCGACGTCGCCGGGTCGGACGAGGCCATCGAGGAGCTCGAGGAGATCAAGGACTTCCTCAAGGAGCCCGCGAAGTTCCAGGCCGTCGGCGCCCGCATCCCCAAGGGCGTGCTGCTGTACGGCCCTCCCGGCACCGGCAAGACCCTGCTCGCGCGTGCCGTCGCGGGCGAGGCGGGCGTGCCCTTCTACTCCATCTCCGGATCCGACTTCGTCGAGATGTTCGTGGGCGTCGGCGCGAGCCGCGTGCGCGACCTCTTCGAGCAGGCCAAGCAGAACGCGCCGGCCATCATCTTCGTCGACGAGATCGACGCGGTCGGCCGCCACCGCGGCGCCGGCGTCGGCGGCGGCAACGACGAGCGCGAGCAGACCCTCAACCAGCTGCTGGTGGAGATGGACGGGTTCGACGTCAAGACCAACGTCATCCTCATCGCCGCCACCAACCGGCCCGACGTGCTCGACCCGGCGCTGCTCCGCCCGGGCCGCTTCGACCGCCAGATCGGCGTCGACGCGCCGGACCTGCAGGGCCGCAAGCAGATCCTCGAGGTGCACGGGCGCGGCAAGCCGCTCGCCTCGGGCGTCGACCTCGAGGTCCTCGCGCGCAAGACGCCGGGCTTCACGGGCGCCGACCTCGCCAACGTCCTCAACGAGGCCGCGCTCCTCACGGCCCGCTCCGACGCGCAGCTCATCGACGACCGCGCCCTCGACGAGGCCGTCGACCGCGTCATGGCCGGCCCGCAGCGCCGCAGCCGCATCATGCGCGACCACGAGAAGCTCATCACCGCGTACCACGAGGGCGGCCACGCGCTCGCGGCGGCGGCCATGAACAACACGGATCCCGTGACGAAGGTCACGATCCTGCCCCGCGGCCGCGCGCTCGGCTACACGATGGTGCTGCCGCTCGAGGACAAGTACTCGGTCACCCGCAACGAGCTGCTCGACCAGCTCACGTACGCCATGGGCGGTCGCGTCGCGGAGGAGATCGTGTTCCACGACCCCACCACGGGCGCCTCGAACGACATCGAGAAGGCCACGTCCACGGCCCGCCGCATGGTCACCGAGTACGGCATGAGCGCCAAGGTCGGATCCGTGAAGCTCGGCTCCAGCTCCGGTGAGCCCTTCCTGGGGCGCGATCTCGGCGGCAGCCGCGACTACTCGGAGGACATGGCCCTCACGGTCGACGCCGAGGTGCGCGCGCTCCTCGACGGCGCCCACGACGAGGCGTGGCAGGTCATCAACGACAACCGCGACGTGCTCGACCGCCTCGCCACCGAGCTCCTCGAGAAGGAGACGCTCGACCACACGCAGCTGGCCGCGATCTTCGCCGACGTGAAGAAGCTCCCGCCGCGTCCGCAGTGGCTCTCGAGCGACAAGCGCCCGCTGTCCGACCTGCCCCCCGTGCCCATGCCGCAGAAGGCGCCCATCGACCAGGGCGTCGTCGACGGCGCGGTCGACTCGGAGCCGCCGGCCGGCAAGCCGAAGCGCTCGCCCTTCCCGCGTCCCGCGACGGCCTGACCCGGTGGGCGTCGATCGGGCGCGCATCGAGGCGGCCGTCACCGAGCTGATCCACGCGATCGGCGAGGACCCGGGCCGGGAGGGCCTCGCGACCACCCCGGCGCGGGTGGCCGAGGCGTACGCGGAGTTCTTCGCGGGCGTCGGCACGGATCCGCTCCGGCACCTCTGCGAGACGTTCCCGCTCCCCGAGACGGACGCGGCGCCGCAGCCCGTCATCGTGACGGGGATCGCGTTCCGCTCCATCTGCGAGCACCACCTGCTGCCGTTCACGGGCGTCGCCCACCTGGCCTACGTGCCGGGGGAGCGGATCGTCGGGCTCGGCCGCCTGCCGCGCGTGGTCGACGACCTCGCGTCGCGGCCGCAGATGCAGGAGCGGCTCGGCGAGCAGATCGCCGAGGCGCTCGAGCGGGGCCTCGGCGCTCGCGGCGTGGCCGTGATCCTCGACGCCACCCACGGATGCGTCACCGCCCGCGGCACCCGCCAGGCCGGCAGCACCACCATCACGATCGCCGCCCGCGGCTCCCTCGCCGAGCCGTCCGCCCGTGCCGAGGTGCTCGCGCTGCTGCCCGGCGCGGCCGGCCGGGGCTGATCGTGGAGCCGCTCGCGCCCCGCGCGCTCGTGCTCGGGATCCTCAACGCCACCCCCGACTCCTTCAGCGACGGCGGCCGCCACCTCGGCCTCGACGACGCCCTGGCGCACGCCCGGCGCATGGTGGCGGCGGGCGCCGACGCGGTCGACGTGGGCGGCGAGTCCACCCGGCCCGGCGCCGCCCGCGTCGACGCGGACGAGGAGTTGGCCCGCGTCCTGCCGGTCGTACGGGAGCTCGTCGCGGAGGGCGTCGTCGTGAGCGTCGACACCATGCGCGCGGCCACCGCGGAGGCGTCGATCGCGGCGGGCGCCCGGATCGTGAACGACGTGTCCGGCGGCCTCGCGGATCCGCGCATGGCGTCCGTCGTCGCGGGCGCCGACGTCGACTACGTGGCCATGCACTGGCGCGGCCACAGCGACACGATGGCGGCGCGCGCCGTGTACGACGACGTCGTCGGCGAGGTGCGCGCCGAGCTGCGCGCGCGCGTCGACGCCCTCGTGGCGGCGGGCGTGGATCCGGCGCGCATCGTGCTCGACCCCGGCCTCGGCTTCGCGAAGGACGCCGCGCACGACTGGCAGCTCCTCGGATCCCTCGACCGGCTCACCGGCCTCGGCCACCGCGTGCTCGTGGGCGCCTCGCGCAAGCGCTTCCTCGGCCGGCTGCTGCCCGACGGGGCGGCCGTCGAGGACCGCGACGTGCCGACGGCCGTCGTCAGCGCCTTGTCCGCCCGGTCCGGCGCGTGGGCGGTGCGCGTGCACGACGTCGCCGCCACCCGGGCCGCGCTCGCGGTCGAGGACGCGTGGGCGCGCGGGCGGGCCGAGGCGTCCGCATCCGCCGGGTCGTTGGCCGCCGCCGGTCTGTCAGAGTAGGAGCATGAGCGCCGTGAGCCAGGACCGAGTCGTCGTCTCCCCGCAGGCGGGCCTCGTCCGCATCGCGGTCGCCGCGCTCGTCTCCTCCGTGGTCCTCGGCGTCGGCCTCACGTTCCCGGCGGACCTGGCCGGGGACGCCGGCGCGGTCCTCGTCGTGGTCAAGGTCGTGGCCGTCGTGCTCGGGCTCCTGGGCTCGCTCGGCAGCGCGTACGCGTCCGTCGTGCTCCTGTCGCCCGTGCTGACGACCGTCGGCGCCGTGCTGTGGCCGGTCGCCGTGGTGCTGCTCGGCACCGCCCTCGGCCTCGTCGGGGCGCTGGCCTTCGCGCCCGTGGCGCCGGCCGGCGACGGATCGCACGCCGTCCTCGGGCTCGTGGCGGCCGCGCTCGCCATCCTCGGCATCGCCGCCGCCGTCGCATGGGCCGTCGTGCAGCGACGCGTCGCGCGCCTCGCCGCGACCGCGCGCCGGGTCACCGAGACCGGGCGCCGCACGGCCGCCATCGTCACGGCCGTCCAGCGCCTCGACGGATCCGGCGACGCCGTCCGCGCCCGCCTCACGGTCGCGTTCACCGACGGCGACGGCCGCGACCACCACGTCACGCGCACCGTCACGACCGCCGACCGGCTCCTGCCCGCCGTCGGCGGCAAGCTCCCGCTCTGGTACGACCCGACCGACCCGGGCGACCTGCCGTCCATCGTCGTGGGCCGCTCATGGTGACCGGCCTCCCGACCGACCGGATCCTCCTCTCCGGGCTGCGCGTGCACGCCCACCACGGCGTGTTCGCGCACGAGCGCCGCGACGGCCAGCCGTTCGTGATCGACCTCGAGGTCGCGCTCGACCTCGCGCCCGCCGGCGGCAGCGACGAGCTCGACCGCACCCTCCACTACGGCGAGCTCGCGGAGGAGGTCGCGGCGGCGGCCGGACGCGATCCCGTCGACCTCATCGAGACGCTGGCCGAGCGGATCGCCGCGGTGGTGCTCGCGCACGCCGTGGCGCGGTGGGTGCGGGTCACCGTGCACAAGCCCGACGCGCCCATCACGGTGCCGTTCGACGACGTGGCCGTCGTGATCGAGCGCCGGTCCGCCCTGCCCGCGCCGGGCGCGCCCGTGCGCGCGGTCGTGGCCGTGGGATCCAACCTCGGCGACCGGCGCGCGACCGTCGAGGCCGCCCTCGCCCGCATCGACGAGGTGCCGGGCCTGCGCGTCGTCCGCTCGTCCGACCTGGTGGAGTCCGTCGCCGTCACGCCCGAGGGGGAGGACGCGACGAAGCCCGGCTACCTCAACGGGGTCGTGCTCGTCGACTCGGCGCTCGGGCCGCACGCGCTCCTCGACGCGCTCGCCGGCATCGAGCGCGACCTCGGCCGGGTGCGCGGCGAGCGCTGGGGCGACCGCACGATCGACCTCGACGTCGTGGCCTTCGGCGACGCGCGGATCCACGACGACCGCCTCACCGTCCCGCACCCGAGCGCCGCCGAGCGCCCCTTCGTCCTCGGTCCCTGGCTGCAGGCGGATCCCGACGCCGAGCTGCCCGGCCACGGCCGCGTCGACGCGCTGCTCGCCGCCCTCGAGGGCCGCGCATCCGCGGAGGCGACCCGATGACGCGCACGCGGTCCACCACGCTCATCGCCCTGCTCATCGCGGGCGCCGCCGTCGGCTGGTTCGCCGAGAACGCCCTGGTCATGAGCGGGAGGCCGCTCCTCGTCCCGCCGCTCACGCTCGGCGCGACGCTCCTCATCGTCGGGATCGTGCTGCTCGGGCTCGCCTGGCCCATCCGGCAGGCGACGCGCGGACGACGCCCCGGCCGCGTCGACCCGTTCCGCGCCACGCGCGTCGTGCTCCTCGCGAAGGCGTCGGCGCTCGCGGGGGCGCTCCTCGCGGGGATCACGGGCGGCGTGCTGGCCTTCGTGCTGGCCCGGCCGGTGCTGCCCGGCGCGTCCTCCGTCGGGCTGGCGGTGGCCGGTACGGTGGGAGCCGTCGTCCTCCTCGTCGCCGGGCTGGTCGCCGAGCACTGGTGCACGGTCCCGCCCGACGACCGGGACGATGCCCGCCCGGGCGACCCGGCGCGCGAGCTCTCCTGAGCCGCGCGCCCCGCACCACCGACAGGAGCACCGTGACCGCGAACGTCGATCCGCACGGCGTCGAGTGGCGCCGCGTCTCCCCGCGCCTCGTGGGCGTCGAGCTGGTGGGCGGCGTGATCACCGCCCTCGTCCTCGGCGGCGTCGCCGTGTTCCTCACCGTCGTGGGGGCGCCGGGCTGGATCCGCATCGTGCTCGGCGCCGCCGCGGTGGTCGAGCTGGTCGTGACCCTCGTCATCGTGCCGCGCCGCGTGCGCGCCATGGGCTACCAGCTGCGCGACGACGACCTCGTCTTCCGCCGCGGCATCATGTGGACCCGCATCGTCTCGGTGCCGTACGGCCGGATGCAGCTCGTCGACATCACGCGCGGCCCGGTCGGCCGCGTCCTCGGGCTCGCCGACCTCAAGCTCGTGACGGCGGCGGCGTCCGCGAGCATCCAGATCCCCGGCCTCCGGAACGACGACGCGGAGGAGCTCCGCGACCGCCTCGTGTCGCTCGCCGAGACCCGCCGGGCGGGGCTGTGACCGACGCCGGGTTCGCGGATCCCGGCGTCCCCGACCCGGATCCGGCAGCCGCCGTCCCCGCCGCCGAGGCCCGCATCGCCGAGGAGCTCACCGACGGCGGCTGGCACCGCCTCCACCCGGCCACCCCGGTCCTCCGCGGCGGCGTCGTGTTCCTCGTCGCGATCGGCTTCCTCGTCTCGTCGCTCCGCGAGCAGCTCGTGGAGCGCTTCGTGCCCGGCCAGGACGAGGGCGGCGGCGAGGGCGACCTCCTCCCGTGGCTCGTCGAGTCGGGTGGCCTCATCTGGGTGATCCTCGGCCTCCTCGCCTTCACGCTCCTCGCGGTCGGCATCTCGTACCTGTCGTGGCGCATGCACACGTTCCGCGTCACGGAGGAGACCGTCGAGGTGCGCAGCGGCATCCTGTCGCGCACGAACCGGCGGGCCCGGCTCGACCGGATCCAGGGCGTCAACATCGTCCGGCCCCTCCTCGCGCGGCTCATCGGCGCGGCCAAGCTCGAGATCCAGGTCGCGGGCAACGACGCCAACCTGCCGCTGCAGTACCTGCGCTCGCGCGACGCCGACGCGTTCCGGCTCCGCGTGCTGCGGCTCGCGTCCGGCGCGCGGGCCGAGGCGGCCGGATCCGTGCCCGCCCGCGCCGCCGCCCCGGCCCGCGGCTTCGTGGGCTCGCGCGTCGACGACCTCCTCGCCCCCGAGCTCGACCCGGACGCCGCGCCCCCGCAGTCGGTCGTGCGCATCCCGATCCCGCGGCTCGTCGGCGCCGTGCTGCTCTCCGGCCCCACGGTCGTGCTCGTGCTGTTCGTGGTCGTCGGCATCCCGCTCATCGTGCGCTTCGAGGCCTGGTACCTGCTCGTGCCGCTGCTGCCGACGCTGCTCGGGTCCGCGGGCTTCTTCGCGCGGCGGATCACCCGCTCGCTCCGCTACAGCGTCGCCGGCACGCCCGACGGCGTGCGCGTGGGCTTCGGCCTCCTGTCCACCAGCAACGACACGATCCCGCCCGGCCGGATCCACGCGGTCGAGGTCGTGCAGCCGCTGCTCTGGCGGGCGGCCGGCTGGTGGGAGATCCGCATCACGCGCGCCTCGCACTCCTCCGCGCCCGGCGCGGCCGGGCAGCAGAACACCTCGATCCTCCCGGTCGGCGACCGCCGCGACGTCGACCGCGTGCTCGGCCTCGTCCTCCCGCACCTCGTGGGCGAGGACGCGCTCGCGCTCATCGGCACGGGCATGACCGGCCGCGGCGGGGCCGACGACGGGTTCACGACGTCGCCGCGCCGGGCCTGGATCCTGAAGCCCTTCTCCTGGCGCCGCACCGGATTCGCGGTGGACGACTCCGCGTTCCTCGTGCGCCGCGGCGTCATCTGGCGGCGGCTCGTCGTCGTGCCGCACGCGCGTACGCAGGGCGTCGACCTCACGCAGGGCCCGATCGACCGCCGCCTCGACCTGGTCTCGGTGCGCGCGGCGACCGTCGCGGGCCCCGTCGACACGCGCCTGGGCGCCATCGACCGCGCGACGGGGATGGAGCTCTCGACGCGCCTCGTCGCGGCCGCCGTCGCCTCGGCGGGCGCGGACACCTCCGACCGCTGGGGCGCCGAGGCCGCGAGCTGGCCGGCGCCCGGGTCGGCGGTCGCCGCGGCGGCCGCCGTCGCGGTCGCCGCGGATCCGTCGACGTCGGATCCGTCCGCGTCGGATCCCGCGGCGCCGCCCGCTCCCGCCGCGACGCCCGCTCCCGCGGCGACGCCCGCTCCCGCCGAGGCGCCCGCATCCGACGACGCGTCCGCCGCCCCGCGCCACCGCTCGACCCCCGAGAATCCCGCATGACCGCCCCCTCCCAGCGCTCCGGCCGCCTCGGCGTGGGCATCATCGGCGCGGGCCGCGTCGGCCCCGTCCTCGGCCTCGCGCTCGCGGGCGCCGGCCACGCGATCACCGGCATCTCCGCCCTCTCCGCGGCCAGCCGCGAGCGCGCCGAGACGATGCTCCCGGACGTGCCCGTGCTCGGGATCCCCGAGATCGTCGAGCGCAGCGAGCTCGTGATCCTCGCCGTCCCCGACGCCGAGCTCCCGGGCCTCGTCGCCGGCCTCGCGGCGACGGGCGCGTGGCAGGCGGGCCAGCTCGTCATGCACACCTCCGCCGCGCACGGGGTCCAGGTGCTCGCCCCGGCCTTCGCCGCCGGCGTCATCCCGCTCGCCGTCCACCCGGCGATGTCGTTCACCGGCACGAGCATGGACCTCAGCCGGATGCTCGACAGCTGGTTCGCCGTCACCGCGCCCGCGCCCGTGCTCCCCATCGCGCAGGTGCTCGTGGTGGAGATGGGCGGCGAGCCCGTCGTCGTGGAGGAGCGCGACCGCGCCGCCTACGCGGAGGCCATCGCCACCGCGACCACCTTCTCGACCGCCATCGTCGAGCAGGCGACGGGCCTCCTCGCGGGCATCGGCGTCGAGGAGCCCGGCCGCGTGCTCGGCCCGCTGATCCGCTCCGCCGTCGACGACGCCCTCCGCCGCTCCTCCCCAGCCGGCGGCGCGCGCCTCACCACGGGCGACGTGCCCCCGCCGACCGACGAGGGTCCCGGCGCGGACTAACCTGTCGTGTCCGCCACCCGAGCACCCGAGGAGCACCACGGCATGACGATCCCCGCGCCCACCGTCGTCACCGGCATCGCCGAGCTGCGCGCCCTGGTCCGCGCGCACCGTGCCGAGCGCGCCGCCGCCGGCGAGGAGGCCGCCGTCGTCCTGGTCCCCACCATGGGCGCGCTGCACGAGGGCCACCTGGCGCACGCCCGCCACGCGCGCGCGGCCGGATCCCTCGTGGTGGTCTCCGTGTTCGTCAACCCGCTGCAGTTCGGCGCCGGCGAGGACCTCGACGCCTACCCGCGCACGCTCGACGCCGACGTGGAGGCCCTCGCGGACACCGGCGTCGACCTGGTGTTCGCGCCGTCGGCCGCCGAGATGTACCCGGACGGCCCCGCGCGCATCCGCGTCTCGGGCGGATCCGTCGCCCTCGCGCTCGAGGGCCGCTCCCGCCCGGGCCACTTCGACGGCATGCTCACCGTCGTCGCGAAGCTCCTGCACATCGTCGCGCCCGACGTCGCCACCTTCGGCCGCAAGGACGCGCAGCAGCTCCACCTCGTGCGCCGCATGGTGCGCGACCTCGACCTCCCGGTGCGCATCGAGGAGCTGGAGACCGTGCGCGAGCCCGACGGCCTCGCCCTCTCGAGCCGCAACCGCTACCTCGACGAGCGCGAGCGCCGCGCCGCCCGCGTCATCCCGGCCGCCCTCGAGGCCGCGCAGAGCGCGGGGTCCCGCGGCATCGACGCCGTCATCGCGGCCGCGCAGTCCGTCGTGATGGGGGAGCCCGCCGTCGCGCTCGACTACTTCCAGGTGGTGGATCCCACCACCTTCGAGTCGGTCGACGACGGCTTCACGGGCGCGGCGCTCGCGGTCATCGCGGCGCGCGTCGGCACCACGCGCCTCATCGACAACGACACCGTCGTCATCGCCTGACCCGCGCCGCCCGCTTCCCGACGCCCGAGGCAGCCGCCGGCCTCCCGCCGCGCTGCGCCCGCCTCCCGCGACGGCATCCCGCCTCCCGGTCCGGCCATCGCCCGGCCCCGCGCCGCGACCGTGCCCGGCCCGCGCCCGCACCTGCGAGAATCGTCGGGAGGCCGCTCGGCCGCACGCCCCTTCGACCCGCGAGGATCCGCCCGCACATGACCGACAGCCCCGGAACGCCCGCGACGCCCGAGACCGCCCCGACGCCCGATCAGGCGGTGGAGGGCTCCGCCGAGGAGGTCGCCGAGCAGAAGGCCGTGCGCCTCGCGAAGCGCGCCCGCCTCGAGGCCGAGGACGGTCCCGGCGGCGGCGCCTACCCCGTGCAGGTCCCCGTCACCACGACCATCCCCGCGGTCCGCGCCGAGTTCGGCCACCTCGAGCCCGGCGTCGAGACCGACCACGTGGTCGGCATCGCCGGCCGCGTCGTCCACTTCCGCAACACCGGCAAGCTCTGCTTCGCCACGCTGCAGGCCGGCGACGGCACGCGCATCCAGGCCATGATCTCGCTGGCCGAGGTCGGCGAGGAGGCCCTCGCCGCCTGGAAGGAGCTCGTCGACCTGGGCGACCACGTCTTCGTCTCCGGCCGCGTCATCGCGAGCCGCAAGGGCGAGCTGTCGATCATGGCCGGCGAGTGGCGCATCGCGTCGAAGGCGCTGCTGCCCCTGCCCAACCTGCACTCCGAGCTCTCCGACGAGACCCGCGTCCGCAGCCGCTACCTCGACCTGATCGTCCGCGACCAGGCGCGCAAGAACGTCCTCGACCGCGCGAAGGTCAACGCCTCGATGCGCGAGACGTTCCGCCAGCGCGGCTACGTCGAGGTCGAGACGCCGATGCTGCAGGTGATGCACGGCGGCGCCTCCGCCCGCCCGTTCGTCACGCACTCCAACGCCTTCGACACGGAGATGTACCTCCGCATCGCCCCCGAGCTGTACCTCAAGCGCGCGGTGGTCGGCGGCATCGACCGCGTCTTCGAGATCAACCGCAACTTCCGCAACGAGGGCGCCGACTCCACGCACAGCCCCGAGTTCGCGATGCTCGAGGCCTACGAGGCGTACGGCGACTACGCGTCCATCGCCGAGCTGACGCAGACGCTCGTGCAGGACGCCGCGATGGCGGTGGCCGGCAGCCACGTCGTCACGTGGGCCGACGGCACCGAGTACGACCTCGGCGGCGAGTGGGACCGCATCTCCATGTACGGCTCCCTCAGCGAGGCCGCCGGCGTCGAGGTCACGCCCGCCACCACGGTCGACGAGCTGCAGGCCATCGCCGACCGCGAGGGCGTCGACGTCCCCTTGAGCACCCACGGCAAGCTCGTCGAGGAGCTCTGGGAGCACTTCGTCAAGGGCGGCCTCGAGCGCCCCACCTTCGTGCTCGACTTCCCCGTGGAGACCTCGCCGCTCACGCGCGCGCACCGCTCCATCGCGGGCGTCGTCGAGAAGTGGGACCTCTACATCCGCGGCTTCGAGCTGGCCACCGGCTACTCCGAGCTCGTGGACCCCGTCGTGCAGCGCGAGCGCTTCGTCGACCAGGCCCGGCAGTCGGCGCGCGGCGACGACGAGGCCATGCCGCTCGACGAGGAGTTCCTCCGCGCGCTCGAGCACGGCATGCCGCCGTCGGGCGGCATGGGCATGGGGGTCGACCGGCTCCTCATGGCCATCACCGGCCTCGGCATCCGCGAGACCATCCTGTTCCCCCTAGTGAAGTAGGCGACCATGCCCTTAGGACCCGACGGCTCCAACCCGAAGAAGCCCACCACCGCGCGCTACGCGCTCTGGATCATCGTCGGCGGCATCGCCGTCGTCATGATCGGCCAGGGCGTCTACGGCATCCTCACCTAGAGCGCGGCGTATCCTTCACCCATGGATGCTTTCTGGGCGAGCGCGATCTGGTCGATCCTCCCCACCCTCGGCGTGGGGCTGATCTTCTGGTTCATCATGCGCGCCGTCATCCAGGCGGACAAGCAGGAGCGCAAGGCCTACGCCGCCATCGAGGCGAAGGAGCGCGCCCGGATGGGCGTGCCCGCGCCCGACGCCGACCGCTGACGGAGCCCGCTCCGCGCCTCGGACCGCGGCCCCGCTCGGCCGCCCCGCGCATCGCGTCACGCCCACGGCGAACAGGGGCATGCACTCGTCGGACCCGTCGTTACTCTCTACATATCGGCGCCGGCCCCCTGCCCCGGTGCCCAGGGAGATACAGATGTTCGAGAGATTCACCGACCGCGCTCGTCGCGTCGTCGTCCTGGCCCAAGAAGAGGCCAAGATGCTCAACCACAACTACATCGGGACCGAGCACATCCTGCTCGGCCTCATCCACGAGGGCGAAGGCGTGGCCGCCAAGGCCCTGGAGTCGCTCGGCATCTCCCTCGATGCCGTCCGCGAACAGGTCCAGGACATCATCGGCCAGGGCCAGCAGCAGCCCACGGGTCACATCCCGTTCACGCCGCGCGCCAAGAAGGTCCTGGAGCTGTCGCTCCGCGAGGCCCTCCAGCTCGGCCACAATTACATCGGCACCGAGCACATCCTCCTCGGCCTGATCCGCGAGGGCGAGGGCGTCGCCGCGCAGGTGCTCGTCAAGCTCGGCGCCGACCTCAACCGCGTGCGCCAGCAGGTCATCCAGCTCCTGTCCGGATACCAGGGCAAGGAGGCGGTCGCCGTCGGCGGCGAGGCCCAGCAGAGCCAGCAGGCGGGCTCCACGGTCCTCGACCAGTTCGGCCGCAACCTCACCCAGGCCGCGCGCGACGGCAAGCTCGACCCCGTCATCGGGCGCGAGAAGGAGATCGAGCGCGTGATGCAGATCCTGTCGCGCCGCTCCAAGAACAACCCCGTCCTCATCGGCGAGCCCGGCGTCGGCAAGACCGCCGTCGTCGAGGGCCTGGCGCAGGCCATCGTCAAGGGCGACGTCCCGGAGACGCTGAAGGACAAGCAGCTCTACACGCTCGACCTCGGCTCGCTCATCGCCGGGTCCCGCTACCGCGGCGACTTCGAGGAGCGCCTCAAGAAGGTCACCAAGGAGATCCGCACCCGCGGCGACATCATCACCTTCATCGACGAGATCCACACGCTCGTCGGCGCGGGTGCCGCCGAGGGCGCGATCGACGCGGCCAGCATCCTCAAGCCGCTCCTCGCGCGCGGCGAGCTGCAGACCATCGGCGCCACCACGCTCGACGAGTACCGCAAGCACTTCGAGAAGGACGCGGCCCTCGAGCGCCGCTTCCAGCCGATCCAGGTGCAGGAGCCCTCGCTGCCGCACACGATCAACATCCTCAAGGGCCTGCGCGACAAGTACGAGGCGTTCCACAAGGTGTCCATCACCGACGGCGCCATCGTCTCGGCCGCGAACCTCGCCGACCGCTACATCGCCGATCGGTTCCTGCCGGACAAGGCCATCGACCTGATCGACGAGGCCGGCGCCCGCCTGCGCCTCTCGATCCTGTCGGCCCCGCCGGAGCTCCGCGAGTTCGACGAGCGCATCTCCACGGTCCGCGTGGCCAAGGAGACCGCCATCGAGGACCAGGACTTCGAGAAGGCCGCGAGCCTGCGCGACGAGGAGAAGAACCTCCTCGGCGAGCGCCTCCGCCTCGAGAAGCAGTGGCGCTCGGGCGACGTCCGCACCACGGCCGAGGTCGACGAGGGCCTGATCGCCGAGGTGCTGGCGCAGGCCACCGGCATCCCCGTGTTCAAGCTCACGGAGGAGGAGTCCTCGCGGCTCGTCTTCATGGAGAAGGCCCTGCACCAGCGGGTCATCGGCCAGGAGGAGGCCATCTCGGCCCTGTCCAAGACCATCCGTCGCACGCGCGCCGGCCTCAAGGACCCGCGCCGACCCTCGGGATCGTTCATCTTCGCCGGCCCCACGGGCGTCGGCAAGACGGAGCTCGCGAAGGCCCTGGCCGAGTTCCTCTTCGACGACGAGGACGCCCTCATCTCGCTCGACATGAGCGAGTACGGCGAGAAGCACACCGTGAGCCGCCTCTTCGGCGCCCCTCCCGGATTCGTCGGCTTCGAGGAGGGCGGCCAGCTCACCGAGAAGGTGCGCCGCAAGCCGTTCTCCGTGGTGCTCTTCGACGAGATCGAGAAGGCCCACCCGGACATCTTCAACTCGCTCCTCCAGATCCTGGAGGAGGGACGCCTGACGGATGGCCAGGGCCGCGTGGTCGACTTCAAGAACACGGTCATCATCATGACCACCAACCTCGGCACCAAGGACATCACGGGCGCCCCGGTCGGGTTCCAGGTCGAGAACAACGCCGCGAACTCCTACGAGCGCATGAAGGGCAAGGTCAGCGAGGAGCTGAAGAAGAACTTCAAGCCCGAGTTCCTCAACCGCGTGGACGACACCATCGTGTTCCCGCAGCTGTCGAAGCCCGAGCTGCTCCAGATCGTCGACCTTTTCGTGAAGCGCCTGTCGGACCGCATGATGGACCGCGACCTCACGATCACGCTCGAGACCGCCGCGAAGGAGCGCCTCATCGAGGTCGGCTTCGACCCGTCGCTCGGCGCCCGGCCCCTGCGCCGTGCCGTCCAGCACGAGATCGAGGACCGCCTGTCGGAGCGCATCCTCCAGGGCGAGCTCAACGCGGGCGACCACGTGCACGTGGACTACGTGGACGGCCAGTTCACGTTCGTCACCACGCAGCGCGAGGGTCTCCCGGTCGCGGCCGGCATCGGCACCGGATCCGGCACGCCGGACCTCGCGATCACCAGCGACTGACACCCGCACGACCCCGACGGCCCGTCGTCCCCGAGAGGGGGCGGCGGGCCGTCGCCGTGTCCGGGGCTGCGCGTGCCCTGCGGCCGCTGTCGCGCTCGCGTGTGTCGGGCCAGGATGGACTTCGGGCGGAACCGCCCCACGAAGGAGATGCTCGCCGATGAGAATTGCCGTCACCGGAGGCTCGGGGAAGCTCGGCCGCCACGTCGTGGCCGACCTGCGCGCCCACGGACACGAAGTCACCAACATCGACCAGGTGGGGGAGCGCGGATCCGGCTACGTCCGCGTCGACACCACCGACTACGGGCAGGTGGTGGACGCGCTCTTCGGCGTCCAGGACCTGCACGACGGGTTCGACGCCGTCGTGCACCTCGCCGCGATCCCGGCCCCCGCGATCCTGAGCGACGTGGCCACGTTCCACAACAACATGCTCACGAGCTTCAACGTCTTCCAGGCCGCGCGCCGGGCGGGCATCACGAAGGTGGTCTACGCGTCCAGCGAGACCGTGCTCGGCCTGCCGTTCGACGTGCCGCCGCCGTACATCCCCGTCGACGAGGAGTACCCGGCGCAGCCGAACAGCACCTACTCGCTCGTGAAGCACCTCGAGGAGCAGATGGCCATCGAGCTGTGCCGCTGGGATCCGGAGCTGCAGGTCACCGCGCTCCGCTTCTCCAACGTCATGGACGTGGACGACTACGACGAGTTCCCGGGCTTCGACGACGACGCGCTCGCCCGCAAGTGGAACCTGTGGGGCTACATCGACGGCCGCGACGGAGCCCAGGCGGTCCGCAAGGCGCTCGAGCACGACGGGACCGGCTTCGACCGCTTCATCATCGCGAACGCCGACACCGTGATGAGCCGCTCCTCCGCGGAGCTCGCCGCCGAGGTCTTCCCCGGCGTCGAGGTCACGAAGGAGCTGGGCGAGCACGAGACGCTGCTGTCCATCGACAAGGCCCGCCGGATCCTCGGCTACGAGCCCGAGCACACCTGGCGCGACCACGCCCCGGCCACCACGGGCGACGACCCGGTCGCGGGGCACCCCTCATGAGGTACGTCAAGCTCGGGAGCACGGGCACCGAGGTCTCCGCCATCGCGCTCGGCTGCATGAGCTACGGCGAGCCGACGCGCGGCAACCACGCGTGGACGCTCTCCGAGGAGGACTCGCGGCCGCTCATCCGCCGCGCGGTCGAGCTCGGGATCACCTTCTTCGACACGGCAAACGTCTACTCCGACGGGTCGAGCGAGGAGATCACCGGCCGCGCCCTGAAGGAGCTCACGAGGCGCGAGGAGGTGGTCATCGCCACCAAGGTGCACGGCGCCATGGGGGAGGGGCCGAACTCGCGCGGGCTGTCGCGGAAGCACATCATGTGGCAGATCGACGAGAGCCTCCGCCGGCTCGGGACGGACTACGTCGACCTGTACCAGATCCACCGCTTCGACCCGGCGACGCCGCTCGAGGAGACGCTCGAGGCGCTCGACGACCTCGTGCGCGCCGGCAAGGTGCGCTACCTCGGCGCCTCGTCGATGGACGCGTGGCGGTTCTCGAAGGCGCTGCACCTCCAGCGGGAGCAGGGCTGGGCGCGGTTCGTCACGATGCAGGACCACTACAACCTCGTCAACCGCGAGGAGGAGCGCGAGATGCTGCCCCTCTGCGCCGACGAGGGGGTCGGATCCCTGCCGTGGAGCCCGCTCGCCCGCGGCCGCCTCACCCGCGACTGGGACGCGACGACCGACCGGAGCGCGACCGACGAGTTCGGGAAGACGCTCTACGCCGCGCAGGAGGACTCCGACCGTCGGGTCGCCGCAGCGGTGGCGGAGGTCGCCGAGGCGCGCGGGGTGCCGCGCGCGCTGGTGGCGCTCGCGTGGGTCTCGCGGAACCCCGTCGTCACCGCGCCCATCGTGGGCGGCACGAAGGTGTCGCACATCGAGGACGCGGTCGCGTCGCTCGACCTCGAGCTGACGGACGACGAGGTGTCCCTGCTCGAGGAGCACTACGTGCCGCACGCGGTCGTCGGCTACTAGCCGCGCCGGGGACCGCCCGCGCCCGCCGACTTGCGCGGGCGGCCCCCGTCACCTACTCTGATCGAAGCCACAGACCGCTGGTCGTCGGCGTGCCTCCGCGAGGGGATGCGCCGGACGAAGGTTCACTCAGGTGAAGGCCCGCGCAGGTGATCGAAGCACGATGCAGCGCATGCCCCGAGGGCCTGCGCGACACTCCCGCTCCGGCCTCCTGCGCCGGAGCGTTTTCCATGTGTGCAGCCGGGGGCTGCCAGCACCTCGCACCGCTTCCGCGGTGTCGGGGAACCACGTGATAAGGAGTGCCATGGCGAACAAGGAAGCCTCGGTCGCCGAGCTGGCGGAGAAGTTCCGCAGCTCGAACGCCGTACTGCTCACCGAGTACCGCGGTCTCACCGTTGCCCAGCTCAAGCAGCTGCGGAAGAGCATCAGTGCAGACGCGACCTACGCCGTGGTGAAGAACACGCTGACCAAGATCGCGGCGAACCAGGCGGGGATCTCGTCGTTCGACGACGAGCTCGTCGGCCCGTCCGCGATCGCGTTCGTGCACGGCGACACCGTCGCCGTCGCGAAGGCGCTGCGCACCTTCACCAAGGCCAACCCTCTTCTCGTCGTGAAGGGCGGTTACTTCGACGGCAACCCCCTGACGGCGGACGAGGTGAACAAGCTCGCCGACCTCGAGTCGCGGGAGGTGCTGCTGGGCAAGCTCGCCGGCGCCTTCAAGGCCTCGCTCTTCGGCGCGGCGTACCTGTTCAACGCACCGCTCTCGCAGGCCGTACGCACCGTCGAGGCGCTGCGCGAGAAGCAGGAATCGGCTCAGTAGCACCCCTCGGGTCCCATCCCCGGGGCGCGATGCACTGATCCACCAGACAACACACCAACCCAAGGAGAATCACCATGGCAAAGCTCTCTAACGACGAGCTCATCGAGGCCTTCAAGGAGCTCACGCTCATCGAGCTCAGCGACTTCGTCAAGAAGTTCGAGGAGGTCTTCGAGGTCACCGCCGCGGCGCCCGTCGCCGCCGCCGCCGCCCCCGGCGCCGCTGCCCCCGCGGAGGAGGTCGAGGAGAAGACGTCCTTCGACGTCATCCTCGAGGCCGCCGGCGACAAGAAGATCCAGGTCATCAAGGAGGTGCGCGCCCTCACCAGCCTCGGCCTCGGTGAGGCGAAGGCCCTCGTCGACGGAGCCCCCAAGCCCGTCCTGGAGGGTGCCAACAAGGAGGCCGCCGACAAGGCGAAGGCCCAGCTCGAGGCCGCGGGCGCGACGGTCTCCGTCAAGTAGCTCGCACCACCGCACAGCGCTCAGGGCGCCGATCCCCCCAGGGGGTCGGCGCCCTGCGTCGTTCCCGGACCTGGTGATCGCCCGCTCCGCCCGGGACCCCGCTCGACATATGCATAGCCCAGCTATATGCTGGATCCATGACCTCGACCGATCCCGACCTGCGCGCCCTCCTCGGCGACCTCGTCACGGCCGGCCACCGGCTCACCCGCCTGGCGGCGCACGAGGTCGGCGGCACGAGCTCGCCCGCCGTCTGGCGCACGCTCTCCGTGCTCGTCAGCTGGCCCGGGGGGATGCGCCTCGGCGTGCTCGCCGAGCGCAGCCGCGTCGCGCAGCCCACGACGACCAAGATCGTGCGCTCGCTCGTGGCCCAGGGGTGGATCGCGCAGGTGACGGACCCGTCCGACGCCCGCGCGACGCTCCTCGAGATCACGCCGGCGGGGGAGGCCGCGCTCGACGACTGGCGCGACCGGCTCGCCACCGCCCTCGTGCCGCGCTTCGCCGACCTCCCGGCCGACGACGTGGCCGTGATCGCGCGGGCCGTCGAGCTCGTGCTGGCGCGGGTCGACCGCGCGCCCGCCGACGGCTGACCGCCACCCGCACCGGTCGCCGGCGCACCGGCGGCGCGTCCGCGCGCCGTCACCCATCCATCCGCATCGAATCCAGGAGGCGACACCGCACCCGTGTCCACCCAGCCGCACGCGTCGTTCCGCGACATCTTCCGCCAGCCCCGCTCCGTCTTCGCCGTCGCGTTCGCGTGCGTCATCGCGTTCATGGGCATCGGCCTCGTCGACCCGATCCTCCCCGCCATCGCCGAGAGCCTCGACGCCACCGCGACCGAGACCGAGCTGCTCTTCACGAGCTACCTGCTCGTGACCGGGCTCGCGATGCTCATCACCAGCTGGATCTCCAGCCGCATCGGCGCCAAGCGCACCCTGCTCATCGGCCTGGCGATCATCGTCGTCTTCGCCGCCGCCGCCGGCCTCTCGCAGGACGTGGAGTCGGTCATCGGCTTCCGCGCTGGCTGGGGACTCGGCAACGCGCTCTTCATCTCCACGGCGCTCGCGACCATCGTCGGATCCGCATCCGGCGGCACGGCGTCGGCCATCGTGCTCTACGAGGCGGCGCTCGGCCTCGGCATCGCGGTCGGCCCGCTGCTCGGCGGGCTCCTCGGCAGCTGGAGCTGGCGCGGCCCGTTCTTCGGCACCGCGACCCTGATGGCCGTCGGCTTCCTCGCGATCGCGGCCCTCCTCGGGAAGGACACGGCGCCCCGGTCGCCCATGCGCCTGTCGGCCCCGATCCGCGCGCTCGGCACGCCCGCCCTCGCGGTGCTCGCCGCCGCCGCGCTCTTCTACAACATCGGCTTCTTCGTGCTGCTGGCCTACTCGCCGTTCCCGCTCGGCTTCGACGCCATCGGCCTCGGCCTCACGTTCTTCGGCTGGGGCGTGGGCCTCGCCGTGACGTCCGTGCTCGTCGCGCCCCTGCTCACGCGCAGGATGGCCCGCACCTCCGTCCTCCGGCTCGTGCTGCCGCTCCTCGCCGTGGACCTCGCGGCGGCCGGCCTCGTGGTGCGGTCGGCGGCCGGCCTCGTGGTCTGCATCGTCGTGGGCGGGCTCCTGCTGGGCATCCTCAACACGGTCCTCACGGAGTGCGTGATGGAGGCGACCGACCACCCGCGGAGCGTGGCCTCGTCCGCGTACTCGTCGGTGCGCTTCCTCGGCGGGGCCATCGCGCCGCCCGCCGCGACCGAGCTCGCGCGGATCTTCTCGGACGCGGCGCCGTACTACGCCGCGGCCGGATCCGTGCTCGTCGCCCTCGTGATCGTGGTGGCCGGCCACCGCTGGCTGCGCCGGGTCGACGCCCAGCCCGTCGACGCGCTCGAGGAGGCCCAGGCCGTCACGGCCGGCGACGCCTGACGCCGCCCCGCGGATCCGCCGCGCCCCCGACCCGCCGGCCTACGACGCCGGCGGGCTCGGGGGCGCCGTCGTGCTGCCGCGCGCGGCGAAGTCGACCGGCATGGTGCAGGTGCGCTCGGACGCCCCGGCCGGCGCGAGTCCCTCGAGGACCATGCCCACCGCGGTGCGCCCCTGCTGCCGCGGATGCTGCTCGACGGTCGTGAGCCCGAACAGGGGCGCGAGCGCGTGCCCGTCGATGCCCGCCACGGAGAGGTCTGCCGGCACCGCGATGCCGAGCTGCCGCGCCGCGAGGATCGTGCCGATGGCGATCTCGTCCGAGGCCGCGAACACCGCGGTCGGCCGGGTGCGCGGGTCCGCGAGCAGCCGCATGGCGGAGACGTAGCCGCCCTCGATGGTGAAGTCGGCGGTGGCGAAGCGGGCCTCGAGGCCGCGCGGATCCGCGTCGATCGCCGCCCGGTACCCGGCGAGCCGCTTGGCGTGCACGAAGAACGCCATCTGCGCGTGCAGGTCGCCGCCGAGGTGCACGACGCGCGCGTGCCCGAGGCTCAGCAGGTGCTCCGTCGCGAGCCGGGCCGCGGCCTCGTCGTCGATGCTGAGCGTGCTCATGCCCTCGACGGGCCCGCCGACCCCGACGAGCGGCTTGTCGAGGCATCGGAGCCGCACGACCTCGGCGGCGGTGAGCGCCACGCTCACGGCGATGACGGCGTCCACGCGCTTGCGCACGAGGAAGTACTCGAAGACCTTGCGGCGCTGCTCCGGGTCGTCGGTGAGGCGGTACAGCGTGAGGTCGTAGTCGGCCTCGATCAGCGCCTCCTCGATGCCCTCCAGCAGCTCCGCGAAGAACCACCGGTTGATGAAGGGCAGCACGACCCCCACGTTCTTCGACTGGCCCGTCACGAGGCTCGACGCGTTGGAGGAGACGACGTACCCGATGTCGGCGGCGGCCTGCGCCACGCGGGCGCGCGTGGTGGGGGAGACGTAGCCGCGGCCGCTGAGCGCGCGGGAGGCCGTGGCCTTCGAGACCCCGGCCAGGCGGGCGACGTCGATGATCGCGCTCATCGCCCTCCCTCCATCGGGTCCCGCAGGGACCCGCCGCCTCGCGCGAGAGCGGGAAGCGGTTCCAGGACGGAGGGGGTCGCCCTCCGATGATGGACCATCCCGGCGCCCTCCGCCCAGCTCGGCGAGGGAGAAGTAGACCGTTTCGTTATCGGATGCACCTTGCCGCCACCTGCGAGCTCCCCTACGTTGACCTGTGGAACCGGTTCCCCAAATGGGGGAAAGGGTTCCGGCGACGGCGCCCCACCTGCCGTCGCGCGCACCACGGGAAGGCGGGTCAGCCCGCATCCCTCGATGAAGAGGAGACGCACATGGGCCACGCCCTATTCCGACGTCGCTTCGCGGCACCCCTCGCAGCGGTCGGCATCGCCGGCCTCGCGCTCACGGGCTGCACGGGCGACATCGCCGCCGAGGACAAGGCGGACACCGACTGCACGCCGTACTCGTCGTACGGCACGTTCGACGGAGCCGACGTCAGCATCGGCGGCACGATCCAGGACGACGAGGCCGACCGCCTCGTCGAGTCGTGGAAGGACTTCGAGTCCTGCACGGGCATCACCGTGAACTACCAGGGCACCAAGGAGTTCGAGGCGCAGATCGCCGTCCTCGCGGAGGGCGACTCCGCGCCGGACATCGGGATCATCCCGCAGCCGGGCCTCTTCAACGTCCTCGCCTCGAAGGGTTACCTCCAGGCGGCCCCCGCGGCCGTCGAGGAGAACGTCGACAAGGGCTGGTCCACCGACTGGAAGGGCTACGGCACCGTCGACGGCACCTTCTACGGCGCGCCGCTCATGGCGAGCGTCAAGGGCTACGTCTGGTACTCGCCGAGCGAGTTCGAGGAGAAGGGCTACGAGATCCCGAAGTCCACCTCCGAGCTGATGGACCTCACGAAGAAGATCGCGGACGAGGGCGACCACAAGCCCTGGTGCGTCGGCATCGGCTCCGGCGACGCCACCGGCTGGGCCGGCACGGACTGGATCGAGGACTACGTGCTCCGCGAGGCCGGCCCCGACACCTACGACAAGTGGGTCAGCCACGAGATCCCGTTCAACGACCCCGCGATCGCGAAGGCGTTCGACGACGTCGGCGAGATCATCAAGAACCCCGACTACGTCAACGGCGGCCTCGGCGACGTCTCGTCGATCATCTCCACGGAGTTCGGCGACGCCGGCCTCCCGATCCTCGACGGCACGTGCTCGCTGCACCACCAGGCCTCGTTCTACGAGGGCTTCTGGAAGAAGGCCGACGGCACCGACGCGAAGGTCTCGCCCGACGGCGACGTCTACGCGTTCCTCCTGCCGCCCACGGCCGAGGGCGACTCCACCGCCGTCACCGGCGGCGGCGAGCTCGTCGGCGCCTTCAAGACGAGCGACGAGATCACCGCGGTGCTCTCCTACCTCTCGAGCGACACCTGGGCGAACAACCGCGTGAAGCTGGGCGGCGTCATCAGCGCGAACAAGGGGCTCGACCCCGCGAACGCGTCGAGCGACATCCTGAAGCAGAGCATCGAGATCCTCCAGGACCCGAACGCCACGTTCCGGTTCGACGGCTCGGACCTCATGCCCGGCGCGGTCGGCACCGACTCCTTCTGGAAGGGCATCGTCGGCTGGCTGAGCGGCGACTCGACCCAGAAGACGGTCGACGCCATCGAGTCGAGCTGGCCCGCGTCCTGATCGACCGCCGGTCCTGACCGACCGGCACCCGGCATCCGTGCCGGACCAGCGGGGCCGCCGCACGCGCGGCGGCCCCGCTCCGCATCCCTCCGACCCGAAGGGCGAGACGTCCATGACGACCGCTGACCTGATCGGCAAGATCCTCCAGGTGGTGGCGGCGCTGGCCGTCTTCGCGCTGGTGATCGGGCTGATCCTCTTCCTCATCGACAAGGCGCCGAAGCGCGGGCGCGACTGGATCCAGCTCGGCGCCTTCGTGCTGCCGGCGCTGATCCTCCTGGCCGTCGGCCTCATCTACCCCGCCTTCCGCACGACGCTCCTCGCCTTCCGCGACAACAGCGGCGAGTGGGCGGGGTTCGACAACTTCGTCTGGATGTTCACCCAGCCGTCCGCGCTGCGCACGCTGCTGAACACGGTCATCTGGGTGATCTTCGTCCCGCTGCTGTCGACGGCGATCGGCCTCGCGTACGCCGTGTTCATCGACAAGTCGCGCGGCGAGAAGTACTTCAAGGCCCTGGTCTTCATGCCGATGGCCATCTCGTTCGTCGGCGCCGGCATCATCTGGCGCTTCGTCTACGACTACAAGTCGGGCGAGCGCGAGCAGATCGGCCTGCTCAACCAGATCCTCGTCTGGCTCGGGCAGGAGCCCGTGCAATGGCTGCAGACCTCGCCCATCAACACGGCGCTCCTCATCATCGTGATGATCTGGATCCAGACCGGCTTCGCCATGGTCGTGCTCTCCGCGAGCATCAAGGGCGTGCCGACCGAGCAGATCGAGGCCGCGCAGCTCGACGGCACCAACGCGTGGGAGCGGTTCCTCAACGTGACGCTGCCGGGCATCCGCGGGTCGCTCGTCGTCGTCGTGACCACCATCTCCATCGCCACGCTCAAGGTGTTCGACATCGTCCGCACCATGACCGCGGGCAACTTCGACACGAGCGTCATCGCCAACGAGATGTACACGCAGGCGTTCCGCGCCGGCGAGCAGGGCCGCGGCTCCGCGCTCGCGATCGTGCTGTTCCTCATGGTCCTGCCGATCGTCATCTACAACGTCCGCGTCATGAGCAAGCAGAGGGAGATCCGATGAGCGTCGCACCCGCCGACCTGCCCGTCGCCGACCGGGGGACCCGCCGCGGCGCCATCGAGCAGGCGGCCTCCGTCGGCGCGAAGAGCCGTCGCGTGAAGAACCGGCTCACGTCGCGCCGCGCGACGGTGGCCGCGCTGATCATCGCCGTGCTCTGGACGCTGCCCACCTTCGGCCTGTTCATCTCGTCGTTCCGCCCGGCCGGGCTCATCCAGACCACCGGCTGGTGGACCATCTTCCAGAACCCGGGCTTCACGCTCGACAACTACCAGGACGTGCTGCTCTCGACCTCGCAGTCGTCGCCGCAGCTCGGCTCGTACTTCGTGAACTCGCTCGCCATCGCGATCCCCGCGACGCTGTTCCCTCTCGTCATCGCGTCGATGGCGGCGTACGCCTTCGCGTGGATCAAGTTCAAGGGCTCGAACTTCCTGTTCGTGCTGATCTTCGCGCTGCAGATCGTGCCGCTGCAGATGGCGCTCATCCCGCTTCTGCAGATGTTCACCCGGACGCTCCGCCCGCTGCAGGAGGCCGTGCACGGCGTGATCCCGCTCATCCCCGAGCAGGGCTACCTGCCGGTGTGGGTGGCGCACACGATCTTCGCCCTGCCGCTCGCGATCTTCCTGCTGCACAACTTCATCTCGGAGATCCCGGGCGAGGTCATCGAGGCGGCGCGGGTCGACGGCGCGAGCCACGGCCAGGTGTTCTTCCGCATCGTGCTGCCGCTGGCGCTGCCGGCCATCGCGTCCTTCGCGATCTTCCAGTTCCTGTGGGTCTGGAACGACCTGCTGGTGGCGCTCATCTTCTCCGGCGGCACCCCCGACGTCGCGCCGCTCACGCAGCGCCTCGCGGAGCTCACGGGGACGCGCGGGCAGGACTGGCAGCGGCTCACGGCGGCGGCGTTCGTCTCGCTCATCGTGCCGCTCATCGTGTTCTTCAGCCTGCAGCGCTACTTCGTGCGGGGACTGCTCGCGGGGTCCACGAAGGGCTGATCCCCGGCCCGTCGACACCGGCCCGGTCGTCCGCTCGCGCGGGTGGCCGGGCCGTCGTCGTCCGCGCGCTGCCGCGTGGTCGGGGGAGATCCCCCACGGGCGTAAAATCGCCGGAATGACGAGGATGGGCGACATCGCCGCGGGCGGCGGGATGCGCGGAGGCGGCGGACGCCGCGGGCGGGTGAGCGCGGCCGACGCCGAGGCCCAGCGCCGGGCCAACGCCGAGGCGCCGCGCGTCGAGAACCTGCTGGGCCGGATCGCGGAGCTGTTCCGCCCGCACCGGCGCGCGCTGGTCCTCACCATCGCCCTCGTGCTCGTCGGCGCCGGCCTCACGGTGGTGCCGCCGCTCCTCACGCAGCAGGCGTTCGACCGCGGGCTGTTCCCGCCCACCGGCGGACCCGACATCCCCGTGCTGGTCGAGCTCGTCGCGATCATGATCGCCATCTGGGTCGCGGGCGCGGGCCTCGGCGTGTGGCAGACGTACCTCACGGCCACGGTCGGCAACCGGGTCATGGGATCCATGCGCGTCGACCTGTTCCGCCACCTGCAGAGCATGGAGCTCGGCTTCTTCACCCGCACCAAGACGGGCGTGATCCAGTCGCGCCTGCAGAACGACGTGGGCGGCGTCGCGGCGGTCCTCACCAACACCGTCTCCAGCGTGCTCGGCAACACCGTGACCGTGATCGCGGCCCTCGTCGCCATGCTCGTGCTCAACTGGCAGCTGACCCTCGTGGCCGTCGTGCTCATGCCGGTGCTCGTGGTGGCGCAGCGCCGCGTCGGGCAGGTGCGGGCGCGGATCGCCTCGAAGACGCAGGAGTCGCTGTCGGACATGACGGCCATCACGCAGGAGACGCTGTCGGTCTCCGGCATCCTGCTGTCGAAGAGCTTCAACCGGCAGGCCGCGGAGACCGAGCGCTACGAGGCCGAGAACCGCACGCAGATCCGGCTGCAGGTGAGCCAGCAGATGAGCGGGCAGTGGTTCTTCGCGCTCGTGCAGATCTTCCTGTCGATCATCCCGGCCATCGTCTACGTGGTCGCGGGCTTCCTCATCACGGGCGGCGTCGACGTCACCGCCGGCACGATCGTCGCGTTCACCACGGTGCAGGCGCGCCTCATGTGGCCCCTCATCGGCCTGATGCGCGTGGCGCTCGACCTGCAGACCTCCGGCGCGCTCTTCGCCCGGATCTTCGAGTACCTCGACCTGGAGCCCGCCATCCGCGACCGGCACGACGCGCGCGCCGTCGCGGCCGGCCCGGCGCTCGGCCGGGTGGCGTTCGACGACGTGCGCTTCTCGTACCCGGACACCCGGCCCGGCGACAGGCCCACGCTCGACGGCATGTCCTTCGCCATCGAGCCCGGGCAGTTCGCGGCGTTCGTCGGCCCCTCGGGCGCGGGCAAGACGACCGTCTCGTACCTGATCCCGCGCTTCCACGACGTGACCGGCGGCCGGGTGCTCTTCGCCGACGAGGACGTGCGGGCCCTCGAGCAGGAGTCGCTGCTGGAGAACATCGGCATCGTGAGCCAGGAGACGTACCTCTTCCACGCGACGATCGGCGACAACCTCCGCTACGCGCGGCCCGACGCCACCCGGGAGCAGATCGAGCAGGCGGCCCGGGCGGCCAACATCCACGGCACGATCGAGTCGTTCCCCGACGGCTACGACACGCTCGTGGGGGAGCGCGGCTACCGGCTCTCGGGCGGCGAGAAGCAGCGCATCGCCATCGCGCGCGTGCTGCTCAAGGACCCGGCCGTGCTGATCCTCGACGAGGCCACCAGCGCGCTCGACGCCATCTCGGAGCGCGTCGTGCAGCAGGCGCTCGACACGGCGTCGCGCGGCCGCACGACCATCGCGATCGCGCACCGGCTGTCGACCGTGGTGGACGCCGACGTGATCTTCGTGGTCGTCGCCGGCCGCATCGTCGAGCAGGGCACGCACCTGGAGCTGCTCGCCCGCGGCGGCGAGTACGCGCGGCTCTACAGCGACCAGCGCACCGCGGCGGCCTGATCCCGCGACCCGCCTGGGTCCCGTCGCGGGACGCCCCGCCGGTGCCGCGGACGACGACCGCCCGCCCGCGAGGCGGACGGGCGGTGCGAGGGGCGGATCGGATCAGGAGCGCGCGTCGAGCAGCTGCTGCATGTAGAGGATCTCCTTGTCCTGGATCATCACCATGCCGTTCGCCAGGTCCGTGACCAGGGGGTTCCTGGACCGGTCGAGGAGGGCCTGCGCCATCTCCACGCCGCCGCGGTGGTGCGCGATCATCAGGGTCAGGAACTTCCGCTCCGCCTCGACTCCCGTGAGGCCCTGCAGCTCCTCCAGGTCGGCCTGCGAGGCGAGGCCCGGCATGGTCGCGCCGGGCGTCATGTCCATGGAGGAGTGGTCCGTCTTCCCGTCGAGGGTCGGCAGCGTCATCCACGTCATGCGCGGCTGCGACGGCGCCTGGTCGAGTCCCCACGAGGTGAGGAACGCGTACATCTGACCCGCCTGCTGGGACTGCGCCTGGGCGATGTCCTGCGCGATGAGCTTGACCTCGGGGTCGTCCGTGCGGTCGATGATCATGAGCGACATCTGCACGGCCTGCTCGTGGTGCACCTGCATGTCGCGCGAGAAGCCGGCCTCCGCGCTGTTCGTGCTGGGCGTGAGCGCCGAGACGGGCGCGGTCACGCGGCCCACGAGGAGCCCGGCGACCACGAGCGCGACCGCGACGATGCCGGCCGCGAGGCCGATGCGGAGGCGTCGCCCGCGGGCGCGTGACTCCTCCCCGTGCGCGACGAGGCCCTGGAGCTCCTCCTCGCGGATGTCGTCGTCCGGGACGTGGTCGACGACGGTGTCGCCGTCGGGACGCGGGTCGAATGCGTCGGAGCCGCGGTCGGCCACGGTCAGGAGACCCGGCCCTCGCCCTCGAGGGCGCCGGTGCACGCGGCACCGGCCTCGGGGGCGTTCGGGCTCTTCCAGTACTTGGCCATGAAGTCCTTGATGCGCTGGTCGTCGACCGAGTCGACCTTGACCTGCGCGCCCCACGCGGACAGCGCGATGGGGGTGTCGAGGCCCTCGTACGGCGACATGGTGACGTAGCCGCCGAACGACTCCGCGTACTTCTGCAGGTTCGACAGGTCGTCGCCGGTGATCTTCGCGGCGTCGTACGTGATCCACACGGCGCCGTGCTCGAGGTCGTGCACCGCGTTCTCGTTGGGCTGCGGCTGGTCGTAGATGCCGCAGTTCAGCCACATGGCGTTGTGCTCGCCGCCGGCGGGCGGGCTCATGCCCTGGTACTTGGCGGCGTAGTCGACGGTGCCCTGCACGTGGGTGCTGGGGAGCGAGTCCCAGGTGCGGAGGCCCTCGATGCTGATGGAGTCGGGATCCTGCTTCGGGGTGCCGCTCGAGACGACCACGCCGATGACGACGGCCACCACGGCGACGGCGGCCACGGATCCCGTGATGATGCCGATGAGGCGGTTGCGGCGCGCCCGGTCCTGCTGCTTCTTGAGCGCCGCCACCTTCTCGGCGCGGCGGGCCTCCCGCTGCTGCTTGACCGTGAGGTCCTTCTGGGCCTGCTTGGCGGTCGGCGGGACGGGCCGTCCGCTCGTGTCGCCGGAGGGCGTGGTGTCGTCGCGTCGCGCCACGGAGGGTCCTTCTCTGCTGGGGGAATGTGCGATCAGGGTACCCGCTCGGCCTGGGCGCGCCCTGCCCGCGCGGGCGGCCGAGCGCCCGTAACACGGCGGACGGGCGCGCCTATGCTGGACGGGCGGGGCCCACCGGACCGCACACCTGACACCGGGAGCACCACCACACGTGAAGTACGCCGACACGATCCTCGACCTCATCGGGAACACCCCGCTCGTGAAGCTCAACAAGGTGGTCGAGGGCATCTCGGCGACCGTGCTGGTGAAGGTCGAGTACCTGAACCCCGGCGGCAGCGCCAAGGACCGCATCGCCACGCGCATCATCGACGCGGCCGAGCGCGACGGGAAGCTGCAGCCGGGCGGCACGATCGTCGAGCCGACCTCGGGCAACACGGGCGTGGGCCTCGCGCTCGTCGCCCAGCAGCGCGGCTACCGCTGCGTCTTCGTGCTGCCGGACAAGGTCGGCGAGGACAAGCGCAACGTGCTCACGGCGTACGGCGCCGAGATCGTGGTGACGCCCACCTCGGTCTCGCCCGACCACCCCGACTCCTACTACTCGGTGAGCGACCGGCTCGCGCGCGAGATCCCCGGCGCCTTCAAGCCCGACCAGTACTCCAACCCGAACGGGCCGCTCAGCCACTACGAGACCACGGGCCCCGAGATCTGGCGCGACACCGAGGGCGAGATCACGCACTTCGTCGCGGGCGTCGGCACCGGCGGCACCATCAGCGGCGTCGGCCGCTACCTCAAGGAGGTGTCGGAGGGGCGCGTGCGCATCGTCGGCGCCGACCCCGAGGGCTCGGTCTACTCCGGCGGCACCGGCCGCCCGTACCTCGTCGAGGGCGTGGGCGAGGACTTCTGGCCGGCGGCCTACGACCCCGACGTCGTCGACGAGGTCATCGCCTCGAGCGACCAGGAGTCGTTCGACATGACCCTCCGGCTCGCCCGCGAGGAGGGGCTGCTCGTCGGCGGGTCCAGCGGCATGGCCGTCGTCTCCGCGCTGAAGGCCGCGCGGCACCTGGGACCGGACGACGTGATGGTGGTCCTCCTGCCGGACGGCGGCCGCGGCTACCTCGGCAAGATCTTCAACGAGAAGTGGATGCAGTCGTACGGCTTCGCCCGCGTCAACGGCCAGCGCACGGTCGCCGACGTCATGAGCGCCAAGACCGGCAGCCTCCCCGACCTCGTGCACGCGCACCCGAGCGACACCATCCGCGACGCGATCCGGATCATGACCGAGTACGACGTCTCGCAGCTGCCCGTCCTCTCGGCCGAGCCGCCCGTCGTCATGGGCGAGGTCGCCGGCGCGGTCGACGAGCGCAGCCTGCTCGAGCTCGTCTTCAGCGGCCGTGCGCAGCTCACCGACCGCGTCGGCGCGTTCACGGGCGCGGCCTTCGACCTCATCGGCGTGAACGAGACCGTGCCCGAGGCGTGGAGCGCGCTCGGATCCGCGGACGCGCTCATGGTGAGCGACGGCGGCAAGCCCGTCGGCGTCCTCACCCGGCACGACCTCCTCACCTACCTCACCGACTGATCCGCGGGCACGGCCCCGGCACACCTCCGACCACAGAGACGAGCACCGTGAGCGACAAGCACGACTTCGACACCCGCGCCATCCACGCCGGCCAGGACCCGGATCCCACCACGGGCGCGGTCATCCCGCCCCTGTACCTCACGAGCACTTTCGTGCAGGACGGCATCGGCGGGCTCCGCGGCGGCTACGAGTACGCGCGCAGCGCCAACCCCACCCGCACCGGGCTGCAGGAGCTGCTCGCCTCGCTCGAGCGCGGGAAGCACGCCTTCTCGTTCGCGTCCGGGCTGGCCGCCGAGGACACGCTCCTCCGCGCGATCACCCGGCCGGGCGACCGCATCGTCCTCAGCGACGACGTGTACGGCGGCACCTACCGCCTGCTCACGCGCGTGCTCGGCGACTGGGGGATCGTCGTCGAGACGGTCGACATGAGCGACCTCGCCGCGGTCGAGCGGGTCCTCGGATCCGGCCCCGCCAAGGTCCTCTGGGTGGAGACCCCGAGCAACCCGCTGATGAAGATCAGCGACATCCGCGCGCTCGCCGACCTCGGCCACGCCGCCGGCGCCACGGTCGTCGTCGACAACACCTTCGCCTCGCCCTACCTCCAGCAGCCGCTGACGCTCGGCGCCGACGTGGTCGTGCACTCCACCACGAAGTACCTCGGCGGGCACTCCGACGTGCTCGGCGGCGCCGTGATCCTCGACGACGACGCGCTCGCCGAGAAGGTCGGCTTCCTGCAGTTCGCGGTCGGCGCCGTCTCGGGCCCGATGGACGCCTGGCTCACCACGCGCGGCATCAAGACGCTCGCCGTGCGCGTCGAGCGCCACTCCTCGAACGCCGAGGAGATCGCGTCCTTCCTCCAGCAGCACCCCGACGTCACGGCCGTGCACTACCCCGGGCTCCCGGAGCACCCGGGCCACGACATCGCCAAGGCGCAGATGTCCGGCTTCGGCGGCATGATCTCGTTCCAGGTGCGCGGGGGAGCGAAGGCCGCCCGCCGCGTGGTCGAGGGCACGCGCGTCTTCCAGCTCGCCGAGTCGCTCGGCGGCGTGGAGTCGCTCATCAGCTACCCGTCCGAGATGACGCACGCGTCCGTGAAGGGCACCCCGCTCGAGGTCCCGGACGACCTGGTGCGCCTGTCGGTCGGCATCGAGTCGGTCGAGGACCTCGTCGTCGACCTCGAGCGCGCGCTCGGCAAGGCGCTCAAGCAGGGCAAGCACTAGCGGGGAGCGGTGCGGCGCGCGTCGGCGCCGCACCGTCCCGACGCGGATCAGGGCAGCAGCAGCCGCACGGCCTCGTCGACGCTGACCCCGCGGTCGCGCGCGTGGGCGCTGAGGCGGGCCATGGCGTCGCGGTCGAGCGCGATCGTGAGGGTGGTGTCGCCGGGCTCCGGCGCGACCTCCTCGTCGAACGCGTCGAAGTCGAACAGGCCCGGCTGCGCGGGCGCCTCGGCCTCGACGGCCTCCGCCCGGGCGATCACGGGGTCGGCCGCGAGCTCGGCGTCGGCCTCGACGGCCGCGGTCTCCTCGGTGGCCTCCGCCGCGGACCCGCCCGTCTCGTGCCCCTCCCAGCCCGGTCCCCCGGGGATCGGGCTGCGGCTCTGGAACGCCGTCGCCACGGCGCGCGCCCGCACGTCCGCCGCCTCGTTGAGCGGGTGGTTCGCGTGCCCCTTGACCCACTCGAAGCGGTAGCGCCGGCCCTGGATCTCCGCGTCGATCTCCTTCAGCAGCTCCACGTTGAGCACCGGCTTGCCGTCGCCCTTGCGCCAGCCCTTGCGCTTCCAGCCGGGCATCCACTTGGTGACCGAGTTGATGACGTACTGGCTGTCGCAGAGCACGAGCAGGTCGTCGTCGAGGTGCGCGGTGGCGCGGAACAGCTCGAGCACCGCCTTCAGCTCGCCCTGGTTGTTCGTGGCGTGCGCCCACCCGCCCGCGGCCCAGTGCTCGTCGTCGACGTACCAGGCCCAGCCGGCGGGCCCCGGGTTGCCGAGCGCGGATCCGTCTGCCGCGGCGGTGATCGTCACAGGTGGTGCCTCTCGTCGGGTGGAGGACCAGTCTGCCGCAGCCGGCGCGGCCCCCGCGCACGCCCTCCCGGGTCGCCGGATCCCCCAGCCGTCCCCGTGTGACTGTCACATGTGACAATGTGACACCTGCGCCGCGCGGCGCGACCGGGGCCGGGCCCCGCACTAGGACGGGGTCGATGATGACGACGGAGACGCCACGGGGGAGGGCCCCCAGCATCCGCGACGTCGCGCGCCTCGCGGGCGTCTCGCACCAGACCGTCTCCCGCGTCCTCAACGACTCGCCCTCGCTCCGCGCCGAGACCCGCCAGCGCGTGCTCGACGTGATGGAGCAGGTGCAGTACCGGCCGAACCGCGCGGCCCGGGCGCTCGTCACTAGCCGCTCGCGCACCATCGGGGTCCTCACCTCGCAGAGCTCGCAGTACGGGCCCGCGTCCTCCATCGCCGCCATCGAGGCCGCGGCCCGCGAGGCCGGCTACCTCGTCACGACCACGAACCTCGCGTCCTCCGACGGGGCCGCGATCCAGGTCGCGCTCGGGCACCTGGTGGACCAGGCCGTCGAGGGCCTCGTGGTCGTCGCGCCGCAGGTGCGCGTGCGCGAGGCGCTCGCGAGCATGTCGCTCGACGTGCCCTACGTGACCATGCAGAGCGACGGCCGCGGCGACGCCCACGACCTGTCGGTCGACCAGATGGCCGGCGCGCGCCTCGCCACCCGGCACCTCCTCGACCTCGGCCACCGCGACATCTACCACCTGGCCGGCCCGCAGGACTGGATCGAGGCGGAGGCCCGGATGCGCGGCTTCCTCGACGCCATGTCCGCCGCCGAGGTCCCCACGACGGCGCCCATCCTCGGCGACTGGACCGCGGAGTTCGGGTTCTACGCGGGCCGCGAGATGCTGCGGCTCCGCGACTTCACCGCGATCTTCTCGAGCAACGACCAGATGGCCCTCGGCCTCATCCACGCCGTGCGCGACGCGGGCCTCGACGTGCCGCGCGACGTGAGCATCGTCGGCTTCGACGACATCCCGGAGGCCGCCCACTTCTGGCCGCCGCTCACCACGGTGCGGCAGGACTTCGCCGAGGTCGGCCGGCGCTCGGTGGCGCTCCTGCTCGACGGCATGGACGGCACGGGGGAGCGGTACCGGGGCACGATCGAGCCGGAGCTCATCGTCCGCGCGTCCACCGGTCCGCCCACGAGCTGACCGCCCCGCGCGCCCTCCCCCGCCTCGGCGACCCCACTTCGAGGGGTCAGCGCCTCTCGGCTTGACAGGGCGATCCCGCGGATGTGTAGAGTGACATCCGCCGATGTGACCGTTCACATCCCACGCGATCCCCCCGGGTCGCATGCATCAGACGAAGGAGTCGATCCCGTGCCCAGCGCCCCCGTGAGCACCGAGCCCCAGGCCGCCCAGCCCGGATCGGACGCCGAGCAGCAGTACGTCATCGGGGTCGACTACGGCACCCTCTCCGGCCGTGCCGTCGTGGTGCGCGTCTCGGACGGCGTCGAGCTCGGCTCCGGCGTCCTCGACTACCCGCACGCGGTCATGGACGACACGCTCGCCGCCAGCGGCGCGCAGCTCCCGCCCGAGTGGGCCCTGCAGGTCCCGAGCGACTACGTCGAGGTGCTCAAGCAGGCCGTGCCCGCCGCCATCCGCGAGGCCGGCATCGACCCCGCGCAGGTCATCGGCATCGGCACCGACTTCACCGCGTGCACCATGGTCCCCACGACGGGCGACGGCACGCCGCTCAACGAGGTCGACGGCTACGCCGACCGGCCCCACGCGTACGTCAAGCTCTGGAAGCACCACGCCGCGCAGTCGCACGCCGACCGCATCAACGCGCTGGCCGAGGAGCGCGGCGAGAAGTGGCTGGCCCGCTACGGCGGCCTCATCTCCAGCGAGTGGGAGTTCGCCAAGGGCCTCCAGCTGCTCGAGGAGGACCCCGAGCTGTACGGCCTCATGGAGCACTGGGTCGAGGCGGCCGACTGGATCGTCTGGCAGCTCACCGGCAGCTACGTCCGCAACGCCTGCACCGCCGGCTACAAGGGCATCCTGCAGGATGGCGAGTACCCGACCCGCGAGTTCCTCGCGGCGCTCAACCCCGACTTCGCCTCCTTCGCGGAGGACAAGGTCGCGCACGAGATCGGCCAGCTCGGAGCCGCCGCCGGCACGCTCTCCGCCGAGGCCGCCGCGTGGACGGGCCTCCCCGAGGGCATCGCCGTCGCGGTCGGCAACGTCGACGCGCACGTCACGGCGCCGGTCGCCCGTGCCGTCGAGCCCGGCCAGATGGTCGCGATCATGGGCACGAGCACCTGCCACGTCATGAACAGCGACGTGCTCACCGAGGTCCCCGGCATGTGCGGCGTCGTCGACGGCGGCATCGTCTCCGGGCTCTACGGCTACGAGGCCGGCCAGTCCGGCGTCGGCGACATCTTCGCCTGGTACGTCAAGAACCAGGTGCCCGCGCGCTACGCCGAGGAGGCCGCGGCCGCCGGCAAGAGCGTCCACCAGCACCTCACCGACCTCGCGGCCGACCAGCCCGTCGGCGGACACGGCCTCGTCGCGCTCGACTGGCACTCCGGCAACCGCTCGGTGCTCGTCGACCACGAGCTGTCGGGCCTCGTCATCGGCACCACGCTCACGACGCGCACCGAGGAGGTCTACCGGGCGCTGCTCGAGGCCACCGCGTTCGGCACCCGCAAGATCGTCGAGACGTTCGCCGCGTCGGGCGTCCCCGTCACCGAGTTCATCGTCGCCGGCGGCCTCCTGAAGAACGCGTTCCTCATGCAGGCGTACAGCGACATCCTGCGCCTCCCCATCTCGGTCATCACGAGCGAGCAGGGCCCGGCGCTCGGCTCGGCCATCCACGCCGCCGTCGCCGCGGGGGCCTACCCGGACGTGCGCGTCGCGGGCGACGCCATGGGCAAGGTCGAGCGCGGGAGGTACCAGCCGAGCGAGGAGCGCGCGCTCGCCTACGACCGCCTCTACGAGGAGTACTCCACGCTGCACGACCACTTCGGACGCGGCGCCAACGACGTCATGAAGCGCCTCAAGTCGCTGAAGAGGGAGGCCCGCGCGTGAGCGGCTTCGCCCCCGAGATCGAGGTCGCGGTCGCCCGCGTCCGCTCCGAGGTCTCCCGCCTCCACGGCGAGCTCGTGCGGTACGGCCTCGTGGTCTGGACCGGCGGCAACGTCTCCGGCCGCGTCCCCGGCGCCGACCTGTTCGTCATCAAGCCGTCCGGCGTCTCCTACGACGACCTGAGCCCCGAGAACATGATCCTCTGCGACCTCGACGGCAACGTGATCCCGGACACCCCCGGCTCGCGCAACGCCCCGTCGAGCGACACGGCGGCGCACGCGTACGTCTACCGCAACATGCCCGAGGTGGGCGGCGTGGTCCACACGCACTCCACCTACGCGGTGGCGTGGGCGGCCCGGCGCGAGCCCATCCCGTGCGTCATCACCGCGATGGCCGACGAGTTCGGCGGGGAGATCCCCGTCGGCCCGTTCGCCATCATCGGCGACGACTCCATCGGCCGCGGCATCGTCGAGACGCTCACCGGGCACCGCTCGCGCGCCGTCCTCATGGCCGGCCACGGCCCGTTCACCATCGGCAAGGACGCGAAGGACGCCGTGAAGGCGGCCGTCATGGTCGAAGACGTGGCGCGCACCGTGCACATCTCCCGCCAGCTCGGCGAGCCCGCGCCCCTCCCGACCGAGGCCGTCGACTCGCTGTTCGACCGCTACCAGAACGTCTACGGACAAGCACCCCAAGGAGCCCTGAAGTGACCCGCATCACCACGTCCCTCGACCACTACGAGGTCTGGTTCCTCACGGGCAGCCAGAACCTCTACGGCGAGGAGACGCTGCAGCAGGTCGCCGAGCAGTCGCAGGAGATCGCGCGCCAGCTCGAGGAGGCGTCGGACGTGCCCGTCCGCGTCGTCTGGAAGCCCGTCCTCAAGGACTCCGACAGCATCCGCCGCATGGCCCTCGAGGCCAACGCGAGCGACCGCACCATCGGGCTCATCGCGTGGATGCACACGTTCAGCCCCGCGAAGATGTGGATCCAGGGCCTCGACGCCCTGCAGAAGCCCTTCCTGCACCTGCACACCCAGGCCAACGTCGCGCTCCCGTGGAGCACCATCGACATGGACTTCATGAACCTCAACCAGGCCGCGCACGGCGACCGGGAGTTCGGCTACATCCAGTCGCGCCTCGGCGTCACCCGCAAGACGGTCGTCGGCCACGTGAGCACGGAGGCCGTCCGCCAGGGCATCGCCACGTGGATGCGCGCGGCCGCCGGCTGGGCCGCCGTGCACGAGCTGAAGGTCGCCCGCTTCGGCGACAACATGCGCAACGTCGCGGTCACCGAGGGCGACAAGACGGAGGCCGAGCTCAAGTTCGGCGTCTCGGTCAACACCTGGGGCGTCAACGACCTCGTCGAGCGCGTGGACGCGGCGACCGACGCCGAGATCGACGCGCTGGTCGACGAGTACGAGACCCTCTACGACATCCAGCCCGAGCTGCGGCGCGGCGGGGAGCGCCACGAGTCGCTGCGCTACGGCGCCGCGATCGAGGTGGGCCTCCGCTCCTTCCTCGAGGAGGGCGGCTTCGGCGCCTTCACCACGAGCTTCGAGGACCTCGGCGGCCTCCGCCAGCTCCCCGGCCTCGCGGTGCAGCGCCTCATGGCCGAGGGCTACGGCTTCGGCGCCGAGGGCGACTGGAAGACGGCCGTGCTGATCCGCGCGGCGAAGGTCATGGGCGCGGGCCTCCCCGGTGGCGCGAGCCTCATGGAGGACTACACGTACCACCTCGTCCCCGGCGAGGAGAAGATCCTGGGCGCGCACATGCTCGAGATCTGCCCGACGCTCACCACGGGCCGTCCGAGCCTCGAGATCCACCCGCTCGGCATCGGGGGCCGCGAGGACCCCGTGCGCCTCGTCTTCGACACCGACCCCGGCCCCGCCGTCGTCGTCGCCATGTCGGACATGCGCGACCGCTTCCGCATCGTCGCGAACGTCGTGGAGGTCGTGCCGCTCGACGAGCCGCTCCCGAACCTGCCCGTCGCCCGCGCCGTGTGGAAGCCCGCGCCGGACCTCGCGACGAGCGCCGCGGCCTGGCTCACCGCCGGGGCCGCCCACCACACGGTCATGAGCACGCAGGTCGGCGTCGAGGTCTTCGAGGACTTCGCCGAGATCGCGCGCACCGAGCTCCTCGTCATCGACGAGGACACGACCCTCAAGGGTTTCACCAAGGAAGTCCGCTGGAACCAGGCGTACCACCGCCTGGCCCAGGGCCTGTAACACCCACACCAGGGGTGCGGACCCGGCGCAGATGCCGGATGCGCGTCTCACAGCAGCAGTACGAAAGGACACGACCGTGAAGATGAAGAAGGTCCTCGTCGGCATCGCCGCCACGAGCATCGCCCTCTCGCTCGCCGCATGCTCCGGCGGCGGCGGAGGCCGCGGCGGCAGCGCCGGCGGCACCGAGGACAACAAGGGCGCCCTCGTCGGCGTCGCCATGCCCACCAAGACGAGCGAGCGCTGGGTCGACGACGGCAACAACGTCAACGAGCAGCTCACCAAGCTCGGCTACAAGGTCGACCTGCAGTACGCGAACGACAAGGTGCAGGACCAGATCTCGCAGATCGAGACCATGCTCAACAAGGGCGCCAAGGCGCTCATCGTCGCGTCGATCGACGGCACCGCGCTGACCCAGGTCCTCAAGACCGCGGCCGACGACGGCGTCAAGGTCATCGCGTACGACCGCCTCATCAACGGCACCGAGAACGTCGACTACTACACGACGTTCGACAACCAGCAGGTCGGCGTGCTGCAGGGCAACTCGCTCCTGCAGGGCATGGGCCTCGTCGACGCCGACGGCAAGCCGACCGGCAGCACCGAGAAGAAGACCATCGAGATCTTCGCGGGCAGCCCGGACGACAACAACGCGCAGTTCTTCTACGACGGCGCGATGAGCGTCCTGAAGCCCTTCCTCGACTCCGGCCAGGTCACCATCGGCTCCGGCCAGAAGGACTTCAGCCAGGTCGCGATCCAGCAGTGGAAGCAGGAGGGCGCGCAGGCTCGCATGGAGAACCTGCTCTCCGGCAACTACGGCGGCGGCAAGGTCCTGGACGGCGTCCTCTCGCCGTACGACGGCCTCTCGCGCGGCATCATCCAGGCGCTCGGCTCGACCAGCCCCATGCCGATCATCACCGGCCAGGACGGCGAGAAGGCGTCCGACAAGCTGATCCTCGACGGCGTCCAGTACTCGACGATCTTCAAGGACACGCGCCTGCTCGGCAAGGAGGCCGTCACGATGGTCGACGACCTGCTCACCGGCGGGACCCCCGACGCGCCCGACACCTACAACAACAAGGTGAAGGACGTCGCCACGAAGCAGTTCGCCCCCGTGACCGTGACGAAGGACAACCTCGTCGAGGTCATCGTGGACAGCGGCTACTACACGCAGGACGAGATCGACAAGGGCGAGTAGCCCACCCGCGCCGCTCCGGCGGCGCACCGGCCGGTCGACGCTCGCGTCGACCGGCCCCCACCGGGTCGGGCCGGGCCGGCCCCCCCGCCGGCCCGCCACCGGGTGGCGCCGCGCGCGCCGCCCCGCACCACCGCCGGGAACCCGGCACCACCATCCACACAAGTGAGGCAGGCCATGGCCAACCACATTCTCGAGATGCGCGGCATCACCAAGACGTTCCCCGGCGTCAAGGCGCTGCAGGACGTCACCCTCGAGGTCACGCGCGGCACGTGCCACGCGATCTGCGGCGAGAACGGCGCGGGCAAGTCGACCCTGATGAAGGTCCTCTCGGGCGTCTACCCGGCCGGTTCCTACGACGGCGACATCGTGCTCGAGGACAAGGTCGTCAAGTTCTCCAGCATCCGCGACAGCGAGAAGTCGGGCGTGGTGATCATCCACCAGGAGCTCGCGCTGAGCCCCTTCCTCTCCATCGCGGAGAACATCTTCCTCGGCAACGAGATCTCCAAGGGCGGCTTCATCGACTGGAACGCCACCAACGTCGAGGCCGCCAAGCTCCTCGCCCGCGTCGGGCTGAGCGACAACCCGGCCACCAAGATCGCCGACATCGGCGTGGGCAAGCAGCAGCTCGTGGAGATCGCGAAGGCGCTCTCCAAGGAGGTGAAGCTCCTCATCCTCGACGAGCCCACCGCCGCGCTCAACGACGAGGACTCCGCCCACCTGCTCGACCTGATCAAGCACCTCAAGGGCCAGGGCATCACGAGCATCATCATCAGCCACAAGCTGAACGAGATCAAGGCGATCGCCGACGCCGTCACGATCATCCGCGACGGCAAGACCATCGAGACCCTCGACCTCGGGCGCGACTCCATCAGCGAGGAGCGCATCATCAAGGGCATGGTGGGCCGCGACCTGCAGAGCCGCTACCCCGACCGCACCCCGGACATCGGCGAGGAGGTGCTGCGCATCGAGGACTGGACGGTCCACCACCCGCAGGAGCACTCCCGCGTCGTCGTCGACCACGCCAACCTCAACGTCCGCGCGGGCGAGGTCGTCGGCATCGCCGGCCTCATGGGCGCGGGCCGCACGGAGCTCGCGATGAGCGTCTTCGGCCGCTCCTACGGCGCCAACATCTCCGGCAAGCTCTACAAGCGCGGCACGGAGATCACGGCGCGCACGGTGGGCGAGGCGATCAAGAACGGCCTCGCGTACGCCACCGAGGACCGCAAGCACTACGGCCTCAACCTCATCGACGACATCAAGCGCAACGTCTCCGGCGCCGCGCTCGAGAAGCTGTCGAAGGCGGGCTGGGTCGACGCGAACCGGGAGTACGTGGTGGCCGACGGCTACCGCACGTCCATGAACATCAAGGCGCCGAGCGTCGGGTCCATCACCGGGAAGCTCTCCGGCGGGAACCAGCAGAAGGTCGTCCTCTCGAAGTGGATGTTCTCCGACCCCGACGTGCTCATCCTCGACGAGCCCACCCGCGGCATCGACGTGGGCGCCAAGTACGAGATCTACACGATCATCAACGCGCTCGCCGCGCAGGGGAAGGCGGTCATCGTCATCTCCAGCGAGCTCCCCGAGCTGCTCGGCATCTGCGACCGGATCTACGCCCTCTCCGCCGGGCGCATCACGGGCCAGCTGCCGATCTCCGAGGCGACCCCCGAGAGCCTCATGACCTACATGACCAAGGAAAAGGAATAGTCAGCATGTCCAGTCTCAGCAATGTGGCGGGTTTCCTCGTCAGCCGCCTCAGGCAGATCGGCATCTTCATCGCGCTGATCGCGATCGTGGTGCTGTTCCAGATCCTCACGAACGGGACGCTCCTCGAGCCCCGCAACGTCACGAGCATCGTCGTCCAGAACGCCTACATCCTGATCCTCGCGATCGGCATGGTGATGATCATCATCGCCGGGCACATCGACCTGTCGGTCGGATCCGTGGTCGCGCTCATCGGCGCCGTATCGGGCGTCTTCGCCGTCAACTGGGGCTGGCCCTGGTGGGCGTCGATCCTCGTGAGCCTCGTCATCGGCGGCCTCATCGGCGCGTGGCAGGGCTTCTGGGTGGCGTACGTCGGCATCCCGGCGTTCATCGTGACCCTGGCGGGCATGCTCACGTTCCGCGGCCTCGCGCAGATCGTGCTGGAGAACCGGCCGATCACGCCGTTCCCGGACGAGTACGTGGCCGTCGGCTCCGGCTTCCTGCCCGACCCCACGAACCGGATGGCGATCCTCGAGCCGATCACCGTGGCGCTCGGCGTCATCGCGGCCCTGTTCCTCGTCCTCTCCGCGGTGCGCGAGCGCCGGGCCCGCGTGAAGCTGAACCTCGAGGACGAGCCGTTCGCCTGGTTCATCACCAAGCTCGCGACCATCGCGGTGCTCGTGCTCGGCATCACCTACCTGCTCGCGAGCTACAACGGCACGCCGATCGTGCTCGTCATCCTCGCGGTGCTCGTGCTCGTCTACACGGCGGTCATGGGCCGCAGCATCTTCGGCCGTCACATCTACGCCCGAGGCGGCAACCTCAACGCGGCGCAGCTGTCCGGCATCAACACGAAGCGCGTGGACTTCCTGCTCTTCGTGAACATGGGCTTCCTCGCCGCCCTCGCCGGCATCGCCTTCACGGCGCGCAGCAACTCGGCGCTCCCCGCGGCCGGCAACGGCTTCGAGCTCGACGCGATCGCCGCGGTGTTCATCGGCGGCGCGGCCGTCACGGGCGGCATCGGAACCGTGACGGGCGCGATGGTCGGTGGTCTGATCATGGGCGTGCTGAACAACGGCATGTCGCTGCTCGGCCTCGGCACGGAGTACCAGCAGCTCATCAAGGGCCTCGTGCTCCTGCTGGCCGTCGCGTTCGACGTGTTCAACAAGAGCCGCGGATCCAAGTCCGCGACCTGATCCACCCGCGTCCCCCGCGCTGACGCGCACGAGGGGCCCGGCATCCGAATGGATGCCGGGCCCCTCTCGTCGTCCGGGCTGTGGTCGCGTCGGGGCGGGCGACGGTCCCCGCGCGTACCCTCGCGTCGCGTCGCCTCGCCGGGCGGTGACGTCGCAGCCGGCCCGAGGGAGCGCATGACGTGAGACGGTTCATCCTGATGTGGGCGGTGTCGGCCGCCGTCGTGACGGCCGTGGTCCTCGCGGTGACCACGTCCGAGCACCAGGCGCCGTGGGGCCCGCTCGCGAGCGCGCTGTTCGTCTCCTCCGCCGGTGCTCTGACGTTCACGATCCGGCGGCGTCGCGAGATCGCCACCCGGAGCGATGCAGCGGACGGCGTCGAGCGGGCCGTCGCCGCCCGGGCCGCGGCCGCGGTGTTCCGCGACCTGCTGGTGATCCTCCCGGCCGCCGTGCTCGTGCTCGTCGCGAGTCCGGCCACGAGCCCCGTGCTCCTCGTGGTGGCCGTCCTGGTGGCGGCCCTCGTGGATGAGGGGGTCCGGCGCGCGTCCGGCCGCCGCGCGACGGAGCGCGGGGGAGGAGCGGGTTGCCGGCTCGCGGAGCACCGGGCGCGCCTCCGCCTCGACGAGGACGAGCTGGCCGCGCGAGTCGGCGTGAGCACGAGAACGATCCGGGCGATCGAGGCCGGGTGGCACCGTCCGCGCGTCGACCTGGCGGTGGCGCTCGCGCGGGAGGTGGATGCGCCGGTCGAGCGGCTCTTCCCGCCGCCCGCCTCACCCGCGTGACGCCTGCCGGGTACGCAGGAGCGGGGACGACGGAAGGGCCCGGCATCCGCGTGGATGCCGGGCCCTTCCGTCGTGCGGGGTGCGGACTCTAGGAGCGCGCGCCCATCAGGTGCTCGAGCGCCAGCTGGTTGAGGCGGACGAAGCCGAAGCCCTTCGCGTCGAAGTACTCGTCGGCCGCGAAGTCCTCGTAGGAGGAGCGGTCGGCGAGGATGTCGTCGTAGGACTCGCCCTCGTTGAGCGTCGGCGTGTAGATCTCGTCCACCTTGGCGGCGGCGAGCGCCTCCTGCACCTCGGGGTCGGCGCGGAAGGCCTGCGCGCGCTCCTTGAGGAGCAGGTACATGCGCATGTTCGCGGCGGCGGAGTCCCACACGCCCGTGATGTCCTCGGTGCGGCTGGGCTTGTAGTCGAAGTGACGGGGGCCGTCGTACGAGCGGCCGCCGCCCACGCCGCCGTTCTCCAGCAGGTCGACGAGCGAGAACGCGTTCTGCAGGTCGCCGTGGCCGAAGACGAGGTCCTGGTCGTACTTGATGCCGCGCTGGCCGTTGAGGTCGATGTGGAAGAGCTTGCCCTGGTACAGCGCCTGCATGATGCCGGCGGTGAAGTTGAGGCCCGCCATCTGCTCGTGGCCGACCTCGGGGTTCACGCCCACGAGCTCGGGACGCTCGAGGGTCTCGATGAAGGCGAGCGCGTGGCCGAGGGTCGGCAGCAGGATGTCGCCGCGGGGCTCGTTGGGCTTCGGCTCGATCGCGAAGCGGATGTCGTAGCCCTTGTCGGTGACGTAGTCGCCGAGGAGGTTGACGGCCTCGCGGTAGCGCTCGAGCGCGCCGCGGACGTCCTTGGCGGAGTCGTACTCGGCGCCCTCGCGGCCGCCCCACATGACGAAGGTCTGCGCGCCGAGCTCGGCGGCGAGGTCGATGTTGCGGAGGACCTTGCGGATCGCGAACCGGCGGACGGCGCGGTCGTTGCTCGTGAAGCCGCCGTCCTTGAAGACGGGCGCGGAGAAGAGGTTGGTGGTGACCATCGGCACGACGACGCCGGTGTCGCTGAGCGCGCCCTTGAGGCGGTCGATCTGCTTCTGGCGCTCGGCGTCGGTGGAGCCGAACGCGAAGAGGTCGTCGTCGTGGAAGGTGAGGCCGTAGGCGCCCAGCTCCGAGATGCGCTCGACGCCCTCGACCACGTCGAGGTCGGAGCGGGTGGGTCCGCCGAAGGGGTCGGCCCCGGTGTATCCGATGGTCCAGAGTCCGAACGAGAACTTGTCCTCGCGGGTGGGGGTGAGCGCCATGGTGTCTCCTGTCAGCGTCGTCGATGATTTGTTGCTAGCTACAACCTAATCGGCGCGGGGCGCCCGCGCAACGCGACACGACGGCCGGGGCGGGTCGGCTGGACGCGTCGTCGGCGTCCCGGCAGGATGGCAGGAGGTCGTCGTCGACCGCGCTCGCGCGCATCCGCCGGCCCGCCCACGCCCCGACGGAGAGGTCCCCCGCCCATGACCGACGCATCGCCCGCCGATCCCGGCGCATCCGCCGCTCCCGCTCCCGCCGCGGCGGCCGGCGCGGCCGACGACCGGGGGACCGGCCTCGACTTCCCGCCCGGGTTCCTGTTCGGGTCCGCGACCGCCGCGTACCAGATCGAGGGGGCCGTCGACGAGGGCGGACGCGGCGACTCCATCTGGGACGTCTTCAGCCGCACGCCCGGGAAGGTGCTCGGCGGCGACACGGGGGACGTGGCCGACGACCACTACCACCGGCTCGAGTCCGACCTCGACCTGATGCAGGAGCTGGGCCTCGAGGCGTACCGCTTCTCGATCGCGTGGCCGCGCATCCAGCCCACCGGCCGCGGCCCCGCGAACCCCGAGGGGCTCGCGTTCTACGGGCGGCTCGTGGACGGGCTCGTCGCGCGCGGGATCACGCCCATCGCGACGCTCTACCACTGGGACCTCCCGCAGGCGCTCGAGGACGAGGGCGGCTGGACGAATCGCGAGACCGCGTACGCCTTCGCCGACTACGCCCGGATCATGGGCCAGGCGCTCGGCGACCGCATCGCCACCTGGACCACCCTCAACGAGCCGTGGTGCTCGGCCTACCTCGGCTACGCGGCCGGCGTGCACGCGCCGGGGCGCACGGACGCGGAGGCGTCGTTCCGGGCGGTGCACCACCTCAACCTCGCGCACGGGCTCGCGGTCGCCGCGCTGAAGGAGGTGGTGCCCGCCGACGCGCGCTTCTCCATCACGCTCAACCTGCACGTGATCCGCGGCGAGGGCGACACCGGCCCCGAGGCCGTGCGCCGCGTCGACGGCGTCGGCAACCGGCTCTTCCTCGACCCGCTGCTGAACGGGACGTACCCGGCCGACGTGCTCGCGGACACCGCGGCGATCACCGACTGGGCGTTCGTGCTCCCGGGCGACGCGGAGCTCATCCGCCAGCCGCTCGACCTCCTCGGCGTCAACTACTACAACACCAGCCGCGTGCGGATGCGCGACGGACGGGCCCCGGCGGGCGGCACCTCGATCCACGGCGACGTCGCCGCCTCGCCGTTCCCGGGGACCGACGACGTCGACTTCCTCGCGCAGCCCGGGCCCTACACGGCGATGGGCTGGAACATCGAGCCGCAGGGCCTCGAGGACCTGCTCGTGGCGCTGCACGAGGAGTTCCCCGGCCTGCCGCTCATGGTCACCGAGAACGGGGCCGCGTTCGACGACGAGGTCACCGTCGAGGACGGCGTGCGCGCCGTGCACGACCCCGAGCGGATCGACTACCTCACGCGCCACTTCGCCGCGGCCCACCGCGCCATGGCCCGCGGCGTCGACCTCCGCGGCTACCAGGTGTGGTCGCTGCTCGACAACTTCGAGTGGGCCTTCGGGTACTCGAAGCGGTTCGGGATCGTGCACGTGGACTACGCCACGCAGGAGCGGACGCCGAAGGACAGCGCCCTCTGGTACGCGCGGCTGATCGCCGACCGGCGCATCCCGGCGGCCGACGCGCGTCCCGAGCGGGACGTGCGACCGGCCTCGTGAGCGCGCCCCTGCCGGGCGCCGACGAGCGCGTGACGCTGGCCCCGGGCATCGTGATGCGGCCCGCGCGCCTCGGCGACGCCGCGGCGCTCGCCGAGGCCTACCGGGAGAACCGCGAGCACCTCCGCCCGTTCGAGCCCGCCCGCACCGACGCGTTCTTCACGGCGGCGGGACAGCGCGCCCAGCTGGCGGGCCGGGTGGCGGAGCGGGCGGCCGGATCCGGCCTGCCGTACCTCGTCGTGGAGGGCGACCGGGTCGTCGGCCGCTGCGACCTCTTCGCCGTGAAGCGCGGGGCCGCCCAGAGCGCGAGCCTCGGCTACTGGATCCACCGCGAGCGGCAGGGCGCGGGCCTCGCGACGGCCGCCGCCGAGCAGGCCGTGCGCATCGCCCGGGCCGCCGGGCTGCACCGGTTGGAGGCGTCGACGCTCGTCGGCAACGTCGGCTCGGAGCACGTGCTGCGCCGCGCGGGGTTCCAGGCGATCGGGGTGGCGGTCGCGTACCTCCGGATCGACGGGACGTGGAGCGACCACACGCTCTGGCAGCGGGTGGTCGACGGCGCGCGCTGATCGGGCCGGCCGTGTCGGGCCGTGGCCGGCCCGGGGCGGGCCGTGCGTGCAGGCCGGCCCGTGCCGGGCGCGCGGGGTCAGGCGTCGAGCAGCAGGTCCGTCATGCTCCGCAGGCGCGCCTGCGCGCTGGAGTCGGCGCCGCTGCGGTCCACCACGACGTCGTGCACGGTCGCGGCGACGCGGAGGAGGTCGGGCAGGATCGCGCGGCCCCGCTCGGTGAGGGCGATGAGCAGGCGGCGCTCGTCCGCCTGGTCGCGCTGGCGGGTGATGTAGCCGAGCAGCTCCAGGCGCTTGAACAGCGGCGACAGCGTGCCCGGCGTGAGCTGCACGGCCTCGCTGAGCTCACCCGCGCGACGGGGGTCCTCCTCGTGGAGGGCCAGCATGACGAGGTACTGCGGATGCGTGAGGTGGAAGGGCTTGAGGAGCGGCCTGTAGAGCGAGATCACCGCTCGGGACGCCGCGGCGAGCAGCAGTCCCATGTCGCGGTCGAGCAGCGCTCCGTCGTGGTCCGTCATGTGTCCTCCTGGCCGCCCGCGGGAGCTCGTCCCCCGACGGCCTGATCCCCTCGGACGCTACTCCGGTCGTGGAGGCGCGACCCAGCGGGTCGGTGCACGCACAGCGCGCACGGAGGGTGACGTCATCAGGGGGTGCCCGGCGGCACCCAGCCCTGCGCGACCTGGTGCTCCCGCACCGCGGCGACGGCCCGGTCCGCGTCGACCGGGACCGCGTCCCAGAGGATGCCGGAGGAGTCGAGCCACCGGAGCGCGAGCATGGTGTCGGCCAGGTCCTCCACGTACATGGACACGAGCCTGCCGTGCGAGCGGATGGCGTCGCCGTGCAGGCTCCAGCCGAAGTACGCCGACAGGTAGCGGGCCTGCTCCGAGTGGCTGCGCTGCAGGTGGCGGTTGGGCCGCTCCGTGGATCCGCCCGAGGCCTGGACCTCGTCCTGCATCTCGTCGCCCGGCTCGTCCGGCATGCGCTCTCGTCCCTCATGTCGTGGTGCCGCCGGCGGGCGCCGGAGGCAGACCCGTCGAACACTACGGACACCCTCCGACATCGCGCCAGGAGCGGGGCTCGCGCGGGGCCTCGCGCGTGCCCCGCGGCGACCGGCCGGATCAGGCGCGCCGGAGCTCCCAGTCGCCCACGCGGAGCCGGGCGAGCGCGTCGACGGCGGCGCGCACCGCGGTGGATCCGAGGCCGCCGGGCGCGGTGACCGCGTGCGTCGTGCGCTCGCCGACCCCGGAGATCCGCCGCCGCACGACGCCGCGGGGGAGGGGCGCCGTCGCGAGCGCGAGCGAGGGCAGCAGCGCGACGCCGAGCCCCGCGTGCACCATGCCCACGGCGGCGGCCGCGTTGTCGGTCTCGAACGACGTCGCGGGCGCGAAGCCGCTGCGGGCGCACGCGCTCACGAGGTGCCGGCGGCAGCGCACGCAGCCGGCGATCCACCTGTCGTCGGCGAGGTCGCGGAGCGCGAGCGGACCGCGGTGCCGGAGGGCGCGCGCCTCGGGCAGCACGGCCCACAGCGTCTCGCGCCAGAGCGGGCGCGTCTCGAGGCCGTCGAGCGCGTCGGCCGCGGGATCGTCCGGGTCGTCCGGGTAGGCGAAGGTCACGGCGACGTCGGCCTCGCGCGCCCGCACCGCCTGGACGGCCTCGGGCGGCTCGGCCTCGAGGTAGCCGAAGGAGAGGCCGGGGTGCGCGGCGGCGAGCCCGCCGAGGAGCCGCGGCACGACCGTCGAGGAGGCGGAGGGGAAGGCGGCGACGCGCACGGTGCCGGCGCGCAGCCCCCGCAGGTCGTCGAGCTCGTCGGCGGCCCGGTCCATCGCGTGCACGACGGTCGCGGCGTGCCGGGCGAGGACGCGCCCCGCCTCGGTGAGGACGACGCCGCGGCCGGAGCGCGCCGTGACCGCCGTGCCGATGCGGGCCTCCAGGCGCCGGAGCGTCTGCGAGAGGGCGGGCTGGCTCACGCCGAGGGACGCGGCGGCGGCGGTCACGGATCCGCGGACCGCGAGCGCGTGCACCGCCTGCAGGGACGCCGAGTCGAGGTCGCGGCCGGTGGGCGGGGCATCCGTCATGCGCGGAGCATAACCCGTGCTTATGCGTCACATGCCGTCGGGGGGCTTGCTCGGGGGAGGCGCGGTCGTCACGCTGGACGCATGCCGACCGCCACCCCCGTCCCCGCCGCGGCTCCCGCGTCCGCCGCGACCCCTGGCCCCGCGGACCACCGCGACCTGTTCGAGGCGGGCCCCGGCTACCTCTCCGCGTGCACGATGGGCCTGCCCACCCGGGAGACCGTCGCGCGGCTCCGCGACGACCTCACGCAGTGGTCGGCCGGCGGATCCACCGCGCACGGCTACGGCGGCGTCGTCGAGGGCGTGCGCGCGTCGTACGCGGGGCTCGTGGGCGTCGACGTCGGATCCGTCGCCATCGGCTCGCAGACCGCCTCCTTCGTGAGCGTGCTCGCGGCCGCCGTGCCCGCGGGCGCCGAGGTGCTGTGCGTCGCGGGGGACTTCAGCTCCCTCACCTACCCCTTCGTCGTCGCCGAGGCGCGCGGGGTCACCGTGCGGCACGTGCCGCTCGAGGAGCTGGCCGGGGAGATCGGGCCGCGCACGCACCTCGTGGCCTTCTCGCTCGTGCAGTCCGCGGACGGCCGGGTCGCCGACGTGGCCGCGATCCGCGAGGCCGCGCGCATCCACGACGCCTTCACGCTGTGCGACACCACGCAGGCGGCCGGCGCCATGCCGGTCGACGCGAGCCTCTTCGACGCCACCGCCTGCCACGCCTACAAGTGGCTCTGCGCGCCCCGCGGCGCCGCGTTCCTCACGCTGTCCGACCGCTACCGCCGCACCCTCATGCCCGTGCAGGCCAACTGGTACGCGGGCGCCGACGTGTGGGCCTCCTGCTACGGACCGGCCATGGCGCTCGCCGACGACGCGCGGGCCTTCGACGTGTCGCCCGCGTTCGGCGCCTGGGTCGGCGCGGCCCCGGCGATCGCCCTCTTCGCGCGCCTCGACCTCGACGCCGTGCACCGGCGGAACGCGGGGCTCGGCGACCTCGTGAGTGCGGGCCTCGGCATCGAGCAGCGCGGCCAGGCGATCGTGACCTGGCCGGACGCGGACGGCGCGGACCTCGCCCGGCTCGGCGCCGCGGGGATCGTCGCCTCGGGTCGCGCGGGCCGGGCGCGCATCGCCTTCCACCTCTGGAACGACGAGGACGACGTCGAGCGGGTGGTCCGGGCGCTGCGCCGCTGACGGGAGGCGGGCCGGGAGCGGCTGGCGGCCGCCGGAGCGGGGAGCTGCACGCGGGAGCAGTGCGCGGGCGGCGGGCCACGGGTGCGCTCGCCACGGGAGCGGGAACGCAATTCTTCCAGCTGGGAATAAGCCGAGCGGGCGCCCGTTGGACCTCCAGGCGGTCCTCGCCGCACGCCCCCGTCCTCGGCGCCCCGCGCCCCCTCTCCTCCCGAAGGAACGCCCCGTGTCGTCTGCCGCCATCCATCCCGGCGACGCGCTCTCCCGCCGCGAGCGCATCGTCTACATCATCGTGCTGGGCGCCCTCGTCGGCCTCGGGCCCTTCACGATCGACCTCTACCTGCCGGCGTTCCCGGTGCTCAAGGACGAGTTCGGCGTCACCGACGCGGCGATCCAGCTGACCCTGACCGGCACGACCGTGGGCTTCGCGCTCGGCCAGCTCGTGGTCGGGCCGTGGAGCGACCGGGTCGGACGCCGCCTGCCGCTCATCGTCGCCTCGATCGGCCACATCCTCGCGTCGCTCGGCGCGGCGCTGTCCACCGACGTCTCGATGCTGCTCGTCTTCCGCGTGCTCCAGGGCGCGGGCGCCGCGGCCGGCGCCGTCGTCGCCATGGCCATGGTGCGCGACCTCTTCGGCGGCCGCCCGCTCGTCCGGATGCTGTCGCGCCTCGCGCTCGTGACCGGGCTCGCGCCGATCCTCGCGCCCGTCATCGGCTCGCAGCTGCTGCGCATCGTCGACTGGCGCGGGGTCTTCTACGCGCTCGCCGCCTACGGGATCGCCGTCGTGGTCGCCGTGGTGTTCCTCATCGTCGAGACGCTGCCGCGCGAGGACCTCGTGGTCGAGGAGAAGGGCGCGCTGCTCCGCCGCTACCGGAACGTGCTCAAGGACCGCGTGTTCGTCGGCGTCGCGATCATCGGCGGGATGCAGTTCGCGGGCCTCTTCTCGTACCTCTCGAGCTCGTCGTTCCTGTTCCAGGACGTGTACGGGTTCGACGCGCAGCAGTTCGGCATCCTCTTCGGCGTCAACTCGCTCGGCATCGTGATCGGCAACCAGGTGGCGGCGCGCATGACGAAGCGCGTGGGGCCGCAGTGGATCCTCGCGGGCGTGGTCGTGGTGCAGTTCGTCTCGAGCGCCCTCATCGTGCTGCTCGGCACCTTCACCGACGCGGGGCTCCTCGGCACGCTCATCCCGCTGTTCTTCTTCATCCTCGCCTGCGGCTTCGGCTTCCCCTGCGTGCAGGTGCTGGGGCTCGTCAACCACGGCCACGAGGCGGGCACGGCGGCGTCGCTCCTCGGCGCGGTGAACTTCGGCCTGGCCGGCGCGATCTCGCCCATCGTCGGCGTGCTCGGCATCACGTCGGGCGTGCCCATGGCGTCGGTGATGGGCGCGTGCGCGGTCGTCTCCATCCTCTCGATGTGGCTCATCGTGCAGCCGCGGACGGTGCCGGCGCTCACCAACTGAGGCCCGGGCGCCCGCGGGAGCGCTGGGTAGGGTGAGGCCATGAGGACCGCCCCCGACCCGGCCCGCGACCCGGCCCGTCTCCGGGGGATCGACGGCGCCGCCCGCGACGCATCCCGCCTCCGGGGGATCGACGCCGCCCGCGGCCTCGCCGTGCTCGGGATGATGGCCGCGCACGTCGCCGTGCCGCGGACGCTCGCGCTCGACGACCCCGCGTCGTGGCTGGCGATCGCGGACGGGCGCTCCTCCATCCTCTTCGCGACGCTCGCGGGCGTGTCCATCGCGCTCATGTCGGGGCGCGACCGCCCGGTCGACGGGGCCGACCTCGCGCGGGTGCGGCTGCGGATCCTCGTGCGCGCCGTGTGCCTGTTCCTCCTCGGCGGGCTGCTGGCCGCGCTGCAGACCTACGTCGCCGTGATCCTCGAGGTGTACGCGGTGCTCTTCGTCGCGCTGCTGCCTCTCCTGCGCTGGCGCGCGTCCCGTCTGCTCGCGCTCGCCGCGGGCGCGGCCGTCGCGCTGCCGGTGGCGACGACGGCGCTGGCCATCCACTTCGACGCGTCCCTCATGCGGCCGGACCCGTTCGTGATCCTCCTCGTCACCGGGCACTACCCTGCGCTCACCTGGGTGGCGTTCGCGATCGCGGGGCTCGGGATCGGGCGGCTGGCCCTCGGGTCCGCGCGCGTGCAGCTGCTGCTCGTCACGGTCGGCGCGGGCCTCGCCGTGCTGGCGTACGGCGGGTCGGCGCTCCTCGAGGCCGCGCTCCCGGCGCCGCCGCCCGGGTGGGAGTTCATCCTCTCCACGCTGCCGCACGAGGGGTCGCCCTTCGAGGTCGTGGGATCCGGCGGGGTCGCGATCGCGGTCGTCGGCCTCGGCCTGCGGGTCGCCGCCCTCCTGCCGGCGGCCCTCGTGCCGCTGGAGGCGGTGGGGCAGCTCGCGCTCACCGTCTACGCGGTGCACATCGTGGTCATCGACCTCGTCGCGCCCGACGGCGACCTCATCGCGGACGACGGCGCGTACCTGGCGTTCGTCGTCGTGACGCTCGCGCTCTGCCTGCTCTGGACCCGGATACTCGGCCGCGGCCCCTTCGAGCGCGCGCTCGGCGCGGTGGCCCGCCGGACGTCCGACGCCGTAGGGCGGACGGCACCCGCCGCGGACCGCGCCACCACGCCGGCGGAGCGCGACCCGGCCGTCTAGGAGCCGGAGGCCCGGAGCGCGCGGGCGGCGCCGCCCAGCCGCACGAGGGCGTCGACGCGCTCCCGACGCGCGGGGTCCCCCGCGTCCCACGCCGCCGACAGCGCGCACCAGGCCTCCGCCCACGCGAGCACGTCGTCCAGGTCGCGGCCCGTCTCCTCCGCGACGACGGCGGTCCGGCGCGCGCGCCGCCCGGGCTGCAGCGCGATCGCGAGCGTCGGGTTGCAGAGGACGTTCGCGGTGTCGAAGCCGGGATCCCCGCGGAGGGCCTTCGGGTCGATGGCGCGCCAGGCGTCGTCGGCGTCCCGGTCCGTGCCGTCGGCCGCGACGCCGTCCTCGTCGAGGCGCAGCACGTTCCCGTGGTGCACGTCGCCGTGCAGCACCGCGTCCGCCGCGGATCCGTCGAGCAGCTCGCGCAGCACGTCGCGCCCCCGGTCGAGCGCGCGGGGGAGCGGACGCTCGGGCTCGAGGAGCTCGCGAGCCCACGTCCGGAGCGGCACGGCCTCGGCGCGCACCGCGTCGGGCACGGGCGCGGCGTGGAGGCGCACGGCGGCCCGCGCGAGGATCCGGGTGGCCCGGTCGTCGCGCGCGTCGGCATCCGGTCCGTCGGCCGACGCCTCGCGCGCCAGCAGCCCGGGATCCGCGGCCCGCGCCATCAGCACGGCGCCCCGGTCGTCCGACGCGTGCACGCGCACCGCGTCCTGGCCGGCCCACGCGGCGAGGAGCCGGCCCCCGCGCCGCTCCTCCTCCACGAGGGGAACCTTGAGCATCAGCGGCGCGCCGTCGCGGCGGACGGGCGCGAGGACGCTGCTCCGGGTGACGGCGACCGGGCCGTCCGGATCCAGCGCCCAGCGCTCCCGGTACGGCGCGAGCGCGCGCTCCCCGGCGTCGGTCACAGCCGCAGCGCGACGGGCACGCCCGTGAGCGCCATGATCCCGACCACCGCGCCGATGACGACGAGCCCGAGCAGCACGAGCACCCCCGCGGCGGCGAGCCGCGACCGCTCGTACCAGGGCAGGATCCCGCGCCGCGTCGCGCGCAGCTGCGCCATGGTGAGCACGGTGGTCTGCTCGAGGAGGGGCCGGTCGAGCTCGGCGGCCATCTCGCGCATCGTGCGGAGGTCGTGCACGCGCCCATCGAGGCGGAGCAGGAGCCGTCCGTCCGCGTCGAGCGCGAACAGGCGCGGCTGCGTGTCGAGGGTCAGGCCCTGGTAGACGTGCACCACCACGACGTGGTGCACGTCGCTGCCGCGCACGCTGGTACGGCGCCCGAGGAAGCGCGCCTCGACGTCGCCGGACGCGGGGTCGACGCTCACGTAGGACGACTGGTAGAGGATCCCGAGCACGGCGCCGACCAGCGCGACGACGCCCACCCCCACGAGCACGGCGGCGGCGTTGCCCGACGGGACGGCGAGCACGAGGAGCGCGGCGCCGAGCGGCACCACGAGCGCGAGGGTCGCGAGGCCGAGCTGCCGGAGCAGGGCAGGGCGCGGCCGGATGACCGTGAGGGAGCGCTCGCCCTCGTCCGTCCCGCGGTGCTGCACGTCGCCTCCGGTCCTGGTCCGACGCCGTCCCCGCGTCCGTCGCCCCGTGCTCGCGGCCTCGCGGCGGCGGGCGGCCGCGGATGCGCGGACGGGGAGACGGCCCCAGCCTAGGCGCGCGGGCCCGAGCCGGTCGTGGGCGCTATGGGGGACACGCGCGGCGCCCCGGGGTACACGGCGCGGGAAGCGCGGGCGGGGAGGGGCCGGGAGGCACGGGCGGGGCCGTGCGCCGGGCGGGACGACGAGAGCCCCGCCGGACGGATCCGGGCGGGGCTCTCGAGCATCTGGCGGAGGATAGGGGATTCGAACCCCTGAGGGCTTTCACCCAACACGCTTTCCAAGCGTGCGCCATAGGCCACTAGGCGAATCCTCCATGACGCGTGCCGCAGGCGTCAGGAACGTCGCGGCACCCGTCGATACTACCTGCCCGCGAGCAGGGTCGATGCACCCGGGGTGTCGAGGAGCCCGGCGAGGGCCCGACGCGAGGGCGCGCCGAGCTTCGCGCGCGCCTGGTAGAGGTGCGACTCCACCGTGCGCACCGACAGGAACAGGCGCCCCGCGATCTCCCGGTTGCTGAGCCCCTGCGCCGCCAGCACCCCGATCTCGAGCTCGCGCCGGGTGAGCATGCTCACGTCGAGCACGGGCGCGGCGGCGGTCGCGGACGCCGCGGGGGCGCCGCGGTCGATGCGCGACTGGATCCGGCCGAGCGCGGCGCGGGCATGGGTCAGCGCGGGCGCGTCGTCGGCGAGCATCCGCACCAGGTCCTCGCACGCCACCCGGGCCTGGAGGGCGAGGCCGGACGCCTCGAGCGTGCGCACGCCCTGCTCGAGGAGCGCCGCGTCGCCCGTCCGGGACCCCTCGACGACCTCGGCCATGCCGTGCAGGGCGGGCACGTCGGTGCGGTCGCGCACGCGGCGGGCGCCCTCGACGAGGCGCGGGTCCTCGGACCCCAGCGTCCAGGCGCGGAAGAGCATGCCCGCGCGGAGCGCGTGGGCCTCGCCGCTCAGGTCGCCCATGTCGAGGAGCAGCGTCGCCGCCTCCTCGGGCCGGCCGCGGCCCGCGAGGATCTCGACCCGCACGCCCTCCGCGAGCATCCGCTGGTACGGGTAGCGCGGATCCGCCCGGTGCGCGATGTCCGTGGCGATGCGCTCGGCCTCGTCGGTGCGGCCGCGGAGCGCGAGCACGCGGGCGCGCTGCATGCCGATCCAGAGCCGCCACGTGCCGATGTCGGGGCCGATGAGGCGGTCGTCGGCGAGGGTCAGCTCCGCCTCCGCGCGGTCGAGCCGCCCGAGGTCGAGGGCCACGCCGCCCGTGATGGCACCGAGGACGGGGATGAACCACTGCGCGTCCTGCGCGATGGCCGACTCGACCCACGCGTCGAGCTCGCGCTCGAGGTCCGGCAGGTCGAGGCGGCAGAGCCGGCGGCTGAAGGCGCTCGCCGAGAGGAGCTCCAGTCGGGCCTCCTCGAGCAGGATGTCGTCGTAGGTGCCGCGCCGGTCCTCCCGATCGGAGACGAGGGCGAGCCCCGCGTCGATGGCCTCCCCGAGCTCGGCGCCGCGCCCCAGGTGCCCGAGCGCGAGCACCACGGCCCGGTGCGCGCGGAGGCGCACGAGCGTGCTCGAGGCGAGCTCGGCGGCGGCGCGGCCCTGCGCGAGCGCGCCCTCCCAGTCCATGAGGCCGAGGGCCATGGCGGCGGCGATGGACTCGGCCTGGGCGCGCACGTCCGCGGCGACGCCGGGATCCGCGCGCGCGGCCTCGAGGATCGCGCGCATCCGGTCGGTGCCCGGCAGGACGGCGTGCGTGGCGACGATCCGCACGTGCAGCAGCTCGACGCCCTCGCGCGCGGTCAGCCCCTCGACGGACACCGCGTCGAGGACCTCGACGGCGCGGGCCGGGTTGCCGAGCACGGTGAGGGCGCGGGAGGTCTCGCACGCGGCGTAGGCGACGGATCCGCCCTCGGCCGCGATCTCCGCGAAGGCCAGCGCGTCGTGGGTCATGCCCACGTCGTTGGCGAGGCGCGCGGCGACGAGGTGCACGGCCGCGAGGGTCGCGGGGCCGAAGCGCGCGACGGCGGCGTCCCGCTCCTCGTCGGACAGCGTGCGGGCGATGAGGAGGCTCTCCTTCGGGCTGAGCGGGACGCCGTGCGCCGCCTCCTGGAGCAGCATCCGCACGACGCGGCGGGTCAGCGCGTCGACGGCGTCGGGGTCGGTGCGGGCGAGCGCCGCCTCCGCCTCGAGCAGGTCGGCGCGGAGGATCATGTCGCCCTGCGTCTGCACGCGGGCGAGGCCGCGCGCGCGGAGGACCCGGAGGACCGTCTCGCCGAACAGACGCGCGGCGCGCTGGTACGGCGCGCCGTCGAGGCGGGCCAGGAGCACGAGCGTCGCGCGCTCGTCGTCGCCGAGCGGCGCGACCCGCGAGGAGACGAGCTCGAGGATGCGCGCGCGGGGCGCGTGCGGGCTCGGGAACGCGTAGCCGCTCACGGACCGCGCGGTGGCGCCGGTCTCCAGCGCCTCGAAGGCCAGCTCGCGCACGAGGAACGGGCGGCCGCCGCTGCGGCGCTGGATCTGCACGCGCGTCGCCTGGTCGAGCGCCACGGAGCCGGCGAGCGAGTCGATCATGGCGTCGACCTCGGCCGGGTCGAGGGGCGCGAGGTCGAGGCGCTCGGCGTAGCCGGTGCGCCAGAGGCCCAGGATCTCGTGCGCGGCCTGCGCGGTGCGGACGAGCGGGTCGCCGGCGTCCGAGGATCCGCGGAGCTGGCGCGCGTCGCTGCCGGTGTCGTCGATCGTGACCAGCAGCGTGCAGCGCTCCGACGCGCGCGCCTCCACCAGCGCCTGGCGCATCTCCGGGGAGAGGAGGTGCGCGTCGTCGAGCACGACGACGGGCCGGGCGGCGGGCAGCGGGCGGGGGGCGCGGAGCCCGGGGAGCTGGTCGATGACCCGGCGCAGGACGTCGGCGAGGTCGGGCGTGGAGGCGTGGGCCCGGATCACCGTGAGGCCGTTGCGGGTGAGCGCGTCGGCCACGCGGCCGGCGACGTGGCTGCGGCCGGATCCGACGGCGCCCGTGACGATCGCGCTGGTGCCGGCGGCGAGCCAGCGCTCCAGCGTCTCCAGGTCGCGGGCGCGGCCGGTGGTCCCGGGCGCGGTCGTCTCCCGCCGGGTGCTCGACCGGCTGTAGGTGTGCGTCATCTGCTTCATGTGACCCCCGTCGCGGAAAAGCGGAGCCCGCGCTGCATCCCCCGATGGCGGAGCGGGCCGTGTGACCCCATCTTGCGCGGTTCCCGGCGGTCGGGCCAGGGACACCGGCCCTTACTGATCGATCGGACCGCGGAAATAAGTAGTCCGCACTGTGGGGGACACGATCCGGCGTGCCTAACGTGTTCCACATGTCCGGGCATGGGGATGCTCCGGACGGTGCGCCACGGCGCACGATGCGCGCGACCAGCGGGAGGACGACGGCTTCGGGTGCCGTCGACCCGCGGCGCCGCGCGCGGCACGACCCGGGTGCCTCAGCAAGCCCGGAAGCGGATGACGGCCCCCTCCGGGGAGGAGGGGGCCGTCATCCGGATCCGCGCGGGTCGCGCGCTCGGCGGGTGGCGTTAGTAGCGCAGCCCCGCGATGGCCTCGGCGACGGGCTCCTCGCCCGAGATCGCCTCGAACTGGACGCGGACGCCCGTGCCGTCGATGAGCGCGGTCGCGACGATCTCGGCGACGTCCGCCCGGGGGATGGTGCCGCGGCCGGTGGAGGTGCCCACCTGGATCCGGCCGGTGCCGGTGTCGTCGGTGAGGCCGCCGGGGCGCACGATGGTCCAGTCGATGTCGCGCGCCCGGAGGTCGGCGTCCGCCTCGGACTTCGCGCGCTGGTAGATCTCGTAGGTGTCGTCGCTGTCGGGGTCGAAGCCGTCGACGGCCATGGCGGAGATCATGACGTAGCGGGTGACGCCCGCCCTCTCGGCGGCGTCGGCGAGCAGGATCGCGCCGTCGCGGTCGATGGTGAGCTTGCGCTCGGGTCCCGAGTCGGGTCCGCCGCCCGCTGCGAAGACCACCGCGTCGGCGCCCTGGAGCGCCTCGGCGACCTGGTCCACGTCGCTCTTCTCCAGATCCAGCACGAGCGCCTCGGCGCCCGCGGCGGCGAGGTCGGACGCGTGGTCCGGGTTGCGGACGATGCCGACGGGCTGGTGGCCCGCATCGGCGAGGCGTCGTTCGAGCAGTCGGGCGATCTGGCCGTGTCCTCCGGCGATGACTATGCGCATGCCCTCCACGCTACGCGCGGATCGTGACCGGCTCCTGGGCGGGCGGCGCCGAACGGCGGGCGCCCGGCGTCGGGTACACTCGGTGTCGGCTCCTCGCGTGGTGCCATCCAGGTGAACTCCCCCAGGGCGGAGACGCAGCAAGGGCAGCCGGGCTCTGGCAGGTGCGCGAGGGGTCTTCTCCTTTTAACCGTGTTCGTCGTCCCGTCCGGACCCGGCCGCCTGGCAGGCGACGCCCATAGGCTTGCCGCATGGCTCGGAGCATCTACATCACGTCCGCCGAAGGGCACTCGGGCAAGTCGACGGTCGCGCTGGGCGTGCTCGACACCCTGACCCACCAGATCCAGCGGGTGGGCGTGTTCCGGCCCATCGCGCGCTCCATCGTCGAGCGCGACTACGTGCTCGAGGCGCTGCTGTCGCACGACGGCGTCGACCTCGAGTACGACGAGTGCGTCGGCGTCACCTACGACGACGTGCACGCGGATCCCGAGGCCGCCCTCTCGCGCATCGTCGAGCGCTACAAGGCCGTCGAGGCGAAGTGCGACGCGGTCGTCATCGTCGGCAGCGACTACACCGACGTGGGCAGCCCCACCGAGCTGTCCTTCAACGCGCGCATCGCCGCGAACCTCGGCGCGCCCGTGCTGCTCGTGCTCACCGGTCGCCGCACGGACGAGACCGGAGGCCGCAGCCCGGACGAGATGCGCCAGATCGCCGACCTCGCGATCCCCGAGCTCGTCACGGCGCACGCGGGCCTCCTCGGCGTCGTCGTCAACCGCGCCGACCCGGAGGCGCTCGACGCCATCACGGCCGCCATCCCCGCGGCGATCCCCGCCTCCCTCCAGGCGCAGGCGCCGCACGTGCCCGTGTGGGCCATCCCCGAGGACGCGTTCCTCGTCGCGCCGACCGTCGCCGAGCTCCTCGACGCCGTCGACGGCGAGCTCGTCAAGGGCGACCCGGCGCTCCTCAGCCGCGAGGCCCTCGGCGTCGTCGTCTCCGCCATGTCGATGGAGAACGTGCTCGCGCGCCTCACCGAGGGCGCCATCGTCGTGATCCCCGGCGACCGCAGCGAGGTCCTCCTCGGCGTGCTCACGGCCCACGCCTCCGAGACCTTCCCCACGGTCGCGGGCATCGTGCTCAACGGCGGGTTCGCGCTGTCGCCCACCATCGAGACGCTCGTCTCCGGGCTCGACCAGACCCTGCCGATCATCTCCACCGAGCTCGGCACCTACGAGACGGCGAAGCGCATCACGCAGACCCGCGGGCGGCTCTCGCCCGAATCGGCCCGCAAGATGGACACGGCGCTCGCCGCGTTCGAGCAGCACGTCGACACGTCCCGGCTGCTCGAGCTGCTCGACGTCAGCCGCTCCGACGTCGTCACGCCGCTCATGTTCGAGTTCGGCCTCATCGAGCGCGCCAGGAAGGCCGGCAAGCGCATCGTGCTGCCCGAGGGCACCGACGACCGCGTGCTGCGGGCCGCGGGCACGATCCTCAGCCGCGGCATCGCCGACGTCACGATCCTCGGCGAGGAGATCGAGGTCCGCTCGCGCGCCATCGGGCTCGGCATCGACATCGGTCGCGCCACCGTGCTCAGCCCCTTCGACGCCGTGCTCCGCGAGCGGTTCGCGGAGGAGTACGTGAAGCTCCGCGCGCACAAGGGGATGGTGCTCGACATCGCGCGCGAGACCGTCACGGACGTCTCCTACTTCGGCACGATGATGGTGCAGCTCGGCCTCGCCGACGGCATGGTCTCGGGCGCCGCGCACACGACGGCGCACACGATCCGGCCGGGCTTCGAGATCATCAAGACCACCGACGGCGTCTCCGTCGTCTCCTCCGTCTTCCTCATGGCGCTCGCCGACCGCGTGCTCGTCTACGGCGACTGCGCCGTGAACCCGGATCCCACGGCCGACCAGCTCGCCGACATCGCCATCTCGTCGGCGGAGACCGCGGCGCAGTTCGGCATCGAGCCGCGCATCGCGATGCTGTCGTACTCGACGGGGGAGTCGGGCGCCGGCGCCGACGTGGAGAAGGTGCGCCAGGCCACGGCGCGCGTGCGGGAGCTGCGGCCCGACCTCGCGGTCGAGGGCCCGATCCAGTACGACGCGGCCGCCGACGCGGCGGTCGCCGCCACGAAGATGCCGGGATCCGCGGTCGCCGGACGCGCGACGGTGTTCATCTTCCCGGACCTCAACACGGGCAACAACACCTACAAGGCCGTGCAGCGCTCGGCCGGCGCGGTCGCCATCGGGCCCGTGCTGCAGGGGCTGCGCAAGCCCATCAACGACCTGTCCCGCGGCGCGCTCGTGCAGGACATCATGAACACCGTCGCCATCACCGCCATCCAGGCCGAGGGGATCGACGCGGTCTGACCGCGCGTCCTCCCGCCCTCGCCGCCCCGCACCTCCCCACCCCGTCCGCCGCCCCCGTCAGGAGCCCGCCCGTGCCCGTCGTCCTCGTCGTCAACTCCGGATCGTCGTCCTTCAAGTACCAGCTCATCGAGATGGACTCGGAGTCCGTGCTCGCGTCCGGGCTCGTGGAGCGCATCGGCGAGGGGACCGGGTCCACCCGGCACAAGGCCGGCGGCGACTCGTGGGAGCGCGAGCTGCCCATCGCCGACCACACGGCCGGGTTCCAGGCGATGCTCGACGCGTTCGCCGAGCACGGCCCGTCGCTCGAGGAGGGCCCGCCCGTCGCGGTCGGCCACCGCGTCGTGCACGGCGGCGACGTGTTCGTCGAGCCGACCGTCGTCACCGACCGGGTGAAGGCCGACATCGACGACCTCTCCGCGCTCGCGCCGCTGCACAACCCCGGCGCGCTGCAGGGCATCGAGGCGGCGCAGCAGGCGTTCCCCGACGTGCCGCACGTCGCCGTCTTCGACACCGCGTTCCACCAGACGCTGCCGCCCGAGGCGTACACGTACGCGATCGACCGGGAGCTCGCGGCCGCGCACCGCATCCGCCGCTACGGGTTCCACGGCACGAGCCACAAGTACGTGTCCGAGGCGGCGGCCCGGCTGTTGGGGAAGCCGCTCGAGGAGACGCGGATCATCGTGCTGCACCTCGGCAACGGCGCGTCCGCCGCGGCCGTGCAGGGCGGGCGATCCATCGACACGTCCATGGGCCTCACGCCGCTCGAGGGCCTCGTGATGGGGACGCGCTCCGGCGACCTCGACCCGGCGATCCTCTTCCACCTCGCCCGCCACACCGACCTCGGCCTCGACGACCTCGAGACGCTGCTCAACCGGCGGAGCGGCCTGCTCGGCCTCACGGGCCTCGGCGACATGCGCGACGTGCAGCGCGCCGCGGCCGACGGCGACGAGGCCGCGCAGACGGCGCTCGGCGTGTACCGGCACCGGATCCGCCACTACGTCGGCGCGTACGCGGCCCAGCTCGGCGGGGTGGACGCGGTCGTGTTCACCGCGGGCGTCGGGGAGAACAACCCGCTCGTGCGGCGCCGGTCGCTCGCGGGGCTCGAGTTCATGGGCATCGGCATCGACGACGACCGCAACGAGCTGATCAGCTCCGAGGCGCGCTTCGTGAGCCCCGACGGCTCGCCCGTCGCCGTGCTCGTGATCCCCACCGACGAGGAGCTCGAGATCGCCCGGCAGTCCCTGGCGGCCACCGCGGGCTGACCCGCCGCCTCCTCGAACGGCACCCGACGGGGCCCGTGATCCCTCTGGATCACGGGCCCCTTCCCCGTGCCATCCGCGCTCGTCGACCCCGTAGCGCCACTGGGACGACTACTGGAGCGGCACCGCATCCGGCCGCGCGCAGATCAGTACGCCGCAGTGTTGTCGCGCCCGCGAGCGGATGCGAGCCTTCGATGACCGTGGGTGTGGTGGGGGCCGCCCCGCGGGAGGCACGGCTGCGCCCCACGAGCGCGGCCGGCCATGCAATCGAGGGGAACGCACATGGCTCTACACATGCCCAGGCGCCGAAGCCGCCTGGCGACCGCGACGGCCTTCGGGGTCACCGCGGCTCTCGTCGCATTCGGGGGCACGCTGCCCGCGAACGCCGCGGCGGGGGACCAGTCCGAGGCGGAGGCGCGTCTCGTGACGCTCACCGGCCTCGCGCAGGCCGTCGCCCTGGACGGCGCGTACACCGCGTACGCGCCCGGCGGGACGGACGACCCCACCCGCCTCGACGGGCCGGTCTCGGCATCCGTCCTCCAGCAGCTCGCGACGGCGCGGGTATCGGCCGGCGTCACGCTCGGCTCCGTCCTCGACCTCAGCGGCGTGCGCGCCGGCGCCGACCGGCAGGTGTCCACCAGCGGCACCGCGGGCGCGACCGCCGCCGCGGGCGCCGTCACCGACTCGGGGGCCGTCGCCGTCAACGGAGGCACCGGCCAGGCGGCGCGGCTGGACCTCCAGCCGACGCTGCAGGCCGCGGGAGTCGCCGGCGTCCTCTCGGACCTCGACCTCCGGATCGGGGCGCTCGGCGCCACCGCGACGGACGCCGGGGCCGCCGCGCCGACGAGCTCGTACGGCATCGCCTCCGCGGACGCGACGATCACCAGCCCCGTGATCCAGGGCCTCCGCGCGAACCTCGTCGGCGTCGTCGACGGCGTCAGCGCGGGCCTCTCGACCCGCGCCGTCGTCTCGCCCGCGACGCTGGGCCTGCTCGACGGGATCCTCACCCGGGCGCTCGGCGTCCCGCTGCTCGACACGACCAACGCGACCGCCGACCTCCGCACAACCGTGGACGCGCAGGCGGCCGTGGACGCGGTCCTGTCGCAGCCGCTCACCAGCGGTGCGGTCACCATCGACATCCGGACGGGCACGCTCACGCTCGACCTGGACGCGATCCAGACCCTCGACGGGCAGCCGGCGAACACGCGCGTGCTGACGACTGCGGTGCTCACGCAGGCCGTGAACGCCGCGCTGACGGACATCCTCACGCGGCAGCTGCCCGACCGCCTCCTCGAGGCGGTGCTCGACTCCACCGCCGTGGCGCTGACGATCCGCACCGACATCGGGACGCCGCGGCTCAGCGTCCTCGTGCCCGCCGTGGACCTCGGCGACGTCGTGATCACGACGAACACCACGCTCGCGAACCTGGTGAACCCCACCGGCCCGGGCAACTCGGCGCCGGTCATCAGCACCGCGGGCACGGCCCTCCTGCCGCCCCTCACCCTCACGACCGCGCTCACGGAATCGCTCGTCTCCGGCCTGACGACCGGGCTCCTCCCGGCGCTCGCCACGGATCTCGGCGGCGCGGTCAGCCGCGCGAGCGTGGTCACCGGCCTGACGAACGCCACCGGCGCCGTGCTGACCGCCGTCGCCCCCGTGCTCGCGGCGGTCGACTCCGTCGTCCGCCTGACCGTCAACGCGCAGGACCGACCGGGCGACTTCGCCGACGCGGAGGGCCTCGACGCCGGCTCGTTCACGGTGAGCGCCCTGCGGATCGGGCTGCTGCCCACCGCGGGCGGCCCGACCGTGAGCCTCGCGTCGGCCACCGTCCGCGCGGACGCCGCGGTCGTCGGACCGGTCCAGCCCGTGGCCATCACGTCGCCGGACCCCGCGCAGGCCTTCCCCGCCGGGACCACCACGGTCGCGGTCGAGGGGACGGCGGAGCCGGGCGCCGAGGTCGACGTGACGGTCGGGAACCAGACGCTGACCTCCACGGCCACCACGGCCGGTCGGTACCGCGTGCTGTTCGCGAACCTGCCGTCCGGGACCTTCACCGCCAGCGCACGTCAGCGCGTCGGCGGCGAGCAGACGGGCCTCCCGACGTCGGTGACCTTCGCGATCGCGGCCCCCGCGGCCGACGCGGACACCGCTGACGCCGACGTGCTCGACCTCGACGGCCTCGACCTCCTCGACGCGGACGCCGCTGACCTGGACGCGCTCGACCTCGATGTGGTCGATGCAGTGGACGCGCTGGACGTCGACACGACGGACCTCGACGGCACCGACGTGGACACGATCGACACGGATGCTGACGTCCTCGACGTCGTCGACGTGGCGGACGTGGTCGTGGACGCGGGTGCGGATGTGATCGACGCCGGTGACGTGCTCGACGTCGACGGCGGCCTGGACGTCTTGGACACGGATGCTGCTGATCTCGACGCCCTGGACATCGATGTGGTCGACGTGGTCGACGCCCTCGATGTCGACACGACGGACCTCGACGGGACCGACGTGGACACGGTCGACACGGATGCCGACGTCCTCGACGTCGTCGACGTGGCGGACGTGGTCGTGGACGCGGGTGCGGATGTGATCGACGCGGGTGACGTGCTCGATGTCGACGGCGGCCTGGACGTGCTCGACGCGGATGCCGCTGACCTGGATGCGCTGGACCTCGACGTGGTCGACGTGGTCGACGCCCTGGACGTGGACACGACGGACCTCGACGGGACCGACGTGGACACGATCGACACCGATGCCGACGTCCTCGACGTCGTCGACGTGGCGGACGTGGTCGTGGATGCCGGTGCGGATGTGATCGACGCGGGTGACGTGCTCGATGTCGACGGCGGTCTGGACGTGCTCGACGCGGATGCTGCTGATCTCGACGCCCTGGACGTCGATGTGGTCGACGTGGTCGACGCGCTGGATGTCGACACGACGGACCTCGACGGGACGGACGTGGACACGGTCGACACGGATGCTGACGTCCTCGATGTCGTCGACGTGGCGGATGTGGTCGTGGATGCCGGTGCGGACGTGATCGACGCGGGTGACGTGCTCGATGTCGACGGCGGTCTGGACGTGCTCGACACGGATGCTGCTGATCTCGACGCCCTGGACATCGATGTGGTCGACGTGGTCGACGCCCTCGATGTCGACACGACGGACCTCGACGGGACCGACGTGGACACGGTCGACACGGATGCTGACGTCCTGGACGTCGTCGACGTGGCGGACGTGGTCGTGGACGCGGGTGCGGACATGATCGACGCGGGTGACGTGCTCGATGTCGACGGCGGCCTGGACGTGCTCGACGCGGATGCCGCTGACCTGGATGCGCTGGACCTCGACGTGGTCGATGTGGTCGACGCCCTGGACGTGGACACGACCGACCTCGACGGGACGGACGCCGACACGGTGGACGTGATCGTGGACGCCGGTGACGTGCTTGACGTGGACGGCGGCCTGGACGTGCTCGACACGGACGCTGCTGACTTGGATGCCCTGGACATCGATGTGGTCGATGTGGTGGACGCGCTGGACGTGGACACGACCGACCTCGACGGGACGGACGCCGACACGGTGGACGTGATCGTGGACGCCGGTGACGTGCTTGACGTGGACGGCGGCCTGGACGTGCTCGACACGGACGCTGCTGACTTGGATGCCCTGGACGTCGACGTGGTCGATGTGGTGGACGCGCTGGACGTGGACACGACCGACCTCGACGGGACCGACGCCGACACGGTGGACGTGATCGTGGACGCCGGCGCGGATGTCCTGGATGCCGGGGATGTGCTCGACGTGGACGGCGGCCTGGACGTGCTCGACGCGGACGCCGCTGACCTGGACGCGCTGGACCTCGACGTGGTCGATGTCGTGGACGCGCTGGACGTGGACACGACCGACCTCGACGGGACGGATGCCGACACGGTCGACGCCGACCTGGACAGCGCGGACGTGATCGACGCCGGTGACGTGCTCGACCTCGAGGGCGTCGACTCCGACGCCAACGACTCGGACGACTCGACCGACATCTCGTTCGACCTCGACGTGGCGGACGCGGACACCGCGGACGTCGCCGACGTGGTCGCCGACCTCGACGTGACCGACGCGGACACCGCGGACGTGATCGTGGACGCCGGGGACGTGGTCGACGTGGACGGCGGCCTGGACGTGCTCGACACGGATGCCGCTGACCTGGACGCGCTGGACCTCGACGTGGTCGATGTCGTGGACGCGCTGGACGTGGACACGACCGACCTCGACGGGACGGACGCCGACACGGTCGACGCCGACCTGGACAGCGCGGACGTGATCGACGCCGGTGACGTGCTCGACCTCGAGGGCGTCGACTCCGACGCCAACGACTCGGACGACTCGACGGACATCTCGTTCGACCTCGACGTGGCGGACGCGGACACCGCGGACG